>Ga0209024_1000007_pt1 | contig 656022 bp, 606 predicted proteins | sample AutmiccommunBRH5_FD_187380 | JGI IMG/M metagenome (GOLD analysis project Ga0209024, IMG submission 187380) | Deep subsurface microbial communities from Mt. Terri, Switzerland - Autotrophic microbial communities BRH/5 (SPAdes) (version 2) | ecosystem: Environmental > Aquatic > Deep subsurface >... | reverse complement strand
TTAAAATCGGAGTGGGTGCCGAGCGTTGGCTACATGACGCGGCGAGAAGCGATGCAAGATGTGAGTTACTACCTGATGGGGCGTTACAACTGGATCAGGCCGCATCAATTTAATACCGGTTTGGCACTGGCGCTAGCGGAAGAACAACTTAAAACTGTGTCCGAGATTAGTTGACCACTGCATGTGATGATTAGACCACTACATCTTGCGAAGTTAGGTAGGTAGTTGGGTAGGATTCAAAATCTTGCCGTAAACCCACCACCTATTGGGATAATGGCGGTGAGGGAGGGATTCGAACCCTCGATACCGGATAAGGGTATACTCCCTTAGCAGGGGAGCGCCTTCAGCCGCTCGGCCACCTCACCAAATTCTCAATTTACTCGACGTCTATTTCCGGTCCTTTACGTACACTCCCAGGGGAGCGCGTTGCTGCGGGCTGCGCCCTGGTCCCACCTATCCAGATGGGATCCAACTCAAAGTACCAACAGCGCCTGACCCACCACAACAACACGCATTTGCGCAAAACAGGCATTTTAGCGAGGGTTTTAATACCGGTTTTTACTAACGAACTACCCGTGAATTTCGAGGCGGGGATGATACCATAACGATCGAAAAAACGAAGGGGCTATATAGCCCCTTCACCTTGTTGCCTTTCCTGCTGGATGCGCTGGTAAATCTCCTCTCTGTGCACGGACACTTCCTTGGGGGCGTTAACACCCAGGCGCACCTGGTTACCCTTTACGCCAAGCACCGTCACAGTGACATCATCACCTACTACAAGCGTCTCTCCTACACGTCTTGTCAAAATAAGCATGTATCTCTCCTTTTAAACTGCAAAATTGCCGCATCGTGCGACCCTTCCAAAAATGTCGGCTGGTATTTTTTTTCCGACACCAAAACGCAGCCAGGATATCCTCCTTCTGCGTTCGGTTATATTATACTGACTATTCCATATAAAGCGCCACTTTAGTGCAACAACGGGTGACTGCCCGGTATTTCCAAGTATCCCCCATTAACTCTCCTGATCCGGCAGTTCGAGCTGAAAGGCCGCATGCAGCGCCCGCACCGCCAGTTCCAGGTATTTCTCCTCGATGACCACGGTGATTTTGATCTCGGAGGTGGTGATCATCTGAATATTAATGTTGTGCTCGGCCAGGCACTGGAACATTTTAGCGGCGACGCCCGCATGGGAACGCATGCCCACCCCTACCAGGGCCAGTTTGGCGATGTGGTTGTCCGCAATTACCGATTTGGCACCGAGGTCGTTGGCAACGCTTTCCAGCAGGCCCCTCGCGGCGTTCATGTCGTTGCGATGCACGGTAAATGTCAGCGAGGTGGAACCATCTTCCGAGACGTTCTGTACAATCACATCGACCTCGATATTGGCGTCGCTGACCGGGCCCAGTATGCGATAGGCGACGCCCGGCGTATCCGGCACCCCCTGAATGGTCAACTTGGCCTCATCGCGATTAAATGCGATACCTGAAACAACCGGCTTTTCCATCGTATCGTTATCCTCAAGAGTAATCAGCGTGCCGGGGCCCTCGACAAAACTGGACAACACCCGCAACGGGACTTTGTATTTGCCGGCAAATTCAACGGAGCGAATCTGCAACACCTTGGAGCCCTGGCTGGCCATTTCCAACATTTCTTCAAAGGTAATTTGATTCAAGCGCCGCGCCTCCGGCACCACCCGTGGATCGGTGGTATAGACGCCATCTACATCGGTATAAATCTGGCATTCATCAGCCTTAAGTGCAGCCGCCAGGGCTACGCCGGTGGTGTCGGAACCACCCCGCCCCAGGGTGGTGATATTGCCATCGCCATCGACCCCCTGAAACCCGGCCACCACTACCACGTTGCCAGCGGCAAGATCTGCGCGCATACGCTTCACGTCGATATCTTCGATGCGCGCCTTGGTGTGCACGCTGTCCGTAAGAATACGCACCTGGCCACCGGTATAGGAGCGGGCGGGACATCCACGCGCATTTAACGCCATGCTCAGCAGCGCAATGGTGACCTGCTCGCCAGTGGCGACCAGCACATCAAGCTCCCGTGGCGTGGGATTTTCCATGGTTTCTTTGGCCAGTGCGATCAGCCGATTAGTTTCTCCGCTCATGGCCGACACCACGACGACAATATCGTCGCCGCGGGCGCGAAACCCCGCTATTTTTTCCGCCACGGCGGCGATACGCTCCACGCTGCCCACGGACGTACCGCCATATTTTTGTACGATTAAACTCATTGCTCAATCCACTAATAAACTGGCCCCGGTTCGCGGGGGCGCAAATTTAACATTTTTTCCCGGGGAAACGAACTGATCAACCGAAATTCAACCGCTCAGTCATTCAACCGCTCAGCCGTTGCTGTAACCAGCCTGACACCGACGTCAAAGCAGCGGGCAAGGCCTGTATGTCGGTGCCTCCCCCCTGGGCCATATCCGGCCTGCCCCCGCCCTTCCCACCGAGTTGCGCGGCGACAAACTGCACCAGATCGCCAGCATGCACCCGATCGGCCAGGTTTTTGGTTACACCGCCAATCAGCAGGACTTTATTTTCATCGGTAGCAGCCAGTAGCAGCGCGCCGCAGGCAAGGCGAGATTTAGCCTGATCGGCAACGTCGCGCAGGGTTTTGGCATTCGCCCCATCAATATGTTTGACCAGCAACTGGACTCCCGCAATTTCGCAAACGTCCGCGAGAATATCGCCACTCGCCGCTCCCGCAAGCTTCTTCTTCAGGCCTTCGATTTCGCGGCTCAAAACACGCTGTTGTTCCGCCACCAGTGTCGCCTTTTCAAGCACCTGGGCGCGGTTGGTTTTAAGCACCTGCGCAACAGCATCCAGACGCTGTTCCACCTCGTCAAACAGTGCTAACGCCGCGCCACTGGTCACCGCCTCCACCCGACGCACGCCGGCGGCAATGCCCGACTCGGACACTATGCGCAGCAGGCCGATATCGCCAGTGCGCTTGACGTGGGTACCACCACACAACTCGACGGAAAATCCATCGCCCATGGTCAGCACCCGAACTGTCTCACCATATTTTTCGCCAAACAACGCCATCGCGCCACTCTGCTGCGCTGCTGCCATGGACATTTGCGCCGTTTGTACGGGGGTATTGCGGCGAATTTCGTCGTTGACCCGTCGCTCCACTGCCTTCAGCTGCCCTGTGCTGATCGCTTCCCCGTGGGCGAAATCAAAACGCAGCCGTTTTGAATCCACCAGCGAACCCTTTTGCTGTACATGGTCACCCAGTATTTCCCGCAGCGCCGCATGGAGCAGATGGGTGGCGGAGTGATTCTGTGCGATAGCGCTGCGCACAGTGCTATCGACCTCGGCGGTAACCGCATCGCCACGCCGCAAAATACCGTGCAATACGCGGCCAATATGTAGGTGATTGGCGCCCTGTTTCTGGCAATCCAGCACCTCGCAACGCCCGTCGAGGGTGGTCAAATAGCCCGTATCGCCAACCTGCCCGCCGGACTCGCCGTAAAATGGCGTCTGGTCGAGGACCACAACGGCGTCTTGTCCCTCTGCCGCTTCGTCCACGGCCACACCTGCGACGAACAATCCGACAATGGTGGCGCGCCGTGCCAGATTATCGTAACCGTTGAAAACCGTTTCGCCCTCTATTGCCAGCGTCGCAGCGTAATCCACCCCAAAGTTGCTGGCGGCACGCGCACGTTTTTTCTGTTCCGCCATACAGCGCTCGTAGCCTTCCATATCCAGCGACAGCCCCCGTTCACGGGCGATGTCGTTGGTTAAATCCGTGGGAAAACCGTAGGTGTCGTACAACTGGAAAATGACGTCACCGGGAATTTGTGCGCCCTGTACTGCGGCCAGGGCAGTTTCCAGAACGCCCATACCTTTTTCGAGGGTTTTTGCAAACTGCTGCTCTTCAGCCTTCAGCACTTTCTCCACCCGTGCCCGTTGTGTGGCAAGCTGCGGATAGGCATCGCCCATCACTTCTACCAGGGGTTTTACCAGACGATGAAAGAATGCCTCCGTCGTTCCCAATTGGTGGCCGTGACGCAATGCGCGACGAATAATACGTCGCAAAACGTAGCCGCGACCGTCGTTGCTCGGCAGCACCCCATCCACCACCAGAAACGCGCAGGAGCGAATGTGGTCGGCAATCACCCGCAGGGATTGATTGGATAAATCTGCCGTGCGGGTGGCGACCGCCGCAGCACTAATCAGGTGTTTGAATAAATCGATGTCGTAATTGTTGTGCACGCCCTGCATGACGGCGGCAATGCGCTCCAGTCCCATACCGGTGTCAATGGAAGGTTTGGGCAACGGCGTCAGTGTGCCATCCGCGCTACGCTCGTACTGCATAAACACCAGATTCCAGATCTCGATGTAGCGATCGAGATCATCCCCGGCACTACCCGGCGGCCCCCCCGGCACATCGGCGCCGTGGTCGTAAAAAATTTCCGAGCAGGGTCCACAGGGCCCGGTGTCGCCCATTTGCCAGAAGTTGTCTTCGTCGAGGCGAGAGAAACGTTTGGGGCTAACGCCGATTTTTTTCAGCCAGATGTCCGCTGCTTCATCGTCGGAGACGTGCACGGTTACCCACAGACGATCTTCCGGCAAGCCCAGTACCCCGGTGAGAAATTCCCACGCGTAGGCAATGGCATCTTCCTTAAAGTAGTCGCCAAAACTGAAATTGCCGAGCATCTCAAAAAAGGTATGGTGACGGGCCGTATAGCCGACATTTTCCAGGTCGTTGTGCTTGCCCCCGGCGCGCACGCAGCGCTGGGAAGATGCGGCGCGGCTGTAGGGCCGTTTGTCGGCTCCCAGAAACACATCCTTGAATTGCACCATGCCCGCATTGGTAAATAACAGCGTCGGGTCGTTGTCCGGCACCAGGCTGCTACTGGGCACGACGGCGTGGCCTTTGCTGGCGAAAAAATCCAGGAAGCCCTGGCGGATATCGGCACTGTTCATTAACTCGTCATTCCTGTCGTGCATTCATCATCTGTGTCACACCGTTGGCGCCAGGGACGCGGGCGCTACCAGAACGTTTATTGATCGATTAGAAACCGAGCTGGCCTTCGGAAAAATTTTTACCACCGAGAATATGCAGGTGTAGATGAAACACCGTTTGCCCCGCCTCTGCGCCGTTGTTGATAATCAGGCGAAACCCGTCGCCAATACCCGCCTGGCGCGCAATCTCGTTGGCGGCCAGCAGTAAATGTCCAAGCAGGTTTTGGTCTGTCTGGCCGGCATCCGCGAGACGCGGCAATGGCTTGCGCGGAATCACCAGTATATGTATCGGTGCCTTGGGTGATATGTCCTTGATCGCGACGCAGTGCTCGTCCTCGTAGACTTTGTCAGCCGGGATAGCGCCGTTGATGATTTTGGTAAACAGGGTTTCCTGATTCATGGTGACCTCACTCATGGTGACCTCTCGATTCGCATCTATCAGGGCGCGGGCCTGGCCGTCGCTTTACTATCCAGCTTTTCGTCCGCGGTCAAAGCTCGCGCCTCGCTCTCGAGCATCACGGGAATGCCGTCGCGAATGGGATAGGCGAGCCCGCTGGCCCGACACACCAGCTCCTGGCGCTCCCGGTCGTATTCGAGGGGCGCCTTGCTCACCGGACACACCAGAATACTCAGCAACTGTTTATCGATCATTGATGCCGCACTCGCCCTGAAGGCCAACTAATTTGGTCGAATAGTGTAAGGCAAACGCCGCGACAACTCCACGGGACCGCACCGTCTCCGGTACGCAGCCGTCCAATTCGATGTCGTTGGAACGATCAGTGCGCGGTGGCTTTTGTAGCGGCGTGGGGGGTGCTGTGGGCGGCGGCACGCGCGGGGAAATACTCGAGCACCAACGCCGGATCGACGCGCACGTCGTACCAGTTGATACGCCAGTCCAGATGCGGCCCGGTAGCGCGGCCGGTGGCGCCGACACGGGCAATTCCGTCCCCCGGCTGCACCTGGTCACCCTCTTTCACCAAAATATCGCTCAGATGAATAAATGTCGAGAACACGCCATAGCCGTGATCGACAATCAACGTACCCCCGGAAAAATACATATCCCGATGCACTAACTTGACCTTGCCTGGCGCGGGTGCCCTGACTAGCGTGCCGGTAGGCCCGGCAATATCCAGGCCAAAGTGCGGATTTTTAGGCGTACCGTTGTACACGCGCTGGCTACCGTACACACCCGTGACGGGGCCTTCCATGGGGCGCACAAAACCCTGCATAAAATCTTCGCGGGACGCGCTATGAGCACGCGCCCGACTGACCAGCGCCGCCTCCCGATTAATTCTGTCCAGTACGGATTTGGGTGGCGTCACGGTTTCCTGGGGCACACCCTCCACCCGTTGCACGTCGTACTGGCGTTGTACAACCTGAAATGTGTGGGTAGTTAGAGCACCGTCGCGCTCCACCGTTAGCGCCACCTGGGGCGATGTATCGCGCCCCAGCCCAATAACAAAATGGCCCGACGGCGTCACGGGTACCACTTTATTATCGAAGCGTACTATTGCGCCGGGTGCAATATTGCCGACCAACAATCCACCCTGGGTCCAGACTCCATGAAATTCCAGCGCCAGGCACCCGGTTGAAAAAGCGATTCCAATAGCGCAAAAATATTTCAGGCGGGTTACTGCGCGCGCTATGTTCTTCATCGTCGATATCTCTGCGTTGCTGTATCGTTTGACCCGTTTAGTTTATTTGAGCCATTGTAGTAACTATGCAGCTTAATCCCCATATAGCTTAATCCCCATGATAGATGGAGCGGCCCATTGATCGGGCTATTAATCACAGTTGCAACCACGCCCTCAGTCAGTTATTACTGCGTCAAATTTCAAACCGTTACACCGCTTTTAGTAATGTCCGGAGATAATGTCCGGAAAAAGCAGACGGAAAAAAACGGGCAATCCGTAATTAACTGGACCAAGCAGAATCATACAATGGAAACCCGCTCGCTGTGACCCTGTTTTCCCCGCCGTTATTGCTGCGCAATGGCCATACGCAGAGTATTCTCAACAGTGCTGGCCCGCGCCGCTGGTTAATGGACAAGCAGCGCTGCGCGCTCGCGGCACAGCAGGAATTCCAGTTGCTTGATTGTGGCGACGGTGTACGTCTGATCGGCGCGTTTAACAAAAGTAGGCGCGCCACGGATAGTCTGGTGATTGTGCTGCACGGTTGGGAAGGTTGCTATACCTCCACCTACGTTGTGTCCGCCACAGCCACGTTATTGAACGCCGGGTTCGATGTTTTTCGCCTCAACTTACGGGATCACGGCCCCAGTTTGCACCTCAATCGCGGTCTGTTTAACGCCACACTGACGCCAGAAGTTACCGCTGCTATCCGGCGCATACAACAACTATACCCCGCGCGCCGCACCTTGCTTGCCGGTTATTCGATGGGTGGAAATTTTGCACTGCGCATCGCAGCGGACAGCGGCACCGCGCTGAATCTGGCCGCCACCGTGGCCATTAGTCCGCCGCTGGTGCCAGCCCACACCATGGCTATTCTGGAGCGTCGTCTGTCAATTTATCAGCACTACTTTTTTTCGAAATGGAAAAAATCGCTGGCAACCAAATTGTATTATTTTCCCGACCTGGCCTACGGCCCGCTGCTGGCCCGCTGCCGTAATCTGCACGACATTAACCAGTTTTTTATTCCCCATCACACACCTTACCAAACCCGTGCGGATTATTTCGCTTCCTACGCACTGACCGGCCAGCGCCTCGCACACCTGAGCTGTCCCGCGTGGTTGATTACCAGTGCCGACGACCCGCTGGTTCCCGCGGCCGATCTCAGCGCCATACAGCCACCGAATACGCTAACCATCGAACGCACCGACAACGGGGGACACTGTGGCTTTTTGCGCAACCTGCGGCTCGACAGCTGGGTCGAACAACGTCTGGTAGAGATTTTTAGCGAGATGCCTGGTTAGCTTCAATACTTAACCCGGATCGACGATATGGCGGCCTGCGTAACGACGACTAATCCAGAGATGCAACCGATTTCAGGGCGGCGCGAATTTGCTCAGAGGTAAATCCCCGGTACTGCAAAAACCGCATGCGCTGCGCCGTGGCACGCTGGTCGGCAGATACTGCCGATCCAAACCGTTTTTGCAGTACGTCCTGCGCGCGCATCACCCAATCCACGTCGATCTCGCGCAACACGCAGTCCACCAGGTCTTCCACGACACCGCGCTCGCGCAATTCGGCTCGAATTCGCACCGGACCCTTACCGACACGCATACGCGCATTGCAAAACGCCTCCGCGTAGCGGCTATCAGAAAGGAGACCGTCCTGCTCGAGGCGGTCCAGCACAGCGCCCAACTGGACAGGGTCCGGGGCTAACTTACCGTGCAGCTTACGCTCCAGCTCCTGCCGCGAATGCTCGCGGCGCGCCAGCAGATTCATGGCGGCTGCTCGCAGGTTTTTCCCGAGCTGTTGAACGTCACTGGCCTCAATTGTTTGGATTTCGGTCATAACACCATTCTCTCCAACACATAAAACCTGCTGCTCAATCCCTCCAAGCGGCTAGTGCTTATAGAGGCGGGCCGTCGGAGGGCCTATGCGCACCTGATACCGGTTCGGCGTCCTTGACCAGCCCCAACCAGCGCCCGATACGGCGCATTACCGCACCGGCCAGACGCCATATTTTCGGCAGCAACCAGATCACCAGTGCAATAAACAAAATCATCAGGGCAACGAATAGCACCGGGTGATTCAGCATGGCCCAGATCCCGGCGAATACCATCAGGTCTTCGCCGATAGAAGCCGCCCAGTTGCTAAAAGGTTCCGGGGAAGTATTGATCAGTACCCGTGATGAGGCCTTGGTAAAGTGACTGCCCGTGGCCATGGCGCCGCCGACTAACCCGGCGCTGATCTGCAACGCCGGTGTCACATCGCCAACCGCCCCAGCCGCCAGCAATACGCCAGCGGGAATACGGATGAAGGTGTGCAAGGTGTCCCAGGCGGTGTCCACACCGGGGGTTTTATCGGCAAAAAATTCCACCACGTACATCAACCCGGCAATCCCGATCACCAGAGGGTTTTGCAAGACCTCAAGATCAGGCGGTAAATCGATGTTGCCGCTGATACCCAGAAACCCGAGCACCGCCACCGCAGCGTACAGATTGATGCCACTGGCCCAGCCCACACCCATGACCAAAGCCAGGGTGGCAATCATTTCCTGATATGCATCCATATACGTTACTCTGCGTCATACGCCACTCTGCGTCTGCAAAAAATACCGTCTGATCGCGTATCGCCAGCTGGTTAAACTCAAACGGCCAGTCAGATGCAGACGACCTTTCAGGCAAGGGTAGCGGTACTGACCGACCGATTCAACAGCGGCCACGTTGTCCCGGGATACTGGATACCGGATACTGGGCGCCGGATACTGGGCACTGCTGCATTGCGGTCGCCGTCCGATCTGCAAGTCGCACTCGGAACAGCTTAACTTCCACCAGGGCGAATATTGACTATGCCGATTTCATGGCTCTATCCCAAACCCTTCCTTCAGCAACTCACTGTTACTGAAGAAAGTATTGATGGCCTGGGACACGTCAACAATATTGCCTATTTAAAGTGGTGTGAAGACACGGCATGGCAGCATTCGGCGCACCTGGGATTGACGATGACTGACTGGTTGAATGTGGACCGGGCCATGGCGATTACCAGGGCCGACTACGAATATCTTGCAGCAGCGTTCACCGGCGAACAACTCAGCGTGGCCACATGGCTCGTCACGTCCGACCTGAAGTTGACGATGGAGCGCCGCTTTCAGATCGTCCGTGACGCAGACAAAAAAACCCTGTTCACCGGCCGCTGGCACCTGGTCTGTATCAATATCAGCTCCGGCCGACCCGCGCGCCTGCCACGGCAATTTATCGAGATTTACGGACCACATCTGGTCTCCGCTCAGGGCACGAATTTACCTTAGGCCGCCTTAGGCCAGCAGCGCCAGTGTGCGCTCACGCCTCGCTACCCGCCTCGACGTCCGCCTGTCCATCCTTGCTGACCTGACCATTTTTAGCCGCATCTCTCTTGGCGGGTGGGGGCAGTAACTGTTCGCGAATCTTGCCCTCGATTTCAGCCGCCACCGCAGGGTTGGCCTTCAGATAGTCACAGGCGTTGCTCTTGCCCTGGCCGATTTTATCCCCGTTGTAGGCGTACCAGGCACCTGCCTTGTCCACCAGGCCACATTTGACCCCGAGATCGATAACTTCCCCCAACCGGTTGATGCCTGAGCCATACAGTATCTGAAATTCAGTTTGTTTAAACGGCGGGGCGACTTTGTTTTTTACCACTTTCACCCGGGTCTCGTTGCCGACCACTTCCTCGCCCTCTTTGACCGCTCCGATACGGCGAATGTCGAGACGCACAGACGAGTAAAACTTCAGTGCGTTGCCGCCAGTGGTGGTTTCCGGGTTACCAAACATGACGCCGATTTTCATGCGAATCTGGTTAATAAATATCACCAGACAATTGGAATTCTTGATATTGCCGGTCAGCTTGCGCAGTGCCTGGGACATCAGCCGCGCTTGCAGCCCCACATGGTGATCACCCATGTCACCTTCGATTTCCGCTTTCGGAGTCAGCGCCGCCACGGAATCCACCACCAGCACGTCGATGGCGCCGGAACGCACCAGCATGTCGGTCACTTCCAGTGCCTGCTCGCCGGTATCCGGCTGGGACAACATCAGATCGTCCACGTTGACCCCGAGTTTTTCGGCGTACATCGGGTCGAGAGCGTGTTCCGCATCAATAAACGCGCAGGTGCCTCCGGCCCGCTGCGCTTCGGCAATCACCGACAGGGTGAGGGTGGTTTTACCGGACGACTCCGGCCCGTAAATTTCCACCACGCGCCCTTTGGGCAGGCCGCCGATACCCAGCGCAATATCCAGCCCCAGAGACCCGGAGGAAATACTCGGCATCGCCACGTGCTCCCGATCACCCATACGCATCACAGTTCCCTTGCCAAACTGGCGCTCTATTTGTCCCAGTGCCGCCTGTAGCGCCTTTTCCTTATTGGGGTCCATTTTTTTACACCTCGCATCTATAGATTATGGTAAAAATACCTGGCCAAACCACCGACCGAGCCGTTCGACAGATTATCGCAAATGAGCTTACCGCAATTCCTTATAACTGTATAGCTATACAGTATCCCGACCAGTAACGTGCGCCACCAACCCGGCCAGACCAATGCTAATCGCCCGCTGCCTGACCTGCTCGCGATCACCCTCAAGTTGGTAGCGCCGCGCCACCATGCCCGTTGGACCAAACCACGCCAGCCATACTGTGCCCACCGGCTTGTCGACACTGCCCCCGTCCGGGCCAGCGATACCACTAACGGCCACCGCCACGTCCGCACCAGTGGCACGCGCTGCCCCTTGGGCCATTGCACACACCACCGCTTCGCTGACCGCGCCGTGCTCCGCCAACACAGTCTCGTCGACACTCAGCAACTGTACTTTTGCGATGTTGCTGTAGGTCACAAAGCCCGCGTTAAACCATTGAGAGCTTCCCGCGACAGCGGTAATCCCATGAGCAATTCCGCCGCCGGTGCAGGACTCCGCGCAGGTGACCGTCCAGGCGCGACGCAATAACTCCGCCCCCAGCTGTTGCGCCAGGGTATACGGATTGTCGTCGTCAATATTTAGCATCGCGCTACGGTAAGCCACACAGCGACTCCCCGCAACCCTGTTTTATTACCAGCAGTGAATCACGTAGAATCCGCCAACTTGTCGTTCGAATCAGCGCCTATGTCAGCCCCCGAAACACCCGTTAGCGCACACACACCGATGATGCAGCAGTATTTGCGCATCAAAGCCCAGCACCCCAACGAGCTGCTGTTTTACCGTATGGGCGACTTTTACGAGCTGTTCTACGACGACGCACGCAAAGCCGCTCAGTTAATGGACATCACCCTCACCGCGCGGGGCAAAAGTGATGGTCAGCCGATTCCCATGGCGGGCATTCCCTACCACTCGGTGGACGGTTACCTGGCCAAACTGGTCAAGCACGGGGAATCCATTGCCATCTGCGAGCAGATTGGCGATCCGGCGACCAGTAAGGGACCGGTGGCGCGGGAGGTGGTGCGCATTATCACCCCGGGCACTATCAGTGATGAGGCATTACTCGACGACCGCCGGGACAACCTGCTGGTTGCGGTGAGTCAACGTCAGCGACACACCGCCTTTCATTATGGTCTCGCCTCACTGGATATCGGCAGCGGTCGTTTTCTGATCGCTGAAGTCGGCGATGCTGAAGCGTTGCGCAGTGAACTAGAGCGCTTGCGACCTGCGGAATTATTGATCAGCGACGACTTTAGCGCACCGGATTTACCGCTTGCTGAGAACTTCGAAAAACGCCAGGGGCTGCGCCGTCGGCCGCCCTGGGAATTTGATCTGGATAACGCACGACGTCAGCTGAGCGCCCAGTTCGGCACGCGGGATCTGTCCGGGTTTGGCTGTGAGGATATGGAACTGGGCATCATCGCTGCGGGCTGCCTGTTGCAATATGCGCGGGAAACGCAACGGGGCGCTCTGCCACATATTCGCGCGCTGATCCACGAACGCCGCGAAGACAGCGTTATTCTCGATGCCGCCACCCGGCGCAATCTGGAACTGGACACCAGTTTAACGGGTCAGGAGCAGCACACCTTGCTCGCGGTGATGGACAATACTACAACCGCCATGGGCAGCCGGTTGCTGCGCCGCTGGCTCAATCGTCCCCTCAGCCAGTCCACTGCCATCGACTGCCGCCGCCAGGCGGTGTCAGCATTGCACGACGATTACCGCTACGAACACCTGGCAGCCGCGCTTCGGGACATTGGCGATATGGAGCGTATTTTGGGACGCATCGCGTTGCGTTCCGCGCGCCCGCGAGACCTGACCCGTTTGCGGGATTCCCTCGCCGCCCTGCCGGGCGTGCGTCAGATGCTGGACCCGATCACCGATGACTATATTGGCGAGCTGCGCGAACAGGCGGCCACCTTCCCCGATCTGGATGCCATCCTGCGGCGCGCCCTGGTGGACAACCCACCTGCCGTGGCGCGCGATGGCGGTGTCATTGCCGCGGGCTACGATGCGGAACTGGATGAACTGCGCGCCATCAGCAGCAACGCCGGTGACTATCTGGTAGCGCTGGAAGAAAGTGAAAAACAACGCACCGGTATCAGCACTCTCAAAGTTGGCTACAACCGGGTGCACGGCTATTACATCGAAATCAGCAGGGCGCAGAGCGGCCAGGCACCGGTTGAATATGTGCGCCGTCAAACACTGAAAAATGCCGAGCGCTACATCACCCCGGAACTCAAGAGCTTTGAAGACAGGGCCCTGAGCGCGCGCAGCCGATCCCTGAGTCGGGAAAAAGCGCTGTATGAGGAACTGGTGGAGTTAATCGCCAGGCAACTCGCGGCACTGCAGACCTGCGCCGCGGCCATCGCCACCATCGACGTACTCGCCAATCTGGCGGAACGGGCACATACCCTGCGTCTGACACCAGCCAGTTTCGTCGCTGGTGCCGGCATCCAGATTCGCGGTGGTCGCCACCTGGTGGTCGAGCAGGTCCTGGACACGCCGTTTGTAGCCAACGATCTGTTGCTCGACCAGCAGCGCAAAATGTTGATCATTACCGGACCCAACATGGGTGGTAAATCCACCTACATGCGCCAGACGGCGCTGATTGTGCTACTGGCTCACATTGGCAGCTTTGTGCCCGCCGACAGCGCCTCGCTGAGTCCCGTGGACCGCATCTTTACCCGTATTGGTTCATCTGACGATCTGGCGGGAGGGCGCTCGACGTTTATGGTGGAAATGACCGAGGCCGCAACCATTTTGCACAATGCCAGTGCGCGCAGCCTGGTATTGATGGATGAAATTGGCCGCGGCACCAGCACGTTTGACGGCCTGTCCCTGGCCTGGGCATGCGCCACCTACCTGGCCACACGCATCGGCGCCTACACGCTGTTCGCCACACACTATTTTGAACTCACCGCCCTGCCGGAACAGATCGACAGCATCGCCAACGTGCACCTCGACGCCAGCGAGTACAACGACAACATCGTGTTTCTACACAGTGTGCAACCGGGGCCGGCCAATCAAAGTTACGGCATCCAGGTAGCGAAACTCGCTGGTATCCCCGACGAGGTTATTGCCAATGCCCGGCGCGAACTACAGCGCCTGGAAACCACTAACTACAGCGTGATCGCCCGCGCCACCAATGCCCCGCGCCAGGAAGAATTATTTGCCGACTCGGGCGCAACGCGCGTACATGCGGCGCTGGCCAGGCTGAATCCCGACCTGCTCTCGCCGAAGGACGCGCTGGAAAAACTGTATCAACTGAAAGCCCTGGCGACTAAAGCGGACGACTAGCTGCCGTTCTGAGACGTTTCAGGGCAGTACCCAGCCACCCCGACACCGCCAGGCGCCCATTGAGCTAACCGAACGGGTGGCGTAGCACGATAGTTTCGTTGCGCTCGGGCCCGGTCGAAACGATATCAACAGGCACGCCAACCACCTCCTCGATATGAGCAATGTAGGCGCGCGCATTGTCAGGCAACTCGTCGAGTGAGCGCTTGCCCAGAGTAGATTCCTGCCAGCCGGGCAGTGTTTCGTAGATCGGGGTCAGATTTTCATAATCGTCCGCGTGGTGTAGCGCGGTCGTGACTTCCTCCCCCTGTGCATTGCGGTAACCCCGACAAATGCTGATGGTGTCGAGGCCGTCGAGCACGTCGAGCTTGGTCAGACACAACCCCGATACGCTATTGATCAGCACCGCCTGACGGGAGGCCACCGCATCGAACCAGCCACAGCGCCGCGCCCGCCCGGTCGTTGCCCCAAACTCGTGCCCACGTTGCGCCAGCCGCTGACCCACCTCACAAAACAATTCCGTGGGGAAAGGTCCAGAACCGACGCGTGTGGTGTAGGCCTTGGTGATACCCAGCACATAATCCAGATACAGCGGCCCAAAGCCACTGCCGGTGGCCGTGCCACCTGCGGTGGTATTGGAAGATGTCACATAGGGATAGGTACCGTGATCGATATCCAGCAGAGAGCCCTGAGCACCCTCGAATAATATGTTGCGACCGGCCGCCCGTGCGTCGTGCAGCAAACTGGTCACGTCGCGCGTCAACGGTCGCAGTAACTCCGCCCACTCGGCCGCACTGGCAAGCGTCTTACCCAAATCTAACGCCTCGCACCCGTAATATCCGGTGAGTACGAAGTTGTGATAGTCGAGTACCTCGCGCAAGCGTTCGCCAAAGCGATCCAGATTAAACAGATCCCCCAACCTCAATCCGCGCCTGGCCACCTTGTCTTCGTAAGCGGGGCCGATACCGCGACCGGTGGTACCTATTTTGTCCTTACCGCGCGCCTTTTCCCGCGCCAGGTCCAGGGCCACATGATGGGGCAAAATTAGCGGGCAGGCCGCCGAAATGCCAAGTCGCTCGCGCACTGGCACGCCCTGTTCCTCCAGCTCACGCATCTCCAGCAACAACGCCTCGGGAGAAAGCACCACGCCGTTGCCGATCAGGCAGGAGACGTCGTCGCGCAGAACACCGGACGGAATCAGGTGCAGCACCGTCTTTTTCCCGTCGATCACCAACGTGTGTCCAGCGTTGTGCCCGCCCTGAAAACGCGCGACGATCGACGCTTTATCTGTCAATAGATCGACGATCTTGCCCTTACCCTCATCGCCCCACTGCGTGCCCAACACCACCACGTTTCTACCCATATCGCTGTCTCTTGGCCTCTATTTTTGATTCATTACTGTTTGCCACTGGCCCGCCGCACTGGGCATCGGCAGCCGGGTCTAGCGTGGCTGTACCGGGATTATCTGAATCTGCCCATCGGCACCAAGGGTCAGCTCGCGGTCACAGTGCAGCTCCCGATAGTCCGGCGCTTGCCCCGCAAAGCCGCACACCACCCGCTCGCTATTTTTCCGCAAACGGTTTATCGCAGCGACAATTGACGGTGCCTCACTGTACGGTACGAAAATACCGCAGCCGATATCCTGTTCGTCGTTCGCCAGCATCGTCAGCGTTTCCAGATCCGCGCCAAAGCCGGTGGCGGGGCGGGAGCGCCCAAAGGCTTCGCCAATGTGATCATAGCGACCACCATTGCCCAGCGCCTGACTGGTGCCCGGTGCAAAAGCGGCGAACACGATACCGGTGTGATAGTGATAGCCTCGCAATTCCGCTAAATCCACGGACAACATAGCCTCTGGGAAGCGCGCCTGGGTCGCGGCCAGCACCGCCGTTAACTCGTCCAGCGCCGCACCCACTTCGGCTGGTGCGGTCTCAAGGGCCGAGCGCGCCTGGTCTAAAACGTCGATGCCTCCGGCCAGATCAGGCAGTGCGCCAAGGGCCGCACGGATCACCGTATCGGGAACATTGTTTACTAGCCACGTTTCGAGACCCGACGCTTTACTTTGTAGCAACTGAAATAACTCTCCACGCTGTGCGACGCTAAGCTCGGCGCACTCCTCCAGGCCACGGTAAATACCCACATGACCGAGACAGAGTACCGCACCCTTGATGCCCGCAGTGCGCAGGGTTTCAATCATCAACGCGATAACTTCCTCGTCGGCACCCAGCCCGTCCTCGCCAAACAGTTCGACGCCCACCTGCAGGGGCGAGCGCGAAGCCAGGGGTTGACGCGCACGGGTATATAGCACCTGCCCGGCATAACACAGTCGATTGGGCCCGCTGCGGCGCAGGCTGTGGGCATCCATACGCGCCACCTGCGGGGTGATATCGGCGCGCACCCCCATCATGCGACCACTGATCTGGTCGGTGATTTTAAACGTCATCAACTCCAGATCGGAGCCAGACCCACTGAGTAAAGAATCGGTAAATTCCGCCAACGGTGGAATCACCAGATCGTAGCCCCAGCTGTGATACAAATCGAGCAGGCGGCGGCGCAGGCGCTCTACTTTGAGCGCCCGGTTGGGAAGGATTTCCGCTATGCCATCGGGCAGTAACCAGCGTTCAACTCCGGTCATGACGTTCTCCATTTGGGGTCTGGCAACTATACTTACCTGACCATAAAAAGCAGGCCAGCGCCAAGCAACATGCTACACAGGCCAGCAATGCGCAGCGCGCGGTCTTCCAGTTGGGACAACAGATAAGCAGCACCGCGCCAGCGTCGGGGAGCAATAAACGGCATCACCCCTTCGATGACCAATACCAGACATAGCGCCGCACTCAGATCCTGCCACATAGGAGTTACCCACGCCTCACTCGCCTTAAACTACTCTGCAACGCGCCATCAACAGTCACCAACCGAGCCGCAGCGACAATTTGCAACAAATAGTAACGCATATGCGTCAGACAAAATTGCCTAGCCACATCAAGCCCGCCGACCGCTCCACATGCTTCTCTAAACCATAAAAAAACCGGGTCTCCCCGGTTTTGAAATTCTACCAGTTTAGCGGTTCAGGCGCCGCATCTTTTTGTCTGTCACCGACCCTTTTGATTTTTCAAGTAACGGAAAAAGTCACTGTCCGGCTCCACCAGCAAAACGTCGCTCTTATTGTTAAACGCTTCGCGATAGGCGCCCAGGCTACGGGTAAACGCGTAAAATTCGGGATCCTGGCTGTACGCTGCCGCGTAAATCCCAGTGGCTATGGCGTCGCCATCGCCGCGCAACAGTTCGGCCTGTTTGTAGGCGTTGGCCTTGATAATCGTTTCCTGACGGTCGGCATCGGCACGCACGCGCTCCGCCGCCTCAAGCCCTTTGGAACGCAGTTCCCGCGCTTCTTTTTCACGCTCCGCCGTCATGCGTCGATACACCGCATCGCTCACCTCGGGGGGCAGATCAATACCCTTGACGCGCACATCCACCACTTGTACACCCAGCGAAGAGGACACCGACTTATTAAGCTCGTCGGTAATATTCTTCATCAACAAATCGCGCTCACCGGACACCGCTTCGTGCAGGGTTCGCGTGCCCAGCTGGTTACGCAGCCCGTCGTTCACGCGATCCGCGAGGCGACTGTGGGCTACCGCTTCATCGCCGCCGGTTGCCTTGTAATAGGCTTCCACGTCGATAATCCGCCACTTGGTAAACGAGTCGACTATCAGACGCTTTTTTTCCACGGTAAAAAAACTTTTCGGTTCCGCGTCCAACGTCAAAACACGGGCGTCGAATTTACGGACTTTGTCAGCAAAGGGTAATTTGTAGTGCAGCCCGGGCCCGATATCCGCTTCAATGATCCGACCAAAGCGCAATTTGACGGCCCGTTCAGTTTCCATCACCACAAATAAGGTGCTGTTCAGAGCTATCGCCAGCAGTGCAGCGAACATCACATACGTGGAAAATTTCGGATTCATTAGCGCGCCTCCCTACGTGGCGTTGCAGACGGTTGACGACGCAGTTTTTCAATCACCTCGTCAGCAATAGTGCTGATATCCGACGCTGACAAAGAACGTTGTGCTCCTCCGACGGATGGTTGCTGGGAGAGCATTTTATCAAGCGGCAAATACAGCATATTATTGCCGCCCTCGACATCCACCATCACCTTGCTGGTATTGGACATCACGTTCTGCAGGGCGTCCAGATAGAGCCGCTGCCGGGTTACCTCCGGGGCCTTGCGATACTCGCGCAGTAGTTTCTCAAAACGTTGGGCCTCACCCTCGGCCTCGGCCACCACCCGCGCCTGGTGCGCATTGGCTTCCTCGATAACGCGCTGCGCCCGTCCCCGCGCCTCTGGAATAATGCCGTTGGCGTAGGCCTGAGCCTCGTTGACCAGTCGTTCCTGATCCTCACGCGCCTTGATCACATCATCGTAAGCGGCCTTGACCTCGGTGGGCGGCTTGGCTTCCTGAATATTGATTTTAACAATATGAATACCGGTGCCGTAGTTATCCAGATAACTTTGCAGCCGCACCTCGACATCGTCGCCAAGTTTTTCCCGCCCGGTGGAAACCACATCATCCAGCTTACTGCTGCCAACCACGTGGCGCAGCGCACTGTTGGTGGCCTCGCGCAGACTCAATTCCGGCTCCTTTACTCCGAGTACAAAGGACTTTACGTCGCGAATGTTGTAGTGCACGGTCAATGGCAACTCGACAATGTTTTCGTCCTCGGTCAGCATCTTTTCATTGACCTGGTACTGCCGTTCCTCGGTTACCCGCACGATAGTACGCGAGTCGATGATCGGCGGGTTCCAGTGCAGGCCGTCTCCAACCGTTTCGAGATATTTGCCGAATCTCAGGATGACCGCTTTTTCCTTCGCGTCGACCTGATAAATGCCGAACAGTGACCAGACAATAGCGATAATCAGCAGAGCACCCGCAAAAAATGCAAAGCCGCCACCGCCGGGCAGGCCCTCGCCCCCCGCTCCTTTACCGCCGCCACCAAAAATTCCTGAAAATTTTTCTTTCAGTTCACGTAGCGCCTGATCGAGTTCGGGTGGCGTATTACCACCGCCCCAGGGATCCTTACCGCCACCAGGTTGATTCCAAGCCATTGATTACTCCAGATACACCGCTTCTAAAAAGCGGTCGTGCGATTCACTATCAGGCGCTACGCGCCAACGTTTGAGGAACAGTTTCATCGGGAACCGACGCCAAATCCTGCGCGTCAATACCCGCGGCTTTTAGCAGGCGACTAAAGTCCGCCTGCGCCAGTCTCACCTGCAATATGGTACCACCATTTTCCGTGCTCCGTTCGTTGACGACGCCATTTACGCGGTAGAACTGCGCACGTAATCGCGCCTGCTGTGGTGTTAAATAATAGGTACCCTGGTGGATCGCGCCACTTAACAGTTCCACCATGGCCTGCATCAACAACGCCAGTCCAGCGCCAGTGTGCCCGGACAACCATACACCAACGGGTTTATTGCGGGCATCGCGCTCAATGCGTGGCTCGACACCCTCGAGTAAATCAATTTTGTTGTACACCATCAGTACCGGGATATCCGCAGCGCCGATTTCCTCCAGCACTTCATTGACGCGCTCGATGTTCTGATGGCGCGTATCACTGGCGGCGTCGATAACATGTAACAACAAGCTGGCCTGCGCCGCCTCTTCCAGTGTGGCGCGAAACGCTTCGACCAGCTTATGGGGTAAATGACTGATAAAACCCACCGTGTCCGCGACAATTACCGGTCCAACCTGATCCAGATCCAGGCGTCGCATAGTGGGATCCAGTGTCGCAAACAGCTGGTCGGCGACGAAAGTACTGGCGTTAGCAAGCATGTTAAACAAGGTGGATTTGCCGGCGTTGGTGTATCCGACCAGTGACACGGTAGGAATTTCCGCGCGGCGCCGACGGCGGCGCCCCTGTGCGCGCTGGCCACGCACCTTTTCCAGACGCTTCTGAATGGCTTTAATACGCGCCCGCACCATGCGCCGATCGCTTTCCAGCTGGGTTTCCCCCGGACCGCGCAAGCCGATGCCACCTTTTTGGCGCTCCAAATGGGTCCAGCCGCGCACCAGACGGGTGCTCAAATGCTGGAGCTGAGCGAGCTCCACCTGTAATTTGCCTTCGTGAGTTTGCGCGCGTTGGGCAAAAATATCGAGAATAAGCCCGATACGATCAATCACCCGACAGCACAACACCTGCTCCAGGTTGCGCTCCTGACTCGGGCTCAGTGGGTGATTAAAAATAACGAGTTTGGCGTTGTGCTCGCGCACCAGATCGGCGAGTTCCTGCAACTTGCCGGTGCCGATAAAGTAGCGACTCTGGGGAGTTTGCCGATGACCGCCAATGACCGCCACCGGATCGCCGCCCGCAGACAGTACCAGCTCTTCAAACTCCCGGCAGTCCTCCGGCTCCCGCTCACTGGCGATATCGAGATGTACCAGTACTGCGAGCTCGCCAGAATCCGGGCGGTCAAAAAACAATCAGCCTCCCTGGTCCTCGTCGCCATACTCGCCGTCCCCGTCACCAGACGGTGGCACCGCCATGGGCAACTTGACGGGACGGGATGGCACGACGGTGGATATCGCGTGCTTGTAGACCATCTGACTGACAGTATTCTTGAGCAATACCACAAACTGATCAAAAGACTCGACCTGGCCCTGCAACTTGATGCCATTGACCAGAAAAATAGAGACGGGAATCCGTTCCTTGCGCAGCACGTTCAAGAAAGGGTCTTGTAAATTATGCCCTTTTGACATTGTTATTCTCCTTCTCTAAGAAAACATAAAAAATTAAATATCTCATAAAACCATAAGGTTAGATCGCCAGATACAGCAGGGTATCATCTGGGCCGATCATGATACTACCGCCCCTGGGTTTAGTATATGGTCTCTTTTTTCAAAATTTTCAAGTAATTAGTCAGAATTTCTGACGTCGACAGCAACGTTGCCGTTGTGCTGTCGATATCCAGCCAGTGTAAATCAGGCCAGCTGCGCAACCAGGTGAGCTGCCGCTTGGCCAGTTGTCGGGTGGCGATCACCCCCTTCTGGACTGCGTCTTGATAGTCGCAATCACCGTCGAGAAACGACCATATCTGGCGATACCCGGCGGCGCGCATGGCCGTGGCGGTGGGCAACAGGTCGCCTCGGGCGCGCAGTTTCGCTACTTCCTCGACCAGGCCGCGCTCCAGCATCAGCCCGAAGCGCTGGGCAATCCGGCTGTGTAAATCCCCGCGCGCTCCCCCCGATAATGCGCAGGCCACCACTCGACAGGTTTCACCAAGGGCGGCCGTTCCACGACCCAGACGCAGCTGTTCCTGATGCACACTCGTTAACGACTTTCCGGTGGCGCGATAGACTTCCAATGCGCGCTGAATGCGCCGGGAATGATTGGGGTGGAATCTGGCGGCACTGTCGGGATCCACCAGCGCCAACTGCGCGTGCAATGCAGGCCAGCCATTACCCTCGGCTTCGCGGGCAATCTGTGCGCGTATTTGCGGGCTCGGCGGAGGCAATTCAGCCAGGCCATCGAGCAGCGCGCGAAAATAGAGCATAGACCCTCCCACCAGTAGCGGAATTTTCCCGACGGCGATGATATCCGCTATCTCCCGGTGCGCGTCCGTCACAAAGTGAGCCACGGAATAAGGATCAACCGGGTCGAGAATATCGATCAGGCGATGGGGATGCCGCGCCAACGTTTCGGCATCGGGTTTGGCGGTACCGATGTCCATACCGCGATAAATTTGTGCTGAGTCAACACTGATTAATTCGACTGGTAAATGGTCCCGTAATCTGAGCGCCAGATCGGTTTTACCCGACGCAGTGGGACCCATTAAAAATAGAATCAGGGGGCGCGCTTGCCCGGCGCTGGCAACAGCCACCTAACGTCCCCGCAAGAACAGTTTGTCCAGTTGCTCCAGGGTCAGCTGCGCCCAGGTCGGGCGGCCGTGATTACACTGCCCGCTGCGTTCGGTGACCTCCATTTGCCGCAGTAACGCGTTCATCTCCGCGATGGTCAGCTGCCGATTGGCCCGCACTGAACCACGACAGGCGATGGTCGACAAAATTTCGTCGCTGCGTGCGCTGAGACGATCGCTGTTTCCGTGAGTTAAGATATCCGCCAGCACATCCCTCACCAGTAGCGCAACATCCACGCCGCGTAGCAACGCGGGAATACTCCTGACTAACAGGGTTTCCGGCCCCGCGCGATGCACGTCGAAGCCCAACTCGCGAAACAGCTCCGCGCTGGTTTCGGCACAATCCGCCTCACTCTGACTGACACTGAGACTTTCGGGGACCAGCAAGGGCTGAGTAGCAACCGCCTGCCTTTCGTACGCAGTTTTCATCTGCTCGTAGATAATGCGTTCGTGGGCGGCGTGCATATCCACGATGACCAGCCCGCGTTCGTTCTGTGCCAAAATATATATGCCGAGTATTTGCGCCACGGCGTAGCCCAGCGCCGGAGCCGACTGTCCTTGCGACCGAGCCTGTTCGCCTGCCCCTGTAAACGGCACATTAGTGCGCGCCTGGCGGTCATCATGGGAAGCCGCGTTGGCAGCGCCGTACAGTTCGCGCATCTCCCGGAGCGCGCCACTACTTTTTTGTGACAAATCAATCGCGTGTTGATAGTAATCAGATGTCTGACCACGAGAATCCCGCCCCGATACTTGCATGACACCCGCACCCGAGTGTTCATCAGCCGGCAGCTGGGAAGCTAACGTATTACTGCGCTGCGTGCCGGGCCCCATTGCGGCCACGGCCCGGTGTAAATGATGAAACAGGAAATCGTGTACGGCACGACTGTCCCGAAAACGTACCTCGTGCTTAGTAGGATGGACATTGACATCCACTGCCCCGGGGTCGAGCTCGATAAACAAAACAAACGCCGCGTGGCGATTTTGGTACATCACATCGCGATAAGCCTGGCGTACCGCGTGGGTCACCATCCTGTCCCGCACGCAACGTCCATTGACAAAAAAGTACTGCAGGTCCGCCTGACTGCGGGAGAAAGTCGGCGCTGCCAGCCAACCCCATAAGCGCAAGCCGTTGCGCTCGACGTCAATAAACCGGGCTTCGGCCATAAACGCCGCGCCACACACCGCCGCTACGCGCCGTTCCCACTGGGTTTGATCGGTGGCGGCGCGGAACTGATGCACCGTTTTATTATTATGACGCAAACTGAAATCCACATCGAAACGGCTCAATGCCAACTTTTTGACAACCTCTTCGATGCGCGCATATTCCGTTTTTTCGGTGCGCAGAAACTTGCGCCGCGCCGGAGTGTTAAAAAATAAATCTCGCACCTCTACCGTAGCGCCGCGCGCATGGGGTGTGGGCTGCACTGCGACCGCCATCTCGCGGCCTTCGGTCACCGCACACCAGCCGGCGTTGCCGGCTTCCGCATTGGCGCTGAGGGTCAAACGGGAAACGGAGCCAATACTGGCCAACGCCTCGCCGCGAAACCCGAGTGTTGCCACGCCCTCCAGGTCTTCCAGCTCGATAATTTTGCTGGTGGCGTGGCGACTCAGAGCCAACGGTAAATCCTCTCTGGCGATGCCGATGCCGGTGTCGCGCACGCGAATTAATTTGGCGCCCCCGAGTTCGATATCGATGTCGATACGGTCGGCGCCGGCATCGAGACTATTTTCGATCAGTTCCTTGACCACCGACGCGGGTCGCTCTACCACCTCGCCGGCCGCAATCTGGTTTGCCAGCCGGGGACTGAGTAAACGAATTGATTGCATAGTGCTCACATTATGACGTCGGAATACTGATACGTTGACCAGTGCGTATGGTGGTGGAATTAAGCCGATTGTGTTCCAGCAACCGCTTAACGGAGACGTTATGCCGCTGGGCAATATCCGACAACGTATCGCCGTGACTGATAATATACTCGCGATCTGCCGACCGACCGCGCTGCCACGCCAGACGAGTTCCCGGGGGCGGACGCGCGGTGAAATAGCGGTGCACCCCGGAAAAAATAGCGTCCGCCATTTTTTGTTGATAATCCGCCTGATTAAGGCGTTGCGCCTCGGTGGCGTTGGAGATAAATCCGGTCTCCACGAGGATAGAGGGCATATCGGGGGATTTCAGTACTACGAACCCCGCCTGTTCGACATGCCGCTTATGCAAATGTGCAAATGCACCCATCGCCTTGAGCACTTCGCCACCCACCTCCAGACTGCTGTCCAGTGTCGCCGTCATGGATAAATCCAGCAGGACACTGGCCAGCATTTTATCCTTGTCGTTGAGGCTAACGCTGCCAACCCCGCCGATCAAATCCGCGCGATTTTCTCGTTCAGCCAGATAGCGCGCCGTTTCGCTGGTCGCGCCACGGCGCGACAGCGCGTACACCGAAGCGCCCCGCGCAGCCGGGTTTTTGAACGCGTCGGCGTGCACCGAAATCATCATATCGGCCCTTTTTTCCCGCGCGATAGCGGCGCGTCGGTTCAACGGAATATAGTAATCTCCGGTGCGCACCAACACTGCAGAGTAGCCAGGTTCCCGATCCAGGCGTCGCTTCAGCGCGCGACTGATGTCGAGCACGACCTTTTTTTCGTACACCCGATTAGGGCCGATGGCACCGGGATCATCACCGCCGTGACCCGCATCAATGGCAATCACAATGGCGCGCTGTTTATCGTTATCCGGCACCACGTTCTGCACGGTTTTTTCGGTGGCCTGCTGACCGTCAAACAGATCCACCACCAACCGGTCGCCATACTGTTCATTGCGCTTTAACAGAAAACTGCGCGGCTTCACGCTGGTGCGCAAATCGAGCACGATGCGCAACCCGGACGGTTCGCGGGTGGCGCTGCGCACGGCACTTAAAGGGGTTGGCGCCAGATCGAGCACAGGTAAATCACGCGGCAACGTGGCATTGGCGATATCGATCACCAGCCGCTCAGGGTTTTGCAGGGAAAATAATTTGTGTTCGACACCCTCGCTAAGATCAAAAACCAGCCGCGTATGGTCGGGCGCACGCCACAACCGCACACCCTCAATCGTGGCTGCGACCAACGAGAAGGGGGCCGTGAGCATCAGGCCAAAGCAAAATGCAGTCGCCACAAATCTGCTTCCCGTTGTGCCCCTCGGCAATATTCGTCCTCGGTTGTGTTGACAAACGTCGGCGCTCTTTAGCGCCCGATTTTAATTAATTTCGTCCAGCCCGCCAGGCGTTGCTACCGCAGTGAGTGTGGCAATCGCCGCGCCGCCTTGCGCTGACACAGGCACCAGAGTGGCGGTGCGCCCGGTACCCGTAACCTCGAGAAGAATCCGTATATCCGGTGTCGGCAACATACCTGCACCCCGTTCCGGCCATTCTATCAGGCAGACTGCTTGTTCATCAAAGTAATCGCGTATACCGATAAACTCCAGCTCTTCGGGATCGCCGAGGCGGTACAGGTCGAAATGATACAAATTTCCGTGGGCCAGAATATACGGCTCCACCAATGTGTAGGTAGGACTTTTAACCGGTCCGACATGACCCAGAGCACGCAGCACGCCGCGACAGAACGTGGTTTTTCCAGCGCCCAAAGTGCCCTCCAGAAAAATCACGGCATTTTTAATGACCGCGCCGAGGCGCGCACCACAATCGACGGTAGCCTGTTCATCGGCCAGAATTACCGTTAGCGACTGCATAGCAACTCGCGTTGCGTACTCATCCGTTCACCAGGCGTCGTAAATGCGGCATCAGATCGGTCGCCAACAGACCGCGCTCACCGCCCACCGCCGCCGCCCGGTCAGCTGCGGCCCCGTGTACACAGGCACCGAGCCTGGCCGCGTCCGCCGCCGTCAACCCCTGCGCCATAAGACCACCAATCATACCGCTCAATACATCGCCCATACCACCGCTGGCCATACCCGGATTGCCCTGTGTACAAATTGCGAACAAAGGCTGCGCACCTGAGTTCTCGCCATCGTACAGCAGCGTTCCCGCACCCTTCAGCAACACCGTACCGGGATACCGTTGCCACAGGTTTTGCGCGGCGGCAAACCGATCCTGTTGCACCTGTGCCGTGGTGACGCCGAGGAGCCGCGCTGCCTCGCCCGGATGGGGCGTAAGGACCCAACTGCGCGCATCTACACCGCCGCACCCGATGCGGCCGACGGCGAGAATATTTAACGCGTCCGCGTCCACCACCATGGGCAAGCCACTGTTGAGCGCCTGCTGCAACATCTGTTCCGACCAGGGGGAGCGCCCCAGCCCAGGACCTATCACCAGATGGGTGGGCCCCGACAGCAGCGGTTCCAGCTCCTGACCGGAAGCGACGCCGTTAACCATCAGCTCAGGGCGTCGCGCCAACAACGCCGGTACGTGCTGGGCCCGTGTGGCAACGCTAACCAGACCAGCACCGACCCGCAGCGCCGCCTCGGCTGCCATGGCGACAGCGCCGCCGTAGCCATTATCCCCGCCGATAACCAGCACATGGCCGAAGTGCCCCTTGTGAGCATCCCTCTGCCGCGGTTGCAATGAACGACACACCACCGACAACTCAAGGCGCACCGCACTTGCGTGCGCAGCGTCATAGACAGCATCTGGCACTCCCAGATCGGAATATACAATATCGCCGCAAACTGCCGGACCGCGGCCGGTATACAGACCGCGCTTTAAGCCGATAAAACTCGCGGTAACCTGCGCACGCACGGCTACCCCCAGTTCGCAGCCCGTATCGCTACACAGGCCAGACGGAATATCCAGCGCCAGTGTGGGCAGGCCGCTCCTGTTAATCGCTTGAATCGCCACACGGGTTGCCTCGCGTACTTCTCCGGCGACACCAATGCCGAGCAGAGCATCCACCAGCACGCCGTCGGCAAATCCTGTGTTGTCGCCAAACGGCGTCATCGCCACACCCTGAGCCTCAGCAAAGGCCCGCGCGCGCTGTCCATCCGCCGTCAACTTTTCCAGCGCTCCCAAGCTCACAACCCGTACCGGTAATCCGCGCTGGGCCGCCGCCCCAGCGACAATATATCCATCGCCGCCGTTGTTGCCGCTGCCGCAAATAACCGTAATCAACGTGGGTTGTGGCCAGCGCGCCAACAGCGTGTCCAGTGCAAATAGCCCGGCCCGCTTCATCAGCGTTATGCCCGGAATATTGTGCGCTTCTATCGCGCAGCGATCTAACGCACGTATCTGATCTGCGGTATATAGCCTGTCAGGGAATGTCGCCATTAATTTTCCACCGTGCGCCTGATTTCTGGCAGAATTATACGGCAACCGAAGACGACTACCATGCCTGCCTACAGCACATCCACCGCGCCAACGGACTACACTAAACTCGCCGACGACATTAAACGTATGGCGCGGGAGCAGGGCTTTCAACAGGCCGGCATAGCCGATCTCGACCTCAGTCTCGCCGGTGAGCGCCTGCGCATCTGGCTGGCGCGAGGCCTGCACGGCAGTATGGACTGGATGGCTGCCCACGGCGCCAAACGCTGGAGTCCCGACCTGCTACTACCCGGCACCGTGCGCGTCATCAGCGTACGCATGGACTACCTGGCCCCGGAATCGAAACTGGTTGCGCGCCTGCGCGAGCGGGACAAAGCCTATATTTCCCGCTACGCGGTGGGTCGGGACTACCACAAACTGGTGCGTAAACGCCTGGCATCGCTCGCCAAAAAAATAGACAACCTGTATCCCGGCACGGTTATCCAACGCCCATTTGTGGACAGCGCGCCAGTGATGGAAAAACCCCTCGCGGAAAAAGCTGGCCTGGGCTGGATAGGCAAAAACACCTTGTTATTAAACGCCCGAGCCGGATCCTGGTTTTTCCTCGGTGAGCTCTTCACTAGTCTGCCGCTACCGGTGGATACATCCCCCGCAGAAAATAGCTGTGGCAAGTGCCGCGCCTGTCTCAAGGTGTGTCCCACCAACGCGTTTCCGGAACCCTATGTACTGGACGCCAGAAAATGTATTTCTTATTTGACCATCGAAAACAAGGACAGTATTCCTCTGGAATTCCGCGCAGCCATTGGCAACCGGGTCTTCGGTTGCGACGATTGCCAGACAATCTGTCCATGGAATCGCTACGCCAGACCCAGTACCGAACCCGATTTTCGCCCGCGCCACCAGCTCGACGACAGCCAGCTGACCGACCTGTTTCTGTGGACGGAACAGGAGTTTCTCGACAATACCGCGGGCTCACCCATTCGCCGCATCGGCTATCTGCGCTGGCTACGCAATCTGGCCGTGGGGCTGGGCAATGCACCTCACTCTGATCGGGTTATCGCGGCGTTGGTAACGCGCGCCCAGCACCCCTCCACAATGGTGCGCGAACACGTTCAGTGGGCACTCGCCCAACACGGCCACAGCAGCGCTGCGACAGTTGCTTAAGCGGCACAAACTCGGTATAGTCCGCGTCCTCAAAATCGTTGGGATTTGACAGGAGCAATGTCAGTTGGCAAACACAGCCCAAGCAAGAAAACGCGCACGCCAAAGTGAAAAGCGGCGTCAACATAACGCCAGCCTGCGGTCCATGGCGCGCACTTATCTGAAAAAAGTAAACGCGGCGATAGCTTCCGGCAATCTTGAAGATGCCAAAGCCGCGTACGGCGTGGCCGTGCCGATCCTGGATCGCATTGCGGACAAAGGTATTCTGCACAAAAATAAAGCGGCTCGGCACAAGAGCCGTCTCAACAGCAAGATCAAGGCACTCGCCACGCAATAACTGCGTAACTGCGGAGCCTGTCCGGTGCTCGCTTAAGCGACCTGATCCGACAGTCTGAGCACGCGATAGAGCTGTACAAAAAAACCGACCATGAGGTCGGTTTTTTAATGGACAAGCTAATTTCGCCTCCGGGAGCAGACGGCAATGCGTTTGTTTACAGCAATACCAAGTTTACAACAATACCAGATTGTCTCGGTGAATTAATTCATCGTCGTCTTTATAGCCCAGTATATCTGCAATCCGCGCGCTACCCTGACCCATGATTCTGCGCGCATCTGCCGCGCTGTAGTTGACCAGCCCACGCGCGACCTCCCTGCCATTTTCATCGACACAGCGCACCATTTCGCCCCGCGGGAAACTGCCTTCCACCGCGCGCACCCCAACTGGCAGTAAACTCTTACCCTGATCGCGCAACACTTTGACAGCACCGCTGTCCAGCACCAACGTGCCACGCACCTGTAAGCGCCCGGCTAACCATTGTTTGCGCGCCGCGATCGGCTCCTGCCCGGACACCAACAGGGTTCCCAGTTGCTCGCCTGCCGCCACCCGGGTCAGCACGTCGGGTTCGCGCCCACCGACCACAACGGTATTGGCTCCGGAACGTGCGGCCAGACGCGCCGCGCGCAGCTTGGTGATCATTCCGCCGCGACCCAAACCACTACTGCTGCCACCCGCCACCTGATCCAGTGCCACGTCGGCAGCACTGGCTTCGCCAATCAGTTCGGCCTGTGGATTAACACTCGGATTTTCGCGGAAAATCCCTTTTTGATCGGTCAAAATAACCAGCAGATCCGCTTCAATTAAATTCGCCACGAGAGCGGCCAGAGTGTCGTTGTCACCAAAGCGGATTTCATCGGTCACCACCGTGTCATTTTCGTTAACCACGGGTACGACATTGAGACCAACTAACGTCTTTAACGTGCTGCGCGCATTCAGATAGCGCTCGCGGCTGGACAAATCGTCGTGATCCACCAGCACCTGCGCGGTGTGTAAACCGAACTTCTGAAACTGCGACTCGTAGGCCTGCACCAACCCCATCTGGCCGACCGCCGCTGCCGCCTGCAGTTTGTGGATCAGCGTGGGACGCGAGGTCCAACCCAGCCGGGTCATACCCTCGGCTACCGCGCCAGACGACACCAGTACCAACTCGATACCAGCATCGCGCAGGACCACCATCTGCCGCACCCATTCGCCAATCGCCTCGCGATCGAGACCGCGCCCATTATTGGTCAACAGTGCGCTACCGATTTTAATAACCCAGCGCCGGGATGTCGTGACGCATTCTCTGCTCATATCAGGTATCGAATAGTGGTCGAATAGTTACCGGGTTATTGTACAGTTGGCGCGTAATGACCGCATAACTGTTCAACCTTGACAGGGTCGATCGCGGCTATCAACGGGTGTAAATAACTTCCACCCCACCGTCATCATCCTCGTCATCACCGTGTGCCGAATCAGCGCCGTGCGGAGCGCGCAACATTTCAATACGCTCCCGGGCCTCGGCCTGCATGCGCAACTGCAGCTCCTGCTCAGCTCGTGCGCTATCCGGGTCTTCCTGCTCCTGCACACGCCGCGCATCGAGGTAATTCTGAATAGCGGCGCACAGCGCCTGGGTGCCCGAACCGGACAAGCCGGATATTTGGTGCACCGGGCCGCTCCAACCAAGTTTGGATACCACGTCGGCGCAACGCTGTGCTACTTCCTCGGGGGGCAGCAAATCTATTTTATTGAGCACCAGCCAGCGATCGCGAGCCGCCAGCGTCGGGCTGAAATTCGCCAGCTCTTCCTCAATCACCCGCGCATTATCGGCCGGTTCCGTGCCGTCCACTATCGCCATATCCACCAGATGCAATAGCAGCCGCGTGCGCGTAAGGTGGCGTAGAAAACGCACGCCTAAACCGGCTCCGCTGGAGGCTCCGGCAATCAAACCCGGCACGTCGGCAATCACAAAGCTCTGATAGCGTTGCATTTTGACAACACCAAGATTGGGTACCAGGGTGGTAAACGGATAATCCGCAACTTTGGGTCGCGCCGCTGATACCGCACGGATAAATGTAGACTTGCCGGCGTTGGGCAGACCGACCAGGCCCACGTCCGCAAGTACTTTTAACTCAAGGCGCAAATTACGTGCTTCTCCGGGCTGCCCCGGCGTGGTCTGTCGGGGCGCGCGATTGGTGCTGGATTTGTAGCGGGCGTTGCCAAGTCCATGAAAGCCGCCGCGCGCCACCACCAGTTGCTGCCCTGTCGTAGCCAGATCGCCGAGAATTTCCTGAGTGTCTTCATCAATGACAGTGGTACCCACAGGTACCGGCAATATCAGATCGTCACCGCTCTTGCCGCGGCAGTGTCCGCCACCGCCGGACTCGCCGTGCTGAGCGCGAAATACGCGCTGATAGCGATAATCCACGAGGGTATTAAAATTCTCGTCAGCCACCAGCAACACATCGCCGCCATCGCCGCCATCGCCGCCATCGGGCCCACCTTTGGGTATATATTTTTCCCGGCGAAAACCCAGCCGCCCGCCCCCACCGTTTCCGGCCTCGACCCTTATTGGTGCTTCATCGACAAATTTCACACTGGCATCCCGCGCCGCATAGCGCTTGAATAATAACCCAAGACCATAAAAAAAGCCCCGCACGCGGGGCCTTGTTCACACTGCCGCATGCAATCAGGCGGTAACAATATTCACATATTTGCGATTGTCAGGCCCTTTCACCACAAATTTTACTGCGCCATCGACCGTGGCGAACAGCGTGTGATCGCGGCCGATTCCGACATTCACCCCGGGGTGAAAACGGGTGCCGCGCTGCCGCACAATAATACTGCCTGCGCTAACCTGTTCGCCGCCAAAGCGTTTCACACCAAGGCGTTTACTTTCTGAATCGCGCCCATTACGGGTACTACCACCGGCCTTCTTGTGCGCCATGACCTGTCTCTCCTATGTTCGTGTATTTCACTTAACTAATTACTTAACTACTTAACTTTAACTATTTAACCGTAGGTACCAAACCGCAGATACCCTGATGATCTTGGTACTCTAGCTAAGTACCTAAGTACGAAATCTATCGTACGAAAAAATGGCTCTCAGCTTGCCTGAATATCAAGAATCCTGACTTCGGTATACCACTGGCGGTGGCCCATTTGCTTGCGGTGATGCTTGCGCCGACGGAACTTGATAATGCTGATCTTTTTGTCGCGACCGTGACTAACCACTTCAGCAGTCACCTTGCCACCAATCACGTATGGCGCGCCCAGAGTGATGTTGTCGCCATCGCCAACCATCAGCACTTTGTCGAATGCGATGGATTCGCCGGTAGCGATCTCAAGCTTTTCCAGATTAAGGGTTTCCCCCGGCACCACTCGATGTTGCTTACCGCCACTCTCAATAACCGCGTACATGTTGTGCTCCAATTACTCGCGCTGCTACCAATCCCTCGCCTAACGCGAAGACCGGTTTCGGAAGGGCGGCAATTCTAAGGCAAAGCCGCCCGCGCCGCAAGCGTCTGACGACGGTAACGCCACGGTATATCGCCGGCTTCAAAAACGCCCACCACTGCCTTGACACCCCCTTGCCACCCGCCTAGGATGCCAGCGCTATTCCACCCGGGATCCCGCTGCAATGCTCACGTTTCACGAGGTCGTCAAAGAAGATTTTGACGCCGTCAATCAGCTTATTCTCAAGGAACTGCACTCCAATGTTCCCCTTATTGAGGATATTGGTCAGCACATTGTCAACGCGGGCGGAAAACGTTTGCGCCCCGTGGTTGCACTGCTTGCAGCGCGCAGCTGCGGCTATTCCGGCACCAAACACGTTAATCTTGCAGCTGTTATTGAGTTTATTCACACCGCTACCCTGCTGCACGACGACGTTGTGGACACATCGAATTTACGCCGTGGTCTGCACACTGCCAACGCCAAGTGGGGCAATCCGCCGAGCGTACTGGTAGGCGACTTTCTCTACTCGCGGGCTTTTCAAATGATGGTGGCCATGGGGGAAGTGCGGATCATGGACATCCTGGCCGATACCACTAACACCATTTCCGAAGGTGAAGTACAGCAGTTAATAAATATCCGCGATGCAACTATTTCCGAAGCAGATTACATGGCCGTGATCGACAAAAAAACCGCCCGCCTGTTTGCCGGAGCCGCCCTGGCGGGCGCGTCGCTGGCCGATGCACCACCTGCCACTTGCGACGCGATGCGCCGCTACGGCCACCATCTGGGCATGGCGTTTCAGCTGGTCGATGATGCCCTGGACTATCGAGGCAACAGTGCACAGATGGGTAAAAATATTGGCGACGACCTGGCGGAAGGGAAAGTCACTCTACCGCTAATCTACGCCATGCGCACCGGTTCCGAAGCGCAACGTAAAATCATTCGCACCGCGATTCAGGAAAGTCAGGACGCTTCTCTCGACGCCGTTATAGAAATCCTTCGCGCCACTCGCGCCGACCACTACACCATGAACCAGGCCCGCACCCACAGTAGCCTGGCCAGGCAAAGTATCGCTGATCTCGCTTCCTCCCAGCACCAACGGGCACTACTGGACCTCGCCAGCTTCGCGATTGAGCGCGATTTTTAAATTGTCGCAACCACTGACCGCAATCTGAAATTAGCAGTCATACTACAGCGATACTCGCACCCCGATACCGTTGTCCCAACGCGACCAACAACAGATCAGCCGTAGTGAGCGCAGCATATTGTGATGCGTAAAAATGTAGAAATTCTACATAAAATTAATCGCATACCGCATCAACGCAAACCTTGTTTTTGGGCCAAAGATTCAGGTAGAGTTGCCGCCCCTGCGGTAGGATTGCCCGCCAGGACCCCACCCCCAACCATCTTTTTCAATACGGGAGACTATCTGTGATAGTAGGCATACCACGGGAAACTAAACCCGGCGAGAAGCGGGTTGCCATGTCCCCCGCCAACGTGAAATTCTGGTGTGACAAGGGCACTCAGATCCTGCTGGAGGGCGGCGCCGGTGATAGCGCAGGTTTTCCAGACGCGGACTACGTCGCAGTTGGCGCAAAAATATGCCCGAGTCGCACCGAGATTTTTGCTACGGCAGACATTATTCTGCAGGTTCAGTCATTTGGTGCCAATAATGTCAACGGCGACGATGACCTCGCCCTGTTGCGCAAAGGTCAGGTAGTGGTCGGCATGATGGACCCTCTGGGTTCCCCGCAGGCCGCGCAGAAAATTGCGCCCACCGGGGCGACTGCCATCGCCATGGAACTGGTGCCGCGCATCAGCCGCGCGCAGAGCATGGATGTGTTGTCATCCATGGCCACCCTGGCGGGTTACAAAGCCGTATTAATGGGTGCGGCGCTGTCACCGCGCATTATGCCCATGCTGATGACTGCCGCCGGCACACTCAGTCCGATGCGGGTATTTATCATGGGCGTCGGCGTGGCTGGACTGCAGGCCTGTGCGACGGCCAAACGACTCGGTGGTGTGGTCGAAGCCTACGACGTGCGCCCCGCCGCCCGCGAACAAATTCTATCCGTGGGTGCCAAACCCGTGGAACTGGATCTGGAGACCGAAGCGTCCGAGGACAAGGGTGGTTACGCCAAGGAACAGGGCGAAGATTTTTTGCGTCGCCAGCGGGAGCAGATGACCGCTATCCTCGCCCGCCAGGATCTGGTGATCACCACGGCCGCAATACCCGGTGCAAAATCCCCCATTTTGGTGACCGCAGAAATGGTCGCCAATATGAAACCCGGGGCGGTCATTGTGGACCTCGCCGCCGAACGGGGTGGCAACTGCGAGCTGACCAAGCTGGATGAAACCGTGGTGGTCAACGGCGTTACCATTATCGGCCCGGACAATATCGCCAGCACTGTGCCGCAGCACGCCAGCCAGATGTACGGAAAGAATATGGAGGTGCTGCTGGGCCAACTCCTCGACCAGGAAGGCAACCTGCAACTCGATTTCAGTGATGAAATTATTATCGAAACTGTCACGGCATACAGCGGTGACGTGCGCCACAAGCGCCTGCGCGAAATACTCGGTCTGCCGCTCCAGGAGACCGCGCCGGACACCACGTTACAAGGGGGAGCCTCCTGATGGAATTACTGGTTATGCAACTGGCGCTGTTTATACTCGCCCTGTTTCTCGGCGTGGAACTGATCAACAAGGTTCCGCCGACCCTGCACACGCCGTTGATGTCCGGTACCAACGCTATTTCCGGCATCACTCTCGTTGGCGCTTTACTGGCCGCTGGCGCCGATACCGACTCGCTGCTGGTGTCGTGGCTCGGTTTTGCCGCGGTAGTAATGGCTACGCTGAATGTGATTGGTGGATATCTGGTCACCAACCGTATGCTGGCCATGTTCAAACGCAAGGAATAACCGATGAATGCTTCTTTCGAGCACCTGGCCTATCTGGTAGCCGCGATACTTTTTATCCTCGGCATCAAGGGTCTGACCCGTCCCAAAACCGCTGTGCGCGGCAACACCCTGTCCGCCCTGGGTATGTTAATCGCGATCGCAGTCACCCTGTTTGATCGCCACATTCTCAGCTTTGAATACATCGTCGCTGGCATGGCCGTAGGTACTGTAATCGGCGCCATCATGGCGCTTAAAGTCAGCATGACCGCCATGCCGCAGATGGTTGCCCTGTTGAACGGCTTTGGGGGCGGCGCATCCCTCACACTGGCCGCGGCCAGCCATTTGTTAACCGCACAGAGCACCGGTTACGAAGCCGGGCCGATGGGCACCATCGCCGTGCTGTTTGTAATGTTAACCGTACTGATCGGCGCCGTAACCATGACTGGCAGTTTGGTAGCATTTGCCAAATTACAGGAACTGATTTCCGGCAAGCCGATCGGATTCGCAGGCATGAAGTACCTTAACGGCGCTATTTTTATCGCCGCCATAGGCCTGCTCGGCGCGTTTTGTCTGGACCCCACTAATCTCAATATGTTCTGGCTGGTGCTGGGCCTGTCATTGCTGCTCGGTATATCGCTAGTGTTGCCCATTGGTGGTGCCGATATGCCGGTGGTCATCGCATTATTGAATTCCTATTCCGGTATTGCCGCCGCCGCAGCGGGATTTATTCTCGGTAACACGGTGCTGATCGTGGCTGGGTCACTGGTGGGAGCATCGGGATTAATATTAACCAAAATCATGTGTGTCGCCATGAACCGCTCTCTCACCAACGTGTTGTTTGGTGTGATGGCAGAGGGCAGCGAGGCGATTGACGCAGATGAAATTTACGCGGGCAAAATCAAGAGTGCCGAGGCGGAAGAAATCGCCATGATTCTGGAAACGGCACGGCGCGTGGTGATTGTTCCCGGTTTTGGCATGGCCATGTCCCAGGCCCAGCATGCGGTACGCGAGCTGGCCGACGTTCTCACCGCGAAAGGTGTCGAGGTCGAATACGCCATACACCCCGTAGCGGGCAGAATGCCAGGGCATATGAATGTACTCCTCGCCGAGGCCGAGGTTCCCTACGACCAACTGGTGGAGATGGAGCGCATTAACCCGACCTTCGAGCAAACCGACGTGGCCATCGTCATTGGCGCTAACGATGTCACCAACCCAATGGCGCGGGAAGACAAAGGCAGCCCCATCTATGGCATGCCGATTCTCAATGTCGACAGGGCCAGAACCGTGGTGGTGATCAAACGTTCACTGAGTCCCGGGTTTGCCGGCCTGCCCAATCCTCTGTTCGCGAGGGACAATTGTCTGATGGTGTTCGGCGACGGTAAAAAGGCCGTGCTCGATATAACCAGCGCGCTGAAGCAGGGCTGAAAAAAACCCTAACGGGGCAAATTACCTGGCAACCGGTGCTTGCAAAGGCACCGGTTACAGCGCCCATTTGGCTGCACACCAAACTCGGTTGCAGACGGCTACGCAACTCAGTGTAAAAATCGGGAACTAAAACGGCATTCCAGATTAGTGCCGCTTACTCCGCAACACACTAAACTCAGGCGGCCATCTCTGGCGCCAACACCAGGCCCACCCCACGAGCCAGCCGCAGCAAAAGCCCTTAGCAAGCTGGACTTCCCTTCACAATCCGCTAAAATGGCGCGTCTTTCCTAAAACATCTCAACGCCATTCTTCTTTAATTCCCGTCCGTACGAGGCCGCAATTGACACAACCTGATGCCCGGCAACAGAACGCATTTAATTACGAAGAACTACTCGCGTGCAGCCAGGGTACGTTGTTCGGCCCCGACGGCGCACGCCTGCCGACGCCTAATATGCTGATGATAGATCGTATTACCCATATCAGCGGCACCGGTGGCAAATACGACAAGGGTGAAATTATCGCGGAACTGGATATCAAGCCCGATCTGTGGTTTTTCGGTTGCCACTTCGTCGGCGACCCGGTGATGCCCGGCTGCCTGGGCCTCGATGCCATGTGGCAACTGATTGGTTTTTTTCTGACCTGGCGGGGTAACGACGGCCGCGGCCGCGCGCTAGGTTCCGGGGAAGTAAAGTTTTTTGGTCAGGTGCTCCCCAGCGCTAGCAAAGTTACCTACAAACTGGACGTGTCGCGTGTTATCGAGCGCAAGCTGGTGATGGCCATCGCCGATGGCTCGATGAGTGTCGACGGTAGAGAAATATACACCGCCAAAAACTTGCGGGTCGGGCTGTTTACTTCCACTGACAATTTCTAGGTAAATTCGTACAATGGGTGGTGCTGGAGAGCGCGCCTGCGTATTTTCGGGCGTAATTTGCATAAACATGATTCGAGGTCATTGATGAAACGTGTGGTGATCACAGGTATGGGCGTCGTCTCCTGCCTCGGCAACGATGTGGATACCGTTCTCGACGCGCTTAAAAGCGGGCGCTCCGGCGTACGCGTCAAGGACGATTATCGGGAAATGGGCCTCAAGAGCCAGATTGCGGGGCAAATTGATATAGACCCGAAGGCCCATGTCGATCGCAAAGATTTGCGGTTTATGAGCATGGCAGCCGTGTATGGCTATGTGGCCATGCAGCAGGCAATCACCGATTCGGGGCTTGAGCACCACCAGGTTTCCAACCCGCGCACCGGCATTATCATGGGGTCCGGGGGCATTTCCGGCGAAAAATTTGTCGAATCCATCGACACCCTGCGCAGCAAAGGTGTGCGCAAGATGGGACCGTACCGTGTCACACAAATTATGAGCAGTACCGTGGCCGCCTGTCTGGCGACACCCTTTGAGATCAAAGGGTTAAATATCTGTATTTCATCGGCCTGTGCGACCAGCGCACACTGCATCGGCGCGGCAGTTGAGCAGATTCAACTCGGCAAGCACGACATTCTGTTCGCTGGCGGCGCGGAAGAAGAACACTGGTCCATGGTCAGCATGTTCGACTCCATGGGCGCCCTGTCGAGTAAGTACAACGACACCCCGGAAATCGCTTCGCGACCCTACGATGCCAGCCGGGATGGGTTTGTCATGTCCTGTGGCGGTGGTTGCTTTGTGGTCGAGGAGCTCGAGCACGCGCGGCGACGGGGCGCGAAAATTTACGCGGAAATTGTCGGTTACGGCGCCACCTCCGACGGCTTCGATATGGTTGCGCCATCGGGCGAAGGTGCAGTGCGTTGCATGCGCCAGGCCATGGAGACTACCGAGGGCAGTATTGATTACATCAATACCCACGGCACCAGTACTCCAGTGGGGGACGTTAAGGAAATTCAGGCGATTCGCGAAGTATTTGGCAGCAATGCACCACCCATATCCTCGACCAAATCCCTTTCCGGCCATTCTCTGGGGGCTGCCGGGGTACACGAAGCCCTGTACAGCATTTTGATGATGCACAACGACTTTATCGCCGGCTCCGCCAATATCGAAACCCTCGACCCGGAAGTGGCCGATATGCCGATCGCGACTCAGCGCATCGACAATGTGCGTCTCGATCGAGTGATGTCCAACAGCTTTGGCTTTGGCGGCACTAACGCGACGCTGGTGTTCCAACGCTATCAAGACTAGTTCTCGAACGCTATCAAAACCAGTTCCAGCGCTTTCGGGTTCAAGACTACTCAACAGCGCAGATACCCCTGCGGCACTGAATAAATAGCTGCGCGTCGTGGCACTGCGGCACGACGCGCGAGAATCCTGTCCGGCACGCCCGTAAGACTCTATTTGAAGTGCGCGGAAACCGCAGCAGTCCCTTCCTCCGTTACTCGTCAGAACCGAACAGCAGGTGCCCAGCTTCGTCCTGAGCCCTGCTACGCGCAACCACCTCGGGGGCGATGACAATCGACCGCTCGGCGGGAAAACGATCCGCGAATAACTGCGGTCGCAGGAAAAACTCCTCCGGCCTGTCGATCAGAGCGTGACTCTTGCGCGCGTAGATCAACCAGTCGCGACGCATAAAGTCCGGCGTAAAATAGGTCTGCTCTTCGTCGCTCCACTCCCGCGCCAAATGACCGGTATGCACGTAGTAACTCATTAAATCGGCGTTGATTTCATGGTGCACAAACAACAAACTCGCGTAGCCCTGCCAATCCGGCAACGCTCGGTTTTCCCGCTTTGCGACCCGCACTTCAATGGTTTTCAGATTGCCGTTGCGATCGTAACGTTCAGTGCGCAGCGGATAAAAGTAGTGCTGATCGACCCAATACACAATTTTCGAAACGCCGTAGTCAGGGAGCCACTCGGGATCGGGCTCCGCCACTACAACGAAACAGTCGATACCGCCATCGGCGCGATAATAGGGATACTCATCACCCATCATGCGAATATCCGCTGTGGCCTGATCGTAGTACTTGCCGTTGGCGCGGGTCATGGTGATTTTGGGGCGATTATCGGGAAAGCGTACCGTTTGGTACAACACGTCGGCGCCAACAAAGCGCCACGACAATTCCCAGGCATCGCGTCCCGCCACATCGTCGTAACCAGGCACCGTATTGGGAAACGATTCCTCGCGGCGCGGCGCCGGTGAACGTCGCACGCGCCGCAGAGACGGCAAATAGGAAAAGCTGTCCAGCTTGCTGGTATGTTGGGGGCCGGTGCGCCGCATCACCCACAACGTTTGCCTACCGTTGTTGCGCGGTGGATACACGTGGTGAAAAAGTTGCAGGGAATGGATATCACCCGGCCTGGCGTTAAGCTGGCCCGCAGTGCCATTACCACCGCCAACCTGATTTACCATGGCCAGCAGCGCGCCCTGGGTCAGGTATCCAGTGTGCGTGATGGTGCCAAACGAATCCGCGAGAATGTGCGACCAGCGGCCGCGATGGGTGTAGTTCATCAGTCGGTAACCCACCTCCTCCGCAGTATAGGGTGGCGCAAAGGGATACACCTCCGCTGGCATATACGGGTATTCGCTACTACGCGGGGTAGCGCGGCGTAAATCAACCACCGTCTTTTCCTCAGCGGTCAGCGCCTCCAGGGTGCGCCACGTTTGGGCCGACGGGTTTTGCCCATTGTTCGTCACAGCTTCTTCAGCGCAAGCAAATACCGGCGCCGCCAGTAACAACGCTGCGAGTAGTTTTTTAAAACTCATACTGTAACTCAACACCAATATTGTCCCACCGATCATATTGCCCGTAACGGTCATCGGGATCGCCGCCACCGTAGTTGGTGTAAACCAGGCGGGCCTGAATGTACTGGGACAACTCATAGGAAGTAACGAATTTATTTTTGATGCCCTGAAAACCCCGATTTGGACCGCTATAGATCGGTGTTACGGTTAACCCCAGCTGCAGCCTGTCTCCCGTGGCGCGAATCGGTCGTCCCACATAGACAACAGGCACAAAGTTCCAGCGATCGCCACTGGCTCCGCCAAAACCGGAGCCGAGACCTGGATGCCAATCAAACGTGTAATACACAGAGGGCTGAATAATCACCGAAACGCTGGCGGGAAAGGCAAAATCAAAAGCCAGGGCCCCACGCAGTGTGTCCCGCTCGCTAATCCCGTTGGTTAACCCCCCGGAGCGCGCCGCAGCCAATTTATCGAAATCCGCGAACGCGACGCCCTTGGTATAGAGTGCTTCCGCGCGCATCACAATCGGCAAACTGCCGATAAACGGCACCGACTGCATCTCCCAGGAATAGTCCGCTGTCACACCAAAGTGATGTAGCCGCTTGTAGTGCGGTTGCAATATCAGGTGATAGCCACCCCCATCGCTAAAACGTCCGACCACCGATTGCGACGCGTCCCGGGCCCACGCGTAGTAATAAATCAAACCCCAGGTCAACGCCCCGTTGGCAGAATCCAGCCGCGCGGCAAACTGATGGTCGCGAAACCGATACCAGTCTGGTTCTTCGCTGTTCAGAATCCGGTCGCCAACGGCGTTAGTATGTGCATTCAATAACGCGCCGTTAGTGCGCGCATCGAGGTCCTGCGGTGGGCGCAGAGGCGACGACCAGGGCGACCCATATGCGGGCAGTACATTTTTTTCAAAATCTGGAATCCATAATAAATTTAGCGAGGTGCCCTGGAAGTAGTAGGTGACATTTGCCATCCATAGTGGGATGCGCCGCAGCTCGTAATCGCTGGATTCGAGCTGCACCGATTCGCGAAAATCCATGGAGTTAATGACATCGATAAATTGTCCATCCATCTTTCCCCAGGCAATCTGCTGTTTACCGAGCACCAGATCAAATTTAGGTCGCCGGTAAGAAACGTAAAGCTCGCGGGCAATGTGGTCAAAGTCATCGTATTGCTCAAACGAGCGATCCACCCGATCGGCATATAAGCCGTTGGCGTCTTCAATGTCGTACACGGCGTCGTACATCAGATGATTAACACTGGTGATTTCGACATGGGACGACACGCGATAGGAAAGTGCCAGTTCCAGCAAACTTTGCGCCTGGAGCCAATCGTAATCCCGCTCGCGAAATCCGACAGTCTCCTTGTCGGAGAGCAGCCTGTCGGACCAGAAATAATACGATCCCTGAATATTGAGGTCGGGAAAGCGATGCTCGAGGGGTCGCGTCACATAGCGACCACCGGGGTCAAAGGTGGCGAGGCTCCGTTCGAGTGCGTCAAAGGAAAAGCTGTCGCCCCTTGCCGGAGGTGCGGACAAACACAATGCGCTCAGCCACAGCGTTGAGAACACGTAGCCAAGCAGGCGATGCGCACCCGTTGCTGCCCATATGATCGCGACGATGCCACGCATCATCGTGATGGAATTTGTAGCCCGCATCTCGTATTCCCAGGCTTCGGCCGACGCACAAAACGCATAATGGAACTAAACGGTTCACGATCAGACGAGGTAATCGACCACTTGAAAGTCTACTACTGCGCTGGAGTGACTGTCCTGCTGTCGCGAGGGCGATAGAACCGAAGATTGTTATTAACACAAAACATAATTTACCCACCCCGGCAATCGTTGTCAAAACAAGCGGACGGTCAGATTGTGATCGCATGGCAACCGTATAGCCGCGCGTTAGCCGTACGATTAATACGCCACCGCACATTATCAAAGCCGCGTGTACCAGAACACCCCTCATGCCGGGCAGGGCTTGACCCACATTACACCTTGACACCCGATTTTTCCATATTTAGAATCTTTATTCATGAATGTGAAATCAGCAAATCGTACTCTCGCCGTTCTCGAAGTCTTTAGCGACCTCGGCAAGCCCCTGTCTTTGAGTGAATTGTCGCGGCTGACCGGGATTCCCATCAGCAGTTGTCACGGCCTCGTGCACACGTTAAAACAACGTGGTTATCTGTACGCACTACTGGGCAGTCGCCAGTTTTATCCCACCAAGCGCCTGGAGCAGATGGCACTGGCTATCGCCCGCCACGACCCCATCCTGGGTCGCCTGGTGCCGCATATGCAGGCCCTGCGTAACGCCACCGGAGAAACGATCATTCTCGGCAAAAATCACGACCATAACGTGATTTATCTGGAAGTGGTGGAGGGTACATCTACGGTGCGCTACACCGCGCAGGCCGGGGAGCAAAAGCCCCTCCATTCCAGCGCCATCGGCAAGGCGCTATTGGCTCATCTGGATCCGCACGCCCTGGCGCAGACCATCGCAACATTGCCTCTGACACGTATAACCGACAACACCATCACGTCAGTCCGAAAATTACGGGCAGACATCAAACTCACGCGACTCCGGGGCTATAGTCTCACCCGAGGGGAAAACGTATCCGATGTTATGGCGATTGCCATCGCCATCGACCTCGGCGGCGGCCAGGACCCTGTTGGCCTCGCCGTGGCCGGCCCCCTGCAGCGCATGCGAGGCAAGCTGGAGCAACAGGTCGAGGCGCTACGCGCCGCCAAATCACGCCTCGACACGGCTGAATTAGCTACCACTGGAGAATTATCTTGAGCCCCACCACAACATCCACATCCACCAGCCAGGCTGCTACCGGCCCGTTGATTCTCGTGCAGACCGATCGCGATATTTTGCACATCACCCTCAACCGCCCGGAAAAGCACAACGCCCTCAGTAGCGCCGCGTTACATGCCCTGCGTGACGCGTTCCTCCAACATGCCGGGGACGCTAACCTCAAAGCCGCAGTACTCAGCGGTGCTGGGGACAAAAGTTTTGCCGCTGGCGGTGATCTGGTGGAATTCGACAGTGTTCGCACCGCGCAACAGGTGCTCGACATGCGCGCCCTCGCCAAGGGCGCACTGGATGCCGTGCGCAATTTCCCCGTTCCGGTAATTGCCGCACTCAACGGCCACGCCCGCGGCGGTGGCGCGGAACTGGCAGTCGCCTGTGACCTGCGCATCAGCACCCACCAGGCGCGTATCGGCTTCGTACAGCGCCGCCTGGCTATCACCACCGCCTGGGGCGGCGGCGTCGATTTGATGAAACTGGTGGGTCCAGCCAGGGGTTTACACCTGCTGACCAGCGGCGAACTGATCGATGCACAAACCGCGCAGTCCATGGGCCTGATAGAAGCCATAGCCGCTCCCGAGCAACCCCTGAGCGAACTGATCGAACAATTTACCGAATCCTTCCGCGCCCTGACACCCCTGGTGGCGCGCGGCTATAAAAGCCTCAGTCGAGCCGAAAAACAGGGTGCCAGTTGCGCCCAACTAGCCGCCCTGGAACAGCAATCCCTGGTTGCCACCTGGGTCCACGACGATCATTGGAGCGCCGTGGCCAAAGCCTTTAACCCTGGCAAAAAATAGCCCACCGGAGAATTTTGATGAGCAGCGACACACCTGCCAACGCACCGACGTTTCGCACCCCGTCCGGTATCGATATCCCGGCGCTGGTGACCGCGGACATGGTGGCCATAGATCACAACGAAAGGCCCGCTGAATACCCGTTTACCCGGGGAATTTTTCCAGATGGATATCGCGGCCGTCTGTGGACATTTCGTCAGTATTCCGGCTTTGGCTCCGCCGAAGAAACCAACGCGCGCTATAAATGGTTACTCGAACACGGCCAGACCGGCTTGTCTGTCGCCCTCGATCTACCCACCCAGTGCGGCTACGATCCCACCGACCCCATCGCCAACTCCGAAATCGGCAAGGTCGGCGTTTCCATCTCCAATCTGGCGGAGATGGAGCTGCTGTTTGATGGTATCGACGTGGGCAGTATTTCCACTTCCTTCACCATTAACGGCACGGCCGCGATCATTTACGCCATGTATCTGGCGGTGGCCGACAAACAGGGGGTGCCGCGCAACAAAGTGACCGGCACCATTCAAAACGATATTCTCAAGGAGTTTGTCGCGCGCGGCACCTGGATATTCCCGGTACGACCCTCCATGCGCCTGGTCGCCGACAGCATTCTGTATGCCAATCAACAAAGTCCGCGCTTCAACGCCATCAGTATCGCCGGCGCCCATGTGCGCGATGCGGGTTCTACCGCCGTCGAGGAAATGGGTTACACGCTGGCCAATGGCCTGGCCTATGTCGACGAGCTGCTCAAGCGCGGTGGCAATATTGAAAAATTTGCGGCGCGTCTCAGTTTTTTCTTTTATGTACACATGGATCTGTTTGAGGAAGTCGCAAAATTTCGTGCTGGCCGCCGCCTGTGGGCAAAGCTGCTGTCCGAACGCTACGGGGTAACCGACCCGAAGGCACTGCTGTTTCGATTTGGCGTGGTGTGTGGCGGTTCGTCGCTGATCGCCCCGCAGCCCTACAACAACGTGGCGCGGGTCAGCGTGGAAACCATGGCGGCCGTGCTGGGTGGCGCCCAGTCGATATTTACTTGCGCCTTCGACGAGGCGTATCAGATCCCCACCGAACACAGCGCTGAAATCGCCCTGCGCACCCAGCAGGTAATCGCCCACGAAAGCGGTATCGCCAATACCGTAGATCCGCTGGGCGGCAGCTATTATGTGGAGTGGCTAACCGACCAGATGGAAGAGCGCATCGTTACGGTGATGGATGAGCTGGACAACTACGGCGGCGTTATAAAATCTATCGAAGATGGCTATATGCAGATGCGTATCGCCGAACAGGCTATGCGACGCAAGAAAAGCACCGACAACGGCGAGCGCATCGTGGTTGGGCAGAACAAATACCGCCGCGATGCAACGCCGGAAGAACGTGGGGAAATTTTCAAAATGGATCCGCAGGCGCAGCAGAAGGTTCTGGAGAAATACCGGAAAGTGCAGGATCGTCGCGACCCAACCGCCGTCGCCGAACAACTCAGCAAATTAACGCAGGCGGCTGCCAACGACGACGATAATTTGATGCCCTATCTGGTGGACTGCTGCCACGCCTACGCCACCGTCGGCGAAATGGTCAACGCGCTGAAAACCGTGTGGGGCGAATTCCAGGAACCCATTCAGTTTTAGCCGAGCATTGCTAACACCCCGGCGCCGACCCACAGGAGAGAGCTTCAATGTCACTACAAGGTAAACGCTTTTTAATCGCCAAGCCCGGACTGGATGGCCACGACGTCGGGGCCAAAGTGATTGCGTTGGCGTTGCGCGATGCCGGCGCGGATGTCATATACACCGGTCTGCGCAAAAGTCCGGACTACATCGCCCAGGTAGCGGTAGACGAAGATGTCGATGTGCTCGGACTGAGCATTTTATCGGGCAGTCATATCGCCCTGGTCGAGCAGATCCTCGCCTGCCTCAAGGCGCTGAACGCCACTGACATAAAGATAATGGTGGGCGGCATTATTCCCCCGGAAGACAGGGAACCGCTGCACGCCCTCGGCGTAGTCGGCGTGTTTACCGACGAAAATACCCTTGACGACATGATTCAGACCATCGACCGGGTGCTGGCGCAATGACCCACCCCGCACCTGCAGGCGCACTGGATCGGCGCGCATTAGCGCGACGCCTGACCCAGGCACTGGAAGCCAGCGCGCACCAATCTCTGGCGAATTTCGGCGAGGCCCGCCATGGGTATACGCCGCGCATTGGCATTACCGGAGCGCCGGGCGCCGGCAAAAGCACCCTGATCGACCAGTTAGCCCTACGGCGCGTCGAACGCTACGACCCAGTGACGGGGCGCATCGCCGTGCTCGCCATTGATCCGAGTAGCCCGCTCTCCCGGGGTTCGATCCTCGGGGATCGGATACGCATGGCAAAAGTGGCTGGCGATCCGCGTTTTTATATTCGCTCCGTCCCCAGCCGTCGTTCCCAGGACGGTTTATGCGACAACGTCGCAGATTTATTGTTGGTACTGGAAGGCTACCGATTCGACGAAATTCTGCTGGAAACCGTCGGCGTCGGCCAGGCGGAGTACGCGGTGCGCAATCAGGTCGACACCGTAGTGCTTATCGTTCCACCCAACGCCGGGGATACCGTGCAAGCCATGAAGGCCGGTATTGTGGAAATTGCGGACATTATCGTTATCAACAAAAGCGACTTACCAGAGGCCGACAAAACGCGGCTCGAACTAAGCGCGATAATTGAGCGCCACGCGTATGCAGCGGCAGACTGGCAACCCAGAGTGCTGATGGTATCCGCGCTTGCAGGGACAGGGATAGATGAGTTACACGATGCAATCGACGCGCACCAGCGCTGGGTGCGCCAGACTAAATCTGCAGATCAGGTGCGTCGCGAGCGCGCTCGCCACCACGTCGAAAGTCTACTGGAGCGCAGTTTGCGCACCCATATCAGCAACGCCGAAGCGAATTTGTTTGAACAGTCTCTGAGTGAGGCCTTTGCAACCCTGGCAAAGCGCCTCGCCGCAGACGCAGGCCAGGCGACCAATGGATAATGCCAGAACCGACCGCAGGGAGAACGCGTTTGGATAGATACTGCCTGGATAAAAAGACTAAATAAACCCGCGCCTAGTCAAGTAGGCGAGTAACTGCTCCACGCAGGTGGCGATGTCGTTACTCCCCGCATCGACCACAATTTCCGGCGCCTCGGGGGCTTCGTACGCGGAATCGATACCGGTAAAGTTGGGTATTTCTCCGGCGCGAGCTTTCTTATACAGACCTTTGGTATCCCGCCGTTCGCACACATCCAGCGCCGTCGCGACGTGCACTTCGATAAATTCCTGATCTTCCACCAGATCGCGAGCCAGTTGGCGCTCGACGCGAAACGGAGAAATAAAGGCTGTCATCACAATTAGTCCGGCGTCCACGAACAACTTCGCGGCTTCGCCGATGCGGCGAATATTTTCCACCCGATCGGCATCACTAAACCCCAGATCCCGGTTCAGACCGTGGCGCACATTGTCGCCATCGAGCAGATAACAATGGTGTCCTTTTTCAAACAGCGCCCGCTCCAGTGCATTGGCCAGGGTGGACTTGCCCGCACCGCTCAGGCCGGTAAACCAGATCACACAGGGTTTCTGCTGCTTGCGCTGCGCCCGTTCCTGCTTGGAAACCACCGCGTCGTGCCAGGTCAGGTTGCGGCTCATAATTGTCCTCCGCAACATTGTTCACCGACCCGAATCAAAACGGGATGTCGTCATCAAAATTGTCGAAGCCACCACCAGCACCACCACCCGCGCTACCCCCGCTGGTGCTGCCGCCCGCATCACTTGCCGCGCCCGCATTATCGTAATCGCTCGTGGCGGAGGATTGCTTGCCTGCGCCTTGAGATGGGTAGCCACCCGCGCCCTGATCCTGCCCTCCACGACTGTCCAGCATCTGCATTTCGTTGGCGACTATTTCCGTGGAGTAACGTTTAACGCCATCCTTTTCCCATTCTCGCGTTCGTAGCGATCCTTCGATATAGACCTTGCTGCCCTTTTTGAGATATTCCCCGGCAATTTCCGCCAGGCGATTAAAAAACACCACCCGATGCCACTCGGTGCGCTCCTGTTGCTGACCGGTGTTCTTGTCCTTCCACGACTCACTGGTAGCCAGGGTAAGATTGGTTACCGCGCCGCCGGATGGCAAGTAGCGGGTTTCCGGGTCCCTACCCAGATTACCGATCAGAATAACTTTGTTGATGCCCCGCGCCATGACCCACTCCCGTTGATTATTGTTGCCGTAAATACGTTATGAGTTTAACCCCTCGCGAAAGGCAAAGCCAATGGCCCCCTCAGCTGCTCACCATCGGGCGCCCCAATACAGTTTCAAAATGCTCGCGATCGAAACTCTGCTCATCGACCTTGACATAAATCAGCTTCTGTTCGGGAATATTAATGATATCCCGGACCCCCGCCACCACCCCGACAAAGCGCGACGAATCCAGACTCTCGCCATTATTCATCGCCAGGGTCATACTGCGCAGATGACGCGGCGCACCCATGCTCGCAGCCACCACCAACCAGATCACCGCGCCCAGTAACGACAGGGCGAACACCGCCTGCAAACCAAAATAATGCGCGGCCGCTCCGCCGGCCAACCCGCCGCAAAAGGCCCCAAAAAACTGACAGGTGGAATACACCCCCATGGCGGTGCCCTTGACGCCGACCGGACTCTGCTTGCTCAACAGCGACGGCAACGACGCTTCCAATAAATTAAACGCCATAAAGAATAACAACAGACCCACGAAGGTTTGCAGCAGCGTGGAGCCGCCCATCAACAGCGCCCCTTCCGCCACAATCAGTACCGCGACCGCCCCGACAAATACCGGCTTCATTTTGCGCCGGGTTTCGCCGTACCAGAGAAACGGCACCATCAACGCAAAGCCGCCACCCATGGTGGCCAGATACAGCCACCAGTGCTGGGCGCGGGGCAGACCCACCACCTGTTCGAGTATCACCGGCACCGCCACCCAGGTGGCCATCTGCGCGAAGTGCAGCACAAAAATTCCGAGATTTAAGCGGTTTAGTTCGCGGTCGCCAAGCACATCCCCAATCATTTGGGGCACCGGTATCACGGCCTGCCCGGATCCCTGGGACTGGGGATTGGGCAACCCCGCCACCACCGCGATTCCCACCAGGCCGAGTCCTGCGGTGATCCAGAAAATGGCGGACAGCCCCCAAAAGCTGGCAACGACCGGTCCGAGCACCATCGCGATCGCAAAGGACGCACCGATACTGCCCCCCACAGCCGCCATGGCCTTGGTGCGATTCTGTTCCCGGGTTAAATCGGACAGGAGCGCCATAATCACACTCGAAACCGCGCCGGTACCCTGCAAAGCGCGACCCACCACCAGCCACAGCATGGAATCCGCCAGCGCCGCAATCACACTGCCCACGATAAACAAAAGCATCCCCGCCAGTAAAATCGGTTTGCGCCCGAGACGATCCGACAGCAGGCCAAACGGAATCTGCAACAAGCCCTGAGTCAGTCCGTAGATGCCGAGCGCGACCCCCACCCAAAACGTGGAGCTGCCCGCGTACTGCGGCGCAAACAGCGCCAGCACCGGCAGCACCATAAACAACCCGAGCATGCGGGTTGCATACAGAAAAACCAGGGCCAGTAACGAGCGTGTTTCGAAGCGATTGAACATGGTGTTGGAGGACTGCCGTGGACGTTGCAAAAAGTGGGCGCGATTATAAAACAATTCGCCACACTGCGGTGACGTTAAAGCACCGGCGTTATAAAAAGCACTAACCAAGACGGCCCGCACCTGCCTGCCGGGGAACCGACGCTATCGATTTTCTTCGCTTCAGTTGGTATACGACAACCCACCGCCGGTAGCGCCAGCCTGGCCTGCATGGAAACAGGTCATCAGCCAGATGGTCGCCAGGGTGCTTACCGGGCGCGTTGCGGCGGGCGGAAGATACTTCAAAACAAGCGGATACTGGAAATTTCAGGGTTTTTGTCATCTACCGGTCACGATTCGGTCATGGTTTTGACACGATCACGCTCTACCCTTGGATCCTATGAACAGAGTCCGATCCGAGCGCCGATCCGTTCTGGAGTACATCCAGCGGGGCGATGTATCGACCTTCAACTGGTGTATGCGCCGCAAGCGCCGCCAGCTGTTCACCAGAATCGGCCGCCTGTTGTCGAAAACCGCCGACGGGCCCTACTACGCCGCCGCGCCCCTGGCCCTCTGGCCAGTCGACGCCGCCGCCGCATTGACCCTGTTTACTGCGCTGGCGGCAGCCTTTGCGGTGGAACGCCCACTCTATGCGGTACTCAAACACAGCCTCAAGCGCAATCGCCCGGCGGATGCCCTGCCCGGTTTCGAGAGTTTCATTGTGCCCGCCGACAAGTTTAGCTTTCCCTCCGGGCACACCAGCGGCGCGTTCCTGGTGGCCACCGCGACCGGTTGGATTTTTCCAGCACTGCTACCGCCACTGTACCTCTGGGCCGCCCTGGTGGGAACCTCGCGGGTATTTCTGGGCGTACACTTTCCCTCCGACATCGCCGTCGGCGCCCTGATGGGCACCAGCATCGCGCTGCTGGCATCCGGGATACTCGGCTGATGCGCATTCTGTACGGGGTGCAGGGCACCGGCAACGGGCATATCACCCGCGCCCGTGCTCTGGCCAAAGCCATGGCCGATGAGGGTCTCGCGGTGGACTACCTCTTTTCAGGGCGGGAAGCACACCAGTTCTTCGACATGGAACCCTTCGGCGACTACCGCCTGTGCAAGGGCTTTACCCTGGATATCAAGGCGGGCCGGGTGCGTGTTGTCGGCACGTTGTTAAACCTGGAGCCGCGCCGCTTTTTGCGAGAAATACGCACTCTGGATCTTTCCGGATACGACCTTATCCTCAGCGACTTCGAGCCGATCACCGCCTGGGCCGCGCGCCTGCGCCACAAACCCTGTGTGGGAATCGGCCACCAGTACGCCTTCCGGTATCCCATTCCCCGTGCGCGCGGCAACTACCATCAGCGCCTGCTGCTGCGCTGGATGGCGCCTGCGGATGTCTGTCTCGGATTGCACTGGTATCACTTCGACGCGCCTCTGCTACCCCCGGTGGCGCCGGTGGGTAATCCAGACGACAACCGGGATCCGGCACTGGTTATGATCTATCTGCCGTTCGAAACTCCTTCCGTCATCAGCGCCCTGCTTGCACCGTTTCCGGATTTCCGGTTTGCGGTATATCACCCCGACGCGGAGACGGTGGTTGAGCCCTCCGCCCATATACGCTGGCAGCGACCCAATCACCACGGCTTTCACGCAGAACTGACCCGTGCGGGCGGTGTGATCTGCAATGCCGGATTCGAGCTCGCCAGCGAGGCGCTGCAGTTGGGCATCAAGATCCTGGTCAAACCAGTGCAAGGTCAATCCGAGCAGTACGCCAACGCCATGGCCCTGACCCATCTCGGGATAGGCCACGCCATGGATCATCTCGACGGTGCGCAGGTGCGCGAGTGGTTGTATTACGGACGCTCAGTGAGGGTGCGCTACCCGGATGTAGCGGCCGCCATCGCACGCTGGATCGCCGCGGGCCACGACCCGGACATCCAGGCCATGTCCGCGGCGCTGTGGCGCGCCACCCGCTTTCCCGAAACCCCACTGTTTCCACCACCGGAAATGCCCGCTGTTGTTGCAAAATCCTGAGTTGCGAAATCCTGAGTCGTTGAATCCAGAATCGCGCCCCTCATCCGGATGGCGCACCTCCACCGCCCCGGAAAACCCTCCCCTGAACCAACACCTCAACGCCATCTGGCTTTCCGATATCCACCTCGGCAGCCGCGATTGCCGGGCCGGGTTCCTGCTGGATTTTCTGGAACGCACCCAGTGCGATGTACTGTACCTGATCGGCGATATCGTCGATATCTGGGCGCTGCAACGAAGTTTTTACTGGCCCCGCAGCCACCAGGACGTAGTGCGCAAAATCATCGAGAAATCCGCCAGTGGCACCCGTGTGGTGTATGTGCCGGGCAACCACGACGCACTGGCGCGGGATCTTGCATGCCAGCAGTTTCTCGGTATCGAGGTGGTGATGGAGGCGATCCACACCACGGCCGATGGCCGCCGCCTGCTGGTGCTGCACGGCGATCAGTTCGACCATCTGGTGCTGTGCTCGCGCCTGAGTCGCTGGCTCGGCAACGCCAGTTACGATGCGCTGTTGTGGTTCAACCAACTCGCCAACGCGGCGCGGCGCCGATTCCGGCTGCCCTACTGGTCGCTCGCCTATTACGTCAAGAACCGGGTCGGCAATGCCCGCGCGGCCATCGAAACCTTTGAGCGCGCCGCCGTACACGAAGCGCGCCAGCGCGACTTCGACGGCATCGTGTGCGGGCACATTCACCAGCCGGAACTGCGCGTGATCGACGATATCCTCTACTGCAACGACGGTGACTGGGTGGAAAGCTGCACCGCGCTGGTGGAACACCGCGACGGCCGGCTCGAACTCGTGCACTGGGGCGATCTGCAGCAGAACCTCAAATGCGAGCGTACCGCGAGCGCGACGGCGGACTTCCAGCTGCTGCAGCTGCCACGCCTTCCGGCGCGGCAGTGGTAATCCCGATCCCGCCCCGAACAGCAGCCTCTCGCCCCAGACCCCGCGACTAACCTCTCCGCCAGTTACCGGACTCGGGCGGGCTGGTTAAAAATTACTGCCACGCAGGGCCAAGAATCGCAGTTCTGCCAGAACTGCATCCGCAAATCTGGGAAGATCATTTTCCAGGCGCTCCCTAATCGGATGATCCCTGAATGTCAAACTGGACTACTCAGTTCAAGCAGATCTATCGCTTCAAGCCGGACTATCGCTTCAAAGCGGACTATCGCTCAAGCCGGACTATCGTCTCAAGCCAGACTGCCGCCCATGCGGTTGACAACTGGCAGCCCCAGTCCGGCACGCGTAGAATGGCTGGTTTTTCCAGCCATTCAGTCGGCCACCCGACCGCAACCAGACCGCGAGTATTATGGACTTTATCAGTGTACGCGGGGCGCGCACCCACAACCTGAAAAACATCGACCTCGACCTGCCCAGGGAAAAGTTGATCGTCATCACCGGCCTGTCCGGATCGGGTAAATCATCGCTGGCTTTCGACACCCTGTACGCCGAGGGTCAACGGCGCTACGTGGAGTCTCTGTCGGCCTACGCCCGGCAGTTTCTGTCGATCATGGAAAAACCCGACGTCGACCATATCGAAGGCTTGTCACCAGCCATATCCATCGAGCAGAAATCCACCTCTCACAACCCGCGCTCCACGGTCGGCACCATCACCGAAATCTACGACTACCTGCGCCTGCTATACGCCCGGGTCGGCGAGCCGCGCTGCCCTGATCACGGTGAGCCACTGGCCGCCCAGACCATCGGTCAGATGGTGGATCAGGTGCTGGGCCTCGGCGACGACACGCGCCTGTTGTTGCTGGCGCCGCTCATTCGCGAGCGCAAGGGCGAACACCTGCACGTATTCACCCATCTGCGCGCCCAGGGGTTTATCCGCGCGCGGGTCGATGGCCAGGTCTACGAACTCGACGATATGCCGGAGTTGGAAAAAAACAAAAAGCACACCGTCGAAGTGGTGGTCGATCGGATCAAGGTGCGGGCCGATCTGGCGCTGCGGCTGGCGGAATCCTTTGCCACTGCCCTCGACCTGTCCGAAGGGCTGGCCATCATTCATTTTCTGGATGGCGAACAGCCGGACAAAGCGTTCTCCGCGCGCTTTGCCTGCCCGGTGTGCAACTACAGCATCAACGAGCTGGAACCGCGTATTTTTTCGTTTAACAATCCCTCGGGCGCCTGCCCCGGTTGCGACGGCCTTGGGGTGAAACAATTTTTTGATATCGACCGCGTTGTCCAGCACCCGGAGGCAACCATCTCCCAGGGGGCGATTCGCGGTTGGGACCGGCGCAACCTGTTCTACTTCAATATGCTCACGTCTCTCGCGGAACACTACGGCTTCGACATCGACGCCCCGTTTAACGCACTGAGCCAGGCCCATCAGCAACGGATTCTGTTCGGCAGCGGCAAGGAAGAAATCACTTTCAAGTACGTCAATGAACGGGGTTCGGTGTTCACTCGCACCCACACCTTTGAAGGCATCATCCCCAATATGGAACGCCGCTACCGGGAAACCGAGTCGCAAACCGTGCGCGAGGAACTGACACGCTTTGTCAACACGCGCCAGTGTCCGGATTGCGGCGGCCACCGCCTCAACAAGGCGGCCCGCCATGTATTTGTGGACGAACGCACCCTGCCGGAAATTACCGCCCTGTCCGTGGGCGCCCTTGCCGAATACTACCAGCAACTGAACATCGTCGGCCGTCCCGGGGAAATCGCCAAAAAAATTCTCGTGGAAATCCACAATCGCCTGCGCTTTCTGGTGGATGTGGGACTCAATTATCTGACTCTCGAGCGCAGCGCCGAAACTTTGTCTGGCGGGGAAGCCCAGCGCATCCGTCTGGCCAGCCAGATTGGCGCTGGCCTGGTGGGAGTGATGTACATACTCGACGAACCCTCCATCGGTTTGCACCAGCGCGACAACGAACGTCTGCTAAAAACCCTTACCCGGCTGCGGGATCTGGGCAACACGGTGATTGTGGTGGAACACGACGAAGAGGCGATCCGCGCCGCCGACCACATTATCGACATCGGACCCGGCGCCGGTGTGCACGGCGGTCAGATTCTGGCCCAGGGGCTGGTGTCGGACATTATCGCCTGCAAGGCGTCGCTGACCGGCGCCTATCTGTCCGGTAAAACGCGCATAACCGGCCCGGTAAAGCGCACGCCGCGGGATAGCGATAAATTACTGCAAATCACCGGCGCCACCGGCAATAACCTGCAAAATGTCGATCTCGATATTCCCATCGGCCTGTTCACCTGTATCACAGGAGTGTCGGGGTCCGGTAAATCGACCCTGATCAACGAAACCCTGTACCCGCTGGCGGCAACCGCACTGAACAAGGCGACCACCCTCAAGGCGGCCAGCCACAAAACCGTTGCCGGGCTTGAGTATCTCGACAAATGTGTCGACATCGACCAGAGCCCCATCGGCCGCACGCCGCGCTCCAACCCGGCCACCTACACCGGCATTTTTACCCCCATTCGCGAATTATTCGCCGCCACCCATGAAGCCCGCTCCCGGGGCTACAAACCCGGACGGTTCAGCTTTAACGTCAAGGGTGGGCGCTGCGAGGCGTGCCAGGGGGACGGCGTGAGCAGAGTGGAAATGCACTTTCTGCCGGATGTCTACGTCACCTGCGATGTGTGCAGGGGTATGCGCTACAACCGGGAAACCCTCGAAATTCGCTACAAGGGTAAAACCATTCACCAATTGCTGGACATGACCATCGAAGATGCCCGGCAGTTTTTCGACCCGGTGCCGAGTGTCGCCACCAAACTGCAAACCCTGATCGACGTCGGTCTGTCCTACATCAAGCTCGGGCAGTCGGCGACCACCCTTTCCGGCGGCGAGGCACAGCGGGTCAAACTGTCCCGGGAGCTGTCCAAGCGCGACACCGGGCGCACTTTGTACATTCTCGACGAGCCCACCACCGGCCTGCATTTTCACGACATTCAACAACTATTAAACGTGTTGCACCGCTTTCGCGACCACGGCAACACCGTGGTAGTTATCGAGCACAACCTGGACGTTATCAAGACTGCCGACTGGGTGGTCGACCTCGGCCCCGAGGGCGGGAGTGGCGGTGGCCAGATCATCGCCCAGGGTACGCCGGATCAGGTCGCCGCTACCGAGGGGTCGCATACCGGCCATTTTCTGAAAGAACTGCTGCAAAAGCCGGTGCGCAAAAAAGCCGCCAAAAAGTAGGCTCGACATGCATCTCGCGCGCCCTGTTTTCCGACAGATGCCGACCGGTATCTTTCTGTTTCACCGCCACTGTGGCACCATCCTGCCATGAAGATTTTTAGTGTGGGCGGTGCAGTACGCGACAAATTGCTCGGCCTTCCGGTCAAGGATCGGGACTGGGTAGTGGTTGGTGCCACACCACAGCAGATGCTGGATCAAGGCTTTCGCCCCGTCGGCAAGGATTTCCCCGTCTACCTGCACCCGCGCACCGCTGAGGAATACGCTCTCGCCCGCACCGAGCGCAAAAGCGGTAAAGGCCACACGGCCTTTCAGTTCACCAGTGATCCGGGCATCACCCTGGAAGAGGATCTGGCGCGCAGGGATCTCACCATTAATGCCATCGCCGAAGATCACGGCGGCCAGCTGATCGACCCCTACGGCGGGCAACGGGATATTGCCGACAAAGTATTGCGCCATGTGTCGCCCGCATTCGCGGAAGATCCGCTGCGGGTACTGCGTGTAGCGCGTTTCGCGGCGCGCTACCGGCAGCTGGGCTTTCGCGTGGCGGACGAAACCCTGGCCCTGATGAACTCGCTGACGGCTAGCGGCGAGCTCGAAGAGCTTTCGGCGGAACGCGTCTGGCAGGAAACCGACCTTGCCCTGAGTGAGACATCGCCGCGCACCTACATCGAAGTGCTGCGCACCTGCGGCGCGCTGCGGACGCTGTTTCCGGAAGTGGACCGGCTATTTGGCGTACCCCAGCGCGCAGACTATCACCCGGAAGTTGACACCGGCCTGCACATATTACTGGCACTCGACCAGGCCACCGCGCTCAGCGATAGCGCCGCCGTGCGCTTTGCCGTGTTGGTACACGATCTCGGCAAAGGTATCACCCCGGCGGATATTCTGCCCCGCCATATCGGTCACGAGGAAGGCGGCGTGCCGCTGGTGAACCAGGTCTGCGACCGATTGCGGGTACCGCAGCGCTACCGGCAACTGGCAGTCGCAGTGACCCGCTACCATTTACTGTGTCACAAAATAGAATCACTGCGACCGGCCACGATTTTGAAAGTCCTCAAAGGACTGGATGCCTTTCGCCAGCCGGATAACATGGCGCAATTTTTATTGGCTTGCGAGGCTGATGCCAGGGGGCGCACCGGCTTTGCAGATCGCCCCTATCCATCGGCGGCCTGGTTAAATGACGCATTTGCCGCCGTGCGCGATCTTTCCGCACAGGAATTTGTCGAGGGCGGCCTGACCGGGGGCGCAATCGGGAAAGCCCTGGACACAAGGCGTCTGGAAATGCTCGCCGCCTTCCAGGCGTCGGGCCCTGTCGCCCACGCAGATCCCAATTGCTAACCGACACCGCGCCCGTCGCATTAGTCACCGGTGGCGCGCGCCGCATCGGCGCCGCCATCGCCCGAACGTTACACCGCGCAGGCTATCGCATCGTACTGCACTACCATCAGTCTGCGCGGGAAGCGCAGGATCTGTGTGACGAACTTAATCGACGCACGGCCGATTCCGCGACGCTTCTGCGCGCCGATTTAACCGACATGCAGGCCGTGCGCAACCTCGCCTGCGACGCGTTGGCGTGTTGGGGCCGAGTGCATGTGCTGGTTAACAACGCGTCCACTTTTTATCCGACGCCATTAGCCCAGGCGGACGAACAACAATGGCAGGATTTACTGGGTAGCAATTTGCAGGGGCCTTATTTTTTGTGCCAGGCGCTCGCCCAAAGCTTAACCGCGCAACGGGGCGTCATTATTAATATCGCCGACATACACGCCCGTCAGCCCCTCGCCAACCATAGTATTTATTGCATTGCCAAAGCGGGCAACACCATGCTCACCAAATCTCTGGCACGGGATCTGGCGCCTCATGTGCGGGTTAACGGCATTGCACCTGGAGCCATCCTGTGGCCGGAAAACGCCGACCAACTTTCGCCGAAGGCCCGTGACAATATTCTTGCGACTGTACCGCTTGGACATCTGGGCAGCGTCGACGATATCGCGCAAACCGCGTTGTTTCTAATCCAGGACGCGACCTATATCACCGGTCAGATCATTGCCGTTGACGGCGGCAAACATCTTTCCTGACGGTGATTGCCAAACGCGCTTGACCTGAATCAAGAGCGTTCTGCAAAAGTCCCCGGCCGCCCTTGAAATATCACCAATAACCCCTAGATTGAGTAGTGCAAACGCACAATGTAACCCAACCAAGGAGGTTAACCATTATGAATCTTATACCCAGAAACAATTTGTTTGATATCGACCGGTTGTTTGAGGATTTTTGGGCGCCGGTGGCAAAGGGCGAGCTTGCGGAAAAAAGTTTTTTCTCTCCGCGGGTGGATATCAAGGAACTGGAAGACCATTACGAAATTACCGCGGAGCTGCCTGGCGTCGACAAAAAAGATGTCGACATCAGTCTGACCGACGGTGTATTGACCATCACAGCGGAATGCTCCAGGGAAGAAAAGCAGGAGAAAAAAGGCAAGGTGATTCGCCAGGAGAGGCGCTACGGTAAATACCTGCGCAGTTTTAACCTGGGCAGCAACGTACACGAGGAGGATATTACCGCGTCGTTCAAGGACGGTGTACTGGCAGTCAAAGCGCCGAAAATTCCGGAGCCCTCACCGAAGCAACGGCGTATTGAAGTCCACTGACCCACGCCACTATTGAACAGGTCTCAGTACGGGTGACCAGGTCTAAGTACGGGCGCAGCGAAAGTATTGGCTTTCGCTGCGCTTTTTTTGCGGCGCGAAGAGCAAATACACATAGGGCAAATACACATATAGCTGTCGACGCCTTCTTAAGAAGGCTACCAGGGGTTAAGAAGGCTGCCAGGGGAAAGTTATGGGCCACAGTTTTTGACGGGTTTGATCGTAGTCCTGCCATAAACGGCGATAGGTTTGCCTGCGCGACGGATGCTGCTCCTCACCCGCGATATCCGCCAGAGGTAACAGGACAAATGCATTTTCGACAATTTCCGGGCGCGGCAACTGCACCCCGTCGACTTCTCCAATAGCATTCCCATAGGTGAGAATATCAATATCCAGGGTGCGCGCACTGAACCGCGGTCCGCTACGCTTGCGCTGGTTGGCCTCCTCGATATTCCGCAACACCTGCGCCAGCGCGGCGACCGACAACCGGGTATCAAAACCCACCACCAGGTTGTAGAAATTGTCCCCGGCAAAGCCCACGGATTCACTTTCGTAGACTGGCGACAACGTCAATGGCGCGAAGCGCCCGTGCAGTGCATCTAGGCAGGCGTTAATGTGTTGCGTGCGCTGTATATTGCTGCCGATGCTGACATAGACGCGGGTCATTGCGGACGGGTACCCCGTTCAATCACAATGCCCACGTCTCTGGAACCGCGCAACGCGCCCGGTTTACTCAGCCGCAAGCGCACCCAGGGCACCTGGAATTCGGACAACACAATCGCAGTGATCTCCTCGGCGAGGCGCTCTACCAGCAGGCACTCGCTGGCTTCCACAAACGCAATCAACCGTTTGGCCACGGCCTTATAGTTGAGGGCGTATTGAATATCATCGGTTCGCGCAGCGCGCGCGATATCGGCGGCCATATCCAAATCCAGGGAGATCGTCTGACGCACCTCCCGCTCCCAGTCGTAGATACCAATAATAGTGTCGATCCGCAGATCGCGAATGTACACAATATCCATCATCACTCCTGTGAGTTACCGGTAAATGATCCTGCCAGTCCGTCAGTGTCGGCCGACAGACCACGCCCCGGGTTATGCAGCGCAGGCAGGGTATCCATGGGCCAGCGCGGCACCGCGCGAATCGTCAGGTCGTCCGCCTGACCGGCCAGCAGTCGCTGGCAACCCGCATAGGCAATCATCGCGCCATTGTCCGTACAGAAGCGCAGTCGCGCGTAATATGCCTGCGCGCCGAGCTTGGCCAACTCCACCTCCAGACGCTCCCGCAAACGCTGATTGGCCGACACTCCACCGGCCACCACCAGGGTGTGTAAGCCCGTTTCCATCACCGCGCGACGGCATTTAATCGCCAGGGTATCCACGACCGCTTCCTGAAATGCGCAGGCGATATCGGCCATGGTCTGCTCGTCCGGCAGCACATCGTCGCCCCGGTGGGCCGCAATGGTATTCAGGGTGTAGGTTTTCAATCCGGAAAAGCTGAAATCCAGCCCCGGACGATCTGTCATGGGGCGTGGAAACCGGAACCGCGTTGTATCACCACCCTCAGCCAGGCGCGCAATGTGGGGTCCGCCGGGATAATCCAGGTCCAGCATCCTGGCGGCCTTGTCGAACGCCTCGCCCGCGGCATCGTCCAGGGATTCTCCCAGAATTTGGTACTCCCCGATCCCGGCAACTTTGACCAGCTGGGTATGCCCGCCGGATACCAGCAGGGCGATAAACGGAAATTGCGGCGGATTTTCCTCCAGCATGGGCGCCAGCAGGTGCCCCTCCATATGATGCACTCCCACCGCCGGGATCCCCCAGGCATAAGCCAGAGAACGGCCCAGGGCAGCGCCTACCATCAACGCGCCCACCAGTCCGGGACCAGCGGTATAGGCAATGCCGCCGATATCCGCTGGCTGGGAACCCGACTCCGCCAGCACTTTGCGGATCATCGGCAGTAATTTGCGCACATGGTCGCGGGAGGCGAGTTCCGGCACCACACCGCCGTACTCGGAATGAATATCGATCTGACTGTACAACGCATCCGCCAGCAGTCCCCGCTCGTGATCGTAAACGGCTACTCCCGTTTCATCGCAGGATGTTTCGATGCCTAAAACGCGCATTTCGTGTCCAAATTGGTGAGAGAACCGGTGCAGAACCGGTGCAGGGTGCGATGATAAGGGTGTTAAGCGGTTAAAACCACTCCAATTTCAGCGAGTTATCCACCTCCTACAGGGTAAAAATCTTTTGCAACTGGGCCTGAGCGCGTTTAGAATACGCGACCCTGAGACCGGCCGTCAGTGGGACGCCGGATTTTAACCACCCAATGGGATAGAGGATTCATGCCTTCAGTACGCTTAAAAGAAAACGAGCCATTTGATGTTGCACTGCGCCGCTTCAAACGTTCCTGCGAAAAAGCGGGCGTTCTCGCCGAAGTACGCCGCCGCGAGTTTTACGAAAAGCCAACCTGGAGCCGCAAGCGCAAGGCCGCAGCAGCCGTTAAGCGTCATGCCAAAAAAGTACAGCGCGAAACCCGTAAATTTGTGCGTCTGTACTAACCTGCGGCGCGACCTGTCGCGCCGCCAACGTTAACGTTGTCCGGTGTTACCCGCGAGTTCCGCGCCGGTAACACCGCTGTCGGTAGCGACACCCAATTTTTCACCAGCAATTTTTACCAGCAAAGAGACGAGACACCGGCCATGAGCGGCAGTCTGCTTAAAACCCGCCTCAGCGACGCCATGAAAGATGCGATGCGCGCCCGGGATAAAGCCCGACTCGGTGCCATCCGTTTGATTCTGGCGGACATCCAGCGCATTGAAGTTGACGAGCGCTGCACCCTGGACGACACCCGCATACTTGCCGTTCTCGACAAGATGACCAAGCAACGCCGCGACGCCATGCAACAATATGTGCAGGCGGAGCGTGCCGATCTTGCGGCTCAGGAGCAGTTCGAGCTCGACCTGATCGCCGAATTTTTACCCGCCGCCCTCTCTCCGGCGGAGCTCGACACCCTGATTAGCCAGGCCGTCGCCACCAGTGCCGCGGAATCCGTGCGCGATATGGGCAAGGTCATGGCCATTCTCAAACCCCAGGTGCAGGGCCGCGCCGACATGGGTGCCGTCAGCCAGCGCATCAAAGCCCTCCTCGCCGAATAAGCCAACGTACCGCGGGCCGCTTAACGGCCAATCTTGTGCCATTAGCCTAAACTTTTCCAAATAGACTAAACATTGCACCAGCGGCGTGCTTCAATACTCCGTATCTTCCCGCAAGCTTAGACCGCGAGCCCCGCATGGCTGAACGTATCCCGCAAGCCTTTATCGACGACCTGCTGGACCGTGTCGATATCGTGGATATCGTCGGCGCGCGGCTGGATCTGCGCAAATCCGGCAAAAATTATTCGGCGCGCTGCCCATTCCACGACGAAAAAACCCCCTCCTTCTCCGTCAGCCCGGACAAACAGTTCTTCTACTGCTTTGGCTGTGGCGCCGGCGGCAACGCCATCGGCTTCGTGATGGACTACGACCGCATCGGGTTCCCCGACGCGGTGGAGTCGCTGGCCCATCGGGCGGGTATGCAGGTCCCCAAAACCACCAACCGCGACAGCGGCCGCGACCAGCACCGCAAAGCGCTATACCAGATTCTCGAGCAAGCCGACCACTACTACCGCCAACAATTACGCCAGCACCCGACGGCCAAAACCTGTGTCGACTACCTCAAGCAACGGGGCCTGTCCGGCGAAATCGCACAACGCTTTGGCCTTGGCTTCGCCCCACCCGGCTGGGACAATTTGTTGCTCGCGCTGGGCAGCGACGAAAGTCGCATCAGCCTGCTTAAGGAGGCGGGTATGCTGGCGGAAAAAGAGGAGAGCAACCGGGTCTATGACCGTTTCCGACAGCGCATTATGTTCCCGATTCGCGACACCCGTGGTCGCACTATCGGCTTCGGTGGTCGTGTATTAGGGGACGATAAACCCAAATACCTCAATTCGCCGGAGACGCCGCTGTTTCACAAGGGCCGCGAACTGTACGGCCTGTACGAGGCGCACCGCAGCCTGCGGGAAATCCCCAAACTGCTGCTGGTGGAGGGTTATATGGACGTGGTTGCCCTCGCCCAACACGGCGTGCACAACGCCGTGGCCACCCTTGGCACTGCGGCGACCGTCGAACAACTCGACAAACTGTTCCGCTACACCAGCGAAGTAGTCTTTTGTTTCGACGGCGACGACGCTGGCCGCAAGGCCGCCGTGCGCGCCCTGGATACTGTGCTACCCATTATGAACGACGGGCGCAGCGCAAAATTCCTGTTCCTCGACGAAGGTGAAGATCCCGACTCCCTGATCCGTAGCATCGGTCAGGATGCATTTCTCGCGCTGATAGAGGGTGCCGCACCGTTGTCGCAGTTCCTGTTCACGTCGGTGAGCGCCGGACTCAACCTGCAAACGCCCGATGATCGCGCGCGCCTCAGCACCCTTGCCGCGCCGCTAATACAGCGCCTGCCCAACGGCGTCTTTCGCCAGCTGTTGATTAAACAGCTCGCCGAACGCACCGGCATGGAGGTCGAAGCGCTGGGCATTATTCTGGCGCCACCAGAAACACCGCCACCGGCCTGGGAGGACGATCACTGGCAGGGTGCCGCACCGGACGATCGCGACATGCCGGACGACATGCCGGACTATGCGGACGTTCAACCACCCTATCAGGTCATCGCCAAAAAGCATCGCCAACCCTTCGCGCGCGCGCCGTTTCGCCCCCTCGCCAAACGCGTCAAACTGCCGCCGGTGCAACGCCTGATCGCCATACTGGTGCACGAACCCACACTCCTCACCAGCGTGGATGATATCGAGCCGTTGCGTTTGCTGAAGATGGAAGGCATGTCTATGTTGACCGCCCTGGTGGAGGTGTTGCGCGACAACCCGGAGTACACCCTGAACCATATTCTCGGCTACTGGCGCGGCGTCTATGGTCAGGAACAGGGGGAATTACTGGCACATATCGCCGCCACCGATCTCGCGCAGGCCCCGGATCGAACTGCGGAAGAAAGGCGCCGCGAACTCACTGACATTCTGACGCGATTGACCCGCGACGCGCGACGCACCGAACCACCAGAGGCGCAACTACAACACCTGCTTAACAAGGGCATCCTCGACGCGGAGGATCGCAAACTGGCCTTCGCCATCTGGCACAAGCTGTCCGAAAGTGAACCGCAGCACGAATCGATACTCAAAATAAAACAACTTCTCGCCAATAACGGGCAGGAGACGACCGGATAGCAACAGATGCTTGCATTCTTGGGACAAGCCCCCATTTATTCGCTATAATCGCGCGCTTATTTGCGCGCCCTCACCCAGCCCCACCCAGACAACGAGACTTCTATGAGCGATGCCACCCAGCAACAGTCGCGGATCAAGGAACTAATTACCAAAGGCCGCGAACAGGGGTTTCTGACCTACGCCGAAGTGAACGACCACCTGCCGGAAGACATTTCCGATCCGGATCAGGTCGAAGACATTATTCAAATGATCAACGACATGGGGATCAGCGTCTTTGAGACCGCGCCCGATGCCGACACCCTGTTAATTACCAGCGGTGACAACACCGCCGATGAGATTGCCGCTGCCGAAGCGGCCGCAGCTCTCGCCGCCGTGGAAACCGAGCAACACCGCACCACCGACCCGGTGCGCATGTACATGCGTGAAATGGGCTCCGTGGAACTCCTTACCCGGGAAGGTGAGATCGCCATCGCCAAGCGCATCGAGGAAGGTATTCGCGAAATCATGTCCGCCCTCTCCGAATGGCCCACGGCGGTTGACCAGATTCTTGCCGAATACGCGCTGGTAGCTACCGGCGAGCGCAATCTGACGGATATTATTTCCGGCTACCTGAACCCGGTTGAAAATGTACCGTCCGCCCTCGAACAGAGCATTCTGAAAAATCTTCAGGAAAACGAAAAGAAAAACAAGGACGACAGCGACGACGATAACGACGACGATAGCGACGACGATTCGAGCAGCGACAACGATGGTGGTCTCGATGTCGAAGAAGCGGTGCGCCGTTTTGACGCCATCAGCAAGCAGAACGAAAAAACCAAACGTTCACTGGCCCGCCAGGGCCGCAACCATAAAACCACGCAGAAGAATCTCGAAGAGCTCGGCCTGCTGTTCAAATACCTGAAACTGCCGCCGCGCCAGTTCGACCCGCTGATTGTGGATGTACGTCGCGCCCTGGACAAAATCCGTGTGCAGGAGCGGGCCATCATGGCCCTGTGTGTACGCCAGGCGAAAATGCCGCGCGAAGACTTTATCGAAAGCTTCCCCGGCAACGAAAGCAACGACAAATGGATCAGTAATCTGGCGCGTCGTAAAAAGCCCTACGCTGGCCAGATCAAACTGATGCAGGAAGACGTACAGCGCCATCAGCAAAAACTGCTGGTCATTGAAGAAGAGTGCAGCCTGACCGTCACCCAGATCAAAGATATCAACCGGCGTATGTCCATCGGCGAAGCCAAAGCCCGTCGCGCCAAAAAGGAAATGGTCGAGGCCAACCTGCGCCTGGTGATTTCCATCGCCAAAAAATACACCAACCGCGGTTTGCAATTTCTCGATCTTATTCAGGAAGGCAATATCGGTCTGATGAAAGCCGTGGACAAATTTGAATATCGGCGCGGCTACAAATTCTCCACCTACGCCACCTGGTGGATTCGCCAGGCCATTACCCGTTCCATCGCGGATCAGGCGCGCACCATTCGTATTCCGGTGCACATGATCGAGACCATCAACAAACTTAACCGTATCTCCCGTCAGATGGTTCAGGAAATGGGTCGCGAACCCACCCCTGAAGAGTTGGGTGTGCGTATGGAGTTGCCGGAGGACAAAATTCGTAAAGTCCTGAAAATCGCCAAGGAACCCATTTCCATGGAAACTCCTATCGGCGACGATGAAGACTCCCATCTCGGGGACTTTATCGAGGACGTCAACGCCGACTCTCCGGTCAATGCCGCCACCCAGGAAAGTCTGACCGAAGCCACCCGCGAAGTGCTGAACGGCCTTACCGCGCGGGAAGCCAAAGTGCTGCGTATGCGCTTCGGCATCGACATGAACACCGACCACACCCTGGAAGAAGTCGGCAAACAGTTTGACGTCACCCGCGAGCGTATTCGCCAGATCGAAGCCAAGGCCTTGCGCAAACTGCGCCACCCCAGCCGCTCCGACCACATGCGCAGCTTTCTCGACGAATAAACCAAATGGCGCGCGCAACACAACCGGTGAACTATTCCCGCGCCTTTTATTATAATGCCGCTCCTGTTGCCGGGGCGGCGGGTTTTACGCAGTATCAGCGGATGGACCGAAGCTGACGCCGAATTTTTCTGCCAGGCAGGGAGCCGCACAGCAAGACGAGGGAACATACATAAAGCATGTGACCCAAGATTGCGAGCAAACGACACAGCCGCGCAGCAAAAAGAGAAGTTTAAGGGCCCATAGCTCAGTTGGTTAGAGCAGTCGACTCATAATCGATTGGTCCCAGGTTCAAGTCCTGGTGGGCCCACCAATTAATCCAACATCTAAAAACCATATAACGCAACTAGCGCCCAACCCTTCGATTTGCTCGATGTATCTGTCAGTCACTTGAACAAACTAAGACTCCAGCTCATCGGCAAGTGCTCTCAGTAGTTTGCCGCCATCACCCTGCCATGCACTGCCGTGCATACAGGCCAGGGTGTTGGGTTCGGTAGCGGCGAGACGTTCGAGCATAGCGCGGGTATTGGGCGCGTGGGAGTAGTAGTCCATCTGCTTACGAAACACTTCGCTGGGACCCAGAATGTCGCCTTCGGTGACGGCGGGCAGGTCGGCGCCGCTCTGCGTGAACAGATCGCCGCACATCAATGTTTTGGTGGTTTCCTCAAACAGATAACCACATTCCCAGCCGTGGGGAAGATGGGGGGTGTCGAACCAGCGCACACTGTGACTGCCCAGTGACACCCGTTCGCCATCTTCCAGGGTGCGTGGCGGACGCGTGGCGATGTCGTTGATGGATGTCATGCCCGCCACGCGGCTACACAACGCCACCGCCTCGGGCGCTGCCGCCAGCCATTCATTGAGGGAACCGCATTCGTCCCCTTCCACGTGGGAAAAAGCGATATAGCGCAGACTCTCCACCGGCAACACAGTCGCCACGGCCTCGCGGATCAACGGAAACATTTGCCGCGGCCCGGTGTGAAACAGCAGAGGCTCGTCGCTGGCAATCAGGTACTGGTTAAACGAAAACCCCACGCCATTGGGAAAAGACAGGGGCGTGTTGATGCGATAAATTCCGTTGGTGACTTCGTGTACGTTGGTGCCGGACTGCTTATTTGTAATGGCCATGATTACCTCCTGAGTTGGTCCTGTAGTTACTTATTTATTTCGCAACCGACTCAGGATAGTAACATTCAGGCTGGCGTGCCCGAAATTTTGACCGACTAACCGCAACTACTTTTGGCCGGGAGCTACGCGACCGCCAGATATTGGCGCACGTGTCTTTTCGTCGTGCGCGACCACAGATCGGATTAGTTTATCCCTGATTGTTTTCGCAAATCGCGAAAGACGGCAGGCGCCAGCGCGGAAGACGACCGGCGTACAGCTTAACCATGTCATTATTTTTTTACCGTACCCCGGACGCCGCAAACCACAGTGGATACCCTGGCTACCTTAACTGATGGTTGACGCCCACCCCGCTACCGCTGATCCGCCCCGCTGCGGCGTCGGAAAAGTCCACCAGATCCCTTCCAGCGCCACCATCAAGCGTATCGTTGGCGACTCCACCGCGCAGCACGTCGTTGCCATCCCCACCAATCAGGGTGTCGTTGCCGCTGCCACCAATCAGCATCGCAACCGCAGCACCGTCCGTAACGTTGTCATTTCCGCCTTTCGAATCGATGTACGACGCCTGGTATACCAACCCCGTCAGGTTCACGGTGTCATTGGCCCCCGGACCAGTGTCGTCAGCGTCCACCACATTAACCGTGACAGTCCCCGTAGTGAAGCCACCGGCGCCATCGGACAGCGTGTACTGGAAACTACCGGATATGCCAGTACTACTGAACGTGATGGTGCCGTTGGTATTTAACGTGAGGCCAGTAATGTTACTGGCGCTACCAACCGCCGTAACCGTCAGCGCCAATCCATCCACGTCGATATCGTTGCCGATCAACGCGCTTACCGGAATCACGATACCGTTGGTGCTTTCGGACACAGAGACCACATCGTTGGTGGCGACCGGTGCGTCGTTCACCGGATTCACAGTGATAGCCACGGTATCCGTGTCGGACAGTGCCCCGTCGCTGGTCTGGATTTGCAGCGCAGCACCACCGTTGTAATTCAGCGTCGGCGTAAAGGTCAGCCCCACACCCAGCGCGGCATTGATGTCAGTAACCGAGCCGCTGAAGCTCAGCGTACCGTCACCACCCGTGCCATCAATAACCGTCAGCCCCACAACACTTGCAAGCGACAGCGCACCGTGGGTGGCGGTAAGGGTCACAGTCAGCGTGCCACCCTCGGCATCGGCCACACTCAACGCATTGCCGTTCGCGGTCGAGAAGGTCTTGGCGATGTCCTCATTGGTGGTGGTAGCCGTCGGCACCGTATTCACCGGCGCGGTATTCACAGGCGCCTCGTTCACGTCGTTGATACTGAGCACTACCGCCTGGTCGTCACTCAGCGTGCCGCTGTCGGTGGCCACCACGTTGAAGCTGTAGCTGGACTTGGCCTCGTAATCGGCCGGGTCGTTGAGCCTGACGTTGCCGCTGCTATCTATGTTCAACAGGCCAGCATCGGTGCCGGCCAGGCTCCAGGTGATCGAATCGCCCGTATCCGGGTCGCTGGCCGTGGCCACGTACACCACGGTGCTGGCCGCCGCGTTTTCATTCACGCTCGCCGTCGCGCCCGAAGTCACTGTCGGCGCGTCGTTGCTGCCGGTGATGGTGATCACCACGTTCTGCGTATCGGTGTCGCCGTTGTTGTCGTCAATCTGTACGGTGAACGTCAGCTGCACGGTTTCGCCCGCCCCCAGGAAGTCGATCTCGCCGTTCGGAACGGTATAGGTCCAGCCTACCGAGCCGGAACCATCGGCGTTGTCGACGACCGTGCCCAGGGTCAGGTTGTCCAGCAACGCCGCGGACTGAGCTGCACTCAGCACCACCGTGCCGCCCGTAATAGTTGCTCCGGGCAGGATGCTCGCCGTCGGCACATCCGACAAATCCATATCGTCGAAGGTGATGGTACCCGTGGCATCCGTCGGGTTGGCTTCCACGCCAGGGGCGTTGTCCACCGTCTCGGTGATCGAACCGCTCTGCGCGGCGCTGTCGATGATCGGCGCGTCGTTGGTGCCCACAATCGTTACGGTGACCGTAGCCCAGCTCAGGGTACCGTTGCCCAGGCGGATGGCGTAGGTGAATGTATCTGTGAAAATTTCGCCTTCAGCCAGGGAGTTGATGGCCACGACGCCATCGCCACTGGTACCCGCATTGCCATCGGTAAAGCGGTACTCAATCATGCCGTTGTTGATACGGATTTCGTTGCCTTCGGCGGTTGTTTCCCAGTTGCCGGCGGCGTCCGCTGTTTTCAGTGCAGTCCACAGCTCCTGCTCTGTCGCCGTGTCGTCTACACCTGAAATCGAAAACAGCTTCTTGGCCTGGCCACCCAGGTCATCGGCCATAACGTCCAGCGTCAGGATGCTGGTGAGCGCATTAAAAATTGCCCCCGCGTAACCGCCGGCCAGGAGTTCCTCTTCGAGAAAGGAGTAGTAGTCATCGCCCGCCTGGGGGGTATTTGTGAATGAAGTGCTGTTCCTCGCCATGGTTGTTCCCTCAAACTATCCTGTTGGTTATGTGCCTGTTGGTTATGTGGTGCCACCTTGCGCGGGGGAAAACAGTGTTATATTCCCATCGCTATGTTCATATCCGCCAACTGCACGGCTATTCCTGTTCGAGATCCGAGTTTTTCGGCTCTGACCACCTGACCGCGACAGGTTACGTTCATCCGGCCCTGGGGCGCTTCCAGCTCAATCACAAAACTGATGTCGCTACCCAGTTCAGTCTTGTCATCGAGCTCAAAGTAGATACCACCGACGCTGATATCCCGGGTCGTGCCTGCCTTGTCAGCTGCTCGCACTGGCAGCGCCACCCCTACTCGTTCGTGCTGTCTTTTCGAGGGTTTTGCGGTATTAGTTGCCATGGGATGCGACTCTATTCTCGGCGATGAAGACTTTCATGGGATAAATCTCCCTGTTTTCAGCAGATGTGGGGGAGAATAAACAGTAGACGGTTACTGCAAACCTCCCGGTTGTGACGGGAGGTTTATCCTGGTTCGAGAGGCGTGATTGAGACATCTTCTTTCTCTGTGTGCAGATGACTTCTGCTGTTTTGCCATCAGTAAGCGGCGTGTTGCTGAGAAGCCCCTGTTATGTATGCCCGGCTATTCCGTTTTGGCTAAGCCTTTCTGGTAGGCGTAGGCAACCAGCCCGTGGCGATTTTCCACGCCAAGCTTTTCATAGATGGCGGTCAGATGATTGCGCAGGGTACTTTCACTGATGTGCAGTTTTTCAGCAATGGCTTTACCGGGATCACCGATGTTGTGTGCGATCACGGTAACAATTTTACGCTCGCGCTCGGTCAGCAGAGATAGCTTGTCAACAAGACCATCCTGTTGACGCCTGGCGGCCATGCGGGTGAGTTCGATAAAAACACGTCCGGTAGATACCCGATCAAGCCATACCTGGCCGGTATGGACTTTTTCAACAGCTGTGAACAGCAAGGGGATAGAAGCGCCGCGGTCGAGGACGCCGCAGGCGCCCGCGAGAATGGCCCGGTCCTGCAGGTCCGCATTTTCCATACGTGTCAGGAGCAGAATTTTAGCTTGGGAAGCAGTTTTCAGGCTGTTGATCATCGACAGAGCATGTTCAGGGACGGGGTCTATATATCCAGCAAAATGACCTCGGCCTGTTGGAGCGCAATATCCAGAATCGCCTGATCGCAATCCGTCGCCACACCGACCAGTGAAAGCCGCTGCGGGTTGGCCTTCAGCACGCATTCAAGGGCTTCCCGTAGAACAAGAAAATTGCTAACCACAAATACCCGAATCGTCACTGCCTGCAAACTCCCGTTAGTCCGGCCAATCTGCCGACCAGCATATCGTTTTAATTAACGGGTTACTTTAAAGCCATCCACGGGGTTGCTGCAACACGACAACGATCCAGTGCAGACTTCACGTTGCCCCTACCAGGACCATTATCTCCAATGACCGCTGAGCAAAGAGCTATCTCACGGGAATCCTGAATCGATAATCCCGGTAAGTAAAGATGGCCCCATCCTGGGTAACTTCTGACAATACTAATCCTGGGGAAACCTCGGCTCCCTCGCGACGAACAATCCCGTTGATTTTGACCAGCCTGCGTTCCGGGTTTGGCGAATACAGATGCACCGAGTAGCTCACGCCTTCCAGTTCCTGCTGAATATCGAAGGGCAATTCACGGTAGTGGGGGATTCTTTCCTGCTCCACAGGCGGCGACACCGAAGCGGCTGCCTCACCCGCAATTCCGCCATCCACGACAATGGCCGCCGCAGCCACCCCTACCGCCAACGGTTCGGGTTGCACGCTCGGAATGACCTCTGGCCGCTCCGCGACAACTGCTGGCTCGGCTACCTGCGTCACCGGGAGTTTTTTTTCTGTCTCCTCCTTCGGCTGCGGGAGCGACCGGGGGAGGGGTTCTGGCTCCACCGCGGTTTTGGCGATGGCCGCAGATGCCAGGGCGTTGTCGACGGGCGGACTCGGTACCGGCTCAGCCTCTGACACCGGCGGTTTCACCACAGGAACCACAGTGTCCTGGCTGGGGGCGATGGCCGTATTGGGGTCCTCAGTATCTGCAATTACCACTGCTGCGGACGGCGCGTCCACCATCGCGACCGGTTGCGTCGGTGCTTCATCCCCGGATCCACCGGCAAACCACCAGCCACCGACCGCACCCAAAATCATTAGCACCAAAAATAATCCAGGCAACAACCTGCTACGTGGACTATCCGCTTCCTGTTCAGGCTCCGGGGCGATATGCACCGTGCCTAAATCCGGCACAGGCCGCGCATCTCGACTGCGCTGTGACTCTTTAAGAGCTTCCAGGATATAGGACATTGGCTATTCCTTCAGCCCGCTCGTCAGTCGCGGTACTTCTGCACCGGACTGATTATTCAGGGCGATAATGGTTCGGGGCCCAACGACGCCATCCGGTATCAGGCTGTTGTTGCGTTGAAACTGTTTCACTTTGTTCTCAAGTGCCTGTGCATAAACCGGTTGACCTGGGACATCCACTTTCTCACCCAATTGCTCAAACAACCAGTTTACCGCGGGTCCGGACGCGCCCACTTTTAACGGGAAGCGGTAACCGGAAGGCACGCGCCACAGCACCACATATTCGCCGTACCACCAGGCGCCTATTGCGGCGGATGACACGCGCTGCGCATCACCATTCAATTCCAGCTGTGTATCCTCCCCGCTCAGGCCCAGCAGGGCCGCGGGATAGGGTCGCCCCGCCTCATCGTACAGGGTCAGCACCGCAGTCCGGTCCATCTGCCGCAACACAGACAGGTCCCCCTGCCCACGCATACAACCCAACTTGACCGTCGCCGCGAACTGACAGGGGTCAATATTCCGCTGCGGAAGGTAATTGATGTCCCATTGACGAAATATGGCTGTGAATGCCGCGAGCTCAAGCGCCGCAAATGACGCGTTTTCGGGATCGGGAAACACCACCGAACCCGACCGTTGATGAACGAGTCCTGCGCTGTCAACCCCGGAGCCGTCAATCTCAGTGTCGCCGACCTCAGTGCGGTCAACGCTTCCGGGATGCTGCCCCGCAGGGGATTGTGCAACTGGCGTCGCCTCAGGTTTTTCGGTCGGTGCCAGGCGATCCGCCTGATTCTCACCCAGCACCACCGCTGGCGGTGGCGGTGGCGGTGCCGTCAACGCTACCGGGCTATCGCTGACGTATTCGTTGCTGACATAGTTGCTGACATAGTTGTTGCGAAAGTAATAGGTCCCCGCGAATGCCCCACCCATAAATACGATTGCCACGGCAACCCATATCCAACGCACAAACGCGGAATCGCCAGCAGGCATTTTTCCGCCCAGCACTTCCACCGCCGCACGGCTCATTACGACTTCATCCGCGTTATCTCGCATCGACACATAGGCGCCCAGTAGCGCCCGATCACAAATAATATTGATTAGCCGCGGCACACCAGCAGTGTACTTCCAGAGCATGTTCAAACTATTTCGCGTAAATAACTCGCGTTTTGCCCCGGCAATTTTCAGGCGGTGTCGCACATAGGCGCCCACTTCCGTTTTCGACAGCGGGCCGAGGTGATAGCGCGCGGTGATTCTTTGCGCCATTTGCCGGAGCTCAGGCAGAGCGATCTTGTCGCGCAATTCAGGCTGTCCGATCAACATAATTTGCAGCAGTTTTTTCTCGCGGGTTTCGAGGTTGGTCAACAGCCGCAGATGCTCTATCAGTTCGGTACTGAGATTCTGCGCCTCATCCACCATCAATACGGTATTGCGGCCCTTGCCGTGCGACTCCAGCAGATGTTTGTGGATCAGATCAATATACAGTTTCAGGCCCGCATGAGCCGCTGGATAGGTAATGCCCAGATCGTCACATATAGCCGCCATAAACTCCCAGATTTCCAGCTTGGGATTCAGAATATAGGCCACGTCCACGTTAGCCGGCAATTGCTCCAGCAGGCACTGACAGATCGTGGTCTTGCCCGCGCCAACCTCGCCAGTGAGCAGGACAAAGCCGCCGTTGCTGCTCACGCCGTACAACAGATGCGCCAGCGCCTCCCGATGATTCTGTGTTAAATACAGATAACGGGGATCCGGCGAGATGGAAAATGGCGCCTCATCGAGGCCGAAATAAGATTCGTAATACATAAATCCCTTTATTCGGGTCTAAATAACCTTATGTATATTATAAAAAATATCCATTTTTTGAAATGATTGGCAACCACTGCAAGATTACTCCGAAATACCACTTGATCATACAGAACATGCGCTATCAAACCCGAGGCTAATTGCTTTATTGTTAAGATTTAAAAAACCAGTCAACAAGCCCTGATTCGTCCGCAATATATTTTGAACAGCCCTTCTCGACAACCGCCGCCCCGCCCGTCAGCAACCCATAAATAAAACGTTAACCGCTTAACAGAAGCGCAACGACCTGTAAACATCTCTGGAGAAAATGGCGACTACCGCACATCCAGTTTATCGAAATATCCCTACTGTACACCTCCAGTAGCACGACACGCACGATCAATCCGGCGGTGCTACGGCACCCAACAACCCCCAAAGCCAGGCTCTACGCGCAGAGGTGTTAAATTGAAAAAGTCCATCATCGCCATATTACTGGCCAGTGCGTTATCCCACCCACTGGCGGCGGCTCCGGCTAACGACGACGCGGCACAGCTGACCCAGGCCCTCGTCGCCCAGCAACAACGGCTTGCCCAGGCCCAGGATATCGGTCGGCAAAAACAGCGCCTGATTGAACTGGCCGAGACGCGAGCCGACGTACTGGCCGGATTAATGGATACCGACCCCGGCGCGGTATTTCGCGTCGCCCTCCCTGACCAGATCGCCAGCCAGATGCCCGCTGAAATCCAGGACCTGCTGTTACGCTGGACGGAAGTCGAGGGCACACTGGAAATTCTGGTTGAAGACCGCGAGTCGTTACACGATTCCATTGTTCACCATGTACTGAACACGCCGGCTGGCGAACGCATTAGCCTGCACTTCGCAAGCGCGCCCGAGGACCTGCAAAGCGGACAACAAGCCCGCGTCAATGGCCTGTTTCTGCCGAACGGCACTGACGGCGACAACGGCGACCTCGCGGTCGGCGACGACGGCGTGCAGATGCTAGCCCTGGATGGCACGGGAAATTCCGGTACAGGAGGATTGCCCTACGCCATCGGTCAACAGCGCTACGCGGTCATTATGGTAAATTTTGAAGATGATCTGAGCCAGCCCTGGAGCATGGCACAGGTCGACAACCTGGTGTTCAACCAGGCAGACGCGTTTATCCGGGAAAACTCCAAAAATGCCAGTTGGTTGAATGGCAATGTGTTCGGCTGGTTCACCATTCCCATGTCGAAAACCGTCTGCGACATTAACAACATACCCGGCATGGTCTACACGGCGGCGGCCAACGCGGGGGTTGATCTGTCCAGCTACCCGCGCCGCATGATCGTCTTTCCCTACGCCACCGGCTGCAAATTTGGCGGTATGGCCACGGTCGGCGGCGGCACCTCGGTGATGATGGTCAACGGCTCCTTTGCACTCACCACCTTTGTGCATGAAATTGGCCACAACCTGGGTCTTTATCACGGCAAAGCGCTGGAATGTGGCAGCGCGGTGATGGGCAGCACCTGCACCTCCGACGAGTATGGCGATTATCTCGATCCGATGGGCAAGGGCGCAGGGCACTACAATGTTTTCCACAAAGAGCGGATGGGCTGGCACACCAATGGCGATGTGCAACCGGTAACCACGCCTGCCCAGTTCCTGCTGTCCGGCTATGCTTCTTCAGCGATCGGTATCAAAGCCCTGAAAGTCCCCGGTGGCAGCGACGCCGCCAGCGGTAACCCGGTTTATTTTTACCTGAGCTACCGTCAGCCCGTGGGCTACGACAGCGCCTATGCCACCAGCGCCAATATCACCAATGGCGTGGTGGTACAGATCGGTACCGAACATCAACCGGAGAGCAGCCACCTGCTGGATATGACCCCCGGCAGCGGATCCAACAATTACACGGATAGCAGGGACCCGGCCCTGACCAGCGGTCTGACGTTTAATCATCCGGCATCCGGAGTGAGCATCACCACGCAATGGGTAGATGGCACCCAGGCGCTGGTCAGCGTGGTGCCGGGCAATACGCCAACGGCCACCTGCACCGCGGCGGCCCCGGGTCTCGCGCTCAGCGGCAGTCCCAGCGACTGGGTAACAGCGGGTAGCGCCGTCAACTTTACGCTGACCGTGACCAATCATGACAGCAGCGCCTGCGTCGCAGACACCTTCGACATTGCCGCGCAGATCCAGAGCAACTGGACCGCCAGCTATTCAGACAACAGCGTCACGCTGGCACCGGGTGCAACGGCTTCGGTAACTGTCGTCATCACCTCACCGAGCAATGTCGCGGACGGTTTTTACGACATCCCCCTGCAGGCAGATAACGCCAACTTTGTCAGCACCGTGCAGGCCACCTACGTGGTTGACAGCCCGGTGACCAGCAACAGCGCACCGGTCGCGGTTGACGATGCGGTTACAATTACCAGCAAAACGGCTGTGACCATCAACGTGCTGAACAACGACAGCGATCCCGAGGGCGACGCCCTGAGCGTTATCGCCGTCAGCAGTGTCGATAAAGGAAGCGTCGATATAAATGCCAACGGCAGCATCACTTACACGCCCGCCAAATCGTTTAAAACCAGCGGCAGCTTCGTCTATACCATTAGCGATGGTCAGGCGACGACCCAGGCAACCGCCACGATCAGCCTGCAAACATCCGACGGTAGCGGGGGCGGCAAGGACGGAAGCGGGGGCGGCAAGGACGGAAGCGGGGGCGGCAGGGGGCGCCCATAACCACACCGTAAAACCCGCGTAGCGGGCAAAAAAAATGGCGGGCAATATGCCCGCCATTTCCCATTTACTACCCTGCGAAACTATCAGGGGCAATTATTGTTGTTATAGGCGTCCAGTATCCCGTGGTAGTTGAGCGCAGCCGCGATATTGGCCGCCGACCCTGTCCCCTTTTTGCCGGAAACCAGATAAGCACCCGTTCCGTCAAACCCTATGCTTACCAGCAGGGCCTGCCCATCGACCGCCGCAAGCGCCGCAGCCGGACAGGCATAGGCACCCGCCACCTGATTAGCCAGGTAAGCCAGCAACGACCTTGCCAGCTTATAAGCCGCGTCATTTGCTCGCTTCTTGCCATCCAGGAGGCTACGTGACTGCAGGATATTGACGGCATCCAGACAAGCGGCGTCGTTGCCGCCATCGTATACCGTACCGCCAGTTGTATCCCCCGTCAGTGTCAACAGACCAATGGTCTGCGGCAGAATTTCATCCAGGGTCCAGTGGCGCGGAGACACCCCGCCCAGGAACTCGGCGGTGGCCTTGGTGAACTGGTTGCCGTTGGTACACGAACTCCAGTTGCTCCAGTAACCCGGCGTTCTGGCATCACCCAGAGGGACCCGGTTGTCAACCACAAACGTGATGGACGCTCCCGGACCCGCCTGGAAGTCCACACAACGGTTGCCAACGTCCTCCGTTGTGCCTGGATCACCGGTTGCCTGCGGGTTGTACACTTCCCAAAGATTCCCGGTTTTTACGCCAACAAAAGGCAATGTCGTGGCAAAAGCATCAGCCGACCAAGAAGAGGTCGTGCCAGCCGGTATACCGATTTCACAAATGGTGTAGGTAGCGTTCGCCACCAGCCATTTGTCGCCGGGCGGGTTGGGGTAGCCGAAGTCAATTACTGGCGTGCTGGAGTCAGTCAGATCGCTCGCACCGGGTCCATTCAGGGTAAAAGTGAATGCCGTGCTCGTCTCAACCCCATTCAATAACTTCAGCAAATCCACATCGCCGCGCCGGGTGTTGGCAAACGTACAGGTCGTGGTCTTGCCCGGCTCTACCGTGATCGCCGTGATCGCACCACTCAATACCGTCCCGGTCGAGGTCGTGCCATCCGCCAGCTTACAGCTCGCGCTGGTCAAATCCCAACCCGCCTCCCCGTCTTCCGACACCGCGTAACCAGCGCCCGGTACCAGCTTGTCCGAGGTGTCATCCGCCGTGCCACTCACCGTCGTCAAGGCCGCTGACAGGCCGCTGATGCCGTGCGTGAATGAGAACTCCGCATCCCCGCCCACGGTGTTTTTCACCAGCTTCAAATCACCCCGCTTGGTGTTGGCAAACGTACAGGTCGTGGTCTTGCCCGGCTCTACCGTGATCGCCGTGATCGCACCACTCAATACCGTCCCGGTCGAGGTCGTGCCATCCGCCAGCTTACAGCTCGCGCTGGTCAAATCCCAACCCGCCTCCCCGTCTTCCGACACCGCGTAACCAGCGCCCGGTACCAGCTTGTCCGAGGTGTCATCCGCCGTGCCACTCACCGTCGTCAAGGCCGCTGACAGGCCGCTGATGCCGTGCGTGAATGAGAACTCCGCATCCCCGCCCACGGTGTTTTTCACCAGCTTCAAATCACCCCGCTTGGTGTTGGTATAGGTACAGGTGACCGTTTCGCCATCATCAATATAAATGCTGGCCTGCACGCCGCTGGTGGTGGTCTTTTCAGCGGAAGGCTCGTTGGGATCACTACATGACAGATTGGTGAGATCCCACCCGGCCGGCACGGTTTCGCTAACGTTGTAACGTCCGGCGGCAACACTGGTGAACGTGGGATAGGCAACCACAGTTGCGTCGGTCGTCGTTATTGAAAACACGCCCAAATCACCGGTGTAGTCAAATGCTCCAACACCACCCACCGTCTGTTTTCGAATGATAATATTACCGGGTTCGCGTATACGTTCGTTGGTAAAGGTACAGGTGACCGTTTCGCCCGGATCGAGGTTAATGGTGGCGACGCGCGTCGCCAGGACAGTGGTGCTGGCCACCCCACTGCCATCGCTGTCTACACAGGCCAGTGTCTTCAGATTAAATGAGTTCGCGGCAGGATCGTCTTCCGTCACCGTATAGGTGCCAGCGACGATATTCGAAAAGGTTTTTTGAACCGCGACATCCTTGGTTACGGTGGTTAAATCGAAAGCGCCGGAAGCATCGACATCCTGGGTAAACCCGAAAATGCCAACCGGGTTCAACTCGTCTGGGCCAGTGGATATTTTTCTGATAATAACCGTACCCGGTGCCTCGTTGGTGAAGGTACAGGTGACCTTATCGCCAACCGTGATGTTGACATCTATGTCGTCTCCACTACTGGTGGGTGCCGCATCGGCACTCACGGTATCCAACGCTTCATCCAGACATTTGATATCCGTCAGTTTCCAGCCCGTGGGCAATGGCGCGACTTCGGCGGCGTTATACCAGCCGGGAAGCAGCCCGGATATTTCCAGACTCTCGGTGTCGGCCAGCTGGAAGGGGCCGCCGGAAATCGACGTGCCACCCGTGCCCGTTCCTTCGCTGGCATTGAAATCAAACTTGACGCTGGTATCAGGTGCTAGCGCAGGAACCGTCTTCTTCGCAACCACCAGCGAGCCACAGGTGTTCAGGTCGCCAAGGGTGTAGTCCTTCAGCGAGGCGGTCAGCTCCGCCGAAGAGCGGCTTTCAATCAGGAACGTGCCGACGCAGGCCTGCTCGCCTAACAGCAACGAAAAATTCAGCGCAAATTCAAAATAGAGCGGGGGAACCAGCTGCTCGTTGAAATCCGGCGCAGTGACCGGGCCTGAACCATCCGAAACAATTTGCCCTCTTTCTTTCACATCATCGGTATTCACCGTGGCGCACAGGGGATGGACTGGAAAACCAATGGGCGCAGGGTTACCGTCTAACTTCGCGTTGCAATCGTTACCCGTGACAAACGGCAGATTCTCCTGAGTACTGTCTGCGCAGGTCGGGTCCGTGCCGATACATTCATCGCCATTTTCAGGCACCCCATTCGGGTCATTCCAGCGAAAGGCCTTGAAGGTGGACACGCCGCCGCCATTGGTGAAGTCGGCTAGCAGCAGCACGTCGCCATCCAGGTGATTGCCCTGGAACATGCCGCCGTTAACGTTCGGGTCACAGGACACTTCGTCACCCAGCAGCCAGATGCCCACAAAGGTCACGCCATTTTCTGATTCCCGCGCGGTAGAGCCAAAAATACGCAAATCGCCCGGGGCAATTTCCCAGCCCGCGGCCATGCCATACAGTAAATTTCCCTTGCTAAGCGGGTTGTTGACCGGCCCGCACTGCCATTGCTTGATGGGCAGAATATCCTTGTTGTCGGGGTCGTGGTAACTGTTATCTGGCTCGGCTCGGTCATTGTTGTAGAAATCGATCAGCGCGTCGCCAAAGGGGCCGGGGTAGGGCGTGTCGCTTCCATTCAGGTGCAACCAGATGGAGTCAGCATCGACCGGGTGGGTACCACCCGCGTCAGGGTTTCGATCGGCATCCCAGATATTGCCGGTAATATCATTGCCGATAATGTCATCGTGGTTGGCATAAGCCGCCTGGCCAGGCATGAACAGGCCCAATAACGCCGCCAGCAACAGGGTGACCAGTGGAGTGTTTTGCGGATTAGTTTGGGGCGACGGTGATAATAAACCGCGGTAGCTGCCGCGCCGTTTGCCACTCTTGCCACTCTTGCCACTCTGCCGTTTGATAGCGCCCATAACTCCTGCTCCTGTTTCCATGACCTCTGCCCCTGTTTCCATGACCTCTGCCCCTGTTTCCATGACCTCTGCCCCTGTTTCCATGACGTCTACCCTCAGTTTGAGTATCCAACAGTTTGAGTATCCAACAGTTTGAGAATCCTACTCCATTCACACGGCCTGCAATCAGGTCACCGCGCACGGCGCCCGCAATATCTCCCACGGAGATATGCGTTGCGTTCAGTTGGGGGGGGGGTAAAGAAATTGCAGGCAGTTGCTACTGGCTACTCGCAGCCGGACTGGAACGGCCGGACTGGATTAAAGGCCAAAAGCGCACAACCAAAAAAAACCACCTAAACCCCAAACTGTTGCCTGAAGCTCTTCGGTAGTCCGGCCGTCTGGATAATGACCCGTGGCTTTGCGTGGCTCGCTGACTTCCTTTTTCCATCTGGCCAACAACACATTAGCCAACTACTTTTTTATCCCTAGCGGAGCCGTGCCATTTCGAAGCTGAAGGGCGACGGTATCGGATTATTATTTATTTTGCAATACAGTGATTTCCTACAGGCGAGGCAGGAAATACCCTGTAAAATCAGTGCAGAACCAATTAAAAATCTCCTGTATTACCTGATAATTTGTTCCCAACCATATAATCGACATAGCTATTATTTTATAGCGCTCGGCAGGAACCCTATGTCGGCGCGAATATGCATCTAACAAAATTTATGACAGTCGGTATAATTTACCGACAAGCGGTAAATCGCTATTTGACAAGAAAATGGTTATTAATGTATACGAACGGTTAGCTAATTTCTCCCGGGCGTAAGATGGCCGCCTGGCCCCAGATTCCCGGTAATTCCCCGCCTCTCTGCTGGGGTACGGGTTGAGCACGGACATTGTCCACAGGTGCCACGGATGGCTGCTTTTCCCGGCCAGACTTACGCGTGTGGCCAACCAACGCCCGCTGGCCGAGGCGTAATGCCCCGGCCAGCAGCGCCGCCAGCAGGTGCGTTTACGGCCTGTTATTTCAAAAGGGAGAAGTCCACGCTTTGCAGTTTCGCCTTATATTCCTCGGTCACCTGGCGGGCTTCCTGGGGATTGGCGACCGCGCTGGGGGTTATCATGACCACCAGTTCGGTTTTGCTGTTGCGGGTGCGTTTTCCACCAAACACCGCCCCGACGACGGGAATATCCTTGAGGAACGGAATACCGCTATCCGAATGCTCCTTATTCTCGCGGATCAAACCACCCAGCACAATGGTCTCACCACTTTGCACCGCCACGCTGGTGGTGATTTCCCGTTGCAGGATGGTGGGCGAATCAATACCCGAGCTCTCGTTTTCGGCCACGTCATCCACGCGCTGGGTAATCTCGAGCATCACCATGCCACCGGCGTTCACCCGCGGGGTGACTTCGAGGGTGACCCCGGTGTCGCGATACTGAATCTGGCTGGTAATGTTGGTGCCAAAGAAACCGTTGTCGTCGACCACTGTGCTGCCGGTGTTTGAGGTCTCCGAGGTTCGGATCGGCACCTGGTCGCCAACCCGTATGATGGCTTTCTGGTTGTCCAGCACCATCAGGGAGGGCGAAGAAAGTACATTCAGCTTGCTGTCATCGGCCGCAGCATTCAACAACGCACGGGTACCCGCCGCATCGAAAACGGCGTAGGTAAAGTTGCCGGGATTGACCAGGCTGCCGGTCAGACTAGGAATTCCAGGCACGCCGGCATCGTTGCCAATATTCAGGCCACCGGTGCCCTTGAACTTGCCGTGGTTATCTTTAAAGAACCACTGCAGTCCGTATTCCAGACCACCATCCAGTGTCACCTCCACTATGGAGGCTTCGACCAGCACCTGCATCGGCAGCACATCGAGTTTTTGTAACGCTTTTTCGATTTCGGCGTAATCGGTGGGTGTAGCCAGCACCAGTATCGCGTTATTTTCCAGATCGGCCATAATACTGACATCGCCCACTTCGGTACTGGAAACCCGTTCATTTTCCCGGGACACGGGGGCCTCTCCCCCTACCGGGGCTGCGGCAGCGGGCGCCAGTGCACCCGGTTGCCGTTGCGTCGCGGCGGCGGCGCGACGTTTGCCTTCAAACAACTGGTTGAGTAGCTCGGCAAGATTTTCGGCCCTGCCATTTTGCACATAGTAGACGTACATGTTGGTGCCGTGCGGATTCTGCGCCTGATCAAGCCGCTTGATCCATGTTTCCACGTCGTGGAGATATTTCTGCTGGGGTGTGATCACCAGCACGGCATTGAGTCGGTCCATCACGGTAAATCGCACCAACCCCGCTAAAGGCCCTTCGGCGCTGCCGCCAAAGATGGCATCCAGCTCGGCAAGGATGGTGCGGGCCTCCACGTTCTCCACCCGAAACAGGCCCACGGACATGCCGCGGAGCTGGTCCACATCAAAAATACTGATGGTTTCGCGTAAATTGAACAGCTCGCCGTGGGTACCCGCCAGGGTAAGCAGATTGCGGAATTCATCCACCTTGACCACGGATTTGCCGGATTTCACCGGTTCGAGGATTTTGGCCATTTCCTTTGCCCCGATGTAACGCAGCGGTACGATCAATACCTGATATCCTCGGTCCGCGCTCAACAGGGTGGTGGGCGACAGGCCGGTCAGAGCCCCATCGTCGATGGGAATAATTTCGTAGAAATCCTGGCTTTTTATGATGGCGGCGCCGTTCATGCGCAGCAGGTTGTCCAGTACAGGAATCAACGCGTCCTGCGCCACCGGCCGCACGGTGCGCATAGATACGGAACCGGTCACTGCGTCATTAATCGCGTAATTCACGCCCAGAATATCGCCCAGAATCGTCTTCACCACTTCGGCAATCGGCGAGTTCTGAAAATTCAGGGTAATTTCCCCGGTGGTATCCTGCGGACCAGCCCCCGCACCCGGATTTATGACCGCGGCGCGACCCGCGTAAACCTCTTTCAGGGGCACTGTTTGCTGCTGGCGGGGGGTGTTGATGGCGCCAGACACTTCGTCAACCGCCGCACGGCTAACCACACTCGGCGCCGCCATCACCGGTGGCGGGGTTTTGGCCACAGCAGGGGTGCTGGTGGTGGGAGTACAGGACATTACCGACAGTGACAGGACAGATATAACCAGCAAATTCGCAAATACACGTTCCATTGCCTCGTTCCCTCTTTATCTATTCAATCTTTTTATGGTTTTGGGCTGGATACCGCCACTCCGGACTTTCCAGTTATTCTTTCGTTGCGCTACTCATTTTGCCTGCGTTACTCAGCCTGGGTCTGGCCCTGCTCGACGCCCTGAGTGTGCTGTACTTCCCTGTTGGCTCTTATTTTAACTCTGTTTCTGGCTTTATCCAAAGTTGCAGGCGACTGCGCTTCTCTGGCCGACGACTGCATTTTAGCGCGATCTCCGGTTGTCGACGACGGCGCGGCGCTGGTCTCCTTGAGATCAAACACTTCTTCCCGGTCGCCATTCTCAAGGCGTACCTGGTCGGATGTAATCGCGGCTATCTTCCAATTTTCCAGATACATGCCCGATTCCAACCGCACGCGGCGAGTGCCCGCCGTTTCGCTGAACATAGCGTATGTCGTATATCCGGTATTTACAACTCCCGTCAACTGCCAAATTGCAGAAATATTCTGTTCGCTGGCGGGCTGTTTATCCGAGGCTTCTGGTCGTCGGTTCCAACTGAACAACGAACGGCTTACCGCTTCCTGAAACGAGTCCCGCGCCGGAAACTGGATAATTTGCGGCGGTTCAACGTCGTAAGAAAAAACCTTGTGGTCGTTATTCGTGTTAAACAACTGACGAGCAACGCCCAGGAAAACGATCTCCAGAAGCAGTATCAGTGCAAGTACCACACTGGAAATCCTGAGGATTTTTACCAGTGGATTATCTACCATGGCGGCCATCTTAACGCGCCTCCCCGGCCAGATAGCCGGCTACATCGAGGCGAATATTCAGACTGTTCGAGTGTTGCGGTTGCGCTGGGCCTCGGTTGAACCGACTTCGAGTTGCGCGCGCACGGGAGGAAACACTGGCAATAGCCAGATCATCTATAAAGATAATCGGCCGCGCACTCTCCAGTTCGTACAGCAGGTCAACCAGATTCTGCGCATCGCCGCTGACCTGCAACCGCAGACCAATGGCGGTGGCTGATTCAATCGAATCCGCGTCGTATTCCTGGCTGCTCACCAGTTGCCCCCCGCTGCGTTTTACCGCTTCGTTGATAAATTCACGCAGGTTGGCGGAGGCTATGGATTTTTTACTGCCGCGCAAAAAAAGATCGCCCTCTGAACCAAGATCATTAATGCGTTTCAATTCCGCGTTGATGCGCGCTTCATTGGCAAGCAGGTATTCAAATCGGGAAAGCTGCTGTTGGAGAGCCTGTAATTCATCATTTTTATCGGCGTAAAGCCGTGCCAATGGCGCCAGCAGATAGAGCACGACAAACAGCACCAGCAGCACCAGAATAACCAGCGCTGCAAATCGACCCGGGGTGGGGAGAAGCCTACTCATGCGGTTCATCCGGCGCCTCCCCCTGCTTCATTCTGATTTCATAGTGTTCCAGATTGGTGGAAGGATTGCGGGTAACGGGAGAAACGAAAACCGCATTCTGGAAATACGCAGACTTTTCCAGTAACTCAATCAGGTCGGATGCTTTGCTGGATTCACCCTGAACGGTTACGGTCTGATTGTCGACCTTCATCTGCGATATCCAGGTATTATCCGGCAACAAACGCGTCATTTCGTGAATGATAGTTAGCTTCCCCGGTGACTGATTTTTACGATGCACCACCTGATCCTGGGCTGCCAGCCGGGATGCCAGCAGCGACTGCTTTTCGCCCGCCACTGTTGCCGGCTGGCGAATGTCCGTCAATTGTTGCTCCACGCTGGCAATATCGCGATTGAGCTGATAAACCGGATACACCAACACCGTCAATAGCAGCACCAGCACCGCAACGCCAAACTGCCGGGCCCTGCCGTTCCAGACCGATTCCACGGATTGACGCTGCTCCAACGGCAACAAATTCAGGGTTGGGGTCGCACTTTCGCCTTGCATGAGCGGTGGCCATATCCGGTGCGGGACTAGCCCCACAGCTTGCAGCGTGGACAGCAACGGCTCCAGATAATCCCGCCGCAAAATGTAAAGCTCCAGTCGAATTTTTCCCTGCTCCACGTAGCGCCCGGTTATGCGGTAGCCATAACTCACCTGGTCGGCGCGAAAGGGCGTCAACCGGTCTATTTCAAACTTCAGTACGTTGACGATATTGGCTTCTGTCGCGAGCGGCAGAAACAGCCGATTGACCAGTACTTTCTCGCCAGGCAGATAGAGTTCGACCAGGGAGTCCTCCGGCACATCACCCAGAACATCCCGCCGCAGTTCTGCGAGCGCCCCCCCAGCGCCCGCTTCAAGATCGACCACCCCCAACAGACGCTGTTGCTTACCCGTGCTCAGATGAAACCGCGCGACCCCCTGCTCGAGATAAATGGCAAGCGTGCCAGAATGGCCAGAAAAATAGCCAGCGAGACCCCCAGGGAAAAACTGATTCAGCTCGGATAACCACCAACGCCAGAATCGCTGCAGGGCATCCATCCCGCGCAGTTGTTGTTTTAGCCGCATCACTGTATAAACTCCCCGGTGTTTTTCTCGCTCAGAACGCCACTCTGCCGACCTGGCGCCGAGTTATCATCAATATACGGTCGCCATTGCAAGGTTTCGATGGATGATTGATTTTTCCCCCGGCGCAACCGAATGGTGGTACTCAGCCCTGACCGCTGTCCGGTCTCGGTGACGCCAACGGCTACCAGTGAATAGGTGATCCCACGAACGCCCGATATGAATTCCTGGGGTACAGTCGATAGAACCGGTAACGGTAGTTTGTTCCTGTAGTTGTCCCGACGTTGCTCTATGTAACTTTCGATCGTTGCTTTTGAATCGTCGGAGATCGCCATCAATACTTGCAATGGCGCCGTGTCGGGATTCACTCCCGGATGCTGGGAGTGAATGGTGACGTAGGGCAACATGGCCGAATAGATGTCTGGTTGCATGCCATAGACCCGCTGCAGCTCTTCCACACTGGTAAAGTCGCTATCCTTCGCGCCGAGGGGAAGACCGGCGGCCAGATAATCGTCGTCCTCGGCACCGTTGAGCCGCCGCAGACTGTCCTGATCACGATAATCGACAATGGCGTCGGCCAACGCATCCGCCTGGGGCTGCGCCACATCGAGACTGTAAAACAGGCGCGCTAGCAGAGCCTCCCGTGCGGCATTGATGTCGATCTTACCATTTTCATCGGTCACGGTTACCAGCGCATTCCCTCCGGGTAGTGTCACCTCGATGGTTTCACCGTCCGCCAATAAACGGTCAACCGGGTTGGTTGACAGTAAATTCATTATTACCAGCTGCGTGGCGCCATCCGCCAGATAACGCGCCGTGGCGCCCCCCACTAACGCGGCCACTGCCTGCGTGGACTGGCGGCTGGCATAGGACAAACCACCGGCAATTACCGTGAGCAACACGATCATCCAGAGCACTGCTATCAGCGCAAAGCCTCTGGAAATAGCCGCTGAGGGCGGACAGTAAGTCATCGTTGCTCCACCGCACCCGCATGCAGTTGCTGATCCCCAAAGCGGGGTGCCACGGCGATTTCCGGCAACGTGATTTTATTTCCGCCAGCATCCAGCTCCGTGAGCGTGAAGCGCACCACTAACGGCGTCGCCATGCTCGGCTCCCAACGATCCTCCCAGGATTCCACTCCTTGCGGATCACGGCTGTAGTACTGTAGCCCGGATAACAACATGTTGTCGGCGACGAGTAGACGAGAGGGTAGCTGTTTTTCATAGGAAAACCCGCCGTCCACATCAATTAGCACGCTCGCTCCTGGCGCATACGCGACATAGTCCATGACCAGTTCAAAGCGATTATTATCTTCGTTCCACGCGTTTTTCAGGCTCCATAAATAGAGTGCGCCATCATTGTCAAAACTGGGGAACGTTGCCAGAAAAGCCAGTTGCTCGGTTCCTCCAAGAAAACTGGTCATCGCTTCGCCCTGCTCGTTTCGCACTCTGAGAAACCGCATATTACCGATATGCCGACGCAACAGCTGGGTCACCAGAAAGCGGTGTTCCGACTGATCCTGTTTTTCAATGACTTTGCTCCAGGTTTGCGTGGACAGCCTGAGCGCCCCCACCAACACTACCGCTATCAGGGCCATCAACAACAGGGCCACCTGCAACTCCACCAGTGTAAAACCCCGCGCCAATTTGTGGCATGGAAATAGGCTCACGGCCTGACGCCCAGACGGATAGTCGCGAGCTCCAGTTCGCGTTTTTTAATATCTCCCCATACCACGGTGACACGATAATAAAAGGGAATATAACTGTTTTCCGCATCACTGAAGCCACTATTACCCAGCAGCGGGCTATCCGTGTCGAGACGAAATTCGGTGACCTTGGTGTTCCAGCGATAGTAATTGTCCACCAGGCCGCTATCCGTACCCAGCGGGTTATCCCGAGCGACCTGCAACGCCATCTGGCTCTCCGCAATATTCAGCGCCTCGGCATAGTCGTCAATAATTCTGGTGGCGCCGGCGACACTGGAAAAAATTCGCAGGATAACGCTCACACAAATGCCCAGCACCGCCAGAGCGACAATCACTTCCAGCAGCGAGAAACCGGATTGCCTGCCACTATTCCCGATCCACAAGCGCGACCTCCCCGGTTAACCAGTTAACCCGTAGCGTATAACTGCCCGCTGCAGATTGCAGCTCCAGGACGCCGCCGTTAGAACTGCCGTCGGGATAAAAATAGATAAACGGTTGACCCGCCGCGACCCCGTCAGTCTCCGGCGTAATTGTGATAAGGAGGCCTTCGGGCAGGGTTATCTGGTCGTCGCCGGGGTGAATTTGGTACTGACTCCCATCCCCGGCGGTTCCGACCCCCAGCGACAGGCTTTGCGAAATTGCACGAGCACGGGTGTGGCGCAGTAACGTTATTAGTTTTCTGGCCTCGACCTTCAACTCAGAACCGCCGGTTGCGCCCGAAAGACGACTGGCGACAACACCAGCAGTGAGGGTCACCAGAAACATGACCACCAGCAGCTCCAGCAACGTGAAACCTCGAGTCGCGCGCCGACACCTCACGCTATGCACTCCGGCATGGCTAGTGAACGTTATTCCCAGTTGCCGACATCGGCATTATCCTCCTCGCCACCCTCCCGGCTGTCCGCCCCCAGCGAGTAGAGGTCGTAATCCCCCCGCTCACCGGGCGCGCGGTAAACATAATCAGCGCCCCAGGGATCTACTCGAATTAAACTCTTTTTCAGGTAGGGGCCGTTCCAGAACCGTACGTTACCCGGTTTTTCTATCAGAGCCTGTAACCCCTCCTGGGTAGTCGGATAGCGCCCCGTCTCCAGATTAAACAGATCGAGGGCAGTGCCAAACTCCGCGATCTGCAAGGCTGCCGCCTTGCGCTTGGAACCACCGACCTGCTTGAGCACCTGGGGACCAACCAGGCTGGCCAGCAACCCTAATATCACCAGCACAACCAATAGCTCCAGCAAGGTAAATCCACGATTTTTACGCCGCATAGCAAAACTCCTCTCCGTGTTAAGGCCCCAGCACCACATTTTGTTATCTAAATAGGCAATTCGTTAATGCTCATAATAGCGACCAGAATCGACATGATAATGCCACCTATCATCATCCCTAACCCGATAATCAGCGCCGGTTCCAGCACCGACAACATGCGCTGGGTAGCAGTGGCGACCTGGTCCTCATAAATATCCGCCACCTTGTTCAGCATCTGGTCGAGCTTGCCAGTTTCTTCGCCTACCTGAATCATCTGCAGGGCAAATTCCGGAAACACGCCGGCTCCCATTAATGGCTCGGCCAGGCCCGAGCCCTCCTGCAAATCAGCTGCCACCTCGTCAAGACGGCTCGCCATCACCCGGTTTTGCAAACTGTCGCGCGCAATTTTAATTGCATCCAGCAACGGCACGCCGCCTTTCAGCAACGTACCAAGACTGCGACTTAGCCTGGCCATTTCGATTTTTTTGGTGAGATCACCGATGAGTGGCATCGACAAAATTCGCCCATCCCAGCGCAATCGCCAGGCCTCGTTACTCCTGCGATTTCTGAAATACAACGCTGCGAGCACTAGCAGTGCTACGATTAAAAATCCGTACTCACGCACACTATTGGAGAGTCCAATCACGAAGGCTGTACTTGCCGGCAATGAAGCATTCATATCTTCAAACAGTTTGGAAAATTCCGGCAACACATAGACTACAATAATGCCGAGTGACAGCAGCGTAACGCCGACCAGAATGGCCGGGTACAACATGGCAGACAATAGCTGGTTTTTCAGAGCCTGCGACTTATCCATATAGCGGGACAGATCGTTGAGATTCTCCGCCAGATTGCCGGAGAGTTCCGCCGAGCGAATAAAGTTAATATAAAAATTTGAAAAATATTTAGGCTGCGCCGTTAACGCCTGTGACAACGCTTCACCGCCGCGTACAGCGCCCTGAATATCTTCCACCAGGGCAACCATCAAGGATACGCTCGAGACCTGGCGGATAATACCCAGCGCCCGCTCCAGCGGCAGCCCGGCGCCCACGAGAATAGCCAGCTGACGGGTAAAATCCACAATCTCCGCAGTACGCAGCCGGTTTTTTTGAAAGCGTAAAAACCCTGTATCTTTTTTCGTCATGATGGCGCCGGCGGTCTCGACACCGATCGGAATAAGACCTAATTGCTGAATTTTAACGATTACATCTTCTCGGCAACCAGCGGACATCCTGCCAGTTTTAACCTCATCCTGACTATTAACCCCCGTGTACTGGAAAACCGGCACAGTTAAGCCTCCTGCGTCACGCGCACCACTTCTTCAATAGTGGTGACGCCCTGCAGGGCCTTGTGGCAACCGTCCTCAAACATTGTGCGCATGCCTTCCTGCCTGCTTATCTCTTCAATTTTTCTGGCGCCGGCGTGCTCCAGGATCAACTCCCGTATCGCGTCTGACATACACAGCATTTCGATAATGCCGATCCGACCGCGGTAGCCGGTGCCTCCGCAGGGCTCGCAACCACGCGCACGATACAACGGCAACTCGCCACTCCCCTCAAATTTGTCCAGGCCAAACTCTCTAATCATCCCTTCGGTGGGACGATAAGGCTCCCGGCAATGCTCGCAAAGTCTCCTGACCAACCGCTGGGCGATAACCGTGTTCAGCGTGGAATTCAGCAAATAGTCGTCGACCCCCATTTCCATCAGGCGGGTAATGCTGCTAGCGGCATCGTTGGTGTGCAGCGTGGAGAGCACCAGGTGACCAGTCAGCGACGACTGAATGCAGATTCGCGCGGTTTCCAGATCTCGCATTTCCCCGACCATAATCACATCAGGATCCTGGCGCACGATGGAACGCAGGGCATTGGCAAAATTCAATCCGATGGACGGATTCACCTGAATCTGATTGATACCCTCCAGGTTGTATTCCACCGGATCCTCGACGGTAATAACTTTCCGCTCCTGGGTATTGAGGCTGTTGAGCGCCGTGTAGAGGGTGGTGGTCTTACCGCTACCGGTCGGCCCGGTGACAATAATCATGCCGTGTGGCATCTGCAAAGATTTTATTAAGCGCTGCTGCAATTCAGGGGTGAAGCCCAGACTGGAAAAATTCAGCGCCACCGTTTCGCGGTGCAGCAGACGCATCACCACGCTCTCGCCGTACATGGTAGGCACGGTGGAGACGCGGATATCCAGATCCTGTCCCTGCACCCGCAGATTGATACGGCCATCCTGAGGCAGGCGGCGTTCGGCAATATCCAGGTCGGCCATGATTTTGACTCTGGAGATAACGGCCGCGCCCACATGCCTGGAGGGTGACACTTCATCCCGCAACACCCCGTCGATACGGTAGCGAATCTTTAACTGCCTTTCGAAGGGTTCGATATGAATATCCGAAGCCCTGGCATCCACCGCCCGCTGCACCATCTGGTTGACCAGCCGGATAACGGGGGCCTCGCTCGCCATATCCCGAAGCTGAGACACGTCCTGCTCGGTGAAGTCGTCAGTTTCATCTGAATCGGAACGCTCATCGGCACCGGTTTCGCTCATATAGAGTCGGACGATGGCCTGTTGTATCTCTGACCCCACACCGACGCTGGGCGCGACCTCCAGACCGCAGGCCATGGTGATCGCTCGTTGCGCATAATCAACAGTAGGGTCGGTCATCGCCAGCTCAAGCACCCCACCATCGACCGCAACGGGAACAACCTGTTGATCCTTAAGAAAACGACTGGACAATATACCTTTGAGCAGTGGCGTGTCGGGGTAGTCCACCAGTTTGAGCAGACGTCGCCCCGCTACCTCTGCCACCGCTTCGGCCATGGCCCGTTCGGATGTCATCCCCAGCCTGACCAGCAGCGCTACGAGCGGTTCATTTTCGAGCTGCTCCGCCTTTACCCGTTTAGCCCGGGCAAAATCCATTTCCTTGACCGCGTTAGCAGCGACCAACCGGGTCTTCAGCCTCGTTTCGAATTGAGTTACATCATCGTGAGTATCGGGACTCACCGTCGACTTTTCTTCCATAAAATCCAGTTCCCTGATACTAATAGCGAGGAGATAAACACTACAATTTACATGGGATACTAACAAAAATAGAACTACGGTGGCAGAGAGTGTAACCTGCAGTGGGGGCATCCGCTATCCGCCCTTATAAATACCCAGGCGGTGACATTTTGTTCAGTTGCGCTGCCCATCATGATTACGCATTCGCACCGATCAGCCCGATCAGCACAACCGATAATTTCATGAACCATGCAAAGAGCAGGGAACGGATTTGCTTACCTCAATGTCTGATACCCTGCAGGTAATCATCCACTGGCGACTTATCTAAACCAGCATGACCAGAATTTAATCTTTTGCCGTCCGCACATAGCGCGCAAGATGAAAAGCACACAATTTAACCTCATCCGGCTGTAGCTGGTCTTTGCTGTTTGCTATAAACGATGGCAGGGCCTTGGGGTTCAGTACCCAGACATCGCTGGCCTTCGCTTCCGCCGTGGGCTCGATATACCAGCCGGGATATAACACGACCGGACGTACGGTAAACCCCCGCCCCGTGGACTCCTTGAGCAGTTCTGCCAGCCATTTGCGTGCAGCCCGCACTTGCACAATGGGTTTCGTATCCCGTGGCAACCCGTTTTTGGAGATTCCCTCCCCGTCGTACACAAGCGTGGGCGCGCCCCGTACAGGTTTTGACCAGGTTTTGGTCTCAATCACATAAACGCCCGATGGATGGATAACCACATGATCCAGATTAAAGCCAACGCCGGGGATGTCGTGGAATACCTGTGCGCCGCCCGTCCGGAGGTGATCGAGAAACTGACCGACTGTTTTCTCGCCGTCGAGACCCAGCTTTAACCGTTTTATTTTCCTCAGCGCCAAACCAATTTTAACGGCAGAGAAGAGCACAACCAGAGCAGCAAACGTTGTAACGATTCGCGGCGAAGGTAGCGTAGCGTTATACCAACGCATCCACTCTATCCCCGCCAACGCAATAAAGAACCCCGATATGGTCACGTAGTACAAGACCTGATCAAGGGCGATATGATGGATGGCGCGCTGCAGTGATTCACCGGGATTATGTAACGGCCGGTCTTTTATGGGTGATTTCAGTGTGGGTGAGGTCAACGCTGTTCCCTGCGCAGGCTAGAGCTGATGAACCGCCCCGGCGGCTCTTCTTATGGGGAGAGTGTACTAGTAATGCTGGCGGCGGCGTCAATCCCAGCTTCTTCTCCCCTGGCGTCCAGTACAATTTATGAACTTAGGTTGTGCACTCGGCGCACCCAGCCGGTAAAATGGCCCCAGATGCAACCAACGGGTAGCGTATGACAGACACCATTCTGGTGACCGGCGGGGCGGGATATATCGGCACCCATACCTGCGTGGAACTGCTAATAGCGGGCTATCAGGTGGTGGTGGTGGATAATCTGTGCAGTGGCTCGGCCCGCGCCCTGGAGCGGGTTGAGCGGATTGCCGGGAAGCCAGTGACGCTGGTTACCGGTGATGTACGCGATCAGGCCCTGTTGAACCAGCTGTTCTCTGATTATCAGTTCAGCGCGGTGGTGCATTTTGCCGGACTCAAAGCCGTGGGCGAATCCTGCGAAATGCCCCTCACCTATTACGAAAATAACGTGAGTGGCACTATTGCCCTGTGTCAGACGATGGCGGCCCACGGGGTCAAGCAGCTGGTGTTCAGTTCGTCGGCCACGGTGTATGGCAAGCCCGCGCTGCTGCCCGCGACCGAGGATATGCCGCTGTCGGCGACCAACCCCTATGGTCGCACCAAGCTGATTATTGAAGAGATACTACGGGATCTGCACCGCTCCGATCCCGCCTGGAGCATCGCTCTACTACGCTATTTTAATCCTACCGGTGCGCACCCCAGTGGCCTGATTGGTGAGGATCCAAACGGTGTCCCCAACAACCTGATGCCCTATATCGCCCAGGTGGCCGCTGGCACCCTGCCACAGTTACGGGTGTTCGGCGACGATTACGACACAGCGGATGGCACCGGCGTGCGGGACTATATTCACGTGGTCGATCTCGCCAGAGGGCACGTTCAGGCCATCCGCCAATTAAGCGCCGAGCCGGGCCGGTGTGACGCCTGGAACCTGGGTGTGGGCAAAGGCTATAGCGTGCTGGAAGTGGTGGCGGCGTTTGCGCGCATTAGCGGGCAAAATGTCCCCTATGTGGTAGCCGAACGGCGCCCCGGCGATATTGCCGCCTGCTATGCGGACCCCGGCAAAGCCGAGTTGGAACTCAATTGGCGCGCCACGCAAACCCTGGACGACATGGTGCGCGATGTATGGCGTTGGCAGACGGCCAATCCGAGTGGTTATGGTCAGTAGCACGCCCTGTTCGTGGTTTTTCCATCCCCTCACAACATGCTGCCAACGGTAATAGACTAGCCATGCAGATTGCTTTTATTCTGTACAAGTATTTTCCCTATGGCGGCCTGCAGCGGGACTTTTTACGTATCGCCCGCGAGTGCGCCGCGCAGGGTTGCCAGATTCGCGTGTACAGCATGGACTGGGAAGGTGAACGCGAACCGGATTGGGAAATTCACCTGTGGCGCCCGTTTGCCCTTACCGGCCACGGCCGCAACGAACGTTTTCAGCGCTGGGTGCATGCGGATCTTGCACGGCGGCCGGTAGATGCCGTAGTCGGATTTAACAAGATGGCAGGACTGGATTTGTATTATGCGGCAGATGGCTGTTACGAGGCCAAAATCAGCAGCCAGCGCGGCAGCTGGTACAAACACCTGGGTCGTTACCGTCATTTTGCGCACAACGAACAGGCGGTATTTGCAGCTCATGGAAATACGGAAATTATGATGATATCCCGGGTACAGCAGCCTTTTTTTGAACATTGCTACGGCACGCCGCCGGAGCGCTTTGTGCTGCTGCCCCCGGGTATTGCGAGGGATCGTCGCGCACCCACCAATGCGCCGCAGCTTCGCGCAGACTTCCGCAAGGCGTTTGCCCTGACGGATGACGAACGGCTAATGCTGATGATCGGCTCGGGATTCAAAACCAAAGGACTGGATCGGGCATTGCGCGCGCTGGCCGCACTGCCGCCCGCCCAGCGCGCACGCACGGCCCTGTTTGTGATTGGCCAGGACGACTCGCGGCTGTTTAAACTTCAGGCCGCGCGCCTGGGAATCGGCGAGCGCGTCACATTTTTTGCTGGCCGGGACGATATTCCCCGCTTCCTGCTCGGCGCCGACTTACTGATACACCCTGCATACAATGAAAATACCGGCACTGTTTTACTCGAGGCGCTGGCCGCCGGTTTACCGGTGCTGTGCACGGACGTGTGCGGGTACGCCCATTACATTGCGGAAGCCGACGCGGGCGTAGTACTGGCTTCGCCCTTTGAGCAAACCGACCTGGATCGAACCCTCGCGACCATGCTGACCTCGGAGCAACGTGTGCGGTGGCAACGCCATGCACTGGCCTTTGCCGACCAGGCAGATATTTACAGCCTGCCGCAACGGGCCGCGGAGCGAATTATTGCTCGCGCTCGCCTGCACACTCCGACCAACGCTGGTACTGAGGTCAGCGCATGATCTGGTTGCGCGGCGATTTCAAAAAAATCTGGGGCGATGGCGATCCTTTTGTGCGCGTAAAAAACATCAAAGGAAAAATTTATCGGCAGATGTCGGACCGACGCACGCTGCAATTCCAGGAGGGCGACGAGTCGTATTTTTTAAAATTTCACATGGGTGTCGGCTGGTTGGAAATTATCAAAAACCTGGTTCTATTGCGCCTGCCAGTACTTAGTGCGCGCAATGAATACGACGCCATTCGCCGCTGTGAGCGCCTGGGCGTGCAGACCATGGCGCCGGTCGCCTTTGGAGTAAGAGGCCGCAATCCCGCGCGGCGCCAATCGTTTATCGTCACCGAGGATCTGGTGCACACCATCAGCCTTGAGGATTTATGCCGAGACTGGCCGCGCGACCCGCCACCCTACTGGTTGAAAACAGCACTGATTAATCAGGTTGCGGATATCAGCCGACGCCTGCACGACAACGGCATCAACCATCGCGATTACTACATCTGTCATTTTTTATTAAAAATTCCTAACGGTGTCGCTGCGCTCACGCCGCGCGAATTGCGACTGTATCTGATCGACCTGCACCGCGCCCAGCTACGGGTCGAGACGCCGCGACGCTGGATTATCAAGGATCTGGCGGCGCTGTATTTTTCGGTGTTGAACATTGGCTTGAGCGAGCGGGATTTACTGCGCTTCGTACGTCGTTACACGGGCCTGCCATTAAAGCAGGCCATGGTAGAACATGAATGGTTATGGCGACCGCTGATTAAAAAAGCTGCCAAACTACGACGGCGGCAGATACGCTATCGAGGCCTGTTGTGATGCCCGCAAACGAACTGTTATTCAGTGTCGTAATTCCGACTTACAACTATGCACACACGCTGACCCGTGCGGTGGAGTCAGTGCTGAGTCAAGCTGGCGACGATTATGAGCTGATCGTGGTTAACGACGGTTCCAGCGACAATACCGACCAAGTCATTCAAGCGCTTCAGAAACAGTATTCCGGCCGCATCTCGTATCACCCGCGGGACAATGTCGGCGCCGCCGCGACCCGCAATCGGGGCATAGAAGTCAGCACCGGGCATTATCTGGTATTTCTGGATGCCGACGACACACTGACGGAATCCGCCCTCGACCATCTGCGCGGGGCTATTAACCGGCATCCGTATGCGGGCATGGTGATCGGTGGCCATATTGCGGTCAGTCCAGAGCACGACGGACACCGTGAACGCTATCATCGGCCGGGCATACTGCCGAGGGGGGCGACAGCGCGAGTACGCGGCTACCTATTGGATAAAACCATCCATATATCCAACGGGGCCTGCGCGCTTCACCGTGATGTATTCGCGCGCTACAGGTATCCGGTGCAATTCAAAAGCAGTGAAGATATTTCAGTGTTTGCCTATATTCTGGCCAATTTCCCTGCAACCACTATCGACCAGCCGATCGCCCGGATTTATAAACATGCGGACAGCCTGCGCCACAATCTGGATTACGCCCAGGCCGTTGGCGCCGGCTTAATAGACGAGGTGTTTGATCCGGAGCGCATACCTGCCGCCGTGCAATCACTGAAACAGGCATTCGCCGTGCAGCGCTTTTTGTCCCTGTCGCGCACTTTTTTTCTCGCGGGCAATTACGCAGCCTGCCGCCAGTTTTTTTTGTATGCGCTACGCGCCGATTGGCGGGTCTTGTTTAAGTGGTCCTATAGCAGAAAGGCCTTACGCGCAAAAACATCAAGTCCTTCGAAGGGAAACCGATGATTATCTGGTCCATTACCAGCTCTGAATGCTATTGGGCGCTTTACAGGCGGTTCGTCGAGGGTAACGATTAATCCACACGGTGAGATTGAATTTTCATGAAAGTAATGCTTCTGGTTATGGACGAACAGAGGGCTATTCTCGACCGGCTGTACGAGATGATCCAGCTTAATTGCCACGCATGCGAGGTGTTCCGGTTGAGCAAGGCACAGCAGCAAAACCTGGCGGGGTACCTGGCGAGCGCTAATTATCACACCTATGATCGCATAGTGATCTTCTCTCGCTTGAAGCGTTTGCGATCACAACTCGCCGTGTTGCGTTGTATCCCGGGCCTGATGTTTCTTGAACATGACGCCTGTCAAAACTACATGGCCAGCAGCAAATACCAGGGGGCTTTTTCAGCTTTTTACCAGCACCTGCCGTGGGCACGGATTCTGGCTTCCAGCTCGACCGTCGCCCGACGTCTGCGTGGAGAAGGAATCGATGCACACTTCGTGTCCAAGGGCTACGATGAAATGTTTTTGCGCAACCTCGAACAGGATCGGGATATCGATGCCGGTTTTCTCGGCAGTTTGAAAGGTCATGCTTACGCCGGGCGCAGGACAATACTGGAGGCAATTTCCGCGCGAACCAGCCTGCTGGTTACTCGCACCACGGCTGGAAAGACGTATCCGGCCCTTCTGAACCGTATCCGTATTTTTGTCAGTGCCGATGTTGGCATGGACGAATATATGATCAAAAATTTCGAGGCCATGGCCTGCGGCTGCGTACTACTGGCCTGGAACCAGGGGGAGGAGGAAAATACGGCGCTGGGTTTCGAGGATGGCAAGAATGTCATGCTGTATAGGTCGGCGGATGAGGCGGTGGAGAAGATCAATCTGCTTGAGGCCAATCCCGGACTGGCGGAGCAAATTGCCCGTGCCGGGCAGATTTTTGTCGAACAGCATTATACCTTTGCCCGTATCGGCCGGGATCTGGCACGGGCCATAGAGCAACCCATGCGTACATGGCCGGGGCTGTCTCCCTGGCAGCGAGTCTGGGCGCGTTTACGCCACGGAATGAAGGTCTGACATGCCAATCAAGCTGTACTGGTGCCGAGGCAGGGGGCGGGACGATGCGTCCCGGCGCAACTTCGGCGACTACCTGTCGCCCATGCTGGTGGAGATGCTGGCCGGCAAGCCGGTGGTCCATGCGCCAGTGCACAAAGCCGACATGATGGCCATCGGCTCGATCATGCCGCGCGAGCAAAAAGCGCGACGCTTCCTGATGCCGCGCCGCCTGCATATCTGGGGTACGGGCACGGATGCCCCGGGATTGAGTTTTTCCGCCCGGCACCATTATCATGCGGTGCGTGGACTGAAAACCCGGGAGCAGATTGCAGGCCTGGTTTCACATCCGGCGCTGGGCGACCCAGGGCTGCTGGTCAGCCACTGGTGGGAAGGACGCGCAAAACCGGAGAAACGCTACCGGATCGGATTGATCCCGCACTACGTGGATCGTAACGATTCCCGCGTACAGCAGGCGGCCAGACTCCCGAAAGTCAAGCTGATTGACGTGTTCTGGCCCGTGGAAGAGGTAGTACGCGCCATCCTCGCATGTGATTTCGTGCTGTCATCGAGCATGCATGGGCTGATAGTGGCCGACGCCTTTGCCATACCGAACCGGCGCCTGATTCTCTCGACGGGCATAATTTCCGATTACAAATTCATCGACTACTACTCGGCCTTCGGCATGGACGAGCCTCTACCTGTGCGGGGCGACGCGTTATTCCACCTGGACGGGCGGGAGTTGGCCAGATTACCGGACGAATACTCGCGACCAGGCCTGGCGGCGATCCAGGCGCAACTCATCAAGGTATTCCCTTCGCTGTGAGGTTTTTAACATGCACGCTGTATTCAAGGGACCGCCGCACTGGCGCTGGATGGTTTTTGCTGCGCTGTTCTGTGTATTCTGCAGCGCGTTTTACCTGCCAATTTCATCCAAAGCGACCAACAATATCTTCTATGCCGGCCTCGCGGTACCTGGCCTGATCTGGCTGTTGTGGCGTCCTGCCGCCCTGCCGGTGCTGGCGTCGGCCTTCATCTGGATGATATTGCCGCTGGCCGCGCTTGTCATCCTCGATGCCAATAATTTCCCGGATCTGAAAAAGGGCCTGTATCTATTGCTGTTCTTCACTAGTTGCCTGCTACTGGAACAGAAACGCTGGGGAGGGAAAAAATGCTTTACGGTTTTCGCCTTGTTCAGTGCCGGCATACTCGTGTCCGTTGTGGGGGACTGGCTGTGGATCTGGTCGGAGTCCGGCCGCTGGGTGCGTTATGACAGGTTCCTGGGCCAGCAGATCAATCCGGTTTACTTCGCACTGCTCATCATCAGTGGGCTGACCTTTCTCTGGCTGTTCTACCTCGACGAATGGCTAGCGCGACACACCCGGGCCTGGTGGCTGGCAGGACTGTTGCTGCTGTGTGGCCTTGTCCTGTGCTGCGCGATCATCTTCCAGGCGCGCTCGGCACTGCTGGGTTTTGTCCTTTTTCTTGGCGTCTACCTGCTGCACAGGCGCCTGTTGCTGCAGGGAGCTCTGGTACTGCTGCCACTGGTGGCGCTGCTGTTAGCACTGGGTGGCGACGAATTACTGGCTCATCGCGGGTTCAGTTACAGACCGGCTATCTGGTGGGATGCCTGGTTGCGCGTGTTGCATGAGTGTGGTCTGTGGCTGGGTTGCGACGCGGACGGTTACCGCTTTGTTGGTCAGTTTCACCACCCCCACAGTGGCTATGTGGCTATGTTCTATCGCAACGGGCTGCTGGGAGCCACTGTGTTCATAGTGTTTTCGGCCATTTTCTTCTGGCGAGGAATCCATGCCAACTCGCGCTGGATGCTTCTCGCCCTGGTGGGCTGGGGTAGCCTGTTGACCACTACCAATGGTGTGCTCACCACGCCACAGCCGTTGTGGGTGTATTTCTGGCTGCCTACCTTCATGGCCATTCTGGAAAACCAGCAGTCCGCCGTAGATACCTACTTTGCCGCGCGCCGGGCGCCACCGGTGGCCTCGGTCTGAACAGGGAGTGGCGGGTATTGTCTAAGTGGTTCCACGGCAGCAAGGCGTTGCACACCTTATTATTAAAGAATCATTGGTATTACCCGTCACGCTAGAAATGGATCCCAGAAATTGGACAGCGCGATAAGTGCATTGCCGGGTTATGCCGCCAGTCTGACGACGACTTCATAGCACTCACTGTCCGGCGTACATCGGTCAAGTGGCTGATGGCGGCGTTCGGTGTTGTAGAATGCGAAGTGCTGGGCCGGTGATGCGCACGCTGCGATGGTGCTGTGGCAGGCCTTCAGAGACACCTCCTCGTACTTCATGCTCCGCCACAACCGTTCGACGAACACGCTGTCTATCCAGACGAACACGTTGTCTATCCAGTGGCCTTTGCCGTCCGTGCTGATCTGGATGTCCTCGCGCTTTGAGGACGCCGGTAAAGTCGTCGCCCGTTAACTGGCTGCCCTGTGATCCGTATTGAAGATCTCCGGCGTGCCATGGTCATATCTCCTGGCAGCCTGGGCCCCCTTAGCCTTGAATGCCGGTTAACGGGTTCGTCTCTTCCGTCTCATTGCTTCTCTCCAGCGCGCTACGCTCATAATGAGTGAAGTACTTATCGTCGTCCAATACCTGTATGGCCGCCGGAGTCCATCCCTGCATTCGACCACTATAAACATCCTTCGAAGCTTAAAAATAGTGAGGGTATGCCGATATTCTCCTATGCCCTTGCAAACTTCCCGGCCACCTTAATTGACCAACCAATGGTCCTAATTCATAAATACCCAAACAGCTAACGCCATAATATGGACTATGCACGCCAGGTAGGCGTGGACCTTCTGGTGGAGAAAATATTCGCGCCAGAGCGAATGCCAGGGGAGCTACAGTCCTTAAAAAGGCCCTTCAGAGCGCAACGTAACTTGTCGCTTTCCCGCACCTGCTATGTCGCCGGCGACTCGCCTGTTTTATCTTAATGCGCTCCACAACGACTGGCGTGTACTATTCAAGTGGTCCTACCTTAACAAAGTTGTACGCGCCCTTTTTAAAACGCGAGCAAAAACCCGCCTGGATAAACCAGCTTAAACCTCATCTGCCTGTGTGGGTTAATGAATCAGGAAATATATGATCGTCCATCAGACCGGAGCCGCGTTAAACCAGTGCCAGTAATGAAATCCTCAACTGCAGGTGCTGCTGTCAATCTGCCACATTTGTGGGACAATACATGACCCACCATTATTCGATAATAACTGGCAAAAATGAATGAATCCGGGACGCACTGCGGCCAGAATGACCCGTTCCTGGCAAGCCATCCATCGTTCTTGATGGGGCTTGTGAATAGAAGACAATCGTGGGAGTTGATCAGCGCGGATAGCGTGGACATTACTTTATGTTGAGCTTTAAAAGCCGTACCAGCTCCTTCCTGAAGAGCAGAAAATTGCGCCGAGAAACGCCGCAAGTGTGGCTTTTACGGAAGGCACGGCTTGGATATATACAAATTCCCAAAGTAGCGAGCCGCTCCATTCGCGCCAGCATTATAGAAATGGCCCGGGGGGAAATGGAACACGGTACGGCCCCGCAAGCGATATCCAACGCGGAGGTAGAAAAACAATTTAGCAGCCACATGCAACAGAGAAAACTCGCGGATCTGAGTAAAGAAAATTTTCTATTCGCATTTGTGCGCAACCCCCTTGCCCGCCTGTATTCCGGTTATATGAACAAGCTTATCGATCCACGGTCGAGCAATAGCCAAAATATATTTGCTCACATGGATATGCCAATGGGCATGGCTTTCGAAAGTTTCGTCATGCGCGTTGCTGAATTAAAAGATAATGAAATAGATCGTCATCTTAGACCTCAGCACTGGTTCCTGACCTACGAGGGTCGACTGTTTGTAAACTACGTCGGAAAGATGGAAACTTTTTCGGCTGACTGGATCGTGCTCCAGAAAAAATTCAGCTTACCCGACTTATCGCATAAAAATTCGAGTAGCGCGATGGGTATGGAAGCTGGGCACCAGTTCACACGCCGACTCGCAGAAATCGCTATTGAACGCTACAAGGAAGACATAGAATTATTCGGATATGCGGAGCAGGTGCGGCAATTTATGGATGAGTTGAATTGATGTATCGGGGTTCTCTCTGGATACTCTCGGGATTCCCTCAGGATACTACCCGAGGACACACCGATTCGTCGGCGTAGTTGATTCCGCCCGTCCTGCAACCGGTAGCCGTAGACTGCAAACTCGGGCAGCCATCCGGGAGCTTGATCCTTGATCGCGGCGTGCGGCGAGAGGGTCGGCAGTGCGGCACTGGATAATATGTCGTCCCGCCTTGAGCTAATTTTCGGACGTTTTAAAACGCACTTTCGGTTACCCGACGGACCTATGATAAGCTCCAATCGTGGCGTGAAGCCTGTTTAACCAATTCGCACACGATCTGCGCAGGCCACGCTCTCCTTAAATCACTTTCTGCTTAGGCCATTTTAAAAAAACAACATTCATATCGATGACGGCCATGAAAAAAATTCTGTTTATCGCACTATTGATAGTCATCGCCTGGAAACTAACCAGCGGACCAGGCGAGGTAACCCTCGGCCCTGGCGTCATGGCGAAGGAGGCCCCCGTGCAACAGGATGCGGTTTCGCTACAAAAATTCCAGCTGGACGACTACGAAATTATTCCGGCGGCGCGCTTTGATATCAAGGCCAAAGTGCTGGGTAGCAAGAGCTACACCTTTGGGCGCGAAGCAGACCTGTCACCCATCGATCTAGCTCTGGGATGGGGGCCAATGTCGGACGAAAGCATTCTGCAGAAAATAACAATTTCGCAAAGCAATCGCTTCTATCGCTGGCATGTGGAGGAGTTTCCGATCCCCCGTCGCGAGATCGAAACGAATAGCGCCAATATGCACATGATTCCGGCCAACAAAACTATTGCGAGTAAAATAAAGGCGGCGCGCCACGGGGATATCATCACATTGTCTGGCCACCTGGTAAACGTCAAAGCCAGGGACGGATGGTTGTGGAAAAGCTCCCTCACTCGCCAGGATACCGGAGGGGGCGCCTGCGAACTGATCTGGGTTGAACAATTTGATGTGGTAGCCCTGTAAACCGCCGGCCCATTGGTAGATACAAACAACGCAAGCACGACAGCGCTCTAGCTGCGCAACGCTGCTACACTTTGTAAAATTCCAGATAGCATAAGGGGAGCACTATGGCGCGGGTGGCAATGGTAAAAGAGGCCGTCAGCAACGATCCGGTCATCGCGGCAATATTCGACTGGGTAACTCAAATGGAAGGCGCTGTACCCAACCATTTTTACGTAGAGATGAATTTTCCGGAGCACTTCAAGGCGAAACTCGGCGCCACTCGCGTGTTGTGGGAAATGGGCGAGCTATCCCTCGAGGAAATTCAGCACGTTGGCATTCTGGTTTCCAGGGATAATGGTTGCGCTTACTGTACAGCGGCGTTTTGTACTATTCTCAATCACGGTTTGGGAAGCTCTGAAAACGACGTTGAAACACTGGCCAGCCAGGGGGTTGAAGCGGTGACCGATCCGCGCCTTAAAGCGATTCTGACGTTCGCTCTGAAGATCAACAAACATCCGGAAACGACAACCGACGCTGATATGGACGCGTTGCGCGCCCACGGACTAACCGACAAAGGTATTGTGCAGCTCGTGCATCTGGTCAGTGATTTTGCATCGTACAATCGTCTTAATCTGGTACTGCAAACCGACTACGATTACCGCAATCTGTGGCGTGCGGCCGCGCAGCTATAGCCGCCCAAATGGTTGTGATTTTTGCGGGGAGTTGCCTACCACAGGAAGACTCCAATTGCTCTCCCCGCAAGCCTCGAATCAATGTGTCAGGGGCGCCCACAGGTCTGTCATAATTGCGCCTGTTACAGTCCAGGACGGCGAGCATTTTGATGCGTAATAACTGTGATGCGTAAAAAAAATCGTCCAACAATTCGACGTCGTCATTGGCTGGCCAGGGCCATTTGGTATGCCCTTGCGGGGTTAGTTGGTCTCCCGATACTGGTGATTCTGGGGCTGCGCTGGATACCACCACCCACCAGCGCTTTTATGCTGGGGTGGCATATCGACCATAGCTTCAAGAATCCACCTGTACGCGCAAAACTTTACTACCGGTGGTCGCCGTGGGAGCAAATTTCACCGTTTGCGCCGCTGGCCGTGATCGCCGCCGAAGATCAAAAATTTCCCGATCACTGGGGTTTTGATCTTACCGCGATTAGCGCAGCACTCGATCACAATCAGCGCGGTGGCCGCCTGCGAGGCGCGAGTACCATTAGCCAGCAGGTGGCCAAGAACCTGTTTTTATGGTCGGGACGCAGTTTTATCAGAAAGGGACTGGAAGCCTACCTGACACTACTAATTGAAACCCTATGGCCGAAACAGCGCATTCTTGAAGTCTATCTGAATGTGGTCGAATTTGGCGATGGGGTGTATGGCGTCAATGCTGCGGCCGAACAGTTTTTTGGAACCACGCCGTCGCGACTTAGCCATACCGAGGCGGCGCGCCTGGCCGCTGTGTTACCAAACCCAAAAGGCTTTAGCGCCGCGCGCCCATCGGCGTATGTCTGGCAACGAGTGCGCTGGATCAGCGGGCAGATGAATCAGCTTGGCGGTACTGCATACCTGAAAAAGCTGTGACAGCCGTTGTAACAGAAGTTGTGACAGAAACAGACAACTCACCGCCGATTGCGCAAAATTTGCGAACGATGCGTCAATGGGCTTCGCAAACTCCACCCTGCGGCTAAATATGCTGAAGCTATTGAGTATATGCGCCTATGGCCAGCTGCGACAAAGCGTTGCCCGGGGCCAAAAGTAGACCCCGGCAACCCACAGGTCAGTTATAACTTGCTTAACACGTGGTCCGCGGCGCTAACTTTAAACTTGCCCGGCTCTTCGATCAGCGCATCGACCACCTTGCCGTCGTCGACGATCAGTGCAAAACGCTGACCGCGCTTGCCCATCCCAAAACCACTGGCATCCAGTTCCAATCCCAGCGCCCTGCTGTAATCGCCGTTACCGTCAGCCAGCATGGTTACTTTGCCATCGGCCCCGGCCTGTTTGCCCCAGGCGTCCATGACGAACACATCGTTGACGGCCATGCAGGCGACAGTATCGACACCTTTCGCCTTGAACGCGCTCGCCTGCTCGACAAATCCCGGTAAATGCTCGCGGGAACAGGTGGGGGTAAACGCCCCCGGCACGGAAAACAATACCACTTTTTTGCCGCTGAACAGCGCATCGCTGGTCAGGGAGCCAGGACCGTCTGCCTTCATTACGGTAAAACGCCCTTCCGGGACCTGATCACCTGCTTTGATTGTCATACAACTCTCCTTTCGCTGAATGTCCGGAAGTGGACATCTGTTTGTACTAACTTGTACCGGCCAAAAATTATCGCACCGAAACGTTTAGCTAACCAGAGGCTATTTGTACGCCACGCCAATGCTGCCAATGGTTTCCCTGGCAATAATGGTTTTCATAATCTGTGCGGTACCATCGCCTATTTGCAGACCCATCACATCGCGCAGCCGTTGCTGGTGAGGCAGATCCATGGTGTAGCCGTAGTGGCCGTGGAGCAACAGGCAGTTTTGAATAATATCAGTGGACCATTTGGGTCCCATCCACTTTACCATCGCCGCTTCCTTGGTATGCTCGATACCGCGATCGCGCATCGCCAGGGTCTGGTAACACAGCGCTCGCACGGCAGCGAGCATACTTTCGTGTTCGGCGAGTGGGAAGGTGGTACCCTGAAATTTAGCCAGCGGGCGCCCAAAAGCCTCGCGTTCCTGAATGTATTGCCAGGTCTCGTCAACCGACGCCTGTGCCGAACCAATGCACTGTAACGCGATCAAGACCCGGCTCAGGTCAAACCCCACCATCACCTTGGTAAAACCTTCACCCTCCTTGCCGAGCAAACAGGTTTCAGGAATTTCTACATCATCAAAAAACACCTGCCCGCGACCAACCGGTTTGGTACCCACATCATCGAAACTGGTACAGGTTACCCCCGGCACATTGAGCGGGGCCAAAAACGCAGAGACGCCGCGAGCACCAGGCTTGCTTTGATCGGTGCGCGCGAACAACAGCATCATCTCTGCCTGATCGCTGTAAGTTATGGAGGTTTTTTCCCCATTCAATATGTAACGATCACCCTTTTTTTCGGCTTTGACCATCAGGTTAGCCGCATCCGAGCCACCACGGGGTTCGGTCAAACCCAGTTGAATCAATATCTCCCCGGCGGCCACTTTAGGCAGAATATCTGCCTTCATGTCCTCGCTGCCGTGATCCTGAATCACACCACCGATAAGCGGCGACGTCATGCAGGGGTAGCTCAGGCTAAGATCGGCATAAGCTATCGCTTCACACACCAGCCCGGCTACCACACTCGACCCGCCAATCCCACCGTATTCCTCTCCCAGAGTCGGCGCCACCAGTCCGAGGGCGCCCATTTCCCGTAATAAATTGCGATCGATAACATTTACTTTATCGCGGGCCATGTAGCCGTCCTTAAGCCGTTCGCGAGCAAAGCGCTCTGCAGTATCCTTAATAAACAGGTCTTCTTCCGACAACCAGGGCATAGTCATGTATTTTCCTCGTACTTTTGGCGTGTAACGTTAGTGAATTTATTGCGCAGCATTGCGTAAGGTTTTCGCGATCTGCCGCAGTTCAAATTTCTGTATTTTGCCACTGGCAGTGCGCGGCATTGCCGGAATTACTTCGAGATGCTCCGGAAAATAGTTTTTCGCCAGTTTGCGCTCAATAAGAAATTCCTTCATATCGTTAAACGTAAAACTTGCGCCTTCCTCCAGGGTCACAAAACAGCAACCGATTTCGCCAAGACGCTCATCGGGCATGGCCACCACCGCACAATCCACAATATCTCGATGGGTATACAGTAGATTTTCTACTTCTACGATTGGAATATTTTCGCCGCCACGAATAATAATATCTTTGGAGCGGCCGGTAATACGGATATAGCCGTCTTCATCCATAGTCGCCAAATCGCCGGTATCAAAAAAACCGTCCGCATCCAGCACGTAGGCTTCCGGGTTCTTTAAATACCCGACAAACGTCGAAGGGCTGGCCTCCACCAGGCGACCTTCGACACCGACCGGCAGCGGCTTGTTCTGATCGTCGACCACCTTGACCGCACTGCCAGGCACTGCCTTACCATCGGTACCCACCACTTTCTCTCGCGGATCGTCCAGCTGGGTGGTCGTAACTACGCCACACTCGGTCATACCCCATACCGCGATTAGATGAATATCGAGATTCGCGACCGCTTTTTCGGCGAGCACTCTGGGAATGGGCGCGCCGCCGCAGACGAAAACTCGAAAGCGTTCCGAATTACATTCGTCCGCACTTTCTGAATTAGTTAAATCCGACAGAAACGGCGTCGCGCCCATGGCAAACGATGCCCGCTCGTCGGCCATCAGACGCCACGCCAAACCCACATTCCAGGTGTCCAGCAAAATCGTTTTAGTTTTCAGTACAATTGGCAACCACATTCCGGCCAGAAAACCGGTTAAATGGGCAAGCGGAGAACCCATAAAAACATTGTCGTCTTCGCTCAGCGCGCAGCGCTCTATCATCTGGTGCACGCTAAACAAAAATGTATTGGCACTATGCATAACGCCTTTGGGCATACCCGTGGTTCCTGAGGTATACATCAGCAGCACCACGTCGTTGGGGTTTAGCGCTCGCTCCTTAAAGAGGGTCGCAGTGTCGCCAGACGCCTGATGCTTGAGTAGTGCTTTCTCAAAACTGTTTTCACCCTCTCCACCTACCACAAATAAATGGCGCAGGTGTGGTAATTTTTCGCGTATACCTTCCATCATTTGTTCGTGGTCGAAACCACGAAAATATTTTGGCACGATCAATATTTTTGATTCCGCATAATCCACCATAAACGATAATTCGCGCTCGCGAAAAATCGGCATCAGCGGGTTACTCACTGCGCCAATGCGCAAACAAGCGAGGTGAATAACGACAAATTCCCACCAGTTGGGCAATTGAAACGACACCACATCCTGCTTTTCAATCCCATAATGTGCCAGCGCTACAGCAACGCGATTGGCACGCTCATCCAGCTCGCGATAAGTAACGGTAAGTTTTTTTCCGCTCTCAGCGCGAAAATCGACAATGGCGACTTCATCGGGATTTTTGGCCAATGTCGCGTCAAAATAATCGAGTAAATTTTTGTTGCGCCACCAACCCTCGCGTTGCATTTTTTCTACCCGGGCCGCCGGCAAAATGGGATCGACAATCATTATTTTTTCCTCGTAGAACAAATTAATATTATATTATGAGCTTGTAGTCGCGTCGCCAGTGTTCACTATACCAAGTATCCGGGTACAGCCACCGACATGGCCAGCATTTGCTGTGCGTAGGTTTTACCCTGCACATCGACATTTAACGACGCCACCCCCCCCTCGCCAAGGGCGTTTTCCAGCACAAAATTCATGGCGCCAATACCCGGCAAATCAAAGCGCGTAACGCCTCCCTGCAACACGTGGGAAAACCAGTCGGCGACTCTTTCCGGGGTCAGTGCCGCGCGCAGATAAGGCAAATACTCTGCTTTGCGGGCAATCACGCCGATATTGGCATTGTCGCCTTTATCACCGCTGCGTGCGACCGCCAGTGTCAGTAACGGTACCATTTTCGCGTATCCAGCTTCGGGAGTTGCGGTCGGCACTGCGCTGACAGGTATTTTCATATCGGGTGTGAAGGTTGTACTTCCAACGAACGGAGGCGCACAACTATGCCGCATCCCATTTACGTCGATCTCAACGGAAACCAAATTTTTGTCCAGTAAAAAAGAATACAGGCGCACCACCGGCGATACTTTTGGTCGCCCCGGCGCTCCCGCAGCACAGCGGCCTGTGGTGGAACTTAACGCTGAGCCCATAGCTTCGCGGGTAAACAGATCCACCGCCTGTGCCATATCGTGGTGTACTGACATTTTCAGCACCACCTCACTGCTCGGCGTCTGCCGTTCGAACTGCTGAGGATTCCACAGGGCATTGGCGCCCAGCAGGTCAATGCGGGTTTTGCGAAAGTCAGGCCAGCCGCGCTCGGTAAATAAGCGACTACTACGACGCAATATAGCCCGCCCCATGGCATGGGCCTTGGCCTCTGCGTCAAACCCGGTAATGGTTTGTGTAAAGGTGGCGCGATACCCATCTGGAAAAGTCGCACATACTTTGTAGGTCTCCGTGGGCGGATAACCCTTCGCGCCGCTCACCAGCACGCGATCGTCGCCCTGATCCACCAGGGTGACCTGGGAAAAATCACACACCACGTCGGGGACAATATAGGCCTGCGGATCGCCTATTTCGTACAGCATCTGCTCCCCCACCGTATGCACGGACACCAAACCACCCGTACTCTCGGGTTTGGTGATCACAAAAGTGCCATCCTCGGCGCATTCGGCAATGGGATACCCCATATTGTCCCAACCAGCGCAGGACAGTTGCCAATCGGTAAAATTTCCCCCCGTCACCTGACAACCACATTCAATCAGGTGTCCCGCCAGCGTACCCGCCGCGAGGCGATCAAAATCGTCCGCGCTCCAGCCAAACTCGTGAATCAACGGCCCCAGCGTGACGGCGCTATCGACGACCCGCCCGGTAATCACAATATCTGCGCCATCCGCCAGTGCTTGTGCAATGGGAAACGCCCCCAGATAGGCGTTGATGCTCGCGATTTTTTCGGGGAACGGTTCGCCGGAAAACATTTCTGTTACGCCGCTGGCACGCAACTGTTGCTCGCGGTCGAGTAAATTGTCGCCTTCGACAATCGCGATTTTAAGATCGACACCCGCCTCTTCGGTTACCCGTTGAATCGCTTTCTGGCAGGCTTTTAGATTGACACCGCCGGCATTTGCCACCACCCGAATACCCTGCGCGGCGATATCTTTGATCAGTGGCTGAAGAATACCGGTAACAAAATCAGTGGCATAACCAGCATCCTCCGAACGGCTTTTGGCCTTGGCGAGAATCGACATGGTGACCTCGGCAAGATAATCGAATACCAGATAATCGACCCCGCCGGATTTCACCAGCTGTGCGGCACCTTCCGAGCTATCGCCCCAGTAGCCCGCTGCACCACCAATTTTTACTATTTTATCGCCCATATTTTTTCCCGTATGGCTGAGCTTATATGTTCGTCGCACTCAACATGGGGAGCGCGGTTTATGCACCGGCAAGCCGACCGGTCACGCGATCTGCGCAGCCTGTGGTTCCAGCGCTATCAATGCTGACGCGATGTCCACTTGCTGATCGGCAACCACATGCACTGTTGCCACGGTACCGTCACTATCGGCAACCAGCTGATGGAACATTTTCATGGCCTCGAGCGTCACCAACACCTGACCTTTGCTAACCCTGTCGCCTGGTGCAACCGACACCGCAACAATTTTTCCGCTCATGGGCGCACTCAACAGGCCATTCGTGGCGACCGCCTCCCGTCGCTCGGAAAAACTGACCGAACGGTAATAGCAGGTGGTGCCGGATATATCCAGTGCGAGTTGTCCGTCGTCGAGAAATGCGTACCAGGCCCGGCGCAACCGTCCCTGCTCTAAAAACTGTATGGCACCCGTGACGCCCATTGGTGCCGCCGTCAACGCCAGTTGATAAACATCCCCGTTGAGCTGTGTAAGCGTATACCTTAACGCGTCCTGTTCAAGCCACACCGTTGCGGGTTCGTCTTCACCGACCTGCACACGCATCGGCCAGGATAATGTTCCGGTGCTACGCCAGCCGTAATTACCCACGCCAGCAACCCCCGAAACATCAACGATATTCCCTCGCTGCGACAATAACACCGCCGCCAGCGCTGTTGCAGCACCGTCACTTTGAGGTGTGGCGCACAGCTGCGGACGTTCCGGTAAAAAAGCGGTAGTAGCACCACCACCAGCAAAACAGGAATCGCGCAAAATATTGAGTAGAAATTCCCGATTGGTCACCACGCCCAGCAGATGCGTATCCTCGAGCGCTGTACGCAAACGTCGCAGCGCCTGGTCGCGATTGACGCCATGGGCAATAACCTTGGCCAGCATCGGATCGTAGTAGGGCGTAACCTCCTGACCTTCGACAATGCCGCTGTCCACGCGAACTCCGGTATTTTGGGCTGGGTGCCACGCGACAATGCGCCCCGTTTGCGGCAAATAATCCGCACTCGGGTCTTCGGCATACAGACGCACCTCAATAGCATGCCCATTCAGTTCAATCTGTTCCTGAGTCAAGGGCAACGCTTCACCAGCCGCTACGCGCAACTGCCACTCCACCAGATCGAGTCCAGTGACCAGCTCCGTCACCGGGTGTTCCACCTGCAGGCGCGTATTCATTTCCATAAAATAAAAATTGCCGTTGGCGTCGAGTAAAAACTCAACGGTGCCCGCACCCACATAGTTCACGGCTTGCGCAGCGGCGACCGCGGCCGCGCCCATGCGCTCGCGCAACTCGGCATCCACCGCTGGCGACGGGGCTTCCTCCAGCACTTTTTGGTGGCGGCGCTGGACCGAACAATCCCGTTCGCCGAGATGTAAAATTGTTCCCTGTCGATCGCCAAACACCTGCACCTCAACATGGCGCACGTCAATTAACGCTTTTTCCAGCAACACGGCGCCGTCCCCAAAGGCGCTTTGCGCTTCCGCTGTTGCCTGGAGCAGCGCGTCGCCAAATTCTGCTGCCGCTGCCACCAGGCGCATACCGCGACCGCCGCCGCCCACCGCCGCCTTGATCATCACCGGGTAGCCAATGCGATCTGCTTCGGTGCGCAAAAACTCAGCGTCCTGATTGTCTCCTTCGTACCCTGATGCGCAGGGCACACCAGCCGCGATAACACGCGCCCGCGCCCGACTTTTATTGCCCATGATCTCGATGGACTCAGGATCTGGACCGATAAATACCAGCCCAGCAGCGATACAGGCGCGGGCAAATTCGGCATTTTCGGAAAAAAATCCATAACCGGGATGAATGGCTTCGGCGCCGCTGTGTCGCGCAGCAGCCAATATTGCCGCACTGTTCAGGTAAGAGTCACCGACCGGCGCGGCGCCGATGTAGAGCGCTTCATCCGCCGCAGTGACATGGGGCGCATCGCGATCGGCATCGCTATACACCGCCACCGTACGATAACCCAGCGCGCGAGCGCTGCGCACGACGCGCACCGCAATTTCACCGCGGTTGGCGATCAGTATGCGGTTAAAGGCCACGGCTATTCCTCTCCCGACATTGAGAACCAGCGCGCTTTACGTTTTTCCACAAAGGCAGCCTGCCCTTCGCGCCCTTCACCACCGCGATTCAGTTCGCAAAAACGCTCGGCGGCAAATTCAATCAGGCTATCGTCCAGCCCCCCGGCCGCCGCGTTCATAATCTCCTTGGTGACCGCACAGGCGCGGGGCCCGCAGGTGGCAATCTGTTCCAGTAGCCGCGCCAGCTGTTGCTCCCCTTCCTCCGGCGTTTGAAATAAATAGTGTGCCACGCCCAGCTGATAGGCCTCTTCACCACTGATGCGACCACCGGTCAGTGCCATATGGCGTGCCTTGCTTAACCCAATACGCCGCACCACATAAGGCGCGATCTGGGCAGGCGCCACCCCCAAGGTGGTTTCTGGCATGCCCATTTTGGCACTGGCGGCCACCAGCGTGATGTCCATCAGACAGGCAAAACCAAACCCGCCACCCATGGCCGCACCTTCCACAAATGCAATTGTAGTTTGCGGTAATTCGGCAATTTTTTTAAACAGCTGCCCGGCGCGTACGTTGCGCTCGTACACGGGATCCTGATCCCCAGTTTTTTCTTCGACCTGCGCGCGCCGCTCCTTAATATCACCACCTGCGCAAAAATTGTGTTCCGCGCCGCGCAACACCAGTGCGCGGATTTGTTGGTTGCCAGCAAGATACTCCGTGACTGCCTGCAATTCGTCGCTCATACGATTATTCATCGCGTTGCGTAGCGCCGGGCGATTCAACACGATGGTCAGGCACTCTTGCCGCTGGCTTAGCAGTAAGGTTTCACAGCTGGGCAGTTCTGCGTTCATGTAGCTCTCATTTTAGTTCCTACGCACTTACATGCGGGCGACACCAAAGGTGTTCGGACTAAGGCGCGTGCGTTCGCAGCGCACGCAGATGTCCAGCAGTTCAATCAATAACTGCCGGGTTTTGCGCGGATCGATAATCCCCTCATCCCAGACCTGGGATGTGCAATACAGCGCCCGCGAGTATTGATCGTAATACTCGACAATTTCCTTATGCTGTTGCTCGAGAAACGCCGCCTCCACCGGCTTGCCGCGACCCGCCTGCTTACTTTCGTAAACGATCGACATTACCGTGGCCGCCTGCTCACCGCCCATCACGGCTAAGCGGCTGTTTGGCCAGGCAAACAGGAATCGTGGATCGAAGGAGCGACCGCACATGGCATAGTTGCCCGCCCCAAAAGATGCCCCGACCAGAATGGTTATCTTCGGTACCGTGGCATTGGCGACCGCCTGAATTAATTTGGCACCGTTGACGATCATGCCGTTTTGCTCGGAATCCACACCGACGATAAATCCGGTGGTGTTTTGTAAAAATAAAATCGGTCGATTGGCCTGACAACACAACTGAATAAACTGAGTCGCTTTATTTGCGCCTTCGTTGGTGATCGGGCCGTTGTTGCCGATAATGCCGCACGGTTGACCACCAATTTCGGCAAAGCCGCAGATGGTGTAGGGATCGTAATCCGGCTTGAACTCCATAAATTCCGAGCCGTCGACTACCCGCGCGATAATTTCCCGACAGTCGCAGGGTTGTTTGTAATCCACCGGCACCAGCCCGCACAGTTCGTCGATGGCGTACAGAGGCTCTTTGTAATCGTTAACCGTTCTGGACGGCAAGCGCTCATTCCAACGCAATTGGCGCACGATTTCGCGGCAAATTTCGATGCCGTGGGCATCGTCTTCCGCGACAAACTCCGCTAGCCCAGAGATGCGGGCGTGCATATCGGCACCGCCCAACTCCTCCTCCTCGGCGATTTCACCGGTCGCCGCCTTCAGTAACGGCGGGCCGGCCAAAAATGCCCGCGCCTGGTTGCGCACAAAAATATTGTAATCAGACATACCTGGCACATAGGCACCGCCAGCGGTGGAGTTGCCATGCACTACAGTAATTTGTGGAATTCCGGCCGCGGAAGCCTGGGCCTGTTTTTTAAAACGATTGCCACCCTGATTAAAACCAATGTGCTGGTTCAGGAGATTACCGCCACCGCTTTGCATCAGTGAAATAAACGGCAGACACGCAGTCCTGGCGATGTCCTGTGCGCGATGCAGCTTGTCATAGGTTTTGGATTGATTAGTGCCACCCTTGATCGCCGCATCATTGATATAAATCATGCAACGGGTACCGCAGACAACACCGATTCCGACGATAATACTGGAGCCAAATACGTTTTCGACACCGTCGTCGTCGTGCTCCCCGAGCCCAGCCAACGTGGCCAGTTCGATAAAGGGCGCACCCGGATCCAGCAACAGGGCGAGGCGCTCGCGGGGCAGTATCTGGCCGCGCTGCTCAAACAAATCCCGCTTGCTGGCGGACACTTTGTGAACCTGTTGTTCGAGGCGGCGCACCTCGTCCACCAACGCCAGCATGTCATCGCGATTCTGGCGATACGCCGCGCTGTTTTTGTTCACCCTGGTTTGCAATACCGACATCACCATACCTTGCTATTTATTTTCGCGTAACGCGTTCGCTTCATCCGCTTATTTACCACCAGGCGACGGATAAATTCCCATTTCCTTGGCAATCACCTGCAGCATAACCTCGTTGGCACCCCCGCCAATCGAACACAGACGCGCATCGCGAAAGATGCGACTGATCAGGTTGTCCCACATAAAACCCTGGCCGCCCCAAAATTGCAGGCAGGCCGATGGCACTGTCTGACCCAGCTGACCCACCTTGAATTTTGCCATGGATACTTCTTTCAGGGCATTTTCACCGCGCACGTATTTTTCGGCGGCAAAATACAACAACGCGCGCGCTGCCATAACCTCGGTCTGTAGCTCCGCCAACTTGAAGTACACCACCTGATTTTCCAGTAATGGTTTGTCAAACAGCTCGCGCTGTCTGGTGTAGTCGATGGTGATATGTATAGCGTCTTCGATTTGACTCAGGTATTTGGTGGCGGCGGCCAGTCGCTCCTCCTGAAACTGTTCCATCTGGTAGATGAAACCCCTGTTTTCCTCCCCCACTCGATTGCCAACCGGTACCCGCACATCATCAAAATACACCGGCGCCGTGTCCGAACTGCGACAGCCCAGTTTTTCGAGACGCTTGCCGCGGGTCACCCCCGGCGTATCAAGCGGCACAATAATGATACTTTTATTGCGGTGTGGCCCGTTGTCTTCGCTGGTATTACACAGCAGGCATATCCAATCGGCTTGTGTAGAACTGGTAATCCACATCTTGCTGCCATTGATCACGTACTCGTCACCGTCGCGGCGGGCGGTGGTTTTAATCGAACCTACATCTGACCCCGCGCCAACCTCGCTGACCCCAATACAGCCCACGCTGGTGCCAGCAATCGCGGGTACCAGATATTTTTGTTTTAATGCTTCACTGCCGTGTACGGCGAGGGCTGGCGTGCACATATCCGTCTGCACTGCCAACGCGGTGGACACCCCGGAACAGCGAATTTTGCCGATTTCCTCCGAGTACACCATCTGATAGGAGTAATCGAGCGCCAGGCCTCCGTATTCGACAGGCTTGGTGATGCCCAAAAATCCGGCATCCCCCATTTTTTTAAAAATAGCGTGGGCTGGCCAGATACCCTCTTCTTCCCACTGATCCACATGGGGTGCGATTTCGCGATCGATAAAACGACTTAACGACTGGCGCAAGGTCTCATGTTCACTTGTAAACAGCATGGCGCTCCCGGTGACAGTCTGTCGGATATATATCAGATTCAGGGGTTAGCGATGGCCTTTCCGAGGTCTGGCACGGCGGCTGTGGCACCGAAGTTTCGCCGCACCCTCCAGCACAGAGCTGGCAGGTAAACATAGCGAAATTTTACTCGACGTTCAATCAGTTTCTAACGTCCGGTAACCTGCGCCCCTGCGACAGATGGCCTGGCCACCTCAGTCGAGACGGAAAAAATGCTGGCGGTAGTAGCTCAGCTCCGCAATGGAATCACGAATATCATCCATGGCCAGATGACTGCTTTTTTTACGCAGCCCGGTCAATAATTCCGGTCGCCAGCGAGCAGCGATTTCCTTGACGGTGCTGACATCCAGATTGCGATAGTGAAAATAGCGTTCCAGCTCCGGCATCTCGCGCGCCAGAAAGCGCCGATCCTGACAGATGGAATTACCGCACATGGGCGATTGCCCTGCCGCTGCCCACTCCGCTAAAAAGGCAATGGTAGCCAGTTCCGCCTGCCGCGTTGTCACGGTGCTGTGACGCACCCGCTCGGTCAGGCCGGACTTGCCGTGTTGACGGGTATTCCACTCGTCCATGGCATTGAGTACTTTGTCCGGCTGATGCACCGCAAATACCGGGCCCTCCGCCAGCACGTTAAGGTGTTTGTCGGTGACAATCGTAGCGATCTCAATAATGACATCGTTAACGGTGTCCAGCCCGGTCATTTCCAGATCAATCCAGATCAAATTGGACTGTTGTTGTGGGTCGCTCATTTTCGACATGCTCGTTGTTACTCCTAATTCCAGTTAGCTGCACCCACTAACGACTCCGTTAAATCGGGGGAAGCTCAGACGCTCCATTCCGAGGTCAGTTTGTCCTTCCAGGACTATCTTCTCCTCGCCATCCTTCTCCTCGCCATCACTGTAGCGAGCGCGGCGTTGTCAAAAATATTTTTTCCCGGCACCTGTTCGAAATCCCCAGCGTCGTACGCCGGGCTGGGCGCGGTCGACCCATGGCAAGCGCGGCGCATAATCAGCATATGTGCCAACCACAATCCACCGATCAGCATAAGCCCGGTAAATAACAGGGTTTGCGAACCTTGCCAGACAGCAAGTAATGGCTCCATAGCGCTTATTCTCACAGTGTTGGCGTCGGGTACTACCTCGCCCCATTATGCTATATGCTTGCCCGCCAACACACCCCACAGCTACCAAGCCGGAACCGCGAGGGTATGGCAAAACGCAAACTGACATTGCAGCAGCAGCGCAGAATTAAGGGCCAACAGGACCTTAGCCGGGCACAGGCCGACAACGAGGACGCGCAGATAACAACGGCGCAAACAGAGTCAGGACTCGGTTCGGAACAGTCTGGCATCGTTGCCGTGCGCTACGCTGATAGCGCCGATGTTGTGATTGAGGCCGGCGGGGCGGTACGCCGCTGTCATTTTCGCGCCAATCTCGATTCGCTGATTGCCGGAGATCGAGTGGCGTGGCGTGACGGCGAATCATGGGGCGTCATTACCGCAGTACAACCCCGTAAAAATCATCTTGATCGACCGGATAACCGGGGAAAACTGCGGCCGGTCGCGGCCAATATCGATCGCATTGCCATCGTCCTGGCACCGCAACCGCAGCCCCACGCCAATCTTATCGACCGTTATCTGGTAGCCAGCGAAGCACGGGGCATCGCGTCGTTTCTGGTCTTGAATAAATCCGATATGGGGGTAACCGAAGATCTCACACAGCTGCTTACCACCTATGCACAGCTGGGGTACCCCCTGCTTTTTGTCTCGGCAAAAACCGGCGCGGGCATGGCACAGCTGGCCGCCAGCCTGCAACATAAAACTGGCGTGCTGGTGGGCCAGTCGGGCGTCGGCAAATCCTCGTTGATTAACGCACTCATTCCCGATGCGGAGACCCAAACAGGTCCACTATCCACTAAATCGGCAGCCACCGGATCCAGCCAATCCGAACAAGGAGTTGTTCACCGCAATGCGAAAGGTACCCATACCACCAGCTCCAGCCAGTTATTTCGTCTGCCTGGTGGCGGAGGACTAATCGACTCACCGGGCATTCGAGAATTCGGGCTCTGGCATCTCGATGCGGGACAAGTCGCTGCCGGGTTTGTTGAACTCCGGCCACTGCTGGGGCACTGCAAATTTCGCGACTGCCAACACCGCAGCGAACCGGGATGTGCGTTAATCGCGGCGGTAAACGACGGCACGGTGAGCGCCCAGCGTCTCGACAGCTATCACTCAATTGTTGCGGAATTGAGTGCCCACTGAACGCACTTCCGTTAGTTGGGCAGATCCCGGGGATGAACCCGTTGTACGACCAGCGGCCCCGTGCCTGGACCGGGAGCACCCAAAAAACACTGCGACGAAGTTACTCTGGCAATCCTTGATCTCGGCACGAAACGATCCGCTCAACACACGTATATCTCGCCGCCTCTCCATCCCGGACTATGGGTATGTGGCGGGGAAATTACTCGGCTATTCGACCATTCCCGGTTACCATGGCCCCTGGTCCGGACGAGAAAGTCCCCCCAACACCCCGCTAGAGATGTAACTGAATTATGCAAAAACGCGATCATCGGGCGGATTTATTCACCGCCCTGCAAAGGCTTCTGCCCCAACATACCCTTTCTCGATTACTGGGTAAACTGGCAAATGCCCGCACACCGTCCCTGAAAAACGTGCTGATCAGGCAGTTTGTGCGCCACTACCAGGTGGATCTGAGCGAGGCGGATCGAGACCAACCCGAACTCTACGCCACATTTAATGACTTTTTTACCCGGGCGCTGCAACCGGGTGCGCGGCCGGTGGATGACGACCCCTGCTGTATAACCAGCCCCGCGGACGGCGTTGTCAGTCAGATAGGTAGAGTCCAACAGGGTCGCTTGGTACAGGCCAAAAATCACACTTACTCGCTGCAGGAGCTGCTCGGCGGGGACCAGCAGCAGGCACAACATTTTGCCGACGGCGCGTTTGCGACTATTTACCTGTCGCCGCGAGATTACCATCGGGTACATATGCCCCTGGCAGGACGACTGGTCGCGACGCGTTACGTGCCCGGTAAATTATTTGCCGTCAACGCGGTGACTGCACGCGGTATCCCCGGCCTGTTTGCACGCAATGAACGACTGGTGTGTACGTTCACTACAGACATTGGCGAGATGGTTCTGGTGTTGGTAGGCGCCATGTTCGTGGCCGGTATCGAGACCGTATGGAAAGCCCATTACCAGCCACAAATAGACCATCTAGAAACATTTACGACCCACAGCCAGGGCATCATGACTTTCGCAAAAGGCGCCGAGATGGGTCGCTTCAAATTCGGGTCAACGGTGATAATGTTGTTGCCGCCCGCCGTAACATGGCAGGCGAGCTTCAAACCCGGTGTCAGCGCGCGGATGGGAGAAAAATTAGGGGATTTTCAGGCCTCACAGGACAAAAAGAAACCGGGGCAAGGCCCCGGTGGGGAGGGTTAATTAAGCGGTTGATTCTATTTTATCTCGCTGTAACAAGACCTTTCAGGCCCGCCAGAAAGCTTTTCTTTTTGTTCACTTCCGCCTGGATAAACAGACTCGAAATCGCCGTGAGATCGACATCGTAACCGGTGGGCTCCAGATCCCGGGCAATCGCCACCTTGGCAACACCCATGACTCTTTCCCGACCATTTTCCATCAGTAATCTACGGGTTTCCTGTTCGTCCTTAAGATCCACCAGCACGCAGTTGCCGCCAAGAGTGGTCTCTTCCTGATCGAGTACCGCAATTTGCGGCATAAGACGTGACTGGGGATGCTGCTCTATCACCACGCCGATATCCCCCGTCGTCAATTCCACGAGTGTGCCGGTCGGATACAGGCCGATGGACTGAATAAATTTGACCACCAGATCTTCCTGAAACTGATTGTTTCTCATGTTGTACAGCAGACTGACTGCACGGGATGGAGCCACTGGCTCCACCGCTTCACGGGGATTAGAAATTGCGTCGTAGGTGGTCGCGATGCCGGCGATGCGCGCTAGCAACGGAATTTTGTTGCCTGCCACCCCTTCCGGATACCCGCTACCGTTGTGGCGCTCGCAGTGGTAACGCACCACCGAGATAACCCGGGGCTCCACCTGACGGCTGTGGCGTAACATTTCAACACCGTGCTCAACGAAGCTGCGGTATTCCAGTTCTTCTTCCTGAGAGCGGTTAACACTGCGCAGCACGGCGTTTGACACCTTCAGCTTGCCAATGTCCTTGAGCAGAGTACCCATGCACAAAATGCTGATTTCTTCCTTGGCCATGCCGATGAACCGTGCAAACTGCACAGCCCACAGGGCCGAACGCAAGCTGTGGTCGTGAGTATGCTGGTCTTTCTGGCGCAGACGGATCAACCAGGTAAACGCGTCCGGACAGCGGATCACACTGTCCACCATGCCTTCCACATCCGCTTTAAGCTTGCCGTAATCGGCAGACTTACCCTTGGCAATCTGTTTGGATACCAGCGTCAGGTTACCTTTCAAATGACTCACGATGGCTCTTGCGCGGGGCACTTCAGCCTTGAGAGAAACGGATGTCTCGTAGACACCCTTGCGCACCACAATCGCGCTCGGAGCCAAATCGGAGGAGTTATCTCTTTTCGAGATATTACTCTTGGACAGAAACTTGTACTGTGGGCCAGATTTTAGCGGCTTGGCCGGTAACGAACCCAATTGCAGCGGCGCCTTGCCTTTGGTGATATCGATGTATACGTTACTACAGTAGGCTTTCAGCGAGGCAATATCCTGGGGTGTGCGGACGTGGAAGCCCTGCAACGGAAATGGCGTCTGCGCCCAGGGACGATCCAGCTTGGAAACAAACATTCCGCTAGTTAGGTCTTCGACGCTGATTTGTACTTGCTTAATCGCCATACTGGCCTTCCTTTTTTAATTCGTACCGATCACACTTGCGGGTACCGGTCGACTCATTTGTGAGCTAAGAATAAGCCTTCGGCAAAGGTTTGCAAGGTGTGATGATCGACCGGTTCAATCTGGCGACAAACGTGATAACTTACTGTATCAACTAGTGAAATTTCTCAGACAATCTGTGAACTGCGTCAACAAACAGGCCCGCCTTGCGCGGGTCGATATCCGGGGTAATCCCGTGCCCCAAATTGAATACATGACCATCTCCCGGGCCAAAGCTGGCGAGAATCGCCTCCACCTCCGCTTCTATCACCGCGGCGGGCGCCCTTAAAATCGCCGGATCCATATTGCCCTGCAGGGCCACGCGTCCACCTATCCGATTACGGGCTTGCCCGATATCCACCGTCCAGTCGACGCCAACCCCGTGGCATCCGCTATCGGCGATCAGTTCCAGCCAGGGACCTGCCCCTTTGGTAAACAATATCACCGGCACCGGCCGACCCTCCGCCTCCCTGGTGAGTCCCGCCACGATGCGGGCCATATACCGCAGCGAAAAATCCTGATAGGCGCGCTGGCTTAGCGCGCCACCCCAGGTATCGAACACCTGTACTGCCTGGGCACCAGCGGCAATCTGCGCGTTGAGGTAGTCGATGACCGCGTCCGCCAGCCTGGCGAGCAGGAGGTGAAGCAGCTCGGGCTGGTTGTAAAGTAGTGCTTTGGTCCTGGCAAAATCACGACTACTACCCCCTTCGATCATATAGGTAGCAAGGGTCCAGGGACTGCCGGAAAAACCGATTAACGGCACACGCCCGTTCAGTTCCCGACGAATCAAACGCACCGCATCCAGCACATAGGGCAGATCCGCCTGAGTATTCAGTACTGGCAGATCTTCAATATCCTTGGCAGTCACTAACGGTTTACGAAAGCGCGGCCCCTCGCCCTCCTCGAAATACAGGCCAAGCCCCAGGGCATCGGGAATCGTCAGAATATCGGAAAATAAAATAGCCGCATCGAGGGGGTAACGTTCCAGCGGTTGCAGGGTAACCTCGCACGCCTGTTGTGGATTGCGGCACAGGGACATGAAATCGCCAGCCCGCTCCCGCGCGGCGCGATATTCCGGCAAATAGCGACCGGCCTGACGCATCATCCACACCGGCGTAACATCTACCGGTTGACGCAACAGGGCACGCAATAGCCGATCGTTTTTCAACTCAATCATAAACAGATTCTTTCTCGCATGGAGAGGTTTTAGCGACGTGGACCCACTTATCGAGGTTGCACAACAGACCCGCACTCGGGGCATTGCGCACGCGGACGCGAATGATCTGGTCCCTCAGGCCGATATCAGACATCGAGATAGTCGAGTATTCCTTTGGCGGCCTCGCGCCCTTCCCAGATCGCCGTTACCACCAGATCGGAACCGCGCACCATATCGCCACCGGCGAACACTTGGGGATTACTGGTCTGGAAGGGATATTCCTGTTGTTCCGCCGCCACCACGCCGCCCCAGTCGTTGCAGTTGATACCGAACTCACGGAACCATGGAGCCGGGCTGGGCTGGAATCCAAATGCGATTAGCACCACATCGGCGGGGATAACGGCTTCGCTGCCAACAAGCGGCTCGGGGCGGCGACGGCCTTTCTCGTCCGGTTCGCCCAGGCGTGTCTCGACCACCTTGATCCCGCTCACCATCCCTTCACCGATAATTTCAGTGGGCTGGCGATTAAACAGGAATTTCACCCCCTCTTCCCGGGAGTTTTCCACTTCCCGGCGGGAGCCAGGCATGTTTTCCTCATCGCGACGGTATACACAGGTGACGCTGCTCGCCCCCTGGCGAATGGCCGTGCGATTACAGTCCATGGCGGTATCGCCACCACCCAGGACAATCACCCGCTTGCCACGCACACTGATAAAGTCATCCGGGTTCTGCGCCCAGCCCTGGTTATGGTTCACATTTGCGATCAGATAGGGCAACGCCTCGTACGCCCCGGGCAAGTCCTCACCGGGAAAACCGCCCTGCATGGAGGTATAGGTTCCCATGCCCAGGAACACCGCATCGAACTCCTCGAGCAGGGCGGCAAAACTAATGTCGCGACCTACCTCGGTATTCAAACGAAACTCGATGCCCATTTCGGTAAAAATTTTATGGCGGCGCGCCATTACCGATTTTTCAAGTTTGAACTCGGGGATACCAAACGTCAGCAAACCACCGATTTGATGGTAGCGATCAAATACCACCGGCTTGACGCCGTTGCGTACCAGCACATCCGCGCAACCCAACCCCGCAGGCCCGGCACCAATAATGGCGACACGTTTATCGGTCCACACCACGTTCGACATGTCCGGCTTCCAGCCCAGGGCAAACGCGGTGTCGGTGATATATTTCTCTACGCTGCCAATAGTCACCGCACCAAAATCAGCATCGAGCGTACAGGCCCCCTCGCACAGGCGATCCTGCGGACAGATCTGACCACAGACTTCCGGCAACGTATTGGTCTGGTGACATAGCTCCACCGCCTCCATAATGTTGCCTTCGGTCGCCAGTTTCAGCCAATTGGGGATGTAATTGTGCACCGGGCATTTCCACTCGCAATACGGATTGCCACACTCTATGCAGCGGTGGGCCTGATGCGCCGCTTCCTTCGGTTGAAACGGCGCATAGATTTCCACGAACTGCTCGGTGCGCTCGGCCAGGGACTTTTTTGGCGGCTCCTGACGCTGCACTTGCAGGAACTGGAACTTGTTGTTTAATTTTTCAGCCATATTACACAACCTTCTGCGCAACCTGCGCGTATTTACTGAGGACCGGCACGGGTATTTTCGAGCAGGCTACCCAGCGACGTCGCTTTGGGTTTCACCAGCCAGAACCGCGCGACAAAGTCGTCAAAATTATCCAGAATTTCCCCGCCCCAGACACTGCCCGTTTCAGCCACGAATTCCGTAATCACACTGCGTAAAAAATGCCGATGGTTTTCTACCGCTTCGCTGGTTATGCGTTGCGGCTCCACCAGCTCCATATTGATGCGATCGTAAAAACTCTTTTCCATATCCAGCACATAGGCAAAACCACCGGTCATGCCCGCGCCAAAGTTGTAACCGGTCGATCCCAGCACCACCACGACACCACCGGTCATATATTCGCAGCAGTGATCCCCAGTACCTTCGATCACCGCCTGAGCGCCAGAATTACGCACACAGAATCGCTCCCCGGCACGGCCTGCCGCAAACAGTTTGCCGCCGGTCGCACCGTACAAACAGGTGTTACCCAGAATCGGCGTGTGGCGGCTTTCAAAACGGCTGACCCGGGGCGGGTACAGTACAATCCTTCCGCCCGCCATACCCTTGCCCACATAATCGTTGGCATCTCCTTCCAGATGGATATCCAGCCCACCCGCGTTCCACGCCCCCAGGGATTGTCCCGCCACACCGGTCAGGCGCAGCTTAATCGGCGCGTTCGCCATACCCTGATTGCCGTAGCGGCGCGCTATTTCGCCGCTCAATCTTGCACCAATGGTACGATCGCAATTCGACACAGAGTACTCGAATTCGCCGCCCGAGCCGGCTGTTATCGCCGGCAGAATATCGCGCACCATACGCTCGGCGAGTTCGGCCTTATCAAACGGATAATTCGCGCTCACGCTACAGAACTGGGGTTTGCTGTCAAGCAGCGCGTCGGTGTGCAGGATGGGACTCAAGTCCAGGCCCTGTTGCTTGCGCGTATCACCCGGCAGCAGTTCCAGCAAGTCGACGCGCCCAATAAGCTGTTCGAGACTTGGCACCCCCAGTTGCGCCAACCACTCGCGTACTTCCTCGGCAACGAACCGGAAAAAATTCATCGCCAGCTCTACCGTACCCTTGTAGTAGCCATCGCGCAGTGTTTGATCCTGGGTAGCAACCCCTGTTGCGCAGTTGTTCAGATGGCAAATACGCAGATATTTACAGCCCAACGCTACCATTGGGGCCGTGCCAAACCCGAAACTTTCCGCCCCCAAAATTGCCGCCTTGATGACATCGAGCCCGGTTTTTAATCCGCCGTCGGTTTGCAAACGCACTTTGTGCCGCAAGTCGTTGGCCCGCAACATCTGGTGAGTTTCCGACAAGCCCAGTTCCCAGGGCGAGCCCGCATACCGGATAGACGTGAGTGGGCTGGCGGCTGTGCCCCCGTCGTATCCAGAAATAGTAATCAAATCCGCATACGCCTTGGCGACGCCGGTAGCAATGGTGCCCACGCCGGGTCGGGATACCAGTTTCACCGAAACCAGCGCCAGTGGGTTGACCTGTTTAAGATCAAATATCAGCTGGGCGAGATCCTCGATGGAATAAATATCGTGGTGCGGCGGCGGCGAGATCAGGGTAACCCCCGGCACCGAATAGCGCAGGGACGCGATCAACTCATTGACTTTGCCGCCCGGCAACTGCCCACCTTCGCCGGGTTTTGCACCCTGGGCGATTTTTATCTGAATCACCTCGGCATTTACCAGGTAATGAGGCGTAACGCCAAAACGGCCGGATGCGACCTGCTTAATTTTTGAACTTTTAACGGTGCCGTAGCGCCGCGGGTCTTCACCACCCTCGCCGGAATTGGAACGCCCGCCCAGAAGGTTCATGGCCTCCGCCAGCGACTCGTGGGCTTCCGGGGACAAAGCGCCCAGGGACATGCCGGCCGAGTCAAACCGCGGAAAAATATACTCAACCGTTTCGACCTGGTCGAGGGGAATAGGCTGGGTATCGCTGCGCAGTTTCATCAAGTCCCGCAACGTGGCCACCGGGCGCTGGTTGATAAGGTCCGCGTAAGCCCGCCAATCCGCGTAATCACCACTTTGCACGACCCGTTGCAGGGCCTGCACTACATCGGGATTGAATGTGTGGTACTCCTGGCCGTACATATATTTAAGTAGTCCGCCGGGGCTAATCGGCTTGCGGGCGCGCCAGGCCACCTGCGCCAGCACTTTTTGCTCGGCTTCAAAATCGCTGAAGTCCGCGCCCTGAATACGGCTCACCAGTCCGGGGAAACACAGCTCGATAATGTCGTCGCCCAAACCAATCGCTTCGTACAACATAGCGCCGCGATAGGAGGCGATGGTGGAAATGCCCATTTTTGACAGGACTTTTAACAACCCTTTATTCAAGCCTCGGCGATAGTTTTTAAACGCGGTGTCGACGTCACTGCGCAACTCGCCGCTGGCGATCAGATCGCACAGCACCTGAAAGCTCAAATACGGGTATACCGCCGAAGCACCACACCCGAATAACGTGGCGATCTGGTGCGGGTCGCGAGCATAACCGGTACTGGCGATAATATTGGCGTCGCACCGCAGCCCTTTGGCGAGTAAATGACTGTGCACGGCGCCGACCGCAAACAGAATATGAATGGGAATTAAACTGGGTTCGATATCGTGGTCCGACAGAATACAAATGGTTGCGCCCTGGCGCACCGCAGCCTCGACTTTATCGCACAAATTAACAATGGCAGTGCGTAAGTCTATTTCTTCAGGATCGTATAACAGCGTAAATTTTTCGCTGCGATAGTCTGGGTGTCCGTTATTCTTCAGTGCAAAATATTTGCGCGGCGACAACACCGGGCTGTTGAGATTGATACGACAACCGTGTTCGGCAGTTTCCTCAAAAATATTCCGTTCGCGCCCCAGTTGCGTACTCAGGGACATGGTTATCCCTTCGCGCAATGGATCGATGGGTGGATTGGTCACCTGGGCGAACTGTTGCCGAAAATAGTCAAATAAATTGCGATGAGTACGCGACAGGACTGCCATCGGTGTATCGTCACCCATGGAGCCGACCGCCTCCTGGCCGGACTCCGCCAGCGGCCGAATAATCTGGTCCCGCTCTTCGAAGGAAACCTGATACATTTTCATATAGGTTTTGATTTGCTCGCGGGTCAACGTTCCCTCGATTTCGATGCTGTCCCGCTCCATGGTGGACTCGATCTTGAATGCCCCATCACGCAACCATTTTTTGTAGGGTTGGGCACGGGACATGCGCTGATCAATATCCTCTCTGGACTCAATGACGCCGGTAACGACATCCACCGACAATATATCTCCGGGACCCAGGCGCCCCTTGGCAACGACGCTTTTCGGCGCGTAGCTGTAGACGCCCACTTCCGAGGAAAAGGTGATGATATCGTCGTCGGTCAACACCCAACGGGACGGACGTAGCCCGTTGCGATCCAGCGCACATACCGCGTAGCGCCCATCGGTGATTACCAGTCCAGCAGGGCCGTCCCAGGGTTCCATGTGCATGGCGTTGTATTCAAAAAAGGCGCGCTCATCGGGATCGCGATCTTCGACGTTATTCCAGGCCGGTGGAATCAACATACGCACGGCACGGTGCAGTGGCATACCGCCGGTCACCAGTACTTCAAGCATATTGTCGAGACTGGACGAGTCAGAACCGCTGCGGTTAACCAACGGCGCCGCCTGGTGGATATCGGGCAACAACGGCGATTTTAATTTGGGCGTACGCGCCACCGACCAGTTGCGGTTTCCCAAAATGGTATTAATTTCGCCGTTATGGGCCAGCATGCGAAATGGCTGAGCCAGTGGCCATTGCGGCATTGTATTGGTGGAAAAACGCTGGTGGAAAACGCAAATCGCGGTGGCCATACGTGCATCGGATAAATCCTGATAGAAATGCGGCAGGTCTACCGGCATCATCAGGCCTTTGTAACTAAGTACCGTGGCCGACAGGCTCGCGATGTAAAACGCCGGGTCCTCGGCTAATCGATTCTCCGCTGTGCGCCGCGCGATAAACAATCGCGCATCGAATACCTGCGCCTCCATCCCCTGTGGCGGAGTCACAAACAGGTGTTCAAAAACGGGTAAGGTGCGCAGCGCAATCTCGCCCAGGCAATGATTAGAGGTTGGCACCATCCGCCAGCCAAATACCGCCAATCCCTGCGCAATTAATTCCTCGGCGAGAATCGCTTTGGACGTTTCTCTGAGATCGCTGTCCTGATTGAGCATCAGGGAACCTATGGCATAGAGCGCGGGCAGGTCATGCCCACAGGACTCGCGCGCAACTGCGCGCAGGAATCCATCCGGTTTCTGTAGCAACAACCCGCAACCATCCCCGGTTTTACCGTCCGCTGCGATACCGCCGCGATGGGTCATGCAGGTCAGCGCCTCGATACCCGTCAGCAGGAGTTCGTGGCTGGCTTGGCCCTTGATATGAGCAATCAACCCAAAGCCACAGTTGTCCCGAAACTCATCGAGCCGATACAAACCTTTCGACATAAAAAACTCTAGTTAATACAGGAAGTTGTAAAACCATAACGCACCCAAGGTACGGTGCGATGAGGCAAAAGGAGGGACATTTTACACGCCGGATGACAGTGGGACAAATCAATAAAGCATCTGGTCGCTGGAGGCACCAGAAAGCGCCTGCTACGCCGCAATAGCTAACAGCTATGGCTCTATTGTTGGGTTACTCGCTCGACGATCCCCAGCGCACTAACTAACCAACTGAGCCAGTGTGGCGCGCAATAATTCGGCATCGTAGTCAGCTGTCACCAGCCCATCGCCTATGCCTTGCAATAACACCAGCCGCAACGCGCCATTTTTTGCCTTTTTGTCTACTGCCATCAACGACAAAAATTGCTCGACGGTGATTCCTGCGGGCGGCGCAGTTGGCAATCCAGCGCGTTCGATAAGCATGGTGATCGCATCGGCTTCACCTGGCTTTAACCAACCCAGGGCCCGGGAAAATTGTGCCGCCATGACCATCCCCGCCGCCACCGCTTCGCCGTGTAGCCAGGCGCGATAATTCTGCGCGGTCTCGATGGCGTGCCCGAAAGTGTGTCCCAGATTGAGTAATGCCCGCTGCCCACCTTCTCGCTCGTCGGTACTGACGATATCAGCTTTCGCCTGACAAGAACGGGTGATGGCCGCGACCAACAGATCGGTATTTCTGTCCAGCAGCCCGGCCATATTCTTCTGCAACCAGCTAAAAAACGTCGCGTCCGCCATCAGTCCATATTTAATCACTTCTGCCAATCCGGAGCGGAATTCACGATCGGGTAACGTTGTTAGCGTATCGGTATCGGCGATCACCGCCCGCGGCTGGTGAAATGCACCGATCATGTTTTTACCGAGTCGGTGATTGACTGCGGTTTTACCTCCGACCGAAGAATCAACCTGTGCGAGCAGCGTGGTCGGCACCTGGATAAAATCGACGCCCCGCTGATAACAGGCTGCGGCGAAACCGGTAACATCGCCAACCACACCGCCGCCCAGCGCAATCAGTGTCGTGGAGCGCTGATGGCCATTGGACAGTAGTTTGTCAAAAATACCGTTCAGCGTTTCCAATGTTTTAAATTGTTCACCGTCCGGCAAAATACATTGATCCACTTTTCTATCCACCAGCCGATCGACAACCTTCTGAAGATACAGCGGCGCTACAGTATCATTGGTGACCACCAGCACCTGACTGCCGGGAATATAATCCGCGAACAGATCATTGCGTTCAAGCAGTCCTGGACCCACAAACACAGGGTAGCTGCGAACACCGAGGTCAACGGTTAACGTGTGCATGAGGTATTGTTAATAAAAAAGGAAGTCACTCTAGCATATCAACCTGGAGCGAGGGTTATCTCGTCCGCCAATTCTTCAGCTACCTGTGCAGGACTTTGTTTTTTACTGTAAAACACCAGGTCGGCCACCTCCCGGTATAACGGGTCTCGCTCCTGTAATATACGTTCGATTGCCTTGCGCCGGTCTGCAACCTGCAACAGGGGGCGGCGCGTATCCTGACGCGTGCGTTCGTAAAGGTCTTCGATTCCCACGGCAAGATATACCACAAATCCGTTGGCGCCTAACAGGCGGCGATTGTCCGGACTGACCACCACGCCGCCCCCGGTGGCAAGCACGATGTTGTTATTCTTTAGCAGCTCGCCGAGCAGCGCTGTTTCCCGCTGCCGAAAGCCCTGCTCCCCTTCCACATCAAAAATCCACGGAATATCCGCCCCACAACGGGACTCAATTTCATGGTCGAGATCAAGGAATTGTTTATTAAATAAACGCGCGAGGTGTTTGCCGATGGTGGTCTTGCCGGCCCCCATGGGACCGACAAGAATCACATTGCCCTGCGGGCTCATCTATCGAGCAGTGCATCATTAACAATCCTGGGGGTAATAAAGATCAAGATTTCTCTTTTGTTACGGCGGTCAATTTTATTGCGAAATAAATTACCCACCAGAGGAATATCCCCCAGTAACGGGACTTTAGCCACAATCCTCTCCTCCTCCATCTCGAATATACCGCCAAGCACCAAAGTCTGACCATCGCCCACCAAAGCCTGGGTTGTTACGTCCGTAATATTAATTCTCGGCTCACCACCGCCTTCGACCTCTTGTACAGAATCCTTCGACACCACGAGATCCATAATAACGCGGTTGTCCGGTGTTATTTGTGGTGTCACTTCCAGCTTCAGCACCGCTTCCTTAAACTCTACATCAGTCGCTCCACTCGACGTCTGCGACCGATACGCAATCTCCGTACCAGCCCTGATAATCGCCTTTTGTTTATCGCCAGTTAACACTTTTGGTTGCGAAACTACTTCTGCGGTGCCATCGTTCTGCGCTGCACTCAGTTCGAGATCGAGAAATGTATTATTGGTCAGCAACTCCAGGGCAAACCTACCCGTGGGGTTGGCCACACCAAGATCGACCGCAAGTGCATCCTCGTTCACCAGGATAGTTCCCCCAGACCCTCCAAAATTTTCAATCGGGTTATTTGGACTAGAGAAGTTTTCAAGCGACCCACCAAATCCGAACTGCCCATTGCCGGGATTACGCAACCCCTGCGCACCCCAGCGCACACCCATTTCCTTGCGAAATTCGGTGTTGGCGATAACAATACGCGCCTCAATTTCCACCTGACGAATGGGAATATCGATTTCCCGCACCAGGCGGCGGAACTCCGCAATTTTTTCTTCGACATCCGTCAGAATAATCGTATTGGTACGTTGATCCACAATGGCGGTGCCGCGCTCCGATAATATACTTGATGTCGCGCCCTTGTTGGCGCCGCTAGAGCCAGACCCACGATTTGTGTCTTTGTCAAACAGCTGGAACAGTTTGCTGGCATCGGCGTAGCGTATACGCACAAACTCGGTGACCAACGGCGCCAGCTCGATCAGCTGTTTATTGGCCTCGACCTGAAGTCTCTCACGCTCGGCTATTTCCACCGCAGGCGCCACCATCAGCACATTGCCTTCCTGGCGTTTGTCCAGCCCCTTGGCTTTTAACACGATAGCCAATGCCTGATCCCAGGGCACGTTTTCCAGTCGCAAGGTAATATTACCGGTCACCGTATCGCTGGCCACCAGATTAAGGTCGGTAAAGTCGGCAATTAGCTGCAGTACCGAGCGCACCTCTATATCCTGAAAATTCAGCGACAGTTTCTTGCCGACGAATGCAAACTTATTCTGCCGCTCTTCTTGTTCAGCACGAGTCAGGGGTTTGACGCTGACCACATATTGATCGTCAGCCTGATAAGCGAGGTAATCGTATTCGCCAGCAGCGCTAAGCGTAATAGTTGTGGTGCCATCGTTAGACACGCTGTCGATCACCGACACGGGCGTCGCAAAATCAAGCACATCCAGTTTGCGGTTCAGATATTCTGGAAGTGAAGTGCGGAAAAATTTGAGTACAATATTTTTACCCTGCTGGGCGATATCCACTTCCGTTTTCGGGTTGGCAAGGGTCACCGTTAACATTCCCTCGCCTTTCTCGCCCCGCTTGAAATCGATATCCGTTACACCACTGGAGGCCGAGCGCGACGCTCCCGTGGCTGCCCGTTCTAGCGACCCGCGGTCGGCGCTGGCAGTCACGCCAGCCGCACCGCCACCCACGTTAAGGGAAGCGACATTACCAGCCACTTGCACCGCGTAAGGGGCCGCCTGCTTCAGATTAACGATAACCCGCGTGCGATCCCCAGCTGTCAGTATCACCACACTTTGCGCATTTTCAAATGGCAGTGCGTATTTCTTTTCGGTCAGGGTACTTTGGGCGCCTTCAAAATCCAGCACAACGCGGGCAGGATTGTCGATACTGTACACTTTTGGCTCGGCGACGCTTTCCGAAAACATCATCTGTATTTCAAACTTATCCCCGGGTAACGCTGCAAATTTGATGTCATCCAACGTGCCTGCGGCAGCCCCGTTCGATAGAACCAAAACCAGGCTAAGCATGGCCAGAGCCACCATTTTTCGCGTTAGCGCTATATACCTTTTCATACCTGCTACCCTAAAGTGCTTCATTATTTAGTCTCCTTGATAGCCAGGGTCCGGGGCCGCTCTACCCAGCCATCCTTGCCATCCGGCACGATCTCTGTCACTTCTACTCGGGTGTCGCTTACGGACACGACAAAGCCATGATTTTTACCCAGGTACTGGCCAGGTTTAACCCTGTGTACCCGCCCCTGACCGTCATCAATCAGCGCCCATTTAAGCCCGTCCTGTTCGACCGAACCCACCATGGTAAAAGCGGCAAAATTTAATCGTTCCAGATATTCCTTTTTGCGATTCTCGTCTGGTTTAACGGTGGTCTTCCCCGCTGCCGGTCCCGCGTCTTTTAGCTGCAGCGGCTTCTCAAACGGACTACGCAGTGCCACCACACCATACTTAAAGGACTGGTAGGGATGAAACGTCGGCAATGGCTCAATTTCGCCCACCGGATCATTGCGCGACTTTTCTACAAACTGCACCAGATCACCGTGCTCCCGACTTCCGCTACAGCCAGCGAGGACAGCCAGCGCGGACAGGATTAACACCATTTTTTCAACCGCCGTGACCATGCGCATGACTTATTCTTCCTGCCCTTTATAGCGGTAGGTTTTGGCGTCTATCTCGAACACCAGACGATTATCGCCATCATTGGCTTTCATGGAATAATTATGCAGCGTGACGATGCGCGGCAGCCCAGCAACACCGCTGACAAAGGTTCCCACATCGTGATACCCGCCCTCGGCAATAATTTTTATCGGCAGTTCGACATAAAATTCCGCTACCTTTTCCGGCTGCAGTGAGATCGTCTTAATTTCCAGACTACTGCCGTAGCCCAACTCGGTAATATCTTCAAGTAAGCCCGGGACTTCGGTGTCACTCGGCAGTTGCGCCAGCAGAGCGCCAAAAGATTTTTCCACCTGCACCATTTGTGCGCGGTAAGCGTCAAGGTTGGCGGCCTCAAACGCTTTGGTCTGATAATTGGCCTTCAGTTCTTTTTCCATGCCCGCCACCCGATTAAATTCCATTTTCAAATCCTTGACGTGGAAAAAATACCCCCCCGCCAACAACGCACCAAATACCGCAATTACCAGCAGAATCCGTATCCCCAGCGGCCATACACCGATGGTGTCAAATTCCAGCTCGTCAAAATTAATGTCCTTGAGGCCCAGCGTATCAAGCAACGCCATGATCACACCTCTCCATTGTCTTTCAGCACCGGATCGGGTGCGCGCACTTTGACCTGCATTTCGAAGCGACTCCCCTGTTCTCCAAGGGTTTCGTCAGCTTCAACCTTGGTCAGGTTGGGGTCTTTAAACTTTGACGAGCCGTTCAATTTTCTCATGAGGGCAGAAATGCGGTTATTGGATTCCGCAAAACCCGTTAACGAGAGATTATCCCCCGCCCGAATCATCCCGGAGAAAAAGACGCCATCCGGCACGGAACGTACGAATTCGTCGAAAATCTTGACAGTTTCTGGTCGATTGCTCTGCAAGCCCTGGATGACTGTCATGCGTTCCAGCATTTCCTGCAGGCGAGTTTTTAGCTCATTTATCTCCTTGACTTCTTTGTCCAACTTGGCCGTTTCCGCCCGCAAAAACTCGTTGCGGCTCATCTGGTTGTCGATATTGCCAGTAACCCACCGATCCCAGACCAGGACTGCCAACAGTGCACCGAATACGAATCCACCGAGCACGATCAGAAATTCGCGCTTTTTCTCTTCGCGATGCGCTTCTCGCCAGGGAAGTAAGTTAATCCTTGCCATGATTAGTCAAAACTCCTGAGGGCGAGACCCGCGGCAATCAACATTGCCGGCGCATCGTTCGCAAGTGCTACAGCGTTCACCCGGCTCGCTACCGACATATTCGCGAAAGGGTTGGCGATGATAACCGGCAATCCAAGCTTTTGCTCCATTTCGTCGCGCAAACCGTCCATCGCCGCAACACCACCCGCCAGTACTAGTTGGTCCACATAGTTGTACTGGCTGGATGAAAAGAAAAACTGTAAAGAACGGGACACCTGCTGAATCAGCGCTTCCTTGAATGGTTCGAGAATTTCCGTCTCGTAATCTTCCGGCAGACCGCCCTGCTTCTTGGCCTGACCTGCTTCCTCTACAGATAATCCGTAGCGGCGCTGAATTTCCTCGGTCACCTGCTTGCCACCAAATAATTGCTCGCGGGTATATAACGTCTTGCCGTCCACCAGCACGCTCAAGGTCAGCATCGTCGCGCCAATATCTGCGACCGCAACCACCTGATCCCCAATTTCTTCGAGCTGCTCGGCGATAAGCTTGAAGGCCCGCTCCACGGCAAACACTTCCACATCGACCACTTTCGGCGTCAGGCCGGCCAGTTCCAGCGCCTCCTGACGCAGATCGACATTCTCCCGGCGGCAGGCCGCCAACAGCACATCCACCTGATCCGGGTTGGTAGCGGACGGGCCAATCACTTCAAAATCCAGGGACACTTCGTCCAACGGGTAGGGAATATACTGATCTGCTTCCAGGGCAATCTGCCCTTCAAAGCCCTGGTCGCTCAAGCCCGCCGGCATCTCGATGACCTTAGTGATCACCGCCGAACCGGGAACCGCCACTGCTACATCTTTCAAGCGGGTTTTCGACTGGCTGACCACTTTGCGAATAACTTCCGCTAACACATTGACATCATTGATATTTTTTTCAACGACGGTGTTCGCCGGCAGGGGCCGAACCATATAACTTTCCACACGGTATCTGCCACCGCTTTTGCTTAATTCCAGCAGTTTGACGGTAGAAGACGTGATATCCACCCCGAGTGTGGGTGTAGACTTTTTGTCGAGAAAGCCGAAAATTCCCATTTTTATTTTCTAATTCCCGTAGTTATGCCAAGCAGATACTAAACCACTTTAACTAATTATCGCAACTTTGCAAGTGTATTGTTACCCACTTACCGCTATATAATAGCCAAGCCTAATTACTTCGCCACTGATCATATCAAGGTTGTAATGCATTTTCTCGCTCGACTCATCAAATTTTTTCTCAGGCTACTGATCCCCGCCTTGGGCGCCGGGCTGATCGTGACCGCTAGTCTGTACATGTACCTTAGCCCCAAATTGCCGCCGGTGGAAACCCTCAAAACGGTAAAATTGCAAATACCTTTGAGAGTATTCTCACAAGATTTACAACTAATCGGCGAATTTGGCGAAAATCGCCGCTCCCCCATTAATTTCGAACAGATTCCACCCTTGTTCGTGCAGGCCATTCTATCTGCAGAAGACGACAGTTTTTATACCCATATCGGCGTGGACTTCAAGGGTCTGTTGCGCGCCGCACTGGAACTGGTTCGCACGGGCAGCATTCAATCGGGAGGCAGCACCATAACCATGCAGGTCGCGCGCAACTTCTTCCTAACCAGGGAACAAAGTTTCGTGCGCAAATTTAACGAAATTTTACTCGCGCTACGCATCGAAGACGAAATTTCCAAAAACGATATACTGACCTTGTACGCTAATAAAATATATTTGGGTAACCGGGCCTACGGGGTTCAGGCGGCCGCGCGCGTGTACTACGGTAAGTCGATTGAGGAACTGAACTTACCGCAACTGGCTATGATCGCCGGGTTACCCAAGGCGCCTTCCACGTTCAATCCTCTGGCCAACCCCGAGCGGGCGCTCGGGCGCCGTAACTGGATTCTCGCCCGGATGTATAAACTCGGGCACATCGACAAAGCTACCTACGCTGATGCGGTGGTGGCACCGGTTGACGTCAGTTATCACGGGCCGCTGGTGGATTTCGACGCACCTTACGTAGCAGAAATGGCGCGCCAGGAAGCCATTGCGCAGCTCGGCCTGGACGCCTACACCAACGGTTACTCCGTCATTACTACCATCGACAGTACTCTGCAGAAAAAGGCTGTGCAGGCGCTGCGCACAGGACTGCACGCCTATGACTGGCGGCACGGCTATCGCGGCCCGGAAAAAAATTTACCCGACCCCACCACCTGGCTTCCAGCCCTGCGCCAGACGCCAGCCTACGGGGAAACCCAACCCGCCGTCGTCACCACCCTTGACGACACTCAGTTGTCCGTACAGCTGGCGGACGGCAGTAATGCCACCCTCGACTGGGACACCAGCCTCAAGGGTTTACGGCGCTACGTGACCGAGAACAGTCGCAGTGCCGCTATCGCCAGACCCAGCGATATGTTCACCGTCGGCGATCTGGTGCGCGTGGTCGCCGCGAATAACCGTTGGCAATTGACCCAGGTACCCGCGGCGGAAGCCGGCCTGGTGGCCCTGGCCCCGGAGAATGGCGCCATCAAGGCACTGGTGGGTGGCTACGATTTTAACCGCTCTCATTTCAACCGGGTAACCCAGGGAGAACGCCAGCCAGGCTCCAACTTCAAACCGTTTATTTACGCCACCGCGCTAACCAAGGGCATGACCGCGGCAACCGTGATCAACGATGCGCCAGTGGTATTCGATGACCCCGGACTGGAGAGTGTGTGGCGCCCCGAAAATGACAGTGGCAAATTTTACGGACCGACGCGGTTGCGCACTGCTCTGTACCTGTCGCGCAATCTGGTTTCAATACGCGTGCTACGCAGCCTCGGCATCAAAAACGCAATCCGTGGATTGCAGAATTTCGGATTTAAAAGCGACGAGTTACCGAAAAATCTATCCCTCGCCCTCGGCACCCATGCCCTGACCCCCATGGAAATTGCCACCGGTTACACCGTATTTGCGAATGGCGGCTTTAAGGTCGAACCCTTTCTAATTGAGCGCATCGACGATCAGGAAGGCAACACGGTGTACCGCACCAACCCGATCACCGTCTGCAACGATTGCGCTGAGATGCTCGAAACAAATAATGCGGATGGGGGTAACACGACATCGGATAGCGAACCGTATGCGGGAGATATCGCGGTCAAAGACACGACCGTCATAAAAGCACCAACATTGCGACCAGCGCCAAGGGTAATGGATGAGCGCGTCATCTATATCGTCGACTCCATACTCAAGGATGTCATTCGCAGGGGCACGGGCACTAAGGCTCTAGCACTCAAGCGTAGCGACCTGGCGGGTAAAACCGGGACAACCAATGGACCTCGCGACGCCTGGTTTTCGGGCTACAACCCCACCATCGTCACCACGGTCTGGGTTGGATTTGATGGCAATGAACCGCTTGGGAGAGGCGAATACGGCGGTTCTGCCGCACTACCGATCTGGATGGATTTTATGGGTGTAGCCCTCGCGGGCAAACCCGAAACATACCTCCCGCAACCGGACGGCCTGGTTTCGGTACGCATTAATCCTGTCACCGGCCAACGCGCGGCCCCCGGGGACACGGACGCGATATTTGAGTTGTTTTTGCGGGAAAACGCGCCGCCGCCGCTCGCTAATCAAAACACCCCTTTTGGACACCAGAGCGCGCCGCTACCACAGGATATTTTCTAGCTAGTCTGTCGCGTCAAGGCCTTGCGGAGGATTGCTCAGCAGAGTTGACCAGTCAAACGTCTGGTCGCCGACCACATAAAAAAACGGATTGAGTAATTCCTCTTTGGTGTTGTAGCGCATCGGTGCGAAATCAATATCCAGCACGGCACCGCCCGCGGCCTCGACCACCGCCTGAGCAGCCGCCGTATCCCACTCACAGGTCAATGCCAGGCGCGGATAAAAATCCGCCTTACCCTCCGCCACCAGACACAATTTTAGTGAACTGCCCATGGAAACTGCCTGCACCGGGCCCAGTTGTGCCGAAAGACCTGTCAATAATGCCTCTACTGTACCGGCACCGTGCCTACGACTGGCCACTACCGTCACTTCTCCGGGTGGTGGTAACGGGCGCACCTGGATGGACGCTCGTATCCCATCTACTTCCTTGAATGCACCAGTTCCTGCCGACCCAGCGTACACGACCCCGGTAACGGGCACGTAGACAACACCTAGCACCGGGATGTGATTTTCTATCAACGCAATATTGACGGTAAACTCGCCGTTGCGCTGGATAAACTCTTTGGTGCCATCTAGCGGATCGACAAGCCAGTAACGCTGCCAACGACTACGCTCGCGAAAAGCCGGAATAGTCCCTTCCTCCGACAGAACCGGAACAGCGGGCAATATGCCGCGCAGGCCGGGCACAAGCAGACCATGGGCGGCAAGATCCGCCGCCGTTACCGGAGACTCATCGCTTTTGGTCCGCACATTGAGTTGATCGCCGTCATACACGTCGAGAATCGCCTGTCCCGCCTGTTGCGCCAGCGCAATCACCTGCTCCAGCAACGCCCCAGGGTTAATTTCAACGTCTGTCTCGCTGGTGTTTTTTGTCACGCTTAAAATTCTTCTCTGTTATTTGCGCCTGGTTGAGGGTCGGCGACGCACGGCTCTGTCGGCAAACCCTGCTCGTGCAGGATATCGCGCACCAAATACAATGCAGCAATGGACAGGCTGTCCGAAACGTCCCCGCGCGCCATCAGTTCGCCTAAATCCGCCAACGGCCAGGCCATCACCTCCAGCGGCTCCGGTTCGTCGCCAGGCAAGGACGAGGGATAAAGCCCCTGGGCGAGCACAATATCGATGGTGCGCGACATGTACGATGGCGACAAATGGATACTTTTGATGAATCTAAGTTGGCGCGCGCCGTAGCCCGCCTCTTCCTGTAATTCGCGATTGGCCGCCACCACATTTTGTTCCCCGGGGTCGATCGCCCCCTTGGGCAAGCCCCATTGATAGTCTTCGATTCCCGCTGCGTATTCGCGCACCAGCACCACAGAGGCATCATCTAACAGGGGCACCACGACCACCGCGCCAAATCCGGCAGATGCCAGCCGTTCATAGGTGCGTTCAACCCCATTACTGAAACGCAGTTCTAGTTGCTCCACCTTAAATAGACGCGTGCGCGCCACCGCCTGTCGCTGCAATATTTTCGGGACTTTCATTGTGCTAGGATTGGACGTCATGTTACGCAACCTGCCAGACTGACTTTCGAGTATTATCCGCAATGATTGACTGGAGCGCCATCGACACCGTTTTCCTCGATATGGACGGCACACTGCTCGATCTGCATTTTGATAACTATTTCTGGCTGCACCACCTGCCCCGGCGCTACGCAGAACACCACAACCTCGACCCCGATCAAGCCCTTGAGCACTTACTGAGTCAGTTTGCGAGCAAACAGGGCACCCTCGACTGGTATTGCACCGATTACTGGTCATACACGCTGGCGGTTGATATTCCAGCGCTCAAGCGCGAGGTTAGCCACCTGATTGCCGAACGACCCCAGGTGCGGCGCTTTCTGCAACAGCTTGGTGCAGACCAACGCGCGCGCATACTGATCACCAACGCCCACCGCCACAGCCTTAACCTGAAACTCGACATTACCGGCATCGACGCCCTGCTCGACCAGGTCATTTCTTCACACGATTACGGTGCGCCAAAAGAATCTCGAGCTTTTTGGCAGCAGCTCGCAACCCAGGTAAACTTTAATCCCGCACGCTCCCTGTTTATCGACGACAGCGAAGCCGTACTGCGTGCCGCTCGAGCGTATGGAATAAAACAGCTGATTTGTATTCGCCAGCCCGACAGCAAGCAGGCACCGCGGGGAAATCTGGAGTTCCCGGCAATTGACCATTTTGATGAACTATTAGCCACACCTTTAAACGACGACTTGCGCGGCACCGGAACAGGCTAATAAATACGTCATTGATTATGGAAAAAGTACGGGTCGACAAATGGTTGTGGGCAGCGCGTTTTTACAAAACTCGGGCGCTGGTCAAAAGCGCGATTGAGGCCGGTAAAATTACGGTTAACGGGCAGCGCGCCAAACCGAGTCGCGAAATTAAAGTTGGCGCAACGCTGGAAATTCGCCAGGGTTGGGACGAAAAAACCGTGTTTGTCACGGCACTCTCTGAGCAGCGTAGAGGCGCCTCTGAAGCCCAGCTTCTGTATGCCGAAACCCCGGCCAGTATCGCCAGACGACAACAGCATATGGCACTGCGCAGTGCGGCACGCGACGGTCACCAACCGCCGCAACAACGGCCCACGAAAAAACAGCGTCGCCAGTTACATCAATTTCAAAATAACGCCCACGACCAATAGTTGTAAATACAAAATGTAGTACCATAAGCCGCCAATGTACCCAGGCTCAGCTGACGGGCTTTGGCCCGACACCCCGCCGCCGACACCCGAACCACGCCATGCCAATACCTGAATCCGATATTCTTCAGCGTTTTATCTTTGTCGATAGCGACGTGCGCGGGGAAATCATCTCATTGGATGCGAGCTACCGGACCGTGCTCCAGCATCGCTCCCACACCGACGCCGTGCAATCCTTGATTGGTCAGTTCATGGCCGCGGTCGGGCTACTGAGCGCCACACTGAAATTTGACGGCACCATTACGCTACAGGCGCGGGGCGGCGACGGCCCGCTCGCGCTGATTATGGCGGATTGTTCCCACCATCACGACTTGCGAGCCATCGGACAGCTCAGGGATGAAATTCAGCCTGACGCTAGCGATTCCATCGACGACCGTGATATTCGCAAGCTTATAGGCAACGGACATCTAGCCGTAACCATCGATCCGCAGCAAGGGTCGCGCTATCAAGGCGTCGTCCCCCTGGAGCAATCCCGCCTTGATCGCTGCCTCGAAGAGTATTTCGAACGCTCCGAACAACTACCCACCCGCCTGTGGATCACTGCGGACGGCCAGCGCGCTGCGGGCCTGTTGCTGCAGGCGCTGCCGCTCGAGGTGCAAAGTCTGACACAACGCGAGGAAACCTGGGAACGGCTCACCAGCCTCGCACACACCGTCAGCGCTGCAGAGCAACTGACCTTGAGCCACCAGCAACAATTGCACCGCCTGTTCCACCAGGAGTCCGTGCGCCTGTTTACGCCCCAGGCGTTGCGCTTTGCATGTAGCTGCTCGCGGGAACGCACGGCTAACATGCTGGCCAATCTGGGCCGGGGCGAGATTCAGTCCATGCTGGCAGAACACCCGACCATCGAAGTCACCTGTCAATTCTGCCACTTCATCTATGCCTTCACCCGAACGGATATCGACGCAATGCTGGCCGCAACCACTCCGGTTCTGCATTGAAGTGGCGACTGACGACACCCTGGCCAGGCAAAAACTCGCGCTTCGCCCTCGGCACGTTTTCTGGCATAATTGTCGGCCGTTTTTCTGGACCGCTTTCGCCTGGTGAACAACCCTACACATTTTCCCCTGTGCGCCGCGGCGAACTACCTGTTGGGGTGGCCCCTGACATACCTGCGGCGCGACACTCTGATCGCATGGTTGCATCGTCTACCGGGCACTGACTGGTTGAACCATGCGGTTCTGGACCATCCTTTTTTGAACTCTCCACAGGATTGATACTAATGACCCAAATCGAAGATTCTGCGGTAAATGTCTATACTGACCTCAGCCACGCGGAGCTCATCGAACTAGCGCTGCTGCGCAAAGAAGGCGTACTCACTAACACAGGCGCGCTACTCACCACCACCGGCAAACATACAGGCCGCTCCCCGGCAGACCGCTATATTGTCGACGAGCCCAGCAGCACCGACGCCATCGCCTGGGGTCCGGTCAATCGCCCATTTGCCGCAGACGCTTTCAACGCCCTCTGGGCGCGGGTCGACGCTTACCTGATCGACCGGGATCGCTTTGTCACCCACCTGCACGTAGGCCAGGATCCGGAATACTATTTACCGGTTACCGTCACCACCGAAACCGCCTGGCATTCGTTGTTTGCACGCAATATGTTTATCCGTACTGAAAAATTTAACCCGGCCGGCAAAGAGAAATGGAAAATACTGCACGCAGCCAACTTCGTCTGCGATCCCGCGCGGGACGGGACCAACAGCAGCGGTGCGGTGATTCTGAATTTTGCGCAGCGCAAAGTGCTGATCGCCGGGATGAAATACGCTGGTGAAATGAAAAAAGCCATGTTTTCGGTGCAGAATTTTCTGCTGCCGGAAAAGGACGTTATGCCCATGCACTGCGCGGCAAACGTGGGCTCGGCCGGCGATGTCGCGCTGTTTTTCGGCCTGTCCGGCACCGGCAAGACGACCCTGTCCGCCGACCCCGACCGCTACCTGATTGGCGACGATGAACACGGCTGGGCGAAAGGTGCAGTATTTAATGTGGAGGGTGGCTGCTACGCCAAAACCATCAACCTGAGCCAGAAAAATGAACCCGTGATCTGGGATGCGATTCGTTTCGGCGCCATCGTTGAGAATGTCGTGGCCAATACGCAGCGCGTCCCCGACTACGACGACACCACGCTAACTGAAAACGGGCGCTGTAGCTATCCCCTTGAACACGTGCAGATGCGCACTGCCGAGAACCGGGGCGGGGAGCCCAAAAACATCCTTTTTCTGACCTGCGACGTTACCGGTGTGTTGCCCCCGGTGTCGATCCTGTCCAAGGAAGCGGCAGCCTACCACTTCCTGAGCGGCTATACCGCAAGGGTGGGTTCCACCGAACTGGGTGCCGCCGCGGGCATCAACCCGACCTTTTCCACCTGTTTTGGCGCGCCGTTCATGCCCAGACCCGCAGGCGTGTACGCGGAATTGCTGATGAAACGCATCGCGGACTTCGACAGCCGGGTGTATCTGGTGAACACCGGCTGGACCGGAGGTGCCGGGGGCGCCGACGGGACGGGATCGCGGTTTCCCATACCGGTTACCCGCGCCATCGTGGCAGCTATTCAGAACAACGCGCTGCACAATGTACCAACGCAAAAGCTGCAATTGCTGAACCTGGAAATTCCCACCGCCGTGCCGGGCGTCGATGCAAAATATCTGAACCCGCGCGACGCCTGGGACGATACAGCAGCATATGACGCACAAGCCACTAAACTGGCCACGCTGTTTATCGAGAATTTCAAAAAGTTTGCGGTCTCGAACGAAATCACCCAAAGCGGACCGCGTCTGGACTAGCTCCACCTGATCCAACTGCGGTACGCCCATTCTGTCGCTCCAGGCCTGAAGCGACAGAATGGGGACACGCGTGATAATCAGAGATAGCGTCTGGTACTGCCACGGGGCGGACTGACAATCAACGGCACTTAACAAAATATCGGCCCGCGGCCCAATGTCGTAGCGCGTTTATCCAGCGCTGGCTTGCGTGCCGGACGTGTAGGCCGCCAACCCTTGCCGATAGCATTCCTGGCTTTTTTCCACCTCGCCAAGCTCTACCAGAATTGCCGCTAATTCGGCATAGGCTTCGGGGCTCTGTAGCAGGCGTAATGAGGCTTCCAGGTAGTCCCGCCCCTTGCCCCAAAGTCCAGCGCGCCGACACAGGCGTCCGAGAGCCAGCAACAGATCCGGATCGTCTGGATGGGAGCGCAACCAACCCTCGGCAAAAGCCAGTTGTCTGGCCCCATCGCCCTTGCGTAACACACCATACAACCTGATAAGGCGCGGTTCCCAACCATCGCCTTTTAGATAGCCACGCAGCAGGGATTCCGCCTGTAGTGATTCGCCGACATGCTCCAGCGCGCCAGCGCAGGCGAAAATAAGGTCGGGATGGCGACGCAGCTGACGCGGCACTTCTGACCACAACCGCATCACCGCTTCGCCCGCATGTGGGTCGCCGACGCTGACCTGCTCGGCCCGTTTGGCATCCAGCAAGCTACGATAGTAGTTCGCTTCTAATTCCTGCAACGCGGGTTTGGATTTGACTTTGTAGCGCCGCAAGTCCGGCAACAGCTTGCCGAGACTCTCCTGGTCACCACTTTGCTGATAGACCTCGGCCAGCAGTGCCAGTGCCTGGGTGTGGTGAGGCGCGCGCCCATGCAGATCGCGCAACAGGGTCACCGCTTCCGGCAGCCGATCCTGTCTTATAAGCATTTTGGCCTGGGTCAAGCCAGCTATCCAGCCTGCTTCCGTCCCCAACAGGCTGGCCTTCGCCAACCAGCGCTCGGCTTCATCTTTCTGCCCCAGCTCAACGGCGGCCTGCGCGGCCATCACATAATTCACCAGCTGCATATCCGAAGAGGACGCCGCCTTGCCGAGGTGTTTTTGTGCGACAGCCCACTGCCCGGACACAAACGCCTCCAAACCGCGCCGGGTAAGGGCCCGGCTTTTGGTGAGTGCGCGACCCTTGCGCTGCCCCCACAGGGCAGCCAACGGTCCAAATATTGCCACCAGCAAGCGGCGCAACAACCACACGACGAACCACAGTACCAATAACGACAACACCACCAACCACAGATTGGCCTGAACGGCAAAGTTATCGATGGAGAGTAGAATAAAACCCTGCTTATTCTGCATCAGCCAGTACAACAGGCCGCCGAAGCACAGGGCCAACGCGACCACCAGCAAGCGCTTCATCACGGCGTTGCGCCCGCAACGGACTTACGTGTCTCCCGCTCGCGCAAATAGCGTCGTAGCGCGTCCAGCGACCCGGAAATGTCCGGCAGCTGTTGCGCGACCTCCTGTGCCTTCAAGGACTGCAACTGAGTAATTAGCACTTGCGCGCCCGGACTCAACGGATAGTAGGTTTGCAGCCATTGCTCGGCCTTTTGCAAGCTCGCCACGTAGACCACCTGTTCCTCGCGCAACAATGCCAGCTCAGCCTGTTCAAGGGCGAGGCGTAAACTGTGGTTGAGCAACAGCTCCTGATCCGCAGACAACATCGGCGTCAGCGGCCTGTCGAGCGTACGGATCGTCAGATAACCCTCTGAAAAGCGTCGTAAAGCCTGCTGGGCATTGGCGAGTAACTTTGCATACCAGCGCGGCTGCGCTGGTGCAGCCTCTACAGCATCGACCACAGATCCGTCCGCGGACGCCTGCGCTGTTTCCACAGCCGCAGGTGTTGCAACAGCCGTCAGCCTGGGTAGCGACTGTAATTTAGTGACGGCTTCACCCAGGGCCACAAGCTGCAGATACAGGCCTTCTCGATCGACTGTCGCAACAAGTCGCAAAGCGCTGATGTCCTGGGCGAGCGCCTCGCGCACAGCAAACAAACCGGCATCGCCTACTTCAGCAAAAATTTTATCGCTGCTCTCAAGCAGCGCCAGTGCTGCGCCAGGCTGCCGTTCACTGAGCAGCCGCTGGTGAGCGAGACGCAGCAGAAATTCCGCCTCCGCCAGTATCAAATCTTCGCGGCCAGAAGCAGACATATTCCGTATCAATTGTTCCTGACTGGCGAGGCGTGCCTCCAGCGCATCGCCGTGCGCCACCTGCACGCTAAACCGCTGCGCCCAGTCCTGAACTTCGCGATCAAACTGTCCCTGTAACGCGTCCAGTTGCCCCCGCTGCTGTTCGAGTGCGGCGGCAAGCCCCTGTTTCGAACTGCCCGGTCCAACCTGCTGCCACCACTGCCAACCAAAAAACCCGCCGCCGACCAGCGCGGCCAGTAAAAGCAGCAGTACTATTTTCCCCCATAGACCAGCGCCACTGGACTTGTCCGCAGGCGACTGTTGCTCAGTCGCAGTTTGCGCTGGCGCGCTACCTTGCCCAGTGTCCTCGCCAACGGCCTGTTGCGTCTGTGGTGCAAGGTCAGAGGCAGTATTCTTGCCGTTATTATCACCGCCAGGTGGCGTAGTCACGGTAGCACCTGTTTCGTTTGGGTTGTCCACAAGGAATATCCTGACTCCACATCATCAACAATAGTTTTTGGTCTACGACCACTGGGCACACAGTGCCGCTGGCCAACACCTCTTTTGAACTACTACGACGCGCTAAAAAATGCCGTTAATTCAACGGCGCTCATTTCCTTCGCCCGCACTACAAGGGTACGACGGCCTACTGGTGCCCAGTGTACCAGCGTCTGATTTCTCCGACCATGTGCCCGGTCACAGCACTGCGGGCGACGATAATCGTGGCCGCACTCACCCTGCGAACCTGCTCGGCAACACGCTCGCCGGGCACCAGCAAGCAATGGCGGGCCAACGGGTCCTGTGAATCGCTGCCGAGCACCCGCGTTACAGCGTGCATTAATTCAACGCTGTGGATAACCACCAGCAACTCCGATTTTGAAGTCAAAATATGTTGCAGTTGCTGCGCGTGTCGGGCATCCACCACCCGGCGGTAAAGATCACAATAATCCACCTCTGCACCCCGCGCCACCAACGTATCTGCCAGTAGGGCACGCCCCCCCTCGCCGCGCATAATCAATACCCGTTGCCCACTAACCGGTTGCAATTGAGGTAGTGCCAGCAGCGCTTCACTACTCGCGCCCCGAGCGGGGACGGTCACTTCGATGTGCTGCGCACGCAGTGGTTGAGCGCTACTTTCTCCCACAGCAAAACACTCTACATGTAACGGCCACGGACGCCCGTACCAATCCCACCAGGACAGGGCCAGCTGCGCCGCCCGGCGACTGACAAAAACTGCCTTGTGGTAGTCGCCGAGGCACTGCATGCGCGTAAGTACTTCAGGAGTGTCGACGGCGAAGGGGGAAATGCGCATTACCGGGTACTCAAACACCTCGCAGCCCAGAGTTGCCAGTTCCGCGATCAGGGGATCGCCCGCATGTTGTGGCCGAACAATCAGCACAGCGCGGGGGGCATCCATATCAGGCGCGCTGAATAGCCGCCAAAATATCGCGAGCACCACGCTGTAACAGCCGTTCTGCCACTTCCACCCCCAATTGCTCCGCAGTGGCGGCGCTGCCGCGCAATTCATCACACAACAACTGTGCGCCATCGGGGGAGCCAACTCGCGCGCGCAGATAAATCTGTTGATCGCCTTCCAGCTCAGCGTAAGCGGCGATGGGCACCTCGCAACCGCCGTCCAGATGCCGATTCACCGCCCGCTCCGCCGTGACACAAATCGTGGTCGCAGCGTGGCCCAGCGGGGTGAGTAATTCAAGGATGCGCCGATCCTCGCTGCGGCACTCAATTCCGATAGCCCCCTGCCCAGCGGCTGGCAGGGACAATTCGGTCGGTAAACGTTGGCGAATACGATCCGCCAGATGCAAACGCACCAGTCCGGCGGTGGCGAGAATAATTGCATCGTAATCTCCCGCCTCAAGTTTGGCGAGACGGGTGTTGACGTTGCCGCGCAAATCACTAATTTTCAGATGCCGGTGCGCCGCCCGCAGCTGACATTGGCGGCGCAAGCTGGACGTCCCCACGCGGCCGCCGACCGGTAAGTCATTGAGACTGGCGTACAAATCCGATACCAAGGCGTCGCTGGGATCCTCCCGTTCACAAATCGCACCCAGCGACAAACCTTCCGGCAACAGCATCGGCAGATCTTTCATGGAGTGCACGGCGATATCGGCGCGCCCGTCTAACAGCGCCACCTCCAGCTCCTTTACGAATAAACCCTTGCCGCCAATTTTGGCGAGGGATGTGTCCAATATTTGATCGCCACGGGTCGTCATGCCGATAATATCCACCGGCAGATCGGGGTGATGGCGTTGCAGCAACTGTTTAACGTGATGCGCCTGCCACAACGCCAGTGGGCTTTCGCGAGTCGCAATACGCAAGGGGATGGTGCCAGTGGAAGTCATGGGAAGTTAGCAGCCGAATGACAACGAGGCGCCATGATAACAGAATGGGTGTTGCCCATTGCTGACCTGATCAGATTTGTTCCAGCAACTTGCGCAACGGCCCGATATGACGGCGACTCACCTGAGGCTTGATATCGAGTCCTTCGAGGCGCACAAAACACTGCCCCTCCTTGTCTCGCTCCAGCCCATCGATATGATTAATTGCCACCAACGCGTTGCGATGAATGCGCATAAAGCGGCCTTCAAACTCCTGCTCCAGTTCTTTCAAGGTTTCATCCAGCAGCACTTCCCCTTCGTTGTAGTAGGCGGTGACATACTTGTGATCCGCCTGGAACAGGCGTACTTCCGCCACCGCGACCAGATCGATACCGCGGCGATTTTTGGCGGCAATATGGGTGCGTCCGCCGGAGGCGAACCCGGGCTTTTGTTGTAACTCGGTGAGCTGCGCTTTATTGACTCGGCGCGTGCGATTGAGCGCCATATCCAGATCTGCCTGTTTCACCGGCTTTAACAAATAACCGACTGCCTGGGTGGAAAACGCCTGAATCGCATAGTCGTCGTATGCCGTGCAAAAAATAACCGCCGGTGGTGGATCCAGCTCGGCGAGGTGCTGCGCCGCCGCAAGACCGTCCATACCTGGCATGCGCACGTCCATAAATACCACATCGGGGGAGGTTTCCCGTGCTATTTTAATAGAGTCCTGACCATTGCCTGCCTGACCAACAATACGGCATCCGCCGAGTGCCAGCACCATGCGCGCAAGGCGCTCCCGGGCCAGCGGCTCGTCGTCTACAATCAGTATATTCATCGTTATTGTGATCCGCTCACGGGATAGCTGATGGACGTTACATAACGCGTATCATCGGCTTCAAATCGCAATTTTGCGCTTGGACCAAAATGGGCCTCCAGCCGATGGCGTACGTTGCTCATTGCCATTTTACTGCCCTTGTTGTGCTTCATGCGTGGGTTGCGCGGGTTGCTGACGTTAATCTCGATGCGATCGGCAATTCTTTTCACCCGGATCTGAATTTCTCCACCGTCCGGCAACATCTGAATACCGTGATAGACCGCATTTTCGAGCACCGGTTGTAACGTCAAGCAGGGTATCTGCACACCCGCGCCATAATCGCCGATTTCCCAAACGGTTTGCAACCGATCGCCCAGCCGCAACTTCTCCAGTTGTAAATAGCTGCGGGACAGCGCCAATTCCTCGCGCAGTGGCACCAGCGTCTGGGAATCGGTCAATGCACGGCGAAACAGGTCGGACAAATCCTCCACCACCCGCTCCGCTTTTTCGGGATCGGAACCAATCAGGCTGGCAATCATATTCATGCTGTTGAATAAAAAATGTGGGCGAATACGCGATTGCAGCGCCTGAATGCGCGACTCCAGTTCGGCCCGTTGCTGAATGCGTAACTGCTGTTGCAAAAACAGGAACCGCAGTACCACGCCGGCCGGTATCGCCGCGATCAATACATTTTCCAGTACTTGAGTAGCATCCAGTGGCCGCCCTCTGAATCCATAGGAAAGCAACAGCTCTGCGCCAACACTGCTTACCAGTGTGACGCCCAGAATCAATGCATAGCTAATCAGCGCGCCGCTAACAAATGATAGCCCCACCAGTTTTGGGTTCACTTTGCATAACACCAGAGCGCTGAGCAGGGATATCCACAGCGCCAGTACCGATACCTGCCCCAGCAGCATCCAGTTAAATGGGTCCAACCCACCCGCGGCCACGGTAATAAGCAACGCCAGTAGTTCCGCGATCACCACAACCCCGAGCAACCCCTCGCCGCGACACAGGTCGGGTAAAACATAGTCGACATCGCCAAGCGATACGGGTTTGTGTCCGAGGGAAAAATCAAACTTCAACTTCACACCTGCTTTTCTCCGCCGCGTTTGTCCTTCAATTCGTTATAATAATATCCACTCGCTAGTGAAGCACGTTTCGCTCCCGCGCAACAACCCTGCCAGAGGCCGCGCCAATGACCGATAAAAAAACCGCCAACCCCTCCTGGGGAGGGCGTTTCAGCGAAGCCACAGACGCGTTTGTCGCGCGCTTTACCGCGTCGGTGAACTTTGATCAACGTCTGTTTCGCCACGACATACAGGGCTCCCTCGCCCATGCGGCCATGCTGCACAAAGCGGGTATTTTAAGCGCGGCGGAAAACCAGCAAATCGCGGTCGGCCTGCAGGAAATCCTCACCACCATCGAGGCTGGCGAGTTTTCCTGGTCCCAGGAGCTGGAAGATGTGCATATGAATATCGAGGCGGTGCTGACCAAAAAAATTGGTATCGCCGGCAAAAAATTACATACCGGGCGCTCGCGTAACGATCAGGTTGCAACGGATATTCGTCTTTGGCTGCGGGATGAAATTGACGGTATCGCCGTGTTACTCAATGCGCTACAAGTGGCACTACTGGACCTGGCCGAACGGGAAGCGCACACCATCTTACCGGGCCTGACCCATTTACAGACTGCGCAACCGGTCACCTTTGGCCACCATATGCTGGCGTGGTTTGAAATGCTGGATCGCGATTACGGACGCCTGCGGGATTGCCGCAAACGACTCAACCAATCACCCCTCGGGGCGGCCGCGCTGGCGGGCACCACCTACCCCATCGACCGCGCCCTTACCGCACAACTGCTGGGCTTTGACCAACCCACGGAAAACTCCCTGGACTCCGTCAGCGATCGCGATTTCGCCATCGAGTTCTGCGCCTTTGCGAGCCTGTTGCTAACCCATTTGTCGCGGGCCTCCGAAGAACTTATTCTGTGGACGTCGTCAGCGTTTGGCTTTATTCGCCTTCCCGATCGTTTCTGCACGGGCTCTTCGATCATGCCGCAAAAGAAAAATCCCGACGTGCCGGAGCTGGTACGGGGCAAAACCGGCCGGGTGTACGGCCACTTGCTGGGCCTGTTGACCCTGATGAAATCCCAGCCACTGGCTTACAACAAGGATAATCAGGAAGACAAGGAACCCCTGTTTGATACGGTAGATACGGTACGCGACTGTCTACAGGCCTATGCGGCGATGATGCCCGCAGTGGAAGTCGTAGCGGACAACATGCTGGCTGCTGCGCGCCAGGGTTTTGCCACGGCCACCGATCTGGCGGACTACCTGGTACGCAAGGACGTCGCCTTTCGCGACGCCCACGATATTGTCGGTAAAGCCGTCGCATTTGGTATCGAATGTGGGCGCGATTTATCGCAAATGACCCTGGAAGAACTGCGCACATTCTCCCCGCACATTGGTGCAGACGTATTTGATGTTCTGACCCTTGAGGGGTCCGTCGCCGCCCGCAACCACCTGGGCGGCACCGCTCCGAATCAGGTGCTGGCCGCAGTGGTGCGCGGCCGGGAAAGACTTGCTGGACGGGATATCAATGTGTAGGTATTGTTTATAAATACACCCGCACGTCGGCTTCGCATTGCTGCGACAAAGCCGCGCTGAGCATATCCGGCAAGGTCTGTCCGGTGGTCGAACACAGCCACACGCCGGCGTCATAATTAAAGTGAAAGCCCCCGGATTTCGCGGCCATCCAGATTTGCGCCATGGCCGGTTGTCGAGAAATGATAATTTGCGTGCCGGTCGCTTCACAGGTAATCGTTAGTAGACCGCTACTGGTCTCCACATCGAGGTCCGCGCCGCAGGCTTCCAACGCCTGATCGAGAGACTCAACCAGATCTTCGGCCAGAACATTAAATTCAGATTCGTTCACATTGCCCTCCTCGCAACCGGTTGGCAGTATACGTGATTGAGCCCTGGCCGGAAGTACCGCTATACTCCGCTTATCATCCCCACTATTATTTTGAGACAACTATTTTGAGACAACGTTGGCCTATGAAACCGTTACAATTTTCCCTGCTTATTATCTCGTCGCTGATCGGGCTCGCCGCCTGTGGCAACAAAGGCCCATTGTATTTGCCGGAACCCGCCGCACAACCGCAAAACACTGTTCCCACCGCAACCCAGCCAACCACCCAACCCGTATCCGAGGACAGCTCTGACGCGACCGGAAGCGGCACTTAAACCACCGCCGACATGAATCATTTCGATTATCGCAACGGCCAACTCTATGCCGAGGACGTGTCGTTGGCGAGTATCGCCGAGCGGTACGGAACGCCGACCTATGTGTATAGCCGTGCGGCGCTCACCGAACATTTCCTGGCCTATCAGAGCGCCCTCGCCGACTGCGCCCATCTGATTTGTTACGCGGTCAAAGCGAACTCGAATATCGCTGTACTCAACCTGCTGGCGCAACTCGGGGCGGGATTCGATATCGTCTCCGCTGGCGAGCTGGAGCGCGTGCTGGCTGCGGGCGGAGATCCCGCCAAAACCGTATTCTCCGGAGTGGGCAAACAACCGCAAGAAATTGCGCGGGCCCTGGAAGCGGGTATTTTCTGCTTCAATGTGGAATCCGCCACCGAACTGAGCACCATCAACGACGTGGCCGGGGCGTGCGGTAAAGTCGCGCGTGTGTCAATACGGGTGAACCCGGATGTGGATGCGGGAACCCACCCCTACATCTCGACCGGGTTACGGGAAAACAAGTTTGGTATCGACATCGCCGATGCGCGCGCGGTCTATCGCCAAGGGACCGCATTAACGCATCTCCGTGTGGTCGGAGTCGACTGCCATATTGGCTCGCAGCTCACCAGTGTGGCACCGTTTCTGGCCGCCCTGGAGCGTATTTTATTGCTGGTTGAGCAATTGGCCGAAGATGGTATCGACATCGAGCATCTGGATTTAGGTGGCGGCCTGGGGGTGCGCTACCGGGACGAAACGCCGCCGGACCCGCAAACCTATGTCAGCGCCATTCGCCAACGCCTCGGGCAGCGCGACCTGACCCTTATTTTCGAGCCAGGTCGCTCCATCGCTGCCAATGCGGGCGTGTTGTTAACCCGCGTCAACCAGCTAAAATCGAACCCTCAAAAAAATTTCGCGATCGTGGATGCCGGCATGAACGACCTGCTGCGCCCGGCTCTGTATCAAGCGTGGATGGCTATCGAACCGGTGCAGCTCGCCAGCAACCAGTCAGCTCAATCAAAAATATACGATGTGGTCGGACCAGTATGTGAAACGGGAGACTTTCTTGGTAAAGAACGGGAACTGGCGATCGCCGCCGGGGACTTGCTGTGTATCCGTTCGGCGGGAGCCTACGGGTTCGTAATGGCTTCCAACTACAATACCCGGCCGAGACCCGCTGAGATTATGATTGATGGGGCAGTGGTACATGAAGTGCGCACGCGGGAGACCATTGCAGATTTAATGCGCGGCGAAGCTATTTTGCCGAATAACCCGGTGCCTTGACGGCACCCCACAGGTATAGATTTTTAGTACAACGGTTCGCGACACAATAACATTCGCGACACAATAACAACGGAATCATTTTATGTTACTGCGCTTCACCAAAATGCACGGACTGGGCAACGATTTCGTCGTGATCGACGCCATTACTCAGGAAGTGCAAGTCACCGAAGCGCTGGCCCGTCGCCTGGCGGATCGACGCTTTGGCATCGGGTGTGATCAGGTGCTGGTAGTAGAGCCGCCCACCGATCCCAATGTGGACTTCGACTACCGAATCTTTAATGCCGACGGCGGAGAGGTTGCGCAGTGCGGCAACGGCGCCCGTTGCTTCGCAAAATTTGTACGTGATCGTCGGCTCACTGGCAAACATCATATCCTTGCACAAACCAAAGCTGGTGTACTGCAACTCACCGTCAATCGCGACAACCAGATCACCGTAAATATGGGGATCCCCCGCTTCGCACCGCAAGCGATTCCCTTTCAGGCCGAGCAGGCCGCCCTGCTCTACGATTTGCAGGTGGACGATCAGATAGTGCGCCTGGCGGCACTGTCCTTGGGGAATCCTCACGCGGTAATGCAGGTGCAGGACGTCACCACTGCACCGGTCGCCACACTCGGTGCACTCATCGAAGCTCACCCGCGTTTTACCCAGCGCGTCAACGCCGGGTTTATGCAGGTCATCAATCGCACCGAAATCAAGTTGCGGGTGTACGAACGCGGTGTCGGTGAAACCCTCGCCTGCGGCAGCGGCGCCTGCGCCGCAGTGGTGGCAGGAATACAACAAGACCTGCTAGACTCCACAGTCACAGTGCAATTACCCGGTGGCAACCTGCACATTAGCTGGTCAGGAGAAGACCAACCCGTCGCGATGACCGGCCCTGCCACCACGGTCTACCAGGGACGCATAAAAATATGAGTAGCGAAACGCCCCCGACCAGAAAGTCCAGCTCGTTGACCGAAGAGCGTGTGGCCGCTTTTCTTGCCGAACAGCCCGACTTTTTTACACGACACCCAAAGCTTCTGGAAAGCATTCAACTCCCCCATGAAAGTGGACAGGCCGTGTCGCTGATCGAGCGTCAGGTATCCGTGCTGCGCGATCGCAACATTGAAATGCGCCACCGTCTGAGCAACCTGCTGGAATCCGCACGCGCCAACGACAAGCTGTTTGAAAAAACCAAACGTCTGGTGCTTGCCATCCTCGAGGCCCGCGACCTGGCAAGTACGGTGGACACCCTGTACAACAGTCTGCGCACCGACTACCAGCTTGAGTACTACAACCTGATTTTGCTGGAAAACAGTAAACGAATCCCGGTCAGCGAAGCCCGGGTGGTAGGTCTTGACGAAGCACACAGTCAGGTGGGCACACTGCTGCGCAACAATCGCGCGATATGCGGCATTTTACGCCCTGACGAAACGGCGTTTCTATTTGGTGAGGACGGTAAAAACATTGGCTCCGTGGCGGCGGTACCGCTCAGCCACGGCCACACGTTCGGGATTCTCGCGGTTGGCAACTCGGATCCCAAGTATTATCGCAGCAGTATGGGCACCTTATTTTTGAGCTACATCGCCGAGATACTAAATCGAGTTATTCCACGCCTTATCACTTAACTGGGTGATGCCATGCCCGCCGCCACCGCAGGGATCCCGTTTGACGACCAGGCTAGTGCCTTTGCAGATTATCTGCGCTACCAGCGCCGGGTTTCCGCACACACCCTGAGTGGCTATTTGCGCGATTTGCGAAAATTTCAACACTGGGCCGCACACGCCAGTCTCGCTAGCTTGCAACAGGTGGACGACCAACATATTCGCCAATGCCTTGCCACCCTGCATCGTGGCGGACTCGCCCCCGCCAGTCTGGGGCGCTGGCTGGCTTCACTCAGAGCATTTTTTAATTTCGCAGTGCGGCGCAAATGGATTGCGGCCAACCCGGCCACAGGCATCAGCGCACCCAAAGGCCAGCGCAAGCTACCTAAAACCCTGGATGTCGATCAGACCGGACAATTTGTAGCGGTGCTCGGCGACGACTGGTTTACCTGTCGCGACCGCGCCATTGTGGAGCTGCTGTACTCTTCCGGGCTACGGCTCGCGGAGCTCGGCGCATTGAATCTGAACGCCATAGATTTCAGCGATGACACTGTCACAGTCACCGGCAAGGGCAGTAAAACCCGCACAGTGCCGGTGGGTAAACTGGCAGTAACGGCATTGCGACAATGGCTGACAATGCGTGCGCAAACCGCCACACCGGATAATAACGCCGTTTTTATCAGCCGCAATGGTGGGCGACTATCCCATCGTAGCATTCAACAGCGATTACACAAGCTGAGCGTCCGGCAAGGCATGCAAGGGCGCGTCCACCCGCATATGCTGCGACATTCCTTTGCCAGTCATCTACTCGAATCCAGCGGCGATCTGCGTGCGGTTCAGGAACTGCTGGGGCACGCTAACCTTGCGACGACACAGATTTACACCCATCTGGATTTTCAACACCTGGCCAAAACTTACGACCGCGCGCACCCCCGCGCGCACCGCAAACCGAGGTAACAAGCGCCCATAAAAAAGCGCCGCCCGCTGGGGCAGCGCTATTAAATTATTTGCTCCACGCACCTGCGATTTTGGAATCAACGCTCCGCGGACAAATTCAGCGCTAATTCACAGCGTGTCAGGATCAGGTCTGCAGACTATACGCCCCGGGCATTGCGCGTCATCCCGGTTCGCAGGTCAGACCGCATCCGCGCCAGTTTCGCCCGTGCGAATGCGAATAACTTCTTCGAGGGACGTGATGAAAATTTTGCCGTCGCCTATCTTACCGGTGTTCGCCGCTTTGGTTACCGCTTCGACGACAGCGTCTACCATCTCATCCCCGACTGCTATTTCGAGTTTTACCTTGGGTAGAAAATCCACCACATATTCAGCGCCGCGATACAATTCTGTATGCCCTTTTTGACGGCCGAAGCCTTTGACTTCGGTGACCGTGATGCCCTGCACGCCAACTTCCGCCAGGGCTTCGCGCACATCATCCAGCTTGAATGGTTTAATAATGGCCGTAATAAGTTTCATAGATCTCTGATTCCTCTTGATCAATACTTTTTTTGTCGTCACGCCGTAGCCAACGATACACCGTCATTCGCGAAATTGCACCCGCTTCATCCGCCGCTGCGCCGTATCTCGACCAGCATGTAGAGCCACTAACTCGCCCATTTGTCCGACCCCAATCACCCACCAGAATTCGCGCACAGTGAACCCGGCTGGCCACAAAAAACAGGGGGCAAATGCCCCCTGTAAATTGTTTCTCACAAATATCCTGTTATGTTATCCCGACATTCAGCTCTATTTGGCAGAAGTAAACTCTGGATATGCTTCCATACCGCATTCCGACAGATCCACGCCGTCGTACTCTTCTTCTTCGCTAACGCGGATACCAATCACTGCCTTGAGTATCGCCCAGACAATCAAACTGGTGACAAACACCCAGGTGAAAATCACCGCAATCCCGAGCAGTTGAGCGCCAAGGGTCGCATCGGGATTGGACAAACAGACCGCCAACAAACCCCATAAACCCACCACGCCGTGCACCGAAATGGCGCCAACCGGATCGTCAATCTTGACCTTGTCCATGGCGACTACGGAAAACACCACCAGTACACCACCCACCACGCCAATGACCGTTGACAGCATCGGTCCCGGTGTCAGAGGTTCAGCGGTAATTGCCACCAGACCAGCCAGCGCACCGTTGATCGCCATGGTCAAATCGGCTTTGCCAAACAGCAGACGGGCGATTACCAGCGCGGCAATCAGACCACCACAGGCAGCCGCGTTGGTGTTCACAAACACATCAGCTACGGCATTGGCTTCGTCGATATTGGACAACTTCAACTCCGAACCACCGTTAAATCCAAACCAGCCTACCCACAGAATAAACATACCGAGGGTGGCCAGGGGCATGTTGGCGCCCGGGATGGCGTTGGCTTTACCGTCGGCGGTATATTTGCCCTTGCGCGCGCCCAGCAATAGCACACCGGCCAGTGCCGCTACCGCACCGGTCATATGCACGACTCCGGATCCCGCGAAATCCAGGAATCCCGCTTCATTGAGAAACCCACCGCCCCATTTCCACATCCCTTCAATCGGATAGATAACACCGGTCATAACCACGGCGAACGCCAGAAACGCCCACAGCTTCATGCGTTCGGCCACCGCCCCGGACACAATCGACATCGCGGTCGCCACAAAGACCACCTGAAAGAAAAAATCCGATGCGCCGGAGTAGTAGGTGTCACCGCCACTGGCCAGCACCGCTTCGGTGGTCGCGTTGGCAATACTATTGCCAAACCAGCTGTCGGGCAGAATGCCATTGGTGCTACCGCCGTACATGATGGTGTAGCCCATTAACAGATACATCACGCAGGATATCGCGTACAGCGCAACGTTCTTGGTGAGTATTTCCGTGGTATTTTTGGCTCTCACCAGCCCCGCTTCGAGCATCGAGAAACCCGCCGCCATCCACATGACCAGCGCTCCGGATACCAGAAAATAAAACGTATCGAGCGCGTATTTGATCTGAACAATATCGTTTTCCATGCTATTCCCCCAATTGGAAGTATTAAGAAACTTAAACCGCTTCGTCGCCGGTTTCACCGGTGCGAATGCGTACAGCTTCCTGCAGATCAGAAATAAAGATTTTCCCGTCGCCAATTTTGCCGGTCTTGGCCGCGTTGAGAATGGCCTCCACTGCGCCCTCGACCAGACCGTCGGACAATGCCACTTCCACTTTCACCTTGGGCAGAAAATCCACAACGTATTCGGCCCCACGATACAGTTCGGTGTGACCTTTTTGTCGACCAAAACCCTTCACCTCGGTAACCGTTACACCCTGCACACCAACATTTGCGAGAGCTTCCCGGACGTCATCCAGTTTGAAAGGTTTGATCACGGCAGTGATCATTTTCATAGCTGTTCTCCTTATTAATTACAGCGACCCAGACAGCAGTCGCGGGTTACGAGAAGGTTCGCTTTCAAGGGGCTATACGTCGGCAAACAAAACAAGTCCTGCTGTGCCACCCCTTGCGACGTCATTGTCGGGAGTAAAACCACCAACCTTGCGATGTTCAAATGCAGGACACGTGCCAACCTCCAGAGCTAGCCACAAGGGAGACTTTTCAAGGCGATATGCACCGGTTTTGTGCGTTTTATCCTCGGACGGGTGATTATTTGCACCATATTAGGGATATTTCCATCCTGACTCGCCGCTGGTGCTCCTCGGCACAGGAGGGTAAAATCGCCGGGGACCCAATCGAAATGGACCTTCCAGATGAACCCCAGTAATTTGTTTAACGAGTTTATGCAGAAATTCGAATCCCTGTGGGGTCAGGATCTGGCGTCTGTGGACAACGAAATGCGTGCACAAATACGACGAGTGGCCCATAGCGCGTTTGATAAAATGGATCTGGTCACCCGGGAAGAGTTCGACGCACAGTGCGCGGTACTGGCCCGCTCGCGTGAAACCCTCGACCGCCTGGAACAGGCCGTGCGGGAGTTACAACAACAGCTGACCACCCAATCGCCAAATACCGAGTAGCGATACTGCTATTTTCGCGCGGACACTGGCGGCGCCAACCTCGGCCAGAGTGCCGATAACAAACACTTCAGGGAAGAAAACCAGCCATGACGCTTGCTATTGTTCACACCCGCGCAAAAATCGGTATAGATGCCCCTGCCGTGGCCGTCGAGGTACACCTGTCTAACGGACTGCCGAGCCTGAACATCGTCGGCCTGCCGGAAACTGCGGTAAAGGAAAGTAAAGATCGGGTACGCAGCGCGCTGCTCAACGCACACTTCGAGTTTCCACCGCGACGCATCACCATCAATCTCGCTCCGGCGAACATCCCCAAAGAGGGCAGTCGCTTCGACCTGCCCATCGCCCTGGGGATTCTGGCTGCCTCCGGACAACTGCCCGCGGAAAGTCTCGCGGACTACGAGTTTATCGGGGAACTGGCGTTGTCCGGTGAATTACGCCCGGTGGACGGCGTGCTGCCTTCCGCGCTCGCGTGCGGACGGGACCAGCATCGCCTGATTTTACCCAGCGCCAATGGCAGCGAGGGTGCGCTGGCAAAAGCCACGCCAATATTTACGGCCAATCATTTACTCGACGTTTGCGCGCACCTGCGCGGTGCCGCAGACCTCCCTCAACCCAGCTTTAGCCCGCCTGATAGCACAACAATGGCGGACAGCCTGAGCGATATTATCGGCCAGCACCAGGCCAAACGCGCGCTGGAAATCGCCGCAGCTGGACATCACAATCTGCTGCTAATCGGCCCGCCCGGGGCAGGGAAAACGCTGCTGGCCAGTCGCCTGCCGGGAATACTGCCCGCACTGGACGATCGCACCGCGCTTACGGTGGCGACTATTTACTCGGTTGCGGGCTACGGTTTGCGGGAGCAATTTTACCAGAGCCCCTTTCGCGCCCCCCATCACACCGCATCGGCGGCAGCACTGGTTGGCGGGGGTAGTTCACCGCGCCCCGGAGAAATCTCCCTGGCCCACGGCGGCGTGTTATTTCTCGATGAACTACCCGAGTACCCGCGCCGGGTGCTGGAGGTGTTGCGCGAGCCGCTGGAGTCTGGACGCGTGATGATTTCCCGTGTTCAGGCGCGCACCGAATACCCAGCGCGCTTTATGCTGGTGGCCGCTATGAACCCCTGCCCCTGCGGCTATTTCGGCAGTGCCCGCTGCCGTTGCACACCCGATCAGGTCAACCGTTATCAACACCGCATTTCGGGACCTTTACTGGATCGTATCGACCTGCAGGTGCCAGTGCATCCAGTACCGCGACGGGACCTGACCGACACCCCGCGCGAGGGCGAAACTAACAGTGCCATTCGCCAGCGTATCAGCGCCGCACGACGTATGCAGATCGCACGCCAGGGCGTCCTCAACAGCGTGTTGAGCCACACCCAGCTCGCCAAAATCTGCGTGCTGGACAAGTCGCAACAGGAGTTACTCCACCGCGCCATCGACAAGCTCGGGTTATCGGCCCGCGCCTACCACCGCGTTCTGAAAGTCGCTCGCACAATTGCCGATCTGCAGGTCAGCGCGGACGTGAGCATGGCGCACCTCACTGAAGCCCTCGGCTATCGCGTCGCCGCACGGGATCAAAACAGCCATTAACTGTCGATCACAGCACAACCGTCTCCGCACAACCATTGCCACAAAAAAGGCGCTCAAACTACGAGCGCCGCCTTTTATCCTCGCTTCGGGGCTAACAACTTAGCACTACCGGTACCCAGAGCCTACAGCAGTGGCGCGATTACCAGGCTCACAATAGCCATCACGTTAATCAAAATATTCATGGAGGGACCAGAGGTGTCCTTGAAAGGATCGCCCACCGTGTCGCCCACCACCACCGCGGCATGTGTTGCAGATCCCTTACCGCCCAGGTTGCCCTTTTCGACATATTTCTTGGCGTTGTCCCAGGCCCCGCCCGCATTAGCCATCATCAGAGCCATCAACACACAGCCGAGCAATGCCCCGGCCAACATACCGCCCAGAGTCTCTGCACCGAGTAGAAAACCCACCAGTGGGGGAGCACCCACCGCGATAACCCCGGGCAATATCATTTTGCGCAACGCCGCCGAGGTGGCGATATCCACACATTTGGCCGTGTCCGGGTCAGCGGTGCCCTCCAGCAAGCCGGGAATTTCCCGGAACTGGCGACGGATCTCATGAATCATGTCAAACGCCGCATCGCCGACCGCCGTCATGGTGATGGCGGCGATCAGAAATGGAATAATGCCCCCGATAAACAGCCCCACCAATACATCGGGATCCGATAATTGCAGGGTGAAATCGGGGTTGTGCACCGCCACAGTTTCCACAAACGCGGCAATAATGGCCAGCGCCGCCAGTGCCGCGGCGCCAATCGCAAAACCTTTACCAATGGCCGCTGTGGTGTTACCCAATTCATCCAGAGAATCGGTAATATCCCGCGTCGCCTTGCCCATGCCGCCCATCTCGGCAATGCCACCGGCATTGTCGGCCACCGGTCCGTAGGCGTCTATGGCCATGGTAATACCGACCGTTGAAAGCATGCCGACCGCAGCGATACCTACCCCATACAGGCCCGCCTGCCCCGTGGAAACGTAAATAATCGCGGCGATAAACAGGATTGGCAGCGCGACGGACTGCATACCGACAGCGAGGCCGGTAATCATCACCGTCGCCGGGCCCGTCTCCCCGGACTTGGCAATTTTGCGCACCGGCGCGCCACCGGTGTAATACTCGGTCACCAGGCCGATAAAAATTCCGCCCAGCGCACCGCTGACTACCGCGTACCAGACGCTAACCTCAATACCCATGCGTTCAATCAATACGTAAGCGGCGACAACAAATAACACGGGCGCGGCGATCGTACCGGTGCGCAACGCTGCGCCTGGTTGCGATTTGGCCCGCACGCGCACCACGATAATGCCAATGATCGACGCCACTAGCCCGATACTGGCAAGGGCTAATGGCAGGGACATCTTGGCCATCTGAGCAGTATCGCCCACCATGGTGGCGGCAATTGCAATGGAAGCAATCATGGCACCGCAATAGGATTCAAAAATATCCGAACCCATACCCGCCACATCGCCTACATTGTCGCCCACGTTGTCGGCAATAACCCCGGGGTTGCGCGGGTCATCCTCGGGAATGCCGGCTTCGATCTTGCCCACCAGGTCGGCACCCACATCGGCGCTTTTGGTGAAGATGCCGCCCCCCACCCGGGAGAACAGGGCCACCGTGGAGGCGCCCATCCCGAAACCGTGGATGGCGTGAATATGCTCCATGTCGCCACTAAAGAAATAATACAGTCCGCCCAGGCCGATCAGGCCGAGGGACGCCACACACAAGCCCATGACTGAACCGCCGTAAAAGGCCACCGCCAGGGCAGAGGCGGCGCCTTCCGTATTCGCCGCCGTGGCCGTGCGCACATTGGCCTTGGTGGCAGCAAACATACCCAGCCAGCCGGCGCTGGCGGAACTAAGCGCCCCCACCAGAAAAGCCAGTGCCGTGTTATAGCCCAGGGGAGACAGATATATAACTACCAGCAGCGCACCAGCAAACATGGCCAGCATGGAGTATTCCCGGCGCATAAACACCATCGCGCCCAGATGAATCTGATCGGCAATTTTTTTTATTTTGTCCTCGCCAGGCGGATAGCGCATGACGATTAAGTAAAGGATAAAAGCGCAGACCAGCCCCAGCGCGCCTAACACGGGAGGAAATAACATATTTATATTCATAAGCCCTCTGTATTTGTAGTTATGACAGGTGCCCTTTGAGTTGCCAAAGTTATTCTAACCGCAAACCGGAAAAAGTCGAGAACCTCTACCCATGGGCCGTCAATGGACCTGTGCGCCGTCAATGGATAGTAGCTGCAAACTTCAACACGAGTCGGGGTGCCGGGTGTGACCATCCGCCCGGGGTAATCACCTCCCGGCAGTGTTCTGCGGTGCAGGTCAGGGATTAAGCAGAGAGCGTGTTAACCGGAAAGACGCGACGCAGTGAGACTTTCTACGCGGATGCCCGGTCAAATGGCAGAACGTTGGTGGTGTCGGCCGACAAAAATTGCTGCGTAAATACCGTGGCCTCAACCGCTTTGGAGTAGAGAAAACCCTGATGGCAGTCGCAACCCATCTCGCGTAGTAAGCGCGCCTGCTCAATGGTTTCCACTCCCTCCGCCACCACCACGAGCCCGAGGTTATTGGCAATCGCAATAATGCTGTCGACGATAGCCAGGTCACTGGCGTCCGTCAGAATATCGCGAATATAGGACTGATCAATCTTGATTTCGTCCAGAGGCAAATTTTTAAGGTAATAGAGGGACGAGTAGCCAGTACCAAAATCGTCAATGGAAATATTCACTCCAAGCGCTTGCAGTTGATTGAGCTTGCCAATGGTTTCATCGATATTTTCAATCAGGGTCCCTTCAGTGATTTCAAGCGTCAGGAGCCGGGGATCGACCTCCGTACGCCGTAAGTTATCCGTCACGCAGCCGACAAAATCCGGATGGCGAAACTGTAAGGGGCTGACATTCACAGCAATGTTCACGGAAACGCCATCCTTCTCCGAATTCCATTGCGCGAGTTGATTACAGGCGGTCATCATTACCCATTTTCCTAGCGGGAAAATCAACCCTGCCTCTTCGGCAATAGAAATAAATTCCAGCGGCGATACCGCACCACGGGTTGCGTGATCCCACCGCAGTAACGCTTCCGCGCCCACCACTTTACCGCCGTCGATACGCGGTTGGTAATAGATCTGCAACTGCTCAAGCTCCACGGCCCGACGCAAATCTTGCTCCAGCGCCAGGCGTCGATCCGCGTCTTCCTGCAAGCTGTGTTCATAGTAGGCAATGGTGTTGCGGCCGTTGCGCTTAGCCAAATACATCGCGGCGTCTGCGTGGTGCAAAATCACCTCCGCGTTTTCCCCGTCGGACGGAAACAGGGCTATACCAATACTGCCGGAGAGGTAATAGCTCGGACCATCCACCACATACACCACCGCCAACATCTCGCGAATTTTCTCCGCTACACGATGGGCCTGACGCGCCGCTTCCACAGCAGATGTTCCCAGAGTCGGCAGAACCACCACAAACTCGTCTCCCCCGAGGCGTGCCACGGTGTCCTCGTCGCGCAGTATCCCCCGCAAGCGGGCCGCAACTTTTTTCAGCAGGCCGTCTCCCGCACGATGACCCAGGCTGTCGTTCAGTAATTTGAATCGGTCGAGATCGATAAACAGTACTCCGCCGTGCTCGCCGTTGCGCTGCGTCTGAGAACAGGCCTGCCGCAAGCGATCCAGCAACAAACGGCGGTTGGCCAATCCGGTCAGGGCATCGTAGTAGGCCAGACGTTCGACTTCCGCCTGCGCCTGTTTAATATCGGTGATATCGATAAACGCGCCACGCATAAACAGGGGCGTACCATTCGCGTCGTATTCCACATCCGCGTTACTGCGAATCCAGCGCAGGGCGCCATCGGGCCAGACAATGCGGTGTTCGCTGAGTAGTGAAGAACGCTGCTCGATGCCATCCGCAATAATGGCGGCCAGCCTGTCCCGATCGTCCGGGTACAACCGTTGCAAATAGCCGTCAATGGAGAGCACGCAATGGGACTCATCCAAATTCAGCATTTCATTCACGCCCACATAATCAACAATCATGCCGGTGGTCAGGTCCACCTCGAAGGTGGCAATGCCGCCAATTTTCGCCGCCTGGGCGGTCATATGATCCTTGCGTTCGAGTCGATTCAATAAACGCTGGCGTTCCTGTTCGTGCTGGTTGCGATCACTAATATCCCGCACCGTAGCGAGGAATACCTTTTGCCCGCCCCAGGTGAGACGCTTCACACTGGCCTCGACCACCGCTATGGCGCCGTCCTGGCATAGCAGATTCCATTCAAAAGTGGCCGACAGGGAACCACCCCCCGCGCTCGCTATAATGTCCTGCAACGGACGGTCAGACGGCTTGCCGTCGGGCTGCTGCCGCGGCGACAGTTCCGCCATAGTCCGTCCCAAAATATATTGTTTTTCCCGCGCGAGCATGTCGCACATCGCCTGGTTGCAATCCACTATTACACCTTTTGTCAATATCAAAACTCCGTCGTGGATTGACTCCACCAAGGTCTGGTAAGTATGTTCGGTTTGTTGCAGGGCTTCCGACGTGTTCACCAGGCTGGTCACGTCCTGAAAACTGACCACGTAATTGGTCAACGCGCCCTTTTCATCGCAGATGGGCGTGATTAAATCCAGAAAATGCAGTAGCTTTCCCGTTCTGGACTTGCGGGAACTGCGACCCCGCCAAGGTGGCAACGCAGTTTGTGTCCGAAAAAACTGTATCAGTTCCGGGTGACTCGTCATGTCGAAAATAAAACCCTGTAAGGTTTTACCCAGCACTTCCCCCCGGGAAAAGCCACTGACCTCTAGCGCCGATTGATTTGCACGAATAATCTTGCCGTCACAATCGGCAATCAGTTGCGGTGCCGACGCCTCAAACGCAACCGCATTGACACGACTCTCTTCTCGGGTACGGTTGTACTGGGACAGATCGCGAAATGTCAGCACCGCCCCTTCGCAGCCACCCTCTCGGCCAAAAATCGGCGCCATCAGCGCACTGACATCGCGTTTGCCGCCCCTGCGATCGGTCAAAATTAGACCATTGCGTTCCTCTACGATACGGCCGGAACCCAGTGCTTCTGTTAACCATTCAGCTGGCGGCATGCCTGTGCTCCCATTGATCACTGGATAGACAAGCGTCAGGGACTGCCCCCTAGCCTCGTCGACAGCCCAACCGGTCAGCTCCTCCGCGGCTGGGTTCAACCATTCGATCAATCCCTCGCGATCAATGGTAATCACGCCATCGGCAATGGCATGTAATATTCGGTCCAATCGCTGTTCTCTGTCCTGCAAGGCCGTGGTGGTCCTGTCCAGTTCCTGAGCCAGTTGCGTGACCGACCCGGCGTGAGTTGCCAGCAGTCCCTGTGAATGGTCAGTCGCGTCGCCAGGAGCGATTTCCCGCTGAATAATCTGTAGCGGTCGGCTGACGAAGTAGCGCAGGCCCGCTACCACGGCCAGCACCGTAACCCAGCCGAACAACAGCAAAATACCCAGTGTTGGCGCCAGTTTTTTGAACAACAGAGGCGCGCCCCTATCCAGGCTCTGATTCACGAAAATAACCCCATCGACACCCACGGTCGATGGCCCGACGGGGCTCGGCGCCTCGCTGCCGCCAGAACCCAGGGTAAGACCCGCGTACCCCAATAACTGCTGTTGCTCGTCCACCCGGACCAACGCGCCCTGTTGGTGGACGCGCAACCCCCAGGCCACCTCGGGGTTAAACTGCGGCAACACGGCCTGCGCGTCCCGATTTTGCAGGCCCGGCTGGTTGGCAAAGAGCACCCGACCGCGTCTGTCGATCAACGCCAGTGTCAAGCCCTGCTCGGCCGGAAAGCTTTTCATCAATCGATCGACAATACTCCTGTCTTCGCTGGCCCCGTCACCATTGTTGGCGATGGCTGCGAGTCGCACGCCCATGGGGTACTGTAGGCGTGCGAGCACGGTTTGCCAGTGCGCTACGCCAGCCCGTTGGTGTTCCGCGCTGAGTGCGGTGTATTGATAAACTGCCCACATCACCAACAGCGCGGTAATTACCGCTGCGATCGATGCCGGCAGCCAGAATCGGAAGTCGCGCTTCCAGCGCACGTTTGCAGTAGTTGATGCCATGATTCTCCGAACAACTCTTAGGTGATTTCGGCCAGGATCGCCATCCTATCGACACCCTATCGACACTTTCCGCCTATTACTTTATGGGAATCAATGTAAGCCAACCCTAGCGGTCGTCCCAGGGGACGGGCGGTGCCACATTGACCGGAAATAGTTACCAAGGACTACCCCTGAAATCAGCGCCCGCCATCGGCTGCAGAACGTTAGCGTGGCGGGTAAACCTCAACCGTTCGAGAGCCTTTGTGGGACACTTGGCGACGGGCGACTGTATCTGCCTATAGCGACAGGTATCACGCCAGCTATTCTACTGATCGCCCCACGGGGTGTCCCTGGGATTAGAGTGGGGGTTATCGCCGCCAGGGACTTTTGCCACCAGTACGTAGGTTGCTCCAGATCCGCCGTGCTGGGGGCGGGCGCTGTGAAATGCCAGTACCGCTGCCGTATTGCGCAACCAGTCATTCACCCAGCTTTTCAGTAGCGCTGGCTTGGCTCGCCCCGCACCCTTGCCGTGATTGACGAGAACGTGGCGCACCCCGCGAGCGAGCGCTTGATCGATAAACACCGTAAGAGCACTGCGGGCCTGCGCAACGGTCAAACCATGCAGGTCAAGCACCGCTGAATCGCCATACTGCCCCTGCCGGAGCTTACGCAATTGGCTCTCCCGTACGCCCGGCTGCTTGAAACTGATAATGTCGAAGGGCTCAACCCAACGCGAGGGTTCCGCGCTATGGTGCAAATTCGCGCCACGGCCGTTGCCACCCCGCGTCGCGGTGTGCGCCACAACGGAACAAGCAGCGCCGGCAGGCCGCGCACCTACCGGCTGTCTGCCGACTTTGACGGTCAGAGGACGGACGGTCAGGGGACGAACCGGACCCACGCTGTCGCGAAACAATTTACCGTCATCGTCACTGCTCATGTACAACAGCATAGACAATGCTGGTGACTTGGGCCAGAGGCGCGGACTCGACCCCCGTTTCGGGCTAAGATGGCGACCAACCGACCCGGAATCGCCCGATCATGTCCCAGGATCTGCAACAAGATGCGGTATACCGCAACGTCGCCACCGCGCTCGCGGACCTGGATTATCGGCAGGCCTTGACGGCTACCGATTTCCCCCGTGGCCTGTGGCAGCGCTTGGCGGAGCATGGCTTAATGGCATTTTCAGCTGGGGCTGATCCATTCCCTGAAAGCCAACCCGGACCAAATCCCGGCGCTCCACCTCGCCCACCCGACTGGCAGGCTCTGGCCATCGCCGGCTATGCCCTGACCCGTCTAACCCGCAGTCCGGGACTCGCCACCGCCTGGCTGAGTCAGCAACTGGTTCTGCATTTTTTAACCCGCGCCCACTATTCTCCGGCCGCCTTAGCATGCGCCGATGCCTTACGCAGCGGCCAGAGTCTGTGCGCCATCGCGATATCGGAGCCCGGCGTCGGCGCCCATCCAAAGCATCTGTCGACCACCGCCACGGCGCAGGGAGATGACTTCCTAATTAATGGCCGCAAAACCTTTATCACCCACGGCCCCTACGCCGACTGGTTTATGGTGCTAGCCATTACGCGCTACGAGGGCGAGCGCAAACATTATTCAACCTTGTTACTGCCCCGTGATACCCCAGGACTGTCGCTGACGCCCCAACCCGATATCGTTGGTCTGCAGCCGATTGGCCACGCTGCTATGAACCTGACCAACTGCCGGGTACCCCAGTCCTCACTCCTTGGTGAACCCGGCGACGGCTTTGCGGCCATTGCTTACCCCCTGCGCTCGCTGGAGGATGGATTGATGCTGTGCCCGCTTGCCGGAGCGGTACAAACCCAGATTGAATTACTGCGGGAAAGCCAGACGTCCTGGGACGCGCACGCGACAGGCACCACCATCTGTCTGGCGGACTGCGCCGTCAAGTTGGGTATAATGGCCGCAGACATACTCAATCGACAGGGCCCGTCCGCCGACCTGACCACACTGATTATCGGTGCGCGAACCCTGATCACCAGGACGCAGGAGATAGTGTCAGAAGCCTGGCGGGGCTGCCCGCAGGCTATAACCCTTGGCCGCGATATCCAGCTATTGCTCAGCATTGGCGGCAAGGCTACCGCCAGTCGCGTCAGTGCCCTGACCAGATAACCTGCGCAGCGCCTTACCGAGTACTGGCCACAATCGCGCTGCGGCGCATGTAACCGGATGCCACTGCCAACTATTTTCAGCGGCACCCGCACTGTTTAGTGTTTCGTAATGCAAATTCAACTTAAAGAGACTTATGAAAAACCTATATCAGGAAAAATTTAGTTCGGTTGCCGAGATCCAGAAGCGTTTTGAAGAGGCCAAGTATATTTGCAGCGACCAGATCGCCACCTGCGTATATATCGCTCACAACCTGCAGAAACCGGTCATGGTGGAAGGGCCCGCCGGGGTCGGCAAGACGGAACTGGCTAAAACCACCGCGCAAATTCTCGACGTGCCACTGGTGCGCCTGCAGTGCTACGAAGGCCTGGATGAATCGAAAGCGCTGTACGAATGGAAGTACGCCAAACAATTGCTGTACACCCAACTGCTCAAGGACAAGCTAGGCGAGTTACTGGAAGACGCCAGCACTCTGCGCGCGTCGGTTGACAAAATACACGCCCACGAAGATATATTTTTCTCGGAAAGTTTTCTCGAGCCACGCCCGCTGTATAAAGCGCTCCACGAGAAACATGGTTGCGTGCTGCTGATCGACGAAGTGGATAAATCCGACCACGAGTTTGAAGCTTTTTTACTGGAGATACTCTCCGATTTTCAGGTCTCGATTCCAGAACTCGGCACCATCAAGGCAACCACCACGCCACTGGTGTTTTTAACCAGCAACAATAGCCGCGAAATGAGCGACGCACTGAAGCGCCGCTGCCTGCATTTATACGTTCCCTATCCAGATGCAAAACTCGAGAGCCGTATCCTGTCGACGCGAGTGCCGGAATTGTCGCAAACGCTGCGCAGCGAGGTAGTAAGTTTCGTGCAACAATTGCGGGATCTGGATCTAAAAAAAGTACCGTCCATATCCGAAACCATCGACTGGGCCAAAACGCTACTGCTGTTACACACCGAGCACCTGGAACCAGCCATGGTCAGGCAAACCCTGAATGTGCTGCTAAAATTTGAGTCAGATATTATCGCAACCAAAGATCATCTACGCACTTTTGTCGACAAGGCGCAGAAATTTTCGGTGAGCTAAATCGCGCCATTGGCTTTGACGTAGACAAACTCGGGAAATTGAAGCGTGCAGCAGACCCTGGAAGATTTTTACAAGGCGGTACGCTCGGCAGGCGTAAAAATTTCGCCATCCGACAGCATAGAGACCAGTCAGGCAGTCTCCCTGGTGGGCTACCGCAGCCGCTCCATCCTCAAGGATACGCTAGTCGTCAGCCTCGCCAAATCGGTCGAGGATGAACACTTAATTAACGAGTGTTTCGATCAATTTTTTAATACCAAAACCTTTCGCAACGCTACCGCAGCTGACTCCGACCACGATGTCACAATCACCAATTCGGATGCCGCGCAACAACTGGAAAATGGCGCCGAAGGTTACGCAGGCGAATCGCCATTGGCCAAAATGTTGCTGGCCCGTGATACCGCCGGACTGAACATGGAAATGCGCAATGCCGCACGGGCAGTGGGCCTCACGGATATCTGGTTTTTCACGCAAAAAAGCCTCTACACCCAGCAAATTATGCAAAACATGGGGCTCCGGGACATTCAGTCAGAGCTCGCCACACTCGGCAAAAGCGATAGCCCATCCGCTATTGCCGCGGCGGGCGCTCTGCGCGACGCCAGGGCGTACCTCTATGAGGAAGTGCGGGATTTCGTCGAGCAACAACTCTCCATGTTTGGGCGCAACGCGGCACTGACGCTTCGCGAAGACCACCTGAAAAGCGCCAAACTATCCAACGTCGAACAAAGAGATTTTCATATCATGCACGACCTGGTGCGAAAAATGGCGCAACGCCTGAGCACTATGTACGCAAAAAAACGCAAACGCGAGAATCGCGGTCAACTCGATTTTCGCAAAACGTTGCGCAATAACGTCGCCTTTGACGGGACCCTGTTTGATCTGCACTGGAAGCGGCGCTATATCGACAAGCCAAGATTGCTGGTGTTGTGCGATGTCAGCGGCTCGGTGCAGGCCTATGCCCGATTTTTGCTGCTGTTGTTGTACAGCCTGAGTGATGTGATGCAACGCATCGACTGTTATGTATTCACCGGCAACCTGATTTGCGTGGACGATATTTTTGAACATTATCCCGTACAGCAGGCTATCGAAAAAATAATGCGCGAGCACGGTATGGGCGGATCCAACTATGGCACCACACTGCTCGATCTCGAAGATCAGTGCATGGACAAAATAGACAATAAAACGACCCTGCTAATACTGGGTGACGCGCGCAACAATAATCTCCCGGCCCACAGCGATGTGATGCAAATGGCCTATCAACGGGCTAAACGAGTTATCTGGCTCAATCCCGAACCGGAAAACTTCTGGAAAACCGGGGATTCGGTGATGCATCAATATCGGCCCTATTGCCACACCGCCAAAACCTGCAACACACTGCAACACCTCGAGGCCTTGCTGGATAACCTGTTGCGCAGTGCAACCAGCGCCGTGTAGCGCACGCCATTTTAGTGTACGTAATTTTAGTGCACGTAATTTTAGCGCACTGGTACGCCCATCTTTTAGCTAATCCGCACACTTTCCTCGCGCATGTTCGCTGCTGGTGATGTACCTGTCGGTACATTCCTGCCCAGAGACCGGCTTGCTGAACAGGTAACCTTGAAACGCGCCGCAACCATGTTTCTGTGACAAAGCCAACTGCGCCTCGGCATGTATCGCTCTCGGTACCGGACTGGGAATTAACTTGCCGGTGTCGGCATCGATCAAACGCAGAACTCGACTGACGGGCTCACCACACACATCTTTACGAGACCAGCCAATCATGCGCTCTGCAGCGGGGTTGATGCGTTCCACAATGCTGTGCTGGTCGGTGACACACCCTCCGCGATCGCTTCCAGCGATCTGTCCAGACGCTGTTCGCGACCGTAGCGATCTACCAGAGTTTTTTGCGGTTCCTTGCGAGCGACGTAGATAACTCGCCCCAGATACGCAAATTCTCCGTAGCCACGAAATTCGAAGGCTGGGATTTCACCGGATCTGACTTTACGCATGGTATTGATAAGTATGCGCAGCGGTCGACCAACAAACAGATAGGCAAACCCCGTCGACACCAGCAGACCAAGCGCCACCAAACTCAGCATCACCGCAGCATCTTCCTTCATATCCGCATAAATTTCCTGCTGTCCGTGGGCGAGGTCGTAATCCAGAAGCAGCAGTCCGTGGTTCCCTTGCGCAACGGCACTTGTCTCCGCCGCGTGGTGGTCGGCTTGAAAACGGATCGGGTAGTAGCCGACAATCCTGTTACGCTCGGCATCGAAAGTGAGCACAGAGGTATCCCTGGCCACAACATTCGCTGCTTGCTCGGCAATAAAGTCCGGGGGCACTGTGGTCGGAAATTTTTGCGCCCATGCAGGGTTGCTGGTCCCGATGATACGATTGTGCTGATCGATACGCACAAATGCTCGCATCCCCGGATCAGGATGGAAACTGTTTAAAAAAATGCCCTGCTTTCGCCTCGTTTGCGGCATATATTTCGCCACCGAGCACGGGCTGGATACGCCCCAGCACTGCCCGCCAGTTCGCCATGTGTTCAGCACGATGTTCCTTGCGCAGGTCGTTGTAGTGCACTACAAGCCAGGCACTGAACACCCCCACCAGCACCACGCAGATAAACGTCGGCAACCAAATGCGCAAATTAATCCTGTAACAACCCTTCACGGAATAATCTGCTGAGAAATTTTTCTGGTCCCCGACCTTGCCCTGGATAAAGACAGACTGCGAGATGCAATCCCTTGTCCAGTGCCGAGCTAATGTTACTGCCCTGTTATCGGCGCACATCGGGAATTCTTTAACTGCGCATATTTGCCGTCTCTGCGCCCAGGTTCTTGACACCCATTACGGGATTGTTAACACTGCGGTCCGAAGCCGCCCTGCCCAGGCGGCCAACAGCACACTAAAAACAAACACACTAAAAACAACTGTCAAAAAGCTTTTTCAATCCGAGAATATCCCATGCCTGACTCCACCACCCCCGCGCTAACACTTGACGATCTGTTGCTCAGTGCTCACCGCATTGGCGAACGAGCCGCCAGCGAGGCCCAGACTGCCGAAAAAAATGGGCAATTGTCCGATGAGCTGGTGCAGGACATTAACGATGCGCGACTAATTCAGATCCTGCAGCCAGCCCGCCTCGGCGGTCTGGAAATGGGGTTCCCCGAACTGGTGGAAGTAGGCTTTGTGCTGGGACAATACGATGTCTCGACTGCCTGGATCGCTAATATTTTGGGCATTCACCACTGGTGGGGGGCATTGACCAGCCCGCAGTTGCAGGACGAATTATGGGGCGACAATCCCCACCGTCTGTTCGCCGATGCATTTGCGCCCATGGGTAAAGGCGAGGCGGTTGACGGCGGCTACCTGGTGTCCGGCCAATGGCCGTTTGCCAGCGGCATTCTGTGGTCGGAGTGGTACGCCGGGGGTACGTTGGTACCCACGCCGGACGGGCCACCGCGATTTCTGATGTGCTTTGTGCCCAAACAGGAATACACCGTGATGCGCGACTGGGATACGGTCGGCATGCGCGGCACGGGGAGTTGTAGTGTTGCCGTCGACAAGGTGTTCGTGCCCGAACACCGCGCCTTCGATCTCGGCGCCGTTATGGCCGGCGGGCCCGTTCCGGGACACGCCTGTAATAGCGGACCCATCTACCAGGTACCGATGGTGTCCGGACTCGCCATTTCGTTGATGCCGCCAGTGATGGGCGGCGCCCTCGGTGCTCTGGAGGCATTCAAAACCCGTATGCGTACGCGCACCCCCACCTTCACCAGTCAGCAGCACAAGCAACTTGCCACGCAGCACGTGTTGCTGGCCGAATCCAAGGTCCGCCTGGATTTCGCCCAACATATGTTGCGCAGTTACGCTCAGGAGTTAACCACCATCGGCATCGCCGTCGCACAGGGTGAGAGTGTGGACACCGAAGAATTCAGGATGCGGGTGGCGGGGTGGCGTGCACAGGCAGGCAAGGAGTGTCGCGAGGTGGTCGCCGCCCTGTTTCAGAATGCGGGTGCCAGCGCTATTTATATGAACTCGCCACTGCAGCGCTACTGGCGCGATACCCACGCGGTGGCACAGCATGTCATCATGAATCACGACACCATCATGCGTAACTATGGCCTCGACCTGTCGGGCCAGGAAATGTTTGACGCCCTGATGTAGCGATTGAGACAACCGCCCGCAAATCAGCGACGCCGTGGACGACGCGACCGTTGCGGCCCGGCGGCCGCTGCGAGGCCGGTGTGCTGGGTGGAAAAGCGTTGTGCATTTTTCCGCGAGCGAATTTTCTGCGCCCCCGCCTGCGCAGCCGGAATCAGGCACTGCTCGCCATCACCAATCAAATCTTTGCGCCCCATTTTGACCAGCAGTTCGCGAATCTCCGGCCAGTTGGCAGAGTCGTGGTAGCGCAACAACGCCTTGTGCAAACGCCGCTCGCCGAGATCGCGCACGGTGACCACCTTTTCACTTTTGTAACTGACTTTGCGTAGCGGGTTGCGCCCGCTGTGATACATGGCTGTTGCGGTCGCCATGGGGGACGGATAAAAAGTCTGCACCTGGTCGGCGCGAAAATTATTGCGCTTTAACCAGCGCGCCAACGCCACCATATCGCCATCCGTGGTGCCGGGGTGCGCGGCGATAAAATAGGGAATCAGATATTGTTTCTTACCGGCTTTCTTGCTGAATTTTTCAAACAGCACCTTAAAGCGCTCGTAGCTGCCGATACCCGGCTTCATCATTTTTGACAGGGGTGCATCTTCGGTGTGCTCCGGCGCGATTTTGAGATAGCCACCCACGTGATGGGTAACCAGCTCCTCGACGTACTCCGGGGATTCCACCGCCAGATCGTAGCGCAGACCGGATGCGATCAGTACGCGCTTGACCCCCGGCACGGCCCGCGCCCGACGATACAGTTGAATCAACGGGTTGTGGTCGGTCACCAGGTTGGGGCAAATTCCGGGAAACACACAGGACGGCTTGCGACACGCCGACTCGATTTCCGGGGTTTTGCACGCCAGGCGGTACATATTCGCAGTAGGACCGCCGAGATCGGAGATCACCCCGGTAAAACCCGGCGTCTTGTCGCGTATCGCTTCGATTTCGCGAATGATCGAATCTTCAGAGCGGTTCTGAATAATGCGCCCTTCGTGTTCGGTGATCGAACAGAAGGTACAGCCGCCAAAACAGCCACGCATAATATTCACGGAGAATTTAATCATTTCGAAGGCTGGAATTTTTCGACCCTGGTATTTGGGGTGCGGGACCCGCGCATAGGGCAGCGCAAACACCGCGTCCAGCTCTTCGGTAGACAGTGGAATGGGAGGCGGATTTAGCCACAGATCGCGGTCCTCATGGCGCTGCACCAGGGCACGCGCATTGCCTGGATTGGTTTCCAGATGCAGTACGCGCGACGCGTGGGCATATAACACCGGGTCCGCCTTGACCTTGTGATAGGAAGGCAGACGAATCGCGGTTGTGGCACGATCCACTTTTTCCCGGGGTGGTACAAACGTCAGCACCTGCACATCGCCACCCTTGGCATCACCCGCTGCGGACACCCGGCACTTGCCGCCGGTTGCGGCCGCCAGTTCCTCGTCCGATTCGTAGGGATTTTTTAACGGATCGATGTAGCCGGGCAAATCCACCCGGGTGGAATCGATGACGGTCCACCCTGTGGGTAGCTTTTTGGTTAGAAAGGCGGTACCACGAATATCTGTCATGTCCTTAACGGCCACGCCGTTGGCAAGTCGGTGCGCAACCTCCACCAGCGCCCGCTCGGCATTGCCGTACAACAAAATATCCCCCTGGGCATCGACCAGAACTGAACGGCGCACCTGGTCCGACCAATAATCGTAGTGGGCGATGCGGCGCAAGCTCGCTTCGATGCTGCCCAGCACAATCGGCACATCCGCCCAGGCCTCGCGACAGCGTTGGCTATACACCACCACCGCACGATCCGGCCGCTTACCGCCTTCGTCGTCCGGGGAATAGGCGTCGTCGCTGCGGGTGCGTTTGTCGGCGGTGTAGCGATTGATCATGGAATCCATATTTCCGGCGGCCACACCGAAAAACAAATTGGGTTTACCCAGCGCCATAAAACCATTTTTGTTGCGCCAGTCGGGCTGGTCGATGATACCCACTCGAAAACCCTGCGCTTCCAGCAACCGGCCAACCACCGCCATGCCAAAACTGGGATGATCCACGTAGGCGTCGCCGGTCACGATCACCACGTCGCAGCTATCCCATCCGAGCATATCCATCTCGGCACGACTGGTGGGCAGAAACGGCGCGCTACCGAAACATTCAGCCCAGTATTTGGGATAGGAAAACAGGTATTTGGCAGTGTCCATGATGTCGGCGGGCAAGGGTATGCAGGAGGAGGCGCGACATTATAGTACATACGCAACCCCACCAACACCGCGCCGCTATAGCGAGACGGTAGACAGTAACGGATCGCAGGACGCAGCAACCCCGCAGCTGCGATCACCGCCCACATTGGGGCAGTAGACTTTGCTCAGGCGGGGTTTTTCAGGAGCGGCATCCAGTGAAACAGGCCCACCAGCAATACCATCACAAGATCCTTCGGCTGAGCGCGACCCCGCGCCTTTAACTTGCCATAGGTAAGCGCCAGTTCGCCGATGTGGGCCAACAAAACAAATGCGCCCGCCAGTACCAGATAATAACTCCAGGGGTCTCCCAGCAGGCCCAACAGCCCGGCCACAGGCAATACCCAGAAGCCCAGAGTCAATAGTTTCCCCACTTTAAAGAACCCGTCCATACCCACCTCTTTTTATTTAACAGTTAATTTTTATGTCACAACTAATTATTCGGTAGCTGCTACTCCCCTGCACAAATAATTTCCCTCAGGTGGCCATATACCCGCCGTCCACGGGTAGCGCATGACCCGTAATAAACGACGCACCGTCCGAACACAGATACACAGCCGCTTCCCCGATTTCCCTCGGCTCGCCGAGTCGACGCATGGGTTCGGCGGCAATCAACGCCTCTCCCATCTTCGGATTTTCCGCGATAATACGCTCCAGCATTGGCGTGCGAATCGGCCCCGGACAGACTGCGTTGACACGTATACCTTTGGTGGCATAGTCGAGCGCTGCAGATTTGGTTAACCCCACCACCGCGTGTTTAGCCGCTGAGTACTGCCCAAGATTCTTCACCCCAACCAGACCGGCATCAGACGCCGTATTGACAATCGCACCACCGCCCTGGATCAACATCTGGCGAATTTGATACTTCATGCACAGGAATACACCAAGTATATTGACGCGGTAGTTCAACATAAAATTTTCTTCCGTGGCTTGCGCCAACGGCGAGTAGTCGCCCTCCACGCCAGCATTGTTAAATGCACAGTCCAGACGTCCGTAGGTATCCACCGCTTTTTGTACCAGCGCTTCCACATCGGTCGCTTTGCTCACATCGCAACGCACAAACACCGCCTTGCCACCTGCCGCGATCACCGCATCTACGGTCTCCTGTCCCAACGTGGCATCAATATCGGCAACCACGACGCTCGCACCCTCTCGAGCAAACACCAGACAGGCAGCGCGGCCGATACCACCTCCGGCGCCAGTCACCACCGCTACTTTGTTTCTCACTATTCCGTTATACACCGCCTGTATCGATTCAGTCATTCGCTCTTTCCTCAGATGGAGTTAATAATCTCGTGAATTGCAACGCCTTGCGCGATACCTGGGACACCGGTATCGACAAACACGTTGCCTGGCTATTTTTATTCAGTGCACTGCGTCCGCCACTTCCTGTATTTTTACGACTTGTGTTTGGTCGCCAACATATTTCCTGTTCAGTTCTTCACCGCGCCGCGCAACCACAGCCACGTTGTTGTCCTTAACATGGCCATAACCGCGAATAAATTCCGGCAAGGCGGCAATTTCCACGGCAACTGCGTAATTTTCTGCGTTTAAGGTCGCCAGCACCTCGTCAATTTTCACTTCGTAATCAACAATCAGTTGTCGCTCCATTTTGCGCTCCGCGCTGCGTCCCATGACATCCCAGGCGGTGCCACGCAAAAATTTTAGCTTGGCCAGCAGGCGAAACGCACCGAATATCCAGGGGCCGAATTCGCGCTTGCGCAAGTGCCCGGTCACCGGGTCACGCCGTGACAACAATGGCGGCGCAAGGTGAAAACTTAACTTATAGTTACCGTCAAACTGCGCGGCAAGCTGACGTGTAAACTCGCCGTTAGTGTACAACCGCGCCACTTCGTATTCGTCCTTGTAAGCCAGCAATTTAAAGTAATTTTTAGCGACCGCCAGTGCCAGGGTTTTATTCTGCCCGGCGGCAAGCTGGCGCTCCGCCGCATCGACTCGCGCCACCAGCGCAGCATAGCGACGGGCATAATTTTCGTTCTGATAAGACACCAGCCGCGTACGCCGATCGCTAATTACTTCCGCTAACGTTTCCGGTCTGGAAGCTGCGGGAGTCGGTGTAATACCCGCATATTGAGTCACCTGTTGCTGGTGTTCGGCGTAACGCCTGCCCCACAAAAAGGCTTTCAAATTTAATTCGACAGCCACGCCATTCAGACGTATCGCCTCCTCCAGCGCGCGCCGACCGATTGGCACCAAACCTTTTTGCCAGGCAAACCCAAGCAAAAAGAGATTGGCCGCAATAGCGTCGCCCAGTAGTGCAGTACCGAGCCCCGTAGCATCCATAAAGTGCGCGCGATCGGTGCCCACGACTCCCTGAATCGCCGCTTCCATGGCCTGCTCGGGAAACGGTGCGTCGGGATTGTGAGTAAATTCCGCAGTCGGAGAATCGTGATTATTAACCACCGCCGAGGCGCCGCTGGCGATGCGCAGCAGTGAATCCGCGCCGGAGGAAACCACCAGATCGGCACCCAACAGCAACTGGCCGCCACCCACGGGTACACGCATCCCGTGCAGATCTTCCTGGCTGCGGGCGATACGCACATGGCTGGTGACGGCACCAAATTTCTGCGCCAATCCCGTTTGCGTCAGCACCGCCGACCCCTTGTCTTCGATATGCGCCGCCATACCCATAATCGAACCAACCGTCAGCACGCCCATGCCACCCACACCCGCCAACAAAATGCTGTACGGCTGGCTCAGATCGGGCAGAACAGGCTCGGGTAGTTCTGCAAACGATACCTCGCCGGAGGCCGCGCTCTTTTTGTGCAGCTGACCGCCGTGGACAGTGACAAAACTGGGGCAAAAACCCTTGAGGCAGGAAAAGTCCTTATTACAGGCGCTTTGATCAATGGCGCGTTTGCGCCCGAGGCTGGTCTCTTTGGGAATGACTGCAAGACAGTTCGATTGCACGCCACAATCGCCACAGCCCTCGCACACCTGCTCGTTGATAAACACCCGTTTGGGTGGATCGACCAACAATCCCCGTTTGCGTCGTCGACGCTTTTCCGTACCACAGGTTTGTTCGTAGATAATAACGGTGGTGCCGGGTAATTCCCGCAGCTCCAGTTGAATACTGTCAAAGTTATCGCGGTGATCGATACTTAGCCCGGCGAAACGTGGAAAATTTTTCTGATATTTTTCCGGCAAGTCCGAGACCAGTGCAATGCGTTTCACCCCCTCGCCAATTAACTGATACACCATCTGCTCGACGGTCATCACCCCATCGATCGGTTGCCCACCGGTCATCGCCACCGCGTCGTTATATAAAATCTTGTAGGTGATATTCGCTCCCGACGCAATGGCGGCACGCACCGCGAGAATCCCCGAGTGGAAATAGGTGCCGTCCCCAAGGTTCTGGAACACGTGTTTGGTCGCGGTGAAGGGCGCCTGGCCTATCCAGGACGCACCCTCACCACCCATCTGGGTAAAGGTCTCGGTTTTGCGATCCATCCAGGTAGCCATAAAGTGACAACCGATACCCGCCAGCGCACGACTGCCTTCCGGCACCTTGGTGGAGGTATTGTGGGGGCACCCGGAACAGAACCAGGGCTGACGTATCGGTAGCGCGCCCGGCGCTGGCAAGCTGGTATGGTATTTCGTCTGCAAGCGGGACAGCTGGTCAGCCAGATCATGATCGGCACCGAAATTTGCTAACCGTGCGACGATAATTTCCGCGATCTGAAGCGGATTTAATTCACCGACATTGCTCAGCAGCAGAACACCGCGTTCGTCGTATTCCCCCACGATGCGCGGGCGTTGTTCGCTCGGCAGGTCGTAAAGCATGCTCTTCAGCTGGTCTTCCATCAGGCTGCGTTTTTCCTCAACCACTAACACTTCCTGCAAGCCCTGCACAAATTCCCGAATGCCTTCCGGCTCCAGGGGCCAGCTCATGCCCACCTTGTAAACCCGCACACCCAGCGCTTGCGCCAACTCACTGTCGATGCCGAGATCGCTCAGTGCCTGCAGTGTGTCGAGATAGGCTTTGCCCGCAGCGATAATGCCCAAGCGGGCACGGGCACTGTCCACCACAATCCTGTCCAGCTTATTGGCGCGAGCAAAAGCCTGAGCCGCGTAAATTTTATACCGCTGCAGTCGCCTTTCCTGTTCGAGGGGATGATCCGGCCAGCGTATGTGCAGACCGTCTGCGGGTATCGCGAAGTCGGTCGGTAACTGAATAGCCAGTCGCTGAGGATTGATATCGGCAGAAATCGCTGCATCCATATTTTCCGCCGTGGTTTTCATGCCTACCCAACTACCGGTAAACCGCGACATTTCCCAGCCGTAGATGCCAAGATCCAGCACATCCTGCACCCCTGCCGGGTTGAGTACCGGAATGGTGGCGGCCACAAACATTTGCTCGCTCTGAAAGGCCAGCGTCGACGATTTACATAGATGATCGTCGCCCACCACCGCCAGCACGCCACCAAACTTCGAGGTTCCGGCGTTGTTCGCGTGTTTGACCGCATCCATGGCCCGGTCGAGACCCGGACCCTTGCCGTACCACATACCAAAAACGCCGTCGTAGCGGGCATCTGGATAAAGATTGACCTGCTGGCTACCCCACAACGACGTGGCCGCCAGCTCTTCATTAACCCCAGGCTGAAAACGAATGTGATGTTTTTTGAGGTGGGCATCCGCATGCCACAGCGCATTGTCGAGCCCGCCCAACGGTGAACCCCGGTAACCGGAAATAAAACCCGCAGTGTTCAGGCCGCGGGCCACATCCCGCTGGCGTTGCAAAATCGGCAAGCGTACCAACGCCTCTATGCCGGTGAGGTACGCGCGCCCCGTGGTCAGAATATATTTATCGTCAAGTGTTACGCCCATGTCTCTCTCCTGCGTGGCGAACGCCGGTTACGGATGCACCGCACAGGCGCTGGGTCAGCGAAGCAGTGGCTCATCAGCATGTCTGTTACGCGCTTTAATCAATGGCAGCTGTAGGGTAATCATACGCCACGCTTACGCAATTTTCTTACAAAAAATGCCGGGGCATTGACCCGTATGACGTTAGCGTATGTATCCCTTCGCCCGCAAACTCGCAAGCTCGCATGTATCGGGCTAACACATATCAAACATGCACGGCAACATTAAGGTAGTGCAAATGAGTAGGGTAAAATCAACAAGTTTTTACAGTATGACAAGCGGACTAAAACGCGGCAATTCAGGACGTTTTATCTTCCTCAGGCGCTTCGACCGTTAGATGGGATACATCAATTTCTGGCGCTTCAACCTTGTTGCGCTCCTCCGGCTTCAACAAATCCGCGCCCGCCGGAGCCAGTTCAAAATCGATGTTCTCTACCACCACCGGCTGAACCCGGTGCCGCTCTTGGGGACGCAGCACGTCCGCCCCCACAGGGGCAAGCGTCCACTCTCCCCCAGGCCCGGACGCGTCGGGCGCGACCGGTGGATCATTTTCCAGCCCAGGGGCTGGCGGCGGGGGCGCTGAAGCCGCAGGGATCGGTGCCGATCCGGTGCCGTCACCCGCCGCCTGCTGGCGTACCTGAACCAGCGCACCGGCCTTTAATAAGGTATCGCGATAGCGATGGGCGGTGGCCTGATCAAGCCCCCTTCTTATCACCTCGGGCCGACCGGAAAACAGTTGCTCGATGCGCCCGTCGTCGACCTTAAACAGCGCTTTGAGGCGGGCCTTAACGGCCGCAAGCTGTTGCCCGGCGACAATGTCACCGCGGAAAATCACTTCAAAAAATGTGTCGTCAGCCATAGTCGTCACTGCTTGGTCTGAGAATCGTAGTTATTGTTAAACCGAACCAACTTCCCCGCGCGACGCGCGGTGTCGGCTTTGCGGCGGGTCGTAGACAGCGGTGGTATTATGCGCTATCCGCACGGCTTCGCGCAAAAAATCAGCTCAAAGCAGGTGTGCGAAACGTCTAGTTATTGTGCAGCCGTTCAAACAAGTCGGAGACGCGGGTCGCAATAATATCCCGCAGCCTGCGAAACTCTTCTAGCGGCAGACCCTTTGGATCAGGCAAGCCCCAGTCTTCGCGCACCCTTCCTCGAACCCAGGGACAATTGTCCCCACATCCCATGGTAATTACCGCGGCGTACTCAATATCGGGCACTTCCGTCAGCGCTTTGGACTGATGCATCGCCAGATCATACCCCAGCTCCGCCATCACCTCCACTGCACGGGGGTTGATTAGCCCGGATGGCTGCGAACCGGCGCTATGCACCTCGAAGCCTGCAGGGAGACTACGCCGCGCCATAGCTTCCGCAAGCTGGCTGCGGCATGAGTTTTCGACGCACACAAACAACAAATGTTGTACCTCATTTTTATTCACGCCCTTCACCCTGCCTCCCCGCGCCCCACACAACAATCCGGTGACAGCGCCCAACGGCAAACGAAAATCGCCGCCACCGCGCCTGTCAGGGGTGCGACGATATAGATCCATAAATGGATCAGGTTACCGGAAACCAGTGCGGGACCAATGGAACGCGCCGGATTCATGGAGGCCCCGGACACAGGCCCGGCAAACAACGCTTCCATGCCCACCACGCCGCCGATCGTAAGTCCCGCCAGCAGCCCCTGCTCCTTTGAGCCTTCCGCCACATGGATAATGGTGAACATCAATATGAATGCGAGGACAATTTCCAGCAGCATACTTTGTCCCAGAGACCCGGCAGGCACCGTGCTGCCCAGCGTGCGGTGCTCGGGAAACAACACCAGTAGCAGCGCGCTGGCGGTGATCGCACCAGCCACCTGAGCCGCAACATAAGGTGCTATGTCCCCAGCAGGAAAACGCCGCGCCACCCAAAAACCGATGGTGACCGCCGGGTTCATATGCGCGCCGGAAACTTCGCCCAAAGTATGAATCATGGCCATTACTACCAGACCGAACGTCAGCGCCACACCCACATGCCCGATCTGGCCGCCGCTAATATCGTCGACGACAATGGCCCCCGTGCCTGCAAACACCAGCACAAAGGTACCTATAAATTCGGCGCAATATCTACGCATTAAAAATTCCAGCGCAAAACTTTAAAATAAAGGAATATTTACGGGGGTAATTATTCAAAAACGACTAGTCTATTGTGAGCAGCGATAATGACAAACAGGTGACAATACGTATTCTGGTAACAGTTTGACCCAACCAGGCATCACCTACTCAACCCATCACCTACTCAACCAGTCGCTGCCACAGGATTGCGCCCCAGATGCCGACAAAAATCAGCATAGCGAAGAACACCGCCGCCGAGCCCTGATCCTTGGCCCGACCCGCTAGTACGTGGCGTTCCTCCCCGTAACGATCCACCACTGCTTCGATTGCAGAATTAAGTAATTCGACCATCATTACCAGCACCAGCGTGCCCGTCAACAGCGCAAACTCCAGCACCGTGCTCGCCAGCCAGTACGCCAGGGGCACCAACAGCAATGACAACCACACCTCGACGCGAAACGCCTCCTCGTGGCGATAACAGGTGGCCAGCCCCTGCAAGGTGTATCTAGCCGCGTGCACCACGCGGCGCTCCACCACCCCCAGTAATCCAGGCCTGTCTTCACTCACGATACCCTCTTCTCCTCATCGCCGTTGATATGTTGATCCATTACCAGCGCTGGCTGCGCTTCCCGAGGAGTCCCGACGACACGGGCCGGCACACCCGCCACCGTGGTGTGGGGCGCAACAGATTCCAGCACCAGACTGCCGGCACCCACCTTGGCCCCCGCGCCGACCTCAATGTTACCCAGAATCTTTGCGCCCACTGAAATCAGTACGCCGCGCCGAATGGTGGGATGGCGCGCACCAACGCCGCAGCCACTGCCACCCAGCGTGACGGAATGTAGAATGGACACGTCGTCTTCAATGATGGTGGTTTCGCCAATTACGACACCGGTGGCATGATCCACCATCAGGCCACCGCCAATGGTCGCACCCGGGTGAATATCCACCGCAAAAATTTCCGACATCTGATTTTGCAGATAGCGCGCCAGTTCGCGCCGTTGATGTTGCCACAGCCAGTGCGCAACTCTGTATACCTGAACGGCATGAAATCCTTTGAAATACAGGAGCGGCATCGAATATTTTTCGCAGGCGGGATCCCGTTCGTAGTGGGCCAGCAGATCCCGACGCATGTTGATGCTTATGGTCCTGTCGGCTGCCATGGCCTCAACAAATAACTGGCGAATCACCAGCGCGGACACTACCGAATTGCCGAGCAGTTGCGCCAGGTTATTACTAAGTGCTGTTTCCAGAGAGTCGTGGCTAAGTACCGCCGTGTAAAAATAACTGGCCAGTACGGGCTCGTCCCGCGCCGAGTCACGCACCTCCGCGCAAATTGTCTGCCACAATGTATCCGTTTTGTCGTTCATCGCCTCACACCACCATCGCTGCGGGAATATCGCCGATAACCCTCGCGGTTACAAGCGCACATAACGCGCAAAAATTTCATCGAGACTGTCCAGCACCACCGTTTTCAACGCCAGATCCGACGCCTCGAGTAACTCACGCACCACTGATGTCTGCAACCATTGTTCGTACTGAACGGCAACCGGTCGATAGCTCAGATGCCAGGGCTCCGGTGCGATGCCGCCGCGGTCGGTTTGATAGGGGCGGAAAAACCCGCCGGGTACAGCGGCGATAGCTTGATCGAGCCAGCAATGCAGTGCGTAAAATGGCCCGCCCTCGACACACTCGTCCGCCGTTAAACGGATCTGGTAACTGTCGTCCACTGCGCTTCCATCCCAGACATCGATATCCGTGCCCCAGTGGTGGCGAGACGTTCCGGGCAGTGCGGACCAGCGCAATATAGCCCACATTTTTTCCCGTTCAGTGAGCGTCGCCACGGACAGAGGTTGGCCGACCTGATCCAGCACCGGACGACGACCGTCGGCCTTGGCATTCCAGATCGCCAGTTGGCGCTCAAATGAACGAAAACCACTGGCAACGCGTAACGCAAAACCTGCCTGCTGCGCCTGCTCACATAGTTGTGTTAGAGGTACCACCACATCCCGGTGCACCCGGCATTGGTCGTCCCACGCGACTAGGTGCGCCTCGGTGCGCCCGGTGGCCGCGGCAATCAGTTGTGCAGTGCTGTCTGCCATTTTTATCGCCATCGTCAATCGTGTGCCAAGAGCGCCTGCCGCGACAAAAAATTGTCCGCTAGTAGTGGGGTGGTGTCTCGCGCTCCTCGTTGGCTCCGTCGTTCCGCGCCGCGCCCTGAGCTCGATCCTCCGCCAGATCCCTGACGTAGTCGGTTAAGCGGCGACAGGTTTCCATCAGACTATCCAGTGTCTGCTGCTGGCGATAGACCGCCTCGCCAAGGGCTTTAATCGCGTCTTCCTGAAATGCGAGTTTAACCTCGATGTCGGTCAGGCGTTGTTCTGTCATGGATATGAACTCCGTGTGTGGCCGCATCGGAATGTCGACCGTCGGCGAATTTAACGCGGCGCCAGTGAATTACTCCCGCCAAGAACGCCCCGTTCCACCACGGTTATCGGTACGGGCCACCAGCGATTGTGAAGCGTCGTTTCAAGTTCGTACTCGACATCGGCTGGTGCCGCCAGCCAGCCCGTAATCATGCGCAAACTACCCATCAGATTCATGGTGGCATCCACATCCACCAGCGCCTGCCCAAACGGGGCCACGGAAACACTTTCGGCCGTTACGCCGCTCATCACCCGAGCGCCATTCAACGCCAGATCGTAGGACAGACCTGTGACATTAAGGGCGCGACGACTCCTGTTAACGACCTGCAATCGGACGAGAAAGCGGGGCGCCAACCCTGGCGACGCCAGCGGGATAACGTCGATCAGATGCACCTCCGGGCGCTGCTCGGGGGCCGCAAACTGCGCACAGCCCGCGATCAACAATAGGGATAATATCAGTGTTGCAACTGCTCGCACGATGCACCTCCAGCGGCGCCTTCACTCATTTTGCTAACAGCGAATGCCGCCGCTGGTTTGGGCCAACACCCAACGTGTAGCGATTACCTCGCCGGAGGCGCAAACACTGCCTGTTTCCCACAGCCGTTGTGTCATACTTGGCGCGTTGCCGCCGGCGGCATTGAATTTTTTCGCGCTACCCTTATCTTATACAGGGACGTCGGTCAAAACCATGCTTGACTATCCTCACCGGAGGTTTTTGTGTTGCGAATCGGGTTATTTCTGGCCACTAACATCGCTATCCTGGCGCTGGTCAGTATTATTTTCAAAGTATTGGGTCTGGAACACTACCTTAGCCAACAGGGTATGGAGTCTAATCTAACCGTGCTTCTGATGTTCTGCGGAATATTTGGTATGGCGGGATCCATCATTTCCCTGTTGATGTCCAAATTCCTGGCCAAACGGGGAACCGGTACGCAAATTATCGAAAATCCCAGCACCGAAAATGAACGCTGGCTGGTGGACACGGTGGCGCAGCTGGCGCGCAAAGCCGATATCGAGATGCCGGAAGTGGGCATATTCCCGGCTCAGCAATCTAACGCATTTGCCACCGGGTGGAACAAAAACAAGGCCTTGGTAGCTGTCAGTGCGGGCTTGCTGAACCGTTTTGACAAGGAAGAGATTCGCGCCGTGCTCGCCCATGAAATTGGCCACGTGGCCAATGGCGATATGATTACTCTGGCCCTGGTACAGGGCGTGGTAAACACCTTCGTGATGTTTTTTGCGCGTATCATCGGTTCATTTATTGATCGCGCCATTTTCAAGAACGAGCGCGGCCACGGCATCGGCTATTTTGTGACGGTAATGGTGCTGCAGGTGGTGCTTGGTATCTTGGCGTCGACCATTGTTATGTGGTTTTCACGCTGGCGTGAATTTCGCGCTGACGCCGCCGGTGCCCATCTGGCAACGCGCGCGGGCATGATCGGCGCTCTGCAACGGCTGCAGGCCGAGTCCGAGGCCCATATCCCTAGCGCCATGCCCGACACGATGACCGCACTTGGCATTTCCGGCGGCTGGAAAAAACACGCAAGTCGGCTGTTTATGACCCATCCGCCCCTCGCAGAGCGTATCGAAGCTCTGCGCAGAGGCCTGTAACCGACCTGGGCAATCCCCCGTGACTGATCCATCCGCGCTACTTTGCCGAGTGGCAGATATTCCGCAGGGCTCAAGCCGCGGATTCCACATGGCAAACGCACCTAACCTGTTCGCCGTGCGTCGCGGCGAGCAGGTATACCTGTATCGTAACCTCTGTCCACACGCCGGTTTTGAACTCAACTGGCTGCCAAACAAATTTCTCGATATCGACAACGAATATATTCTCTGTTCCGCCCATGGCGCCGTGTTTGAAATAACCAGCGGCCTGTGTGTGGCGGGACCCTGTGCCGGTGTCTACCTGCATCCGGTCAAGTTCCATATCGCCGCTGGTGGTATTTATATCGACGAGTGAACACCGCGCCACGCTGCATTTCGAACCACACACCACAGGTTCTGTTGTCGCTATCGGTGCCTTACCCTACAATCCACGGCTCATGTTATTTATGCGCAGATCATTAACGGAGGACTAGCACCATGAGCAAGGTCGAAGATCAGTTAGCCATTCGTGAGTTGGCGGCTCGCTACAACCGGGCATTTGATTATGGGGATCCGGATGCGTGGGCGGCCTGCTTTACCGCAGACGGCACCTTCAACATGGGCAGCAAAACTCTCGCGGCGGGAAGCGAGGCCCTGCTGGCCTTTGCTAAAAAAGTCATCCCCACCATGACTATCAAGCACTGCACCACCGACGCTATTGTCGAAGTCGATGGGAACAGCGCTACCCACGACGCTTACCTGATTGTGCTAAACACCAAAGATAAGGTGCAGGTGGCGGATTCAGGTCGCTACCAGGATCGAGTCGTAAAAATAAACGGCGAGTGGAAATTCCAGCAGCGCGTGGTCGAAATTGACGGCAAAAAAGGTTAGCCGAATCTACTCAATCCCACTATAGACACCGAATCAGACACCGAATCCGAACTGGAGGATATATGAAAATAACCGCAGCGGTTGTGCGCGAGAAATCAAAGCCTTTTAGCATCGAACAGTTGCAGCTCGAAGAACCTCGCGATGACGAAGTATTAGTCAAGGTGGTGGCGACCGGTGTCTGCCATACCGACATCACTGTGCGCGACCAATACTATCCCGTGCCGTTGCCCGCCGTACTTGGCCACGAGGGTTCCGGGATTGTCGAAAAAGTGGGGGTTGGCGTGACCAAGGTCAAGCCTGGAGACCATGTCGTCCTGAGTTACCTGCCGTGCGGACAGTGTGTCAAATGCCACGGTGGTAAACCCGCCTACTGCGATCTGATGTTTCCCTATAACTTCGGCGGCGGCCGCCTCGACGGCTCAACCCCGATCAGTGACGGAGGCAACCGCATTAGTGGCTTTTTCTTTGGTCAGTCATCGTTTGCCACCCACGCGCTGGCCAATCAGCGCAACGTGGTCAATGTGAGAAAGGACGCCCCGCTGAAATTACTTGGGCCACTTGGCTGCGGCATTCAGACCGGCGCTGGCGGTGTGTTAAACAGCCTCGCACCGGAAGCCGGAACCTCTATCGCCATCTTCGGTGCCGGCGCGGTAGGCCTGAGCGCGATCATGGCCGCGCGGGTTTGCGGCTGTACGAAGATCATTGCCATCGACCTGAATGGCGAACGGCTAAAGTTGGCAAAAGAGCTCGGCGCTACGGACATTATTAACCCCCGCGACGGAGGTAATACCGTGGAAATCATTCAGAGTATGACCGGCACTGGGGTGAATTACTCACTGGAAACAACCGCAGTGCCAGCGGTGCTGCGCCAGGCTGTGGAATCGCTGACCACCACCGGCGTGTGCGGACTGATTGGCGGCGCACCCATGGGTACAGAGTTCACGCTGGATATGAATAATATTTTGTTTGGACGCACTCTACGCGGGATCGTCGAGGGGGACAGCGTCTCCGATATATTTATCCCACGCCTGATTGATCTGCATATGCAGGGCCGATTCCCGTTTGATCGACTGATTAAATTCTACCCTCTCGACAAAATCAACGAGGCTATCACCGACGCGGAAAGTGGCTCGACCATAAAACCGGTGCTGGAAATTTCGGCCGAATAATACCAGGGTAAAATGTAGCGCTAAACGCACAAAGACGTACTTTTATTATTCTGCGACACTCCGGCATCGTCCGCTGCTGGGGTGTCGCTGCTACGTCCGCTGATCTATTCCGTCCGATTTTTAGCAAACCTGTGCGGCCACCACATGGTGTGCACGTGATTCAGTTCGCGATGGGGCGATCGCTACAATCCACGTCGATTTTTTGTTCGATGGCGATCTCTCCCCGCGCCATGCGACACTTGTAAGCAAGAACCTCCACACCGTTAGCCATCGCCGTGCGCAACATTCTGCCGTACTCGGGATCAATCTCATCGGCGGGCGCCACCCTTTCAATGCCAGAATGCTGCACGCAAAACACCAATACCGCTCGATGCCCGGCGGCGACCATAGCCACCAGCTCGCGCAAATGTTTGGCACCGCGCGCGGTGACCGCATCGGGAAATAGCCCCAGTCCCAGCGGCAGGCCCAGGGTGACGTTTTTGACTTCGACAAAACACTTTTTCGTATCCCGCTCCAATAACAGATCAATACGACTGTTTTCGCTGCCGTAACGCACTTCTGAGCGCAATGTCGGGTAACCCTGCAACTCGCTGATCACACCATTTTCAATTCCTTCCCTGACCAGCACATTGGGCCGCGCCGTATTGACACCGGCCATAGCGCCAGCAGGCGTCGTGACGATTTCCAGGGTACCTGGCAGCTTGCGTTTGGGGTTATCGCTACGGGAATACCAGCAGTGGGTGCCCGGCGCCAGGCAATTTTTCATGGACCCGGTATTGGCGCAATGCACCGTCAGCACTTCGCCATTGGCCAGTTCAACATCCGCAAGAAACCGTTTGTAGCGGCGCAGGAACACTCCCCGCTCAAGGACGGGACTAATTTTCATCCTGTCCGACGCAGCGCCTTGCGCATTCTCTGCACCGCCTGCTCAAGTCTGGGCAGTGGCTCGGTATAGGAGAAACGCACATGCTGGCGCGCCAGATAGTGGCCAAAATCCGTGCCGGGCGTAAAGGCCACACCAACCCGTTCCAGCATGTCCCAGCAGAACGCTTCGCTGTCCTCAGCCAGGTTTTCAATACCGGCATAGACATAAAATGCACCGGCCGGCATATGCGGAATAGAGAACCCCAGCGCCCGCAACGCGGGCACCAGAAAATCCCGGCGGCGCCGCAACTCTTCGCGCCGTTCCTCCATAATCTCCAGAGTCGTCGGCGTAAACGCCGCCAGGGCCGCATACTGGGCTATGCTGGGTGGCGAGATAAAAAAATTCTGGGCCATGATATTGATCGGTTCCAACGCCTCTTCCGGAACCACCATCCACCCCAACCGCCAGCCCGTCATGCCGAAATATTTGGAAAAACTGTTGATCACGTAGGCCTGGTCAGTGATTTCAAGCAAAGATGCGACCGGCTGGTCGTACACCAGGCCGTGATACAGCTCATCCATCACCAACGCGCCCTTTCTTTGCATGACGGTCTCGTTGAGAGCGCGCTGGTTGTGGGCGGTGATAATCTCGCCGGTGGGATTGCTCGGGGAGGCGATCATCACGCCAACGGTATTGTCGCGCCAGTGGGCGTCGACCGCATCGGCGGTTAGCTGATAGGCGTTGTGTGCCTCAACCGGCACCAGCTGGGGTTCGCCGCCAGCGCGGCGCACAAAATTGGCATTGCACGGATATCCCGGATCAGGGAGCAACAAGCCCTCACCTGGATTGATCAGCAAATCACAAATCATACCCAGCGCGGCGCTGCTCCCGGTGGTGACAACCACCCGCTGCGGATTGATATCAACTCCGTAGCGGTACTTGCAGAAAGCTGCAATTGCTTCGCGCAACTCCACTATTCCCAGTGCTGGCGTATAGTGGGTGCGCCCCTGAGCCAGCGCGCGATTGGCGGCTTCGACAATCGGCTGCGCGGTAGCGAAAGAAGGTTCCCCCGCCTCCATACGGATAATATCGCGGCCCTGGGCCTGTAGTTTTACCGCGGCTTCCAGGAAATCAACTACCTTGAAAGACGTCATACCGGCGATACGGTCGGCGGTTCTTACCTTGTTGTTAGCGCTCATGCTTTCCTCACATCGCCATCGCCTCGCCGTGGCGCGAACCTCCAACGCCTTATCCTGCGAAGCGCGCTTGAATAACTGACCGAGGCTAGCTCCTCACAAGCCCAACCGCGCTGGACCCCCAGTCTCGACGCAAAACTAAAAAGGGCCATTGTACCGATACCGGGTCGCCATTACCTGGGGTACGCAGGCAAATTCTGCTTGATATATTTCCCCAGTAGCTCTATAAACGCGGGTTTCGCAAAACCCCTGATGGATTACCAATGGCCAAGAAAAAAGTTGTTAAGTCTCCCTCCCTGCTTCTCCATGGTTTTGAGCCATATAAAGAGAAGAAGAACGAAAAATACATGAACGACCAGCAGCTGGCGCACTTCAAAAAACTGTTGCTGGCATGGAAACAGGAGTTAATGGAGGAAGTCGATCGCACCGTCACCCATATGAAGGACGAGGCAGCCAATTTTCCGGACCCGGCCGATCGCGCCACCCAGGAAGAGGAATTTAGTCTCGAGCTGCGGGCGCGGGATCGCGAGCGCAAGTTGATCAAAAAAATCGACACCACCATTGAGCGCATTGAAACCGACGACTATGGTTTTTGCGACCAGTGTGGTGTCGACATCGGTATCAGACGGCTCGAGGCGCGACCCACCGCTACCCTGTGCGTCGACTGCAAAACCCTCGATGAAATTAAAGAAAAACAGATTACTGGCGGCTGATCAGTTTCACATTCTGGCTAATTTGATGTGGTAGCGCCGATGAGTGAGTTGTACATCGGCCGCTTCGCGCCATCTCCCACCGGCCCTTTACACTTCGGCTCCCTGGTGAGCGCACTGGCAAGCTATCTCGATGCCCGCGCCGTCAATGGTCGTTGGCTGGTGCGCATCGAAGATATCGATCCGCCCCGGGAAGTACCCGGAGCCGCGGATATGATTCTCGGACAACTCGAACAACACGGCCTGGAATGGGACGCACCGGTGCTTTACCAAAGTCGCCGCACCGACGCCTACCGGGCAGCTATCGACGCGCTACAACAGGCCGGGAAAATTTACGGCTGTAACTGTAGCCGCCAGCGGTTACGCCAATTGGGTGACGCCTATGACGGGCACTGTCGGAGTGCCAATTTAACAATTGACGGCAGCGTGGCGCTACGCATCGTCACCCCCGATGATACGCACATAGAATTTGCCGATATCTTTCAGGGGCAGCAGCGGGTCGACCTGTCGTCGACCACTGGGGATTTTATCGTGCACCGCCGCGATCAACTGATTGCGTATCAACTCGCTGTCAGCGTCGACGATGGGTACCAGGGCATTACCGACGTCATCCGCGGAAGCGATCTGCTGAGTTCAACACCCCGGCAGTGGTTTCTGATGCAGCAGTTGCGGCTTCGCCAACCACGCTACGGCCATATACCCGTAGCTCTCAATCGCCGCGGGCAGAAACTGAGCAAACAAAATCACGCGCGGGCGTTGCCCCCCAGCAAGACTCACGAGACGCTATTTGCGGCACTCGTCTGGTTGCGCCAGAATCCTCCCCCTGAGTTACGCGGCGCCTCCCTTGTCGAATTATTGAGTTGGGGCAAGTCCCACTGGCGACGGCACACTGTTCCCCGACAAATGGCCCTGCTCGCCCAAGCGAAAAACGAACCAGAACCTTAAGTCCTAAATAATATATGCATATAATTTATTGGTCTATATTTAGCCTTTGCCAACACCAGTGCCCCGCGGGTAACATGACGTCAAATTATAACGATAATGAGCAAGCGACATAACAATAATACGAATAAAAAGAACGGGACAACTGACTGGATGAGTTGCTGCGTAGCAAAGGAGTCTTTAGAGACTGCCGCTAACAGCCTATAACATTAATTACAAAGGGGCCATTGGCCCCTTTTTTACGTTACAACTCAAGCCCGCTTAACCGGGTGCATTACGCACAGTTAATTGTCTCACCTGATTGATTCCGACTCATCTCCGGCCCTGTGATAGACTGCGGCCTATTTTTTAGTTCGAGAGCACAGTGACTACTGAATGCTGAAACAACGGCTACATAACTTCTTTTTTCGCGGCAGCAGGTCTGCGACAGTATCGACGACTACGGCCCCACGCGGCGTTGAACAGAAAAAACATAATCTGTCGCGGTCCGATATAAGCCCAGGTGCTCTGCAGGTGGTCGAACAATTGACTGCTAGGGGTTTTAGCGTCTACGTCGTAGGCGGTTGCGTGCGCGACCTGTTACTCGGTCTACACCCCAAGGACTTTGACGTGGCGACCGATGCCACCCCCGAACAGGTGGAAAAAATTTGCCGACGCGCGCGCATTATAGGGCGTCGCTTCCGCATCGTGCATGTGCGCTGCGGTCGGGAAATCGTCGAAGTCACCACATTTCGCGCCCAGCACGACGAGGATGGGCATATGGGTGCCGAACTTTCCCGCAGATCGGATCAGGGCCTGTTGCTGCGCGATAATGTGTTCGGATCCATCGAAGAAGATGCGCGCCGCCGAGATTTCACTGTCAACGCGCTGTACTACAACCCCTCTGACAACACGCTGTACGACTACGCCAACGGTATGGCAGACATTAAGGCGCGCGTGCTGCGTATTATCGGTGAACCCGCTACCCGCTACCGGGAAGATCCGGTGCGTATGCTGCGCGCCTGCCGCTTCGCGGCAAAACTGGGTTTTTCCATCGATGCAGCCACCGCACGGCCCATGCTTGAGCTCGGACACTTACTCGGCGAAGTGGCATCCGCCAGACTTTACGACGAAGTCCTTAAACTGTTCATGAACGGTCAGGCGTTAGCGACATACCGCTTGCTGGATCAGTACGGCCTGTTTTTACAGTTATTTCCGGTTAATACCGCCAGCTTCGGCGCAGACCAAACGTTCAATCGTAATTTTGTCGAGCAGGCGTTGGTGAATACCGATAAGCGGGTTCGCAATGGCCAGCGCGTGACGCCAGCTTTTTTGCTAGGCGCTCTGCTGTGGCCAGCACTGTGCGCAACCCGCGATCGGCTGATCGCGCGCGGCGAAACACCGGTTTATGCCGCTCAGCAGGCGGCCAACGAAGTGGTCGCCGCGCAACTAAACCGTATCACCATGCCGCGACGATTTACGCTGCCAATGCGTGAAATTTGGGACCTGCAACAGAGGTTGCCGAATCGTGCCGGTAATCGCGCGAGCCGCCTGGTGGAACTACCCAGATTTCGCGCGGGGTACGACTTTCTGCTGTTGCGGGAGCAGGCGGGGGAGGATCTGAACGGCCTTGGTCACTGGTGGACGCAGTATCAGGAAGCCAATACCGATGTCCGACAAACGCTGGTAAGCGCGGTTGCTTCCGCAGGTACTGGACGCCCGCGGCGGCGCAGACGCCGCAGCAAGAACCCTGATCACAAGAACTCTAATTCCGGCAAATCTAATCCCGGTAAATCTAATCCCGGCAACTCTAGTCCATAGTATGGCCATCAGCGTCTTTATCGGTATGGGCAGCAATCTCGGCGACCCCGAGCGGCAACTCGATTCCGCCACTGCCGCAATCGCAAGCTTGCCCGAGACCAAATTGCTGGACTGCGCCCCCAGATACCGCAGCCCGGCCATCGGGCCTGGTCCACAGCCGGACTACCTGAATACCGTGCTTGCTATAGCAACTTCACTGACGCCAGTTGATTTGCTCGATAAATTACAATTGATCGAACAGCAGCATAAGCGGGTCCGGGGGGTGCGCTGGGGGCCACGCACCCTTGATCTCGATATATTGCTGTATGGGCAGGACAGCATTCAATTACCGCGACTGACCATTCCCCACCCACGGCTCAAAGACCGCAGTTTCGTTGTCTATCCTTTACACGATATTGCGCCGCGCCTGGTTCTTCCAGACGGTACGCAGGTAGCGCACCTATTGGCAAAAAGTAGTCCGCAGGGTATTGTCCGACTCTCGGCTGGAGAGTCCCGTGGAAGTACTGGCTAACGACGTAAAGCTGAATCTTGATAGCGACGCATTACCGCGCTTTGTCGCCGTCGAAGGCCCTATCGGTGTTGGTAAAACCACCCTCGCAAAACGCCTTGCGGACACGTTCAATTACGACACCTTACTGGAACGACCGGACGACAATCCTTTTCTAGAACGGTTTTACAACGACCGTCGCAGCGGCGCTCTACCAGCCCAGCTGTTTTTCCTGTTGCAACGCACCCGTCAAATTCAGCAATTGCGCCAGGGCGACATGTTTCAGCCAATGCGAATCGCCGACTTTCTGATCGACAAAGATGCCCTGTTTGCACAGGTCACGCTCGACGACGACGAACTGCGAATTTACCAGACAGTTTACGAGCAGTTAACCATCGACGCACCGACGCCCGACCTGGTTATCTACCTGCAAGCCCCGACCGATGTGCTACTGGAACGTATTCAGCTTAGAAAAGTTGGCATGGAGCGCCATATCGACCGCGACTATCTGAACACCCTCAACGATGCTTACACGCGGCTTTTTCACGTGTATGACAGCGCGCCGCTGTTGATTGTCAACGCCGCCGAAATTGATCTGGTCAACAATAGTGACGATTACCGCCAGCTGGTCAAATACTTGTTAAGTATCAAAAGTGGACGCCATTACTACAACCCCCACCCCAACCCGTGAGGCCGCGCCACCATGAAGAATGTGACACTAAATACCCTCGGCGGCCTCAAACAAGAAGGGCAAAAATTTCCGGTTATCACCGCTTACGACAGCGCTTTTGCGCGCCAGATTGAACTCGCAGGGATAGAAGTCATTCTGGTGGGCGATTCTCTGGGCAATGTAGTGCTCGGCTTCGACAGCACCGTACCGGTCACCATGGACGATATGCTGCACCACACCGCTGCCGTGCGCCGCGGTAACAGCAAATCCCTGATCATTGCCGACATGCCATTTATGGCCTACGCAACCCCCGAACAGTCTCTGGAAAACGCTGCATTACTTATGCAAGCCGGTGCCCACGTCATTAAAATGGAAGGTGGCGCCTGGCTCGAAGAAACCGTATTTATGCTCAGTGAACGGGGGATTCCGGTATGCAGCCATCTGGGGCTGACACCGCAATCGGTCAATAAACTCGGGGGATATCGGGTACAGGGTCGCGACGAACAGGCTGCGGAAGTAATGCGTCGCGATGCTTCCTTGCTGGAGGAAGCCGGTGCCGACCTGCTGGTACTTGAATGCGTTCCCAGTGAGCTGGCCAGAACCATCAGCTCAGAGTTGGCCATGCCGGTAATCGGAATTGGCGCAGGTCCGCACACGAATGCGCAGGTGCTGGTGCTCTACGATATGCTCGGTATTTCCCCGCGGGTCCCGCGCTTTACGAAAAACTTTCTCACCGAAGGCCGCGATATTCAAGGCGCGCTGCAGGCCTACGCGGACGCCGTGCGTAGTGGCGCGTTTCCGGAAGTTGAACATAGTTTCAAGTAATCGCACGCCAATTCGCACGCCAATTCGCACGCCAATTATTAAAGGTACACCCTTAATCCTGCGCACAAAATAAATTGTGTAAGGTCGCGATCAGTACTCTGACGTTAGGATCTTCGAGTCGGTAATAAATGGTTTGCGCTTCTCTGCGGGTCGCCACCAATCCGGCGTTGCGCAGGGTCGCCAGATGCTGGGACAACGCGGACTGGCTCAGCGGCACCCGCCGGTTCAGTTCGCTAACTGATGATTCCTGCTCGTGCAGCGAACACAGCACCATCAAGCGATGACTGTTAGCAAGCGCTTTCAGCAGGGTCTCTGCCTGCGCGGCGTGCTGCGCCAACTGGGACATATCCAGGCTGGCGCTGATCTTCCCGTCCTTTGTGGCGGCTCTCACGTTGCTTTTCACTCGTTTCCCCATACACCATACATTCATACATTAAGGTAAGTCCGCAGCCCGACCACTTGCCTGGGTCTGAAATAGCACCATAGCCGCAGATTGCAAGCACAGGCGAAAATCATACCCCGCGTTTAAGCGCCAAGCCGATTAGCTTAATTATATATTGCTAAATTATAAAATGCTAATATAATATCGCAAACGAACCCTGAAGATCGATGGCAAACCCTATGCAGATTCAAAGCTTTTTTGACCAGTCCACTTCAACCTTCACCCATCTGGTGTGGGACAGCGCAACCGGCGACGCCGCTGTCATTGATCCGGTTCTGGATTTTGACTACAAGTCGGGATCCACCGGCACCGTATCCGCGGACGCCGTGATCGCGGCGCTGGACGCACACGGACTCAAGCTCCATTACATTTTCGAAACTCACGCGCACGCCGATCATGTTAGTGCCGCGCCCTACCTTAAAGCCCAACGCGGTGGGAAAGTTGTGATTGGGCGACATATCACCACCGTACAGGCGGTCTTCAAAAAAGTCTTTAACCTCGACGACCTGACGCCCGATGGTGGCCAGTTTGACCTGCTGGTCGACGAGGGCGATGAATTAAAACTTGGCAACCTGATCATACGGGTGATGAACACCCCCGGCCACACGCCCGCCTGTGTTTCCTACCAGGTTGGCGACGCCGTATTTATCGGCGACACCCTGTTCTCCCCCGCTGCCGGCAGCGCCCGCGCGGATTTTCCGGGTGGCGACGCGCACGCCCTGTACCAGTCAGTGACGCGCTTATTGTCGTTGCCCGAAGACACACGCCTGTTTCTGTGTCACGACTATCCCGCGCCCGGCGTGGCGCCAGTGGCGTGCACCACGGTGGCCGAACAAAAGCACAACAACATCCACTTCCAGGGACAGGAGATAGACTACATCAAAATGCGCACCGCACGGGATGCGACGCTGGAAATGCCAATGCTGATATTGCCATCTATCCAGATCAACATTCGTGCCGGTGCATTTCCCGCGCCGGAAAATAACGGCGTGTCCTACCTCAAATTACCACTCAACCAGTTTCAGGAGGCGTAATGCACCACTTTATTTTAGCCGCCATTGGCGGCGCCATGATCGGCACGGCAGCCGTGGTTATGATGGGTTTAAATGGCCGCATCGCCGGTATCAGCGGGATACTTTCCGGCGTGTTCACTCAGCCCGTCAGCGACAGACTGTGGCGCGTCCTGTTCATTGTCGGCCTGGTGGTCGGCGGCGCGTTACCGAGTCTGTTGTTCAATCTGCCTGCACCACCCATGCCCGATGCGACCATCGGTCTGGTCATTGCCGGCGGACTATTAGTCGGTATCGGCACCGGCCTCGGCAGTGGCTGTACCAGCGGCCACGGTATTTGCGGAATGGCGCGACTCTCGAAACGCTCCATTGTTGCGACCGTAATTTTCATGTCCACCGGGGTTGTCGCGGTGTACATCCTGCGCCATCTGATTGGAGGCTAAACCCATGGGAAAATTATTTGCGGCATTACTTTCCGGCCTGATTTTTGGCGCGGGCCTGGCAATTTCCGGCATGACCAATACATTTCGCGTGCAGGGATTTCTGGATATTGCGGGTGCATGGGACCCGACATTGGCGTTCGTTATGGGTGGCGGGCTAGTGGTCACCTTCATCGGCTACAAACTGGTTTTGCGGCAACCCGCACCCTTGTTTGACGACAGTTTTTCCATACCGACGCGAACCGATATCGATAAGCCACTGTGGATCGGCGCGGCTTTGTTTGGTATCGGCTGGGGACTGGTGGGCTATTGCCCAGGGCCGGCCGTGGCCGGACTTAGCTATGCTTACACCCCGACATTGATCTTTGTGCCCACCATGGTAGTGGGTCTGCTGCTCGCCAGGCCACTCAGCAAGATGGTGTAGCCTGATGGTGTAGCCTATAGTGACCTGAATGCGTTATCCGCCGAGGGCCACCGGGTCGAGCCAGCTCCGCTAAACTCGAGCCATACCGGCTCGGATTTAGCGGATCACTGCGCCCTGAACGACCACGCCGGACGCAGTCCTCGCTTCGCATCTCACCAACCACACCCACAGAAAACCCCTCGGCAACGGCTCGCGTTTTCGTCTAAATGGCTGTTTTAAGCCGGTCTAGGCGACGCCAAATGTTGATTGCGTTCCGGTTTTATAAAGATTTATGATAGTTGTGTCGGTTTCTGCCCATGGCTAGATCGCGGGTTAGTCGCTCGAGTGCCGACAGGATGAGTGACAAGCATCAATATAATGAGGTCGATATGTCAGATCAACGAGTATCAGGAACGGTTAAGTGGTTTAACGATAGCAAGGGTTTTGGTTTCATCGAACAGGAAGGCGGCGCGGATGTATTTGTCCACTACAGCGCCATTCAGGGAGACGGATTCAAATCGTTGCGCGAAGGTCAAAAAGTTACTATGGAAGTAACTCAGGGCCAAAAGGGCCCACAGGCTGAAAAAGTCCTTCCCGAATAATCGGATTTACGCCTGCATTTGACGTCCTGCGCTTCACTAGCTGCGTTGCGGAATCAACCAACCGGAGCTCGTACAGACTCCGGTTGGCGACGTTGCACAGCCGTTAACGCCAGGGGCTGAAATCCGGCGCGCGTTTTTCCAGAAATGCGTTGGCGCCCTCCTGCTGCTCACCCGTATCAAAGTAATTCGGTGCGTGGGTAGAGATCATTTTTTTCATGGTCTGATCCATTAAATGACCAACGTTATCGCGAAACGTCTGTTTGATCAGGCGCAAGCAGGTGGGACTGAGCGCCAGCATTTCCTGTGCCCACTTATTGACCTCCGCATCCAGTTGCTCGTAGGGGACTACCGCGTTGACCAGCCCCCAGTCGAGCATTTCCCTGGCACTGTATTTGCGCAGGACCATCCACATTTCCCGGGCGCGTTTGTGGCCAACCACATTGGCCAGATAGCCGACGATATAACCGCTGGCGGGCGATCCCACACGCGGACCGTTCTGACCAAAAATTGCGTGCTCGGCAGCGATCGTTAAATCGCAGAAATAAGCGAGATGATTGCCGCCACCAATACTGTAGCCATTGACCCGGGCGATCACCGGCTTGGGACATTCCAGAATCATTTGATTAAGGGGAAAATCCAGCCCTTCGAGACCGCCATCCGCTTCCCACTTAACATCGCCACCGACACAGAATGCCCGCTCACCGACCCCGGTAATCACCAAGACACCGACGTCCCGGTCTGCGCTGGCATTTTTAACCGCGTCGACCATTTCGCCAATGGTGTCGCCGGTAAAGGCATTGAGAGACTTGGGGCGGTTAATGGTGATGGTGGCAATATGATCTTTGACGGTATACAGAATATCCTGATAATCGGCCATGGGAATGCTCCGGTGTGATTAGCCTGATGGAGATTAACACGCCACCCCACCCGGCCTGGGTTCCGAGTGTTTCGGAGAGTTGGCCAGAGAAGCGGACGTCGCACTGGTTTGCAAATTAAACTGCGATTTCCGTCGAACACGCCCGGCGGGCGCTACTAACGAGTCGGCAAGGATACCAGATAGAAACTCAGAAAGCTGGCAATCCTCCTGCCCGTTTGTTAAATTTCCGCCCCTTGGTCGCCGCTTGAGGTCAACCATGCGCCGTCTTTGTCGTTCGGCGCCCGCAGCAGGTAGGGCCCGTATGGGCAGTCGCAGCAGGTGACCCAAATTTGCTGGTGCGCAGCGCTGGTTAATGCGCCAATCGAGCCGTTCGCAACGCAGAGTAGAATAACCTTATGAGTCGTTTGCAATCCAGAATTAACCCCCGATCACCCGTGTTTGAGAATAACGCCTCCCACTACGGCGCAATGCTCGACCAGCTCAGGGCACGCCTGCGAGAAGCCGCCGGGGGGATTCGAGAAACCCATATAGAACGCCATCGCGCACGCGGCAAATTATTACCCCGCGAACGTATTGATCGCCTGCTTGACCCCCACACGCCGTTTCTGGAATTGTCTCCGCTGGCCGCGTATGGACAGTACGAAAATGAAGTGCCCGGGGCTGGAATCGTCACAGGCATTGGCCATATTTGCGGTGTGCCGTGCGTATTGATCGCCAACGACGCCACCGTAAAAGGCGGCTCGTTCTTCCACGAAACCGTGAAAAAACATGTGCGCGCCCAGGAAATCGCCGAGCAAAACCGCATGCCCTGTGTCTATCTCGTGGACTGTGGTGGCGCCTATCTGCCCGAGCAGGATCGCGTCTTTCCCGACAAGGAACATTTTGGCAATACCTTTTACCGCCAATGCCGCATGTCGGCGCAGGGCCTGCCACAAATTTCCGCAGTATTTGGGGGCTGTACCGCCGGCGGAGCCTATATTCCTGCACTTTCAGACGAAACCATTATGGTGCGCGGCAACGCGCGTATCCACCTCGGCGGGCCGTCCATTGTCAAAGTGGCGATTAACGAAGAAATAGACGGGGAAAGTCTGGGTGGCGCCGAGATGCACAGCAAAATATCAGGTGTCAGCGATTATCTGGCGGAAGATGAAGACGAAGCCCTGGCGCGTATACGCGAAATTTTTGCCAAACTGAATTGGCCGCAACAATGCCATGCGCAGGTACAGCCGGTACAACCCCCTGCGTACAGCCCGGAAGAAATTCCCGGTATCGTCAGCGCCGACCCAAAAATTCCCTATGACGTACGAGAAATTATCGCGCGCATGGTGGACGGCAGTGACTTTCACGAATTCAAACCCCTGTACGGCGACACCCTGATCTGCGGCACCGCCCATATGCATGGCTACCCGGTGGGCATACTGGGCAACAACGGCGCGCTGTTTTCCGAATCGTCTTTGAAAGGCGCGCACTTTATCGAACTGTGTAATCAACGCAACACGCCCTTATTGTTTTTACACAACATTACCGGCTTTATGGTTGGTCGCGAAGCAGAGCGCGGCGGCATCGCCAAAAACAGTGCGAAGATGGTCTACGCCCAGGCCAACTGTCGCGTGCCAAAATTTTCGGTCATTGTCGGCGGCTCTTACGGCGCGGGCAATTACGGTATGGCCGGGCGTGGCTTCTGGCCGCATTTTTTATTCGCCTGGCCAAGCGCCAGGTGTGCCACCATGAGCGCGGACATCGCCAGCAATGTGATGCTGGAGCTGCGTCGCAGCAGTATCAAGCAGGGCGACGCCGACCCGGCGCAACTGCAAAAAATTGAAGCGGCAGTACGCGCGCAATATGGCGAACAAAGCGATCCGTACTACGCCACATCCCGACTCTGGGACGACGGCATCATCGAACCCGCCGATACCCGCGATGTGATCGGCCTGTGTCTGGCTCTGACCGCATTACAACCTCCCGCAACGGGATTATCCCCCGTTTATCGGATGTAAACTCCTATGCAATTTAACACCCTTGACCTGCGCGTCGATCCCCAGGGCATCGCCTACCTGACCATCAATCGCCCTGAAATGCATAACGCCATGAACGCGGATGTCATCAACGAGCTGACAACCGCGACCGATCAATTTTACGCCGACGAAAATATCCGGGCGGTGGTATTGACGGGAGCCGGAGACAAGAGTTTTTGCGCGGGTGGGGATCTGAACTGGATGCAACAGACGCTGCAATTGTCGCGCGCCGAGCGTATGCTGGAAAGCGCCAAACTCGCCACCCTGTTCGCGCGTCTCGATCGCTTGCCCAAACCGCTGATCGGACGCATTAACGGCCAGGCGTTTGGCGGCGGCGTGGGTTTGATCTCCGTGTGCGACATTGCCATCGGCGTAGATAACGCGCTGTTCGGTCTCACAGAAGTGCGGCTGGGTTTATTGCCAGCTAATATTGCACCCTATGTCGTGGCACGCATCGGTCGCAACAATGCGCGACGGGTATTACTTAACTGCCATTTTTTTAAAGGCCCAGAAGCGGTACAACTTGGGTTACTGCATAAATCCGTGAGCGCCGCTGAATTGGACAATGCCGTGGAAGCCGAAATAAAAAAACTGATGCACTGCTCTCCCGTTGGCGTCGCAGCCACAAAAAGACTGATCAATTATGTCGACACCCACGGCCTCGAAGAAAATATGCAATACACTGCGCAGGCCCTGGCAGATGCCTGGGAAACGGCAGATGCCAAGCAAGGCATCGCCTGTTTTCTGGAAAAAACCAAACCCAGCTGGGTAGGCGACCGCGCCAATGATTAAATCGATTAAATCTTTACTTATCGCCAATCGCGGCGAAATCGCGGTACGTATTATTCGCACCTGTCGCAAGCTGGGGATACGCACGGTCGCGGTGTATTCCGAGGCAGATCGCCATGCGCTGCACGCTGCTCTCGCAGATGCTGCCGTGTGTATTGGCCCCGCCACCAGCGCCGCATCCTACCTCAATGCAGAGGCAATAATTGCCGCTGCCAGGCGCACGCAGGTGGACGCCATCCACCCCGGTTATGGGTTCCTCTCGGAAAGCGACGAGCTGACCAAATTGTGCGCGCAGGAAGGCATTATTTTTGTCGGCCCGGCGCGCGCAGCAATTCGCGTGATGGGCTCGAAAATCGAATCCAAAGCCCTGGCGGAAAACATCGGTGTGCCGGTTATTCCCGGCTACCACGGCAGTGATCAGAGTGACGCCGCACTGCAACGCGCAGCCGAGGAGGTTGGTTACCCGTTGATGATAAAAGCCAGCGCCGGCGGTGGCGGCAAAGGCATGCGCGAAGTCGCAGCGGCGAGCGATTTTATGCAGGCTCTGGCGGCAGCGCGGGAAGAGGCACAAGCTGGCTTTGGCAACGATCAAATTCTACTGGAAAAATTGATTACCCAGCCGCGCCATATCGAGGTACAACTGGCGGGGGATAAGCAGGGTCAACTGGTACACCTGTTTGAACGGGAATGTTCTATTCAACGCAATCATCAAAAAATTATTGAAGAAGCGCCGGCCGCTTTTATTAACGACACACAGCGTACCGCCTTATTCAAGTATGCGCTGGCTCTCGGTCAGGCAATCCATTACGACTCAGTCGGTACGGTGGAATTTATACTCGATCAGCAAAGCGGCGAAATTTATTTTCTGGAAATGAACACCCGTCTGCAGGTGGAACATCCGGTCACTGAACAAATTACCGGTATTGATCTGGTGGAATGGCAAATTCGCAGCGCGGCAGGCCAACCCCTGGCTCTGTCCCAGAGCGAGATCACCCAACAGGGCTGGGCCATCGAAGCGCGCATCAATGCGGAAGACCCCGCCAATAATTTTTTTCCGGAAACAGGAACACTCGTTATTTACGCGGAACCAGAAGAGGCAGACATCAGGATCGACAGCGGTGTGCAGCGGGGTACTGTCATCACGCCATTCTATGATTCCCTGCTGGCCAAGCTGATCGCCACCGGTAGCGATCGGCAACAGGCACGAAGTAAACTTCAGGCCGCGCTCAAGGCGTACACCCTCGCCGGTGTGGGTACCAACCTGATGTTGTTAAGAGATATTTTTTCTCGAGACAGCTTCGTTAATGAACCATTAACCACCCGTTTTTTAAACGAACAGTTTCCCGAGGGCTGGACGCCACCCGACACCACGACACAATTGTGCCAACTCGCCGCGGTGGCCTGGATAATGTTACTGGAACGGGAGCGCGGTAATGCGCATGGCCACGCCAACCCCTGGCTGACCCTCGGGGGGTTTCGCATTTCGACGCGCGCCGGGGTATGCGCAGCGACCAGAGTACTGCTGCGTCACTCGGATCAGACCGTGACAACAGTGGAGTTATTGGGCAACACGGGGCGTTATCGCATTCGCGCACCAGTGGGAGAAATTGACGCTACCGCGCACTGGACTGGCGCGCAACAGTTGCGGATCGAGCTCGACGGAACAACTCGGCAACTCGATGTGGCGACTGCAGATGGCCAACTCGTGGTGCACTGCGACGGCGAGGCACGCAGTTTTCGACCGACCAGTGACCAGCAGTTGGCCATGCAGCGGGAACACGCCGCAGGGTCCGGCGATGACCGCATCGCGGCAACCCTCCCGGGGCGCATCGTCGAAATTCGCACCCAGCCAGGTGCGATAGTTAACCAGGGCGACATACTGGTGGTGCTCGACTCCATGAAACTGCTGCACGATCTGCGTGCACAGGTCGCAGGCACGGTGCGCGATATTTTTTACGGGGTGGGCGACAATGTCGAAAGCGGCGTAGTCCTGCTGGATATAGAAATGCCGCCCTGTGAGGATGCCGCAGGTAAAAAGGATATGTGAAGCGAGCGAAAATTTTTCCCGCAATTAAACTGAACAAAGCTAGAGGGACATTATGAATCAACTGTATTTTTCCGCCGAACAAAATATGTTGCGCGACCAGATTCGCCGTTTTGTGGAACAGGAAATTGTGCCGCATGCCGAACCCTGGGAAGAACAGGGATTCGTACCGCGCGAGGTATTGCGCAAGATGGGGGAGCTGGGTTTTCTCGGCATTCGCTACGATGAAGAATACGGCGGCAGTAATATGAATACCCTGAGCAGCGCCATTCTCGCCGAGGAACTGGGGCGCTCCACCTTCGGCGGCTTCGCGGTAACCGTGATGGTGCATACCGATATGGCGTCGCCGCACCTGCAAAATTTTGGCAGCAAGGCACAAAAAGACCGGTACATGCCAGATTTGATCAGCGGCAAAAAAATCTGCGCAGTCGCGGTCACTGAACCGGGCGCCGGATCCGACGTCGCTGCCATCCGCACCACTGCAGTCGCCGATGGCGATGACTATATACTCAATGGCAGCAAATTCTTTATCACCAATGGTGTCAAGGGCGACGTTTATTTTGTCGCGGCAAAAACTGACACAACGGTAAAAGGTTCCCGGGGCATTAGCATTTTTATCGTAGACAAAGGAACGCCCGGCTTTACCGTCGGTCGTGCCCTGAAAAAACAAGGCTGGCTGTGTTCCGATACCGCCGAACTGATTTTTGATAACTGCCGGGTTCCCAGGGAAAACATCCTCGGGGAGTTAAACAAGGGCTTTTACTCAATTATGCGCAACTTTCAAAACGAGCGCACCGTGCTGGGCGCGCAGGCCATCGGGGAAGCGGAAAAAGCGCTGGAGCTAACGCTGCGTTATGTGCAGGAACGCACGGCCTTCGGGGCCCCCCTGTGGGACAAGCAGGTGATTCGCCAGCGTCTGGCCATGTTGCAAGCAAAAGTCGCGGCCGGCAAACAACTGGTGTACCACGCCGCGTGGCTGGACGCCAACGGCCAGGAGTGCGTCAAGGAAGTGTCGATGGTAAAGGCGTATTGTTGCGAGCTGGTCAACGAAGTTATGTATACCTGCCTGCAATTTCACGGCGGCTCGGGCTATCTGCGCGAAACACCTGTTGAGCGCATGAGCCGCGACGCGCGCGTGCAAAGTATTGGCGGTGGTGCCACCGAAGTGATGCTTGAGGAAATTGCCAAACGCTCACTCATCGCCTGACAGCTCCGGCCGCAACTGTGCAGCTATTGGCTTCTGCACAGTTGCCGAGTGGAACCTGTTGCCGTAGTCTGGAGGCAAGCTTTACTTTACGGACTTTTTGTTAATCCGCCGCCACAGGCAGCCCCATGAAACGGCTTTTGAAACGCTATCACCCGCCCGGCACTCCCCCCGGCACCTTACTACCGCCCCGCAGCGGCGCCGCGAGCGCCTTGATCAACGTCACGGTATTTAACCCGCAGGACTTTGACGAGCACGACTTCGATGAACTCCAGTTCATGGACAAATACTCCGCGCAAGAAAGCTCCGCAAACGCTAAAAACGTCGAGCTAAAACCCACACATCCGGGCAAGTTTGTGTCCCATTCACCGCCAACTGATACCACCTGGATACATATTCAGGGCGCCCCGTCCGCCGAGTTCTTAAATTTTCTGGGGGCACAATTCAACCTGCACCCACTCGCTCTGGAGGATGTTCAAAACACCGGGCAGCGACCCAAATTTGACACCTACGACCATCATCACTTTATCGTAGCCGCGCTGCCAACAGTGGTGGATGATCAGGTACAAACCGCCCAGATTAGTATTTTCCTCAGCGACAACGTCGTTATTACACTCGCCAGTTGCGACCATGATCCGTTCGCGACGATTCGTCGCCGCCTGCGCAGTGGGGGCAATAACCTGCGCTCCCGCCACGGGGACTATCTGCTGTACACACTACTCGACCTGGTGATCGACGAAGGTTTTCCGGTATTGGCCATTCTCGCCCAACAACTTGATGACCTGGAGGAATTGGTTTTGACTGGCCCGTCGCAGACAGCGGTGCAACGCATCCACGAAGTCAAGCGTGAACTACTGGTGCTGCGGCGCATGTTGTGGCCGCAACGGGAAGTGGTAAATGCGTTGTTGCGCGAAGAAACGCGCTTTATCAGCGCCCACACGCGCACCTATCTGCGCGACTGTTATGATCACTGCGTGCAGGTCATGGATTTAATGGAAAACTATCGGGATATGGCTTCCAATGTCATGGATATTTATCTGACCAGCATCAGCTATAAAATGAACGAAGTGATGCGCACCCTGACGGTAATCGCTACCATATTTATGCCGCTGACATTTTTAGCGGGCCTGTATGGTATGAATTTCGGCAACGGCAATCACGCGGCCAGTCCGTTAGCCATGCCCGAATTAAACTGGTATTACGGTTATCCCCTGATACTTGCGCTGATGGCGCTGGTCGCACTGGCGATGATTTTTTACTTCAAAATAAAAAGGTGGTTTTAATAACAACCCGTGCGCGGGATCCACACTGGCTCACAGATAAGGCGAGAATAGCCAGCACAGCGCATCCCGGGTTCTGACCAACAGCGAGCGACTATCCATTTCATCCAGCGTGACAGGCCGCGCCGCAGATAACAGCTCATCAAAGTGTCGACCCATTGCCTGTGCGAAACCCGGATCGTAAATTTCCACGCCCAGCTCGTAATTCAGTCGCAAACTACGCGGATCGATATTGGCAGAACCCATCAACGCGTAACTGTCGTCTATCAACAACAGTTTCGAATGGGAAAAAATGCCTTGCTGATAAAACACCTTCACATTGTAAAACAGTAATTCCCAAAGCATATTACGGGTCGCCCAGTGCACCGGGCGCAAGTTACTGTTGTGCGGCAACACGATTTCCACCGACACGCCGCGCAGGGCGGCGCTCTGCAGACAGGCGATCAGTTCCCGTGGCGGCAAAAAATATGGCGTCATAACACGAATCCGCCGGCGCGCTGCGGTTACCGCCGCCTGCAACACCAATGCGAGTTGGTCAAGATTTTCGTCGGGACCATCGGCGATCACCCGGCACTGACCGGAACCGACTGGCAGATGCGTTGCCATCGGCATATCCAGTTTGCGTCCGGTGGCGTATTGCCAGCTGTCGCCAAACACCTCTATTAACTGTTCGACGATTGGCCCACGCAACTGAAAATGGATGTCCCGTACGCCCGTGCCGCGCACGCTGCCCGGACTTTCGACCAGATGGCGATCACCAATATTCATGCCGCCGGTAAACGCCACAATCCCATCCACTATCAGTATTTTGCGATGATTGCGCAAATTGACATTCAGGGTTGGGGGTATCAATGTGGGCGGATTGAAGCGCACACAGGTAATATCGCGACGCGCAAGCAGGCTGCTAACCCGGGGCCAGGCGTACTTCTCGCCCATACCGTCGACCATCACATGTACCGCAACGCCGCGCGCCGCCGCCCCTGCCAGCGCATCGACAAACTGGGTCCCGGAGCCGTCGGTATCGAAGATATACGTCATCAGACATACCGACCGCTGCGCTTGCTCAATGGCCGCCAGCATCGCCGGATACGCTTGCTGACCGTTGTACAGAGGCTCTATCAGATTGCCCGCAACTAATGGTCGACCGGTAATTGTCTGTGCAGCGCGCATCAATCCCGCGAGATGGGTAGATGAGTCGGCACCGCTATGCCCGGACGTTGCGCCCCGCTGACCACCCCGTTCAAACTCCACGAAACGACGCGCGCGCGGCACGCCCCGCATCTTGCGAGCACGATGCTCGACGCGGTTCACCCCGAGCAGGTAATACAATACCGGGCCCACCAGCGGAAACAGCAGGCACAGGCCAATCCAGCCAAATGCGGCACGGGAATCGCGCTTATAAAGTAACGCGTGCCAGGCCGTGGCAGGCGCGATGATGCCGTGCACCACCGTCAGCAGCAATCCCCAGCTAAGCATATGCGCGTCTAGCGCTCAATGGTGTAGAACACATCGACGCCGGTGCGATCCCCCGTTTCGGTCTGCACTTGCAGGGACTTATTGATCATATATTGAATCTGCACGACATTACTGGCGCTGAATAACCCCGCTACGTAGCGTAAATACAACTTGGGCGACAGGTAGCGACCCATCACCAGCGCGGCATCCTGTAACCCCTTTTGCGAATCGACGCGAATTTCATCGAGTCCCACGTTGGCGCCGATACGTTTTGCAATATCTTCCCCTTTGGACAGCCCCATACTCTGCACCGCGGATAGTAGTTGATTACTCTCCCCGGCGGAGGTCCCGCGCGCGGGTCGACCAAACAATAAATAGGACAATGTATCCGCTTCGCCCATAGCGGGCCGGGAGTACACCGAAAGCAGGGGATCCTGCAGAGTACCGCTCACCCGCACCCCCGCCACCACATCATCCACGGTACGGGTCGCGTTGACATCAAGCCCCGGATCATCAAGCAAGCTGTCGGCAAATACCAGACGCCCGCGGGCGATACTCAAATCCTGCCCATACGCCTGGTACACACCGTCCACCACCCGCAACTCGCCACGGGCGGTGGTGAGCTTGCCCGGTGCGTCGATGACGCGAATATCCCCGGCCAGTTTTCCACGCAGGCCAAACCCGTCGAAACGGATACGATCTCCCAGCGTGACCCGCACATCGGTGTGCGTTTGCCAGCGCTCTGCGACGCCTGCGGAGGGATTGGCAGTGCTCACAATCTCCACATCCCGCGACGGCGCGATACTACCTTCCGGAATCTGGCGCGGTGCGATACGTGCCATGGGTACATGTACCTCACCATCGATACGCAGCACCCGGTCCCGCGCGCTGACCTTGAGGTGTGGGGACACCAACACGCGTACCTGCGGCACATCCACTGCCTCGACATTTTCCCCGCTGATCACCAGATCGGTCGGCCAGCCCTGTGCACGATCCAGCAACGTCTGGCCCTCCATCCGTAAAATTCCCTCCCCGGAACGCAGTTCTGCATCGAGTAGCAACTCATTGGTTTCATTGCCACTGACTTTAATCCTCGCGCCTTTGATATCCAGGCCGAGGGCGGGAATTCCAGCGGCACCATCGGTCAACTCGGCGACACCATTAAACAGGGGCCTCGCCACGGTGCCGGTGATAGCTAGTTGCGCCTGTAACCGACCGGAAATAATATCCAGATCCGGGACTAACCCGTCAAAACGCCCCAGGCTGGTAGCCTGCGCGTGCAAATCGGCAACAACAGCTTGATCGGAAATAATTGCGGAGGGCGACCAACCCGGTAATAGCACGGTGGCGTCGATGCGGCCATCCGTTTGCAAAGGGATATGCATGGCGCCGTTTAACCCCTCCGCATCGACGTAGATTTCCAGTTGGCTGGCATCGAAGACAACGTCCGCAACATTGGCGGACTCCGCAAAGCGTACAGCACCGCTTGAGGTATCCGCCTGCGCCTCCAGCAGGGTCGCACCGCTCGCAGTATCGTAGCTGCCACTGGCACGCACCGCTACGGTCCCGGTTATTGCAGAAGGTCGCAGCTCGGTATTCCCAGGGACACCGATACGCAGGGCATCCAGGGACAAACCTTGCCCGGACAGATTACCTGACCAAACGCTATCCCGTTGTTGCGCCTGAGCGCACAGTTGCGCGTCCCGTTGGCGCCAGCACCAGGCGCCGAGAGACGACTTACCCGCGCCGAGCAGGAACCCGCCCGGTTCCGCCAGACCCCAGTCGCCGAGGATGTCGCCCGAGATGTCTGCCCGCAACAGTTGACCCCGCCACTCCCGCGCCTTGCCCAGACCCGCGCTAATCGCCATGGCAATCCGATGCCCACTGCCACTGCCATCGATGGTGACGGTATGGGCTTCGATGGTCCCCTTCGCCTCCAATGCCAGCGCCTCCATAGAGCCTCCGGGGAGTGTCAAGTCCCGGGTTACCAACCCCAGATCTACCGCCCCCCCGGGCGCGAAGTCGAGATCCGCGCGACTCTCGAGCTGTGTTACTCGGTAGCCATTTAACTGAATATCGAGTGCGTTGAGGGCGTACACCAGGTGGGGAGATTGGCGCAGGCCGGTAACCGACCCCCGCCCGTCCGCCTGCCCGCTGCTTCCAGGCCATAGCGCCGCAAGATCCTCTGCCCGAAGTGCCCACGCCAGATCCCACTGCTCCCCAACCGCACCGTCCACCGTGAGTAATGCCGAACCCGAGGCAAGCCGCAATTGGTCGAACACAAAACTTGAACCATTCTGCTCGACGGTCCCGCTGAGATTTAACGGGTAGCCCCGCAAGATCCCATCCATGTGCCTGACATGCATTCGATTGCGCAGCACATCGCCACTCAGGCCGCCGCTCAGCCCTGCATTGATATCTATTTTTCCCGGCCACTGGGCAAACACCGAACCCGGATCGATAGCGCTGCCGGACAGATCAAACTTCCAGCTCAGCGCCGGCGTCCAACCCAGATGTCCAGTGCCAGTCAGCACGCCCCTCAGTGCCGCCAGGGAAAAATTGCCTATGGACAGCTGGTTGCTATCGCCTGTGCCCTGCAATGTCAGCGCGCCCTCAGGCCATTCACCCTGTTGCACAAGCGCGGAGACCGTCAACCGGTAATCAGACAGGGTTCCGGCCACCGTAAACTGTCCTTCGGCACTTCTCAGCGGCAGTGCGCCAGGTATTGGCCAGGTCAAATCACGCCAATCGCCACGTCCGTTAACGGTCATGCTGTCCATACCGCTATTTCCCGTGTCACCGCTGACGTTAGCCGTTACCTGTAGTTCGCCACCGGACGTGGTGTTTGCCATCCTTAGCTCCACCGAGGTGGCGGCACCTTTCTGCCATTGCACATGCAACCGATTGTTCAGCTCGCCCAGGTCCGGTACACGGGTAATCAGGTCAGCGTGGACACCGGCCTGAGTCAGGGAACCGCTTGCCCGTATCGCGCCACTCAGCGTCAGCGCGGGCCAGGCGGAATGAAGTTGATGCGGATTCAAGCCCTGTAATTCCGATCGTACCTGCCACCGAGCAGCCTCGAGTACGTCCTCTACGGTGCCGTGTATGGTCGCGCCACGTTTACCGCCTGAATCGTCAACAGCGCCAATAACCAGCTGGTGCTGAAAACTTAATGCCCGCAGGGTCCCCGTCAGCTTCGCCGTGCCCTGTAGAGCGGTACCTCCGTCGCCGCCCCGATCCGCCCGCTGCCAGTTGATCTCCAGATCGAACGGATAATCGTCTCCGAACAGCGCCTGGCCTGACGCACTAGCGACCAGGTCGGCACTTTCCACGGCCAGCCGCACTAGGCGCAGTTCCTGGCGTTCGCCCAGCATATCCAGCTCTACCCGCTCGATGATCGGCAGTTGCGTCTGCGGCAGCCTTACCCGCGTAATTTCCACCCTGCCGATCTCCAGGGCCATTGGCAAAGTCAATTCCGGCATTTTGCGAGCTGTGGTTTCGACAGGTAATGATGTCGCCACGGCATCTGTTTCCGCCAGCACCAGCGACACCCCGTCAGCTTTAACCATCGATACCGCCACTACCCCGGACAGCAAACGATGGGGTTGCCAGTCCACCTCCAACTGCGCCACGTCCAGGGTTAGCTGATCGGAACGATAACTTAACCCGCCCAAAGACAGTGGCCCCACCAGGCGGCCGCTAACACTCGCCACCTGTATTTGCCCAGGCAGCACACCGCTTGCAGCGCGCACCACCCAGCGCAAACCGGAATCAGACATCAGGAAAAAAAGTAGCGCCGCAAAAATTATCGCCAGCGCTGCGATTATGCGCCGTAGGGTTGTCACAGATCCGGCCCTATTACCACATGTAACTGAATGCCGCCCTCGTCGTCATCCCCCAGGGGGTGGGCGATATCCACCCGGATCGGCCCCACCGGGGAGCGATAACGCACGCCGAGGCCAACGCTCTTTTTCAGTGATTCCCCCATATCGTTAAACGCATTGCCCGCGTCCACAAATACTGCCGCGCCCCAGTTTCCCCGCAAGCGGCGTTCGTATTCCGCACTGCCCACCACCAGATATTTTCCCCCGATTACTTCACCCAGCGCATTTTTTGGCCCGAGAGCTTCAAATTCATAGCCGCGCACACTTTGATCGCCACCGGCAAAAAACCGCTTCGAACCGGGCAGATCGTCGACCGCCGCCAGGGCCGTGATACCCAATTCACCGCGCACTAAAATACGGCTGCGAGGGCTAAGGGTTTTTATCCATTTGCCCGCGCCACGGGCCTGTAAAAATGTTGCGTCGGAACCCAGGGATTCCTCCGCACCCAACAGATCGAACCCGAGGCGCCAACCCCGGGTGGGGAACAACCGGTCGTCGGTGTCGATACGGCTCCAGTTCGCTGCCGGGTAGAGCAACGTGGAGCGGCCATCCTCATCGCCCACCTGAAAATCTTCCGCCTCAAAATTTACGCTCACGCTTTCCAGCCAACCACTGCGCATCAGCGTGCGTTTGGCGCTGGTTTTTATAATACGACTATCGCGACTGTCCGTGGATTCATCGACAAAACTTGTCCCCAAAGCGAGTCTTTCAGCGACAGGATCCGCCAACGGGATCAGGTATTGAATGCTTGCCACACTGCTTTTGGTGGAAAGTTTAAGATCGCTATCCAACAGATGCCCGTCGGGGTTGACTCGGCGCGCGTAGCCAAAACTCGCGCGCGGGCCGGTGTCAGTGCCAAAGCCCGCGCCAAATCGATAGCGATGCTGTTTATTCGCCGTCAACTCCACGCGTATGGGAATGCTTAAAGCCTGTGCGTCCTGTCGGTTGGCACTGACCGAAACCCCGGAGAAATACTGACTGTCATTAAAGCGGTTTTGTAGATCGAGCAACGCCCGTCGCCGAAACATCTGTCCAGGTTCGATAGTCACAAAACCCATCAAAAAATCGTCGCGGAACACAGCCTCTGGTGTCTGCACGAATTCGACAGGCCCGAACTTGTACTGCGACCCGGTATCCATGTGCAGCACTACCGCCACGGTATAGGTCGCCAGATTAACCGTCACCGCGCGGCGCGTGAATTGCGCATCCAGATAACCGTTGCGCGCTGCGGCTCGCAACAACTCCTGCTTGGCCTTCTCATAGGGCTGGTGCAGAAATACCTGGCCCTTGCGTACGGGGAAATTGTCCACCAGATCGGTGAATACTGCCGCGCCTGCACCCGTGAGCCGGACGTCCACATCCGCCACCGTGATCTCGGGTCCCGGAATAACATGGTAACTTGCGCTGAGTTTGTCTTCGCCCTCGACCAGTTCCCCGCTGACCTGCGCGCGATAGTAGCCAAACGGCTGCAGGGCGTCCTTGATCTGCTGAGGTGCCACTACATGTAACTTGCGTACCCGGCTGGATTTCAGTTTTTCACCATCTTTTTCCCGGGCGATATCCAGCAAAGTCATCACGTTGGTCAGTACCGGCCCGTCGACCCCGGTAACGACAACCGACAATTCCACCGCGTAAACTCGCGTACTGGCCACGCAGAGAACAAACGTAAAACCGAGCACAAGCCCGGTCAACAAACGGGTGTCAACTAGCCCAGAGGGACCAAAAATTCGTAAAAAACAGCTGGCACCGGGCAACAAAAATATCTCCAATGGCAAATTCTGGGGCCGGTAGTCAGGCCCCTCGCGGCTTTTACGACGGGGGTGAATACGCCAGCATCACCTATTGATTGCGGGGGTGATTGCGGGAGCCATTTCAACAACAAAACCAGTGGCCAAGTTTACGCTAGCGACGCACTGGATGCACAACGCCTGACCGAGCACCCCATTATCGGGCACCCAACAGGAGACTATCGGACACCCAACAGAAGATAGGTCCGTGTTGGCCATCCACAATTGGTGGCACCGACGGGTCAAGTCAGGGCAGAATCAATACCAGTTATTTCACCCCCGTTTTTACCCTTAACAGTGAACAGTGGCCCCGAACCCATTGTTTGCGATGGAAAAATATTTTTTGCGCGCCTAGCTTCCGCGAACTACACTACTTAAAGCTAGACGCAGTTGGTTCGCGGTTGGTTAGCAGTTGGTTTGAGGTATCCGTAAAGCGTAATTTTGATCGGGATGTCGCCTCTACAACGTCGCCTATATAACAACGATGATTCCAAGGGGGAACGCACAATGAAAACTGCCAAGATAAAACACCTTGCCCACACGATACTACGCTCCACGGCGGCGGTAGCGCTACTCGGCGCCAGCCTCGTTCCGTCGGCGCAGGGGGCAACCGAGGCCTTTCTTGAGGAGATTCTGGTGACCGCCACCAAAAAAGCCGGTGGCGTTGATGTGCAGGACGCCTCCGTGGCCATTACTGCCTACGGCGCGGAACAGCTCGACGCACTGTTCGTGCGCGATCTGAAGAGCCTGAGCTACTCCGCACCCAGTGTGCAACTGGAAGACATTGGCACCACCCGTGGCACCGCCAACTTCTCTATCAGGGGTATGGGCGTTAACAGTTCAATCCCTTCCATTGACCCTACTGTTGGCGTATTTGTTGACGGTGTGTATATGGGGGTCAACTTTGGCATCGTCATGGATACCTTTGATCTGGAGGGAGTAGAGATATTGCGGGGGCCCCAGGGCCTGCTGTTCGGTCGCAATGTAACCGGTGGCGCCGTCCTGCTGCGTACCACCCGCCCCGGTGACGAGTTCCATATGAACACCAAGCTCGCGGCGGAGACCGGTATGAACTACTACGCTTCCACGGTGCTCTCCGGACCGTTAACCGACACCATCGGCGGCAAATTCGCCGTGTATTACAACGATGACCGGGGTTACTTTGACAACAAGTTCGACGGCAACGACCACTTTGGCGACGCCGACACCCGGGTGCTGCGGGGCGCGTTAACCTACACCCCCAGCGAAACCCTGGATTTTATTCTGCGCTACGAGTATGGCGAATCCCAGGGTGATGGCCCCGCCGCACAGAATGCGGCCCTGTTTGGGCAACACAAAAACTTTGATTTTTCTATCAACTTCGACGGCTACTACGACAACCGCTGGAACCAGGCTATTTTTGAAACCACCAAGGATGTAGCGTTTGGCGACGGCCAGATCGTTAATATTTTCGGCTGGCGGGAATACGAAAGTGGCAGTGGCGGCGATATCGACTCTAATCCGAACGCTCTGTTTGGCTTTCACTCCAACGCCCAGTTACTACAGGAGCAGTGGTCCAACGAATTGCGTTACTCCGGCACCTTTGGCCGGGTTAGCGTCACTACCGGCGTGTATTACTTTACACAGGATATTGACTATCGCGAACAGCGGCTGATCTTCGGTGGCCTGTCTAACCGCATCGGTGGCGGTGAACAGGAAGGCGACACCTGGGCAGTCTTTACCCAGTTTGATATCGCCCTGAATGACCAGTGGACATTAAATCTCGGAGGGCGCTACTCGGAAGAAGATAAAAAGGCGCGGGTGGCCAATATCACCGACCTCTCTCGCTTGGGACCGAACCAGTGCACTATCAGCTCCGGCTGTGCCGCCTACGATTTCAAGGACTCCGACGACTGGACCAGTTTTTCCCCAAAAATCGGTCTTGAATGGCGGCCGGATGATGTGACCATGGTATACGGCTTCTGGACCAAGGGCTTTCGCAGCGGCGGCTACAATTTACGGCACACCGCCCCCGTTATCCCCAACGCCGGTTTCGATCAGGAAGAGCAGGATTCCTACGAAATTGGCCTGAAGAAGGACTTTTTCGACGGCCGGATGCGGATCAATGCAGCGGCCTACTACAACGAAATCGACGATATGCAGCGGGAACTTAATTTACCAGACCCCCAGGCTGGCGTCGTGCAGTTGATCCGGAATACCGCGGAAGCCACTATCACCGGGGCCGAACTGGAAATGCAAACATTCCCGATGGAAAATCTGATGGTGCAATTAAGCGCGGGTTACGTCGATGGTACCTATGACAAGGTGGCCTTTGATATTTCAAGTGATGGGGTGATAGACGCTAAAGACAAGGCTCTCGATTTGCCACGGCTCTCGCCCTGGACCTACGGCAGTCGCGTGGTATACGACCTGCCCGTCGGCGATCTGGGCACCATTACCGCCAGCGCCAGCTTTTACCATCGGGATGAGGCCGCCTACACCGATAACAACCTGGGTATGCTGACCGCCGCAGATATGGTGGATGCCAGCATTGCCCTGCGCACCATGGACGACAAACTGACTATCTCGCTGTACGGCAAAAACCTGAAAGATGAAGTCACCATCGGTGGCGATACCCAGTTACCACAAACGACTCCCGTGGATTTTTTGCTGTTTGGAGGGCCGGGCGCCAGTTTCTCGCCCCTTAACAAGGGCAAAATTATCGGTCTGGAAGTCCAGTACAGCTTTTAATAAAGCAACATCGTCTGTTCCCGCCAACACCCCGGGCTGGGCTTTTCGAAACGGCCTCCCGGGGGTTTTTGTGGGCAATCGGAGCCTGTTACTCACCGCGCTATTGCGTGTTCATTGAATTCGTTTACCCAGTCTATCTGACCACCCGCGCCACGATCTTTGCGACGCACAGGCCATGCCGTTACAATCAATTCCCGGCAAACCCATCAACCCGACCGACGGATTCCCCCATGAATTACCCGAATCTTCTGCAACCCCTGTCCGTGGGTGGCATCACCCTGAAAAACCGCGTCATGATGGGCTCCATGCACTCCGGTCTGGAATTACTGGACCGACCCTTTGAACGTCTCGCAGCCTTTTACGGCGAGCGCGCCAGGGGCGGCGTAGGTCTGATTGTCACCGGCGGCTACTCCCCCAACGAAACCGGCTGTATCGAGGAGAACGGGCCGCTGTTTAATGCCAGGGAGCAGGTCGCAGAGCATCGCATCATTACCGAACGCGTACACAGTGAGGGCAGTAAAATTCTGTTGCAGATCCTGCACTCGGGCCGTTACGCCAAGGATGACAGCATCGTCGGTTTTTCCGATGTGCGTTCCCCGATCAATAAACGCATTCCCCGCACGTTGAGCAGCGACGAAATAGAACAGTACGTGGAAGACTATGCGCACACTGCGCAGCTGGCGTGTGAGGCCGGCTATGACGGCGTGGAAGTGATGGGCTCCGAAGGCTACTTGATTACCCAGGCTCTGGTGCGACGCACCAACAACCGTACCGATCAGTGGGGCGGCAGTTATCAAAATCGCATGGGCTTTGCACTGGCCATTGTGGAGCGTATTCGCGGGCGGGTACCATCCGATTTTATTTTGATGTTTCGTATCTCGGCCATCGACCTGGTGGAGGGTGGTTCCACCGGTGCGGAAATCGTTGAGCTTGCCCAGGGCCTGGAACAGGCCGGTGTCGACATTCTCAACACCGGCATCGGCTGGCACGAAGCGCGCGTGCCCACCATCGCCTATATGGTACCCCGCGCCGCATGGCGTTTCGCGATACGCAATATTACGAACAACGTTACCATTCCGGTTATCGCCTCCAATCGCATTAATACACCCCAGATGGCGGAAGATATTATCGCCAGCGGCGATGCACAGATGGTCTCCATGGCCCGCCCCATGCTGGCCGACCCCCATTTTGTGAGCAAGGTTATCGCCGGGCGCGACCGGGAAATCAACACCTGCATCGGTTGCAATCAGGCTTGCCTGGATTTTATTTTTACCGGCCGGGCCACCAGCTGCCTGGTGAATCCTCTTGCGGGCAGGGAACTGGATGATCCAGAAATAAAACCCACAACAGCGACAAAAAATATTGCGGTGATTGGGGCAGGTCCCGCGGGAATGACTGCCGCCTGCACGGCCGCCCAGCGCGGTCATCGCGTCACATTGTTCGACGCGGGCAGCGAAATCGGCGGACAGTTAAATCTGGCGAAAACCATACCGGGGAAAATGGAGTTTTACGAAATGCTGCGCTACTACCGCAGCCAGCTGGATAAATACGCAATTGATGTGCGCCTGAACACCGCAGTGACCGCAGCGGCGCTGACCCAACAGGGTTTTGACGAGGTGATCGTTGCTACCGGCATTGAACCGCGCATTCCCGACATTGCGGGACTGGAACACCCATCGGTACTCACCTACCTGCAGGCGCTGGGGAACCCGGCTGCGGTGGGCAAGCGAGTGGCCATACTGGGCGCCGGCGGCATCGGTTTTGACGTGGCGGTACTGCTCAGCCAGGATACGCACCACGACGGGATCAGCGCCGAGCAGCGCAGTGACGCATTTTTGCGTCACTGGGGCGTGGATACCAGTCTCGCCACCCCCGGCGCGTTGGCGCCAGACGGTCCTCAATTCCCGCGCGCCGCCCGTGATATCTTTATGCTGCAACGCAAACCCAGCGCGCTCGGCAAGTCCCTGGGCATGACCAGCGGCTGGGCGATACGTGCCGAACTGGCGCTCAGTGGCACACAGTTTATTGCCGGCGCGACCTACGTAAAAATTGACGACGCCGGACTGCACTACCGTAGCGACGGCGAAGAGCAACTCCTCGCCGTCGACAACATCATTATCTGTACCGGCCAGGAACCATCGAATCATCTCTATCGGGAATTAACCGATCTCGGCGTCAACGCCCACCTGATTGGCGGTGCCAGGGAAGCGCGGGAGCTGGATGCCCTGGGCGCCATCGAACAGGGCTTACAGCAGGGGCTGGCTCTGTAACTTATGGAAAAATAATTTTTATCGTCATGTTTGCGCACCGGAAACTGTGCGCAAATCTGGCAAATCTGTTTGATGTAAGCAATGCACAGCTACTGCCGTTAATGTTCTGTTACGCCGCAAGGCACTTGATAAAGTCGATAACGGCGTCGGAAAAAATTGTATTCTGATCCCCCGCCACCATATGGCCGGCACCGGACACATCCACATACTCTGCGTGCCGCACGGCGTCGCGAAATTCCTCAACGCCCTGTGCGCTGACGACATCGGACTTTTCTCCCCGCACCAGCAGCACCGGCACAGTCAAGCGCCGCGCGGCTCGCAAAAGTCGCTCGCCGCGTTGTTCGACATCCTCCTCAAATGCACTGGCGATCATTTTTGGGTCCCAGTGCCAGATGTAACGTCCATCTGCCCGTTGACGCACATTTTTTTTCAACCCTTCCAGATTGCGGCCGCGACTGCGCTGTGTGTAGTTTGCCACGGCGTCCGCCACCTCTTCGATATTGGCAAAACCCTCCGGGCGAGCGGTCATAAAATTCATAATGCGCGCCATGCCAGCGGGTTCGATACGCGGTGCAATATCCACCAGCACCAGCGCGCGCACAGGGCAACGATCGCTCTCACCCGCGGCGGCCAGAGCGGTAATACCACCTTTGGATGCGCCAACCACCACCGGCAACTGCTCGAGCGAACCAATCACCGCCCTGAGATCGCCAACAAAAGCGTCCAGCGCATAATTCGCATTGGGACACCAGTCGGTCTCGCCATGACCACGGGCATCCATGGCGATGGCATACCAACCAGCGGCCGCGATTTTCGCTGCGGTTTTACCCCACGAATAGCGAGTTTGACCACCGCCGTGCAACAAAATCACGGGTGGCCGGTTGGGGTCGCCGTAGGCTTCGCCCTTGAGCGTTAAGCCATCAAACGACGTGTATTGCCTGGTTACAACTTGCATTCGATTCCTCTTTTCCTTACTCCCGCGACGACCCAGGGCACAGATTTTCGCGGGCAATTTATTTATCGACGGTGATTACAATAACCCGGTAGCTTCCGCGGCAAAGTCCCCATTTAATCGTGCGAGCATGATATCCACGTCGCCGTAGACCGCACCCAGTTCCGCACTGATCTGAGCAAATGGATGATCGAAAAAGGTGCCTCGCTCGCGCACATATTCCATGTGCTGTCGGCCATTCCGATCAAACGGGTGCAGCATCGCGTGCTCAACCCCATTAAATTCGAGGGTTTTAACGCCGAAGCGCTCACACAATTCTTTGTTAAATGCCGGGGTGGATTTAACCCACTGCCCGTTCAGATACATCTCGACATAACCGTGATAAATAAACAGGTCTTGCCCATTCATGGCTGCCCGTAACTTGGGCGTGCACAAATGGTTTGTAACATCGGCGTAACCAGGGCGCGCCGGAATACCTGCGGCCCGCGCCGCGGCCACCAGTAACAGTGCTTTGGGAATACAAAATCCGTAATCGCGCTGGGCAATCGTACTGGCAACATATTCCTCTGGCTTTAAACTCAGCGAATAGGGATCGTACCGCAACCCGTCGCGCACGGCGTAATACAACGCCACGCCGCGCTCAGTTGCCGATGCACCGATACCCCGTAACGCGCGCTCCGCGAACGCGAGAATTGTCGGATGATCGGAATCGATAAATGTCCCAGGCTGCAAATACCTGTCGATGTCGGGATGCACGTGCGATGCGGTCATAATGCGGCCTTTGGGTTCTGAATTCTGGGTTCTGAATTCTGGGTTCTGGGTTCAATTAACCTTAAGGGGGACGGAAAAAACGTAAGTGTTGTCAGGGCGCGAACTGCTACCGAGGTCAAAACAAGGCGGATTGAGCAGGCAATTCGGCGCTATACAATTGACGAGCAGATGGGTTCGAACAGAACCCCTACCCCTTAGTAGGTTATTTTAACATAGGGTTGGCAACGCTGTAACACTCAACGCGGATTTTAATTGGAGCTTTTAGTTGGTAGATAATTTTTGCGTTGCTGCAGATTCGCACGCCGTGAACCGACCAAATCCGGCGCTCTCCAGCACGGCCTCCTGTACCAGAATTGCCCACCCAGAACGGAGTTCCGCCAACCACTGTAGCAGCGCCGAAAACTCCACGCCATCGATCCACACCCGCACATTGTTAGCACCAGGTTCAAAGCGGTCTATGCGAATCAACTGCGTGCTGGCAGTTTCACTCACAATGGTCACCAGAGATGGTTGCGCTTTCCGGACGTCCACGGCGAAAACGATTTCCGTCGTCGAGCGCTGCAACTGTGCGATTTTGGACCGGCCAGTGCTCTATCTCACGCGTCCGCTGAAAACGAGTGCGGCCATCCAATTAACGGCTGTTGTGCAAACCCTGTTTGCCGCACCGCGACGGAATTGTTACTCCAATTCCAATCCGCTACTGCCAATAGTGTTTTCCCGTCCGTCTGAAGCCAGTGCTGCTGTCACCTGCACGGCATCGTAAAAACCAACCTCAGATGGGCACGATCTTCAAAGGGCGACGGACAAGAACAAGACACCTTGCGCCGGGAAATTCGCGTGACTCGCGGCGGCCGCTCCGCCATTGGCGGCGTCGCCATGTGGGCAATGCCCTTTATCGGCATGCAGGCATATATCCTGCGAATCCCGGCCTGCTACGACGTTGCATCGACCGTACCTTCTCTGTTTATCGCCGTGGCGGCGCGTGGAGCAGAGCGCTTCCCGGTCAGCGCAAAAAACCGATGCAGCAAAATTATTGATCACCGGGACGGTTACCGATTTGGGGCTAGCCGGTACGCACTATACCGGCATGGCTGCGGTAACCATGGAACCTCAAGCCGTGGACGTCGGCGGCACCATCTTGAGCAACCAGACCCTGGCATTTCACACATTCGTATCGGTCGTCATCATGATGGTGTCGTTGACTGTGGCCAGCCTGTTCAAATCGGTATCCGAACCGGTTTAGTGGCCTAAACCATGCACTGTCTGCGATAACTGGGCACCGATGGTTCAGTTCCGAATACGGCTGGTTTCTACCGGTGATAGCGCTAAACTGTGTCTATGGAAACCAATCTTCAGCCCCTAAACCAAAATCGCTGTAGCAAAGCACGCCTGGCCCGGGATGCTCGTTTTGACGGCCTGTTTTTCGTCGGCGTAAAAACCACAGGTATCTTTTGTCGGCCGGTGTGTCCCGCCACACCGCCCAAAGAGCGCAACGTGCAGTACTTTTCCACCGCCCTCGGCGCACTCCAAGCGGGATTGAGGCCGTGTTTACGCTGTCGGCCGGAAGCCGCACCGGGTTCACCGGCTTGGCGAGGCGTACAGACCACCCTCAGCCGGGCGGTGCGTATGATTGATAACGGCGAGTGGCGCGGGCAATCGCTGCCGGAATTTGCCGAGCGACTTGGGGTCAGTGACCGCTACCTACGCCGCCTGTTCACCCAACAACTCGGTATTGCGCCGCTGCAGTACGCCAGTTTTTGCCGTGTGTTATTCGCCAAGCAATTATTGCAACAAACCTCCCTGCCGGTGGCCGAGGTGGCCCATATCGCCGGGTTTGGCAGTGTGCGACGATTTAACAGTGTGTTTTCGCAAATCCTGAAACTGAATCCGCGACAATTGCGCAATACCCACGCCGCCAGTGCGCCCGTCGACAAGGGTCTCACCGTGTTCCTCAGTTACCGCCCCCCCTACGCCTGGCCGATGGTACGGGATTTTTACCGGGCGCGGCACATAGCCGGGCTGGAGAATGTCACCGACCATAGCTACAGTCGCAGCTTTGCCCTCGGGGCCTGCACGGGTGTGTTCAGCGCAACCCATGTGTCCGCTAAACACGGTTTTCAGGTCGAACTATCCCTGTCCGAACCAACCTGCACCCTGTCCGTTATTCAACGCATTCGCCACCTGCTGGATCTCGATACGGATGCCAGCGTGATTGCCAGCGATTTGAAGAAACATCCGCTGCTGGCGTCCCTGGACTGTACCGGCATCAGGCTGCCCGGGTTATGGTCGCCTTTTGAAGCCGGCGTCCGGGCCATCCTCGGCCAACAGGTGTCGGTCAAAGCCGCCCGTAATCTGGCGTCGCAACTGGTACGCCAGCTGGGGGCGCCAATTGACGACGGGGCACGTCGGCTGGAGCAAGGCGGTCGACCCGACACACTGTTCCCCGCACCGGCAGCGGTCGCCCATTCGGATTTAGCGTTCCTGGCCATGCCGGATAAGCGCCGCCAGGCGCTACGTGCCCTGGCAAATTGGGTGACGCAACGGCCGCCAGCGGATGCACATCTCGGCAACCATCACAATCCGTACGAGGATTGGCTCGCCATTCCCGGTATCGGCCCCTGGACGGTGCAATACACAGCATTTCGCACGGGACACCCGGACGTTTTTCTGGCCGGGGATCTCGGCGTAAAAAACGCCCTGTACAAGCTCGCCCAGGCGACCGGCGACACGTATCCGCTCGATGCCGAGGCAGCCAGTCCCTGGGGCAGTTACGCCACACTGTTGCTATGGCGAAGTCTCGCGCTCCCCGACCATGCTTGACGCCGTAAACTATTGCCGACAACGGAGAATTGACATGTCACCCAACCCACAAACGCCGGAATTTTTTTACGGATCTATGGAAAGTCCCATCGGACGCCTGACGATTGTCGCCACCGAGGAGGGCCTCACCGAAATCCGCTTCCCCAACCAGCGGACCACCCCGGATGCCGGGGCACCGCCAACGGGCCACAGCAAAAGTAACGGCGCGCGCTTTATCGACCAGGCATTGACCCAGCTAAGCAAGTACTTTGCGGGGCAACTCACCGTTTTCGATCTGACTCTCGCACCCCACGGCACGGATTTTCAGCAGGCTGTGTGGACACAATTACGCGCTATACCCTATGGTACTACCGCCAGCTACGGCGCCATCGCCGCGGCCATCTGCAAACCCACTGCGGCACGGGCGGTGGGTATGGCCAACAGTAAAAACCCGCTACCCATTGTCGTCCCCTGTCATCGTATTATCGGCAGCAATGGCGCCCTGACCGGTTTTTCCGGTGGACTCGACATCAAGCGCTGGCTGCTGGCCCACGAACTACCCGCCCGCTAACGCTCACGGCGTTGGAACATATCGTCGCCATTTGCGGCGGAATATCGCTACGCTACGATGCGGTTCGTTTTTTGTGCGCTGACGCGGACCATCACGTCAACCAGAAACTATCGACCCAACCCGGCGACAAGGACGGGGGTTGAACCACCAACGCACGGCAATAGCGTCGCACACCGCAGCGCACCGCAGCGCACCGCAAGTGATCAGCCAAGGCTAGAGCCTGCGTTTTACCGTTCAACATCAAGAGGGTGCCGCCACGGTGCAACAGCTGATTCAACAGATCGAAGCGTTGATCGCGCGCGTCAATCAACTGGAGCAAAACGACGTGGAACTGCGCGAATGCAATGCCGCATTGAGCAACGAAGACTGTCCGACCGGACCACCGCTGTGTCGCTGTGGCACTGGTCGGCGGGTTTCCGCTACGCTGGCAGATAAGCGCAAATATGCTAACCTGAACGCCACGCTGTTACCTGACAAGCTGCAAATCGAGAGGATAACCACGCCATGACCCATGCCGCCGCGAAATCTACACCCCTGTCCAACTTCGATACCAGCGCCCTTGAGTGGCTCCATTTCGGTCCCGACCCGCGCTTCGACTACCCCATCGACTATTCCATCGCCATTCTGGGTACATCACCGCAGTCAGGCACCGTCGATTTTATCAGCCGCTGGGCCCCCAATTCCTACTGCCACTATCACCGCCACCTGGGCAACAGTATGTCCCTGATTCTCGAGGGCGAACACCACACCGTTGAAGTGGTCGACGGCGAGCCCATCCACAAAATCCGCACGGCCGGGGACTACGCCAACAAACCCGGCGGCGATGTGCATATGGAGTACGCCGGACCCGAAGGCACCCTGGTGTTTTTCAGCATGCAAGCCGTCGACGGCAATCTGTTCGACGTGCTGGGCCGTGGAGACAAACTGCTGAACACCACCAGCTTCGAAGATTTTGTCGCCGGTAACCTGCCGCGCTAAATGTTCCGTTGTGCCCAGCGTTAAAATCATTAGTCCAACGCGATGAATTGCGTTTTAACAACGACACGCCAATCAGCAGCGATTACAGACCACCAGCTACATAATTATTGAATAAGACGAAAGGAATTTTGTGATGAGCGACCGTTTTTATAAAGACCTATCCTGGCAGATCGGCAATGTGTCCATCACCCGCCTGGTTGAAGTGGTGATGACGACGCCGCTGGGCACCCTGTTTCCCACGGAAGATGTCGCCGATTTGGCACCCTGTTCCGCTTGGCTAAAACCCAACTTTATGGACGACGACAACAATATATTTATCAGCATCCACGCCTTTTTAATTCGCGCGGGCGGTCTTAACATTATTGTCGACACCTGTGCCGGTAACGGTAAAAAGCTACCGCTGTTTGAGGAGTGGAACAATCTCAACACCCCTTTTCTGGAAAACATGACCCAACTGGGTTTTGCGCCGCAAAGCATCGACCGCGTGCTCTGTACTCACCTGCACTTTGACCATGTCGGCTGGAACACCCGCCTGGAAAACGGCACCTGGATTCCCACCTTCCCCAACGCGCGCTATCTGTTCGGCGCTGCAGAATGGGAATACTGGAAAGATGAAGAAGACCCCTACGAAAGTCATGCCCTGGAACACGCGCTGAAACCGATCTTTGCAGCGCAACTGGTCGATCTGGTGGATGCAAACCATCGCATCAACGACGAAGTCAGCCTGATCCCCACCCCCGGCCACACCCCCGGCCACGTCAGCATCCTGATTAAATCCGCTGGTGAGCAGGCGGTGATAACCGGCGATATGTTTCACCACCCCTGCCAGATGGCCCAACCCGGCTGGATCGATATGGCCGACACCGACAGCAGCCTTGCCGAGAAAACGCGCATCGCGTTTATGCAACGTTTCGGCGACGCGTCAACCACCGTACTCGGCACCCACTTCGCCACGCCCACCGCAGGAAAAATCGTACCCGACGGAGATGGTTATCGCTTTGAGTCATAAATAGAATAACGGGAGGCGCCAACGTCGGACTCAGGGCTCGCGAGCATTGCCCCGCCCCCGGTCGCGACCCTGTGGCGTTGGCCTGGCGCCTCCGGCGCTTTGGGCCTGCATCGGGCCTGCATCGCAGTTGCCATATTCAGATTCAGCCATAATTCAAACGCACCCACCAAACCAGTAACCCCGTCCCATCGCATCTATCTGTCTTGATTATCAACGGATTTTTTTTTAACCGATCCCCAAGCCGCTGAAACTAAAGCTTTAAGATTCCATATATCCTTTTTTTGCTGAAATTGAGATTTACATTTGGCAATTGGCATAAGGTTCTGGCAACATTCCGGCTTGTTTCCGAAGGGTTCCTATGGAGGGGCTTCATGCAGGACACGGGCGCTCACTCGAATGCTTACAGGGATGATGAAATTGATTTGCGTGAATTGATCAAAGGGCTTTGGGCACAGAAAGTACTGATATCGTCTGTCACGGCACTGGTTGCGGCCAGCGCCCTTGCTTATGTGCTGCTGGCAACGCCTGTATATGAGACGAAGGCCACGGTCCTGCCACCCCTGCTCTCCGACATAGCCCCGTATAACGTTGGCCGAAGGGAGGCATCCCTCAAACTATTTTCCACTGAAAAGGTTTACGCGCTGTTTACTCGCAGCCTGAATTCCCAATCCCTGGCTCGTGGTTTTTTCAGGGAGGTTTATATCCCATCCCTTCCGGAAAGTGTCCGAGCAGAGCCCGAGGACCAGCTTTGGGACAGATTTAACCAGCAGCTCTCAATAAAAGCACCGAACAAGCAGAGACCGGATCTGCTGGAAATCTCCATGCAGCATAGCGATCCGCGGTTGGCGGCTGACTGGGTTAACCAGTTTGTGAGCAACGCTTCCATGTCAGCCAAGGCGAATATGCAACGTGATGTCATGGGCGAAATCGGTGTGCGTATTCAGTCGATGGAACAGCATATCGCGTCATTGCGCGGCTCCGCCAAGCAACTCAGGAACGACAGGATCGCCATCCTCAAGGAAGCACTGGACGTTGCCAAAGCGGCGGGGCTGGATGCACCGCAAGTCACTGTCGGCCGCACATCCTCTACTAAAGAACTATCGGAGTTCATCGATGGCAGTTTGACCTATATGCGTGGCGCGAGGGTAATCGAGGCGGAGCTGGCTGCCCTGGAGGCCCGCCAGTCGGACGATCCCTTTATCCCCGAGTTGCGTACGCTGCAGAAGCAGCTCTCCTTTTTGCGGACAATTGACATCAAGCCAGACAATGTCGCGGTGTTCACACTGGATAGCCCCGCCGCACTCCCGCAAACGCCCATCAAGCCAAAAAAAACGTTGATTCTGGCATCGGGTCTGATACTTGGCGGTATGCTCGGCCTGTTTGCCGCCCTGTTGGGCAATATGCTGCGCGTCAAACCCGGCGCGCCTGCCGCTCAAACACAGTAACCGCGCGCACTGCCCGCTCGGCAGTGATCGTCGCTGCAACCTGAGTACAGGGTTGTGCGGGTGGTTTTAGCCGCAACATGTTTATTTGAAGGTTTTTATATTGCTGTTTTCGTGAACAGGGCGCGCTTCCACAAAAGATTACCACCCCGTGCGACAGGTAATTGGCATAGCCCCCCATGACAACATGCCCTTAATGTACGCTATCGGGCCCAGGGCCTTCCAGACCTGCGATCCGCCCGGTGGCTGCGTGAATCTGGATGGAAAATACTATGACATCGCGGCTCAAGTGCATACCATAGGAGGCTATTCCCTCCATGCGGACCAGAAAGATATGGCGGGTTTTGTTACGCGGATGCGCAAGTGGCCATCGGACACGATGGATTGTGCATGGTACATCCGGCGCCCGGCGCCAGCCTGCACCGCGCATGGACCTGGGGAATGCAGTAAACCGGAGACAAATCCATGGATCGGGGATACAGAAAAAATGCCGGGAACTTTTCGGGGGCCGCGATTGCCCCGCGCAAGCGCTTTTCCTGGACCGGGGCGCGCGCTGGCTTCAGCAGGCGGCTATGAAATCGACGCCGACATGGACACTGATATAAATATGGCCTCGATGGCCGCAATCCTGCCCCGCCCATTCGAGCTGATGGACAGACTGGAGGTGGACAGGCTGGAAAGGATCCTGCAACTGGCACGATCAAACCAGCTGCAAACAGGAGCAGGCCGTCGATCTGGCGGACGCCGCACCGATATGGTTGTTGGGCAATGAATATACGTACTGCGAATACCCTCCGCATTGAAGGTCGCCCCCCAGCCTGGTACCTGGTGCACTGCAAGCCCCGCCAGGACGAGCGGGCCGAGGAAAATCTGCTGCGCCAGGGTTATGCCTGCTACCGCCCGCAATATAACTGCGAGCAGATAGTGCGTGGCCGTCGGCAAATCATTCTCGAATCCTTATTCCCTGGGTATCTGTTCATACAGCTGGCCGACGATGCCAACTGGGCACCCCTGCGCTCGACTCGTGGGGTCATTCGCATCGTGGGTTTCGGCGGCATACCCCTGCGACTCGATGACAGCTTGATCGAGCGCCTGCAACACCGTACAACGGCACCCGTTAAACCAGCTCTCGAAGCAGGGGATCGCGTACGCATCACCGCAGGCAGCTTCGCTGAACTCGACGCCATTTTCATGGCAATGGATGGCGACGAGCGTGTCATCCTGCTGCTGAACATGCTCAACCGCCAACAACGGATCAGCGTACCGCTGGTCAGCATCGTCAAGAACTGAATAAGTCTCGGCACTGGCCGAGATCAAGGCTACACCCTGGCACCGCCGGTAAAATTTGAAGATTGCGACGTTCTCAGGAAACCAACGGTAAATCCTGGGGCGGTAGCGTGTCTGATCAAACAACGTTAGCAAACCGGTCTACCAGCTCTACCGAAGGACACCACGAATTATTCAAGGGAGCCATCATGGAGCATTTATTTTGCGCACTGTAAAACGATTTTTACAGACTGCAACAGCCCAGCGTTATCTATTTAACTCATCCTGGATGATGGCTGAGCAACTTCTGCGCATTCTCTCGGGCGTCTTCGTTGGCATTTATATTGCGCGCTATCTTGGCCCTGAAAACTTTGGTGTGCTGAGCTATGTATTGGCTATTGCGACGTTCATGATAGCCATCTCTCGTTTGGGGATGGATGCTATTTTAGTGCGAGAGTTAATTAATGCACCAGAAAAAGAGCAATTGTTAATGGGGACTGCCTTTTGGATGATGGTTGTTGCCGCATTGGGCTGCTATATATGCTATATAATTGCTCTCCCACCATGTGGCAGTGTTGAAGGGGACAGATGTCGATCAGCCTAGAAACCTTGCGAAGAGTGTTACGGTGGAATGAATTCGAGATCACTTGTTCAGGTTGAATCGGGAATGTATCCCGACCAATGACTCGATTATTTACTCAATTCCGATTAAATCCTTAGCTGATATATATTATTTCAATGATTGGTCTACAAAGAATTTTCAAGAACGAATTAAATGTAGCTTTCGCCCGGACATTTCTTGCGCGTAGTGTTGCTGCGTTTGGATCACTTGCTTTGATGGTCGTTCTGGGGAGACTTTATGGTCCTGCCGGGGTTGGCGTGCTTGCTTTGGCGCAGAGTATTCTATTAGGTGCTGCTGTTATTGGCAAATATGGCATGGACAACGGCCTCATGAAATTTGTTGGGCAAGAACAACCTCATATCAACACTATGCAGTTATTGCGATGGTCAGTAGGCATTTCACTTAGAGTGAATTTGGCTATTGCACTGGCTATTTTTTTTGGTCGAACAATATTAGGCAACTTATTCCAAAACGAATATTTGAATTCCGTTCTTATTGGTATTGCAATAGCGACGCCCGCATTTACATTAAGCTATTTGCTGTCTGGTTTCTTTAAAGGTATTCAAAAGCCAGCGACTGCATGCTTATTAGAAGGAGGTGCTATAGCCCTAGTTGCAGCTCTGCTGGTATCCATTCTAAACCTGATTATGCCTGATAACGGCCTGGCAACGATTGGGGCTGCATATGCGCTCGCCGCTTGGTTGGTGTTGTTTCATGGCGCTTTGAGAATGTTTGGCTGGATTACGAATATAGAGGGTATTAAAAATTTTAAGGACGAAAGTGAAGATAAACTGTTGAGAAAAAAATTTCACAGTTCATCACATGAATTCTTTGTAATGGATTTAGCAAATTTAGTGCAGACGGTAATTAGTGTGTTGATTGCGGGATTGATGTTAAGTAGTGAGGAGCTGGGCTTGTTTAAGTCGTCCCAACAAATGGCAATGTTAATTAGTTTTGTGTTGATAGTAATTAATGCGATATTGCCTCCTCGTTTTGCAAAGCTTAATCACACAGGGGAATATGAAGAATTGGAAAGATTAGCACGTAAAGGGGCGAGTTTAGGGGTTCTGGTTGCGTCCCCGTTAATAATTATGTGCCTTTTTTTTCCTCACTCAGTATTAACTTTAATTGGTGACGAGTTCTCGGAAGCGGCCCCACTTCTTCAGCTTCTTGCTTTGGCTCAAATGGTTAATTTAGCTACTGGATCGGTTGGATTCATCCTTGCAATGACAGGGCATGAACGCATCATGAAAAATATAGCTTGGTTGAGTAGTGTAGTGGGTGTATTGCTGTTACTGGTGTTAATTCCACCGTTCGGCGCAATGGGTGCCGCAGTTGGTGTCGCTGTTATCCTGGTTATGCAAAATTTAATCGCTGTGTTTTTTGTCTGGCAAAGATTGGGTGTCTGGATATTGCCTTTTCCTAATGTTTTATCTCTGTCTGGCGTTCCTACACGTAACAGATGGTTCTAATGGCGAAATTGCAAATTGCACAGTAGCTAATTAAAAGATGCAGCATGATCGTAAGCCGTTATAAATGGGAGGTTACCGGAGTAAGCGGCATAAATGCTAAAAGGTCAGCTTCAAGGAGAAAATAAGACAGATGCTTGGTTTGCTACCGATAGGTTTTTAAGGTTATATCCTCAATACTGGGTCGCCGCGCTTTTATCTATTTTTCTTGTTGTTAACTTGGGTCCTGAAGTGGTATTGGGTTTTCACAAGAGCATATATATTCCTGTCTCTATCGAAAACATACTACACAACTTTTTTATGGTATTCACTGCATGGTTTCCAAATACTTTAAACCCACGATTGGTTCCGCCAACTTGGGCGTTAACAGTAGAGATATTTTTTTATTTGCTTATCTGTCTCGGAATTTCCAAAACACTATTTCGTGTAAAGGTGTGGCTGTTTTTTTCCTTATGTTACGTGGCTCTTAGTTATGTCGCTGGTTGAAATTGGGCGGCTCGTTATTTTCCTGTTGCTGCGGCTTCGTTGCCATTTGCAACTGGAGCGATAATATATTTTGCATCGAAAAATAAGCGTATTATGGAGCAGTTTATAAAACTGCGATTGTCAGCTACAAATTTATATGTGGTTATGCTGTTAAATTGCCTAATATTTGTGATCGCCTCTAGGACGAATGCTGGCATTGTGGTGGAAGCGGGTTTTTATCTAAATATAGCGATTTGTGCTCTACTAGTGTATAGCCTTGCTATTGGAAGAGAAATTATCGGCATAAATAGAAAGATTGACAAGATTATTGGGGATTATTCGTACCCCATTTATCTCCTGCATTGGCAAAGCGGATTATTAGCTTCATATCTGATATTTGGTGAGGCATTTCACGAATTTTCCTTGAGAGGATTTATCAGCTTGCTGTTTGCGTTTTTTATTGTCGTTTTATTGTCAACACTGTTTATCCGTAGATTAGATGATCCTATTCAGGGAGTTAGAACAAAAATTAAGGCTAGCAAAGCGCTCCAGCGGACGCTGAACAAAAGAGGTGAAGCGTGCACAAGGTATGTTATAAGCCGTTTGGATACATAGATCCTTAGAGATGGGATTACTTGAAAATGAACAATCCCGGTTGGCCAGCGTGGTAGCGTGCGGGAAGACTATACGAAGCAGACGCAATGGTGAGCCTGCTGAGTTTCAGTGCCTATAGCCGGGGTTTCCGGGGTAAGGTGCGATTCAAAACGGCGATCTATTTTCAGTTTGGCGATTGAGATCTCTATCCGGTGGGCATCGGGTGATAGAGGCTACTCACACGATTCGGGAAGACCCAAAATGGAGGTGGCAAAATCTGAAGATCAAGGCTTTTATAGAACGTACGGATAATCCGGTGATGACGGAAGTTTTTGTAGCCTTATGTGTATATCGTAAATCTAGGCATGCCTGAATTTCAGGCCAAAATAAGCCAGAGTTTAAAGCAGATAGGTCGGCTGATGCACCTAAACTTATACGCTGAACGGGATTTAATTCGCAGCTTTTTTGACCACCGCGTTACCTGATTAATATATCATCACTAATGGGGCTGCTGTAATGGCTGAAAATAAGCGGGATTGAAGAGAGATAACAATGAAGAATTTAGTTTATATTACAGGCTCCGGTAGGTCAGGCTCGACTTTGTTGGATATGTTGTTAGGTACACATCCCAATGTCGCTGCGCTTGGAGAAGTGCATCGCTTTTCAATAAACATTGGGAGGGACGCTGTTCCTTATAGATGTACTTGTGGTGATTCATTGCTTAATTGTGACTTCTGGAGCGCAGTAATTAATAAGATTTCAGAAGAAGGTAAAGACCCATTAAACTTAAAAACTGCATGGTCGCGATACAAGGATATTCCGCCAAATGCTGACGGGACGAATGTTGTTGAGTATGTCGCGCCAAGAAATCTACTGGGAAAGTTTGATGTATTTAATTTGTTGCTTGCATTTGGCTACGGGAGGGTTGTGGATTTATTGTCGCCGTTTATAAGTAAATTTAGGGAAGGCAAGGAAGTTGCTGAGAACAGTTGGTACTTATACGAAAAAATAAGCGAGTTGTTCAATAAAGATATAATTGTCGATGGAACAAAAACACCTGGAAGACTGCTGGCACTAAAGACATTTAATCCAAATAATACACCAATCAAGGTAATATATTTAGTGCGGGATGGAAGGGCCGTCACTCATGCTCGAATGTATAGGCAGGAGGTGACGATGGAGGATGCAGCAAGGATCTGGGTAACAGAACATAAAAAGATTTCACTGGCATTAAAGCGATTCGATACCCCCCCATTGATAATTAAGTACGAAGATCTTTGTTTAGAAACTGAAAAAATACTAACTGAAGTTTTCAATTATATCGGTGCAGGGCCTTCTGGCGGGGTAAATAACGAATTTAGAAAAAGCTCTCATTCATTGGGTGGAAATCCGATGAGATTGAGAACTTCGGAAAATGAAATAAAGCTCAATGATAAATGGAAAATTGAGCTTTCTAAAAGTGATTTTCAGGATTTTGAGAGAATTGTTGGGAATTTGAATCGAAAATTCGGTTACGAGTAGGACTTTGAAGTAATGCGCTTCAAACAAAGATCTTCTTCAGATATATTCGTCTATTCGTATTTTGTGTTGATAACGTCGCTCATATTAATAAATGCACTGTCAGTGTTGGAGTTGTTTTCAGACGATATATTGAATTTATCGAGGGGGATGATTCACGTCATACCACTATTGTGTTTGTCAATTTTATATTTACACAATAAACCAGAAAACTATTACTGCAGTAAAAAATTCTTTGCAATTAGATTTTATGTAGCATTCATCATGAGTATGCTTATGCTGCTAAGCAATATGGTGAATGGCCTGGAAAAAGAAAACTTCATGCGGTTAGTTCTCTTGTTACTCCACTTGATCAACATATCAGTAATACTCCCGATGTGTTTGTCATACGTGGATCCGGGCAAATCCATTCATAAGTTATCTAAATTGTATATATGGCTAATTATAATCTTGTCTGTCTATGTGCTGTTTAACTATGCAAATGCTGTAGGTTACCATAGGTTAGGTTACCCATTTATTCCTGGCGTGTATGCATATTTTTGTGTAATTGCACTAGCGGTATCGTTAATGATGCTTAACTCAAATTATCTTGCAGTATTTTTTCTAGCAATGATTTTCTTATCAGGCTCTCGGAGCGCCTTGCTTCTGGGATTTGCAGCCTATCTTATTAACTATTTTAATGCGTTTTCATTCAAAAATTTTACTATTTTTGTAGTTATTCTTGCATCTATTCTTTTTGTTTTTTTTGCTTATGAAGATATATCCAGACCTTTCATTGCTGAGCGCGATGACTATTCATCTGGGAGAATACAAATCTGGGTTGTTGCGGTTGAAAAAATATCTGAATCACCATTGCTAGGTTACTCGAGCAGCATGACATTTTCAGGAATAAAGGAGGGCGAAGATCTAGCGGCGCACAATAGCTTTTTCGATTTAAGTATTAGATATGGAATTATTTTTGGAGTTATTGCATATGTCTTTTGGTTTACGTATTTGCCTGGCTTGAGAAGTAAAAAAATATCAAGAAAATTATCTTTGTTTGGCCTTACTTTATTTTTTTTGATTATAACAAAGTCAACGGTGACAAATATATTTTGGACGAACATGGGTGATGGTGCTTCGTACCTAGTTACAGTTATCATAGCGATGATTGTTTATATGTCCGTATCAAGGGTTAGATCTTAATGATTGGCAATAGGAAGCCTATTGACATATTGTTCGCGGGTTTCATCGTTGACGATTCTATGTTTAGTTTAATTGCACAGAATGACACCACGCCACAGTATGCTGCGCATAGATTTCAAAAGTCTTTATTGAGTATGATGTCTAGTGCTAATTTTCTTTCTATAACGGCAGTTGGCTCAGCTCCAATGTCACTTTATCCAAATAATAAAATCATATATTTGCCAGCAAAGAAATGGAGCCGTTCTACTGCTGTTGGCTATGTGATACCAACCTTCAATCTTCCAATTATTAGGTCATTAACCAGGTTCGGCGCATTTTTGTCTTTTATTATTAGCTGGGCTCTTAAACGAAGAAAAATTAGAAGCCAAAAAATAATATTTATATATGCATTACATACCCCGCATCTACTTGCAAGCTATCTTGCGAGTAAAATATTGAATATAACTGTCGTTGCATATATCCCGGACCTTCCAATGTATATGCAAGCAAATGAGAAATTGCCATTTATAAAGTCAATTCTTAAAAAACTTGACAGTAAATTGCTTCTGAGAATTGTGAATAAGATTGATGGCAGAGTTGTAATTACTGAGAACATGTTTGAATTTATAAAGAGAGATTCTTCAATGGTTCTTGATTCTATATCGTTGCGCGCCTGCGGGGATGAGGTTGGGCTTCAGTCAGGGAAGTACGTGTTATATGCGGGTGGTTTAAATAATAGTAACGGAATCAAAGAATTGGCGAACAGCTTTTTGCACCCAAAAATCAAATCTGCGGGACTATCACTTGTTTTGTGCGGTCAGGGGCCATTAGGTGAATATTGTTCTATTTTAGCGTCAGAGAATGGAAATATTAAATATTTGGGTTTGACAACTAACGAACATGTTGTTGCATTACAAAAAAAGGCATTTGCACTTATAAACTTAAGAAAAAACGAACACCAGTATACTAAATATTCATTTCCTTCAAAAATTGCAGAATATATTCAGTCTGGCGTGCCAGTAATTTCCACTCGGCTTTTGGGCATTCCTGACGATCTAGAAAGGTTTTTGAATTATGTTGAAAATGACCCTGTTGAAATGTTGCTATCTGTCAATGATGATTATATGAAATATAAATACTTGGCAGAGGAAGGTAGAGAATACTACTTGAGCACAAGATCACCAGAGGCTCAGGCAAAAAGATTTTGCAAGTACATTAATGAAAATTTTGGGGATTAAAATGAAAACAGAATCAGTCTTGGTGACTGGAGGAACAGGATCATTCGGTAAAACTGTAGTCAAGGCACTGCTCGCGCAAAATGTAAAAGAGATTAGGATTTTTAGTCGAGATGAAGCAAAACAGGATTTGATGCGTTCAGAGTATAACGATGAACGTCTTAAGTTTTATATCGGGGATGTTCGTGATTACAGTAGCATAGATTCAGCTGTTCGTGGGGTTGATTATATCTTTCATGCGGCGGCGTTAAAGCAAGTTCCTTCATGTGAATTCTTTCCAATGCAGGCGGTGCTTACCAATATCCAGGGTAGCGATAATGTCATTAAGGCGGCTGTAGGGCATAATGTTAAGCGCGTTGTCTGCCTGAGTACAGACAAGGCAGTCTATCCAATCAATGCCATGGGTATGACCAAGGCCATGATGGAGAAGGTGGCGCAGTCCTATGCTAGACAGTTGTCGGAGGAACAGACGGTCATCTCCTGTGTGCGATACGGTAATGTGATGTACTCCAGGGGTTCCGTTATTCCCCGGTTCATCGAACAAATCAAGAGTAATAAACCGATCACGATTACCGAACCTTCAATGACACGCTTTCTGCTTGCGCTGCCTGAGTCGGTTGAGCTGGTGCAACATGCCTTTGAGTACGCAAAACAAGGCGATATTTTTATAAAGAAGGCGCCAGCATGCACGGTTGCAGATCTGGCGCAGGCGCTCAAGAATCTTTTCAACGCTAACGTTGAAACCAAGGTCATCGGTTTTCGCCATGGCGAGAAACTCTACGAAACCCTGGCTTCAAAGGAGGAGCTAACATCCGCAGAAGATATGGGTGGTTTCTATCGGATTCGCATGGACACGCGCGACCTTAACTATGAACAATATTTCACTGAAGGTAACCAGCAGGAAATCAATTACGAGGATTATCATTCTCACAATACGCAGCAACTCAGTGTCAAAGAAGTGGAAGAGCTTTTATTGACACTGCCTGAAGTGCGGGAGGAACTGAAAGGATGGGGGGGGGTAAGCGGGTCATGAAAGTGCTGATCACTGGTGCCGATGGTTTTGTTGGCAAGAACCTGGTTGCGCACCTGAGTGAGCGGAATGATATTGAGGCACTGCGTTTTATCCGCGGGCACGATGCGGCTCTGTTGCCAGCGTTGATGCTTGAGGTGGATTTTGTATTCCACATGGCCGGGGTGAATCGGCCACAAAATCCGCAAGAGTTCCAAAGTGGGAACACTGACCTGACCCAGGCGCTGTGTGACGCAGTGAAGGCCAGTGGCAAGTCTGTGCCCGTTCTTTACACCTCATCCAGCCAGGCGGAGCAGGATAATCCCTACGGCAGCAGCAAGCGTGGTGCTGAAGAAGCACTACTCGAGTTGGCCAGTCAGCACGGCTCTACGGTGCATCTGTTTCGCTTGCCCAATGTGTTTGGCAAGTGGGCCAGGCCGAATTACAACTCTGCGGTAGCGACCTTCTGCCACAATATCGCCCGAGATCTGCCGATCCAGATCAATGATCCCCAAGCCCGTATCAACCTCGTTTATATCGACGATGTGGTGGCGCATTTCATCGCGATAATGGATGGCAGATCGACCGGTGAGCCTTTCGTTAGTGTCACGCCAGAGTACAGCATTACTGTCGGCGAACTGGCCGAGCAGCTGTATGCCTTCCGCGACAGTCGTAAGTCACTCGTGACCGAACCAGTTGGTGCGGGGTTGGTGCGGGCATTATATTCCACCTACTTGAGCTATCTACCGCCTGAGCGTTTCACCTACGAAGTACCGAAGTACGGCGATACGCGTGGTGTGTTCGTGGAAATGCTCAAAACCAAGAGTTCCGGGCAGTTTTCCTACTTTACCGCTCATCCGGGCATTACACGTGGTGGACATTACCACCACTCCAAAACCGAAAAATTTCTAGTCATCAAAGGCAAGGCCTGTTTTCGGTTTCGCCAAATTATCTCGGGCGAGTTTTATGAATTGTTCACCGATGGTGAGCAACCGCAAATCGTCGAGACAGTGCCCGGTTGGACCCATGACATCACCAATGTCGGTGATGAGGAGATGATCGTGATGCTCTGGGCTAACGAGATTTTCGACCGTGAGCATCCGGACACCTTCGCTCGTCCGGTCGGCACCGAAGGCCGAGTCGCTTTAAACAAGGATTTGTAATGAAAAAGCTGAAAGTTGTCACCGTGGTAGGCACCCGCCCCGAAATAATTCGCTTGTCACGCGTCATAACCAAACTGGACGAGCATTGTGAGCATGTGCTGGTGCATACCGGTCAGAATTATGATTACGAGCTGAATCAGATTTTTTTTGATGATCTGGGTATTCGTAAGCCGGATCACTTTCTTAACGCCGCTGGTGCATCGGGAGCCGAGACTATCGGCAACGTAATCATTGCCGTGGATCGTGTGCTGGCTGAAGTGCAACCCGAGGCCCTGCTGGTGTTGGGCGATACCAACAGCTGCATGGCGGTGATTCCAGCCAATCGCCGCAAGATCCCGACCTTCCATATGGAGGCTGGTAACCGCTGCTTTGATATGCGCGTGCCTGAAGAAATCAACCGCCGGATCGTTGATCACACCGCTGATATCAATCTGACTTACAGCACTATCGCGCGTGATTACCTGCTGCGTGAGGGCCTGCCGCCAGATATGGTGATCAAGACCGGTAGCCCAATGTTCGAAGTGCTCAATCACTACCGAGACGGCATCGAGGCCTCGGACGTAGTGGCGCGCTTGGGGCTGGAAGCAGGCAAATTCTTTGTGGTCAGCGCCCACCGCGAGGAAAATGTCGATTCAGACAAAAATTTCCTCAAGCTAATCACTGTACTCAACGCCGTGGCCGAGCATTACGGCTATCCGGTGATCATCTCCACCCACCCGCGTACCCAGAAGCGCGTGGATGTCATGGGCGTGCAGTTTCATGCAAACGTGCGCCTGCTCAAACCGCTGGGTTTCAAGGACTACAACAAGCTGCAGCTCACCGCCAAGGCGGTGCTGTCGGACAGTGGCACCATCAATGAAGAGTCCTCGATCCTCAACTTTCCGGCTTTGAATATCCGTGAGGCCCATGAGCGCCCGGAAGGCATGGAAGAAGCGGCGGTGATGATGGTTGGTCTGGAGGTTCAGCGCGTCATGCAGGCGCTACAAATTCTGGAAAGCCAGACCCGTGGTGAAAAACGTAGCCTGCGTTTGGTGGCGGATTACAGCATGCCTAACGTGTCGGACAAGGTAGTACGCATCGTGCACGGTTATCGTGACTATGTGATGCGTACCGTCTGGAAGAGGTACTGAGTCGGGTGGCTATTCGTGTTCTCTTGCTAACACAGTGGTTCGAACCTGAGCCAACTTTCAAAGGTATGGACTTTGCTCGTGAGTTAATTAGGCAGGGCTTCGAGGTTGAGGTGGTGACCGGTTTCCCCAATTACCCAGGCGGTAAGATCTACCCTGGCTACTCGCTCAAGTGGCTGAAACGCGAGCTGATTGACGGGGTTCAGGTGACACGGGTACCGCTGTATCCAAGTCATGATCAGGGCGCAGTGGGACGAGTACTCAATTATGTGAGTTTCGCAGCCAGTTCCCTGTTTTACGGTTTGTTCGCAGCCAAGCGACCAGATGTTATCTATGCCTACCATCCGCCCCTTACCGTGGGTATCACAGCGGTACTGATTCGTCTGTTTCGCCGCGTCCCAGTGGTCTACGACATTCAGGACATGTGGCCGGATACCTTGCGTGCAACTGGGATGTTCTCTAACGAGAAAGCCCTGAACGTTGTATCCCGAGTATGCGATTGGATCTATCGGCGGGCCGATCAATTGGTGGTTCTGTCACCAGGCTTCAAGCGCCTGCTGATCGAACGAGGCGTACCGGCTGACAAAATCGAGGTGATCTACAACTGGTGCGCCGAAGATTCACTGACGGCTCCGCAGGGTGTTGTTCCTGTTGCATTCCCTAGTCAGAATAAGTTTTGCATTCTATTCGCTGGCAATATGGGCAAGGCGCAGGCGCTAGCTTCTGTTCTTGATGCTGCAGAGTTGCTGCAAGAGCAAGCTCCTAACTTGAATTTTGTCTTCCTCGGTGGCGGCCTAGAACTAAAACACCTGCAACAACTTGTTACCGACAAGTCGCTACGTAATGTGATTTTCCTGCCACGAGTGCCGATGGCAGAAGTAGGAAGTTATCTCAATATTGCAGATGCCTTGCTGGTACACCTGAAAAAAGATCCGCTATTCACCATAACAATTCCATCCAAGACCCAGGCTTATATGGCAGTCGGCAAGCCGATTCTGATGGCCGTGGATGGCGACGCTGCGGCATTGGTTCGGGACAGTGGCTGCGGCAAGACTGCCGAGTCGGAAAACTCGCAGGCAATTGCAGATGCAGCGTTAGCCCTGATGCAAGCCGGCCCAGACGAGCGCAATGTTATGGCCGAAAACAGCCGCCGTTTCTATCGTGAAAAGCTTTCTTTAAGCGTAGGGGTTGGGCGCTTTGGGGATATATTCAAAAAACTAACTGTTACAAAGGAAACCTAATGCTTAAACGTGCGTTCGACATAGTCGCCTCGGCCCTTGGCCTGCTGGTGCTCTCACCGGTTATAGCGCTCGTTGCTTGGCAGATCAGCCGCAAACTAGGTTCTCCTGTGCTGTTCCGTCAGGTGCGCCCAGGCCTGAATAGCAAACCATTCGAGATGATCAAATTTCGGACCATGCGCGATGCTGTGGATGCGACAGGCAACCCACTGCCAGATTCTGAACGCATGACGCCGTTTGGCAGTTTCCTGCGCTCCAGTAGCCTGGACGAGTTGCCGGAGTTGTGGAACGTGCTCAGGGGTGAGATGAGCTTGGTCGGCCCGCGCCCACTGCTGATGGAATACCTGCCGCTTTACAGTCCCGAGCAGTATCGGCGCCATGAGGCGCGTCCCGGGGTTACCGGATGGGCTCAGATCAATGGTCGTAATGCCCTGAACTGGGACGAGAAGTTCAAACTGGATATCTGGTACGTGGACAATCGTTCATTTTGGCTGGATCTGAAAATTATCTTCCTGACCATCAAGAAGGTAGTCGTGCGCGATGGAATCAGTGCGGATGGGGAGGCTACGATGGCCAAATTTTCAGGCGGTAAGTCGTGATGAAACTGGCCATCCTGGGGGCTAGCGGGCATGGCAAGGTGGTTGCGGATACCGCCGAATGCTGTGGGTGGCAGACTGTCGAATTTTTCGATGACGCTTGGCCTGGGCTTCAGATAAATGGTGTGTGGCCAGTTGTGGGCGATAGCGCCGCTCTGCTGGGCCGGTTAGCCGACTTTGATGGTGTTGTGGTGGCTATCGGCAATAACCGTATCCGTAACGCCAAGCTACTTGAGCTGCGGGCGGCGGGAGCTTGCCTGGTGACACTGGTTCATCCCGCCGCCATCGTCAGTCGCTACGCCGCTATTGGTCAGGGGGCGGTGGTATTCGCTGGGGCTGTGGTGAATGCCGAGGCATGCATAGGTCAGGGTGCCATTCTCAATACTGGCTGCAGCATTGATCATCATTGTGTGTTGGGCGATGCCGTGCATATCAGTCCCGGTGCCCGGCTAGCTGGTGGTGTGCAAGTGGGTGACTTGAGCTGGATCGGTATCGGCGTCAGCGTGCGTCAACTGGTGCGCATAGGCGAGCGTGTGATGGTTGGCGCCGGTTCGGCGGTCGTCAGTGATATTCCGAATGATGTGACTGTGGCTGGCGTGCCGGCCAAAAGGATGAGGTAACCAGAGGTTTTATGCTCAACACCCCGTTTTCCCCTTGGCCCTCGTTCTCTGAAGAAGAGGCCAATGCCGTTCGCGATGTAATTCTCTCCAACAAGGTCAACTACTGGACGGGGCGGGAGTGTCGTGAGTTCGAGAAGGAGTTTGCGGCGTGGGCCGACAGCGAGCATGCCGTTGCCTTGGCCAATGGCACTGTTGCCCTGGATCTGGCTCTGCAGGCATTGGGCATAGGTGCAGGTGATGAGGTGGTTGTCACGCCGCGCACCTTCCTCGCTTCGGTATCGAGCATCGTCAATGCCGACGCGATACCGGTTTTTGCGGACGTCGATAGCGAGTCGCAGAACATCACCGCCGAAACCATCCGCGCCGTGCTCACACCGCGTACTCGGGCGATCATTTGCGTGCATCTGGCCGGCTGGCCTTGCGATATGGATCCGATCATGGCGCTGGCCGTCGAGCATGATCTGAAAGTGATCGAGGATTGCGCCCAAGCGCATGGCGCGCACTACAAAGGTCGCCCGGTTGGGTCTATTGGCCATGTCGGCGCCTGGTCGTTCTGCCAGGACAAGATCATGACCACCGGCGGTGAGGGTGGCATGGTCACCACTAACGATCGCGCCCTGTGGTCGCGCATGTGGTCGATCAAGGATCACGGCAAGTCTTGGGAAGCTGTTTACGAGCGCCAACATGCACCGGGCTTCCGTTGGTTGCATGAGAGCTTCGGCACCAACTGGCGGATGATGGAGGTCCAGGCGGTTATTGGCCGGATCCAGTTGCAGCGTATGCAGGATTGGCACGCGAAGCGGTTGGCCAATGCCGAGCGTATCTGGTCGTCTGCGCAAGTACTTGCGGGGTTGCGTGTACCGACGGTGCCGGCTGAGATCATACATGCGGCTTACAAGTGTTATGTATTTGTCGAGCCGGCTGATTTGAAATCGGGTTGGGATCGCGACCGTATCCTCAATGAAATCACCGCTAGAGGCGTGCCTTGTTTCTCGGGTTCTTGCTCAGAAGTGTATTTGGAGAAGGCCTTCGATGACAGCGGCTGGCGTCCGGTAGAGCGCTTGCTCGTCGCTAAAGAGCTGGGGGAAACGAGCTTGATGTTCCTGGTTCATCCGACGCTTACCGAAGAAGAAATTAATCAGACGTGTGACGTCCTCGCACAGGTAATGCGTGAGGCCTGTTGAGTTTGGGTTTGCTGATGTTGGGCGGGTTGCCGCTCCAGTACGCTTCGCGCCACTTCGGCAAGCATTTACCGGGGGCCCTGGCGGTAGTGGGCGTCGATGCGGTGATTGGCGAGGGCGCTATCGTCAATGCTCATGCGACGGTCGATCACGATGCCAGCGTTGGCGATTTTGCTCATCTTGGGGTGGGTGTTCAGTTGGCCGGTGGCGTGAGGATTGGCGCCCGGGCCTGGCTGCAGGCAGGGTGTAGCGCCGGTTATCGGGTTGTGGTTGCCGACGGGACGGCGTGCGCGCCGGGGACGGTATTGGTGGCGGATGATTAGGTCGCAAGTCCTTTGCCCGGATCCAGCCTGGTAGCCTGGTAATAACAGCCGGGTACGCTTCGATTCTGTTTGGCGCAGGTGCACGGCCACCCGGCTTACCAGGGCAGAGACATGCAAAACCTGCCAGGTACTCAATGAAATGTTGTGTCTGGCGTCTTTCTGGATAAGCTGGATAAAGTACTCGCGATGTTCTTTTCGGACTGGCGCGGATCGGGAGTATCGGACGGCATTTGAGGCACAGACTGGGCTATGTTATTCGACGTTTCGCGCCAGATGATGTCCTGGAGCGAATGTTCAGCGTTAAAGTCTGTTGGGGCCGCGAGCAGAATCCGCTGTATGCTTTCGCAGCAAGCATCGTGGCAGGCCGCGTCGAGACGGGAAAGAAGGTTTTTTGTTGCCTTCCAGCCAAGAAATGCTTCTTTTGCCATCATGATCCTCGGGTGGCTGGTCTGAGTCGGGTTGTTTCCAGTCAGCAGCTCTTCATATAATTTTTCGCCGGGGCGCAGGCCGGTTATGCTGATTTCAATATCGCCATTCGGATTGTCCGGGGTTTTTTCGGTCAGTCCGCTCAGGTGAACCATTTTTCGGGCAAGGTCAATAATCCTGACCGGTTTGCCCATGTCCAGCACAAATACTTCACCGCCTTCCGCCATTGATCCGGCCTGCACAACAAGCTGTGCCGCTTCCGGAATGGTCATGAAATAACGGATAACATTTTTATGGGTTACCGTGATGGGTCCGCCATTTTTAATCTGTTCCTGAAAAAGCGGCACGACCGACCCGGACGAGCCCAATACGTTACCGAAACGCACCATGGTAAAGCAGGTATGTTCCGCTTCAAGTTGCAGGGCCTGAAGGGTGAGTTCAGCCATGCGCTTGGTGGCGCCCATGATGTTGGTGGGCCTGACCGCCTTGTCCGTGGATACCAGAATGAAGGTTTCCACTTTGGCGGCAATCGCCGCTTTGGCGCAGTGCATGGTGCCGAAGATATTATTGCGCACTCCCTCAATGATATTTTGCTCTATCAGCGGGACATGCTTGTAGGCGGCGGCGTGGTATACGGTTTGCACGCCGTAGCTGCGCATGATGACTTCCATGCGGTCTCTGTTTTGTACGGAACCGAGCAGGCTGACAATCTCTGTCTTACTGTTGCCCGTGCGCTGGGTCAGTTCCTGTTCAATCTGGTACAGGGCAAATTCATTCAGTTCAAGCAATATAAGTATACGCGGGTGGTTTACCATGATCTGGCGGCACAGTTCGGCGCCAATAGAGCCCCCTGCTCCGGTAACCATCACCACTTTGCCGGTAATACATCTGGATATTAGCTCGGGATGAGCGGGGATTGGCTCTCGTCCCAACAGGTCAGTGATGTCGATGTTGCGAATTTCCTGAAGTTCCGCCTTGCCACTCAAAATATCGGCAATGGGGGGCACCGTCTGTATTTTGGCGGGTATGTCTTCCAGGCTTTCGATAATTTCTTTGCGCTGCGCGTGGGATGCATTGCCAAGCGCCAGCAGGATGGCCGAAACCGCGTGCTGCTCAACCAGCATTTTTATCTTTGACGGCGGGTATATCCTGATGCCCTGAATGGTGGTGCCATGCAGGGTTTGGTTATTGTCGATAAAAGCAACGGGTTTGTACTGTGTTCCGGTGGTGAGCTGAATCGCCAGCTGGCTGCCGGTATAGCCAGCGCCATAGATGATGACGTGCTGGCGGGTATGTTTTCTTGCCAGTTGATAAATGTCCCGCATCAGCAGACGAGGCGCGCTGATGAGGAAAAATGCGATAAACATGTAAATGATCGGAATACTGCGCGGAGCCGGCGAGTCGAAAACAGCCGACAAAATGGCCAGATAAACACCAGACAGCACTGCGCCGATAGTGATCCGGATAATCGCTTCGCGGTCGATAAAGCGCAAAATGGCGCGATACAGCCCAAGTTTGACCAGGGTGACGATGGTCAGGCCAATGGCGAGCGCCAGTACCAGTATTTCCTGGGAGGTAAGAACCGGTATTTTGCCGATGCGCAGAGTGATGGCGCCAACGTAGGCGAAAACCAGTATCACCACGTCATAACTGACCGATATAAGTTGTTTGGTGGTTCTTGAGCTATCTAGTAATTTGTTGATCATAGAGACCCATATCCCCTGCTCAGCTTTGGCCGTTTCGGCTCTTCCGTGGTTTAATCCGTTACAGCTTGATCCATTACAGTTTGATAGTGGGGTTTCCTACACAAAGCAGGGTCTCTAACTAGGCGGCTTTAGCCGTCATTCTCTCAAGCTCAGCGGGACTTAAATCAGCCGAGCGCCCTCTTGGGTAATTATAAAACACTTCAGTGTTCAGTGTTCAGTGTTCAGTGTTCAGTGCTTGCCAAGATACCGGATTTAGCCGCGCGTATCGATACATATTGTTCGGCATAAATCCGTTTAACTTTAAGGCGACTAAAAGAATGACTCTATCAAGAATGACTCTATCGACGCATTATACCTGGAATACTTAGGCTCGAAGTGTGGACTTCCCAGAGTTTGCTAGACACCCAATAGCGTTAAAATGTAACGCTATTGGAGATGTTTATGACCAGCAAGCGATACACGGAAGAATTCAAGATTGAAGCGGTAAAGCACGTCACAGATCGGGGTTATTCGGTGGCCGAGGTGGCCGAACGTCTGGGCACTACTACGAATAGCCTGTATGCCTGGATGAGGCAATACGGAGAACCGCACCCCCAGCAGGCCAACCGGACTGATGACCAGGCAGAGATCGCCAAACTCAAGGCCGATTGGCCAGCGGCGGGACGTACCGCAGCCCGTGGATACACGGGGATATGCGAGAGGCGGGCGAAACCTGTAGCGTCCATCGAGTCGCCAGAATCGTGCGGGAGGCGTGTCGCCAGTGAAGTTTGGGGAGAAGTCTATTTTTCGAAGCTAGCGGGCGTCTAGTAAAAGCTGGGAAGTCCCTACGTCGGCCATGTGCTATACCTATCTTTCACAATGACCGAGGTATTGAGCGCATTGTGACAAACTCACATTGTGACAAACTACAGGCGAGCCCTGGAGGCGAGCCCTGGAACAATCCGGACTGACCCAAAGTGTTGACCGGCCGCGCCGAATGAATGACAACGCCCGTATGGAATCATGGAACAAGGCAATGAAATCGGCTATGTACCACCGGCAGAGCTTTGATAGTGATCCAGCATTGAGGATGCTCAATCCGATCCTGTATCGATTTTTACAACCGCACCCGTTTACGCTCATCACTGGTTACGCTCATCACTGGATTACCAATCGCCGATGGAATTTGCGAAAGCATTTGCATAACCGAAGGGTGTCAACTTTAATTACAGGAACTCCCGTTGCCGTTATGTGTCTCGAAAAGAGCAGTTGTAATCAAACCCACCAGCAATGATGTTGTGTGTTTTACTGTCTACCACAAAAAAGTGCACACACATGTCAACCCACATGAGGATATTGAGATGAGTGAAAACAAGGCAAACGCAGGCGGAAAATGCCCGGTGATGCACGGCGGCGCCACGGAGAGCAGCATGTCGAATGTGGAATGGTGGCCCAAGTCATTGAATCTCGACATTTTGCATCAACACGATACCAAGACCAATCCGATGGGAAAGAGCTTCAACTATCGGGAAGAGGTCAAGAAACTCGACTTTGCGGCGTTCAAGAACGACCTGACCGCGCTGATGACGGACAGTCAGCCCTGGTGGCCAGCGGACTGGGGTCACTACGGCGGCCTCATGATCCGCATGTCCTGGCACGCAGCCGGAACCTATCGTATTGCTGACGGCCGCGGTGGTGCCGGTACTGGTAACCAGCGTTTCGCACCGATCAATTCCTGGCCGGACAACGTCAACCTGGACAAGGCCCGCCGCCTGCTCTGGCCAATCAAGAAGAAATACGGCAACCAGCTCAGCTGGGCCGACCTGATTGCCTATGCCGGCACCATCGCCTATGAATCCATGGGCCTGAAGACCTTCGGCTTTGGTTTCGGCCGCGAGGATATCTGGCATCCGGAAAAGGACATTTACTGGGGTGCTGAAAAGGAGTGGCTCGCCAAGGAGCGCTATACCGACGCCAACGACGAGACCTCGCTTGAGAACCCGCTCGCCGCCGTGCAGATGGGCCTGATCTATGTCAACCCGGAAGGCGTCGACGGCAAACCCGATCCGATGAAGACAGCTCAAGCCGTGCGCGTGACCTTTGCCCGCATGGCGATGAACGACGAGGAGACCGTCGCCCTGACCGCCGGTGGCCATACCGTTGGCAAAACCCATGGCAATGGCAGTGTGGCGGATGTTGGCCCCGATCCCGAGGCGGCAGAACTTGAAGATCAGGGTTTCGGCTGGCTCAACAAGACCAAACGCGGCATCGGCCGCGACACCGTCTCCAGTGGCCTTGAAGGCGCCTGGACCACCCATCCGACAAAGTGGGACAACGGCTATTTCCACCTGCTGCTCAACTACGACTGGGAAATCAAATCGAGCCCCGCGGGCGCCCGGCAGTGGGAGCCGATCAATATCAAGGAAGAAGACATGCCGGTTGACGTTGAGGATCCATCGATCCGCTGCAAGCCGATCATGACCGATGCCGACATGGCCATGAAGGTGGACCCGGAGTATCGGAAAATCTCCGAGCGGTTCTACAAGGATCCGGAGTACTTCTCCGAAGTCTTCGCCCGCGCATGGTTCAAACTGACGCATCGTGATATGGGGCCGAAGGCGCGCTACATCGGTCCCGATGTGCCGAAGGAAGATCTGATCTGGCAAGATCCGGTGCCGACCGGCAACAGCAACTACGATGTGCAGGCCGTGAAGGAGAACATCGCCGCCAGCGGCCTGAGCATCAGTGAGATGGTGGCCACGGCCTGGGATAGCGCCAGAACTTTCCGCGGTTCCGATATGCGCGGCGGCGCTAACGGGGCACGCATCCGTCTCGCCCCGCAGAAGGACTGGGAAGGCAACGAGCCCAAACGTCTGGCCAAAGTGTTGTCCGTCCTTGAAGGCATTGCCAGCAAAAGCGGCGCCAGCGTGGCGGATGTGATCGTGCTCGCCGGTAACGTCGGTGTCGAGCAGGCGGCAAAAGCTGCGGGCGTTGATATCAGCGTTCCCTTCTCGCCCGGCCGCGGCGATGCCACTGACAAGATGACCGATGCCGAATCCTTCGAACCGCTGGAACCGCTGCACGACGGCTATCGCAACTGGGTCAAGAACGATTACGTGGTCAGTGAAGAAGAGATGATGCTCGATCGCACCCAGCTGATGGGCCTGACCGCTCACGAGATGACCGTGCTGGTGGGCGGCATGCGCGTGCTCGGCACTAACCACGGCGGCACGAAGCACGGTGTGTTTACCGATCGCGAGGGCGTCCTGAGCAACGACTTCTTCGTCAACCTGACGGACATGAACTATACGTGGAAGCCCGTCGACAATAACCTGTATGAAATCCGCGACCGCAAGACGGACAAGGTCAAGTGGACGGCAACGCGCGTGGATCTCGTATGCGGCTCCAACTCAATTCTGCGTGCCTATGCCGAAGTCTATGCGCAGGATGACAACAAGGAGAAGTTCGTGCGGGACTTCGTCTCGGCATGGGCGAAAGTGATGAATGCCGATCGATTCGACCTGGCATGAGCACGGCATAAATGCCTTCCCGGGCTTTTGAGCAGGAATACTGGCCCGCGAGCAACCGGCTCCAGAGGACGGTATACTGTCGCCGCCAACCGGAACGAAAAGTGTGTTTACCGGAAATTTTGGCTTTATATTCGAACTGGTGAATTCGTATGTAATTTTTTTCTTCCACCAACAACCAAGAGTAAAGAAAATGAGTAAAGGTACAGTTAAATGGTTCAATGCGGACAAAGGTTTTGGTTTCATTACACCTGAGGATGGCGGTAAAGATTTGTTTGTTCATCATTCAGAAATCCAGGCAGGCGGTGGGTACGCAACATTGAATGATGGTCAGGCCGTTGAGTTCGAAGTTGGTCAAGGCCAAAAAGGCCCATGTGCAAACAAAGTTGTTGCTGTCTAGATTGCTACAAACATCCAGGTTGCAACAAACAACAAGTTTCGTCGGCGGAAAATGTAATTCCCCCTTTTTGGCGGCCACCCTCTGCGAACTCAGGGGGTGGCGAGACGCCAATGCTGCGCTTATTCGGACTAATTAACACGGCAACTTCTTAAGATAGAAGAGCCTATGTATGAAAAGCAACCACGTTTTTATACCTGCTTACCGGGGAATATACCGCCTGGTGTCCCTGACCGATGATCTGACATTGTAATGGCGCCAAGTTCCGGGCTTAATACAAGCTCGGTTTGACCAATTTACAACGATCAACGCCACCTATGTACTGGCCACCTATGTACTGGCCACCTATGTACTGGCCACCTATGTACTGATAGTGCAACGAAAACAACGGGAGCGCGCGTTATGGAAAAAAATTCAACCGGCCCAGTGCTGTATTTTATTGTCGGCGCCCTGCTGGTAGCCGTCATCGCTGTTGGCTACCTCGCCATGAAGGACGACAATGGTGGCAGCACCACCAGTATCTCCGTCGACTCAGCGCCGACCAACAGCACCGAGGAAGAACCCGCGTCTAACTTCAAAATTAATGTGGACAAGGACGGCGGAGTAAGCGGCAGTCTGGAAAAAAATATAGACGACTAAGCGGCCGCCCACCATCACCACCAGGGCCCGGGATACTCCAGATCTTTTTTTATCTAACAACCGAGGCGCAGTGCTATTTTTTATGCTCAGCGCTTCTATCTAGTGTAAGTCAGAGCTTCTATCTAGTGTAAATAACAGCTTTTATTGTCCTGTAAATTGTCGATGTCAGCATTTATTTTTGTGTCAAACTTCGATTTTTTCAAGCTGATCCTAACCCATTAGCCAGCGCTTTTTCATTAACTGGTAGGACAGGAAAAAGGTAAGCAATCCAACGCCAAGCAGTGCCAGTAGCTGAGAAGAAAAATCCGCCACGTTGCCCCCCTCCAGAAGAATTGATTTTATTGGCATGTAAAACTGAAAGGATGGTAGCAACGGCGCCACACTGTTTAATTTTTGCGAAAAATCCGCAAGCGCGGACGGGAGCAGGTGCGGCAGATAAATCAGTACGCCCAGGGTTCTCGCACTTGCCTGGGTTCGGCATAAAAAGCCGACAAAAATTCCGAAGGAGCTGAAACAGAATCCACCCGCGAGCAGAAAAAGGACATAGCTCAAACGCGTGCCCTGATCAAAATCAAAGCCCATCAACAGATGGAGAAGGAGTGTCGAGAGGCCAATTAAAATCATCCCCAGACCTACTTTGGCGAGTAACCATTCCGTTTCTCGAATTGGCGTTTGCAGCAACCCCAACAGTAATTTCTTTTCTTTTTCTTCAGCCACCTGCGTTGGAATAACAATAAAACCTACCAGCAATACCAGCATCAAAATCCAGGTCGGCAACATCTGCCTTTGAATTCCGCTCTCCTGGAGTGAACGAATTTCGGAAATCCAGCTTTTGCTTTTGCCCTCAAACGCCCGCTGTAGCCCGGAGATACTCTCGACAATAGCTACAGTTTTCACGGAAGTCATATCCAAAACGATCAGAGCATAGATTCCGGCCTCCGTCTCGGACGGAACCAGCATGGCGTCGCCCTGCCGGTCTTTCAACCACTGCTCCCCTTGCGCTGCGTCCGCAAACCGGAAGACCGCAAACTGCTTGTCTGCCGACTCGAACGCCTGCGTCATTTCCGCGGGATAAGTCGCTTTGGCGAGCAGTCCAATTTTTATCTGCTGAACATTTAGTTCGTTACCATCGACCAGCTTCAATACCATAAAAGCAAAAAGGGGAATAAAGAGGACTAAATACAGGGTCTTGTTCTTAAATGCGAGGGCCAGATCATTGGCGATCAATATTGCGACGTTTCTAATCATGAATAGAGATTCAGATGAATATCAGAAGAAAAATATTCCGCCGGGGAACCATCGAACACCGGCGCGCCTTTATGGATTACCATGATGCGCGTGGCAAGGGCTTTGATCTCTTCCGGCCGATGGGAGGTGAATAATATGGTTTTTTCCGACCCATGCATCCGTTCCAGCAGAAGGTAAATTTCCTTCGTCATTTCAAAGTCCAGCCCCGAGGTTGGCTCATCAAAAAGAATAATCGGTGGATCGGCAAGCAGCGCACGTCCGATGCTAACCCGCTGTTTCAACCCCTTCGACAAAGTCTCAACTTTACTGTGCCGGAACGGGACCAGGCTAAATTCCTCGAGTGTTTCTTGAATGCGCTCTGAGGGAACCTTAAAAAGTCTGGCAAACAGAGTGAGGTTGTATTCAACCGACATACAGTCAAAAAGATTCGGCGTTTCGGGAACGAACCCGATTTTGCTGACGAGGGCCTGTCTGTTTTTGAGGTCAATACCGTCAATCCGAACATCCCCGCCGTCGGGTATCAGCCAGCCGCACAACATTTTTAACAGAGTCGACTTCCCGGCACCGTTGTGCCCAACTACCGCAATCAGCTCGCCCCTGGCGACGCTAAAGTCGATGGGGAGAAGTCCTCTATTTTCTTTGTAAACTTTGGACAGGTGATGAACGTCAATTTGCACAGAAACTTTCACCCTATGATCGAGCATAGTTGTGATGGACGATATTTATGATTGAGGGCATTTTTGGTGAAAAATGGGCGGCGGCTTGTTTTAACCACCCCGTCACCCATTGAACTGGGGACGGGATTCTGAGCTCCCCCAATTAATAGTGTTACCCTACCTATTAATGATGGTCCATAACAAGAATGACTAGCACTATAACAACAATCAATAAAACAACACCCATAACGTTCTCCCTTGTTGGTTAAGTCCTGATCTGTGCAACAATTGTCGGCCTGATCAGGCAATCGATTTATACACGAACCCAGCACCAGCCCTCAGCCAGAAGTACTGTTTGGTACGGAGGTAGCGGCCTCTGGCCAGACCACCCGGCGACTATTTTCGACTCGGGATATCATCGCCACTTCTGTGTCGCAACAGTAACTTAAACGAAAGCCATAATCTGTGCGCTAACGTACGCAGCAGTGCGGGCAGCTGTTATTATCAAAAGGAAGAAACCCTATCGACCACCGGATCAGCAAGTAAATATTAAGCTGCAGCGTGCGGTACTAGCGTAGACGTTGCGCAACTCACGCAACTCAAAGAAAAGTAAAGCGGCACCAACAAATCTCTGCATGGTAAGCATTAAAATGCATAATATAATCAGGACACCGGACTGGCACCCGCTGCTCGGGGCGAGTGCCCGACCTCATAGATGAAAGCGGGGTCGGGCCTTTTTCAATGACGACAGGGCTAGTGAACTGTCTTATCAAGATTCAGGCTTATCAAGATTCAGGCTTATCAAGATTCAGGCTTGTCAGGATTTAGGCTTGTCAGGATTTAGGTGCCCCGAGCACCAACTCGCCATCTACAACAGGGATACTGTCGCCAGGGCGTTGATCCATGCGTACTTTGCCCTCGCTGTCGCCAAGCTGATAGCGGACATCGTAACCGATGATCTCCTCGTGGCTATCGGTGACGGTGTGACACCTTCGTTCAGATGTGGTGTAGGTATTGTTGGTCTGCATATTTTCCTGGGTCTTGTTGCCAGCATATCCACCCGCCACCGCACCAGCGGCAGTAGCAACTTTTTTACCCGAGCCACCGCCAATCTGACTGCCAGCCACGCCTCCGATAATGGCCCCAGCCACTGTGCCGATGATCTGATGCTGATCCTTCACCGGTTCCTGGTGTGTCACGGCGACGTCCTCACAAACCTCGCGCGGCACTGAACGCTCTCGGGTAACTTCGGTAACTTCGAGTACTTTGGCGGAGTCTGGGCCGGCATCGGATTTAAGCATACGGTAACCCCCGATGGCGCCGGCGGCCGAAGCCAGCACTACACCGACGACCACGCCGGTAATCGTTGATTTGTTCATACAATATTATCCTCAGTGTTGCATTCTGTAATGGTGCAAGTTGCCACTCTTTATCCTTATCCGAGTTTTACCTCACTCGGGTAAATTTGGTCCGGCAAGTACTATTTGCACGCTTACGGCGTTCGTGGTTTCCTGCCTGTAACAAGCATTGTCCTCCTTACCCAAGGACGGCGTCTGTGCGCTTGCACACTTATCGGCAACTTGATGTTTTTCATAACATATTTGCCAGAAATGACGGAAGACGGGTTGGGCTACCTCAGATTTATTTGCCCACCAGCCCGGCGATGTTAACGGTGCCCCGGACAAATAATTGTGTCCTGCCAGCCAAGCTGTTATTTCCGGATGAAGCGCACGTGCGAGTATGGCACAGGACATATTTTACGGCTGTATTTTTAGAAGGGTAGTATCTTTGTACTCAAATTGCACTCCGCTCAGCAAAAAATTTATTACTATACGGCAACCAATCCGCCGCACATGAACGCCGCAAACTGGCGCAAGCACAAACTGCCGGGCAAGTCTAAACAACAGAATTGAGCCAGCTCACCCAGGAGACCACACATGACTTCGACATATTCACGCATAGCCACCGTAACGGGGGCCACCTCCGGTATCGGTGAAGCCACGGTACGAAAATTTGTTGATGCCGGATACGCCGTGGTGGGAACCGGGCGCAATGCCGAAAAATTAAAAGCGATGGAAAAGCAACTGGGCGAGGCCTTCTGCGGTGTACCCGGCGATGCGGCTGACCCCGCGGTGCTCGAACAATTATTCACCACCGCGCTTGAGCGCTTTGGTGGTGCCATTGATATTGTGGTGGTAAACGCCGGGCGCGGATTGGGTGGCTCCGTGAAGGACGCCGACCTGACGGAATTTGAACAGGTGCTGAAGGTTAACGTCAGTGGCGCGCTTGCGCTGTTGCAAAAGGCGGCGCAAAAAATGCTGGGCTCACAGGAAAAGAGCTACCCGGCAACCGCCGCGGATATTGTGGTGATTGGGTCGGTGGTGGGGCGACATATTTCTCCGTTCAGCGCTGTGTACGGCGCTTCCAAGTTTGCGGTGCACGCGCTGACCGAAGGTCTGCGCAGGGAGGTGGGGCCAAAGGGCATTCGCGTGACGCTGATGGAACCGGGCGCGGTGTTAAGCGGGTTCCAGGCCGGTGCGGGTTACAGTGACGAAATGGTGCGGGGGTTCGAGAAAAGTTTTGGCCCGCTGCTGGTGGGGGACGATATCGCTAACGCCATTCATTTCATTGTGAGTCAGCCGCCCCACGTGCATATCAGCGACATTGTAGTACGGCCCACACGGCAGGATTATCCCTAGCCCTATGCGGAGATAAATTATGACCGCACAACGCGGGCTTGTGGCGGACCATTGCTATGCCATCGATCGACGCCCGCACGGGTGAAACGGCTAGCAGTGGCGCCACTTCAAATCCCGCCAGGGCAAGGTGTTGCGCAGTGCAGAGCGGTCAGTATTTGACGAAGCGTCTGGACTTATTAAAGAAATTCGCGCCTACTATGCATCACCACGGGAAGTCAACCGAAGGACCTGAGATTGGGCGGCTTCGACTACGCAGGGCGCGACTACACCGTGTTTTCGCCGCGCAAATAACCGGGGCACAAACGGGTCTTGTTCTGCCGTCACCTCGGCGCACAACCCGCGAATAACGATGGACAACGTCGGCAAACCCACCATAAAAGGATTGCCGGTTTTCGCATAACAACGGAGGTTCAAGAATGAATAAATCGATACTTACGGGTCTGGTCGCCGGCGTGGCATTGGCCTCGGCAGTAGGGGCGATCGGCGGCTACCGCATGCTTAGCAGCAATCCAGGGCCTGCATTCGCGACCGTGCTGGAAATTAAAGACGTGATCAGCGATAGCACCGTGCCGCGGGAGGTGTGTGAAGATGTTGTGGTGACGCGGCAACAACCGGTGAAGGATCAGCACCAGGTAATAGGCACAGTGGCAGGCGCCATTCTGGGTGGTGTAGTTGGCAATCAGATTGGCGGTGGCTCGGGTAAAAAAGTTGCCACCGTCGCGGGAGCCGCGGCTGGCGGCTATGCTGGCAATAAAACTCAGGAAAACATGCAGGCCAACAACACCTACACCGCCACCGAGCGTAAATGCCGCACGGTGATGGATACCCACAGCATCATTACCGGCTACGACGTGCGTTATCAGTTGGGTGATGTGGAGGGCACTGTGCGTATGAAAGAAGCCCCTGGCGAACGCATTCCAGTGGTTAATGGGGAGCTGGTATTGAGCTCACCCAAGTCCTGAGCAAGTCGTTGACCGGGCCCGATAGCGGTAAACTCGATCGCGTTCTGGCGGCGCAGCGCGCGGCAAATGCCGAACGCGATAAAAGCTACCGGGAACGGGCCCTCAAACTCTATCCATGGATTTGCGGTCGCTGCGCACGGGAGTTTTCCCGGGCCAATCTGCGGGAACTGACCGTGCATCATGTGGACCACAATCACGACAACAATCCGCCCGACGGCAGTAACTGGGAGTTGTTATGTGTGTATTGCCACGACGAGGAACATGCGAAATACACTAATTTTGAACGCCATGGCAGCGTCGCGGAAGCGGTCGTCGCGCCAGCTAGCCACTCACCCTTCGCCAATCTGAAAGAAAAAATGCAATCCCTGAAAGAAGAAATTCAAACCAAAGACTGACGGAGTACACGGCGGTAACACCGAGATAATTGAGTAGCCTTGATCCGCGAATTCGATGCATGGCATTAAGTTTTATGACTCGACTTTTACGCCTTTTAGCCGGATAACATGCGTATGGAATACCGCACCCTCGGCACCTCCGATTTAAAACTGTCCGCAATTGGACTGGGCGGCAATGTATTTGGCCCACCGCGATTAGACCTGCAAACGTCGATTAGAAATATTCACTTCGCGCAGGACCAGGGCATCAACTTTATCGATACCGCGGCCATCTATGGTCAGGGCGACAGCGAGGCATTTATCGGCGCTGCAATCCAGGCGCGGCGCGAGCAGTTTATTATCGCCACCAAGTTCCACCTGATGAAGCTTGCCGATGGAGAGTCGGTGCGACAGCGGATTCGATCCCACTGCGAAGCGAGCCTGACCAGGCTGCGCACCGATCGGATTGATTTGTTGCAGATTCACTTCGTAACACCGGGAATTCCACAGGAAGACATACTGCGAGCGCTGGACGATTTAGTGAAGGAAGGCAAAGTCCGCTATCTGGGAGCCTGCAACTACAGCAGTTGGCGCATGCGGGATGCGCTACACCTCTCGACGGCGCTAGCATTAGAGAAATTTGTGTCCTGTCAGAATCAGTACAGTTTGTTGCACCGCCATGTGGAGCTGGAAACGCTGCCATTTTGCAGAGAATTCAATTTTGGTTTTCTGCCCTATTTTCCACTGGCCGGTGGTTTTCTTTCGGGCAAATACCAGCCCGGTCATCCCGCGCCGGAGGGTTCGCGAGGGGCCAAAGGCAGCCCCATTATCCGCATTAGTCGCACTGAAAAAAATGAAGCCCTGCTGGCCAGACTCAGTACTTTTGCGCAGGACCACGGGCACAGCATGCTCGAACTCGCCATCGCCTGGCTGCTGGCCGAACCCGCCGTTACGTCCGTTATCGCTGGCACCTCAAACCTGGAGCAAATCGCGCAGAACGTTGCCGCGCAATCCTGGCGTTTAAGCGCGGAGCAGAAAAAACAGGTTGACGCGATAGCCGCCTGGGACGGGACCGGCGAAAATATTGAGTTAGACCCCGCCACGTTTATGTAATGCAGCGTACGGACGAACCACCTGTTACTCGATGGATTGTTGCGCGGACTTTTCCAACGCATCCGCCCACGTGAAAGGTTTTTTTGCGTCTGCATCAGGACGATACGTACGTTGTAACCCCTGCAGGAAGTTACGCAAAATTTGATCCTGACACACACGATAGTGACGGTGGCCCGGCTTGCGAAAAAATGCACTAAGCTCGTGCTGACTAATTTTCGATCCCGCCAGCGTCAATATCGACAGCACATCGTCAGCCCGAAGATTCAACGCAATTTTTAGTTTATTAAAGATAATATTGTTGGTTAGACGAGATTCCGGAACCGCTGGCAACCCCTTTTTTTTGCCGCGTCTATCGTTAATCAGGCCATTCAGAAAAATCGCCAGCTCGCCGTCGGAACACTCCACAAACCCAGGATCGTCGTCTTTTTTTAACCAGTTACTTATCTGTTCACGGGTGACCTTATGGTCGGCCAGACCAAACAGAGCGATCATCTTCGTGTCGTTATAATCGAAGATATAACGCACGCGGCGCAAAATATCATTGTTAATCACCAGGGACTCCCAGATCGATTACCAGCCACTTCCGCCGCCAGGCGGATACCGTTCTTTTGAATGACAATAAGGCGTTTTTTGTACAGCCCGCCGAGCGCTTTTTTAAACGCGCCTTTGCTCATACCGAACAGATCTGCAATCAATTCTGGCGGCGATTTGTCGTGCACCGCTGCAAATCCGTTTTGCTGTTTGAGATAACTCATAATGATATCTTCGTATTTATCGCGGGCTTGTCGACCGCCCTGTAAGCTTAAATCAACTTTACCGTCGGGCCGAATGTATTTGATGTAGCCCTTGATATGCTGACCAAAACTCAGGCGCTGGTGCACATCATCTTTATATAACAAGCCCCAGTGACTGTGATTGATAATGGCTTTAAAACCCAGATCCGTGGTATTGGCGATAATTAAATCAACTGGCTGCTGTGGTGCGAAATTATGGGGCCTGTCATCGTCCAGAAAATAATCTATCCTGGACGAGGCGGTAATACGTTCATCCACCCGGTCCAGATACAGATACACCAGATAGTAGCGCCCGACCTCCATCGGTCGGTGTTGCTCCGCAAATGGCACCAGTACGTCTTTATCCAGCCCCCAATCGAGAAACGCGCCAACCGATGTGGTATCCACCACTTCGAGGTAGGCAAACTCGCCGACACTCGCCTTCGGTTTTTGGGTGGTGGCCACTGGCCGATCTTCGGAGTCGAGATACACAAATACTTCGACAGCATCCCCTACGGACAGACCACGGGGCAGGTATTTGCGCGGCAACAGCACCTCACCAATATCCCCGGCATCGAGATAGACACCAAATTCCACCATCCTGACCACGTTTAATCGGTGGGTTTTACCAATCGTTACCATCAAATGTTCTCTACGCCGGGCATCTGTGCCAAGGTTGTATTATAGCGCCCCTGTATCGTCATCAACGCCAACCCTCGCGCGCACGGCGGATATGCGCATGCATAGCAACGAGTTGATAATGAGTGCCACACAAACGGCTGCAATATCTACTCGACGCGACGTAGCGAGGAACAGCAGGAAATTGTGACAGGGCGCGGCTTGCCAGGGACCGGGTGAGTCTCGCCTATCTGGAAACCATGCGCAGCTTTATACTGGCCGCCGAGGCAAAGCCACTGCGTGCTGCCTCTGGACTCGCACTGCCGGATCCTGCGCTCGCCTGGGCGGCCCGCGTCGCACTGGCCAAACGGCTGGCGGGCATCACGCAGGCATAAACACGCCATAAGAATAATCACGCCGTAATAAAAAAACATCTGACGCCTGGCTAGCCCTCAGTCCTGTTCGGACAGGCTTTCTCGATAGCCAGGATATTTGGGATTGGCGATTGCCAGCTTCGCCTGTACGGTTTTACGTACGTGTTGTGTAACCGCCTCGCGCTGATTATCCAGCTCACCGGAGCGAATTTTGGTACAGAGTTCGGCATTGAGGCTATCCAGCGCCGTGGGCATCGCCTCGTCCACTGCGGCATGGCCCAGTAAATTTTGCAAACCCTCCACCTCACTTCGATCCGCTCGCTCACCCAGCACCAACTCGCGCTCCACAATGCGCAGGATGCTGGCTGCGACCCGGCATTTATAACTGCTGGCACCGGACAACTGCGGCAGCACTTCCCGGTTTAAAAAGGCTTCCACGCCAGCCAGTAGTTCTGACGCGTTGGCTCTGTCCTGCGGCATAGTCAGGCTTCCTCAATAAGCTGAAGTAAATCAATTTCAGTTTCGCAGGCGCGACGCCCAATGGCCATATGTTCAAAAGAATCGATCAATCCGGACAGGTGTTTATAGGCCTGAAACATACAAATAATGCCCCACTTGAGGGTGCCGAACACTTCCCAGAAATGTACGCTTTTTGGATCGACGATACCGCCGCCAGCGTCCTCGTAGCCCGCAAACAGATCCTCCCGTTGGCCAAAGCCACCGACGGGATTTGCATTTTCGCCAAAGCGCCAGGAGCGCACGCACAGCCAGCCCAGGTCTTCCATACCATCCCCGATATGGGCGAGTTCCCAGTCGAGTACCGCGCGAATACCCTGCGGGCCAACTACCAGATTACCGTTGCGAAAATCCCCATGGACCAGGCCGACAGTACGCTGTTTCGGACAATGTTGTTGGAGCCAACGAAACGCCAGTTCAAACGCCGGGTGGTACTCGCCGCGGCCTGCAGCGGTTTGTTTTCGATAAAACTCGCTGATGCCATCCAGCAATTCCCGGTAGTAGCTAATTAACTGATCCACCGGCATCTGTACCAAACCGTGCGGCAATGTATTCACATCCACGGCATGCAAACGTGCCAGTATCTGCCCGCACTGTCGCGCCATCATGGTGCGCGCGTCCGCAAGCGCAGTGTCGCGCAGAATACGCGGTGCCAACACTTCGCCTTCAATGCGATCCATTACATAGCCAGCGCCGAGCGCGTGACCCTCCGGCAACGTAAAGTGTACCGGCGCCACGAGTCCACCGGCGGCATATACCACCTGCTGCAATTCGGCCTCGGTGGTGCGATCCAGAGAATAGGCGGTCTTACCGCTGCGCCAACCACCTTGACTCCCTGCTTCGCTGTGGCCGGGATCGCGCCGCAAGATCAGCCCCCGACGCGTGCCGTCCGCTTGTACCAGATCGAAGGACCAGGTTTCCCGTGATGCCCCACCGACCATTTTTTTAACAGCCTGTATTTGCCCACCGCAACAGTGTCGGCTGACTTCCTCGGCCAGCAGCGCGGCGACCTGCGCGCTATCATCGCCGACAAGCGGCACCGATTCGGTCATGGGTTAGTTTGCAGCGTCATAATTACGAGGCCATACCGATCGGTTTACCGTCAACCATCTGGTCGAGATACTCCGACAACCCATAACCGACCAGGCCATTACAGCGGTATTCCGTCATGCCTTCGGTAATACGTGTCAGCAACTCGGTACCGTCAGCGAGGGTGCGGCGATTGCGCAGGGGAATCAGAGACATTACCCGCCCCTCAATTTTGTACTCCGCGTGATCGGTTTTGGCCCAGGCTGTGAGGGACGTCTGGTAATAGTTGTCATCCCAGTTTGATTCAATTTTCGCGTCGCGAATTAAATCGTAGCGCCCCTTGTTCAACACCATACCACCGATAAGTTTGCGGCCATCATCCAGGGTTTTATTGAGGCACATAATCGCGAAGTCCTCGCTAAAACTCATGGGCAACCAGCGATAAAATTTTACATTCTGCCAATAGCGCGGCCCCCAGCTGTGATCGCGCAATCCGAGACCTTCGATAGCGTAGGCCTGCCCACCCATAACAATTTTACCGACACCCGCAATGTGCTGTTCGTAGTGACCCACATAGAACCCCGCGTTGGGATTATTTTGCAACGCTGAGCCATCGGCGTTGACCGGTTCGCCGCCGTACATGGGTGACACGCCGCGATAGGTGAGCTCGACCGAGCAGGGCAGCCTGGGGTTAGCTTTAAAGGCTTTACCTGGGTCGATCATATCCTGGGGATTTTTTAGCAATAAAATCTCGCCGGCGTATGTAACAGTCAATCGCTCAAATGGCTTATCCACGACAAATTGCATGCCACCGGCGTTAAACGCCTCATTATTGGCAATCGGCGCGCGCTGAAACATAAAGCCGACCGAGCCATCCGGTAAGTAAATACAAACCGTCATTTCCGCATAGCCTTCGTTGGCGCGATTACCAATGCGAAACCAGCCGCCGACGCGTCCCGCCGCATCGTAAATATTAAAATACATACTTTCGTTGAAGTTTTCGGCATCCCCCAGAGGGTGCATAAATTCATCGGACGGATCGAGCTTTAGATAAGCGCCTGCGGGTAGCTGCATTGCCATCTCTCCTGTGCCAGTTAAATTGTATGCTCGACTATTAAAGCTACGCTGACGACGCCTCGAGTTGCCGTGCGTCCAGAAATTTATCGTAGTGGATATGTCCTGTCGGCACCTGGTTGCGCTCCAGTACCGCCAGCGCCGCATCTATCATTCCCGGCGGTCCACACAGATAAGCGTGACAGTCGCGCAACTCGAAACCGACAGTTTCACTGGTCAAATAGTCGGTCACCAGACCGCGCTCGCCCGGCCAGCCCGACCCTTCGGGTTCTTCCGAAAGTATCGGCAGGTAGCGAAATGTCTCGGGCCACTGATCGCGCAGCGCCTGCATCTCCTCAGTACAATACAGATCGCGTTGTTGCCGCGCCCCAAACAGATACGTCACGGGGCGCCTGATTTTTTGTTGCGCGGCATCTTCGAGTATCGCCTTGATTGGTGCCATGCCGCTGCCACCGGCAACGCACAAGATCGGCGCCGTGTCCGGTCGCAGCCAAAAATTACCCGCCGGGCCGTGCAGTTCACAGGATTCGCCGACGCGGTCCTGTGCAAACAGCCAGCCGGTATAGCCGCCCCCCGGCACCTGGCGTACATGGAAACTCACGTCGCGGCCTGTGCTGGACGGCGCCGGGTTGGCAAACGAGTAACTGCGCGCTCGCGCAAATCCCGCCAGACCAATATCGGCAAATTGGCCCGCCGTGTAATTAATCGGGCGATCGAGCTGGACGTCCACCTGCATAATGTCGTGGGTCAACAGGTGAGCGCGGCTAATGGTGGCAGAAAACGTTGTGGCGGGATGAGTAACCTCTGGACCCGTGTTTTCGAGCTCAATAACAACATCGCCCTTCAACATACTTTGGCAGGCCAGAATGTAACCCTCATCAATTTCCGCCCGCGTCAGGGTGTAGGAAAAATCCCGTAGCGCCCGCACCTCACCCGCAACCAACTTGCAGCGACAACTGCCGCAGGTACCCACGGTACAGTGTTGCGGGAAATTGATGCTGAGGTCATTGGCCGCCTGTAATAGCGTACGATTTCTCGGCACGTCGAAGGTGACACCACCCGGGTTAAGGGTCACCGCACACGGTTGGTTGCGCGTTTTAAATTTTTCCAGCAGCTTGCGCATAGAAAAGCCGTTACGTGGAGGTATCCAGTGCGAGGATTATCGGCGCAATGCGCGCGTCGCGACAATCGGTGGGTAGATGCGGCATACATTGCAGTATGCAACCTGGCTGCGGTCAGACAGACAGGGCACTATCAATCGACCCGGCTGGAGGGCGACGACGGCCGTCGACATCAGACGGGCGCAGCCCTGCCCCACCCCGGCGGCACCAGCGCTGCATATTTTTCTGGAAGAGCCCCCGGCAGCGCGTAGGGCACCACGTCGCCTTTGTCGTAGTAAGCTTCGACAATCGGATGCATCACCTTGCGCCACAGGGGTGGAATAAACGCGATCGGAATCATCGTGAGGTAACCGTGGGGGAGACGCGGCGCGTCCTTCATCACCCGTAAAATCTGATAGGGTCGCCCGACATTCGCGTGGTGATCCGCATGTCGATCAATTTGACAGAACAGCATACTACTCACCGTGGCGCTATCGTCCCAGGCGTGGTTGGGACGCATTGCTTCATAGCTACCGTCGGGCAACTGCCTGCGACCGAGACCATAGTGTTCCAGGTAATCACCCACCGCCAGTAAAAACCGCGGGAAAAGGTACTGCACAAAACAAATCGGAATGGACCACAGCCCGAACAGGGACACCAGCAACGCCAGCCAGGCCGCCTGCAGCACGATAAATCTGACCATTAAATTACTTGGGTGCCAGGTCGGTTTGCCGTTGGCACGCATACGCTGTTTTTCTATTTGCCAGGCCATGCGCGTTTTTACCACAATACTCCTGACCATAAACGGATAGACATTTTCGCCGTAGCGCGCGGTCGCCGGGTCGTTGGGCGTGGCAGCGTGTATGTGGTGCATAAAGTTGTGGTAGATGTGAAAATCACACATAAAAATTGGCATAAAGACCAGATCACCGATCAGCCGATCAACCGGTTGCGTGTGATGACACAGCTCGTGTGCGGTGGTAGCCAAAAACCCTGTCGCCAAAGTTAACGACAGAAGAAAGCCGACCATCTCCCACAGCGTCAGGCTGGTTTGGGTCAATAGCCAATGTCCAAACAACGTGACCAAAATAGACGCCGGTAGCGTTACCCACAGCATGACTCGGTAAAACAGCTTTTCCTTAAGTGCCGCTTCGTGGGCATCATCGTGATTAACCTCGTCGGTGCCGACGACGGGGTCGATAAGCGCAAGCCCCACCAGCACCAACACCCCCAGCCAGTGGTAGATACCACCGCCGAGGAGATACCCCACCACCGGCAACGCGGCAAAAAGCAGATGGGGCAGCGTGGTCACCCGAGCCACCACGCTTAACTGGGCGGGTCTTACAGCAATAGTGCCGGACATAGGGGCCTCTGTATCTTGGCGGTTCTGCCGACATTATTGGGGGCAGAAGATTGGGAGCAGAAGGATTTCGTTATTGTGCTTGCCGGCATAGTACGGCACCCGTGCTTTTTTAGTCAATTTGCCGACGCTGGCCATGGCATCACTGTGGCGTTACCCATATTGCCAGAAAGCGGCCTGCCCATAAGACGTCGTACAACGGCTCCATTGAATCGACGCGGCAGGCGACGGCCGGGATGCCCGTCAACGTTTGGATGCTATGCTTCATCGTAAGCGATCGGACTGAAGGAGATAATCATGCTTACCATTCACCACCTGAACAACTCCCGTTCCCAGCGCATTTTGTGGCTGGCAGAAGAACTGGGTATCGATTACCAAATCGAAAAATATTTTCGCGACCCACAAACACTGCGCGCACCAGCGTCATTGAACGCCATTCACCCGTTGGGTAAGGCGCCGGTAATTGAACACGACGGCAAACTCATTGCCGAAACGGATGCGATTATCGAATACATCACCCGCAAACTGGCCGAAGGTCGATTGGCTGTTGAGCAGGACTCCCCTGACTACGGAAGCTATCTGGAATGGTTACACTTTCCCGAGGGCAGCCTACAGGGGGCGCTGGTGTTCGATTTGATCTACCAGTGGGGCAATGGTGATAACGAGGTGCTATTTGGTTTCTACGACGCGGAAATGAAGCGTCACTACGCCTACATAGACGCGGAGCTGGCGACCCGGGACACCCTGCTCGACTCCGGCTTCACGGCTGCGGATGTTAATATAACCTGGACCCTGGAGTTCGCCGAGGCCCGTGGTCGCACTCAGGGCCACCCGCATATCGGCGCCTATCTGGCCAGAATGCGCGACCGCCCCGCCTATCAACGGGCGCTTGAACGCGGCGGACCACAGGATTTGCAGGTGTTTGGTAAAGGTTGAGTGCCGCGCAACATTGGTTCTGACGCAGGTTAGCACGCGGGTTAGGTAAACAGGAGGAGACGCGGATGGCTGGTGGCGAGCTGGACAACATTCACCAGTTAATTGATGACCGCCCCGCAGACGGGGTATTTCGTGTCAACCGCGCGCTATTTGTCGATCCCGCTATTTTTGAACGGGAAATGACCCATATATTTGAGTCCACCTGGGTGTTTGTCGGGCTGGACAGCGAAGTGGCAAATGCTCACGATTATGTGACGGGCACCATTGGGCGCCAGCCAATTATTTTGATGCGCGACGGCGTGGGCAAGCTGGGCTGTTTCCTCAACAGTTGTCGCCATCGCGGTACGCTGGTGTGCCCTTTCGCCAAAGGTAACGCAAAGTTTCATACCTGCCGTTATCACGGCTGGACCTACAGCAGCGCGGGGCAAAATGTGCTGGTGACGGACCGCTCACACGGTCACTATCCGCCAGCGTTTGCAGAACAGCAGCTGAATCTGACGCCAGTGGCGCGCCTGGACAGTTATCGCGGTTTCGTTTTTGCCAGCCTGTCCGCCGATGTGCCGCCGCTGGCAACCCATTTGGGGGACGCTCGCAAGTTAATCGATCTGGTGGCCGATCAGGCGCCGCAGGGTCTGGAATACGTGCCCGGCTCGGTGAGTTACACCTACGATGGCAACTGGAAACTCCAGTTTGAAAATGGCCTGGACGCCTACCACTTTGCCACCACCCACGCGGCCTTTGTGGATATCTTCAGGGCGAGGCAGCCGCGCTCTGTACCCGCCCACGCCACCGACTTTTCCGGCACTGGAGAGGTGGTATCGGGCACCCTGAGTTTTCCCTATGGCCACGCCATGTCCTGGTCCCTCGGTGCACCGGGCCAAGGGCCGGAAGGGCGACCACTGCCGCAGGATCGCGAACTGTTCGAGCAGGTTCGACGGCGGGTTGGCGACGAGCGCGTTGGCTGGATGCTGCGCCAGCGCAACCTGACGATTTTCCCGAATTTGCAAATTATAGATATTCAATCCTTGCAGGTACGCAGCTGGCAACCGCTGGCGGTCAACCAGACTCGCATGCATTCACACTGCCTGGCGCCAAAAGGTGAAAATTCTGAGGCGCGGCGTTTTCGTATTCGCCAGTACGAAGAATTTTTTAATGCCGGTGGCCTGGCCAGCTCGGATGACAACCTGATGTACGAGTTAAACCAGGCCGGGATGGCCGCCGCGGCGGCCGGGGCAACCGAAGGGTATGCCCGGGGCATGGCAGCGCCCCCCGCCGATGCACAGCATTTCGCCGCCATCGCTGTCGAAGCCGCGGCCCGTACGTGCAGTACCAGCGGGCTGGCGTTTGGGGACGAAACCGCCATGCATAGCGGCTACCGGGAATGGCAGCGCTTGATGCGGGCTGAGTAATAACGTGCCTACGATGTGTAACGAAGGACGATGGCGGGCCGCTGGTAGCAATGAGTGACATGGTTGTGATCGGCAGATAATCATCGTTCGAGTTGTCTTGCAGGAGTCTGGAATGTCAGAGCAAAACCCGACCGCTATTGCCAACGAACTGCTGATTCGCGAAGGCATTTTCCTCGATGATCAACAATGGCAAGACTGGTTGCAGCTTTACGCAGAGGATGCCGTCTACTGGGTACCGGCGTGGCTGAATGAACATACCGAGACCAGCGATCCGGACCGCGAGATTTCACAGATTTATCACAATTCCCGCCGCGGCCTGGAAGAGCGCGTCATGCGCGTCGAGTCCGGCAAGTCCGTCACCGCCCTGCCCACGCCGCGCACTACCCATTTCTTTTCTAACCTGGTGGCGGAACAACCGACACCTGGCCTGATCAGCGCCCGCGCCAGCTGGATCACCCAGGTCTACGAACCGCGCACCACCAAACGCTACGGGAATTTCGGCCACTACGAGTTACAACTGAAGTTACATCGGACCACCTGGTTAATTGCGCGCAAAAAAATTCATCTAAAAAATGACTGCGTGCCCACCCTTGTGGATTTTTACACGCTGTAAACAACATTGTTGCAGTGCAACTGATCGTCATTTACGCCGCACTAAACACAAAACCCTTATAGCCCTCGGCAACCACCTGCGCGCAGATCTCCCGATATTGCGCCGCGCCGCCGATAAACAGCTGGAAAACTCGTGGTTTACCGGGAATATTTCCGCCGGTATACCAGGACGCCGTTTGATTGAACAGGGTCTGGTCAGCGATGGCCGCATTCAGCTTCACCCAGTCAGCCTCGGCCTCAGCGGTGGGTTCAATACTGCGTTGACCGTGGTCGCGCATGTAGCGAATGCAAGCGCTGATCCAGTCCACATGGTCCTCCACCGCCAGGGGCATGTTGTACAGCACCGAGGGGCTTTGCGGACCAGTGATGGTAAAAAAATTCGGGAACCCGTTAACCATAAGCCCCAGATAGGTGTGTGGCCCATCGCTCCAGCGAGCGGCGAGCGTGACGCCGTTTTTACCCTGCGGGTTGAGCCGCAATAGTGGGCCTGTTATGGCATCAAATCCGGTCGCAAAAATAATTACATCAAGCTCGTGGTGCACAGCCCCGGTGCGCATACCGGTTGCGGTGATTTCTTCAATCGGCGCACTTCTCAGATCGACCAGCTTGACATTGGGCCGGTTAAAAGCTTCGTAATAATTAGTTTCCAGAGGTGGCCGTTTGGTACCCCATGGATAACCCTTCGGCACCAGCAGTTCGGCTACTTCAGGATCGTTTACGCGCTCGCGAATTTTCGTGCGCACGAACTCGGCTGCGGTTTCATTGGAGTCGGCATCCAACAGTAAATCACTAAAGGTGTGAAACATCGCCAACCCGCCTTCCGCATAGGCCGCCTCGTAGACACGCTGGCGCTCGCCCTCATCCACCGCTTTCGCCGAGGGCTGCGTATTGTCCTGGGGAAGACCAATAAAGGAGTTACGGGACTTGCCGCGAATCACATCGTACTGCGCTTTTATGTCGCGGTCGCTCGCCTCCTCCAGGGGGCGATTGCGAATTGGCACCGCGTAGTTGGGGGTGCGTTGAAAAACGGTAAGCTGGTGCGCCTGTTGGGCAATCACCGGTATCGCCTGAATACCGCTGGCACCAGTCCCCACAATGCCCACGCGCAGACCACTAAAATCGATATCTTTATCGGGCCATTTTGAAGTCATATAGATCTGGCCGGTGAAACTTTTAATCCCTTTGAAATCCGGCAGATGAGGTGCGGACAGGCACCCAGCACCGGAAATCAGATAGGTTGCGCGCACTGTTTCACCCGCACTCGTGCCGATCACCCATTGCCCGGCAACGTCGTCATATCTTGCGGATTCAACACGCGTACCCAGCGCAATGTCTTTGCGCAGATCGAAGCGATCCGCCACATGGTTCAGATAGGTGAGAATTTCTGGCTGGGCGGCAAAGTGTTCGCTCCAGCGCCATTCCTGCTGCAACGCTTTGCTAAATGAATAGGAATAATGATAACTCTGGATATCGCAGCGCGCCCCGGGATAGCGATTCCAGAACCAGGTGCCCCCCACATCGGTGCCGGTTTCGTAGGCCCGTACCCGCAACCCCAACTTGTCGCGCAAATTGTGGACCGCATACAGTCCCGCAAAGCCCGCACCAATTACTACCGCGTCGAGCAGGGTTGGGTCGGGGGCATCTACTCCAGTCGGCGTAGCAGCATTCATAGTCATATCCTGAATAAAAATTTGAGTTGATTGGGTTATAGCGCGTTCTGAGTTGCCTGATAGTAACTAACAAAGTGCCGGACAATCCGGCCGCCGCAGTAGCGCCAGAACCTTCGAACGCGAACCTCTCCTGAAAGGCCACGCATCCCGCAGAAATGGTGGTACACGCAAATTTAGCAAAAATCGCTCTCGGCAACACGACATTTGTAGTTTCGCGTGCATCGACTATATTGAGCATGTACCGCTGAATTGGGTATGTACCGCTGACCTTTTGGGGACACCGCATCCCTGCGCTTGAGAACGGGTCCATGGTGAGCGAAATGGTTAGCAAATAAGCTGTCGCGATGCTTTTCGGCAAATATCCGTCCTCCGGCAACAGCCGAACAGTAAACAGGAAGTACAACTATGGATTCTTTGACACTTTACGGCATGCAATTTTCGCCCTACGTGCGCAAGGTGCGTCTCGCGCTGGCACATAAGGGGCTCGCTTACGAACATTCCCGTGGTGCCGATTGGCGGCGGTCAGCCGCCGGCGTTCAAGGCCAATAGCCCACTGGGGAAAATCCCTTTGTTGCGGATTGGCGATAACTGGCTGCCGGACTCGTCCGCGATCTGTGCCTGGATGGATCGAGCTACGCCGCAACCTCCGCTGTTACCTGCCGACCCCATCGCCGCCGCGCGCGGACTCTGGTATGAGGAATACGCAGACTCCCGCATGGTTGCGGTGATCGGAGGACATCTGTTTGTAGAAGTCGTCTTAGCAAAAGCGCTTATGCAGCGCGAGCCCGTTCAGGAGGATATTGAGGCGGCGATCAAGGTCGAAATTCCGCAGATATTTGACTATCTGGAAGGTCAGCTGCAGCACAATTATTTGCTTGGCGCCGATATAACACTTGCGGATTACGCCGTCGGCAGCCTGTTTGTCACACTGTTACATTGCAAATACCAGTGCGACGCCAAACGATGGCCTAAGGTCGCGGCTTATATTGACCGCCTGGTGGGCAGTGCTTTGTTCACGCCAATTATTGCTGAGGAAAAACAGGTCCTGGCGAGCATGGGTGTCCAATAACGGGTTGTCGCATTAACCGATCCCGTGCTAACCGCGTCACCCGACTGGATAGCTGGGTCGTTTCGCGGCAACAAATATGGTTTAGAGTTGACAACTCGCACGTATCGGCCCTAGTGTGTACGGCCCGAAATAAGAAGTTTGTTCCCAAAACCTGTGGAGAACCAATATGAAAGCTGCGGTGCTCGAAGCATTTAACACACCGATGAAAATTCATAACAATTGGCCGGAGCCCAAATGCGGCCCGGACGACGCTATTATTAAGGTAGCGGCGAATGGCGTGTGCCGCAGCGACTGGCACGTATGCGTTGGCGACTGGGACTGGCTCGGCTTACAGCCCGAGTTACCCCATGTGATCGGCCACGAGTTTGTAGGTGAGATTGCGGAAGTTGGCGCCAATGTCACCGGCTTTAAAAAAGGCGATCGGGTGGTATGTCCGTTTAATCTCGGCTGCGGTGGCTGCGAATACTGTCAGAGCGGCCATCAAAACACCTGTTCCACGGGTATGCTCGCAGGGTTTTCCACCTCGGGCGGTTACGGCGAGTACGCTCACATTCTCAAGGCGGATCTGAACCTGGTGAAATTGCCAGAATCCGTATCGTTTATCGATGCCGCCAGTATGGGCTGCCGGTTTATGACCTCCTTTCACGGTATCGTCGATCAGGCCAAGGTAGCTGGCGGCGAGTGGGTGGCGATTCACGGTTGTGGTGGGATCGGTCTGGCTGCAACCCAAATTGCAACCGCACTGGGAGCCAATGTGATCGCCGTGGATATTAATCCGCGATCCCTGGAAATCGCCCGTCAAATGGGTGCCGTACATACCGTCAATGCCGGTGACGGCAATCCTGCCGAGGCAATCAAGGAACTGACCGGCGGCGGCGCCCATGTGTCGGTAGATGCGCTGGGCATCGCCACCACCTGCCTGAACTCGGTAATGAGCCTGCGTAAGCGCGGTCGCCACCTGCAAATCGGACTCACCACGCAAAAAGAAAAAGGCTTTGTGTCGCTGCCCATAGACCTGATTGTGGCTACCGAACTGCAATTGATTGGCACCATTGGTATGCAGCCGCGGCGCTACCCCGCCATGCTTAATATGGTGGAATCCGGCAAATTGCGTCCCGGTGAAATGGTCACCAGCGTGATCCCGGTTGAAGAGGTGTCCGGCGTCATCGACTCCATGAGTAGTTTCGGCACCGTGGGCACCACCGTCGTCGAGTGGAAATAGCCTGAACCGCGGGTCAGGGGTGAACTCGTCCCCTGACCATGCGGTTTGCCGGACATTTTTTCGCCCAACACACCCGTCTTTTTGCCCCCGAGGCACCCCCACCGGCGGTGTCGATTACCCCGCTTTTTCCGTGACTGGACTGGCTGGACGGGGCTTGTTCCGGACGAACACCCCTTTCCTTATGCCACCCGTTGGTTCATTATTTCAGGCTGGAAGTCCCGCAATACCAGCCTTGACCCCATAAGCCGAAACAGGGAGGTTCGTGGTTGCATTCTGATTCGCACTCTGTCGACGCACGTCCGGACATCTGGCTCGGGTGTCGGGTTATGCTCGTGGAAAACAGCCCCACTGAGCACACCGTGCTCGAGGAGATGCTGCAACCACTCGGCTGTAACACCATCAACATTCTGTCCTCAGAGCTGGCTACTGACCTTCTGAAAACGGACGACTACGATCTCGTTATTGTGAATAGCGACACCGCCGCCATTGATCAGATTGCTGCGGTACTAACCACCCGCAGACTCGAAACCGGAAGTAGCCACTGGACGCCTGTTATCGCCCTGGGCAATGAAGATTTCGCACATCATCCTGAACATTTTTTATCCACGGGGCTGGACGATTACCTGCTAAGACCTGTTCGGCGAGAGGCTTTGCTAGCCGTTCTACGCCGCTGGTTACCGACCACGCAGGCGGCCTCGAAACGCATCCTACCCCACTCGCAGACAGTTTTCCCCACCACCGGTGATATCGCCCACACAGCGGCTACAGGGCTTTTTCACAGGTACCAGCCGGTGGCTAGTTTCGATGATAACCCTGGTGTCTTATTGGCTAGCGGTGATCCCGGCCATCAGCAAGCGGGGCTGCGCACGCTCGAAAAAAACGGGCTGGAGGTAACCCTTGCAGAGGACGGACTACAGGCTCTGGCGTTGATCAGGCATGCGCATCCCGACCTGATCATTTTATCCGCCAGCTTGCCGCGACTAGATGGTTTTGAAGTTTGCCGACAACTACGCAGCCTGCCCGGGACCCGCTACACCCCGATCATAATGATTCTCGAAGAAAACGATATGGATGCAGCGCAACGGGCGTTTGAGCTGCAAGCCACCGACTTCGTAACCAGCCCGGTGCGCTGGCAAAACCTGTTGCAACGGATTCGCTACAATCTGCGCGCAGCTCAGGTTTTTCTCGACCTGAAACGCAGCGAACAGCGCCTCGCCAACGCCGAGGCAGTGGCCAACCTCGGTTATTGGGACTGGGACATGACCAACGACATATTTTATATGTCCGAGCATGCCAGCCAGGTTCTCGGACACCCCAGGGATGCGTTAACCAATCTTGCGGATTATCTAAAAGTACTGCATCCGGAAGATATGGACAGGTTTTACAAAGAACTGGAAATGAAAATCCTGAACGGCGACAACTGGATGCTGGAATATCGAGTGATCACGGCGCAGGGCGACGTGCGCATTATTCGCGGGGACGGCGCGACTTACCCCAACGATTCATCCTGGAGTATGGGTACATTGTTGGACATTACCGCACAGCGGCGCAATGAAGAAACCATTCGTCGCATGGCTTTTTACGACGATTTAACCGGTTTACATAACCGCGTATCGTTTCGCGACGAGCTGACCCGCTCCATCAAATTGCACGAACGTTTGCATGTAAAACTGGCGGTGATGTACATGGACCTGGATGGTTTTAAGCGCGTCAACGACAGCCTCGGACACCACGTTGGCGATCTGCTGCTCAAGGCCTTCGGGGACCGTGTTGTGTCGCAACTGCGGGATTCGGATATCGTTGGCCACGATATGGATCCGTCAACCGTGGCCAGACTCGGGGGGGATGAATTTACAATACTGCTCACCGGATTGGGCCGTGGCGCGGATGCCGGTGTTGCGGTGCAACGTATTATCGACAGTCTGGCGGAGCCATTTGTCCTGAAGGTTAGCGACGGCGAATGCCACGAAATACACATCGGTTGCAGCATCGGCATTGCCATTGCGCCAGAAGATGGCAACAGCGCAACCGAACTACTTAACCGCGCGGATAACGCCATGTACGCCGCCAAGCAAGCCGGTAAAAACACCTACCGATTTTTCAGTGCGTGCGACAACACCTGAGGTTGTCGCCACCCATTTTCATCGGCCGTTTATTTACTACTCACTGAACGGGTTGCGCACAGGCTATCGAGCGGCCCTTCGAGCGCGGGCCAGGCATTGTCCAGCAAGCGAGCCTGGGCGGCAGCGGTAGGGTGAACGCCATCGGCCTGCAATAACGCGGGGCGATCACCAACACCCATCAGAAAGAACTGTACGAACGCTACGTCGCGCTGCTCGGCAACAGTTTCGAATACCTGAGCAAATGCCCGTTGGTAGGCTGCGCCATAATTTGGCGGCATCAACATCCCCAGTATCACCGGTATCCCGCCAGCTTCACGCACCATGTCGACCATGCGTTGAAAATTGTCCTGCATATGTACCGGGGACAGGCCACGCAAACCATCGTTACCACCCAATTCGATGATCACGATCTCGGGATGGTGCCGTTCGAGTAACTGCGGCAGTCGAAACAGACCTCCGGCGGTGGTTTCACCGCTCACCGAGGCATTTTCCACCGCGAGCCCCGGGCATTGCTGCGCCACGCGGGTCGCCAGTAATTGTACCCAGCCATCGCGCTTGTCAATGCCGTAGGCTGCACTGATACTATCCCCCAGCACGAGAATACTCGCCGCACCAGCCCACTGGCTGTAACACAGCGCACCCAGCACCCAAACGAGCCGTAACCACATGAACCAATCCCCTTTGCTTGACGTTCGCGACCTGGGTAAACAGGTATCCGGGCCCGATGGACATCTGACCCTTCTGGACGCGGTGAATTTTACCCTGTTATCCAGGGAAAGCCTCGCCATTACCGGTCCCTCTGGCAGTGGCAAATCTACCCTGCTGGGACTGCTGGCTGGACTCGATGTTCCCACCTCCGGCGAGGTACTGCTCGGTGGCGCGCCGTTCAGCGCCCTCTCGGAAGACGCCCGGGCGGTGCGCCGCGGCGAGTTGTGCGCCTTTGTTTTTCAGAGCTTTCACCTGGTGGATGATTTAAATGTACTCGAAAATGTGTTGTTGCCGCTGGAATTAAACCACATTCCCGACTCCCTGAATCGGGCACGACAATGGCTGGAGCGGGTGGGTCTCGGACATCGTCTAAAACACTTCCCCGCCACATTATCGGGTGGTGAACAACAGCGCGTTGCTTTGGCACGCGCGTTTGCGGTGACACCAAAGTTATTGTTTGCCGACGAACCCACCGGCAGTCTCGACCATGCCAATGGCGCACGTATCATCGAATTGCTGTTCGAGCTGAATCGTGAGGCCGGTACCGCGCTACTACTGGTCACCCACGATGTGCAACTGGCAACCCGCTGTCAGCGACATCTGTGCCTGGAACAAGGTCGGCTCTACGAAAGTGCGCTGGAGAGCGCGCAATTATGATCGCGGCCACCTTGCGCGCCTGGCGCGACAGCGCTTTTCGCCTGCTGGCGGCAGCGCTGTTCATCGCCACCTTCGCTCTCACCACCATGCTGTTGTTAAACGCCGAGCTAGCCCAGCGTTTTGCCCTGCGCACTGCCGAATTTCTGGGCGGCGACCTGCAATTGTCCGGCACGCAACCACCTCTGGCACAGCAAACAGCTGTCATCGCCACCGCGCGGCACGCCCTCGTTGTGGATTTTTCAACGGTAGTGGTACACGCCGACCGCCTGTTGCTGGTGAGCGCACGGGCGGTGGACAACTACTACCCGCTGTACGGTCTGCTACAGGTCGCCAATGATCGGTTTGCCCCTGCCACCGCCCGCCAGCAAGGCCCGGCACCGGGGGAATTGTGGGTTGCGGACCAGGTGCTCGATCAATTGGGCATCGCACCCGGCACGCGCCTGACCGTGGGCAACCAGGAATTAACCGTAACCGGCGTGATCCGCCAGTTACCGGACCAGGGCGGCGGTTTTTACAGTATGAATCCACGTATTTTGCTGCATCGGGACGACCTCGCAGCAACCGGAGTTCTGGGGCCGGGGACGCGGGTGTTGTACCGATTACTGGTGAGCGCTCCCAGCAGCGCCATTGCTGCGATGCACGCTCAGATTACCCCCTCACTACGCCCGGACCAACGTCTCGAAGAAGTGGCCGACGCGGCCGTGCGTAGCATGGGACCCCTGCGCCAACTGACCCTGTGGGCCAATCTCGGGGTGCTCCTGATCAGTCTGTTGTGCGGCGCCACCATTTATCTTGCCACGGTGCAACGCGTGCGCCGTCGAGCCCGGCTTGCAGGGCTACTGCGCGCGTTCGGAGCGCAGCGCAAGCAGCTGGTCTCGCGATTATTGGGCGCCGATATCATCGCCCTGCTACCGGTGACTGTGACGGGCATTGTGCTTGGTGTGGGAGCCATTACGCTCCTGCAATCTCTGCTCGCCGGAGGTGATCTGGTTAGCAACCGAACGCTCGCAGCCACTACCGGGGACTGGATGGCGATTATTTTTAGCCCATTATTACTGTGGCTCGCCTTCTCCTTGCCCCAGCTCATCGCCCTCACTCGGGTGCCTGCCATGCAGGTGCTGCAACAGCGCGTTCGCCAGCGCACCTTGTCCGCCACACTGGCACTGCTTGGCGCGCTGAGTGCGCCGGTGGTACTCGCGGCATTGCTGACGCGCTCACTGGTAGATCTGGGACAGCTGCTCCTGATTCTCGCGGGGCTTGGCACCCTGCTGCCCGCCCTGCTGTGGCCGCTGTTGAAAGGTCTGGATCTCGCCAGTCAGCGTCTCGCATTGCCGACTCGTCTGGCGGTGCGCCGTCTCAGTCGTCGCCCGGCGTTGACGTTACCCCTGATGGCTACGCTGACACTGGCCATGGCGGTGCTGGCACTGGCGGGACAAACCGGGCATCAGTTACTGACGAGCTGGCGCGCGCAACTGCCCACCCAGGCACCCAACTATTTCGTGCTTAACCTGTTTGATCGGGATCGGGAGACCCTGCAACGGTGGATTGCGCAGCACAGCGCACAGCCCCAGGAACTGTACCCGGTTGTGCGCGGACGCTTGACAGAAATAAACCAGGTGCCGGTGCGCGAGGCAATTACCAAGGAAAGTAGCGGCGAACAGGAAGCCCTCAATCGGGATTTAATTCTCACCCAGACCACCCGGTTACCGAATGGCAACCGGGTGCACAGCGGCCAGTGGCACACGGCCGATGGCGTGCAAATGGCCGCTGGCGTGTCGGTGGAACAGGAGCTGGCGCAGAAACTTGGACTCAAGCTCGGCGACAAGTTGCAATTTGTCTCTAATCGCGGCGCATTCCACAGCACAGTAACCAGTGTGCGCGAGGTGGACTGGGAAACCTTCGCGCCCAATTTCTATTTTATTTTTTCACCGGGAAGTCTCGCCGATCAGGACATCACCTGGCTGACCAGTTTCTGGTTGCCCCCCGGCGACGGCGCACGGCTCGCACAACTGCTACACCAGCTACCACACATCACCCTGCTGGACATTAACGCGTTGCTGGATAAGGCCCAGGGCATCGTTGGTCAGGCCAGTCGCGCCGTGTTTCTGTTGGCAACGCTGTTAATGCTTGCGGCGCTGCTGGTGCTCACCACCGCACTGCTGGGGGGACGCGACCGCCGCGGTCGCGACTACGCACTGGCGCGCACCCTCGGCGCGCGGCACCGCTTACTGCAACGCACTACCTGGACGGAATTTTTAATCCTGGGCGGCGGTTCTGCTGTGTGCGCACTTGTCGCCGTTCAAGTGGCTCTCTACCCGTTGTCCGAGCGTTTATTTGCGGGCGAGCCGGCCTGGTCGGCGTGGCAGCTGTTGCCCCTGATCGCGGCACTGCTGGTGGTTTGCTGCGGCGTCATTGCCAGTCGCCCGGCACTTTATCGGCCCACCGCGAGTCTGCTACGGGAACAGGGTGATTAATTGCTCACCACGAGTCCGGTTAATACTCGCCGGTTGACGCCGCCTGGTAAGCGCTCTTGAGAACTCGCTCAATCGTCCGTCCGGTGCTACACTGGACGTGCTATTTCCACATTGTTCGGAAATGTGCTTTTTTAGACTGACAAGCTCCGAGCACCTGGGTCTAACGCCCTCAATGGCCATGAAACCGGTGCCGAGAATCTCACTTAAGGGATTCTAAGGGATGTGCGGGAAACTGCTCATCCTCCCGTATTTGGAAAGGTGTTTGTATGCTACAAGACGAATTCGGGCGCGAATTCCATTATTTGCGCCTGTCCATCACCGACGTATGTAACTTTCGTTGCAACTACTGCCTGCCCGACGGCTATCAGGGCAAGCCCGGTCCCAGCTTTTTATCCCTTGCAGAAATTCGCCGTCTGGTCGCCGCATTTGCAGCCACTGGCACCCGCAAAATTCGTATTACCGGAGGCGAACCCTCGGTGCGTCGCGACCTTCCCGAAATCATTGCCGCAGTCAAAAATACCGCGGGCGTAGATAAAGTGGTTATCACCACCAACGGCTACAAACTCCCGGAGCGCATTGACCTCTGGGCAGCGGCCGGACTGGATGGTATCAATCTCAGCATGGACAGCCTCGACCCGGCTATATTTCAGGCCATAACCGGTCACGAACGCTTACAGGAACTGCTCGACGGCCTGGATCGCGCGCTACAACTGGGGATTACCAACGCCAAGATCAATACGGTCTTGATGCGGGGCTTTAACGATAATCAGCTGGAGCGCTTTCTCGCCTGGTTGCAGCACAAACCTGTCACCCTCCGTTTTATCGAACTGATGCAAACTGGTGACAATGCGGAGTTTTATCAACAACACCATCTGTCCGGTGAAACCATCAAAACCACATTGCTGGCGCGGGGCTGGCAAGCCACCCCGCGTGCGCCGGATGCGGGGCCGGCCCAGGAGTTTTACCACTCCGACTATCGCGGCAAAGTAGGTTTAATCATGCCCTACAGCAAGAATTTCTGCTCCACCTGCAACCGCCTGCGGGTCAGCGCGACCGGCAAACTACACCTGTGCCTGTTCTCCGATAACGGTATCGACCTGCGCCATTTGTTACAGCGCGACGATCAAAAAGACGCCCTGGTGCTTTTTTTACATGAACAGCTTACGGGCAAACAGGTCAGCCACTACTTGCACGATGGCTACAGCGGCGGCACGCGCCACCTGTCGATGCTTGGGGGCTAACCGACCAGCGCAGCTAAACGTTGGAGATTTTCACCATGGTTAAAAATTATTCCGCAAATTTTCAAGCCTTGAACATTGTCGTGCTCACCGTATCCGACAGCCGCGACGAGACCACGGATACGTCGGGCCAACTGCTGGTGAAAAGCCTTCGAGAAGCAGGACACGTATTGGCGAGCAAAGTTATTGTGCGCGACGATCTGTATACCATTCGCGCACTGGCTGCCAACTGGATTGCCTCCGATGACGTCCAGGTGGTGTTGATTACTGGCGGCACCGGCTTCACGGGTCGCGACTCCACGCCCCAGGCAGTGGCGCCGTTATTCGACACCACCATTGACGGTTACGGCGAACTGTTCCGCCAGTTGTCCTATACCGATATTGGTTCGTCCACCGTGCAGTCCCGCGCCGTCGCTGGCCTGGCCAATGGCACCATCGTGTTCTGTATGCCGGGCTCCACCAATGCCTGTCGCACCGCCTGGGAAGGTATTATTCGCGAGCAACTGGATGCCAGTCATAAGCCCTGCAACTTTGTCGCGCAGCTTAAAACTACCAACGTTGCACAGTGCAGCACCCGGGCGGTGCCATGACTAAGCTCAGCCATGTTAACGCCGCCGGCGAGGCCAATATGGTGGATATCAGCGGCAAGGCGATCACTACACGCTCCGCTGTCGCGCAGGGGTTTGTAGTGATGCAACCTGCCACCCTGGCGCTGATTCGCGACGGCGGCCACCACAAGGGCGATGTACTTGCCGCTGCGCGCATTGCCGGTATTCAGGGCGCCAAGCGCTGCGCGGATTTAATTCCCCTGTGCCATCCGCTGATGCTGTCAAAGGTGCAGGTGCAATTTGAATTGCAGCCTGACCGCCAGCGTATTCGCATCGCCGCGTTGTGCAAGCTGGACGGCAAAACCGGTGTGGAAATGGAGGCACTAACCGCCGTCTCGGTGGCTGCTCTGACGCTATTTGACATGTGCAAGGCCGTCGATCCCGCCATGACTATCGAGGGTATTCAGGTACTGTCCAAGGAGGGTGGTAAAACCGGGCGGTGGCAACGGGACATCGATAGCGCGGAGACTGCGTTGTGATAAAAGTCTTGCTGTTCGCGCAACTGCGAGAACTACTGAACTGTGGGAAAATTGAGGTCCCTGTGTCGAGATCCATCACCGTGGCCGAATTGAAAACCCAACTCGCGGCGCAAGGTGATCGCTGGCATTTACTGTTTTCTGAACAGCCAGTATTAGTGGCCGTTAACCAGGTGCTTAGCGACGACCATCATTATTTAACCGCCGGAGATGAGGTAGCTTTTTTTCCGCCGGTTACCGGCGGTTGAGAGAGTCATGACTATCGCGGTACAGGCAACACCACTCGATCCGGGGGCACTCACCAACGCATTGACTGCACAGGTGACCCAGCAGGCTCGTGCCGATCAGGGCGCGGTGGTAACCTTTATCGGCCTGGTGCGCGATCAAGTCGAGAATCCGGTCAGCAAGCTATTTCTGGAACACTATCCGGGCATGACCGAAAAAGCACTGGCGACCATCGCTGCCGAAGCCTGTGCCCGTTGGCCGCTCGGACCTCTGAGCATCGTGCATCGTGTCGGCACCCTGTATCCCGGAGACCCTATCGTGTTCGTGGGGGTTACCAGTGCGCACCGCAAAGCGGCCTTCGAGGCGGCCGAATTTTTGCTGGATTATTTAAAAATTCGCGCACCTTTCTGGAAAAAAGAAAGCACCCCCACAGGTGAACGCTGGGTTGACGCCCGCGCGAGTGACTGCGAGGCCGCAAAAAAATGGCGGTGACATGCCGCCCTCGGATATGTTTGAAGGCAGTAATCATCACCCTGCTGGCGTGTTTTACCACCATCGGCAACGCCGCATCGCCGTCGGCGACACACAGCGCACCGCTGCGGGTTGCAGTGGCCAGCAACTTTCGTCCCCTGCTCGACAAATTGGCTGCGCAATTCCTGCAACGCACCGGCATCGAGCTGGAAATAATATCTGCGTCGAGTGGCACACACTACAGCCAGATGTTAAACGGTGCGCCGATGGATGTGTTTTTGTCCGCGGATCGGCTGCGTCCTGAACTCCTCGAAACCCAGGGACTTGCAGTACCCGGTAGTCGTCACACTTATGCGCTGGGACGCCTGGCATTGTGGCAACGGGACGGCAGCGACGTAAACGCACAGACCCTGCACCTGTGGCCCGGCAAACTTGCGATTGCTAATCCGGCGCTGGCACCCTACGGTGCGGCCGCGCAACAAGTGCTCGAACATCTCGAATTGTGGTCTAGTTACGCTCCCCGTCGCCTGATTCAGGGCAATAATATCGCGCAAGCCATGCAGTTTGTGGCCAGCGGCAATGTCGGCCTCGGCCTGGTGGCGTTGTCGGATTTACGTTTACTCGGGCTCAAACGCGGTGTGTGGATCGTACCTGTCAGCCTGCACTCCCCGATTGAGCAACAACTGGTGATTCTACAGCGCAGCTCCCGCGTGCCTGAGGCTAAACTGTTTTCCGCGTTTATATTGTCCGCCGACGTCCAGCAGCAAATTGCGGCAGCGGGTTATATGTCCGCGGCCTCCTCTGGAACTGACCAATGATATCTGCTGACGCGCCGACATTGTCCGCAGGGGACTGGCAGGCAGTGTGGCTGACCTTGTCCCTGGCCGGGGCAACCACCCTGTTATTAATACTGTTTTCCACGCCGTTGGCGTGGTGGTTATCGCGCACGCCCAGTCGCTGGAAAAACGTTATCGAGGCGATCGTCGCGGTGCCGCTTATTCTTCCCCCCACCGTACTGGGGTTTTATTTACTGGTGCTGTTTTCCCCGGATCATTTTGTCGGGTACTGGTGGCTACAACTCAGTGGCAACACGCTGGCGTTCAGTTTCACGGGCATTCTGATTGGCTCGATTATTTATTCCCTGCCGTTTGCGGTGCAACCGCTGTTAAACGGGTTTGAGCAATTCAACCGCCAATATCTGGAGGTGGCATCCACTCTGGGTGCGAAACCCGCGGATCAATTTTTCAACCTGGTATTGCCGGTAACCCGTAGCAGTTTTCTGACCGCCGCCGGACTCAGCTTCGCCCATACCATTGGCGAATTTGGCGTGGTATTGATGATTGGCGGCAATATCCCCGGCGAAACCCGCGTCTTGTCCATTGCGCTATTTGACCATGTGGAAGTTATGAATTACGGCGCCGCCCACTGGTTGGCAGCGGGCATGCTGCTGACATCTTTTGTGGTACTCCTGCTGATCAGCACGCTACGTCCAGGGCGGGAGTATCGGGTATGACGTGCCTGACCATCGATATCGCATTGTCGCGACCTGCCAGCAAACGGCGCCGCACGTTTCGCAGCAATCTGTGCACGCGCTTTGAAGGGCCCGGCATTTACGGTATCAGCGGACCCAGCGGTAGCGGCAAGACGACGTTGCTGCGCTGTCTCGCGGGACTCGAACCGAGTGCCACCGGCACCCTGTTGCGGGACGACGAATACTGGCTGGATAGCAGCCGCGGTATACATCTGCCACCGCAACAGCGGCAGGTCGGCCTGGTGTTTCAGGACGCCCGTTTGTTTCCCCATCTCAATGTTGGGGACAACTTGCGTTTCGCGCAGCGTCGCGCCCATTCCGATCAAACCCTCGCCTTTGACGAGGTCGTCGACTGGCTCGGTCTAAGGCAGCTACTCGCCAGTCCGGTACAACAACTCTCCGGCGGTGAACAGCAGCGGGTCGCGATTGCCCGTGCCCTGGTCAACGCACCGCGAGTATTGCTGATGGACGAACCGCTGACCGCACTCGACAGCGCCAGTCGCAAAGCGTTGCTGCCGAAAATTCGGGAACTGCCGGCGCGTTTTAATATGCTGATGGTGTATGTCAGTCACGACGAAGAGCAAATCGCCGCCCTGTGCGACCACGTGGTTGATCTGGCCAATACCAATGGCCCTTTCGGCAGCAGAGAATGCTAGCCACTCCCGTCAACATTGCCGTCAACGTCGGTGGTTGCCATGTCCATGGCTAACCACAAACTGATTGGCGCAATCCTGGCGGGGGGCAAATCCCGACGCATGGGTAGCGATAAAGCCCTGCTGCCGGTGGCCGGGGGCACCCTGCTGGAATGGATGCAGGGCAAGCTGAAACGCGCAGGCATCGAACACATTCTGGTATGCGGATCGGGGCCACAATCGTTGCCCGACGCCATTGCAAATCTCGGCCCGCTGGGCGCGCTGCACACGCTGGCGGAAACTTATCCAGATCACGTGGCATTGATCGTACCGGTAGATATGCCGCTACTCGAACCCCGCACTCTGATGGAATTGGTGGCACAAAGTAACGTTACCGCACCCCGCCATTACCTGAATTATTTTTTCCCACTGCTCCTCCCGCTGCACGCCACTACTGCGGACTATCTGCGCCGTACCGTCGCCCAACCGCACGCGGATCACTCTATTGCTGCCTGCTTGCGAGCACTGGGCGCGACAACGATCGATCCGGGCAGCCTGATCTCACCGATAGATGACGCGACTTTTTTGAATATCAATACGCCAGAGCAATGGCGCAGTGTTGTGACCCGTCTGAAATAAGTGCGACTGGTTGGCCAGTCCGACCGGCCACTACTGCTTATTTAATGCCGACATCATCCACAACGGTGGTCGGCGTTTTTTCCAGCGCGCAAACAGTGCTTTTTGCCCGCGATAAAATGCGCGGTAGGCGCGCACCGGATTATTTTTGTAACGGTATTGCTCAGGCATGACCTGTACGAATTCAGTTAAGCCACTCGGCGACCAGTTGCCCAGAGAAATATCGGGGAGTGCCGCGAGAGCGCCGTGGTCGCAGGTCTTTGCGTAGCGATAGCGATACTCGCGATTCAATTCCATGGCCAGCTCCCGCAACCACAAAAAGTTGTCCGACGAAGCTGCGGCCCACAATACGCAGGGGTGTTGCGAATGGGTGGATTTGTACGGTGTGCTAACGCCCCGCTCATTTAACACCGTGCACAATATCTGCACACTTTCGAGGGTCATTTTCACCACGTGCTGGTCGCAGTGATACTGGGCGCATTTTCTGATGTTGCGATCGAGTACAAATATATTCATTGCGATGCGAGCGGCGGATGCTCTTGCCCACACCAGTTAGCAAGCGCCCCTAACCAGTCGGGGTGTTCGTTAAGGCAGGGAATCAACTCGAGGGATTCGCCACCGGCCTCGATAAAAATTTCTTTGCCGCGCATACCAATTTCCTCGAGCGTTTCCAGGCAATCGGTAACAAACGCCGGACAGATCACCACCAGGCGCTTTACGCCTCGCTGCGCCAATTCACGCAACACATTTTCAGTGCTGGGCTCCAGCCACCGCGCACGACCCAGTCGGGACTGAAATGCGACGGAATAACGGTCGGCTGCAACCTGCGCGCGTTGCGTAAAAAGACGCGTGGTTGCGTAAATCTGGTGACGATAACAGGTGGCATGGGCCGGCGCAGGCGTGGCGCAACAGTCGGCCCTCGCCAGACAGTGTGACCCGCTGGGGTCTGCGCTGCGCAAATGGGATTCCGGTAACCCGTGATAACTGAATAACAGGTGGTCGTAGCCTTTCGCGAGACAGGCCCCAGCACTATTGACCAACGCATCGATATAGTCGGGTTGCGCGTAAAATGGCGGAACAACGGTTACCGCCAGGGGTAATCGATGTACTTTGATAACCCTGCTTACCTCCAAAATTGCAGTGTGCACTGTACTGTCTGCGTAGTGTGGATACATCGGTAACACCAGCAGTTCGCGGATGGCGTCATTTTTTGCCAGCTTCAACAACTGCTGCTCGATACTCGGGCTGCCATAGCGCATCGCCATGACCACAGGCATATTCAATTTCTGTTGGAGTGCTTTTTCTACCCGCTGCGACAACACCACCAGCGGCGAGCCGCTCTGCCACCAGATACTGCGGTAGGCCGCGGCAGATTGTTTGGGGCGCCGCGGCAGCACCAACAGACTGACGATCAGGCGCCGCACAATCCAGGGTAGCTGAATCACCTGGGAATCCATGAGAAACTGGTTCAGATAGCGCCGCACAGCGCCCGTTTCAGGGGCGTCGGGGGAGCCTAAATTGATCAACATTACCGCTCGTGCATGCATGGTGTTCCACTGAGTATCTATTTGGCTATGTCGATTAGCTGCGTCAACCTGTCGGCGTTGATCACGATGGCGCACTGTCCTGCGACATAGTACAACAGCAACCAATGCGTGGCTAAGCTGCCGCTCGACCCGTTGAACAGGTCCCATGATTTAATCGCACCAGTGGCCTGTGAGCACCGCCGCCGGGACGACGGAACCCACTGGTCCAAAATAGTTGCACTACGTATTGCATCACAGTCGGCACAGACGTAGATTAAACCTCCCCCGACCAACCCGCACCGGAACCAGAGTATGCAACGGGAAAATCTATTCACTGAAGAACAACATCTGTTCCGCGATGCTTACCGAAAATTTTTGCTTCAAGAAGTAGTGCCGCACCGGGAAGACTGGCGCGAGCAGGGTATAGTACCCCGGGAAATGTTCACCAAAATGGGTGCACAAGGGTATTTGCTGACCTGGGCCGACGAAGCGTACGGCGGCCTGGGGATTGAAGATTTTCGCTATCAGCAAATCATGATCGAGGAGGACGCCACCCACGGCGAACCCGGCTTCTTTCACACCCTGCACAGCCGACTGGTAGCGCCCTATCTGAAACATTTTGGCAACGACGAGCAAAAAGCGCGCTTTATTCCCCCATGTGTTTCCGGTGAATGCATTCTCGCCGTCGCCATGACCGAACCGGACGTGGGCAGCGATCTGGCGGGTATGAAAACCCGCGCCCACGAGCAGCAGGACCACTGGGTCCTGAGCGGCTCCAAAACCTATATATCCAACGGCATCAACGGCGACCTGGTGATCGTTGCCGCCAAAACCAACCCGGACAATCCGCGTCACATCGGACTGTTCCTGGTGGAGCGCGGTATGCAGGGTTTCGAGCGCGGTCGCAACCTCAAGAAAATGGGCCTGAAAGCCCAGGACACCGCCGAGCTATTTTTTAACGACGTCAAAATTCCGAAAGCAAATGTTCTGGGTGACCCTCACAAAGGACTGCATTATTTGATGCAGGGTCTGGCGGAAGAGCGGTTGATCGGTGCCACTGGCTATATTGCAAATTGTCAGCGCGCCTTCGATATCACCCGGGATTTCGTCCAGCAGCGCAAGGCGTTTGGACAAACCATCGCCGATTTTCAGAACACCCGCTTTAAACTGGCAACGCTGCGGGCAGAGATCGATATCGCACAAACCTATCTGGACAAATGTGTGGAAATGCACAACCAGGGCGAACTCACCGCCGATATGGCCGCCAAGGCAAAGCTATACAATAGCGAGCTGGAAGGACGCATGACCGACGAAGGAGTGCAATTACACGGCGGAGCGGGATACATGGAAGAGTACGAAATTTGTCGCATGTACACCAACGCGCGCATTTCGCGTATCTATGCCGGCAGCTCTGAAATTATGCGCGAGATAATCGCGCGCGCCATTTTTAATCAGGGGCGCTAGCGGTACGCGTAAAGCGACAAACTAATCCAGAAGCTGGGCATATCTGCACAAACACCCATTAATTTATCTCCAGGAGAAAAAAATGCAGTTAAAAAATAGTGTAGCAATTATTACCGGCGGAGCCTCCGGCCTGGGCAGAGGCACCGTCGAAAAATTTGTCGCCGAGGGTGGCAAGGTGGCGATTTTCGATTTAAACGAAACCGCTGGTGCCGAAATTGCCGCTGCGCTGGGGGATGCGGTTATTTTCTGCAAGGTCAATGTCACCGATGAAGCGTCTGTACAACAAGCTATCGACAAAACCATGGCAACTTTCGGCGCGATACATATTTGCGTCAACTGCGCTGGCGTCGGCAACGCGATAAAAACCTATGGCAAAAAAGGCCCATTTCCCCTCGCCGATTTCAACAAAATCATTCAAATCAATTTGGTGGGCACGTTCAATGTACTGCGTCTGGCCGCGGAGCAGATGGCCAAGAATGACTTGCTGGAAGGGCAGGAGCGCGGCGTGATTATCAACATCGCCTCGGTAGCGGCCTACGAAGGCCAGATCGGCCAGGCCGCCTACAGCGCCAGCAAGGGCGGCATCACCAGTATGACGCTACCCATCGCCAGGGACCTTGCCGACTATGGAATTCGCGTCAACACGATTGCCCCCGGACTGATCGAAACGCCCCTGCTCGGCGCCCTGCCGGAAAATGTCAGGGAATCTCTGGCGCAGAGTGTGCTGTACCCAAAACGCCTGGGGAAGCCCGCGGAAATTGCCCATTTGGCCGCGAGTATTGTTGAAAATTCCTATATCAACGGCGAGTGCATACGCATGGATGGCGGTATTCGCATGCAGCCCCGTTAAGCGTATCCACGGCCGCTTATATGCGACTCTGGTCACCGCGACCAGAGTCGCTAATCGGCACATAAAAATTAACGTCTGATATATTTTCCCGTTCGAGCAACGCCGCACGTATTTTGCGCTCGGATTGCGCGTCCTGTATTTGACGTATCAGCGACACAGCGTTCCCATCCGGAGTTTTGCGCATCGCCTGCGTGACAATTTCACCAATAACCAGTGCGTAACTCACGCCGATTAATCCGCAACAGGAGTTGTCCAACTCGGCGTCACCCAGGCAGTACAAAATCTCTTGTTCCTGCACTCGCAACTGTTTGAGGCAATGTAATTCGTACACACCGTTGACGTATTCCACTCGCTGCGGCACGCGCTGCTCGTACTCGAATGTGATCACGTCTCGTCGCCCCCAGCGTTGCGCAATCCGGTTGTAGTAACCCGGCAAAATACTCGCCACCCCAGCAATGCCATCACATCAACAACCCGTCGAAAGGCAACACCGATACAATGGCGCCAGCCGCAACGGCCTGCGCTCCCGGCTCCAGTAAAATAAAACAGTTGCTGCGGCTCACGGCGCTCAACACTCCTGATCCCTGCTGTGGATCTGCGCTCACCACAGGCAACCCATTATGACCGGATTGCAGCCAGCCCCGTTGCAGATCGAGGCGCAGGCGATTGCGAGCCATAGCCGTCGTGGTTGTCGCTTGCAAGATTAACGGCGCAGTCGCGGTGGCACCTTGCATTTTTTGCAATGTCGGCACCACAAGCTGGTGAAAGGTGACCAGCGCAGAAACCGGGTTGCCCGGTAATCCAAAAAATACCGCCTGTTGTAAGGTGCCAAACAGAAATGGCTTGCCCGGTTTGATCGCAACTTTCCAGAAATCCACAGCGCCGAGTTCCGCCAGCAGGGCGCGGGTATAATCCGCCTCGCCAACCGACGCACCGCCGGTAACGATCAGCGCGTCCGCTTCCGCCGCACCGCGCACAAAGGCCTGCCGTAACAATTGCGGGTGATCCGGCACCACCCCCAGATCAATCACGCTGACGCCCAAGCGTTGCAACATGGCGGTAAGAAAGTAGCGGTTACTTTCGTAAATCTGCCCCGCCGCAAGCGGTTCACCCGGGGAGATCAATTCACTCCCAGTAGCGCACAGAGCTACTTTTAAAACACGTGCTACACGCGCCTCGCGCCGACCCACGGAAGCCAGTAGACCCGGATCGATCGGGCCGCAGCGGTGCCCCGCCACGACCAGCGTCTGGCCCTGCGCAATATCTTCCCCGGCACGGCGAATATTTTGCCCCGCGTGCTGTCGCCCATATACGCGCTCATTAAAACGCACTGTCGGCGAGGTAATATTGTCGCCCGCTACGCCACTCACCTCCGCCTGCTCTTTGACAACCACCGTATCGGCACCAGCGGGGATGCTCGCGCCAGTGGTAATCAACACACATTCGCCCCGTGCAACGACGTCTGTGAACGGCTGCCCCGCCAATGCTTGACCCACTACCCGAAACACGGTCGTCGCTGCGAGATCAGCGCAACGCAACGCATAGCCGTCCATCGCGGAATTATCGGTGGGCGGCACCGCGCAGGGTGACACCACATCCGCCGCGAGAATGCGTCCCGGCAGATCCGGTAGCGCAACCAGTTCACTGGCACCGACGGCCTGCACCGCCGCCAGCATGCGCGCCCGCGCCTGCTCAATGGGCAACAGCTCACTCATGATGTACCGCCAACCAGCTCGCCCTGCGCAGCGTCACCGCATACCGGACAGTCCACCCACTTATGCAATGCAAAGTTGTGCCATTCCCCATGCGCCCCGTCGAACAACAGCACTTTGCCAGCCGCCAGTTGGCCCACGTCGGCAATCACCTTGATCGCCTCCAGCGCCTGCAAATTGCCAATGATGCCCACCACGGGAGCAAGCACGCCCGCCTCCATACAACTTAGCACTTGTTCACCAAAACGATGGCTGAAACATTGGTAACAGGGATCAGCATCCCTCATGGGAAATACCGACAACTGACCCTCCATGCGTATCGCGGCGCCCGACACCAACGGAATTTTTGTCTGCCAGCACAGTCGGTTTAATTGCTCGCGGGTGGCCAGGTTGTCACTACAATCGAGAACCACCGCAGCGGTGGCAATTTGTTCTCGCAAGGCTTCGTCATCAAGGCGTTGATCGATCGCATGCAGATCAGTATGGGGGTTTAATTCCTGCAGCCGGGCAACCGCCGAGCGGGCCTTGGCGTGGCCAATATCCGCCTCGGTAAACAATATCTGACGCTGCAGGTTACTCAACTCTACGGTATCGAAATCCACCAGCACCAGGCACCCGATTCCAGCGGCGACCAGATATTGAGAGGCGGCGCACCCCAGGCCACCCGCGCCGACCACCAGCGCCGTAGCCGCCCGCAATTTTTCCTGACCGTCAAAGCCAAAACCGGGCAGCAGTAACTGACGGCTGTAACGCTGTTGCAACAGGCTAGAAAAATCACCTGAGAGTCCCGCCAACCGATCCCTGGAGCGCCCGTCAGACATAGTGGTATTCCGTTGCTGCAGAACCGCCATAGTAGAGTATTTGGCTACGGTATTTAACCGCCCCGTAGAGCGCAGTTTAACCGCTGTGCTATATTGTGGAATTAGCAGTCAACAACCTTACGCCGCACTACTTGCTGCGCTTTTTTGTGCTTGATACTGCCGCCATAAATTATGGGCCAGCCCGTGGAGTCTCGCCATGCAACTCTATGACTTTCCAAAAGCACCTAACCCCCGGCGCATCAATATTTTTCTCGCGGAGAAAGGTATCGATATTCCACGGGTCACCGTGGATCTGATGCAACGGCAACAATTGACACCGGAGTACCGCGCCAAAAACCCCGCCTGCGATGTGCCCATGCTGGAACTGGACGACGGCACCTGTATCAGCCAGATTCGCGGCATTCAGCGCTATTTTGAGGAAACCCACCCCGATCCACCGCTACTGGGCTCATCACCTGTCCAAAAAGCCTGCGTCGAAATGTGGGATCACCTCGCTGCCATGAACGGTTTAAGCGCGGTAGCCGACGCCTTTCGCAATACTACCCCGGGATTTGCGGACCGCGCCGTGGTGGGGCCACACGGCTATGCACAGATTCCAGAACTGGCGGAGCGTGGCAAGACGCGCCTGCAAAATTTCTTCGTGGATTTCGACCAGCGCCTGGCCGATAACGAGTATGTGGCCGGCGATTTTTACTCCGTAGCAGATATTACGACGCTGGTGACCTGCGATTTTGCGGGTTGGATCAAAGCCTCCATTCCGGATAATTGCCCACATCTGAAAGCGTGGTACGGGCGCGTATCGCAACGTCCGGCGGTGCTGGCTAACGCCTGACCTGCCGGTTTCTGTGCCAGCGGCGCACAGTCCGCAAAGACTCTGAATGCGCGCGCCAATGGTCCACTCCCGGTTCGCTTTATTGAGACCAACTCTGTATTATTTGGCGCTTGTCATACCACCATTTCAGGGAGTTTACCCATATTATGGCCGCTATCGATCCACGCGAATTTCGCACCGCCCTGGGCGGTTTTCCCACCGGAGTAACCGTTGTAACCGCCTGCGACGCGGACGGCGAACCCGTGGGTATGACGGCGAACAGTTTTTCTTCCGTGTCCCTCGACCCACCACTAATATTGTGGAGCGTGGCCCGCAACGCCAACAGCTTTGAGGCGTTTAACGAAGCCACGGAGTTTGCCATTCACGTGCTCCACAGCGGGCAGGAAAACGTATCGACCCTGTTCGCCACCAAGGAAATCGATAAATTCGGAGAATTCAATTACAGTAAAAACAGTGGCAATGTGCCGTTGCTGGACGACTATATGGCGCGCTTTGAATGCGAAACCGAAATGCGTTACGAAGGGGGCGACCACGTGATTATCGTTGGCCGCGTTGTCGCGTTCGATAAAAAAGATCGCAAACCCCTTGGCTTTTACCAGGGGCGCTACGCGCAAATCGTTGTCGATTAACTCTCACTTTTCAATCAAGGCCTTCCATCATGTCAAATACATTCAATGCGCTGGTCGCCAACAAAGTTGACGGCAAAATTAGCGCGCAATTGCAACAACTGAGCCTGAGCGACCTGCCCGACGAAGACGTGCTGGTGGATGTCGCCTACTCCACCGTCAACTACAAAGATGGTTTGGCCATGACCGGCACACTGCCAATCTGTCAGAAATTTCCCATGGTGGGCGGTATCGATCTGGCCGGTACCGTGGTCGAATCCCGCAATGCGAAATTCAAGCCCGGCGATCGGGTGCTGGTTAATGGCTACGGTCTTTCCGAAAGACACTGGGGCGGTTACGCACAGAAACAGCGGGTAAAATCGGAATTTTTGGTGCGCGTACCCCAGGCCTTCAGTTTCGAACAAACCATGGCCATCGGCACCGCTGGCTACACTTCCATGCTGTGTGTGCTGGCGATTCAGGACCACGGTGTGAAACCGACAGATGGTCCCATCATCGTCACCGGCGCCGCCGGTGGTGTGGGCACGGTGGCGATTATGCTGTTGTCCAAACTGGGCTACGAGGTGACCGCCAGCACTGGCCGTGTGGAGGATGCCCGTCCGTTACTGGAAGCGCTGGGTGCCACCAACATTATTCCCCGCGATCAGTTAGCGCGTGCACCTGGCCCACTTGAGAAAGAAACCTGGGCCGCGGCAGTCGATGCGGTCGGCGACACCACTCTCGCCTCGGTGCTGGCACAAACCAAATACGATGGCATTGTCACTGCCTGCGGACTGGCCGGCAGCCCCAATTTACCTGCCACGGTAATGCCCTTTATTTTACGCAGTGTGACCCTGCGCGGTATCGATTCAGTGATGGCGCCCCTGGCCCGTCGGCAGCGGGCATGGGATGCGCTCGCCGACCTTATTGAGCTGAAGGTACTGGAAAAGATTTACCGGGTCGAACCGCTGTCCAAAGTCCCCGAAATTGCCGGCGCAATTCTGGCCGGAAAAATCAAAGGGCGTGTGGTAGTAGACGTTAACGCCTGAGATATGTGCATGGTGCGCCGGGGCAGCTAGGGCTGGCCTCGGCGAATCGCGGACAGTCCCACATAAAAACTGGCACCAACCACCATGGCGCCGCCCACCAGATGATATTGGCCGAGGGGTTCGCCCAGAAAGAAATACGACATGACACCGGCGTAGATCGGAATGAGATTCATATAAATCGAGGCATGAGCCGGACCGATCAGTTGCACGCCCCGATTCCACCAGAACAGGCACAAAATGGTCGGACCGATACAGATAAACGCCAGGGCCAACACCACAAAACTGTCTATATGAGGCGTAATCACGGCACTCTCCCACACCGCCAGTGGCAGGACCGGAAGTAACGCAACAAACATTCCCAGGGCGGTAACCTCCATCGCCGTCAGCTGCCCCATCAGGCGTTTACCCAGCATGCCGTAGATCGCCCAGGAAAACACCGCCCCCAGAATTAACCAGTCGCCGATATTAAAACGCAGGGCAAGTAATGCGTCGATGCTGCCCTTGCCCATAATCCAGCCGATACCGATCATAGTGACCAGTACCGCCAGCCACTGGTTCCAGCGCAACCGCTCGCCAAAAAAGATCAATGCCAACAGCGCGGTCGCCATGGGAATAAAACTGTTGATGATACTGGCGTTAAAAACCGTGGTGTAACGCAACCCGTAGTAGAACAGCACCTGAAACAGAATAACGCCACACAGGCCCATACCCAACACGGCGGGCCAGTCGGAGATGCGTTTATACAGATCCCGCCGCCCGAAAAACCAGATCACCGCGGCGAATACCAGACTACCGACCAGGGTGCGCACTGCGACAATAAACAGCGGACCAACGGACTCCCGCAGCATGCGCCCGAACAGGAGATTACCCGCCCATAACAGGCAGGTGGCGTTGAGCAGGATCATGGCCTTGATATGGGCCGCGCGATCGGCGGCCACTCTAGGTTAAGCCTCTACACTGACATGGCAGGATAAATACGTCCCCGCTTAGCCATTGCTCAGTTCGCGATGAATAGCCGCCCACATTTCACCGGACTGGCGCGCCCCCGCCAGGTATTGCTCCGGAACAATGTGGTAAGGCGGGCGCACCGGACCGGCTTTCATCCAGCCCGCGGCATTCATACGCGCCTTTTCCAAGCCGATGTTATAGGTGGAAAATTCCTTGAAACTACCGTTCGGAAATAACGGTGCCGCAGTGGGCGCGAGGCGCTGACTGAACGCTTTGGCTTTACTCCAGTCCCCAGTTTTACGGGCATCAATCACCAGGTCCCGCAACTTGAGAGTAACGGTCGGACCACAGACCGCACCGCTGCTCCAGAACGCGTCCACAAATTCATCAATCCGCGCCGCTGCGTAGTAATCGAAGTCGATCGGCAGAAACTTGATTTTGCCCTGGGTCAGCATCAGGTCGAGAGCGAGAGTCGCAACACCAATATATTTAGCCGTTACCACCTGGGGCAACTGCGCCACCTGAGCCCAGAAGGGACGCGGAAAATCGAACTTAAACGCTTCTGGATTGGCATAGATAGCGATATTCATGTTCGGTACCGCCCCCGCCACATCCTTGTAAAACTGGACCGCTACATCGGTGCTCGGCGCGCACCACATCGGCACCCCCAGCATGGTGCCGTCGGCGCCGATGTCGTAGGCAAATTTGGTTTGCTCAATGGTATCCCGCGTGTTGAGAGCCGTGGTACCCACAAAAATCGGCACGCGGCCCGCTGCGCTCTCCACCATGGTCGTCATCAATCTCTTTTTTTCGTCCCAGGTCAGGGTCGCGCATTCCCCCAGTGTGCCCATGGATAAAATACCGTTGACCCCCGACTTGATCAGCTCGTCCACGACCCGCGCGGTTTCGTCGAGGTCGAGGGTATCCGTCATGCGCCAGTCGCTCGCCCCTTCTTTCGCAGGCGTGGGAATGATTGCCCAAGCGCCTTTGATATCGTTAATCTGCAGTAAGCCCTGATTGGCCATTACATCTCTCCTGTTAAGTGATCTGGTTACTGCGCCGCAATTGTCCCCATGGACACTCACGACGATTTAATTTGTAATTGAGTATATTATCATCACTGCACTCAAAAAAAATGGAGAACCTATGAAAGCGCTGCGTATTTGGATGATCTCAATCGGCATTTTTTACTTGCTGAACCTGTTGTTGCTGTGGCCCTCGGTGTGGGGTCCGCAAATGGCGGGCATGTACCCCGGCGTCGAACTGTATCAGGGTGAACCCATATTTCAGTTACTGCTCGATGCCTGGCTGATCGTGGGTCTCGGCCTCGCTGCCATTGGCGTGGTACTGCTGGTCGGTGCGCGCCAACCGTTACGCTACTACGCCGCACTGATCCCCATCGTACTACTAACGGAAATCCTGTTTGGTATCTGGGACATCTACAGCGCCATGGGTTATGAAGCGGTGCCCCTGGCCATGATCACCCTGGTGATTCACCTGATTATCATCGCCACGGGGCTATGGGTGTGGGGCAAAGCGAGGGCAATCGACTCCGCCAGCTAACCATGAATATACCGGGCGGCTCGACTTAGCCGATACCACCGCCGGCAACATACAGGGTTTGCCCGGTAATGTAGGACGCCTCATCGGCGGCGAGAAAAGTAATCGCCGCCGCCTCTTCGTCGGGGGTACCAAAGCGTTGCATGGGTGTATCCCGCAACGTCTGATCGTATACTCCCTGCATGCCAAGGCGATCCACCTCGGTCAACGCACTCACATTGCGCGGGATAGCTCGCTCACCCACATCCACACCACCGGGCGCTACGCAGTTGACGCGCACCCCGTAATCCGCCAGCTCCATGGCCAGACAGGTAGTGATGGCCTGCACCCCGCCCTTGGCTGCGGAATACGGTACCCGATTAACGCCCCGGGTGGCGACCGACCCCACATTAACAATGGCACCGGCTTGCTGTTTCATCATGTATGGAATAACCGCCCGACAACACCACAGGGTCGGCCACAGAGAGCGCTGAATTTCCTTTTCAATTTGCTCGTCGGGATACTCCCAGAACGGTTTCGCCCAGATGGTGCCACCCACGTTGTGCACCGACACGTCGATGCGGCCGTACGCCGCCTGCACCTGTTCCATCAATTCCCGCGCACCCGCACTGGTTTCCAGATCGACAATGCTGACACGACCCTCGCCGCCAGCCGCTTCGATTTCCGCCAGCACCTGCTGCGCCTGAGCCTGCGCCCGGTCCGCCACGGTTACGCGAGCACCCTCCGCGGCAAAGCGTAGCGCACAAGCACGACCTATGCCCTGGGCCGCGCCGGTCACGATCACGGACTTGCCAGCAAATCTTGATGTGCTCATGCTTTTTTCCTGTTCGCGAAAAGTTAAATGGGTGTTACCAGCAGCGTCTGAATGCGATGGGTATCAAAAATACAGGTCTTTTTCCGGTATTTAAGCTGGCCGTCTACGCGCACGATTTCGTCCACGTATTTTCCGGCGTTATAAATTTTTGTATCGCCGTCCATGCGGGTTTGCAGTACCAGATAATTACCCTCGGCGTGAATCACACCATCCTGTGCGGCAGTGACACGCATATTACTGACGATATGCCGACTGTAGTGTTCGGGATAAATATTAGCCTTGCGCAACGCTACAATACGGTCGTGCAACATACCTTTACTGTCGCAAAATATAATCGCGGCGGGCAGGTTCAGATCGGTATTTTCCCGGGGGATGATAATGTATTCGCAATCGTCCACAAAAAAATCCGGCCAGTCTTCGAGACGGTCGTCATCGATGGTCTGCACATAGGCGTACAGCAGCTCTTCCACTTCGTAGCGCAACGCCGAAGCGTCGGCCAGAGTACTCGCCGGTGCCATCAGGCGGCACCCTTCAGTTCGGCAATGCCACAACCGGTAATCCATTCCGGAATGGGTTCGTAACACAGCAATTCGGCACCACTGGCCAGCATAGCGCCCATGGCCACCAGCCAGTTGCGAATTTCCAGCGCGCCGTTGCCGCCATTTTCAATCACATATTCGTCGCTGAGGTTAATCAGCGCCTCGGCGTTGCCTGCCGCCACATGGCCGAGCACCATCCGATCAAATTCCTGATTGACCCGCCCCATTTGCGCCGACCCCACCCAGTGACTGATACCGCCAGTACCAAGGATTGCCACCCGCTCATCCTTGTGCCATGCCTGCACAGCGGCGCCAATCATTTCACCCAACTGATACGCGCGGCGCGGCCGCAATAACGGCGTAACGCCAGCGGCGGTGTACACCGGAATGACCTGCATGCCGCTTTCCCGAGGTTTAACCGACAGGTGTATGGGCAACATAGTGCCGTGATCGACCGTCAGCGATTTCGCCACCGCCCAGTCGAAGCCGTTGTCGAAACCGTAGTTCATAATGTGTTCCGCCAACGCCGTGTTATTGGCAAATTTATAGCGCTCAATTTGCAACCAGACCTCGTCCGGGCCCTCCAGGTCACCGATGCCAATCAGGTATTGCGGCAAACAATGGGGCCCGAACATGGTGTAGTGGTCATCCCCGACCACAATGACCGTATCGACCTTCGCCGCCACCAGTCGCTGATGCACGTCGGCCATACCCGCGAGAATATTGTCGGCGCTGTCCTGTTGATTAATCTGCGGACTGGCGCTCATCAAAGGGTCGTGGGGCATACAAAAACCCGCTACTAGCTGTGCCATATTAATGCTCCTGTTTGCACATATAAGCCGGTGCCGTCTGGCACGCGGCCTGATTTATTTTTTGAAACCAATAACGTAAAGCAAATACCATTTACCCCGTCACGCCACCGGCGGCGCGGGCATTTTGCCGCCGTTCATATGTTCCAGATAGACAAAAGGCATACCCTCCGGACCATTCAATAACGGCCACACCATCATAGTTAACAGGGTGCTAACCCCCGCGTCGGCCAACGCCTTTAAATCCACTGCCGACACCATTTCCCGCTCGGAATCAGTCAGATTGTAACTCGCAAGATATTCGCCCGGGTTGGCGCGGAATGGGCTTATACGCGACGGATCGTTACCAAATTCCCAAAAAACTTTTTCCACAGCATTGATGCTCACTGACCATCTCCTTTTTTCGTGTCCGTAGTATTATGCGAAGAAATACAGGTTTTTATCCTGTGTCACTCTGGCGTCGATATTAAGTTTACGGCGCGCAATACGCAGCCCATCTGCGGTTTTACGCAGCACATCTTCCCGCCCAATATGGTGCTCCGTTATCTCCATCTGTCGACGATGACGATAAACAGCCAGATTACAATACACCTTGAACTCGTCCGCCTGTCCGCCCGCGTACACTTCAATATTACTGATCATGTAGCGAATCCGCGACGGCGGGTCTTCCATCCACACCTGACCGGTACTCAGACGATCCACCCGTTGCTTGAGCTCGCCGTAGTCATCGTTATAAATGGCAGCGTCATCCGGGGTCGGTTCCGGACGCTTGTCCCGTATCAGGCGCAGCTCATATACGGGCATCCAGTAGTGAATGTCCTGCGCCACAAACTCTTCCAGCCAGTCGACATAACGCCGTTCCTGCAGGGTGCGCGCTTCACGATAATAAAATTGCGAAATTTCGTGATGTAATTCCATTGATACGGGGATCAATGTGGTGGGATTTTTTGATGCCGTCATGTAATCACTACTCGCTCTAATCCAATTAAAATTCCGGGCGATGCCTTAGCGACGCCTTATAAGCGGGGGCGTTAAACAACACCTCTGTCCTGCCAAAAATTCTTATTTGACCAAACATCATCCCAATGCGCATCGTTATTCCGAATATCCTCCCAACTGTCGGCGGCCATAATTTCCGCCCAAAAACGGTAGAAGCCCCGGTACGAGGTTTCGCCAATAAAACTGGAGCCCACAATACCGGGATATTTTGGATGAGGACCCTCATAGTTGAGTCCCATGGATGAGTTCATTCTGCCCTTGCGCGCCATGCTGCCCCGGTTACTGGTGGTGCAGGTCATCATGTTCTCACCGTCATCACTTTCCAGGGTGCCAGCGGTGCCGAAGGAGCGAATCGCTTCCCGTTGCAGGGTGCGTTTGGTGTCCTCGTCCATGTCGCGATGCACCAGCGTCCAGGTCCATACCTCTATTTTATGGGGACCGAGGGGATGCCAGGTTTTAAAGGTATTGGTGCCATACAGAAACGAGGTATTGGGGAAAATCGACGTGTTCCAGTGGCCGTGATAGAGCTGTCCCCGTTCCGGGCCAAGATTTTCGGTGACGGTCGGCCCCGTGTCCTGTAAAAACTTGTCGTACCCGGCACGTTTGATATGAATCGACGGGCCAGCGTTGTGAATCACACCGAAACCGTGGCCGTGGCGAGTGGTAAATTGCAGGCCGAGATCATCGTAGGGCATATCGGCTTGATTGCCAGCGAGCCCCGCCAGTTCGCCGCCCAGCACATTGAGTCCCGCCGCATGGGTCCAGCCGACGTGGTAGGCATCGCCAATAAAATTTTCGACCGGGACTTTCCAGTTGCAATCGAGAGTCGATTTCAACGGCGGCCCGAGTAATTCAACACCACCACCCGCACCTACCATAAAAGTATCCAGATACCAGGCAAAGTCACCCAGATACTCCTCCAGGGAAGGCGTGCTATCGTCGAAACAGCCAAACACAAAGCCGCGAAATGTTTCCACCCGAACCTGGGGCAGTCCGTGCTCACTTTTATTCAGATTATTGTGATAACAGCGTTCTTCGAGGGGCACATCCACCAGACTACCGTCGGTGCCAAACACCCAGCCGTGATAATTACACACAAAAGAGCGGGCGTTACCACTGTCGGCATGGCACACCTGATTGCCGCGGTGAGTACAGGTATTCAGAAACGCTTTGACCGAACCGTCCTGTTGACGGGCAACAATGACAACATCCTCCGCCATCTTGGTCGTCACAAAATCGCCGAACTTGGGTATTAAAGAATCGTGGGTCAGAAACAACCAGCAGCGACCAAATATTCGTTCCAGCTCCTGCTCGTAAACAGCCTGATCCCAAAACACCGCTTTCGACTGGGTGGCATTTTCCACATCCACCAGTTCTTTCACGTCGATCAAATTCATTCGTCAACCTCCAAACTACAACACCACACAATAACAACCCATTAAGCAGCGCCTGCGCCCTGCATTAAATATGCATCAGACTACGATAGCCTTTCCAGAAACCGCGCACCGCGTTTTCATCCATGCCCATGGGGGACATATCCGCCGTGCTATTGCCACCCATTGCAATCAATGCGCGTTCATCACCATCGCGCACCACACCGTTTTGGCACATCTCCACCGCCTCGCCATCCTCCATGGAAATAAACCCGGCCGGACCTACCAGGTTGATATTACGAATGCGGTGGCGGTCCATATCCACGTCATCGTCCTGATAACCAAAATAGGTCCACACCAGTTCCGTCTGGTTCACTCCTTTGGGCAACACCTGACGGGTCGCCAGGGTATTCTGAATTTGCTGTAACACCACCGACGGAAACAGGGACTGGATACTTAGCGCAATGCCATCGTCCCGCTCGGGGCGGTATTGCAGCACCCGCGGATCCTGCAGCTGCTCAACCCCCTCCATCTGCCGATTAGCTTCACTGCCATAACTTTTATAGTCGATTTGTTCTTTGGGAAACATCACGTTAAACGTGTTATGAAACCCCTGCTCGCTCATAAACCCGGTGCTTTCCTGACTCTGGCGGTAGATACCAAAGGTGGGATAAAACAGGTGTAACAACGCACCGTGATAACTGTCCCGGCTGTTTTCGGAATAGAACTTCCAGTTCCCCCCCATCAACTGGCGGGCGTAACCCAGCACCTTGATGGGCCGGTCGATAATCCGCTCGATATTGGCACACTGGTTGGCACCAAGAAACTCGCGAAGATCACCCGCCGCGTCGGAAAAAGTTCCGAACACCATGCCATTGATGGTATCGACCCGCAATTTGCGCAGGCCGTTTTTGGTCATATCAAAATCTTTATCCAGTCCACCGACACCATTCATACCACGCCGAAACGGCACAGCCGCAAGGTCCCCCTGGCTGGTGTACGCCCATTGATGATAGACACAGGTGAAAGCGCCGTCCGCCACATTGCCCCGCGGGCTGCGACACACCAACGCGCCCTTGTGGGCACAGCGATTAACCCAGGCATATAAGCCTTGATCGGCGCCCCGGGTTACCACCACCGGGGTGTCACCCACGAATGTCGATTTGTAATCCCCCGGGTTGGGCAGTTCCGCGTCGAGGGCGAGGTAACACCATAGCGGCCCGCGGAACAAAAGTTCCTGCTCCTGACGGTACACGTCCAGGTCCTGATACACCGTATAGGGTACCCGGGTAAAATCCCCTGCTGTCCAGCCGTTCGTATCTGCCATGTCCTTTACCCCGCTGTTTTTTCCGTATTGATAAAGCCTTTGCCGGCGGCCAGGCTACCGGTCAGCATCATCGCGGACTGCATCATTTCGTGGTTGGCAATTCCCTTGCCGACAATATCGAAGGCAGTGCCGTGGGCCACTGACATATGTAAATACGGCGGGCCGACTATCAGTGCGCAGTTGCCCACGAAACCCCAGGTTTTAATGGCGATATGTCCCTGGTCGTGGAACATAGCCAACACCGCGTCGTATTTACCCTCAATGCACTGGCGGAAAATCGAGTCCGGCGCAATTGGGCCAGTCACATTGATGCCCGCCTGTTTGGCCAGCTCCACCCCCGGCGCGATTTCCCGTTCGTCCTCTTCACCGTAGGCGTGGGCGTTAAACCCGGAAACGCCGATGCGCGGATTTTTCAGCCCCCACTCCCGCAGCCGCGCATCCATGGTTTGCAAGGCACTAAATACCAGGTCGCTTTTGATCAGATCGCACACCTGACGCAGAGGAATATGGTCCGTCAGGTGCATCACCCGCAGCGGCCCGCTAACCAGGAACAAATAACTGATGCCGGGCTGAATATTAATCACCTGATCCAGCACACCGGCCATTTTCATGGCCACCGAACTAATAGGCCCCATAATGGTTCCGGCTACCGCACCGGATCGCGCCAGTTTGTCCGCCTCGCCCAACCACTCGGCACAGACCTTGCCGCAAATCGCGTTATCCACTCCCAGCGTAATATCGTTGATGTCGAGCTTGCCCGAATCAATGATCTCGATCACGTCGGGTGAATCGCTGATCTGGTCGACGGAAGCGATGGTGCGTACCGGTAGATTGAGCCCGGCAAACTTGACGGCCTGCTCCATGACCGGCGCGGAGCCTATCAGTACGGGGCGGGAATAACGATGCGCTTCCCCCGAGGCCCAGGCCTTGGCAATAACTTCCGGGCCGATACCACAGGGGTCGCCGATCATGGTGGCGATAAGGGGTCGAGAATCAGTCATGGGGCGTTTCCATTAGGTTAGCGGCGTTTCCATCAGGTTAACTAGTGCTATCAGGCGATGGCGGGGCCACCTTTATCCACCCAGGTTTGCAGGTCGAAGTACTCGCGCCAGCTACATATCTTGCCATCGGCGTCGAACTCAAAAATACCCAGCACCGGCAGCCGATCAAGGTCTTTATCGGGGAAGCCGAAACTATCCAGTCGTTCAGTGACCACACGATTGCCATCGGTCACCACAGTTAGCACCTCAAAGCGGCAACTGGTCGCGAGGGAGAAAAATCCTTCCAGAAAACCGCGAATAGCCTGCTGACCCACCAACGGCTGCAACGGCACATTGTGGTACACCGCATCGGCGCTCATGTAACCCAGCACGGCGTCGACATCCAGCCGTTCCCAAGCACCACAAAAATCCCTGACTACCTTCTCACGCTGCGTATTAGGCATGTTTACCCCCCGGTATAATTGCGATCATGATCGCTTTGACATACATTAGTTGACGAATTAGATAATAAACCAATCAATAGTAACTACCAACCCACCAGCAAACAACTGGTATGCAGTACCAGTCAGCAGGTTTTACAGGAGGAATACAGTATGTTGGACCAAGTAGCGGGTGGCGCACCCACCACAGCAGACGGCTCGCCGCTCTACAAAAGCGAATACGGCCATTTCATTAACGGCAAGTGGGTAGGGGGCAGCAGTGGCGAAACCATCGACCTGTACAACCCGGCCACTGGCGCGGTACTGGCCAAGATTGCGTCGGGCACCCCGGAAGACGCCATCACGGCGGTGGCCGCCGCCTCGGCGGCCCTGCCGGGCTGGGCCAACTCCACGCCCCGCCAGCGGCAGGAAATTTTGTTTGAAATCGCGCGGCGACTGGAAAAACGCACCGCGGATTTTGCCTTGCTCGAAACCCTCAACAACGGCAAGCCCATCACCGAGTCCATGTATTTCGATCTACCCAACGCCATCGAGCAGTTTCACCTGTTCGCAGGCGCGGCCTACACGTTGCACGGCCAGTCCTTTGATCGGCCCGACGCACTGGGCATTGTGCACCGCGAGCCCATCGGCGTAGTGGCGCAAATTATTCCCTGGAATATTCCCCTGCTGATGGTGGCCTGCAAAATCGCGCCCGCCCTGGCGGCCGGTTGCACCATTGTGCTTAAGCCCGCTGAGTCCGTGTGTCTGAGCGTGCTCGAGTTTTTCGAAGAAATGAAGGACGTGATTCCCCCGGGCGTGGTTAACGTAGTCACCGGTTTCGGACACAACGTCGGCGAGGCGCTGGTTACCCATCCCGATGTGCGCAAGGTATCTTTCACCGGATCGCGCCCCACCGCGCAACGCATTATTCAGTACGCCGCCGCCAATATTATTCCGCAAACCCTGGAGCTGGGTGGTAAGTCCGCCAACATCGTGTGCGCCGATGCGGATATCGATGCCGCCGTGGAAAGCGCCATGATGACCACCGTGTTTAACAAAGGCGAAGTTTGTCTGGCTGGGTCGCGGCTGTTTTTGCACGAATCCATCCAGGAGGAATTTCTGGAAAAATTCAAAGCCGGTCTGGAAAAAATTCGCATTGGCGACCCCACCAACCCGGCAACACAACTCGGTCCCCAGGCGTCCGTCATGCAGCGCGACAAAATCTGCGGCTACCTGGAGCTGGGACCACAGGAAGGCGCCAAGCTGGTAACCGGCGGCGGGCGGGCAACGGGGGGCGACCTGGACGCCGGCAACTTTATTCGCCCCACGGTGTTTAGCAATGTCACCAACAATATGCGCATCGCCCAGGAAGAAATTTTCGGCCCGGTCACCTGCGCCCTGACCTGGAGCGACGAAAACGACATGCTGCGCCAGGCCAACGATTCGGTTTACGGTCTTGCTGGCGGCCTGTGGACCAAGGATCTAACCCGTGCCCACCGTATATCCAAAGCCATGCAAACCGGCACTGTGTGGGTCAACCGCTACTACAACCTGGTCTCGGGCATGCCCCTCGGCGGCTACAAACAAAGCGGTTACGGTCGCGAGTTCTGTCACGCGCTGCTCGAACACTACACCATCACCAAATCCGTTGTTATCAATCTGCAGGAAGGTAGGATGGGCGTGTTTGACCAGTAGGTGATCAGCACCCGTCAACGATAAAAGGAGCGCCCTGGCGCTCCTTTTTTTTGCACAAAAATTGGGAGCAAAAATATCTTGCAGTGATACGTTGACTACCTGATAACAAAACTTTTGGGAGACATTCATGACTCAGCCCCTCGGAACCGTGCGCCAACTCGCCTACGTCGTCACCGATATAGAAGCATCCCTCAATTACTGGACCAAAATCCTCAAGGCCGGCCCGTTTTTTTTGCTCGAGCATTGCCCCCTGGAGAACCAGCAGTATTACGGCGCCGAAGGGGACGCCGACGTGACCATTGCGCTGGGCAATAGCGGTAGTCTGCAAATTGAACTGATCTACCAGCACAACCACGCGCCATCCGTGTACCGGGACTTTTTGCAGGCTGGCCGTATCGGCGTGCACCACACCGGCCTGATGCCGGAAGATTACCCCGCCACCATCGCCGACTATCGCGCCCTTGGCCACAAGGAAGCCTTTACCTGTACCGTGGGCGGCGCACCGCTGGTGTACTTTGATACCCTCGACGCCCTCGGCCACTACGTGGAGCTATGGGACAACCACGCCGTGTTTAAAGACATGTTTTTAATGATTGAAGACGCCGCGCGCGATTGGGACGGCAGCGATCCGGTGCGGGTGCTTAAGATTTAGCTTGCGGTGATCGGCTATAAAAATGGAATTACAGCTGTTTGGGCTATTCAAATTTTGGCGCGAATGGCGCGCTAACGTCCGCCATAGTCGGCGCGTTTGGGGCAACCGAAGGGGCCGTCAAATGCGTCGGTGTTCATGGCGTTGTTTGGTGGAAAAAATTCATCTCGCTTGGTCAACCATCTGCATGGTCTTTTCCTCAACCTCTTTGGCAACTTGAGCTAACGCTGCATCCTGCGATAACGCCGCAAGCATTTGCCCTGGTTTAATCAGGCCAATCTTCGTTTTGCCTTTCTCCGCAAAAACTGAGATACGACACGGTAACGCCATGTTCAGACGCATATCGGTGGACAAAACCTTTGCAGCCTGCCCCGGGTTGCAGACTTCGAAAACCTTACACTCCTCCTCAAATACGATGCCTTTGCTGCGCAGTGTGGCGCCCAGGTCGTGGATATGAAGTACCCCGAAGCCAAGACGCGTGACCGCTGACCCAAGGTCCGTCGACGCTTCGTTGAATGATCTGCTAGTTTCGACTACGTAATATATGCCCCCCCTTTTCTGACTGACACACAGGGCATTAACTCAGTGGACGCGTTTCAGCGCGCCCACGGCAGACGACAATTATACTGTTGTATAGCTAAACCTGTGAGAAGACACTTATGCTTGGTCGCCCCTACCTGATTTTACTTTCTCGCCGCTGCGGCCAGTCTGAAAAAGCGAGGAAATACAGCATGACCAGATTGGCGATAGGCACCACCATCAGCAAGCTCAACCACTGTGAGTATCCCGCTTTTTTGAAGATGAACCAAAACGGCACGATGATCAATGCTGCAAAAAACAGCATCATCAGCGGCCCGGATGGCCACATAGATGTTCCAGCCATTATTTCATTCATAACGCTTCTCCTTCCGTTGAGACATTGGTATTTCCGAAAAAAAATAGACACTCTAACTACGCCGCTTTGGATATCGTGGAGTATGCTCTCCCAACAGTTACCCTCACGACTCGTACTCAGTCTACACCTGTTCGCAGTCATATAATCAATGTGCTTTCGGGAACGGTATTGCGTGCCACGGCGTGAACGAATGACCAGACCGGGTTGACGAAGTATGTCGGCGCTATAGTTTTCAGATCAGTAGACGCCAGGTGGCCAGAGCGTGAAAAACGCCAATTCGAGCGGGGACTTCATACGGCGCAAGGCCAGGCGATGTTCGTAAAATTCGATGGTCGTCGCCAGGTCCCGAACACCGAGAGCAACCATGCTGATTCTCGACTTCATTACACGATAAGCCCTTGCATCCACATAACGGCTGGTCTCACTTGTGAGGCGCCACAAAATTAGTACCGAATCGCAGCGCAAACCGTTGTTATATTTTTTCTTATTTGATGGATAACAAAGATATTCAGTAGCACATATAGCGGCATCCCTAATCAGGATTCTTCTTTTTCTATAAGCTGCACCTCTACGCTCTGCGCGATGGGATACACTGGCGGCCCAAATTGATTGTAGACAGCAACATCAACGGCATCGCGACCATAACCAATTGCCACGTAGCCACCCCTAAGTTCGGCCTGCGTCGCATCAAAAGTATACCAGCGTCCAGCAACGTATGCCTCGAACCATGCGTGTAGATCCATGGGCGCAAGGCCGTGGAGAAAACCTACCACTAATCTTGCCGGAATACTGAGACTGCGGCACAAGGCAATTCCCAGGTGCGCAAGATCCCGGCAGACACCTGACTTTCTGGCGTTGACTTCCACCGCAGACACCGCGGTATCGCTGCTTCCAGGTTCATAACGTATTGTAGTGCGCAACCAGGTTTCGATGGCTGCGACCTGATCGTAACCCAACTGCTGGCCTGACGTGATTGCGCTCGCCATCTCGCTAAAAAGTTCCGATTCACAGTATCGACTGGGCAACAAATAAATAAGCACGGCATCGGGCAGATGCTGGATTTCGACAAATGGCAATCCCGGCGCCCGATCCACGTCATCTGCAGTCATTATGTCAGCACCGGTGTGGACCGCGAATATACCAGGAGGAGCGACAAGTCGCTGGCAGAGATTACCGTAGTTATCAGTGAACTCAAACGCGGGTACGCTTGGCGAGAGCCTGTATTCTTCGCGCGCTATCCATTGTTGATCTCCGCTGCGTGGCCGGAGCATTAAAATGAAGGGCGTCGGCACAGAAACATTGAATGTTAAATCACAACTCGTACGTAACCACATTTGTTAATGTCCTTTGGATTAAAGTAAAAAATATGACGCCTGGTGTCCGCTGCTGTGCGTAGCGCCGTCCACTGTATGCGGTTGCTATGTGTTTTCATTCGGGCACGATGGGGTTGTATCGCAAGAACAGAGCTTCCGCAATCAGAATAGACAACATGAGGGCACCAGCGACACCCACCACCAGTAGATCACTGGATATCTTAATCCAGAGAAAACCAGCCAGAACGATCAGATCAAGAACGATAGCACTAATAAGAACGGCGCTATGGGCGCCAAGTTCTTGCCGGAGATGACGCAATATGCCCCAGTGAACGGCTATGTCCATTATCAAATAGAAAATGATACCTAACGCCGCGATACGTGTCAGATCAAAGAAAATAGTTAGCAATAAACCCAGGACTACGGTGTAGACCAGCGTATGTTTTTGAATGCTGCCCGGCATCCCAAAATGACTGTGAGGCACTAGCTTCATCTCTGTCAGCATGGCCAACATCCGCGAAACCGCAAATATGCTGGCGATAATCCCGCCTGCTGTCGCCAGCATAGCCAACACAACTGTAAACCACACAGCATATTCGCCGAGCGCCGGCCTGGCGGCTGCGGCCAGCGAATAATTTCTCGTTTCAATAATTTCCTGTAGAGACAAGTTGCTTGCGACGGCAAAACCTACCAGCGCATAAATAACAACACAAAGTGCGATGGAAATTATGATTGCTCTGCCCACATTCCGGTGCGGGTCTCTCAGCTCCGAGCCACTGTTGGTAATGGTGGTAAAACCCTTAAAGGCCAAAATACCGAGGGCCGTAGCGCCAAGAAAACCGGTTAATGATGTGTCAAGGCCCCGGGCTGAAAAATCCACCTCCACCGAATCTGCCACCGTGACCCCAACAACGCCAAACAGAACGATACCGCCAATCTTGATCAATCCGAGTACCGACGACACACCCTCGATCATGCGGTTAGCGGATAAATTGATCAGAAAGGCCGCCACCAACAATCCTGCGCCCAGTGCTGGTACCAGCAAACTGGTATCGTCGATTTCAAACAACTGTAGAGTATAAGCGCCAAAGGTGCGCGCTAGAAAACTCTGTGCAATGACCATAGAAAAATACATCAACAGGGCATGAAAAGCCGTTGTCAGCGTACTGCCATAGGCCTTTTTAAGGTACATCGCTATGCCGCCAGCCGAGGGGTAGGCATTCGACATTTTGACGTATGAGTAAGCGCTGAATGCAACAACCAGTGCTGCCGAAAAAAAAGCCAGGGGGAAAAGACTCCCAGTCATCTCAGCCATCTGACCGGTCAGGGCAAATATGCCTGCCCCGATCATTACCCCCGTGCCAAGCGCTACGGCTCCGACCAATGTCAGACTGTCTTTACGATACTGCGTTGTCCTATCCTCAGCAGTTTTCATAACTCTACATATATCTCCTATTTCCAAGATCGACGATATCCGTCATGGTTACACATAACGGTTAGTAAACCGACCCCGTCGGCTTATGTTTGGAACACAAGCCTGGTCGGTATATGTTGTAAAAATTGTCGCCCGGCCCACTCTATAATTCGATGAATCAACAGATAAAAAGTCTGTTCGCTTACATAAAAGCCAGGATAACAAGCCAAAACTAATATTTGTCACGGTCAGATATACTGCTCCTTATAATGAGGCGCCGGGATAATACGCGGGATCGCCTGTAAGCTACGCGCACGTGTTTGCCGCCGCTTGCCTTAACGGTCTGGACACAAACATAAGTACGGAGCGAGAATGAAAACTATTGGGTTATTGGGGGGTATGAGCTGGGAAAGCACTGTCACCTATTACCGGGCGATTAACGAAGGCGTAAAGCGCGTGCTGGGTGGTTTGCACTCAGCCAGGATCGCGATGTATAGCGTCGATTTCGAACCTGTTGAAAAACTTCAGCACGCCGGTGACTGGGCTGGCACGGCGACAATTCTCAGCGCGGCGGCGCGCAATATTGAGGCGGCAGGTGCCGACTGCCTGATTATCTGCACGAACACCATGCATAAGGTTGCATCTGACATAGAAGCGGCTATACATATTCCCCTGCTCCATATTGCCGATGCGACGGCGGAAGTGCTGATACGGGACGGGATTAAAACGGTTGGTCTACTCGGCACCGCCTTTACGATGGAACAGGATTTTTACAAAGGCAGGCTCGCTGAAAAATATGGCCTGGAGGTATTAGTCCCGGGCGACCAAGACAGAAACATTGTTCACGACGTCATCTATAACGAGCTGTGTATGGGATACACCACCACCTCCGCTAAAACTGACTACCTGCGCATTATTGATGGATTAGTTAGCCAGGGAGCGGAAGCAGTCATACTCGGCTGTACGGAAATTGGAATGCTGATCAGTCAGGCGGATACCGACGTGACGCTGTACGACACAACCATTATTCACGCTGAAAAGGCCGTGGAGTTCGCAACGCAATAAGTCCGGGGCGGGTTAACCCAGTCCCTGCGCTTCTCCCGGCCTGGGATTAGCCACACTTTGGATACTTATAATTTAAATAAGCCAACGCCACAGCATTGGAATAATCACGGGGCAGTTTGAAGTTTTTATGATCATGGTGTCGGTTTTAATCGCGATTGCCATATCGGAGTTAGCGGGCTGGTGGGGGCGACTGATTCGCGCTGACCGCAAAGTCCGCGTAGACCGCTACACCTAAGCGTTGAACTTCTTGAAGCTGTTGCAGATAAAAAATTAATGCGCTGTATAAGCTCACAGCTTCACCAATTTGCCTGGCAAATTACTAACAACCACAGCTAACCCACAAAAAAAACCGAGGCCCTGAGGCCTCGGTTTTTGTACCACCATTTTCAGCAAGAAAAATAACTCCCCGCCGCTTACCCAGGGTTAAGCTTAGCTGGCTTTGACCGCCTGTTTTGGTTCGGCGATGTAGTCGTCCATGTTCACCTGTTTGGTCATCTCGAAGAAATCCACATTGCGATAGGGCGAATTCACCACGATACGACCTTTTGAGTTGCGGTAATAGGTGCTCATACCTGGATGGGTCCACACCATATTCTCGTGCAAGTTATTGATTTTTTCCAGATAGCGATCGTGGGCTTCGGGACGACATTCCACGGCACCGATACCCTTGTTGTTCATTTTGTCGATCATATCCATGACGTAGCGCACCTGCATTTCGGATACGAAAATCAAACTGCCGCCGTGGCCCGGTTGGAGATTCGGCCCGTACAACGTGAAGAAATTGGGAAAGCCGGGAATGACAGTACCCAGATAGGAACTGGCGTCTTCGTCGCCCCACACGTCGCGCACATTCAGGCCGCCGCGCCCAACCAAGTCGTAGGTAGACAGCATTTTCAGTACATCAAAGCCAGTCGAAATCAGAATGACATCCGCTTCGTAGGCACTGCCGTCCTTGGTAATCACCTTGTTGCCTTCAATGCGCACAATGGGGTTATCCACCAGCGTCACTTTCGGATTACGCAACATGCGATACCAGCCGTTATCCATCAACAGGCGTTTGCCGAAGGGTGGATAGGTGGGCAGCACTTTGTCGAGCAGGTCGATGCGGTCGCCCAGCTCGCTTTTAATGTAGTCGGTAAAGTAGGCGCGGTGCGCATCGTTGATCGCATTCAGAGAACGTTCCGGGTGCTCCCAGTTTTCGTCCTTGAACAGGGACAGGTAAACCCGGTCGTTGTAGGTCCAGCCCAGGCGCATGCGGTACCACATGCGGTACAGCGGTACTTCCCGGAGCAGAAAGCGGATCGGTTCCGGCACCAGTTTGCGGAACTGCTCGTGGGGCGAAGCCCAGTGCGGCGCGCGCTGGAAAATGGTGAGGGACTGCACTTCATTTTGTATCTCCGGCCCAATCTGCATGCCGGTGGCGCCGTTGCCGATCATCACCACCCGCTTGCCCGCGATGGTTTTGTCGTCTGGCCATTCTGCGGTATGCCAGCTCTCGCCAGTGAAACTGTCGAGCCCTTCTATATTGGGGAACGCCGGTGGGTTAAAAATACCCGCTGCGCTGATGACGATATTAGCGATGTGGGTGGTTGCGGTGCCTCCGGAATTCTTGACCGTCACTTCCCAGGTCTGGCTGGCGTCCTGATAAATGACAGAGACCACATCGGTGTCGAATTGAATATCTTTCTTGATATCAAACTCCTCCGCCACCTGGTCGAAATAGTCGTGCAGCTCGTCCCGCATGGCAAAATAGGCGGTCCAATCGTAGGGCGCAAAAGAAAACGAGTACAAATGATTGGGGGTGTCGACGCCAGCACCTGGATAGCGGTTATCCTGCCACACGCCGCCCACCGAATGGCGACGCTCAAACAATTTGAACGGAATGCCCGCCGACTTCAGGTTGACCGCCGCGACCAGCCCGGACACGCCCGCACCAATCACGATAACGCTGAAATCTTTTGGCACATCAATCTTGTGATCCCACAGCATGGGGGTTTGCCCCAATTGCGCGGAGGTCATGGCGCCGTATTCCTCGGGAACGGTTTCGCCCATGGCAACGGTCAGCATTTCTACCAGGTCCGCGTCGCTAGGATTCAGGGCCGCAGGTTTGCCACCTTTCCACGCGAGAATGGCTTCCAGCGCGGCGGCGCGAATTTCCTGCTGAATTTCAGCACTTAAACCGCCGCTATCGTTGTCATCCACACCCCGCGGACGCCGCGGACGATAGGGATCTTGTAGCCAGCGCCGCTCGCCACTCAGTTGTACCAGCACCATTAACAGCGTGGGGATATTGGCAATGGCGACTGCCTCGGCAAATTGTTTCTCTGCGGTCATAGGGTCCTCCGACCTTTAAAAGCTAGTTTAGAAAATTCAGTTGCCCTGTCGCGGTTTACGCACCCCGCTCAAGACGCATCCCGTTCAACCTGTAGCGACCACGGAAGTGGTGAGCATACGTTTAGGTGAACAGTGGTTTACCCGGCTAACGGACAGGTTTAAATCTGAAGTCGAGTCGATTATAACACCTTCAATTGTAACCTACCCGCCGGTAGGATTTATATAGAAGCCATGCGTCGGGAAATTTTGACAGTTTGTGCATGGTGGATGGCGCGACCCACCCCGGTGTTGGGCAGAGAGCCACCCGTGACGCGCTCGCCTCTACGACGACCATCCGCTGTATACTCCCCGGCAACACGTAATCTGACACCTGACCTGCCTGGCACTTATACAGCCTGGCACTTATACAGAAGGTCCTACAGGAACCTGAACACCTTTAACCCGGCATATACCCATTGAAACTACGCGTTATCACCTACAATATTCACCGCGCGATTGGCATTGACCGGCGCTTTCGCCCGGATCGGATTGTCTCGATCCTCCGCGATCACGATCCAGATATCGTACTACTTCAGGAAGTTGACGAGGGCGCACCCCGCTCCAAAGAGCAGGATATGGCCAAGGAAATAGCCGACGCCCTCAACTATCCCTATTACGCCAGCGGGCACAATGTCAGCCTGCGCAAAGGGCGTTACGGCAATGCTACCTTAAGTCGTTACCCCATCGTCCGGGAACGCAACATCGATCTCACCATTGGCAACCACAAGCGTCGGGGCTGCCAGCACACCGCCATTGAAATCCCCTACGGGGATAACCCGCCCTACCGACTTGAAGTATTCAATATGCACCTCGGCCTGTCTCCCCTGGAACGGCAGCGCCAGGCGGGATTGCTGATGCGCTCCAAAGAGTTTGCCGAATTCCATCTGGCCTCGGCCTGTATTGTGGGCGGTGACTTTAACGACTGGCTATCCAGACTGCGCGCGTTGTTTGTCGAGGGCATGTCCCTGACCTGCGCCACCGACCACGACACCCGCCTGCGCACCCGGCCGATCAAAACCTACCCGTCCTTTGCGCCGCGCGGCGGACTGGATCGTATTTATTACCGCGGCAATTTACGTTTCGTTTCCGCTGCGGGATGTCGACATCAGGTAGCCAAAATTGCCAGCGATCATTTACCGGTTATCGCCGACTTTGATCTGCTTCCCCCAAAAGAGACAACCTCCCCATCGTAAAGGTAATATTGGTCTGTTGGCCCGCGCGCCACATTGGCCGCGGCCACGCACCGCCGATTATTCACCAGCCCACCACGGAATTTGCATGCCACAACTCTTCGAGCCCCTGACCTTCTTACATGGCCCCGCTCTGAAAAATCGCTTTGCATTGGCACCACTCACCAATCTGCAAAGTCATTTGAACGGCCAACTATCCGACGATGAATTTAAATGGCTGACCATGCGCGCCGCCGGTGGTTTTGGCCTGACCATGACCTGCGCCGCCCACGTACAGTTGACGGGACAGGGTTTCGCCGGGCAACTCGGTATTTTCGCGGACGACCATATTCCCGGATTAATCCGTCTAGCCACCGCCATTAAAAGCCACGGTAGCCTGGCCATCGCGCAACTGCACCACGGCGGCGCGCGTTCGCCGCAAGATTTAATCGGTTGCGCCCCGGTGGCCCCTTCCGCGGACGCCGAAAGCGGTGCCCGAAGGCTCGACACCGCCGAAGTGGAACAACTAGTGGAAGACTTTATTCGCGCCGCCGAGCGCGCCGAAAAAGCGGGTTTTGATGGCGTGGAACTGCACGGTGCCCACGGCTACATACTGTGTCGGTTCCTGAGCGCCGAAACCAATCAACGGGACGACCAGTATGGCGGCTCTCTGGAAAATCGTTCCCGCATCCTGCGGGAAATCATTGCGGGTATTCGCCGTCGCTGCCGCGAGGATTTTAATCTCGGCGTGCGGCTGTCCCCGGAACGCTTTGGCATCGACCTGTCGGAGGCCCGGCAGGTCGCGCAACAGCTCATGGACGAGGCGCAGATCGACTACCTCGATATGTCCCTATGGGATACGTTTAAAGAACCGATGGACGAACAATATCAGGGCCGCACCCTGCTCTCCTATTTTACCGAGCTGGAACGCGGCGACGTGCGTCTCGGGGTGGCGGGAAAAATCCGCACGCCCCAGGACGCCGAGCAATGCATGGACGCTGGCGTAGATTTCGTACTGCTGGGCCGCGCCGCCATTCTGCACCACGATTTTCCCCTGCAAAGCGCGCACAATCCGACCTTTACCCCAACCCCGCTGCCCGTTTCAGCCAGCTACCTGCGCAACGAAGGGTTGGGCGAGGCCTTTGTCAACTACATGGGAACCTGGAAAGGATTTGTGGAAGGGTGATGCCGCCGCCCGTAAACTTACCCGGGTTTGCGTCCCGGCGGCGCACTGGGCCGGGTCAACGGCCCGCGACCATCGTTGCTGCTGGGCGGCGCAGCATTCTCCAGACGGGTTTTTGATTTAGCCTTAGCTTTGCTTTTGCCCTTGTTTTTAGTGTTGCGCTGCCGCGTCGCGCTTTTGTCCTGCAATTTGGCTTTTTTCTTTTTGGGTCCCGCCGCCTTGCCGCTGGATTTAATTTTTTTGGGCCCTTTGAATTTTGCTTTCAATGCTTTTATCACCCGCCGCTCAAGCGCAGCGCCAGTATAGCGCTCGATGGTCGCCATCAGGTTCCAGTCGTTGGCGGTGACAAACGAAACGGCCAGCCCCTGACGCCCGGCCCGGCCCGTGCGGCCGGTGCGATGAATATAGTCGTCCACGTTGCGCGGCATATCAAAATTAATCACCGTGTCGATATCCTTGATATCCAGCCCCCGCGCCGCCACGTCGCTGGCTACCAGCACAGTGATTTTACCCTGTGCAAACTGCGTCACCACCTGATTGCGCTCTTCCTGGGTGAGCTCACCATGCAACACTCCGGCCCGCAGCTTGTGGTAGCGCAGAAAATTGCCGAGCTGATCCGCCTGCACGCGGGTGTTGGAAAAGACCAGTGTTTTTTTCAGGCTGCTTTGCGTCGGCGCTTGCCCCGCACCCGCGTCCCTATCATGTTGGGCATGGACCGGTGAGTCCCGTTCAATCAACCCCGGCCCACCCTGGGCATTGAGCAGGGCGACCAGCACCTTTTCCTTGTGGGCGCGGTCGTCCGTAAGTATCACCTGCTGATGAATGTGCCCGTGCTGGCTGCGTTCGCTGCCCACCGTAACCTGCTCGGCATCCGTGAGAATCTCCCCGGCAATGCGGGTGATGCCCGTGTGCCGCAGGGTGGCAGATAACAACAGGGTTTGTCGCCGCGGGTTGCACGCCGCAATAATTTTGAGCACATCCTCCCTGAAGCCCATGTCGAGCATGCGATCCGCCTCGTCCAGCACCAGAGTTTGCAGGGACGCCAGATCAACACTGCCCGTACCCAGCAGCTCCGCCAATCGGCCCGGCGTGGCAATAATAAACTCCGGGTTTTTGCGCAACACTGCTTGCTGATAACGGGTGCTGCTGCCACCGATAATCACCCCGGACTGCAACGGCGTATGTTTCGCCAGGGCCTTAAAGTGTTTCTCCACCTGCCGCGCCAATTCCCGGGTCGGCACCAACACCAGCACCAGAGTGCCGACACTGCGATCAATACCCTTTTCCAGCAACCGCTGGGCACTGGGTAGCAGATAGGCCAAGGTTTTGCCGCTGCCAGTCTGCGCGCTGATCAGCAAATCCTGACCTCGCAACGCGGCCGGAATCGCCTGCTCCTGCACCGGCGTCGCCGCCGCCAGATTGAGCGACGCCAACCCGTTGCGCAACCCGGTGTTCAGGGCAATATGGTCTAACACCTGTTTCATACCTCGAAATAACGGGCAAGACAGCCCGATTAACCAGCGATGGAATGAGCGCCCTACCGGAAGGCAGATACGCACAGCCGTTACCGCCCGTGGAAACGGGATTGTCCCTGAACTGTGTACGAAGATAAAGGAAACTACCTGGATTTAGCCTTTTAAACGGGTCAGAGTGAAGCTCCCCCAATCTAACGGATACTTTAAATTGGTTAGCAGCGAAAGCGAAGGCGACTCACTTGACGACACTAACAAGTGCCATGACAGGCGACAGAGCGGCCTGATTTCCCATGCAGTGCACAAGCGCTACCCGGAGACGTGTAACACCGGAGGCACGACTGCACGGATGCTGGAGGTAGAGCAGCGCAGGAGCAGTTGCCGGAGGAACGAACGGTTTGAACCTGACACTGGTACGGTGTGAGCGTGGCGCCAAGCTTGCGCCTTTTTCCTGCAAGCTTGGCGCCACGCGGATAAGTGATTAAATACCAGGACGCTGGGTCAGGTCAGTCTCAACTTTCAGCTTGAGGCCAAGGCCATGAACCAGCTTGGTGAAGCTGGATAGCTTGGGGTTGCCGCTGGCGGAGAGCATTTTGTACATGCTCTCACGGCCCAGATGGGAACGCTGGGCCAAGCCGCTGAGACCGTCTTCCTGCGCCTCGGCGATATTGCGCAACGCCATCAGGATAACGGCAGCGTCTCCGTCGTCCAGTGCTTCGCTTAAGTATTCTGCGGCGATGTCAGGATCGCGCAGGTGTTCGTTATGTGTCGCTCTTACATTACGCGCCATGTTGATGCCTCCGTTTGTGATCTTTCCAGTACTCTTTGGCCTTCTTGATGTCCTTCGATTGGGTGGACTTATCACCACCACACAACAACAGGAAGACCTGTTGCCCTTCCTTGCCGTAATACACCCGATAACCGGGGCCGTAGTGAATGCGAAGCTCGCTCAAGCCTTCGCCTATCGACTCCACATCACCGAACAGGCCCAACTCCATTTTGTCCACTTGCATGATGATCTCGACCTTGGCTCGGGTATCCCGTAGGCCGCGCAGTCAGTCTGCGTAAGGGCTTTTGCCCTGCTCGTCGGTGTATTCGTTGATGGTGTTTAGCATGCCAGGCATAACCCTTGTTGTACCCTAAAAGATACCGGCAGCAATCAGATATTGTCTTTCGCTTCTTCCGTGGCGTCCGGCTCACCTTCCCAGGCCTGTTTCCTCGTGCATGGTCGCGTGGGTCATTTTGTGGAGAAGACATCGTGCGGGTCGGGTTCGGTGGCAAAGCCGAAATTGAGGGGTTCAGATGCGCGGCCAGTGGCTAGAGCAGATCGGATTCAGCATTGATGAGCCGATTGCTGTCAGGGCGATGGAAGGATGCGACGCCATTACAACCATGTTCGGCCGCATAGTTCGCTCAACTATTTACCACCAGCAGTCTTTGCTAATCGAGCAGCTGAGAATGAATAAATCTCATCCAAAGACTGATATTAACTTAGGGGGAAAGGTCAGCGGCGGGTAGGAAGAAGTTCGTCATGAAGCGGCGGTCATTCAGGACTGGATTGCGGCCTGATGTTTGCGAATCGACAGTAGTCGCGGGCTGGAGTTCGATCTGGTCGTGCCTTTCATGCCTTTGCGAGTCGGTAAACTCTCAATAATCCAGGCTCATGAAAACAGGTTCATGCGGTGGGGCTCTGGCTCGAGCTTTTGAGGACGGTGGATTAAATATCGTACTTTTCCCTGAATCGTTTTATCTCTTCCCTGACGTCCGGCGTAATGTTTCCGGTATGGGCGCGATCAAACACCTCACGCATTACTTTGCGCTCTTCATCGTCGATGACACCATCCCTCAGCGCCAGGCGGGTAATCATGCCAAGTTCCTTTTCGCATATGGTGTCATCGTCGGCGAACGCTACCAGAAAAGAATAGTTCATAATGTCTCTAGCCGCTGAATCATTTGTCACACTCTTACTCCAGATTACTATCGCTTGTTAATTAGGCGAACCAATAGCCGACAATAATAACTTGGTGTTTCAAAAGTGTGACAACTATTCTTTCCCATATAATAAAATCCGCAGTTAATAGGATCAGAGTTATTGATTTCCAGCTATTCGGTACTTTTCTGAGTTCCTGTGGTGTAGGGATGCTGCGGCCATCGCTGGCGCTGGTGTTGTTGCCATTGGCGTTGTAGCTGAACACATAAAAAAACGGGGCAAAAGCCCCGTTTCAATTTTTGCTGCAAGACCCTTATTCCACGCTCGACTCCTGCGGCGCATCCGCAACGGGAGCTGGTTCGGGTTTCGCTTCGGTTGACACTTTGGGGGCCAAACCACCCTCTTCGACGGACACGTCTTTCATGGACAGTTTAATACGCCCACGGGCGTCCACGTCCATTACCTTGACTTTGATTTTCTGTCCTTCGCTGATGTAGTCGGTCACCTTGTTGACGCGCTCCTGAGCGATCTGCGAAATGTGTACCAGACCGTCGGTGCCGGGCATGATGGTGACAAATGCGCCGAAGTCGACGATACGGGCCACGGTGCCGTCGTATATTTTGCCGACTTCCGCTTCGGCGGTGATTTCCTGAATACGGAATACCGCTTTGGCCAGACCTTCCCGGTCGTCGCTGTAGATGCGAATGGAGCCGTCATCTTCGATATCGATGGTGGCGCCAGTTTCTTCGGTCAGGGCGCGAATGGTGGCGCCGCCCTTACCGATCACGTCGCGGATTTTGTCCGGGTCAATTTTCAGGGTGTGGTAACGGGGAGCGCTTTCGGCGATTTCCGGGCGACCCTGCGCCAGCACCTTGTTCATTTCACCGAGGATATGCAAACGCGCCTGAAGCGCCTGACCGAGGGCAATCTCCATAATTTCTTCGGTAATGCCTTCAATTTTAATATCCATTTGCAACGCGGTAATACCCTGGGCGGTGCCCGCCACTTTGAAATCCATGTCGCCGAGGTGATCTTCGTCGCCGAGAATATCGGTGAGGACAGCAAAGCCTTCCGCTTCCTTGACCAGACCCATGGCGATACCCGCTACCGGCGCTTTAAGGGCGACGCCCGCATCCATCAACGCCAGGCTGGTGCCGCACACGGATGCCATGGAGCTGGAACCGTTGGACTCGGTAATTTCCGATACCACCCGCAGGGTGTAGGGAAAATCGTCCGGGTTAGGCAATACCGCGGCAATGCCGCGGCGCGCCAAACGGCCGTGACCGGTTTCGCGACGGCTGGTAAAGCCCACGCGGCCACACTCACCCACCGAATAGGGAGGGAAGTTGTAGTGCAGCATAAACGGATCTTTGCGGCTGCCTTCGAGGGCGTCAATCAACTGTGAGTCGCGCAGCGAACCGAGGGTGGCAACCACGATGGCCTGGGTTTCGCCACGGGTAAACAGGGCCGAGCCGTGGGTTTTGGGTAATACGCCCACTTCGACGGCAATCGAACGCACGGTTTTGGCGTCGCGACCGTCGATGCGGGGTTCGCCGCGAATAATACGGCCGCGCACCAGTTTCTTTTCAAGCTTTTTGAACGCGTCGCGCACGTCGTCTTCGCTGACGTCGCCACCGGCCACCGCCAACTCCTGTATCGCAGTGACGCGCAGTTCGGCCAGGCGCGTGGTTCGCGCCTGTTTGTCGGTAATGCTGTAGGCCGCTTCCACGCCGGCGCCGACACTCGCCTTGAGCGCATCCACCAGGGCTGCATTAGTCGCCGCTGGCTGCCAATCCCAGCGCGGTTTGCCGGCATCGCGCACCAGCTCGTCGATGGCCTGAATCGCGGCCTGCATTTCCTGGTGGGCGAACAGAACAGCGCCCAGCATCAGGTCTTCCGGCAGTTCGCGGGCTTCGGATTCCACCATCAGCACTGCGTCGCGAGTACCGGCCACCACCATTTCCAGTTGCGAATCCACCAGTTCGGAGTAGGTCGGGTTCAACAGGTAACCGGCGGTAGGGTTATAGCCCACCCGCGCCGCAGCCACCGGACCGTTAAACGGCAACCCGGAAATGGCCAGTGCAGCAGATGCACCGATCAACGCCGCAATATCCGGATCGATATTTTTGTTGGCCGACATCACCGTCAAAATAACCTGCACTTCGTTCTTGAAACCTTCCGGAAACAGTGGGCGGATGGGGCGATCAATCAGGCGGCTGGTGAGGGTTTCCTTTTCGGAGGGACGCCCTTCGCGTTTGAAAAAACCACCGGGGATTTTACCGGCAGCGTAGGCTTTTTCCTGATAGTTAACGGTGAGCGGGAAAAAATCCTGCCCTTCGCGGGCGCTTTTGGCACCGACCACGGTACACAGCACGGACGTGTCGTCCATGGTACATAACACTGCACCGGTGGCCTGGCGCGCAATGCGGCCAGTCTCTAACGTGACGGTATGATTACCGTATTGAAATGATTTGATAACGGGATTCACAATTTTCACCTGTTGTTTTATGCCAGCGGCCCACCTGGGACCGCTGTTATGAATGAATTAACGACGCAGACCTAATTTTTTGATCAGTTGGCCGTAACGTTCGGCATCTTTACTCTTTAGATAGTCCAGCAATTTGCGACGCTGGTTTACCATGCGAATCAGACCACGACGGGAATGGTGGTCTTTTTTGTTGCTGTCGAAGTGACTTTGCAGTTTGTTGATGTTTGCGCTCAGTAGCGCCACTTGAACTTCGGGAGACCCCGTGTCGCCCTCTGCGCGGGCGTTGTCGCTGACGATTGCAGACTTCTCTAGTGCACTCAATGCCATGATGTTTCTCCAATATGCAATGTGACTTGGGCAAACCCGCGCATATTTACAGGCTGCCTGACAAAAAACCGGACAATAACGTTATTGCCCGGCACCGTACTTAAGCGCCAACCGGTATTAACCCGGTCACTACGCGCTTACTACCAAACGACGGGGCTTGACGCGACCATCGTCCAGAACCTCGCCAACACCCAAAAACGGGCCGCCAGCTTCAAAGATGCGCACTATATCGCCTTCAGTCCCGTGGCGATAGACCTCAGTGGCCATCACCGCCTGACCGCGCCGGAAATACCAGGCCATATTGACGGGCAATTCCACCGCGTCGAGATCGCTAACCGCTGCGTCCACCGGGCGCAGCAAAAAGTCCAGCTCCTCGGCGCGCCGTGCCTCCCGCAACCCCTCAAGTTGCGCCAGCGTCACGGCGTCGGACTCCGCGAACGGGCCGGCCTGGGTACGGCGCAGTTGGCGCACATGGGCACCACAACCCAGCAGCGTGCCCAGATCTTCCGCCAGGGTGCGCACGTAGGTGCCCTTGGTACAGCTAATTTCCACGTCCGCCTCGGCCAGTTCGCCGGGGCGAAACGCCAGCAGGTTAAATTCGTGCACGGTCACCGTGCGCGCTTCGCGCTCCACCTCGATACCCTGACGCGCCAATTTATAGAGCGGCTGCCCGCCCTGCTTCAACGCGGAAAACATGGACGGAACCTGTTGAATTTCACCGCGAAAACCGCTCAACGCCCCTTCCACCTGCTGTTCGGTCAGTGCCGCGGCGCTGCGCTGTGCAATCACTTCACCGTCGGCATCGCCAGTGTTGGTTGCCTCGCCAAAGCGTACCGTGCTGCGATACACCTTGTCCGCCTCAAGCAAAAACTGAGTAAATTTGGTCGCTTCACCAAAGCAAATTGGCAATACGCCAGTCGCCAATGGATCCAGGCTACCGGTATGACCGGCCTTGGCGGCCACAAACAGTCGCTTGACCTGTTGCAACGCCTGATTGGAGGTCAGGCCAACGGGTTTGTCGAGTATCAATATACCGTTGACCTGCCGACCCCGATTGCGTGCCCGCGCCAAATCAGTGCTCCGTCTCGTCGGCGAGATCATCATCGTTGCCGCGCTTGCGATCCGCAGCGAGGGCGCGATCAATTAGCGCCGACAGGTGTTGTCCGCGCGCACCGGTGGCGTCGTAGATAAATTTAAGGGTGGGGGCAATGCGTAGTTGTACCTGCTTGACCAGCAGGGTGCGCAGAAATCCCGCAGCACCGTTCAATGCATCGACACCCATCTGCTCCGCACTGGGTGCCCCGCGCGGGCCAGACCCAGTGCCCTTGCCTGCGGTGTCGGGTACCACGGCCCCGTGCGAATCCGGGAGCGCCACAAAACTCACATACACTTTGGCTACGGCCAGATCGCGACTGACCTCTACCCCGGTGACGTTCACAATGCCCACCCGGGGATCGCGCAACTCGGCGCGAATCAGCGGGGCGAGCTCACGCTGGATGGCATCGGCCACCCGGTCGGCGCGGCTAAATTCTCTCGGCATGGGTTTCTCGCCTACAGTTGCCGGGCGACCTCGTGCACTTCGTACACTTCGATCTGATCACCGGGTTTGACGTCGTTGTAATCTTTTACGCCGATGCCACACTCGGTACCGTTGCGAACTTCGTTCACATCGTCTTTGAAACGGCGCAGCGATTCGAGCGCGCCCTGAAATATCACCACGTTGTCGCGCAATACGCGAATGGGTTTGCTGCGTTGCACGGTCCCTTCAACCACCATGCAGCCGGCAATTTGCCCGAACTTCGGTGAACCAAATACATCGCGCACTTCGGCTATACCGAGAATTTCCTCGCGTATTTCCGGGGCCAGCATGCCGGACAGAGCCTGTTTGACATCGTCGAGCAGGTTGTAAATCACACTGTAATAGCGGATTGATACGCCTTCTTTTTCGGCGAGACGGCGCGCGCCCGCCTCGGCGCGAACGTTGAAGCCCAGCACGATGCCGCCGGTGGCCACAGCGAGATTAATATCCGACTCGGTGAGTCCACCGACGCCAGAGGTAACAATATTGACCGCTACCTCATCGTTGCTGAATTCGGCGAGGGCAGACAGGATGGCTTCCAGAGAGCCGCGCACGTCGGCTTTAAGCAGTACCGGCAAAGTCTTTTTGCCGGCCCCTTCAAAGGTGGCGAATGCATTTTCCAGGTTGGCGCTCTGTTGCGACTGCACCCGCGCCTGACGGCTTTTGTTCTGACGAAACTCCGCGACTTCGCGCGCCTTGCGTTCATCGGCCATAACCGCAAATTCATCACCGGCGGCTGGCGTGACGTCCAGACCCAGAATTTCCACCGGAATGGAAGGCCCAGCCCCGTTCACCGGATTGCCGTTCTCATCCAGCATGGCGCGAATTTTGCCGACGCTCTCGCCCGCCAGCACCAGGTCGCCCTTGCGCAACGTGCCCGCCTGCACCAGTGCCGTTGCCACTACGCCGCGACCTTTTTCCATGCGGGATTCGACGATGACGCCGCGCGCTGGCACATCCCGGGGGGCCGACAATTCCAGCAATTCAGCCTGTAACAGTACCGCTTCCAACAAGGCGTCAATGCCTTCCTGGGTGTGCGCAGATACCCGCACAAACTGGGTATCGCCGCCCCACTCCTCGGGGATAACCCCCTGGGCGGACAACTCGTTGGTGACGCGCTCCGGGTCCGCGCCCTCTTTGTCTATTTTATTGACCGCCACCACGATCGGTACATTGGCGGCGCGCGCGTGTTTGATCGCTTCCTCGGTCTGCGGCATCACGCCGTCATCAGCAGCCACCACCAAAATAACTACATCCGTCGCCTTGGCGCCGCGCGCACGCATGGCGGTAAATGCCGCGTGGCCGGGTGTATCGAGAAAGGTAATCATGCCCTTGGGCGTGTCGACGTGGTAGGCGCCGATGTGTTGCGTAATACCTCCGGCCTCGCCAGCTGCCACCGTGCTTTTGCGAATACAATCCAGCAGGGAGGTTTTACCGTGGTCGACATGGCCCATCACCGTGACCACCGGCGCACGCGCTTCCTCGACCCCTTCAAACGCCAGCGCCGCGCGCAACTCATCCTCGATGGCATTGGCCGACACCCGGACAAATTTGTGGCCCAACTCCTCCACCACCAGACACGCAGTATCCTGATCAACGGCTTCATTGACGGTGACCATGGTGCCGATTTTCATAAGCTCGCGAATAACCGCAACAGCCTTGATATTAAGGCGTTGTGCAAGTTCACCTACGGTGAGCGACTCCGGCACTTCAATTTCATGTATGGCTTTTTCAACCGGGCGGCGGAAAACGTGTATGTTTTCTATGCGCACCACTTTGGCGGACTTGAGGCGCGGCCTGGATTCGGCATCGTCTTCCGCGTCGACTTCAATTTCCTTAATTAATTCATCCGGGCGTTGTTTACGGCCCGGCTTAAGCGCTTTTTTCTTTTTCGGCTTGTCGTCGTCATCGTCCAGTTTTTCACGTTTTTTGGTGTACTTCGGCTCTCCGTCGACGTGAACGGGCGCTTCCTTAACAACGGGTTTTTCTACATGTTTTGTGAGCTTCCCGTCCTTTTTCTGCTCCGTGTCTTCGGCCTGCTGTGCTTCCTGCTCCTGCTGTTTGCTTTCCTCCTCGGCTTTACGGCGTGCTTCAATGGCCGCCACGCGACGATTTTCAACATCGTCACCCAACGTACGGGGCGTATCCACTTCCTGCACAGGTGCGGGCGCGCTGACTACCAATTCGTCCGTTCCTTCGGCATCACGTTTTACGTAGGTACGTTTTTTGCGAACTTCGACATTGACCGTCTTGCGCCCCGCCCCCGCCTTGAGGGTACTAACACTTTTACGGCGCAAAGTAATTTTTTTCGGCTCGCGCGCCTGTTCGCCGTGCAGGCCTTTCAAGTAACTCAACAGTTTCTGCTTTTCAGCGTCAGACACCACTTCTTCTGCAGACGTGTGCGGCAGCTCAGCTTCCTGCATCTGTTTGAGCAGGCGGTCCACGGACGCGCCCACTAACTCGGCAAGTTGACGTACGGTAACTTCAGCCATCAGCATTCCTCAATTATTCACACTTCCCCGGTGTCACAGTCACACAACTTTCAGACGGACTTTCATTCAAACCAGGGCGCACGGGCAGTCATAATCAGAGCTCCGGCGCGTTCGGAGTCCAGCCCTTCAATTTCCTGCAAATCGTCTACTGCCTGTTCGGCCAGATCTTCCATGGTGACGATACCCATAGCCGACAACTGGTAGGCGAGCGCCTGATCCATGCCTTCCATATTCAGTAAATCTTCCGCTGGCGGGGTTTTGTGCTCTTCCGTCGCCAGGGCCTGAGTCAATAAGGCGTTCTTGGCACGATTGCGCAGTTCGGTGGCAATATCTTCATCAAATCCTTCGATATTCAACATTTCTTCCAACGGCACGTAGGCCACTTCCTCCAGGGAGGTAAATCCTTCTTCGACCAGTACCACGGCAACGTCTTCATCTATGTCGAGCTGGTTCATAAACGTAGCGACGATACCACCGTGCTCCTCTTCCTGTTTGGCTTCTACCTCGTCGGAGGTCATAACGTTAATGTTCCAGCCAGCCAATTCCGAGGCCAGGCGCACATTCTGTCCGCCCTTGCCAATCGCCTGTGCCAAATTGTCTTCGGCCACTGCCACGTCCATGGTGTGGTTGTCTTCGTCCACTATCACCGACTCCACTTCCGCCGGGGCCATAGCGTTGATCACCAGCTGTGCGGGGTTGTCGTCCCATAAAACAATATCGATACGCTCGCCGTCCAGCTCGTTGGATACTGCCTGTACGCGCGCGCCGCGCATTCCCACACAAGCACCCACTGGATCGATGCGCCCGTCATTGGTTTTAACGGCAATTTTTGCCCGCGACCCCGGGTCCCGCGCCGCAGCGCGAATTTCGATCACTTGTTCGGCCACTTCGGGCACTTCTATACGAAATAGTTCGATCAGCATTTCACGACTGGCACGACTCAATTGCAATTGCGGCCCACGCCCCTCGGTGCGCAACGACTGCAAAATAGCGCGCACGCGGTCATTGACCCGAAATACTTCCCGCCCCACCAGGTCTTCGCGAGATAGCATGCCCTCGGCATTGTCGCCAAGGTCGACGACGATATGCTCGCGCGTGACTTTCTTGACCGTACCGCTGATCAGTTCGCCGACCCGGTCGCGGTATCTTTCCATGACCAGTTCGCGCTCAGCATCGCGCACTTTCTGCACAATTACCTGTTTTGCAGTTTGCGCGGCAATGCGCCCGAAACCGACATTCTCCACCTGTTCTTCGTAAACCTGACCGGCCTGCAGCGACGCATCCTTTTCATGGGCCTCCTGCAGTGTGAACTGGGTACCGAGCTCGGCCAGCGTGTCGTCGTCCATTACTTCCCACCAGCGGAAAGTTTCATAATCGCCGCTTGCGCGATCTATCACCACGCGGATGTGGGAATCCTCGTCGTAGCGTTTTTTTGTTGCCATCGCCAACGCTTCTTCGATCGCCTCAAAGATCACCTCCTCGGAGACGCCCTTTTCGTTGGACACTGCTTCGGCAACCAGCAAAATTTCTTTGTTCATCCGTCCGCCTCTCGGTTACTACGGTCAACCTGTATTCTGTTATCCGACAGCTATCGCCGCCACTCTAACGATTTACGTTTCACTCACTTCAAACCGGTCTTTTTGCTTACACCAGATGTCTGTTAAAAATGCGGGACAACTCGCGCTTTTTCGATACCATCAATCGGAAACAGGTACTCGTGACTGTCCATTTCCAACACGATATCCGTGTTTTCCAGACCTTTGAGCCGCCCTTTGAATTTGCGCCGTCCTTCATACGGCAAACGCAATTGCAAAGTTAGTTCGGCGCCAATATATTTTTCATAGTGCGCCAGTTCAAACAAGGGTCGATCCAGTCCCGGCGAAGACACCTCCAACGTGTATTCGCCCGCGACGGGGTCTTCCACATCCAGCAGGCCGCCGAGCTGACGACTGACGCCTGCGCAATCTTCGATCCCGACACCGCCTTCCTTGTCGATATACACCCGCAACACGCTGTGCTTACCGGCGCCGGAAAGCTCGACCCCCCACAATTCGCAGTCCATAGCGCTCACCGCAGCCTGCGCCAGCGTCCGCAACTTGTCGTGCCTAGCGGTCATGCGATCACCAATCCAACCCACAAAAAAATGGGCCACCGGGCCCATTAACAAAAAGCCCCTGTTAACAGGGGCTCCTCGTGTGCGCCCAGCAGGACGCCAATTTGGTAGCGGGGGCAGGATTTGAACCTACGACCTTCGGGTTATGAGCCCGACGAGCTACCAGGCTGCTCCACCCCGCAACAACACACTTCGACATCACTGTCGCGGAAGTTATACAACCTCCGATCCCCACAAACAGCCCCGGTAAAGCTGCCTGTAACAAGGGCGAGGGATTATAAGACTCTGCTTTTGAGGGGTCAAGAGCTTTCCCTCGTCAGCAGCAATCAATTCCCGACCTACGCGCCCTTCACTTTCTGTAAATTGGTGCCCAAGGCCGGACTTGAACCGGCACGGCTTACGCCACTACCCCCTCAAGATAGCGTGTCTACCAATTCCACCACTTGGGCCTTGCTCTACTATTTGCTCGGCGGCGTCTGCACCGCCGGTATCTCATTTATCTCACCCTGCACCGGTGTAGCATTGTCCAGCGAAGGGATGTCGCTATCAACCGATGCGGGGGCAGTATTCAAAATTTCCAGTTCCGGCAGAATATCCTTGTCAATGCCCGCGTCATTTTTGGCGATTATCGCCAATGCAAAACTGGTGGCAAAAAATACCGCGGCGAGAATCGCGGTGATTTTACTGAAAAAATTCCAGCTGCCACCACTCCCAAACACCGTTTGTGATGCGCCACTGCCAAACGAAGCCCCGGCATCTGCACCTTTGCCCTGCTGCAACAGAATCAGCCCGATAATCGCTACCGCGATGAGCAAGTGTAAAATCAGTACTATGTTATTCATCAATCGTTTCCCGCCATCCTGCAAATTGCGGTAAATGTCTCCGCGTTTAATGCGGCGCCGCCAACCAGTGCACCGTCGATATCGGGTTGTGTAAACAGCGCCCGAGCATTTTCAGCTTTGACACTGCCACCGTAAATAATACGCGTACCGGCACCCATTCTACCCAGCCGGTCGCGCAGGGCGCTATGCACCTGTTGCGCCTGTTCGGGCAGTGCCGTCCGCCCAGTGCCTATAGCCCACACCGGCTCATACGCTACCACGATGTCATTGTGCGATTTCTCACTCGCGGTTGCGCCCAGCGTATCCAGAACCATGCTCAACTGCCGCTCTACCACCGCCAACGTCTGGTTCGCTTCCCGCTCTGCCAAATTCTCCCCGACGCACAAAATGGCAGTCAGACCGCTGTTACGCGCGGCAACACATTTCTGTGCGATTTGAGCGTCCGTTTCACCGTACAGCGCGCGCCTTTCAGAATGGCCGACAATCACGTAACGACAACCAAATTCCTGCAACATTGAACCGGCGACTTCGCCGGTATAAGCGCCCTCCACGTGAGCGCTCAGATTTTGCGCGCCAAGGCCCAGGCCCGAATCCACCAGACGTTGCCCGACCTCGTCGAGAAAGACAAACGGCGGGCACACCACCACTTCCGCGTCGCCCGGGCGGTACGCCTGCAAGCCCGTCAGCAGTGCCGCAACCGACGCCCGGGAACCGTACATCTTCCAGTTGCCTACCACCAGGGGGATGCGCTGCACTACCAGTGTCCCGGACATTCTGCACCGGCCTCAAAAGGGCGCTAATGGTAGCGAAGTTGCAATCCACATACAAGCTGCGAACGACTTGTTAGCGGGCCGCTTCGACCACTGCCCGCGCCACTTCTGCGGCCAGCAAGTTGACCAGATCGGAGTCCTCACCCTCCACCATGACACGGATGACGGGCTCCGTACCGGATGCGCGCAACAGAACTCTTCCTCGCCCGGCAAGGCGTTCCTGGGCGCGTAGTACGGCCGCGCGCACGTCGGCATGTCCTTCAATATTCTGCGACCCCTCGGCTTTAACATTGATCATGGCCTGTGGCAGTTTTTTCATGCCAAGGCGAATCTCGCGCAACGTTTTGCCACTTTCGGTAACGGATTTGAGGACTTGCAGTGCCGCCACAATGCCGTCGCCGGTGGTAGTCAGATCGCTGCACACGATATGCCCTGAGCTTTCGCCCCCTAACTGCCACTGGCGCTCGCGCATGGCTTCGATAACATGCCGATCACCGACTTTGGTGCGCAAGAACGGTATGCTCATGCCCTGCATGGCCATCTCCAGGCCGTAGTTACTCATCTGCGTACCGGCCACGCCGCTACACCCGCCCGCGCTGGCATGGCGATGGCTGGCGATGACGTACAACAGTTCATCGCCGTCCACCAGGTCTCCAGTGTGATCGACAAACGCCACGCGATCTCCGTCGCCGTCAAAGCTGATGCCGAGATCCGCCTCGTTGTCGAGCACTGCTTGCTGCACAGCCTGAGGCGCGGTCGAGCCACAATTCAAGTTGATATTAAAACCGTCCGGCTCCACTGCCAGCTCGACAACCTCAGCGCCGAGTTCTCGAAAAACATCCGGGGCCACGTGATAGGTGGCGCCATTTGCGCAATCGACCACAATCTTGAGCCCGGCCAGACTCATGCTGGAGGGCAAGGTACCCTTGCAAAACTCGATATAGCGTCCTGCCGCATCGCTGATGCGACTGGCTCGCCCCAACTGGCTGGAATCAACCGTCGCGATATCCAGGTCGAGATAGCGCTCTATTTCACGCTCGATATCGTCAGAAAGTTTATAGCCGTCCGGGCCAAAAAATTTAATGCCGTTATCACAGAATTGATTGTGCGACGCGCTGATCACGATACCGGCCTGAGCGCGAAACGTACGGGTCAAATACGCGATCGCCGGTGTCGGCATCGGGCCCAGTAAACCCACGTCAACGCCCGCCGCAATAATTCCAGCCTGCAAGGCGGATTCGAACATGTAGCCGGAGACTCGGGTATCTTTACCCACCAGCATCAGGCGCCGTCCGTCACTGCGCTGGGCCAGCACCTTGCCCGCCGCCCAGCCGAGCTTCAGCACAAACTGCGCGGTGATGGGATGCTCGCCAACTCGCCCGCGGATACCATCGGTGCCAAAAAACTGTTTTGTCATGAATCGTTCCCCCGTACGGCTTCCAGTATGCGCAACGCATCCATGGTTGCGCCGACATCGTGCACGCGTAACACGCTAACCCCAGACTGCGCGGCGAGCAGCGCAAGGCTGACGCTACCCTGTAAACGCTCATCCACCGGGCGCTGCAAAATATTGCCAATCATACTTTTACGGGACACGCCCACCACTACCGGCAAACCCTGCGCAACCAACTCCGGCAACGCCCTGAATAATTGCAGATTGTGCTGCAAGCTTTTGCCAAAACCAAATCCTGGGTCGACCATTAAATGTTCGCGCGCAATACCCGCGGCCAAGCAAGCGGCAACTCGTTCGGACAAAAATGATTTCACCTCAGCAACCACATCCGTGTAGCCTGGATCGGCCTGCATGGTGGCCGGTTCGCCACGCATGTGCATGAGACAGACACGCAGCCCCGAATCAACCGCCGCAGCGACGGCCCCCGGGCGGGTGAGCGCACGTACATCGTTAATTATGCTGGCCCCTGCCTGTGCCGCCTCGCGTATGACTCGCGGCGAACTGGTATCCACGGAAATTTGCACCGCAAAACGTTTGGCCAGGGCTGCAATAACCGGAATGACCCGCGCCACCTCTATCTCGTCGGACACCGCCTCGGCACCCGGTCGCGTTGACTCGCCGCCCACATCCAGAATATCTGCGCCAGCGTCAATCTGTTCCTGAGCACATTGCAGAACGGCGGCTATCTGGACGGCGCCATCGCGATACAACACACCGCCATCGGAAAAAGAATCCGGCGTGATGTTGAGCACCCCCATCAGCAGGGGGCGCGCAGATATGTGGTGGGCATGTAGCATTGCGGCGGGCCACTGCTGCCGAGTGACGACAGCAGTCGTGTTTACCATCGATTAACTTTCTTCAACCGGGCCGCCAATTGGCGCTTCCGGCTTTCTGCGGTCCTCTGCAGTTTTACCCCCGGCGTTGTTGCCGAAATCACTGTCGTGCCAATCGCGGGGTGGACGCACCTTGCGGCGCGCCATCAGATCGTCAATTTGCTCCGAATCAAGGGTTTCATATTCCATCAGCGCATCCTTCATCGCATGTAGAATATCGATATTGTCCTTGAGAATCGTCGTGGCCCGCTGGTAGCAACCGTCAATAATGCGCCGCACTTCTTCGTCGATTTGTTGCGAAGTCGCCCCCGAAAAATTGCGGCCGTTGCTCATACCCTGCGGTTGCGTCTCGTCATCGCCGTATACAATCGGACCCATTTTCTCGGTCAGACCCCACTTGGTTACCATACTGCGAGCCAGTTGGCTGGCGCGCTCGATGTCGTTGGACGCACCAGTAGTGACGCCGTCGGCGCCGTTAATCAATTCCTCGGCAATCCGCCCCCCGTATAACGAGCACAACTGGCCTTCCAGTTTGCGCTTGTTAATACTGTAGTGGTCTTCCTCCGGCAAAAACTGGGTTACGCCGAGGGCTCGCCCGCGCGGAATAATGGTCACTTTATGCACCGGATCGTGTTCCGGAACCTTGCGCCCGACTATGGTGTGCCCAGCCTCGTGGTAGGCGGTGTTGGCTTTTTCCTGCTCCGACATCACCAGGGAGCGGCGCTCGGCGCCCATCATGATTTTGTCCCGTGCTTTTTCAAATTCTTCCATGGTCACCATGCGACGATTAGCGCGCGCCGCAAACAGGGCCGCCTCGTTGATAAGATTGGCGAGGTCAGCGCCCGAAAATCCCGGTGTGCCCCGTGCTATCACATTCAGGTCGGCATTGCTGTCGAGGGGCACCTTACGCACATGCACTTTGAGAATCTGTTCGCGGCCGCGTATATCGGGCAACCCAACATACACCTGGCGGTCGAACCGACCGGGGCGCAACAGCGCCTTATCGAGCACGTCGGGACGGTTTGACGCGGCGATCACAATCACGCCCTCGTTGCCCTCAAAGCCGTCCATCTCCACCAACAACTGGTTGAGGGTCTGTTCGCGCTCGTCGTTGCCGCCGCCCCAGCCACCACCACGGGTGCGACCCACTGCATCAATCTCGTCAATAAAAATAATGCAGGGTGCCTGCTTCTTTGCCTGCTCGAACATATCGCGCACCCGCGAAGCACCCACCCCCACGAACATTTCCACAAAGTCGGAGCCGGAAATGGAGAAAAATGGCACTTTTGCTTCCCCGGAGATCGCCTTGGCAAGCAGGGTTTTACCGGTGCCCGGTGGGCCGGCCATTAGCACGCCTTTGGGAATGCGTCCGCCGAGGCTTTGGAATTTGCTCGGATCGCTTAGAAATTCCACCAGCTCGCGCACATCTTCCTTGGCTTCATCGACACCGGCCACATCGGCAAACGTGGTATTGATCTGGTCGGGACTCAGTAGCCGAGCCTTGCTTTTGCCAAAACCCATGGGGCCACCGCGGCCACCGCCAGCTCCACCCTGCATTTGACGCATAAAGAACATAAAAATAAAGACAATCAGCAAGATCGGGAACGCCGCCACGAGCAACTGGGTCCAGATGCTCGTCTTTTTGGGTTCGCGCCCTTCTACGATGACGTTGTTATTGAGCAGGTCGTTCATCAACCCGCTATCGTAAACATCCGGCCTTACCGTTCGAAAACGCGTACCATCTTCAAATTCACCCTCAATAATCAGGCCTTCGATAACCACGCCGCGTACGCGGCCTTTCTGCACTTCATCGACAAACCGGGTATAGGTGGTGGTGTTCGGTTCTGGACCCTCCTTGAAATTCTGGAAGATCGACATCAGAACAGCTGCGATAATCAGCCATAAAATCAGGTTTTTCGCCATTTCACTCAAAAGATTATCCTCGCGCCGACCACTAGTCAGCTGTCGCTTGCATGCCCAACAGTATAACCCTTTTTCCCGGTGACGACCGTTTTGTCAGCCGCCTCGAAACCCCTTCGCCACCCAGTAAAGCTCTCGCGAACGGGCCCGCGAGGCTTCCGGTTTGCGGCTGGCGACGGTTCTGTAGGACTGACGCAGCTGCATGAGCAGATGCTGGAAGTCTTCACCCTGAAATACCTTGGTGAGGAAGATCCCTTCTGGTTTGAGCACTTGGCTGGCCACGTCCATCGCCAACTCGACCAGGTGCATGGCGCGCGGCTGATCCACCGCTCTCATACCACTCATATTGGGTGCCATGTCGGATATTACAAGGTCCACCCCCGTACCACCCAGAATCCCTAACACCCGATCCAGGGTATCCTGTTCGGTAAAATCCCCCTGCACAAAATCAACGCCCGGAAGGGAATCCATGGGCAGAATATCGGTAGCAATAACGCGACCGGCTGCACCCACGCGCGTAGCTGCGACCTGCGTCCAGCCTCCCGGAGCCGCGCCGAGATCCAGAACGACAGCACCAGGGCGCAACACTTTATCTTTCGTATCCAGTTCCAGCAATTTATAACTGGCCCGGGATCTGTATCCCTCGCGGCGCGCGCGCAGCACGTACGGGTCTCGTTCGTGCTCCTGCAGCCAGCGTCCGCTACTTCTGGATTTAGCCATGGGGTGCTCCAACAGTATTCGAGTAGCCTGTTTATCGCTACAATGATCGCCTTTTTACGAGGTCCATTGTATGCCACTGAGCAACGACAACAGGAAACATATGCGCCGTCTTGGTCACAATCTCAGCCCGGTGGTGACGGTGGCCAACAAGGGACTGACGCCCGGCGTGGTCAACGAAATTAGCCGTGCGCTCGCGGATCACGAACTGATCAAGATAAAATTGTCGGTGGGCGACAAAACGGCAAAACAGGCGGCGCTGGCAACTATTGAAAAAGACCTGTGTGCCGAGGTGGTGCAGACGATTGGCCATGTCGCGCTGCTGTACAAAAAAGCCGAGCAACCCAATCCGAAACTGTCCAACTTACTGCGCTGATAACGCGCCCGCTGCATCGCAGCGGGACATATACAATGTAAAAGCCAGCGTGATTAACGCTGGTTTTTGGTCTTTACGCCCAGGCGCGGTTAGTTTTTCGCCGACGGAAACTTGGCCGGGCGCTTTTCTTTAACTGCAGCGACACCCTCTTTTGCGTCCGCGCCGAGAAAGCACAACATTTCCATGCGCAAGGAATTTTCAAAAATTGGCGCAGCCTGTTGAATCCAGCCGTTGAGGGTAGTTTTTGTGCCCCGGATCGCCGGTTGGCTACCCGCAGCAAGTTTGTTGGCGACTTCCAGGGCGCGCGGCAACACCTCGTCCTGAGGCGCACACAGACTGACCAACCCCATGCGTTCCGCCTCGACACCGGTAATAAATTCTGCCGTCAGCAAATAATATTTGGCCTTGGCCATCCCACACAATAGCGGCCAGATAATGGCCGCGTGATCGCCAGCACCAACCCCCAGCTTCACGTGGCCGTCGGTAATTTTGGCGGTTTCGGACATAATACTGATATCGGCCATCAGCGCCACCGCCAGACCCGCGCCAACCGCGACGCCATTAATCGCGGAAATCACCGGTTTTTCCAGCGCCAGCAATTTATACACAATGTCGGCGGCTTCCTTCTGCACATTTTTAACCCCCTCCGGGTTGCCGACCATGGTTTCCACCCAGTTCAGATCGCCACCAGCCGAAAACGCCTTGCCAGCTCCGGTCACTACTACCACATTGGCATCATCGTCCGCCGCCACCGTATCCCACACCTGCGTGAGCTCCCAATGCAAGCGGGCATTCGTAGCATTCATCACCTCCGGGCGATTAATGGTAATAATCAGTACGCCGTTGGGCTGATGCTCAAACAGCAAATGCTGGTAGTCTGCGTAGTTCATAGCGATATCCAATTTGAAGTAGAAGAAAACGGGCGAATGGCGCCGAAGTACGGCGTTTGGACCCAGCTCACCTGGCGACGCGCGCAGAAATGCAGTCTACCACTCAGTAGTATTATCTTGGAAGCGGCCCGCAACCTGACGACGCCCGGCGCACTGATAACCCGCAGCGGTCAACCATCGGCCAGGCAAACCGTTGTACTCTACTGACTGACAGATTCCCGTCGCCACCACACACATGGAAGACAGGGAAACCGAGGGTAGTTTCAATCCACGCAGCCTGTTCCGTCCCGGTTCCACAGCTCAATTTGTCAATTCGATCAGGACAGATCCAATGCCCTATTCGTTTTTAACGCTTACCTGCACCCTGGCCGCCGATCCTGCAGATACGCCGCGCAACACTCGACCGGCTAGTACAAAAATATGACGCCGATGGGGATGGTAAATTATCGCCGGAGGAGCGCAAACCCCGAATCCATAAACGCCTGGACACGGACGGCGATGGCACTATTTCCGACCAGGAGCGGGAAATCTTCAGAGCGTATAAAAAAGCCCGCATGGTGCAGCGCTTCGACACCGATGGAGACGGCAAGCTCTCCGCTGCCGAACGGGAACAGATGCAAGCGCAACAACGCCAACGAATCGCACCTTTTGATCAGGATGGGGATGGAAAATTGTCCGAACAAGAACGGAAAAATATGCGCGAACAGCTCAAAAGTGGCCAATATCCACAGCGTACTGGCGACGGAAACTGACTCCTTAATCGCAGAGGACTCCATCCCGGCAATGCTCGTGTACAACGTTTATACGAGACACAAAAAATACAACAGGGAATTACGGGGGGAGTCGGGCCGGGGTTGAATGCCACGGCCTTTTACTTTGAACCTGCCCAATGGTCACTGCACAACACCGTGCGGATTACCCTCGCCGCCCGTGTGCCGGTAGACGGCGTACCGAAATGGTCACCATTAACCGCGCCCGTCTCCCTTAGAGCAACAAGCTGAGAGCTTGTACACCCCCACCACAACAGCGGTGTTACTCCAGGCAATTAGCCCGCTCACACCGACAGATTTTGGCGGCATCATCGATACATTCGCGTAAGGTTCGCGTAAGGTTTATTCCTAAATGGCTTTGTGGTAGCGTGCTGCTCAAGTACCTATTGATCAACGCTACGGAGCGCGACATGAATCAAACCCTCAAATCACTGCCGTTCGCCAGCCTGATGGCAGTATTGGCAGTTTCTATCTCCGCGTACTCGACGCTGGGTGAGGCTGCCCCGGCACGTTACGAGCCACCACGAAATTCATTTGGTCAGCCGGATATTCAGGGTGTCTGGGATTTTCGCACGTTGACCCCCCTCGAACGCCCGAAAGAGCTCGGCAACAAGGCCGTATTCACTGAGGAAGAAGAGCGGGCGTTTAGAAATAAAGCCGTTGAGACCCTCGATGTGGACCGATTAAGAGAGGACGCATCGACAGATGCTGCAACCGATATCGAAGGCGCCTATAACAACTTCTGGTTTGATTACGGTACCGCAATGGACGAGGATCGGCGTACCTCGCTGATCGTAGACCCCGCAAACGGACGCCTGCCCGACCTGACCCCTGCGGCTCTGGCACAATTAAAAAACGCACATAACCGCGCGTATCCAGTACGGGATATCCTCTCCATTGGTCTTACCAATTTTCTCCCCGAGGGGCCGGAAACAACCGGCCTGTCTGAACGTTGCCTGGTGAGTTTCAATGCGGGTCCGCCCCTCAACCCGAGCGCCTACAACAACAATATTCGTATAGTGCAGACGCCTGAGCACGTGGTGCTATTCACCGAGATGATCCACGACGCGCGCATTGTTCACATGGCTGATGGCCCACAATTGCCGGCAGAACTAACCAAATGGACAGGGGCGTCCCACGGTCGCTGGGAAGGTAACACTCTGGTTGTCGAGACCACCAACCTGACCGACAAAACGCCGACATATCAGATGCCGATTGATCTAAACGACCCCAGCAGAAACGGCGTGGTAGGTGTTGGGAAAAATATGAAGCTTACTGAGAAATTCACACCAGTCAGCAAGTCAGTGTTGCTCTACGAATACACTATCGACGACCCCGCCACCTTTACCAAGCCCTTTACGGTAGCTATTTCAATGCGTGCGACTGAGGACCAGATCTTTGAGTACGCCTGCCATGAAGGTAACCACGGTTTGGCCGGCATGTTGAAAGGTGCGCGCCAGACCGAAAAAGAAGCACGCGCCGCGGTTAAACCAACGAAGAACTAACACTTCGGCGTACCTTCCGCCTGCCCACACACTCCACCGCTGAATAGCCAGAGGTGGAGCAAGCTGTGAACTGCCACCTCTGGAAACTCCGCCCCGGCCTGTTACGGCATATCCTGCCTTCAATCCCGCTTCTCAGGCTGGCGCGGTTCAGGCCGTATAAATAATGGCCGCTACGGCGCGTCAGCCATTTCCAGCAATTCCAGAACGTCCTGAACTTGCACACCCCAATAGATGCTCCAGCCAATTATAATGGCTGCCGAAAAGGCCACCGCCACTTTACCCAATGTCTTCGTTGTCATGTCCGTTCTCACACCAGTTCAGGAAAAACCGATCCAGCGGCCAGAAGCAGCGACGCTGAACCATATGGACAGATTGGCGATGGCGACCAGTTTAACTACCCACGGTCGCACTGTTTCCGTCTGTTGCAGGGCCGCGTTCGATCCTTGCGCGTAGACGAGGCCCGGAGCCCGGCGATAAACAGCGCTGCGAATGCTCAACACAAAAAATATACCCATGGCTAACCCTGCCATTTTCGCGAAGAAAAATGAGTTATAAGCAAGCTTCATGGCGATCGCAGACGCCTCATAAATACCAGAAAGAATTATGAACCCCAGTGCTAAGTAGATCCATTTTTTGGTGTTTTCGATAATTATTTGCGACGGCACATCGGTCAACACCACATTTAACATGCGTAAGTCCCCGAGTAACAACATACCCCCCAGCACCACCATACTGGCGATATGCACGGTTTGTACCCCCGCAAAAATACCTGAGGATGACTTCGACAATTCGGCCAGCATCGACCCATCAAGCCACTCGAAAATAAATACCACATCCATCGTTTCTTTCTCCCCTCAGGGCCACTTCATAAAATATCTGTCGGCGTCCGTGATTAACAGTCTCCGCCTACGCCCGTTTATTGTTCAAATGCAGCCAGTTCGTCGACACAACCGGCCGCCCAGTACATAAAGTACGGCAGATCGGCTTTGCTACAATCCCACCAATCGTAGGCCATCGACCGGCCCGCAGCGATCACCAATGTCCACAGCCCCAGGGAGAGCCCGGCACCGACGCGTATGCGCCTCGGTGGCACGGGATCGTTGTCCCACGTCAAACCCGACGACCGGGTCATTCTGCGAATCAGCAAAGCGTTGATACCCGCAGCAATCAATAACACGACTTTGATGCGAAACCAGATGCTTTGCGTTGACCTGACAGGAATAGCATAAAACAGCAAGACCCCGCTGATCACCATAACGACAAAGCCGAGCAGCATCGCTTTGTCCAGTCGCTCGACAATTTTGGAAGCCGCGACGTCGGTGAACGCCACCCCCAGTAACCTTAGATCGATCACCAGCAGCATACCGAGAAAAAGCACCAGCGTTAGCACATGTGTCGATTCCACCCACGAATACATGTACAACGACTCGTGCAGGTCGGTACTCGACTGGAAGGTATCGAGCCACATCGCAAATTTTAGTAGCAACTCATTGAGCATCGCTATATTTTCCCCTCATTCATGAGCATCGTATCGCAGCTCCTGCAATTATCAATCACCGCTCCGCTAATGCGCAATTGACATCGCGCAAGCAGGCATAAAAATTCGCTATCGTCGATAGTTTACCCGCTATCGATTGGCACGTTGATAGTTTATTTGTCCTCCCACTTTCGGCCATTTGACACGACTTTCCATATACACCTCGGTTAGTATATGCTCCCGCCATTGGTTACAACTCCCGGGAAGCTGATGCTCATGTTTAACTTCAATACTGTGCGAATAATGACTTTATTGGCGCTGTTGGCTGTGCTGCCGACACCCGTTCTGGCTGCGGATACGGGCTACAAGGCACCCCGTGCTGCCGACGGTGTTCACCCCGATCTTAACGGCGTGTGGCAGGCGCTCAACGAAGCCCATTACGATCTGGAAATCCATATGGCCCGCCCGTCCATGGCGCTGCGCGATGGTCCCGCAGGCCCAATCCCCGCACAAGAAACGCTTAAACTAGGTGCGGTGGGCGCAGTACCACCAGGGTTGGGCGTGGTTGAGGGCGGCAAAATACCCTATAAACCAGCGGCCCTGGCCATCAAGCAGGAAAATCAGCGCCACTGGCTTGCGCGCGACCCCGAAATAAAATGCTATCTGCCCGGCGTTCCGCGGGCGACTTATATGCCCTATCCATTCCAGATCTTTCAGGGCGATGATTCCGTGTTCATTGCCTATCAATACGCGGGCGCAGTGCGCGATATCTTTACCAAAGACCCGGGACCGGCACCCGTCGATAGCTGGATGGGTCAGTCCGTAGCATCCTGGGACGGCGATACGCTGGTTTTAGATGTCACCGGTTTAAATGCGGATACCTGGCTCGATCGCTCTGGTAATCATCACAGCGACCAGATGCATGTAGTCGAGCGCTACACGCCAATGGGGCCCAATCACCTGCGCTACGAGGCGACCATCACCGATCCGGAAACGTTTACCCGACCATGGAAAATAAGCATGCCACTGTATCGGCGCATGGAAGCCAACGCGCAACTTTTAGACTTCAAGTGTGTCGAATTTGTGGAAGAATTGCTGTACGGCCACCTGCGCGCAAGACCACTCGACTAGCTTGACGCTGCGCATGGCACGCCAAATCCACCGCTCGCAAAGTGCCACACCTAACACGAGATTGATACTATGCACAAGATAATGACCATGTCCTGGAAAAAAATTGTTGCTGCTTCTGGCCTGGCCCTCGCAGCCCTGTTGATCATTTCGACACCAGCACAATTAAATGCGCACCACGCTTTTGGCGCGGAGTTCGACGCCAACAGCCCGCTGGTTTTGCGGGGCGCCGTTACCCGCATTGAATGGGTAAATCCCCACGCCTGGTTCCATATCGAAGTCGCCAGGGAAGATGGCACGAAAGAGGCATGGAGAATTGAGGGCGGTACGCCGAACACCCTGCTGCGACGCGGTATCAACAAGCGCTCTATCCCTATCGGCACGGAAATTGTGGTCGAAGGCTACCAGGCGAAAGATCGTTCCAACAGTGCCAACGGTCGAAATATCACACTTGCCGATGGTACAAAAATGTTTATGGGTTCATCGGGTACCGGCGCACCAGATGACGGCGCGGATCCCACCGGAACTAACTAAGCTGGAGCCAAAGCTATGCGCCACGCCGGATTTTTGTTGGTCGCGCTGCTACTTAACGCCTGCGGCCAGTCGGAGCAATCCGCATCGCAAATACCGCACACCCCGGCGATGCCGTTCCAGCCGACCGGGGATGTCAAACACCTGATGCAGTGGGTACTCGACCCCGCGGCGGATCAGGTGTGGGGCTCATCTGGCAGCATTATTACCGCAGCCGGCACGCAGGACCTGACGCCAACCACCGACGCTGGCTGGCTGGCTGCCCAACATAGTGCGGCGGTTGTCGCAGAAAGCGGGAATTTACTACTTATGCCTGGCCTGGCGCGAGATCGTAATGACTGGCAGGATTTTTCGCTGGGGCTAGTTGCGGCGGGCCAACTAGCCATGTCTGCAGCCGCGGAGCGCAACGCGGAAGCCCTGTTTGATGCGGGCGGTCAAATCTATCGCGTGTGCTCATCCTGTCACGCTGTGTACATTCAGGGTGAAGAAAGTCCGGGCATTCAGGGTCCCGAAAAACCCTAGAAACCCTAGAAACCCGCGGGTCATGACAAACCGTAACGATCGATCCTCAGACAGTGAAACCTGCGGCGCGCCCGTTTAATCAGGGCCCGCCGTGGGGCGCGGCGACGGCGTTCATGGGTTTTTCACTGACCAGTCCGTCGCGATACCGCAACGAGGTAGCATAAAAGCCCGACGTCGTTAACATTACGGTAACGGGATGAGTACCGCGATTTTCCCAGAACCAGCCGTGAATACCGCCAAACGGCGCGGTGAACGCGCCGTGTTCTCCGTCGGCTTTGCCAATGCGGTAACTTTCCGCGAAACCTTCCGGGCCGACGTCGGGTTCACCATGAAAATCAAAGGCAACCGCTGCCGTCGCGGTCCAGCTGTAGAGCATTGCACCGCCCTCGTGCAACCGGTATTTATACTCGACAAATTCAAAGGGTAACAACTCAAACGTAACGGTATCCTCTCGATAACCGGTTTTTTCCTTTCTCACCACCTCCACCTGCGCTTGCCTTGACAACCCCTTGATGCCCAACGCCTCGCCAACGCCCAGCGGGTCGCGATCAAACTCAGCGGGGAGAATAATCGTTACCAGAATTAATACAGCGACACACAAGGCCGCCAGGGTAGCCAGTAAAATTTTTGCGCGACGCGGTTGCTGCGCACTGCTTGTCGATCCCTTTGTTTGCATTTTCATAGCTCGCAATTGCTTTCGATTAGTTCCACAAATAACCGGCAAACTGATAACCCGCCAGCACAAAGCCAGCACTCATCAGCAGCGTATTGGCGATAAAAGCATGGTGCTGGAAATCGTCGCGCCGCCGCCATTGCAGTAACATCAACACGATGATTGTCAGTGCGATTGCCTGCCCTGTTTCAACGCCAATATTAAAGCTCAGCATATTAGTAAGAAGACTTTCCGACGACAGGGACAGTTGCTGTACTTTTGTCGCCAATCCCAGCCCGTGGCATAAGCCAAAGATAAATACCGCGATCCGCGCGCCCGGCTGGACACCAAACACCTGTTTAAACCCGTCGATATTTTCAAACGCCTTGTAAGCGACTGAAAGCCCGATCACCGTATCCACCAAGTAGGCGTTGACGCTTACATTCAACAACACACCGCCCATCAAGGTGATGCTGTGGCCCAGCGTAAACAGGGTCACATAAATAAGCACATCGCGGAAACGACCCAAAAAAAACACCACGCCCAGCAGATACAGAATATGGTCGTAGCCGCTAACCATATGCTTGGCGCCCAGATACATAAACGGCACAGGCGCGGAGCCAGACAGCTCCTGCACAAAGCTGGCGTTGGCCCCGGAAATATTGTGGGCGGCAGCAATAACCGGCACCAGCACCAGTGCAACCAGCACCCAGAGGGCAGATTGATAGCGCAATTGAAAGGCGCGGCCAGAACCGATTAGCAAATGGTGCTTTAACAAAGCGATTAGTTGGCACTCCCGTATTTTCTATATAGCTGCGCGACAACACCAACAGGACACGAGGGTGTGCCCAGGAAAGTTTAGGGCCTTTTTAAATCACTATTCCAGTTCGAGCGCCGCGATTAAAGTACGTCTGCGAGAAAACCAGGTACCCGCTTTCGCGGTATACAATTTTGACAAATGATTATTGCGCCAGCACAGATCGCGCCGGTCACAACCTGAAAGATGCCATTTTATTGGTATTCGACATTAGTGATTTCGTACTCGACCACACCCGCTGGCGTTTTCACCACAGCCACATCGTCAACCTGCTTACCAATCAGGGCCCGCGCCACGGGTGATTGATAGGAAACCTTGCCAACTTTTACATCGGCCTCGTCATCGCCAACAATTTTGTAGCGCAGGGTTTGGTCGGTGTCCACATTGACAATAGTCACCGTAGCGCCAAATATCACGCGATCGGCTTTGGGAATTGTAGTGATATCAATGACCTGCACCTGACTGAGTTTACCCTCAATCTCCTTAATGCGCCCTTCGACAAAGCCCTGCTGTTCGCGTGCCGCATGGTACTCGGCATTTTCCTTCAGATCGCCATGCGCACGCGCCTCGGCAATGGCCTGAATAATACGCGGCCGTTCCGTTTTCTTGAGTACATCGAGCTCCGCTCGCAGCGCGGCTTCACCTGCCACGGTCATCGGAATATTAGCCATGCTTACTACCCCCATGTATTTCCTGCAGGGTACGCACGGTAATCGCCGCTTTACTTTCCAGCGCCAGACAGACCGCGTCGCCACCTGCCAACGTCGTGGTGTAATACACCCCCTGCGCTTCGGCACTGGAACGAATGGTTGCCGAATCCGCGATCGCCTGGCGACCCTCCGTAGTATTCACCACCAAATCAATTTTGCGGTTTTTAATCATATCCACAATATGTGGACGACCCTCCTTGACTTTATTCACCAACGTTACATCGAGGCCAGCATCCAGAATCAACTGTCCGGTTCCCCGCGTCGACACCAGCTTGAAACCTTGCTGAGCAAGTCGTCGCGCAACACCGACCACCTCGGATTTGTCCTGTTCGCGCACGCTTAAAAACGCGGTGCCACCCCGTGGAATTTCATCCCCCGCGCCAAGTTGTGCTTTGGCATAGGCCTCCGCAAATGTCACACCTACCCCCATGACTTCACCGGTGGATTTCATTTCGGGACCCAGGATCGGGTCGTGTCCCGGAAATTTATTAAACGGAAACACTGCTTCCTTGACGCTAAAATAAACGGGGATAATTTCTTGCGTAAAACCCTGCTCGGCGAGCGAGCGCCCCGCCATACAGCGCGCCGCAATTTTTGCCAGCGACACACCGATGCATTTAGATACGAACGGTACGGTACGCGATGCCCGGGGATTTACCTCAATCACATACACCTTGCCATCCTGCCAGGCCAACTGCACATTCATCAACCCTCTGACATCGAGCTCTCTGGCCATGGCTTTAACAACCGAGCGCATTTCGTCCTGCACTTCCGGTGGCAAACTATAGGGAGGCAATGAACAAGCGGAATCACCCGAGTGAATACCCGCCTGTTCAATATGTTGCATGATGGCGCCGATCACCACTTGTTCGCCATCGGCAACGGCATCGATATCTACCTCGACCGCCGACGACAGAAAATAATCCAGCAGTACCGGCGAATCGTTGGACACGTCGACCGCGTCGCGCATATAGCGACGCAATTCCTCTTCGCTGTAGACGATCTCCATAGCCCGCCCACCCAGTACATAGGATGGGCGCACCACCAGCGGATAGCCAATTTTCTGGGCGTTCGCTACTGCGGCATCGGGTGAGCGGGCGGTGGCATTGGGCGGTTGCAACAGGCCGAGTTTTTCGATCATGTGCTGAAAACGTTCGCGATCTTCCGCGCGATCAATGGCATCCGGGGTAGTACCGATAATTGGCACCCCTGCGTTCTCCAGGTCGCGGGCCAGCTTGAGCGGGGTCTGGCCGCCAAACTGTACAATCACGCCCACCGGCTTTTCCAGCGCGACGATTTCGAGTACATCTTCGAGCGTCACCGGCTCAAAATACAGCCTGTCCGAGGTATCGTAATCCGTGGAGACAGTCTCCGGATTACAATTGACCATAATAGTTTCGTAGCCATCTTCACGCATCGCCAGGGCCGCGTGTACACAGCAGTAATCAAATTCAATACCCTGACCAATGCGATTCGGCCCACCGCCCAGCACCAAAATTTTGTCCCGACCCGACGGTGCAGCTTCGCATTCCTCCTCGTAGGTGGAATACATGTAGGCGGTATCCGTGGCAAATTCGGCAGCACAGGTATCAACACGCTTGTACACCGGACGCACGCCGAGTTCCCAACGGCGCTCGCGCACCTCCCGTTCGCTGATGCCCCACACATCCGCCAAGCGGCGGTCGGCAAAACCTTTACGCTTTAAGGCAAACATCGACGCCGCATCCATGCTCGACAGCGGACATCCCGCCAGAGCGCTTTCGGTACTGATAAGATCCTGAATCTGTACCAGAAACCAGGGGTCGATGGCGGTCAGGCCATAGATTTCGTCGACACTCATACCATGGCGAAAGGCATCGCCCAGGTACCAGATGCGCTCTGCGCCGGCATTGGCCAACTGCCCGCGGATTTCACTTAACCCGGCGTCACCGCCATTCTCGACAATCGGATCAAATCCGGAAACACCCACTTCGAGGCCGCGCAGGGCTTTTTGAATCGACTCCTGAAAAGTACGACCGATGGCCATAACTTCGCCCACGGATTTCATTTGCGTGGTCAATAACGCGTTGGCTTGGCTGAACTTCTCAAATGCAAAGCGCGGCACCTTGGTCACTACGTAGTCAATACTGGGTTCAAACGAGGCCGGGGTTGCACCACCGGTAATTTCGTTACTCAGTTCATCCAGGGTGTAACCCACCGCAAGTTTCGCCGCGACTCTGGCAATCGGAAAACCGGTTGCCTTGGACGCCAGGGCGGAGGAGCGCGAAACCCGTGGATTCATTTCGATCACCACCAAACGGCCCGTGGCAGGATCCACCGCAAACTGCACATTGGAGCCACCGGTCTCCACCCCGATCTCGCGCAACACCGCAATTGAGGCGTTACGCATAACCTGGTATTCCTTATCGGTCAGGGTTTGCGCTGGCGCCACGGTAATGGAATCACCGGTGTGTATACCCATGGCATCGAAATTTTCGATACTGCAGATAATGATGCAGTTGTCGTTTTTATCTCGCACCACCTCCATTTCGAACTCTTTCCAGCCGATTAACGACTCGTCGATCAGCAACTCATTAGTCGGCGACAGATCGAGTCCACGACGGCAGATTTCCTCGAATTCCTCCCGATTGTAGGCTATGCCACCCCCCGATCCGCCCATGGTAAACGAGGGGCGAATGATGCACGGGAATCCAAACTGGTCAGGCACCTGCAGCGCTTCTTCCAGACTGTGCACGATCACCGAGTTAGGTGTATCCAGGCCAATGGCCTTCATCGCCTTGTCAAACCGCTCCCGATCCTCCGCTTTGTCGATGGCATCCTGTGTGGCACCAATCAGTTCGACATTGTATTTGTCCAGCACCCCTTCCCGGGCCAGGTCGAGGGCACAGTTAAGCGCGGTTTGCCCACCCATAGTCGGTAAAATCGCGTCGGGGCGTTCTTTTTCAATAATTCGTGCAACCGTGCGCCATTCCACCGGTTCGATGTAGGTGGCATCGGCCATGGCCGGGTCAGTCATAATGGTGGCCGGATTGGAGTTCACCAAAATGACCCGATAGCCCTCTTCCCGCAGTGCCTTGCAGGCCTGCGCCCCGGAATAATCGAATTCGCACGCCTGCCCGATGACAATGGGGCCGGCGCCAATAATCAGAATACTGTGCAAATCGGTACGTTTCGGCATAAGTCTCTAGCGTGCCTTCTGGTGCTGCGTCATCAGTGCTATAAAATGATCGAACAGGGGTGCTGCGTCGTGTGGACCAGGACTCGCTTCCGGATGCCCCTGAAAACTGAAGGCCGGCTGATCAGTGCGGTGAACGCCCTGCAAGGAACCATCAAACAGCGACCGGTGCGTGGCGACGAGGTGGGTGGGCAACGTCGTCTCATCCACCGCAAAACCATGGTTCTGACTGGTAATCGCCACGGTTTTGTCGTCCAGGTTTTGCACCGGGTGATTCGCGCCGTGGTGACCGAATTTCATTTTCACGGTTTTGGCCCCCGACGCCAACGCCAGTAACTGATGACCAAGGCAAATACCAAATGTCGGAATACCCGCGGCAACAATGTCGGCAATTGCGGCAATCGCGTAATCGCAAGGCTCCGGATCCCCCGGACCATTAGATAAAAACACGCCGTCGGGTTGCCTGGCCAGTACATCGGCGGCGGGTGTCGTGGCGGGCACCACGGTCAGTTCACAGCCGCGATCCACCAGCAGACGTAAAATATTGCGCTTAACGCCAAAATCATAGGCTACAACCCGGTAACGGGACCCGTTGCCTGCGGGCGCGAACCCCTTAACCAGAGACCAGCTACCCTCATTCCAGGCATAGGGCTTATCAGTGCTCACCTCCCTGGCCAGGTCCATCCCCTTGAGACCGGCAAACGCGCCCGCCGCCGCTACGGCCTCGTCGACGTCCACCTCACCCGCCATTAAACAGCCACTCTGAGCGCCCTTTTCGCGCAAAATTCGCGTCAGCTTGCGTGTGTCAATATCGGCTATAGCGACGATACTGCGTTCTGTGAGATAGGCGTCCAGCGACCCCTGGCTACGAAAATTACTGACGGCGAGGGGCAAATCCCGGATCACCAATCCAGCGGCCCAGATTTTAGTGGACTCTTCGTCCTGTTGATTCACGCCCACGTTGCCAATATGGGGGCAGGTGAGGGTCACGATCTGGCGTGCGTAGGAGGGGTCGGTGAGGATTTCCTGATAGCCTGTGAGGGCAGTGTTAAACACCACCTCACCACTGGAGATACCTTCCGCGCCGATGGACGAACCTCGGAAAACGGTGCCATCTGCAAGGGCAAGAATCGCTGGCCGATGGGTGTTCAATACTCACTCCTCTGGGGGAAATAACTATCCGGAAGCGCTGGTTTAACTGCACCGGACGGGGAGCGACAGCGGTTTTTTCAGGCCGCAAAAAAAACGAGATGAAATAGTTACTTTCACCTCGTTTGATTGATTTTATGCCATTTTCCCTCGCGGATACAGGTTCTCCGTGCGGCGGAAACCTGAGGCGGAATTGTAGGGGAATTGCTCAGGGCTGTCCAGCGACGAACCGACACAACGCAAGTCGCATCAGACTAGCCCGCCAAATTTTTCGGCGCCAATCCCCCCCTTGGAAGCGACGATCAAACCTGGCGCAAACCCAGCACATCCTGCATATCGTAATGACCGGGAGGTTGTGCTGCCAGCCACACCGCGGCGCGCACCGCCCCACGGGCAAACGACATGCGGCTCGACGCTTTGTGACTGATCTCGACCCGCTCGCCGTCGGCAGCGAAGGTGACCGTGTGATCGCCAACAATGTCGCCACCGCGCGCCGTGGCAAAGCCGATGGTTTCCCGAGCACGCGCGCCAGTCTGACCCTCGCGACCGTAAACGGCCACCTGGTGCAAATCTCGACCGAGGGCAGTAGCCAGTACATCGCCCATGGCCAATGCGGTACCAGACGGCGCGTCGACCTTGTGGCGGTGATGGGCCTCATAAATTTCTATATCCACATCATCGCCCAATACCCGCGCCGCCATATCCAGCAGCTTGAAACACAGATTCACACCCGTGCTGAAATTCGACGCCATACATAGCCCCGTACTCGCCGCCGTCAACACCCGAGTTTTCTGTTGCGGGTCAAAGCCGGTGGTGCCCACCACAATTTTTTTGCCGCGGGCAACACAAAACTCTGCGTGCGCACTGGTCGCGGCAGGTATGGTGAAATCAATCAACACATCGAATTGATCTGCGACGTCCTGTAAATCCGCCACCAGCCCGACACCGTTGCGACCGATACCGGCTAGCTCCCCGGCATCCGCGCCCAACAGCGAGCTGTCCGGCCGCTCTATGGCGGCGGTCAAGCGGGCGCCCGGGTGCTGGGCAATCGCCTCAATCAGGGTTTTGCCCATGCGACCACCCGCGCCCGTCACAGCGATTCGAGTCATGAAATTATCCGCTTATTCGAAGTTTGCAGTAGCTTAATCAAAGCTATCGGGATAAGCAAAGCCGCCAATGCTGAACGCCGTTGGGATTATAGCGTGAAGCCGTCAAAAAACTTTTTTACGCCTTCGAACCAGCGGGTTTCGCGCGGAGAATGTTTGCCACCCTCGAGACTCTTACTAAATTTCCTGAGCAAGCTTTGTTGTTCGTTACTGAGATTCACGGGGGTTTCAACGATGACGCGACACAGTAGGTCTCCAGGACCGCCGCCACGCACCGGCGCAACACCCTTGCCGCGCAATCTAAACAGCTTTCCGGTTTGCGTTTCGGCGGGGATTTTTAGTTTGACGCGCCCGTCGAGTGTCGGCACTTCCAACTCGCCACCCAATGCAGCATCGATAAATGAGATCGGGACTTCACAGTAAAGGTTTTTGCCCTCGCGATGAAATAGCGCGTGCTCGCGCACCACCATCTGCACATACAGGTCGCCGACGGGGCCACCATCCGGACCCGCCTCGCCTTCGCCGGACAGGCGAATACGATCCCCGGTATCGACGCCCGGCGGCACTTTTACCGAGAGGGTTTTATGTTCTTCGATACGTCCGCTACCGTAACATTTAGCACACGGGTCGCTGATTACCTTACCGCGGCCACGGCACTTCGGGCAGGCCTGCTGCACAGAGAAAAATCCCTGCGACATGCGTACCTGGCCCGCGCCGTGGCAGGTTGTACAGGTTTCCGGAGAGGTGCCCTTGCGCGCACCGCTACCCGCACACTGTTCACAGTGCACCCGCGCGGGCACGCGAATCTTAATTTTAGCGCCTTTGACAGCCTGCTCAAGGTCGAGCTCCAAATCGTAACGCAGATCCGCACCACGGGCCGGGCCAGCTCGCCCTGAACGGCCACCGCCTCCGAATATGTCGCCAAACACGTCGCCAAAAATATCGCTAAAGCCAGCCCCACCTCCGCCGCCGACGTTGACGCCCGCGTGGCCGAACTGGTCGTAGTTCTGGCGCTTGTCGCGATCCGACAGAACTTCGTACGCTTCACTGGCCTCTTTAAATTTGTTTTCCGCATCCGGGTCGTCGGGATTGCGATCCGGATGGTGTTTCATGGCAATGCGGCGATAGGCTTTTTTCAAAGCCTGTTCATCCACATCACGCTCTACGCCGAGTATCTGGTAATAATCCCGCTTTGACATGCTCTACTCTACTGTGTGTATGGGCTCTTGTGTCTTATGTTTGCGGCCGTTTGCACATTTAGCAAACTTTATTCAGCGCAAAACGCAGGCGCGGCGGCCTGCGTTTTGCGGTTTTTTAGCACCAGCACCCGACACCAAAAAGGTGCAGGGCCACGCCGGCTTTTAACCTCAGGAAGATTTGCCGTCGCCGTCATTTACCTCTTCAAATTCTGCATCAACCGCATCGTCACCCGCGCCATCCTGGGCGGCGTCACTGGCCTGCCCCTCTGCCTGTTGTGCTTGCTCGGCATACAGTTTTTGCGCCAATCCTGCAGACAGTTCGGAGAGTTTGGTGGCAGCACTTTCGATTGCCGCCTGATCATCGCCCTTCACTGCTTCTTCAACCGCTTTGGTCGCAGCCTCAATCTGTTCCTTCTCTTCCACCGTTGCCTTTTCTCCGGCTTCGGCCAGAGTTTTACGCGCCGCGTGAGCCAACCCGTCGGCACTGTTACGCGCCTGCACCAGACCTTCAAACTTGCGGTCACTTTCGGCGTTGGCCTCCGCGTCCTTGATCATTTTTTCCACTTCTTCGTCCGACAGACCGGAGGACGCCTTAATAATAATGGACTGCTCTTTGCCGGTTGCTTTGTCCTTGGCGGACACATTCAAAATGCCGTTGGCATCGATATCAAAAGTCACCTCGATCTGTGGCAGACCGCGCGGGGAGGGAGGAATATCCGCGAGATCGAAACGCCCCAGCGATTTGTTGCCCACGGCCTGCTTGCGTTCGCCCTGCACAACGTGGATTGTTACCGCCGTCTGGTTGTCGTCGGCCGTGGAGAAAATTTGCGACTTCTTGGTCGGAATAGTGGTATTTTTCTCAATTAACGGCGTAGCCACGCCGCCCATGGTCTCGATCCCCAGGGTCAGAGGGGTGACGTCGAGCAACAATACATCGGTAACATCCCCCGACAACACGGCACCCTGAATGGCAGCGCCGACGGCCACCGCTTCATCCGGGTTGACGTCCTTGCGCGGCTCCTTGCCAAAAAAGTCGCTGACCTTTTTCTGCACCAGCGGCATACGCGTCTGACCGCCCACCAATATGATCTGATCGATATCGCCCGTCGACTTACCGGCATCTTTCAACGCCAATTTAACGGGCTCCAGAGAGCGGTTTACCAACTCCTCCACCAGGGATTCCAGCTTGGCCTGGCTCAACTTGACCACCAGATGTTTGGGGCCAGTGGCATCGGCGGTGATATAGGGCAAGTTCACTTCGGTTTGCTGGCTGGATGACAGGGCAATCTTGGCGTTTTCCGCAGCTTCTTTCAGGCGCTGCATGGCCAATGGATCGCCTTTCAGATTGATGCCGTTGGTTTTTTTGAATTCATCCGCCAGATAGTCGATCAAGCGCATGTCAAAATCCTCGCCCCCGAGGAAGGTGTCGCCGTTGGTGGACAGCACCTCAAACTGAGTTTCGCCATCGACATCGGCGATTTCGATAATCGAAATATCGAATGTACCGCCGCCCAGATCGTAGACTGCAACCACATGGTCGCCCTTGCCTTTGTCCATACCGTAGGCCAACGCGGCCGCAGTCGGCTCGTTGATAATACGTTTCACGTCCAGACCCGCGATACGCCCAGCATCCTTGGTGGCCTGGCGCTGGGAATCATTGAAATAGGCGGGCACCGTGATGACTGCTTCGGTGACCTTTTCACCCAGGTAATCCTCGGCGGTTTTCTTCATTTTTTTGAGTACTTCCGCCGAAATTTGCGGCGGCGCGCGGCGTTCACCCTGTGCTTCCACCCAGGCATCGCCATTTTCGGCCTTGACGATTTTGTAGGGCACCATCTGAATATCTTTTTGCACCACATCGTCTTCGAAGCGACGACCGATGAGTCGTTTTACGGCAAACAAGGTATTGTTAGGATTGGTCACGGACTGGCGCTTGGCCGACTGGCCCACCAGAATTTCACCTTCCTCGGTGTACGCGACAATGGACGGGGTGGTACGGGTTCCTTCCGAGTTCTCTATGACCTTGGGCTTGTCGCCCTCCATGACGGCCACACAGGAGTTGGTCGTACCCAAATCAATGCCGATAATCTTGCCCATGCTCGTCTTCTCCAACTACCATTGGTTAAATCAGTTACTTGCACCTAGATATTGCGCCACAAGGGCATTTTTCAACCCTCGCCACCATTATTTTTGTGGCTTTTCACTCTTGGCAACTACCACCATCGCCGGACGCACCAGGCGACCATTGAGCGTATAGCCCTTCTGATATACCTCCAGAATCGTGTTTGGCGCCACGCTGGCGTTGGGCACCATGCTCATCGCCTGGTGGAACTCCGGGTTAAACGGCTGCCCACGTGGATCGAGCTGTTCCACCTGCTGACGCTCCAGCACATCGAGAAAACTCTTCAGCGTCAGCTCCACCCCTTCTGTAACTGGTGGTGCGATAGCATCGTCGCTTGCCAAAATAGCTACCGAGCGCTCCAGGTTATCAACCACGGGGAGCAACTCACCAATGAATCGTTCCAGACCAAATTTATGAGCGCTTTCCACATCCCGCTCCACACGACGACGCAAATTTTGCATTTCTGCCTGGGTGCGCAACACCTGATCTCTGGCGTCATCCAGCGCCTCGGTAAGACGCGTTAACTCGTCCACTTCCTGCTCAGGCACCACGCCTGCAGCATCGCCCGGCTGCGCAGCACCGCCACCCTCAGCCATAGCAGGAGACGAATCCTCGTCCACTTGTGGTGCATCAAGGTCCGCAGACGTGTCATTGTGTGAGCGTTGTTTTCGGTCAGACATGCAAAGTATTCCCAATGCCAGGCAACTTCTGGCTATATTGGGTCGGCGCCTGCAGATTCAAGTCATAGATTGCAATATAGTCACCCAATTCGGTATAACTGCACACTTCTTCAACCTCGAGGTTTCACCACCACCTTGCTCACCGCACTTAGCGTTCAACAGTTTACCCTCGTTGACTCCCTGGAAATTGAGTTCGCTACCGGCATGACCGCAATAACCGGTGAAACCGGAGCTGGAAAGTCACTCATTGTCGACGCCCTGGGAATGGCGTTGGGCGATCGCGGCGATGCCGACCGCATACGGATTGGTTCTGACAAGAGCGAAATCGGCGCCTGTTTCGACCTGACCCACAATGCACCCGCCCAACAGTGGCTCATCGCCCATGACTACGAACCCGGGAACGAATGTCTGTTGCGGCGTATCTTTACCCGCGAGGGTCGCTCGCGGGGCTACATCAATGGGCAAGCGGCGACCATGCAGCAACTTCAGGAGCTGGGCGGCATGCTGGTGGACATTCATAGTCAGCACGAGCACCAATCCCTGCTGCGGCGCGAGACGCACCGACGCCTGCTGGACGACTTTGCCGCCAACGGGCCCCTGCTGGAGGCGGTCGCCCAGTGTTATCAGCAATGGCGAACAGCCGCGCGCAGGTACGAAGCGCTGCAAAATAATGCCGAGGCACTGGATGCGCGTCGCGAGCTGCTCGGGTTCCAGGTACGGGAGCTCGATCAACTCGGGCTCGCACAAGGAGAGCTGGAGCAGCTCGAAGAACAACAACGCGTGCTTGCCAATGTCGATGTGGTGCTCGAGCACGGTAGAGACATTATTGGATTATGCGCGGGTACCGATAGTAGCGACGCGCCATCTGATTTGCTCACCCAGCTGGGTCGAGCCCAGTACCTGATGGACGCTATTACGCACGCCACCGGCGCCTTGCACGAGGCGCGCGAGCTGCTGGTATCGGCCGGCATTCAGGTACAGGAAATGGTCTCTTCGTTACAGCACTATCTGGACAGCGTGGATCTGGATCCGGGTCGACTGCAGCAAGTCGAGAACAGGCTCAGCGCGGTGTACGAACTGGCGCGTAAACATCGTATTCGTCCCGAGCAACTGTGCGAAACCCATGCCCAACTGGCCAATGAACTGCGTGCCCTGGCTGACGAAGACAATGATGTCGAAAAATTGTGCGCTAACGTTGCCGAGTTGGAAACGGAGTACCGCCGTTGCGCCAAAAAATTAAGCGCGGCTCGCAGCAAAGCCGCGCGGAAATTTGCGCTGGCCATAAATCAGCAGCTGGCCGCCATGGCGATGGCCAGCGCCACCGTAGAGATGCCACTACAGCCACTGGCCAGTGGCGGCTTTGGCGCCGAGGGCATGGAAACAGTGGAATTATTGATTTCCACCAACCCGGGACAACCACACCGCGCCCTGGCAAAAATCGCTTCGGGAGGAGAACTGTCGCGGGTTAGCCTGGCTATCCAGGTCGTGGCGGCGCAGCGTTCGACGATCCCGGTCCTCGTGTTTGACGAGGTCGATGTGGGTGTCGGTGGCGCCACCGGGAATGTTATCGGACGCTTACTGCGCCAGTTGGGAGAACAGGGTCAGGTGCTGTGCATCACGCACCTGCCGCAGGTGGCGAGTTGCGCCCACCATCATTTTATTGCCAGTAAAACACAGGGTACCGACAATGCGGCCAGCAGTCTCGAGGTGCTCGACGAAGCGGCACGGGTTGCAGAGATTGCGCGCATGTTGGGCAGCGCCGCGGCCAGCCAGCAATCTCTTGGCCACGCCAAAGAAATGCTCGCATTGGGGATGGCTACGTAAAACTTAGCAACCAAACCATCCACAATAATTTTGATTCAGGGATCGAAGAGTAGCCGCCCTTTCGGGCGTTCACCCCAGGAAGTGAATTGTGACCTTTTATAACATCATGGATATTCAGCCCTATCACTGGCCATCCATCGGCGCCGCCCTGTTATGCGGCATGATTATTGGCCTGGAGCGCCAGCTGCGAGGTAAGCCGGTGGGCATTCGCACCTCGTCGCTGATTATCCTTGGCACCTACGCATTCGTGGTTGCCGCACTGGCGGTAAGCACCGACGTATCCGACCCCTCGCGAGTTATCGGACAGGTGATTACCGGCATCGGATTTCTCGGCGCCGGGGTTATGCTCGCGCGGGATGGTGTGGTCCTCGGCGTAACTTCTGCGGCGACGATCTGGGCGTTGGCCGCCGTCGGCGTCACCATCGCCATCGGCCACACCTTGACCGCCATCAAACTCTCCATCATCGTCGTCGCAATTCTGGTGGGCGTCGATATTCTGGAGGCTTATTCACAATCCATGACTCGCGGGGTCCATCGCAAATATCAAGGCTGGAGGGGTAAAAATATCCCCTGACCTGCCGCACACGCAAAGGAGGGTAGCTTTACAATACCATCCCATCAGGGAATTCCCGCCCTTTGCGCAGGGGCGCGCGAAGCAACTACTCCGCAGGTTCCTGGGCGTGCTGCCCGTCCGCGTCACTCCCAGGCGCCGCTGCCGCTGGCGCACCGGCATGCATCCCGCCACCCTGCGTGTTCATCATTTCCATCATACCCATCATCATTTCCATATGGTCGTGCATTTTAGCCATATGGGCCTGCATGATTTGCATCCGTTCACCATCATTCTTGGCAGCCGCCATCTTCCCCATATCGGCCTTCATCTCCGCCATATGGGTTTTCATCATAGGCATATTCATCATACCCATTTTTCCGGAACCACCCATCGGGGCAGCCACCAGCACTAGCGGGAGTGCAACGGCCACTATCATTACCAACGTTTTAATCAGTTTCATATCAAGGTCCTTGTAAACGAATTGAGTCCGCAGACTAGCGCCGAACCGCTATCTGTTCATTAATGCAGATCAACTATAGTGGAACGAGCGTGTAGTGGAGCGAGCGTGTAATTTCTGGTTGTTCTGCGACTTTGGTGGTGGGTTACAATTTCAAAGGGAGGTAATGATGCGCAGAGAACCCTGGCTTCGAAAAGTCGGACCTTGCCGGTAATCTGTTGCCGGTTATCTACAGATAGCGAGACTGCCTGCCTTCAAACAAGTCCTTGTGGTCCTCCAGCAGGTCAATCAGGAAATCACGACACACTCTGACCCGCGCGGTGGAACGCAAATCCGCATGAATCAGTACCCACAAACCCCAACCACTCTGTTCAACATCGACAGTAAGACGCAACACCTCGGGCTGCAGGTCCGCCAACCAGCAGGGCAGACGCGCCATACCAATTCCCTGCTGTACAGCGCCAATCATGGTCGCTACATCATCGACCCGCAACGCCACCCGCGCGTCGGGACAGTGCGTGGACACCCATTCGGGTAGAGAAGGATCGTCGCGCCACAGCACCACATCATGGCGTGTCAGCTCCCTTTGCTGGTAGGCGCGGGAGGTGTAAAGGCCATGCTGAAATTCCGCCACTTTCTTTCCCACCAGATAATCCGGTGGTTTGAGCGTCCCACGGATCGCAATATCCGCTTCCCGCGCCGCCAGGTCGCGAACGGCTGTGGTAATAAATAACTCCACATCGATGTCGGGGTAACGGCGGTTAAATTCGGGCAAATAGGGCAGCAAAAAATGCTTGGCAGTAGAGTGATAGGCGGTTATACAAAGTTTGCCCTGCAAACGGTTATCGACACCGAACAGGTCCCGCTCTACGCTCTGAGTGTGCTGTTCAATGTGCAGCGCATGCTGATAAATATTTTCCGCCGCCTGGGTCATCGCATAGCCACTGTGCAGGCGTTCAAACAGGCGCACGCCATGTTTCTTCTCATAGCCATTAATACGCCGTGACACCGTTGAATGGTTGACCCCGAGGAGTGCCGCAGCCGCCGAAATACTGCCCTCCCGAGCAACCGCCAGGAAAAAGCGCAAATCATCCCAATCGTTCATCCGTGCATTTTTGCATAGATAATTTGCGATTGTCGAGAATTTACACACACTGCTTTCGCCCTTACATTACACGCTACATCGCGAGCCAGGAAGTCAGTCAAGAACCCGGCGAGCAGTTAAATTAAATATTATTTATGTAATCGCAACTGGAGAAAACCCTATGTTTAGAAATATTCATGATAAATGCCTGGAATCTGACCTGTGCAAGGAGGCGAATGCACGTGAACACAGGGTATGTCCGCCGGATCAACAGGAATCGGATACTCAGTTTATTCTGGGGTTAGCGGTGGGGGCAGCGATCATTGCCGTCTATATTCTGTATACGTCACTGGCGGATATAGTGGCGGGCGTTATCCGGCAACCGACTCTTTTCTAGCCTGGCTGGAAGTTTCTGGCCTGACTGGAAGTTTCTAGCCTGACTAAACGCCGCGACCCACTTTCGGGTGCAAGAAATGTTCGCACCGGTGTGTGGCGCTAAGGCAAACGCAGAACAGCCTTGGCCAGAATATTTTTCTGGATTTCGCTGGAACCGCCGTAGATGGTTGCCGGTCGAGCTGTGTAATAGGGATTGACTGGTTTAAACCCGGAACCGTCGGACAGCGTCAGTACCGCCTCGGTGGCGCCGTACTCACCCGCCGCGTCGAGCACCAGGTCCGCCACCCGCTGGAATATTTCGGTGACAGCAAGTTTGAGAATGGATACTTCCGGACCGAGTTGGTCACCGCGGCGTAGTACTTCCAGAAACCGCACGTAAGCCGCGATCAGGTCTTCTACTTCCATATACAGTCCAGTAAAGCGGTCGGCAAAGACCGGATCATCGAACAGGTTCAGGTCCCGCGCCAAGGCCTCTAATCGTTGCAGGGGGTATTTGGCCAGCTTCGGACTACCGAGCAAAATACGTTCCGCACCCAGCAACGCCTTGGCCATGGTCCAGCCCCGATTGACCTCGCCCACCATATTGGTACGGGGCGCGCGCACTTCGTCAAAAAACACCTCGCAAAATTCCGAATAGCCGCCGATATTGTCAATTTCCCGCACAGTGATGCCCGGACTGTCCATGGGCACCAGCAGAAAACTGATACCTTCCTGCTTTTTGGCTTTTTTGTCGGTGCGCACCAGCAGAAAAATCATATTGGCCTGCTGCGCCATGGTGGTCCAGATTTTCTGCCCATTGATGACGTACTCGTCGCCATCCTCTTCGGCTGACATTCTTAAGCTGGCCAGATCCGAACCAGCCCCCGGTTCGGAGTAACCCTGACACCAGAGCTCTTCCCCCGACAAGATTTTCGGCAGGTAGCGCGCTTTCTGCTCCTCGGTGCCGTACCGTAGTAACAGCGGCCCCAGCATAGTCACGCCAAAATTCGGCAGCATAAACGCACCGATGCGGTCCAGTTCTTCCTGAAAAATCACCTGCTGGTAGGCACTCAAACCCATGCCGCCGTAGGCTTTGGGCCAACCCGGCGCCACCCAGCCTTTCGCACTCAGTTTTTTATGCCACGGCATTCCCTGCACAAACCCGATACGGCGGGACGGAAAACGCCACTCCCGTGGAAAATTGGCTCCCAGCCACTCCCTGACTTCCAGGCGAAACTGTTCGTCGTTCACTTCAACCCCCGTAGATTTGTTTGCCTGGCACCGCCGCAACCGCTATCAGCCGGGCAGTCGTAGCACCGCCTTGGCGAGAATATTGCGCTGAATCTGATTGCTGCCACCGTAAATCGTGGTGGGGCGGGAACCTATAAATTCACCGGCAGCGCTCACCCGCGCCGACGCGGTTTTTATACCGTCCTGCACACCGCCGTATTCACCGCCCGCTTCCAGCATTAAATCCGCCACCCGCTGCTGGGTTTCCGTATTCCATATTTTCAACATGGATACTTCGGCACCAATTTGTCCGCCGCGCTTGAGCACATTGACGAAGCGTTTGTAGGCAGCACCGAGATCGTCGATGTCCATGCGCAGCTGCGCGTAGCGATCGGTAAATACCGCATCTGCAAACAGGCCCGATGCCTCGGCCAGGGCTTTGAGACGCACCATCGCGAGGGACGCCATTTTGGGGCTGCCAATAAATATGCGCTCGTGACCGAGCAACGCCTTGGCGATAGTCCAGCCGTTATTTTCGCCACCCACAACATTGGCGACCGGCACGCGCACGTCGTCAAAAAACACTTCGGCAAATTCGTCGTGCAAACCGAGATTGTCGATCGGGCGCACGGTGATGCCAGGAATGTCCATCGGCACCAGCAAAAATGTAATACCCTCCTGTTTTTTGCCGTCCTTGCGGGTGCGCACCAGCATAAAAATCATGTTGGCATCCATCGCCAGGGTGGTCCATATTTTGTGGCCGTTGACCACATAGTGGTCGCCGTCGCGCACCGCACTGGTACGCAAACTGGCCAAATCGGAACCGGCGCCCGGCTCGGAATAGCCCTGACACCAGATATGTTCGCCGGACAGAATCTTCGGTAGATAACAGGCCTGCTGCTCGGGTGTGCCGTGCTGAATCAACAACGGCCCGACCATGGTCATGCCCTGATCCGGTGTGCGCCCCACTCCCTGGGATTCGATCTCGTCCAGCATAATCAGCAGTTTGTTGGCATCCAGCCCCATACCCCCGTGTTCCACCGGCCAGCCCGGCGCCAGCCAGCCCTTTTTCGACAGGGCCATGTACCAGTCGCCGCACTCGTCCCAGTGCATGCGATGCGGCAAAAAGCGCAATTTGTCGGGATAATTTTCCTTCAACCATTCGCGCACCATGGTACGAAAATCGTTGTCACTCATGCTGTTGTAGTCTGTCATGTAATCATTAAACCTCAAGCTGTCTGGTGCTCAGAGTACTAACTCTGCGTAGCGTTTACGGTGGCTGGTGGCATTGCCGAGCCAGGACGAAAGATACATTGCCTTTTTCAGATACAAACCGATATTACATTCGTCGGTATAGCCAATGCCGCCGTGGAACTGAATGGCGTCCTTACCCACGGTAAGCGCAGCATCCGAACAGCGCGCCTTGACCTGACTTGCCGCCACCGCGCGTGCTTTATCGTCGGCGTCCGAGTCGTACAGGGTCGCCGTCTGCAACAACACCGAGCGAGAAATTTCGGTGAGCACAAACAGGTCGACCGCCCGATGTTGCAACACTTGAAAGCTGCCAATGGGCTTGTCGAACTGCACCCGTTGAGAAATATAATCCACGCTGATTTCCAGCGCGCGCGTCATCACCCCCAGCAACTCCGCGCTGGCCGCTACACGCCCCTGATCCAGCACTCGCTCCAGTATCTGTTCGGCATCAGCAGCCGCAGCTACTTGTGCACCGACCGGCGTATCGTCAAACGTTAGATGTCCGTAAAAACCGCCATCCACCCGTTGTTCGTATTCGATGCTAAGGCCCGCCGCATCTTTCGCCACCGCATACAGGACGGTGCCATCCTGAGTCTTTGCCGAGACGATAAATTCATCAGCGCCGCCAGCGTCGGGCACAAATACTTTGCGGCCCCGCAATTTTCCGCCGTCACACACCACATTGCGGGCAGTGACGGCCATACTGGCTCGCTCTTCCTGCCACGCCAGTGCCAGTTTCCATTTGCCGCTCACCAGCTCAGGCAGCCTGGCGCGTTTGTAGGCGTCGTTATCCCCCGCCGCTACGGCGCCCGCCGCAACCACAACCGTGGCAACGTACGGCGCTGGCACCAGACCTTTACCCATCTGAATCAACAGCACCGTCAAATCAGAAAATGTGAGGCCCATGCCGTCGTACTCCTCGGGCAATAAAAACCCCAGCCAGCCCGAATCCGCCATTTCCTGCCAGGTATTACTATCGTACCCAGGCTGCTTGAAGCGATTGGCGCGCACCGTTTTTAATTCCTGATCGCGAGAAATAAACGCCACTGCGCTGTCCTGAATCATCACCTGCTCTTCGGTCAAAACGTCTATTTTTGACTGTAAACTGATATCTTCCACTCATTTCTCCTTCGCTGAACCGCGGCTGCGGACTCGTCAAATACAATACGCGGCGCTGTCGCCAGCACCTTAGCCAGCACCTTATATAGTTAATTTAAGCGTTAAGGTTTACGCTTGGGTCGCACATAGAGCACCAGACTATGACCGACAATGTCATATCCCTGATCCGCCGCAAGGCGGGTTTGAATGCTCTCAATTTCGTCATTGTGAAATTCGATAACCCGACCGGTTTGCGTGCACACCATATGATCGTGGTGTTCGCCACGATCCATTTCATATACTGCGGGGCCGTTGTCAAAACTGTGGCGCACTACCAACCCTGCGGTTTCAAACTGCGTCAACACCCGATACACGGTGGCAATACCCACATCTTCGCCGGTGCTCAGGAGTTTTCTGTAGACGTCCTCGGCGCTCATGTGCGGTTCGTCGGCTTGCTCCAATACCTGTAAAATCTTGACCCGCGGATGAGTGACCTTGAGGCCGGCGTTCTTTAATTCCTCATTTTCAGTCGCCATTTACCCTCCGCCCCTTCTCACTCATTTGTGGATTGGGTATTATCCCCGTTCGAATCAATCACTGGAACCCCATGATGTCGCCAATCTCCCGCCTTTTTGTTTTGGCTATACTGGCTATGTCGCTGGTTGGTTGCTCCTATTTCCAGTTTCCTGGGGTGCACAAGATTCCTATCCAACAAGGTAATATCATCACCCAGGAGATGATAGACCAGTTGCGCCCCGGCATGACCCGCTCACAGGTCAGATACGTGCTCGGCACTCCATTGATCGCGGACACCTTTAATCAGGATCGCTGGGATTACCTGTTCAGCCTCAAAATGCCTTCAGGCAAAGAGCTGCGCGAACGTGTGTCCGTCTACTTCACCAACGAAAAGCTCAGCCACTTCAGTGGTGATTACGCGCCCTCGAAAGGCGCCCTCGCCGCTGGCACGTCCTCACAGGAACTTGAGGATGAAACCCTGTTGGGCGACGACCTGCTGGAAGGCGGCCCGATCGCCGTCCCGGTTCCCGACTAACGACTGCCTTTACTCAACGTCTACTCAACGTCTACTCAACGTCTACTCAACGTCAGCTTCGACACGGTTCGCAGGCTAGACAGTAACCTCATAGCGTCCGGCTTACCTGCTCCATAGTACGTCTATCACGGCACCACGCCTGTCACGGCGCCGGCAACTGCATTAGTTGCCGCGCTGTCGCTGGGCGCGCGCTGCGCGCTGTTTGCGCACTTCTTTGGGGTCGATTTTCAGCGGGCGGTAGATTTCCACCCTGTCCAGGGGCTGTAATTCATACTGCTCCGCACTCGGCAAACCTTTGCTACCGAGCAGCTGGCCAAATATCCCTAGCGGCGCACTGTCCACGTCAATTTCCGGAAATGCGAGCGCAATGTTAGAGAGCCGCACCGCTTGCCGCGCCGTGGTGCCCGGGGATACGGTCAATTTCACTATTTTTTGACGCTCGGGCAATGCACAGGCCACTTCCACCGCCAGCTTGTCACCAGCCGGTTCGTCGACCGTCGACGTATCAGAATCGCCCGCAATCATTATCACATTTCCGGTTCATGTATGCCTTCAGGCACGCGCCCCATAGACAATCTGCGCACGCTTGATTAACGCGGACACCATATTATCCGCAACCCTGGCAAACAGCATACCCACCGCTGCGCCCAGCACAGAATTACTCAGCGCAAATTCCATGTCCAGACTTACCTTGCAGGCATTTTGTTCCAGCGCCTGAAACTGCCACAACCCATGAAACGCACTGAACGGCCCTTCTGCCAGGGTTAGCTCAATGCTGTGGGGCGGCTGCAACCGATTGCGCGTGGTAAAACTGGTGCCGACGCCCGCCTTTTTTAACCACATTTTGGCCACCATTTCGTGCTCGCCACGGGCGATTACCTCGGCGCGCTCACAGCCGTCCATATACAGTGGGTAGGCTGCCACGTCGTTAACCAGATCGTACATTTGTCGATCTGAATACAGTACCAGGGCGCTGCGTCGAATGTCGGTGGTCTTCATAATTTGCACCCGAGATAATGGCCCGACAGGGCGTGCCAAGAAGGCATTTCAGCCGCTCCCCGCGAAGGTTCCGTACAGGCCAAAAATCAGCACCAACATCACTGCGGGCGGGCAGACGTAACGCAGCACCCACCACCAGACTCTGAACCCAACACTGGATTCGCCACCCATCTCCTCCGCCGCCAATTGACGGGTCAAAAACCAGCCCACAAAGATCGCTATAAACAACCCTGTCAGCGGTAACATAATGCGTGAAGTGAGAAAATCCAGCGCCTCGAAAAAGGTGAAACCGGCCAGCTGATAATCCGCCCATTGATTGAACGACAACACCGTTCCCAGACCCAGTACCCAGGCGATGGCCGCCAAAAACAGATTCGCCGACAGCCGATTGAAGCCCTTGCTTTCAATTAACCACGCCACACCCGGTTCGATAAGTGAAATCGCCGAACTCCAGGCAGCAATCGTCACCAGGGCGAAAAAGATAAAGCCCACCAACAGCCCGCCCGGCATATTGCCAAACGCCACCGGCAAACTGATAAACATCAACTCTGGTCCTGCGGCAATGTTAATCGCGGGGTGCGCAAACACAATCGGGAAAATAGCCAGGCCCGCCATCAACGCCACCAGGGTATCCAGTGCGCCTACCATCAGTATTGTCTTGCCGATGCTCGCGTGCTGCGGCATATAGGCTCCGTAGGCCATGATGGAACCCATACCGAGACTCAGGGTGAAAAACGAATGACCCAGCGCCTCCAGCACGCCGCGCATGGTCAGGGCAGATGTATTAAAGTCAAATAGAAACGCAAAACCGCGCGCGAAATCACCTTCGCGATAGGCAAACACCAGTAGCACCACCAACAGCACAAATAGAAGCGGCATCAAGACGCGCACCGCAACCCCCAGACCCCGCGTGACGCCACCAACAACCACCGCGACAGTTAGCACCATAAACACCGAATGCCAAAAAATTAGCGTATCCGCGTCGGCCAGCAAGGCGTCGAATAGCGCCTTGGCCTCGGCACCGCCCGCACCCTGGAGCTGGCCTCCGGCCACAATCGGAATATAGGCCAGCGCCCACCCGGCAATCACGGAGTAATAGGACAGAATCAACAACCCGGCTACCACACCCATCCAGCCGATGCTGTTCCACCAGCCGTGTAATCCGGCTTGTTGGGTCAGGTCGCGCATGGTGTTGATCGGGCTTTGCCGACCGCGACGCCCGAGGAGCACCTCCGCCATCATCACCGGAATACCCAGAGCCAGAATACACGCAAGGTACACCAGCACAAACGCCCCGCCGCCGTTCTCACCCGTGATATAGGGAAATTTCCAGATATTACCCAGCCCCACAGCGGATCCGGCAGCCGCGAGAATAAACGTCCAGCGACTGGCCCAGGTCCCGTGCATGCCTCCGCGCGACCCCTCCATCAACATCCCCTCGGCAATTTCGCAAATTGTACCCGCTATCTGCGCCGCGCATAACCTGAGCGGCTCACAACCGTAGGCACTATCGGCACCAGTCCGTATAATCCGGGCATGAGCAAAAAACCTGAAAAAAAAACCGGTAGCGCCACCATCGCCCTCAATAAACGAGCGCGCCACGACTATTTCTTTGAAGAAAAATTCGAAGGGGGCATGGCGCTGCTCGGCTGGGAAGTGAAAAGCCTGCGCGCCGGCAAAGCGCAGTTGACCGATAGCTATGTGCTCCTTAAGGACGGTGAAGCCTGGCTGATCGGCGCCCATATCAGTCCGCTGACAACCGCTTCAACCCATTTTGTCACCGACCCGACCCGTACCCGCAAGCTATTGCTCAATCGCCGCGAGCTGAACAAAATTGCCAGCGCGGTACAGCAAAAGGGCTACACTTGCGTAGCCACAGCGCTGTACTGGAAGCATCACCGCATCAAATGTGAAATTGCGTTAGCGCGCGGCAAAGCAGAACACGACAAGCGAGATACCGAAAAAAATCGCGATTGGCAACGACAAAAACAACAGTTGCTGCGCCACAGCAATCGTTAACATCGAATGACAGACGACCGCCCAAGCCATGTTCGCCCGAAACACGTTCGCTCGAAGCATGTCGTTTTACATCGACCTGGGCTTCGTGCAGCAAAGTCGTTGTTTACGTAAAAATCTCTGAAAGCACGCATTGGTCGACGGTGCTATACTTGCAAATCCTGATTCAGGCCCAATATTGTTCTGTAGCAGTAATCAGGGGGCGCACTGGATTCGACGCCGGTTACAAAACCTGAGGTGCATGTCGAGATGGCGACCAATCTCGTAAATCCAAAGTCGCAAACCAATAGTTGCCAACGACGACAACTACGCACTCGCTGCCTAAGAAACAGTAGAGCGCCATCTGACTGGAGCCGTGCTTGTGCGTCCAGGCTTCATCTACCGCAGGCGTAAAACCCGGTGGTAGCGGCGAAGCACCCAGGTGTCATATCTCACAAGACCGCGATGACGCTCGTCCGGGGCCGACTCGTTAAAACCTAACCGGAATCGCCGTTTCGCGCGCCCTGTTGGCCGGGCTGTGGAAGGTTAAAAAAAATAGACCAACTAAACATGTAGAGCCAATGGCAGAGGACTGACGGACGCGGGTTCGACTCCCGCCGCCTCCACCAATTAAATGTCTAAGAACGTACAACAATGACCATAAGCCCCTGCAAATAGGGGCTTTTTTTTGGATTAATGTTTTCTAGTGTCCGGTAACGTCTATTGCCATCGGGGGTACAATGGGGGTATATTTTGGGGTAGCTGTTCCTTCAACGGACTGAGTACCCCCAAAATGGCTACAGACAAGCTCAAACCCATTACAGTTAAGCAAGCAAAGCCAAAAGCCAAAGAATACAAACTATTCGACGGCGGAGGACTATATTTGCTAGTGAAGAACGACGGTGCCAAATACTGGCGTATGAAGTACCGCATCCACGGTAAAGAAAAACTGTTGGCGCTTGGAGTGTACCCGGATGTTTCGCTAGCCGAGGCGAGAGAAAAGCGATTCGAAGCAAGACGGCAGATTAGCCAAGAGATAGACCCTAGCCACCTCAAGAAGGCCGAAAAACAGGCACGAGGCGAATCCAACAGCAACAGTTTTGAAGCGATAGGCTTCGAATGGTTTGAAAAACAAAAATCTAAATGGTCTGCGACACACACACAAAAAGTGGAATGGATGCTGACGGCAAATCTTTTCCCCTGGCTCGGCAAGCGGCCTATTTCTGAGATAACACCCCCTGAATTGCTTGCCACATTAAGGCGCATAGAAAGCCGTGGGGCGCTTGAAACCGCATTGCGCACAAAGCAGGTGTCAGGGCAGGTTTTTCGCTATGCGATCGCTACAGGGCGCGCAGAGCGTGATCCGTCGCAAGACCTCAGAAACGCCCTCGCCACACCGATAAAAAAACACTTGGCAGCGGTTACAGCGCCAAAAGATGTTGGCCCCCTGCTCTTGGTCCTGGATGGCTACAACGGCTCCCCTATCGTGCGCGCAGCCCTTAAGCTGGCCCCATTAACCTTTGTTCGACCAGGAGAGCTTAGACACGCCGAATGGGCTGAATTTGATATTGAAAACGCAGAGTGGAAAATCCCTGCTCATAAAATGAAAACCAAAGTGGATCATATTGTCCCTCTAAGCACTCAGGCCATAGAAGCACTCATTGAGATTTATCCGCTCACAGGCACCGGGAGGTACGTTTTCCCTAGCGCAAGATCATCCAAGCGACCCATGAGTGATAACGCCGTACTTGCTGCTTTCAGACGACTCGGCATAGCGAAAGAGCAGATGAGCGGTCACGGCTTTCGAGCGATGGCACGGACTATACTTGATGAAGTACTGGGGTATCGTGTTGACTGGATAGAGCATCAGTTAGCCCATGCTGTAAAGGATGTTCATGGTCGAGCTTATAACCGCACGGCACATTTAGATAAGCGTAAAAAAATGATGCAAAGTTGGGCAGACTATCTCGACCAGCTAAGAGTCCAGGCTAGCGCCCCCAACATAATATCCGGTAAATTTGGACTAGGATTTAAAGAATAACCTGGCCTAGCTTGACGGAGCGAACCGGGCAGCTACCCACTGCCCCTGGCTTGGGTTTCTTGAACGGGTTGTACGAGGGCGGGAAAGTGACGAGCTTACGGAAACAAATTACTCCTAAAGAACTAATCATTACGGGCTGGCGGTCTTATGACAGCCAAGAGGACTGGAGCCATACAACGGAAGTGATAAACGATTTTTTTAGAGCCATAACGGATAACGATTTAACAAACGCTCTTGAAAGATGTGAATTTGGAGAGCAGGAAGACCTAGAATATTCAGGGAAATTGCTGTTAGCATATTTTTCTTGGTGCGATAGATATGAAATAGAAACTTTACCTAATGAAGGTTCTGTAGAATTTTTCAAAATCAAGTTTTTCCAGATAATCTGCTCACAGTCCTGTAACTACGACAAAAATTCTACCAACCTCCCTTTGTCAGATTTACCTGAGTGGAGGTTGCCACGCATTTTTGAACGATTCCCATCAAGACGGGGCGCGAAATCAAAAGACACTAGCCAAAGATCGATTGATATTTACACCTTGTATCTATTAGAAATCAAAGGCCAGAAAAACCCCCGCACAAGAACCGTTTGTGAGATTTTAGAGGGTCGAATCGATATCAAAGGGATAGGTTATAAAACTATCGAAAGAGCAATAAAGGAAGTAAAAAATGACCCCGCTTATTTCTATATTCACCACGGATGTTTACACATCATTTGCGATCAAAACCATGATGAGCTAGTCAACTTCTACAAACAAAAAGGAACTTTGAAACCGTTTAGGGCAGATCCCTAAAACGAGACACTAAGTTCAACGATTACTGTCCCCGCACTCAAGAGTATTTATGTACCGTAGTTTCTTGTTCATCACTGACAACAACAGGAAACAACTTATGGCTACCAATACCCACTCAAAAACCAATATAAAACCTTACAAAACCTTACATTCAAATCGCTTGCTCAGATGGAGCGATGTTCAGCCACTCGTTGGCATTTGTAGATCCCATGTTCACCAGCTAGTGGCAAAGGGACTCTTCCCACACCCCCGTAAAATCGTTCCCGGAGGCAGAGCGAGCGCGTGGGTCGAATCGGAAGTGCAAAACTGGCTTCAGCAACGCATAGCCGATACCGCACCCGATGACTCAGCCAAAGGGGGTGCACAATGAAAGCCGAACAGAACCCCATTAGACGGGCAATGCGCAAACCCACGCGGCAGAATGCGATCAACGCCGTTTGTGCGAATTGTATAGGGTGCACCGAGAATCATCTTGAAGAGGGTTTTCGGACTCTGATCCAAGATTGCACGGCTCCAACCTGCCCCTTGTTTTCCTGGCGACCGTATCAGCGTAAAAAACCGGGCGCAAAGACTCCAGAAACGCTCCGCACAGTTAAGCCATGCCAACCTAGTGGGGTAACTAGTAACCCACCTGAAACGGCGCTTGCGGTACGGTTGCGGGGGGCGCGAACATGAGGCATAGGTATCAGGTCGAACTCGAAATGCGGCTTGTCACCCCGGTTTGCGTGGAGGCTGACAGTCCTGAGGAAGCTGTAGAGTTGGCGAAGTCGGGATTCGGGGAACTCGGTCAGAGTTGGTACGGCGATGCCGATGCGCCACGAGTTAAAAATCTTGGGGGGTGCCCATGAACGCCGAATGGGCACCTGGTTTTCCGAAATCCCACCCCTGTTGTCGCTTCCCGAAATCCCACCCCCAATTTTGGAAGGTGGATCTCCCGGGGCCTCTATCGCGGCAAGGATCAGACGGATTTTTGCTATCCGTTCAATGGTCGGTATTTCATAGTATCTATAGCTGCATATCCCTCCCCGTTATCCAACAAGCGTCCCATGAAGCGCGAAACATTTGCTGATGTGATCGAGTTGGCCGGGGATCAGTTAAGTATCAACAACGGTGACGGCCAATACTCATGCTACATCGAAATCCTGCAAGCGATCGGTGCTCAGCTAAACGCAATGCTCAGCTATCACAGCAAAGTGCTGGTATTTCGTTTTGATCTGCACATTGAACGGTACAGCAGGGACAACCAGCAACTTTCCCGATTTATCGAGAAAATCAAGCGGCGCATTCAATCGCACTACGGCGCCAAAAGGCTGGCTTATATTTGGGTTAGGGAACACGAAAAGGCGAAGCAGCAACATTACCACATCGCGCTTTTCATCGACGCTAACAAAGTTCAGCACCCTGGGAGGCTGGTCTACTGGATAGACAAGCATTGGCAGGACAGGGGACATCCTAAGCCCTATACACCCAAAAATTGTTTTGAGGTCGTGACACGGAAGAACGAGGTCGCTAAACAACGAGTATTTAAGCGCCTTTCCTATTTGGCTAAAACACGAGGCAAGGTTTATCGGGATAAGAGCGTGAATGACTACTCAGCCAGTCGGATTAAACAAAAGGAAAAAATTCGCGACAAGGCTTAAAGCGCGCGTGAGGAAGCACCGCTTTGGCGGACGCTGTTTTGTCTTTGAACCCTTACTTGTATTGGACTTATCTAATGATAATCGCAGTTTGTGAAAGGACCTTGTTGATTACACGTAACCCTCTTCGGGCTTGTGGGTGGTTGCTGCGTAACATCAAGCATTATTCCCCACGACTGAAGTAAAGCAGCATTTCCTCTTGCTACAGCGGCTCGGGCATAAGCGGCATCAATTGTCCTTTTTTGCTCTTCAGCCGCATATTGTGTTTTAAAAACTGCCCAGCTAAGCTCTACTTCGGTTTCTGACAACTCCCCAGATTCATACTTTTCTGCGAGGTATACTCGATACACGGCCGCGAGATCGGCTAAATCAAAATAAGGATAATTTATTTCAATGAATCTTTTCTCGATTTTCCTGTTTAAGCATTTCGCATAAGAGATCGTTTTTTTAACATAGCCGTCTGCAATACATTGCTCACCCATTTCGAGACGATCTTCGCGAAGCTGGCCCGATGTTACACATCCAACTAGAGTCAATACCGACGCGGCAATATACATGTTAGAAAGTAGTCCGTTCATGGATTACGCCTTCCAGATAGTTAGAGATTGTTGTCTTAATCAGGAGATGTAGGTTCTTTTGGCATGCTGACTGCTTGCCCCTGATCCTTTTTTACTATAGCTCAAAGATTAGCTGAGAACAGCGGCATAACAGCGGCTTCCAACTGAGTTTCTACAACAATACGCGCGCGAGGGTTTGATTGGGATCGCCACTTCCTAGTGCATTCTAAAACAGAGGGTATTAGATAGGGTGAGCCGCCAGGATTTGGGGGCTGTTTACACAACGCATTGATTACGAAAAGAATAATGGCTATCACCTAATCGTTTTGGGCCATGCGATAACCTAAAATAGTTAAAGTAGATTGCTTCAAAGTCGGTAGGGCAGGACTAAACTCAATACCCTAATTTGTCCGAAGGTCACTGGCAACAATGACAGGTTTTGCTAGGTTTTCTGTCCACAACAATACGCGCGCGAGGGTTACTGGCTACATCTTTTTTGGGATTATATCCAGGCGCGAGCCAGGGCAACATTAACTGAAAAAATGGCTCACTCACTTCCAACATTCAACGACAGTCGTCCACTTCCTCGCTTCATCCGCAAGGTCTGCTGCGTTCTTGTTGAACGACATGAAACTACCCGTAGAGTATTCAACGTGATGGGTATCGAGGAATGACTTGAGCGTCTGCCCGCTGACTGCGAAATTCACGTTCTGCCCAATCTGGCCGGTGGCTTTTGCCATCTCCAAGTCAGAAAGCTTCGCCGAAACCACCCCAATCACCTCGCCTTTCTTGTTCATGACAGGGCTGCCGCTGGAACCCGGTTGAATCGAGGCCGTAATCTGAATCTGACTGGTATTATTGCCAAGCCCTGTCAGTGCGCTGACAATTCCCGGTGTTAAATTGCCGCCCGCCGACAGCAACGAGTTGAGAGGGAATCCGAACACTGCAATATCATCCCCTTGGCGTAACTTACCGGGATGGGTGTTGATCGCTGCAGTCTCCTTGACCTTGTACGGAACCTGAATCAGTGCAAGATCGTTCACCATGTCAGACGTAGTGACCGTGACGACGCCGTCACGGCCTTCAACACGTATCTCCTTGCATGTGTCGATAACATGGTGGTTGGTGACAGCCTGCCCAAATTTGCTAACGAGGAAGGCTGTTCCGGTGCTCTGTTTGGCTAGTATGCCGGGGGTTGAATTTAGAGTGTCACTGCCACTGACCGAATTGCCCTCTCGAACTAAAATCTGACCCACTTTCCAGCCGGATGAAAGTCGTTGAGCTTCAGCTTTTTCTACAGAAGATAGCCTGCGTTCATATATATCCCGGTTACTAACGGCAACTTTATCACCGTTAACCGCCGCCAAATTAGACCACGCATAAGCAAGTACATTGTCTTTCGGGACACCATTGCCATGGCCATATGACACGCCAAGGTTGTACTGGGCAATTGCATACCCCTGTTCGGCCGCCTTTGTGTACCACTCCACCGCCTTGGCGGCATCCTTCGGGACACCTTCACCATTGGCATACGCCCAACCAAGGCTGATCTGGGCACCTGCATGCCCATGTTCGGCCGCCTTGGTGTACCACTCCACCGCCTTGGCGGCATCCTTCGGGACACCATTGCCATGGCCATATAACACGCCAAGGTTTGCCTGGGCTTCTGTTTGGCCCAGTTCGGCCACCTTCGTGAACCACTCCACTGCCTTGGCAGTATCCTTCGGGACACCTTCACCATTGGCATACGCCCAGGCAAGGTCGAACTGGGCGTCTACTTGGCCCTGTTCGGCCGCCTTGGTGTACCACTCCACCGCCTTGGCAGTATCCTTCGGGACACCCTTACCAGCGCGATACGCCACGCCAAGGGCGTACTGGACAAATGCATCCCCCTGTTCGGCCGCCTTGGTGTACCACTCCACCGCTTTGGCGGCATCCTTCGGGACACCTTCACCATTGGCATACGCCCTGCCAAGGTGTAACTGGGCTTCTGCTTGGCCCTGTTCGGCCGCCTTGGTGTACCACTCCACCGCCTTGGCAGCATCCTTCGGGACACCCTTACCAGCGCGATACGCCACGCCAAGGTTGTACTGGGCAGCTGCATGCCCCTGTTTGGCCGCCTTGGTGTACCACTCCACCGCCTTGGCAGCATCCTTCGGGACACCCTTACCAGCGCGATACGCCACGCCAAGGTTGTACTGGGCAGCTGCATGCCCCTGTTTGGCCGCCTTCGTGTACCACTCCACCGCCTTGGCGGCGTCCTTCGGGACACCTTCACCAGTGTCATACATCACGCCAAGGTTGTGCTGGGCAGCTGCATTCCCCTGTTCGGCCGCCTTAAGCAACGCAGAAAATTCCTGTTCGCTACTGCCTAAAGGCTCAAAATCGTCTGGATTAAAGGCGACCGGGTGAAGTGTGTCTTGAAACGGCTCAAAGGTAACGCCAGACAACCACATTCCCAGTGCCAGCGCACTTCCCATAAATATGAACAGGGTAAATTTGAAACCCGGCCGAACTTTTAAACCATTGAAAAACATCGGAGGTCATCTCCATTTATTGTTGTTTACACACTAAGTCACAGTGTAGCGCTTATCGTCCACTTTTTATCCACTGTATCGGCCCCGAGAGGGTGACAATAAAGTCACAGTGAGCTGCCACACAGACACCTATCTGGAATATATGTCGGAGTTTCTTCAGCAATACGCGCGAAGGTTTATTGGGGGTCAAGCTTGCCAGTAGGACGTTCGCCACGACCTCCAGGTGCTGCGTTAGGTGCTTGACGACCTTTGTGCTATTTGGCCATTATGCCCACTCCACAAAGTGGCTCTACATATAAATTTGGAGGCAAGGATGCTCAGATTAACCCGCCGCGTTGGTGAAGTGGTAATTATCGAAACCCCACAAGGCCCGGTCAGAATTCTATTTGAAGGGCTGAAAGGCAAGTAGTTGAAAATCGGTATTGCAGCACCAAAATCACTCCGCGTAATACGCGAAGAGATACTGGATCGAGACCCGAACATTGACCCCTGGTTAGCGGATTAAGGACCGAGTAGCTAAAGATGATCACGAAGATAAATCTCAGATCATCCAAATAACACTTTCAGCAATGCGCGCATGCGCGATATAAAATTCTTGTTTTCTCAAGGAGTTTAGAAATGTGTTTAAACGATGAATGGTTTCAAGCAATCGAAATTAGGAAGGAAGGTCGTGACAAAGAAGGCGTATCTATATCTGAAGCAGTAAGCTGCCTGTTCGCGTATTATTCTACTGCCTATCCTGTCGGTTCTGAGATGGCGAAATGGATATATCGTAATTGGACAATACAACAAATATATGAACTTCCGCGTACAAGCAGGAAGATACTGTTTGAAATAATTGAGGAATTCCGGAATTATGATAACGATCGGGAATCAAAGGCAAAATCACCAATTGCCGACAAGAATTGGATAGAGTGGATAGTTAAAGCCCTTGAAAACCTTGGCGGCGATGCATACCTGACAGACGTCTACAAAGAAATAGAAAGATTACGACCGGATGGTTTAACGCATCATTGGCAAGCCACTGTACGTAACGTTATCGATGCACATTCGTCTGACTCACCCAATGATGATAACTCGCGCAAAGATTACTTTTACTTCCTACCCGGAATGGAGGGAGGGTATTGTGTTTTAAGGTGATTAAAAGAAAATAATAATTCTTTCAACTTGACTCCTAGTTAGCGAACTAAGGACCGAGCACACCAAAGATAATGGCAAGGAAAGGAGTTCCGGCATGAACACGCGCATCCCCTTGGTAACCGGCCTCGTATTTTTATTGTGCGCGGCGTCTGCCTATCCTTGGAGCAATGGCCAAAGCGGCAACGCCGCGACCAACTTGCCTGAAGAATGTGACTCCCCTCCGTACTCGACCCATGATTGGGTGGCTGAACAAGCATTACTCCTGCTGCCAGCGGAAGAGAGCGCTTGGTTGATACCACATAGGACAACCTACCTCCTTGGGACGGAAGCACCTGACAACGACAACATCCCTCCTGAGTGCGGCACCCCCAATAGCGGCTATGACGACCGGCGCAAGGGCCACAGCGTCGCCTGGGAAGCGGATGGGCGCGGTTTCCACGTGCTCAATGGCGTGAAACAAGACCGTGCGGCAGTTCGAATACTACAAGGCCGCTATCGCATTCCTGGACGGCGACAATGACTCCGCAGCGTACTACCTGGGCGCGATGGCGCACTACATAGGCGATGTTAGCCAGTATGGGCACTCAATACCCGATGAGCAGCACCACAGCGACTATGAGGGCTGGGTGGGCAACCGCACTAAGTCAGCGACCCACGGCATTTTTGAGAGTTACCTCGCCCTGGACGGTTTGGTAAGGCGCACGCCCTATACGGCGGTTAAAAATGGGAGGATTACCATACAATGAAGCGTTATGAGCGGGTTTTGTCTGGCGTACTTGATGGCTCCACTACAGAAAAAGTAGTTCGTATACGAAAGTAAGTTAAAGGTGATTGTATTGTTTGTTGCCCTGCTATGATCTGGGCTGCAATGAAAAAATCTGGTCTGGGATGATACAGTTTTCTGACATACATTGAATGAGGGAGTCGCTATGCGTTGTTTGGCGTTATTATTACTGGTGTTCTCGACATCTCTGTTTGCGGGGCCAGTGTATAAGTGTGTGGACAGTGAAGGGCAAGTCTCCTATTCAGATTCTCATGTTTGTCCAGACAGCCAAGGCTACGCAAAAACAGAACCTGTTCTTACTGTGTCGATCAAGCAGGAAGCGACTGTTGCTGATGCAGGCTTAATTGAATTAAATTTTAATGAAATTCCCCTAGATAGCGTCTTTGATATGCTGGCAGATTATGCAGGTATTCCCTTGATTGTCGTTGCCATTACGGATGATCCAGTAGTCCTTAGAATTAAACCAACACCTTGGTATCAGGTTTTTAATGAGTTGGTAGAAAAGCATAATTTAGCATACCGAAAGGCTTATAACTCAATTTATCTATACGAGAAAAAAGGATTGGGTGAGGCTGTTGTAAATCACCCTGATTTGCTGCGTTGGCACCAAGACTCTTCTGCTTGGAAGCATGTCATTGAACAAGACGTGGCTTTACAAGCAAGCTCGCAGTTTGCGAACACCAGTATTATAGATCGTGTACCATTTGTTGTGAAAAGGGTTAAGCAGATTTTGGGGGAGCCATTAAACACCAATCAAGCAGAGTATGTAGATATTAAGGAATCTTTTTATGCTGGTGGCGATGGAACTGTTGTAGTAAACAAAGGGATCTACAGCGAATATGAAAAACAGGAGCTAAGAAAACAGAATGAGCAGCTTAGAGAAATGAACCAAAGGCATTGGGAGCAGACTCAGAAGGAAAAAACAAAAATCACACGCTGTTTTACTGCCTATAGCTACGATGGATTGACTAGCTCAATAAGGTGTCGTTAAGAGTATTTGTGCCAACGGCACCACTAATTCGTCTTCCCCACGCGAGTGGGGGTGTTTCTACTCAAAGCCCAGCGGGCCGGGTTAAAAGATGGTCTTCCCCGCGCGACTGAGGAAAATTGGGGGTATTTATTGGGGTATACTGAAACGTGAATAAAATATATATCATATTATTCAATAGGTTATATACCTTGTTTGAGTGACGCCGCCCCACCAATAAACAACCCTGCCACGATAGTGGTGGGGTTTTTTATTGGCCAAAGCGCCCCCGTTAGTCCTTCGCCACCACGGTGTCGTAGAGCCCGTAGTGCGACAGACCTTCGTGGCTCTCGATGCCTGTGTAACGCAGCGAGGCATCCTCGTAGCGGCGGAAGGCGAATACGGCCTGGTTCATCTGCTCGGTATTGAACACCTTGAGGCTGACCAGCAGGTGAAAGTCCTGCACCGTCAAGCCCGTCACGGTAAGAAACAAATCCGGTTCCAGCTTGGTGATAACATCCTGAAGCTTGTTCTCCCGGAAATCTGTGAGATACATGAACGCCGGGATGCGGGTGGCGAACTTGATCAGCTTCTCCTGCACCAGCTTGCGCCTGGACTTGTACTCTTTCTCCTCGTCGGAGAGTTCCTTCTTCTCCTTCGCCGACAGTTCCTCGTCCTTGGCCTTGTTCTTGAGTTCCTTGACCTTCTCGCTCTTGTTGATGATGGTCTCGATGATGTTGTCGCCCAGCGCCCGCCAGCCTTCGATACGCTCCACGGCGGCCATGGCATCGGGGTTGTCCATGATGCGGCGCAGCGTGTCGTTGTCCACGTTCACCAGCAGCGCGCTTTCCCATTTGCGCGCCAGCAACGTGGCCGAAGTGCCCGCCATCGCAATGTCGAGAATGCCGCCGGCGTCGATCTGGGTCATGTTGGCGCCGTCGTAGGCCAGCACCGGCAGGAAGGACACCAGGTCCCTGACCGCGTGCTCCGGGTTTGGCTCGCTGGGCGACAGGCCGATGCCGTATTCCGAGAGCTGCCGCAGCGCCCGGGTTGGTGCAAAGTCGAACACGAAGCAGACGGGCTTGAGGATTTCCTCCTCGTTCGGATCGTCGCCGTTGGGATTCCTGATCGACCACAGCGACCGCACGCGGAACGGCGCATAAAAGTAGGTCTCAGGCGACTTGAGGTTGCGCACTACCGCTCTAACACGAAGAAAATCTCGTCTTCGAGTTCATACTTTTCGGCCACTTTTGTTATCAAATCACGCAGATCATTGGCCGAGAAGTGCGTCTCGATGAATACGTCTGGCATCACCTCGGATGCGTTCCTGAGGTTATCCTTCGAGCTAGACACCAAGCGCCCTCCCCCCCTTAGAGAGAAATCTTCGTCCGTCAGAAAGGTTTCAAAAATTGCAGCGTCTAGGTGAGCAAGTTGCTTGCAAACTGTCTCTGCAAGATGCCGCCAACTTGAAACCTGGAAACTATCTCCGCAGATTTCAACATAAACCGGTTTCGAGTGCGTCAGGCTTACGCTGTCGCCGATGGAATAGCGACCGGGGCGAGACTCATCACCCGAGCTGATGGAAGAGGTCAGCGCCGGCCATGCCAGAAAAATACGATCGACAAGCCATGCTTCGCGCTGTTTAAGTGCAGCCTCATTCCAGACTTCGTATCCCGCGATATGGCGATTGATATTCAGGGGCGAGTTTGAAAACCCGTTCTCGCATTCCTTTTTTTCCGTGAAGAGCTTATTCGAGTAAGTCGAATTGTATCCTGTGAGCGTCAGATTAGCTAAGCGGTTTAGCCATGTCTCGTGGACGCTTGCGGCGCCGTCACCAAGCGCGTGTTTCCATGCAGCCGAGAGGGTCTGCGGCAGGATGTGTTCAAGTGAAAGCTTGATGTCGCCGTGGCGAAGCCGCAATAGAAGTTTCGATTCATTAGGCTGGATAGAGTCCTCGATGCAAGCAAAGATGTAGGTGAGCAGACGAGTGACATAGGTCCCCATCGGGTAATTCTCGATCGCGTTACGGACTTCCGCATCGTTCGGAAAAACGCGAGTCCTCCCTTTGCCGCTCAAGAGATACCGCCTGAAGACATCGTCAAACGCACTACCTGGATGCTTTTTCCAGAGTTGTTCCGTCTGCTTGAACCAAGTAGGAATGGCCTTGTTCATCGAACCCGTTCCCATATTGCACAACAAGCGGCGAACGATGAAGATTTCAAGCGCTTTATATAGGCCCAGAAGTTCGTGCTTCGTCAATCCACCGTGGATATAACGAACCAACGAGTCCATTAAGAAGGACATGCGCGGCGCAACCTCGAGATACTGAAAACGGGAGTTGTATTCCCGAAATGCAGAAAAACGGTCATGCGGATCGTCGCCGTATCGGATGAAGCAATAGGCTTCCAGGTAAACAAGCAACTCCTGGTAGTAGGCATCCAGCCGGGCAATAGTGTGCTCGTGCCCGACAAATTTGTCGAAGAAGGTCTTGAAGCGGCTGTAGGTCTGTGCTTCTGCGAAGCTCTCCCCTGCCTTGCATTGAAGAAAATGGCGATAGAAGCCGGTGATATCATCAATCAGTTCATTGCCATCGCGCCGGGTGAGCGTCTTCTCAATACGCGACCAATAGCGGTCATGTGTGTGGCGGCGAGCGCTTTCGCTGTTGAGCATCAACGAGTAGTTGCGGATTTTGTCGCCACTGGATAGCGGAGCACCGGTTGAATTGATGCTTTCGAAGATCAATTGGGGATTGTCATCGTTGGAGTCAATGGCAACGGTGATGATCTCAAACCGTTCGAGGGCACGAATGTAGGTTTCGAGATGGTCACGTTGCAGGAAGTAACGTTTGAACTGGTCGTAGGTTTTCTTCTGGCGGTTGGCCGCTTCGTCGGCGGTCAATGCTTGCCCCTCGAAAAGTTTCTTGAAGACCACGTTGTCTGTCGTGACGGTACGGAGAAGAATTTTGCGGTCTTTTTCGGGGGCGCCGTATTGGTCGTAGAGATACTGGTCTTTGATCTGTTGCGCCGTTATGGTCGACTTCTCGGGATGTTCGCGCAAGATGTGATAAACGGCGACTAGCATCAAAAGCGTGGTAGTCAGTCGCTGCTGCCCATCAATGACAGTGAAGTGATCCGCCTCGGGGACATAGACGACCGTGCCGAAATAATGGTTTCGTGAAGATTCGCGGACATGCTCCACATCATTCAGGAAAGCTCCTACGATCTCCGCATTCCATGTGTAGGGACGCTGAAAATCCGGAATCTGGAAATACTGCGTGGCGCGATAGATGAAATGAAGGATGTTGTTCTTATTTGGCTGCATGTTTTTTACTCCGCCTTGGTTTCAACACGGGCTTTGCCCATGCTATGAAGTTGCATAGCGCCAATGCCGAATACCTGCTTGGTCAAAATGTGATTGACGCGCTCGCCGAGGTCTGGCATTTCGTCCTTCAGCCCCTGTGTGAGGCGGCGGGTGATCTCGCGCAGGAACACGCCCGACTTGGTGCAAGGATCGAGGAACTTCACGGTCTTGTCGGCCCAGAGGTTCGCGCCGTTGTGGCTGGCTGCCCATGCCTCTGCCAGGGTGTCCAGCATCCGGTTGGCAAACTCTGGCGGGGTGAACACCTCGTCGTTCGAGAGGTTGGCGATGCAGGTCAGCACATCCGGGTTGCGCCCGCGCAGGGTGAAGCTGACTTGTCCGGTCATTGGTCAGCGACCGGGTGTTGGGTGGCGGCGCGCTTTTTATCTCTCTGCCCACCCTTCCCTAACCCCTCTCCCCAACCCCTCTCCCGCAAGGGGAGAGGGGCTTCGAGCCGGGAATCGGTGTCCCCCACAAGACGACCGGACCCAGAATCTCCCCTCTCCCCTTGCGGGAGAGGGGCTTCGAGCCGGGGATCGGTGGCCCCCACAGGACGACCGGACCCAGAATCTCCCCTCTCCCCTTGCGGGAGAGGGGCTTCGAGCCGGGGATCGGTGTCCCCCACAGGACGACCGGACCCAGAATCTCCCCTCTCCCCTTGCGGGAGAGGGGCCGGGGGAGAGGGGGGATTGGTCACCGCATCCATGATCGTCGCCAATACGCCGTCCAGATTAGCCATGATCTCGTTATTCCAGAACCGCAGCACCCTGAATCCCTGTTCGTGCAGCCAGGTGTCCCGTCGTTTGTCATGCGGCGCATCGTTGTGTTGTCCGCCATCTGCTTCCACGATCAGCCGCACGCCAAAATGCACGAAATCAACCACGTAGGGGCCAATCGGTTGCTGGGGTCTGAATTTCTCGCCATTTAGCCGATGTGCCCGCAACTGTCGCCACAACCTGTTTTCACTTTCCGTCATTTGCCTTCGCAAGTGCCTGGCGAATTCTTGTTGCTCCATTATCCCTCTCTCCTCCCTAACCCCTCTCCCCAACCCCTCTCCCCAACCCCTCTCCCTCAAGGGGAGAGGGGCTTTGAATCGACGACACCCTTGTCCAAATATACCCTCGGTCGAGCCTGTTAGGTCGATGTTGACCCTATTCAATTTCCCTCCAGCGCAGCCAGCTCAGCCACCGTCATCGGCGGGTAGGTCTTCACCGGTGTGAATATCTCATGCTTACCCAGGTGAGCGAAGAGCGAACCCTCGGCGCTGAAGGCCGACGAACCGGTGAGCACGTCAAAGCGGAAGTCGCGCCGCTGGAACTTGCCCTTGCCGAGGTAGCCCCACTCGGCAAAGGTGATCGGCTGGCCGTCGCGGGTGCGCATGGTCAGCGCGTCACCATGCACGAGGTTTTGCGAGAACACATAGCCGGCAGCGCGATGCAGGTCGTCCGACGCATCGCCGTTCAGGTAGCCGGTGAGGATTTCCAGCATGTTCGCCCGGCACTCGGCGATGTTGTCCGCCAGCAGCTCGATGCCATAGATGCACATCAGCGCGAGCAGCGCATAGTGCCGCCGCTCGAAGTCCGACTTGCCGTACTTGAGTTCGACCGCGGCGAGCTTGCGCTGCAGGACGCGCACGAGGAAATTGCCACTCCCGCACGCCGGTTCCAGAAAGCGGGAGTCGATGCGCTCGGATTCTTCCTTCACAAGGTCGAGCATGGCCTCGACCATCCATGCGGGGGTGAACACCTCCCCGTGATCGGCGACCCGTTGTTTTGTCTTCACCAGACTTGCGTTGCCATTGGCGCCCGTACTCATACCTTGCGCTCCATCGGCTACTGGTTGAGCGCGTGGCGAATCACTCGCACCGGGTGCAGCGGTGTTCTTCTTACCCGTGGTCTTGTTTATCGCCGTCACTCTTTTTTCTCTCTTTTGCCCGCATTTTTTCTTCCACTGGCTGCTGGCGCCCTTCATCCAGGCGCGAATCCTTTTAAGCGCGAATCCTTTTTGGGGATCGCGGTGTCATTGCGCCCCCTCTTATTGGCCTACCAGGCAAGGTTAAAGTGGTCGATTCAGTGGTGGTCACGGCTTCCTTGCCAGGTACTGCTGATACATTGCAATGTACCTTAGCGCCCCAAACAAGCCAATGGCATTAGAACACAACAGCTCAGGATGAACACATGGCCCGGCACTACTTCCCATAGGCTTCGACATCATAGGCGTCAATGTCGACCTGCCAGTACAGCACGCGCCCCTTCAGCCTCATGAATTTCGGTCCTATGCCTTCGCTGCGCCAGCGTTCAAGGCAGGCCTCGCTGAGATCCCCGCGGGCGGCCAGTTGTTTCTGGTTGAGGTGAGCGACTTCCATTTTGGTCTCCTTGCGAATGCCTTGGCTGGCGTCCATGAAGGCGCTGTTTGGCGCGCGAGCCAAGCGATTCCCAAGCGGATTGACTATGCGTCGTCCTGGGGCAATGGAAGATCGAGATCTACCGAGACGCTTCCGACCAGCGATTGGGCGCGTCGCGCCAGTTCGGCAGTGATGGGCTGCAACTGTTCAGGGTGCGCAATGATGTCCTGATCAAGTAGATCCAGAATGGCCTCCTCGACTGCACTGACGGCAACAGTCTCATCGTCGTTGACATCTTTCTTCATGGGCGTTCCCCCGTTGGAGCATCATCCAATACATAGCTTGTGCTGCGCCCACCCGCATTCGATTTCCGCAGCACGCCCCGCGCAAGCAGGTCGCTGATGTCGCGCAGGGCCGTGTCCGGCGAGCACTTGGCAATGGCCGCCCACTTGCTGCTGGTGAGCTTGCCTTCGAAACCGTCGAGCAGCTGGTTCAGCAACTTCACCTGCCGCTCGTTGAGTGGTGTGGTCGCCCAGCGCTGCCAGAACCGCGCCTTGCTCAGCACGGCGTCGAGTGTGTGTTGCGCCTGATCGACGGCGCGATGCAGAGTGTCGAGGAACCACGCGAGCCACTCGGTGACGTCCATCGACCTTTTTTGCGTCCGCTCCAGGATGTCGTAGTAGGCCTTGCGTTCGCGCTGGATCTGCGCCGACAGGCTGTAGAAGCGCTGGGGGCTGCCATCCGCACGGGCCAGGAACAGGTCGCCAATGGCCCGGGCCATACGACCATTGCCGTCGTCGAACGGGTGCAAGGAGACGAACCACAGGTGGCCAAGCCCGGCCTTGAGCAGCGGCGGGTCGTTCGATGCGCCATTCAGCCAGTCGATCAAGCGGCTGGTTTCGGACTCAAGGCGCTCGGCGGGCGGCGCCTCGAAATGCACGTTCTGGCGCCCGATGGGGCCAGACACCACCTGCATCGGACCGCTGGCATCGTCACGCCAGCCGCCAACTTTGATCCTAGAAAGGCCGGAGTAGCCGGTGGGAAACAGCGCGGCATGCCAGCCGAACAGCCGCTCACGCGACACTGGCGCATGGCAGTTGGCGGTGGCGTCGACCACCATCTCGACCACGCCTTCGACGTTTCGGTCCACCGGAGCCAGGGCGCCGATATCGACTCCCAATCGGCGGGCGATGGACGAGCGCACGGACTCGACATTGAGCTGCTCGCCCTCGATTTCGCTGGTCTTGACCACGTCCTCGGTGAGCGCGGCCAGGCTGGCCTGATCGCGCAGCGCCATGCCCACGTCGGCCAGACGCCCCATTAAGAGCCCTTGGGCGCGACTGACCTCGGCCATAGGGCCAGCCAAGGCCGCCAGGTCGAAGCGCCAGTTCGGCCAGTCATGGGCCTGCCAGATGTAGTTGTAATCGCCGCTATTCATGCGGAGATTATGACCCGCAATCTCCGCATGCGCAAGCTATTCGCCGCACATCGTGCGGTGATAGAGGTGGCCATTCGCCGCATGGGCGGGCCTCTTGGCGCCGGAATGGGTGTAAATGGGTGTGCTTTTGGTTGCCTGCCTGGCAAGACCTTATCCGTTTCGGATATTGCGATTATTCGTTTATTTCGGTTATACTCCCTACCATGATGCTGTTTGAAGCTCCCAGGAGGCTGCCATGACCACACGCTCTCCCACCCATTCGTTGCCCACGGCCGAAGAAATTGCCATCGCTCGCGAGAGCGGTCGGGCGCTGTCCGCCTTCTTGCAGACCCGTGCGGAAACCCAGCAGATCGAGATCTTCGACGACAAGGGTGCGTCCCACCCGGTCCGCGTCCCGGTGTCGGCGCTGCGGCTGCTCGTGGACGTCCTGACCGAAATCGGTGAGGGCAACGCGGTCAGCATCATCCCGATCCACGCCGAACTGACGACCCAGGACGCAGCGGACGTGCTGAACGTTTCGCGACCCTTCCTCGTGCAGTTGCTGGAGCGCGGCGAGATTCCGTTCCACAAGATCGGCACGCACCGTCGCGTCCGCTACCAGGATGTGATCGCGTACAAGGAGCGGATCGACGCTGAGCGCAGCAAGGCCCTCGATGCGCTGGTCGAGCAAGCCCAGGCGCTCAAGATGGGGTACGAATGAATGAGTTCGAACTTCACCGTCATCTACGACGCGTGCGTGCTCTACCCGGCACCGCTGCGCGACCTGCTGATGCGCCTGGCACTAACCGATCTGTACCGGGCGGGCGCGTTGGACGGACATGATCCACGACGAGTGGACGCGTAACGTCCTGAAGCAGCGCCCAGATCTGAAGGCCGAAGACCTGGAGCGGACGCGGTCGCTGATGAACGCCCACGTCCGCGACAGCCTGGTGACCGGCTTCGAGCATCTGATCCCGTCGGTCGAGCTGCCGGAGCCCGATGACCGGCATGTGGTGGCCGCTGCCATTCACGGCGGCGCGAGCTTGATCGTGACCTTCAACCTGAAGGATTTCCCTCCAGAACGGCTCAAGCCCTACAACCTGACCGCCCAGCACCCGGACGACTTCATCTTTGATCTACTGGATCTGCACGCCGCCCGGGTTTGCGAAGCGGCTGCCAACCATCGCCGATCGCTGAAGAACCCACCCAAGTCGGTTGATGAGTACCTGGACACGCTGCTCAAGCAGGGACTGACGCAGACCGTCGGCCAGTTGCGGGAGTGGAAGGTAGCGATCTGACGGACGCGGGTTCGATTCCGCTTTTTTTAATAAGAAGGGGGAGTTGAACTGGCCCCGGAAAGCAGACGAGGTTGAGAAGCCTCTTCGGCTACCAATCAGGGCGAAAAACCCGCTTGATCGTCCACGGCCGAAGGGCGTATTGGCGCGCTTTTCGATCAAGTTCGCACGGGTTCGCAGCAACCCGAAGCGCTTCGATTCCGTACTTTCAATAGTCGTTTGATGCGGGGTACCATCCCACCACCAATTACTAACCCCGCCACCGCAAGGTGGCGGGCTGCGGACAAAAAATTGGCTTGAGCGTCCATATCCGAATGGCGTGCGGGCGGCTTTTTCCATCCATTTCGCAAGCATTGGCGGCGGCCTGGACAGCGGCGAATTGCCCCATGGGGTCATGCTCGGTAGAATGCGCGTTGTCACCACCGCTCCTGGACACCCGCCGCTGTGAGTTCCGCGCCTGAGCACGACAACGGCACACTCCCATGTACGCCGGGCACTTGAACGCCGTTGTATCCCCCTACTGAGGCGGGTCACTTTTCCTTCGCTGTTTCGCCGCTGGGGCAGGCACTTTGGCGATGGCAACTCTGCCCCCTGCCGACTATCTGGTCGGCCTCAACCACGGAACAGAAATTTTGATGCACTCCATAAAACGGGACTGGTTCGCCAACGTCCGCAACGACTTGCTGGCAGGCCTCGTGGTCGCGCTGGCGCTAATTCCCGAAGCAATTGCCTTCTCGATCATCGCCGGTGTTGATCCTAAAGTCGGCCTCTACGCCTCTTTCTGTATCGCAGTGGTAATCGCTTTCGTGGGCGGTCGACCGGGTATGATCTCGGCCGCCACCGGCGCCATGGCGTTGCTGATGGTGACACTGGTCAAGGATCACGGTCTCCAGTACCTGCTTGCCGCAACCGTACTTACGGGTGTGCTTCAGATCATTGCCGGTTGGGTGCGCCTCGGCGCGCTGATGCGCTTTGTCTCCCGCTCGGTGGTGACAGGCTTCGTGAATGCGCTGGCCATCCTGATCTTCCTGGCACAGTTGCCGGAACTCACTAACGTCACCTGGCACGTCTACGCCATGACCGCCGCGGGACTGACTATCATTTATGGCTTTCCCTACATTACCAAAGCGATTCCCTCGCCACTGGTGACTATTGTGGCGTTGACCGCCGCGGCGATGTTTATCGATCTGGACATCCGCACCGTGGGCGACATGGGCGCGCTACCCGACACGCTACCGGTGTTCCTTATTCCCGATATCCCGCTGAACTTCGCGACGCTGGTGATTATCTTCCCGTACGCGCTAACTCTGATGGTGGTAGGCCTGCTCGAATCCCTGATGACCGCGACAATCGTCGACGATCTGACTGACACCAGGAGCGACAAAAACCGCGAATGCGTGGGCCAGGGCGTTGCCAATATCGCCAGCGGTTTCATTGGCGGCATGGCCGGTTGCGCCATGATTGGCCAGTCGGTGATCAACGTGAAATCAGGCGGGCGCGGGCGCTTGTCGACACTTTGTGCAGGCGTTTTCCTGCTGTTAATGGTGGTATTTCTGGGCGAGTGGGTTAGTCAAATTCCCATGGCTGCCCTCGTCGCCGTCATGATTATGGTAGCCATCGGCACCTTCAATTGGGGCTCCATTAGAAATCTGCGCGAGCACCCGAAAAGCTCCAGTGTGGTAATGCTGGCCACGGTCGTGGTCACGGTTGCCACCCACGATCTGGCCATGGGCGTACTCACCGGGGTGCTGCTTTCGGGTTTCTTCTTTGCACACAAGGTGGGGCAGATTCTGCGCGTCCGTTCACTCGCGGAAGACGAGGGGCGCACTCGCACCTATAGGGTATTCGGACAGGTGTTTTTCGCCAGTGCTGATCGTTTCACTGACGTTTTCGACTATAAGGAAGTGATTGAAAAGGTGCGCATCGACGTGAGCCGGGCTCACTTCTGGGACATCACCGCCGTGAGCGCGCTGGACAAAGTGGTGCTGAAATTTCGCCGCGAAGGTACCGACGTCGAGGTGCTTGGTCTGAATGAGGCCAGCGCCACCCTGGTGGACAAGTTCGCCGTGCATGACAAGGACGTTGCCGACGACATTCTCATGGGCCATTAAGGAGCGCCAATATGAACGACGAGAACAAAGTCCTGGCCTGTGTCGATCAGTCGCGCTTTGCGGACTATGTGGCCGATTACGCCGCATGGGCGGCGCAACGCATGAGTGCGCCACTTGAGTTGCTGCATATCATCGATCGCCATCCCGAAACCGCGAGCACTCAGGATCACAGTGGCACCATTGGCATCGACGCTCAGGAGCAACTGCTAAGCGTGCTATCCAATGCGGACGAGTCGCACAGTAAAGCCGCGCGCGAGCAGGGTCGGCTCTTTCTGAATCGGCTACGGGAGCGCGCCGTTGCCGCTGGCGTGCAATCGCCGGATATTCGTCAACGTTACGGACAACTGGAAGAAACACTCGCGGAACAAGAGGACGATGTGCGCCTCTTCGTGCTGGGTCGGCGCGGCGAATCAGCGGAACACACGCAGCGCGACCTGGGTCGTCACGTCGAGCGCGTGGTGCGCGCCCTGCATAAACCGATTCTGGCGATCACCGAGGGGTTCACCGAACCACGCCGCGTGATGATTGCCTTCGATGGCGAAATTGTTACCCGCCGAGGCGTCGAGATGGTCGCGTCAAGCCCGCTCTTCAAAGGCCTCCCGGTGCATCTATTGATGTCCGGCAAGGAAAACCAGGATGCTTCAAAGGAACTTGAGTGGGCAAAAAAAACCCTGGAGTCCGCGGGTTTCGATGCCCCGATGTCCCACATGCCGGGGGATGCGGAACGGGTTATAGCCCGGGCCGTAAAGGATCAGGGCATCGATATTCTAATCATGGGAGCATACAGCCATGCGCCGCTGCGCAGCCTGCTGTTTGGCAGTAAAACCACGGACCTGCTGCGTGCGGCGACCATTCCCACCCTGCTCCTTCGTTAATGGCAAGCAGGAAGATGGCCAGCACACCCTGGAACAGATCGAAGAACAACGGCGCCATAGACGACAAACCATCTGGCCCCGCCAGCCCGGCCAATCAGCAAGCCTCCAATTGACAACAGGATGCCTTTGCCTAAAAAACTTTGTGGACGACCGAACCCCAGTCGCTGCGCTGCGACCAACCCCGGGCAAGGACGATCCCCCCCAGAATTGCCGGTATTTCCAGCAACACCAGCAACAACGGCAGGAGCTCTTCAAAAACAACGGCAGGTACTCTTCAAAAATAATATCGCGCATGGCGAAATATATCACCGCCACAGCGTAGGTGCCCAACCTCACCGATCCATAGTGAGCGGCAATTGGCGGCATCTGCCTGCTTGAAACGCCCTGCGTAGTGTAAAATCGGGAGACCAGAGAAAGACCGGCGCAAATGCTGCGTCAGGGGACAGCCGTAGACAAACACAATCGCCCACGCCTGCTAAAAATTGTCTGTTTATTCTCTGGTTGCGTGGGCGTTGGCTCGTATGTCATTTTTTTTGTTGATCACCGAGATACGACATCACTTTCGCAGGGACTGCCGGTATGCCAGAATAATGCCGCTTGACGCAATGTCCCTGGGAAACCGCACATGCAGCATATTCTCGTTATCTGGAATTACGACAACCCGCAACATTCTGTCCTCAACTCAGTCCTCGACAAGGCTATTGCGATGGCGGTGCCGTTTGGCGCGAAAATCAGTATGGCTGTTTTTGGTGCGCCACGACCCGGCAGAGAAGCCAGGGAGTCTGTTCAGGCAATTATCGCCGCAGCCCTTGCGCGCCAGCCCGCGCCAAAGCTCAAAGTCAGCATTGAGTTTGTCGCTCACCCGGACATTGCCGAATGGACTTCGCAAACGGTAGCATCCCGCGCTATTGCGCTGGTGATAAAAACCGGGGATTACTCCAGGAAGGTATTCCACACGCCGACCGACTGGAAACTAATTCGTCAGCTCACCTGTCCGCTGTTGATCTGTTCACCCAAAAAATGGAAAAGCAAGCCGTGCATACTGGCCACGGTGGATGTCGCGAGCCGCAACGCACTACAGCAAACCATCAACGGCAAGGTGCTGGATATGGCACAACAATTGGCCGTCGCTGGCCACAGCAAATTACACGTTGCCTACACGATTGCAATCGCCAAAGCACTCGACGCGCTAGTGATTACAGAGCCACCGGAAGTGATGAGAAAAAAAGGGGTTGCCGCCACCAAAAAACTGCATAACGTCCTTGAACAACACGGCACCAGCGCGGATGCAGCCCACGTTACGGCTGGCGATCCGGTGAAGGAAATTGCCAGTATCGCCAAAAAAATCAAGGCGGAACTGGTCATCATGGGCAGCGTGGGCCGCAAGGGTGTCAAAGGCAAATTGCTGGGTAATACCGCAGAGAACATTATCAAAAATCTGCGCACGGACTTGCTCATTATCAAACCCTGAAAAAACCAGCGCTAATTAATCTACCGGCACAGCGGAACCTGACATTACGGACATAATTTTCACAACACGTCGCTTCACCCCCTCGCACGCCGCGCCCGGCGAATCACCGGCGCCAGTGCAATGAGTCATCGCGCGCACCTGTTTTCCCTGCGCTTCGCCCACGCGTTGCGCGAAACTATAGCGGAAAAATCCTATCGACTCCCCGCCCTGTACAAGGATGTGGTGGCGGGCATTACCGTGGGCATTATTGCCATTCCGCTCGCCATGGCGCTCGCGATAGCAAGCGGTGTGGCACCGCAATATGGGTTGTACACGGCGGTTATCGCTGGATTTATTATCCCCCTCAGCGGTGGTTCGCGATATAGCGTATCCGGCCCGACCGCCGCCTTCGTGGTAATTTTGTATCCCGTCGTCCAACAATACGGACTGGCGGGTTTAATGATCACCACAATGTTGGCCGGTGCACTGCTTATCATGATGTCGGTGCTGCGTATGGGGCGCTATATCGAATATATTCCGGCGTCGGTTACCCTCGGATTTACTGCCGGCATTGCGGTGGTTATCGCAACCATGCAGATCAAGGACTTCTTTGGTCTGACGCTCACCATGCCAGAGCATTTTATCGACAAGGTGGCCGCGTTGGTCGCGGCTATCCCAACGCTGTCGCCCTGGACACTAATCACCGGGCTTAGCACCCTGGCTGTTCTCCAGTTGTGGCCGTATCTCAAAACGTCGATATCCGCCTATTTGCCCGCCGTGCTGGCTGGCGGCGTGGTGGCGTTCGTCCTGGATCAACAGGGGCATGCCGTTGCGACCATTAATTCAACATTCAGTTTTGTTCTCCCCGACGGAACCAGCGGATTGGGTATTCCACCATTATTGCCGGATTTTCAGTGGCCCTGGTTACGCAGCCAGCCCGGCGAGCTGCCACTGGTGTTCAGTTGGCCCCTCGCACAGGATCTACTGGCCAGCGCATTTGCGATAGCCATGCTTGGCGCCATCGAGTCACTGCTGTGTGCGGTCGTGTTGGATGGCATGACAGGCACCCGCCACAGCGCCAACAGCGAGCTGTTTGGGCAAGGACTCGGCAATATCATCGCGCCGCTGTTTGGCGGCATCACTGCAACCGCGGCAATTGCCCGCTCCGCAGCCAACTTCAGGGCAGGTGCGCAGTCGCCGGTTGCGTCGATGGTGCACGCGGTGGTCGTCCTGCTATCGTTGATTTTCCTGACTCGCTTGCTGGGTTATTTACCCATGGCAAGTATGGCCGCCCTGCTTTTGATGGTGGCGTGGAACATGAGCGAAGCGCCCAAAGCCGTGCAACTGATACGCACCGCACCGGGGAGCGACATTGCGGTGTTTTTCACCTGCTTTAGCCTCACTGTTCTATTCGACATGGTGATCGCCATCACCGCAGGTATCGTTCTGTCGTCATTGTTGTTTATGAAACAGATTGCCGAAATGACCACCGTGCGCGATGTCACCGAAAATAAAAAACTGATCGACGTGGAAGTGCCATCCAACTGGCAGATTTTCAAGATCAACGGCCCGCTGTTCTTTGCGGCGGCAGACCGCATTTTTGGCGAGCTTGCATTGCACTGCGAAAACAAACGGGGACTGGTTCTGTATCTCGATGGCGTGTCGCTTCTCGATGCCGGTGGCGTCGCCGCGTTAACCAAATTCCTGTCAAAATGTCGCGCATCGGGCACGCTGGTGTTATTGGCCGACTTACAGTTCCAACCACTAAAAACCCTGGCGCGTGCGGGCTTTAAACCCGAAGTCGGGGTTTGCGCAATCTACCCGACACTTGCCGACGCGCTGCTGTACTTGTCCGATCCGAACCCTCACTGACTGACAATCGCCGCGCTGGTTGGCAGACCAGTTAACCAGCGACTTAACCACCGACTTAACCAGCGACTGTCCCGAAAAAAATCGAGAGACCACCCCTGGCAGAAAAATCCGTGTGTTATTCCACCACCATCCGCAAGCGCAGACCGTCCGCGCCGTGGTCGTAGTATTTCGGTAGCCCTTGATAGTGCTGAAAACCGAGGCGTCGATAAAAATTAATGGCGCGCTGGTTGTCGGCACGCACCTCCAGACTAATTACGACACAGCCACGGCGTACGGCCTCCATCCGCAATTTCGCCATCAGTTGTTGCGCGAGACCACCACCCCTGAATTGCGCGGCGACCGCCAGCCCATAACAGCGACAGACGCGTGAATTACGTCGGTACAGTCCAATCGCGTAACCGACAATCGCCTGGTGTACCTCGGCCACCAGAAAATGCCCGTTGGCCCGCGTCAACAACCAGTGAAATTGACGGCGGCTAAACTGATCATCGTTAAATGTATTTTTTTCCAGAGCAGCAAGAGCCGGGAGGTCCTGTACATCGCCGATGCGAATGCGCGGCTTGCCAGCAACCTGCATGTCGATCAGTGAGTCCGACCGCGGGCTTCGAGACGGCGCACGAACTCGTCGAGAATAATGCGGTAGAGATCATCGCCCAGATAAGCGTCTTCCACACCTTTATCGATATTAGGGTTATCGTTTACCTCGATCACTACTACCGCGTTCTGCGTCGCCTTGAGATCGACCCCATATAAACTATTACCGATCAGAGACGCGGCCTTCAGCGCTGCCTTAAGTACCGACCGCGGCACCTTGTGTACGGCTACTGTTTCAAATCCACCGGATTTCACGCTGTCGGCCTGATGGTTGTATATCTGCCAGTGTCCCCTCGCCATCAGGTATTTACAGGCGTACAGGGCGCGCCCGTTGAGCACGCCTATGCGCCAGTCGAATTCGGTGGGAATGTATTCCTGCACGATAATCACGGATGACTGGGCAAACAATTCATCCGTCGCAACCTTGAATTCATCGGCATTGCTGGTTTTAACAATGCCCACCGAGAATGAACCGTCGGGAATCTTGAGCACCAGCGGCGCGCCCAGCTGCTCCACCAGCGCCTCGTAACTAAGCGGACTACCACTGAACAGCATGATGGATTTCGGTACTGCCACCCGGTTCGACGTTAACAGTTCGTGTAGAAATACTTTATTGGTACATTTGATAATCGAATCGGGATCATCGATCACCGGCATATTGTGCCGCGCCGCCAACTGCGCAAATGCGTAGGTCGCATGATTGACAGCCGTGGTTTGGCGAATAAACAGCGCGTCGTATTCAAGCAATCGGTTTATCTCCTGGGAACCAATCATATCGACATCCATGTTCAACAATTTTGCCTGTTGCACAAATTTCTGCAGCGCGCCCTTGTTGCTTGGCGGCATAGGTTCTTCGGGATCGACCAGAATCGCCAAATCGAAACGGGATGATTTACCGGAACGCGGGGTGCGCCAGATTTTTTTACTGAAACCATCCAGCGCCTCGGAAAACTCGTCCTGCTCCTTATCGCTAAGACCCTGTAATTTACCCAGGCGGACGGCGCTTATTTGCCAGTTGAGTTGACGGTCAAACTCCACCTCAAGAATCGGTGCCGAAAATGCCTCAAACATTTTTCGGGCCAACTTTTGTAGCTCGGGAATACGCGTTTTTCCAAAAAATATTTTAACTGAGAAACGACCTTCGCCCTGCAGCATCGCGCCGTCCAGGTAGCGTTGCACCCTGGTGAGCACATCGGCATTGAGCTTGATCATGGCGCCGCTCGCCACCTCGTTGATGGTGCGCACCGACGGTATGATTCTTTGGCCCCTGGCCTGGGCCAATAACGAACAGTAATAGCCCTCGCTGCGGTAGCTGAAATCCGGGCACAGGTTGTAGATCTGACCATCTGCGCGGCGGTAATCTGGCGTCGACAGATAGCTCTGGGCGGTGATCACCTGTTCGGTGCTGAAATAAGGTGCCCAGGTAGCGAGATTATCGACCACGACGTAGAGGTTAGACATCGCGGTTATGCCAGCGCCACGATCTTGCCAAGGCCGCGCGCAACCAGCTCGGATTTAACCATGGATCGAATCTCCTTTTCGTGCTCCAGCATCAGGGCCTTCTCCAATATGGTGGCGGCATCATCAAACGCAATCGAACGAATAAGCCATTTTATCTTGGGTAAGTTATAGGCGCTCATGCTCAGGGTATCGATGCCCATGCCTAGCAACAACAGCGCCGCCAGCGGATCGGCGGCCATTTCACCACACAAACTGACTGGCAGGTTGAGGCGCTTGGCCGTCTGAATAATATGGTACACCTGATGCAGTACGGCCGGGTGCAGATTATCAAACATGCCCGACACACGGGGGTTATTGCGATCTACTGCCAGTAGATATTGCGCCAGATCGTTGGAGCCGATCGAGATAAAATCAATCCTGTGGGCCAGAAAGGGGAGCAAGGTGATGGCCCCAGGCACTTCTACCATAATACCAATCCTGGGCACTGCGACGCGGTACCCTTCCGACTGCAGCTGGCCCAGCGCATCCACGAGAATTTCCCGAAAACTGGTTACTTCGTCGACCCGACTCACCATGGGCAACAGTATGTGCAGGTTGTCGAGCCCCACCGAGGCGCGCAACATGGCTCGCACCTGAGTCATAAATATCGCGGCATTATCCAGTGTAAAGCGAATTCCGCGCCACCCCAGACAGGGATTTTCTTCCTTAAAAGAATAATACGGCAGGGCCTTGTCCCCACCGATATCCAGGGTACGAATATAAACGGGCTTATTGCGATACGCTTCCAGCACGTGCCGATAAACGGAACACTGCTCATCTTCGGTCGGAAAATTATCGTGTATCATAAACGGAATTTCAGAGCGATACAGTCCCACGCCCTGCGCGCCGCGCAGCAGACCCGGCGATATGTCCGCCATCAGCCCGGTATTGGTGTACAGCTTTATGGAGATCCCATCCAGGGTAACCGCTGGCTCGTCTTTCAAATGTTCCAGTTCGCGCAGCAGGTTGCGCTCCCGGTCGCGCACCCCGCGATACTCGGCCACCAGCGCTTCGGGGGCATTAAACACCACCTCCCCCTGATAACCGTCAACGATCGCCGGCGCGCCTTCCTCCAGCCCTTTTATCTCCCCCGTACCCATGACAGCGGCGATACCCAACGCGTTGGCCAGCACCGCGGTGTGCGACAAGGACGACCCGGAGGTACACACAATGCCGACCACCTGCTCGGTGCGGTAACGAGCCAGGTCCGTGATGCTGATCAGGTCGCCCACCAGGATCAGGTCGGTGGCAGCGGTAGGCACGAACGTCTTACCCGCCAGCTTGTTATACAGCTTGCTTCCTATGTTACGAATATCTTCGCCGCGCGCCCGAAAATAGGGATCCTCCATGGTCTCAAATTGCAACGCGTACTTATCGACTACGCTGCGAATCGCACCCGGCGCCCAGTTGCCCTGACGAACCTCCGTTTCGATATCGCCAATCAGATTACTGTTATCCAGCAACATACGATACACGGCAAAAATTTCCGCAACATCCCCCGGCAGACTGGCGGACAAGCTCGCCGCGCCCTCCTCCAATTCGTGCCGGGTAAGCCGCAAAGCCTCGCGAAATGCAGTGATTTCCAGATCAATGTTGTCGGTTTTACAGTCGGGTACGGTGCCAAACCCACCGTCGGCAATCAGATGCAGCTTGCCAATCCCAATACCGGCCGCGCCCCTGACGCCCGCCACGCGTTTTACCCCAGATACCCGGGCGGGTGTGGCGGCATGATCCTGTTGCGCAACTATTTGCTGGGAAATACCGGCCAACTGCGCGGCCATAGTGATTAAAAAGGCTTCTTCATCATCCGTAAACTTGCGGCGCCGTTTTTGCTGTACCACCAGCACACCGACCAGCTGGCGCATGTTGATCAACGGCACACACATAAATCCGCGGTAGGATTCTTCGCCGGTTTCGGGAAAATATTTATATTTTTCGTGGGTCAACGCGTTTTCCACATTGAGCGGATGGCGGGTCAAAGCAGTAGTGCCCACCAGCCCAACGCCAATTTTCATACGCACCTTGCCCACCGATTCGGATGCCAGACCCTGCGTCGCCACCAAGACCAGCTCGTCGTCGCCCTCGGCCAGATAAAGGCTACACACGTCCACTCTCATGGCGGCCTGAATTTCCGTAACCAACGTTGCGGTTTGTTGGTCGGGTGTCGGGGCCGTGGCGATCTTCTGAACAATTTTCTTCAGGGTAATCAGTGAATTTTTCATGGAGTAAACAACCTTCCCGCGCGGCCGATCAAGTGTCCCAGAGGAAGGCCATTCATGCAGCGCAAGAATGGTGTGTTGTCGCTCTCGACATAGAAAGGGTTGCTCCTCCAAAACGTTCTGATGCCTGCGGACACTGGGCAAATAAACGGCCCGATTGGCGATGATTTAAGGGGCTATCCGCGGGAAAAGCAATCACTTTTTTTCTAATGTTGCGCTCGTTGCATAACAACTGCGCAGAAAAACAACATTAGACAAATTGATCGGTGTTCGGTAAATCCTCCCCGGCGTTATAATGGTCGGCCAGGTTAGGCTGCTGTTGCGAACAACCAGAGTGCGCAAATTTCTGCGCCGCTGTGCAAGGACTCCCCGGACATGAAGATACGCGCTGTTTTATGGGATTTTGGCGGGGTGCTCACCACATCGCCTTTCGACGCATTCAATCGTTTTGAAGAACAACGGGGTTATCCGCGAGATTTCATCCGCTCGATTAACGCCACCAATCCCGACCGCAATGCCTGGGCACGGCTGGAGGCGAATCGAATTTCGGCGCAGGAGTTTGACCACGCCTTCAGGGACGAATCGAGCGCCGCTGGCCATGCCATTCGCGGTGCGGACGTACTGGGGCTTCTGGATGGAGATGTGCGTCCACGCATGGTACAGGTGCTGGAGCGCGTGAAACAGGACTTCCGGGTTGCCTGTCTCACCAACAATATAAGACCCCGCAACCACCCGAGTAACGACGCTGACACGCCACGGGCCCACGCGGTCGATGCGGTGATGAATTTATTCGAGTATGTCCTCGAATCGAGCGTCGAGGGTATGCGCAAACCAGAAACCCGATTCTACCAACTGGCCTGTAGTCGCCTGCAGGTTGAGCCGACGGAAGTAGTCTACCTCGACGACCTGGGCATCAACCTGAAACCCGCGCGAGCCCTGGGTATGACCACGATCAAGGTTGTCTCCGAACAGCAGGCCATTGACGACCTTGGGCACGCGCTCGGCGTCAACTTCTAGCCTGTGTGCTCTCCGTACGCACCGGCTTCCGGGGACACGGATAGTGAATCGCCCGCTAGTCCTTGCACTCCCCGTAATTGCATTCCGGATTGGTGATGGGATCGTGGCAGGTAAACCCATTTTTACAGGAGCTGATAAAGGACGGTCCGCAAGCATTGGCATACACCGTATCGCCGAGCATGCCGCACTTCTTGCCGCGGGCTGCGTCCGTCGGCGCCACCAGACGCCCTGGGGCCGCATCTTTTTTCCCCGCGGTGATCACCTGGACTCGCTCTTCCGCAGCAGCGGGGGCTGCCCTGTTTTCGGTAGCCAATGTGCTCAGGGTATACGGCACAAATAACAACGTTATAACCACTGCAATAATTGATTTCATGACAGGCACCTCTGTTGTGCAAAGATGATTTGACAGACACCAGGATGGGTAAACTACCAGCGTTTTCTAAACATAGTTGACGATTTCCAGTCCGTCAAATCGATGCGCCTGTATGACGCCCTTTTTTATACTGTACTTTTTATACTGTAGTTTACGGAGCAAGCATGACGAGGTAGCTTGGCGATGACGATGAACACAGGTTTTCCTGTACATCTCACCTGGCTACTGCAAATCGCGAGGCTGCGTGGCGCTGTGTCCTGATCCAACGTCAGCACAGTCGTTGGATTACCATTCGCATTAGTTGCAGCCTATAAAATTAGTTACAGTCTATAAAATAGTGCCCATGCGCAGGGCCGCGTCGAGACGGATGACTTCACCATTTAACATCGCGTTTTCGACAATGTGGCACACCAGTTGTGCAAACTCCGATGGAGCGCCAGCCCGTTTTGGAAAAGGCACATCGGCCAACAGGCGCGCAAAGCCTTCTGCACCGGTTTCCGCGCGGGCCAACGGTGTGTCGAACACCCCCGGGCACACGGTCACCACCCGAATGCCGTAAGGCGCGAGATCCCGCGCCATGGGCAACGTCATACCGATAACGCCGGCCTTGGATGCCGCATAGGCCGTGTTGCCCACCGGTCCGTCGAAACCAAAAATTGACGCGACATTGACAAACACCCCCCGCTCGCCATCCTCGGTCACAGGGTCCAGGGCGCTCATCTCCGCGGCCACCAGTCGACACATGTCGAAGGTGCCGGTGAGATTGGTATTCACCACGCGCAAAAAGCTGTCCAGTGGATGGGGACCTTTACTGCTGGTGATCTTGCGGCCAATCGCCGTGCCAGCGGCGTTAATCAGGATACGCGGCGGACCGTAAATTTCCAGCGTCTGGGCAACCGCGCTGACAACACTGTCTGCATCGGTAACGTCCACTTCCACAGCTAGCGCATCTAATTCGGCGGCCACTTCACGGGCCAATGTTATATTGCGATCGAGCACCGCCACGCGCGCACCGCGGGCGGCCAGCAACCGCGCCGTGGCCGCACCCAGACCCGACGCGCCGCCGGTAACAATCGCCACTTGATTTTTTATCTCCATAACCACATCCAGTTATTTGTTCAGGCCCCGCGTAATGCTGCCCGAGTTTGCGAGCGTAACGGCGAGCGTAATGGCGCGCGAATCGGATCGGTTTTTATACCGCCCGGATCGCGCCGTCCAGCCGTATGACTTCCCCATTCAACATCGAGTTTTCGCAGATATGCAGCGCCAACGCGGCAAACTCCTCGGGTTTTCCGGCCCGTTTTGGAAACGGCACGCTGCTGCTATGGTCGTTGGGATTACCCCGCAGCACAGCTGCCGCCAGCGGCGTATCGAATACCCCCGGAGCAATCGTTACCACGCGAATCCCTAACGGTGCCAGGTCGCGGGCCATGGGCAAGGTCATACCGATAACCGCCGCCTTGGTAGCAGAGTAGGCGGTCTGGCCGAAAGGGCCGTCCATTCCAGCGATCGATGCCACATTGATGAGCACACCGCGTTCATCGCCGACCAGCGTATCGAGATCACGCATGGCATGGGCACCCAGACGACAAATATTGAACGTGCCGGTCAAATTTACTGCAATTTGTCGCGTCAGAGCGTCCCGTGCCTGCGGCCCACCGCCGCGGGTGGCAATGCGCCCGGTAATATCTATGCCCGCGCAGTTGACCCATATGCGGGGCACACCCTGGGCTGCCGTTATCGCCGCCAGCGCTGTCAGCACAGAAGATTCATCTGCCACGTCACAGGCAATCGCCAGCGCGCCGCAATGTTGTGCTGTTTCCTGCGCCAATTGCAGATTACGGTCCAGTAATGCAACGCGCGCACCCTTGCTCGCAAATAATGCCACCACCGCTGCACCGAGCCCCGACGCGCCACCGGTAACGGCGACACTTAGTCCCTCAATATTCACGTCATCGACCTCGTCAGTTTCAGTCGCCCAGAATTTATTAAAGCCAATGCACGGGGCAACTCTCAGGTTCCCATGCGAATGGCGCCGTCGATGCGAATCATTTCGCCGTTGAGCATGGCGTTTTGACAAATGTGCAGCACCAACGCGCCAAACTCGAGGGGATTTCCCCAGCGCCTGGGAAAGGGCACGGTAGGGATAATCCGCTCTATCCAGTCTTGTGGAATACTGCTAGCCAGAGGTGTTTCAAACATGCCCGGCGCAATGGTCATCACGCGAATACCGAACGGCGCGAGATCCCGCGCCATCGGTAAGGTCATGCCCTGTACACCGGCCTTTGAGGCTGCATAGGCAACCTGGCCCAGCGGTCCGTCCTGGGCAACCACCGAAGCGATATTGATAATCACGCCACGCTCACCGTCGTCCGTAATCGGATCGACGCCGATCAGCCCCTGGGCTACCAGTCGAGCGACATTGAAGCTACCCGTTAAATTGACCCGAATCACCCGCTCAAAGTCGTCGAGAGGATGGGCGCCCTTGGCCCCTGCGGTGCGTACCGCCACGTCGATACCCGCCGCATTTAACAGGATACGCGGCGTGCCGAGGGTCTCGGTTACCTGCACCAACGCCGCCTCGACACCAGGGCCATCCACCACATCGCATTCAATGGCAATGCCGCCCAACTCGGCGGCTAACGCGGTGGCCAGTTCCAGATTGCGATCCAGCAATGCGCACTTAACCCCTGCCTGACTGAGTATGCGCGCCGCACCGGCGCCCAATCCCGACGCGCCGCCGGTAATAACCGCGCATTGACCAGCTACGTTCATCGTCTGTTCCTTGCTATTGGAGGATGTTTAACCGCAGTTTGACTAACGACTGGTTGATAACATTGCCGGGCTGTCAGGGCGTACCGCCATCCAGGCGCAAAATAGCACCGGTACAAAAGCGCGATGCGTCGCTCACAAAATACAGCGCCGCACCTACGATTTCGTGCGGCTCACCGCCGCGACCCAATGCAAAACCTTTGGCCCGTTCCTGGAATTTCGGCATATCCCATGCCTGGCTGATATCGGTATAAAAAGCGCCACACATAATGGCGTTGACACGCACCTGCGGCCCGTAGGCCTGGGCCATCCCTTCGGTCATGGCGTTGAGGCCGGCCTTGGCGGCGGCGTAAGGCACAATATCGCCGCGCGGGCGTATGGCAGCGATACTACTGATATTCAATATGGTGCCGCCCGCACCTGCCATCATGCGCCTGGCGATTAAGGCGCTGAGCCGAAACGGGCCTTTGAGATTGACATCGATCACCTTGTCAAACAGTGCTTCGTCCACCTTGTCCAGCGATTCGTACAACGGCGACATACCGGCATTGTTCACCAGCACATCCACCCGCCCAAAACGCTGGTAAGCGGCATCCACCAGACCCTGTAACCGATCCCACTGCCCCACATGACAACCATAGGCCAATGCGGATACGCCGTAAGTGGCTTCTATTTCCGCAGCTAATATCTCGCAGTTCTCTAACTTACGACTGGCAATAATGACATCGGCACCGGCCGCCGCGCACGCGCGCACTATCTCCTTCCCCAGGCCGCGGCTACCGCCGGTAACCAGCACCACTTTGCCCGACAGATCAAATTCCTGGTTAATTTTCGTCATCGGATTACTTCCAGTTGCATCCAGTTTTCGCCCCACCCCAAACGCCACCGGTGACGTGCGCGTACACAGCGCACACGCGCGTTGCGGGATTCATACTCAAGCGGGGGAATGTCTGTCTGAACAGCCATTCGTCAACGATTGGCGCGTTTATTTACCAGCGGGTAACTTCCAGAAGTTTAGCCTAAGCGCTTTGCCACTGTCCACCGCCACACTCCACTTCCACAGTCCACAGTCACAGCTCCCGATCGGGCAATACCCATACTCAGGGCGCGTAACGCTCCCCGCTGGCGGCGCCGGGTGGAAAAAACTCGGCAATGGTTTTTATTTCATGCGCGTTTAAGGCAATTTCCGCAGCGGCAATATTGTCCTCCAGATGGCGGATACGGCGCGTGCCCGGAATCGGAATAATCTGATCCCCCTGGCCCAATAACCACGCCAACGCCAGCTGCGCTGGTGTACAGCCGCGCGCCGCCGCTAACGCCTTAATTTTTTCCGCCAATTTCAGATTACGCTCCAGATGACCGGGCATAAAGCGCGGGTTGGATTTGCGAAAATCGCCGTCACCAAATTCATCCGTAGTGCTCACCGTACCGGTGAGAAAACCCCTGCCCAGCGGACTAAAGGGTATAAAGGCGACATCCAGCTCGGCGCACACAGGCAACACTTCTGGCTCTGGATCGCGAGTCCATAGCGAATACTCACTCTGTAATGCCGCGATGGGATGCACCGCGTGAGCACGGCGAATCAATGCCGGATCGGCGGATGCTTCGGACAACCCGAGATAGCGAACTTTGCCGGCCTTTACCAAATCCGCCATGGCGCCAACGGTTTCTTCAATCGGCACGCGGTGATCTACCCGATGCTGGTAGTACAGATCAATGCACGCCACCCCAAGTCTGGCCAGGCTGCGATCACAGGCCTGTTTGACATACTCCGGCCGCCCGTCGATGTTAAACTCAAAGCCACCCTGCGGCCGTGGTGTAACCCCCGCGATACCAAACTTTGTGGCAAGGAATATCTGGTCGCGGTGTTGCGCAAACGCCTTGCCAAGCAGCTCTTCGTTGTGTCCGCGACCATAAACGTCGGCGGTATCAAAGAAGTTCAGGCCCAATGCAAGGGCGCGTTGCAACGTCGCAATGGATTCCTTTTCGTCCGCAGGACCGTAAAAGTTGGACATCGGCATACAGCCCAGCCCGATTGCCGACACCTTTTCGCCACTATTACCCAGGACGCGATACTGCATACCTTTCCCCTGCTGTGATTCCCCTGCTGTGATTCCCCTGCTGTGATTGGTTGCATTGTTAAGACGTCACATCGGAAGGATAGACAAAATAAACCGGCGATGCTGGAAAAAATAAAACCGCCATCCGTGGCGGCGCGCAAAAAATGAATATCCTCGATACCCGCGATAGGACAGTGTCCGTGTTGGAGCTATTTTTCCAGAACCTGTTTACCCAACTCTGGCTGCACAACTCTGGCTGCACAACTCTGGCTAGACAACTCAGGTTACCCGCGCTAGCTGCGCGGGGAACACTAAAAAGAGGGTATAGCATGATTTTGCCCGGATCAGACGGGAGCTGGTTGCGTTCTCAACACCTTGCCGGGCAGCACGCCCTTGATCGGATCGATCTGATCACAATTGTTTTGCCGCAGCAGAACCCCGTTCACGATAACCGATTCAATGCCGCTGGCCTGGGCTATCAGACGGTCCGCGCCCGCCGGAAAATCGTGCACTCGCTCCAGTTTACCCGCGCCCACGGTGGCCGGATCAAACACCACCACGTCCGCTGCGAGCCCGACTGCAAGTCGACCCCGATCGGGTATCTGACACACATCCGCAACCCGGGCCGTCAACATCCAGATAGCGTATTCGAGATCAAATATTTTTTTCTCGCGAACCCAATGACCGAGTAAATACGTTGAGTAACAGGCGTCGCACAACTGACTGGCGTGAGCACCACCGTCGGACAGACCCAGCACCACATTGGGATCCTTGAGCATTTTTTCTACTTCGTCTTCGTCGTAATTCGCAACCGGCATGCGTGTGCGCAGCCCGAGATTACTCTCCAGCGCCAGGTCGAGCATCAAATCCACCGGGTGCATTTCGCGTTGCTCTGCGAGTTCAAACAGTAATTGTTCCTCCAATGACGGATCCGGGGGGTAAAAGGAAATAACGGTTTTTGACCACCCGCCCAGCACCCTCGATTCTCCAGCGTCGATTGCGGCCTTGAACCCCGCGCGAAACTGTGGATCCCGATAAATGTTCTTGCGTCCCTCCTGATCGGCTGCGGATACCTGTTTGAATACATTCAGGCTTTCAAACAGAAAGGGAGCCTTAAATGTCATTTCAAAACTGAGGGCACGTGGGGTTACCTGGGGGAACACACGGGCACCGGCTGCGGCCAATTCTGCGGATTTCTGTAACTGCTGATTATGGTCGCCACCGCCCAGAGACGCGCCCTGCAGCAGCGCCGTCCAGGTGACATTGCAATTAGCTACTTGCGCCATTTCCGCAAATTGGTCGTGCAACACATCGCCGCCGATGGTCGACTGAATAATGCCTCTTCCCTCGGTGCCGATAACTCGGGCTATCTCCAGTGTTTCGGTCTGATAATCCGCGAGCCGACTGGGCACCGGTTTGCCACCCGCACCGACGTGGGTCGGCGACTTGGACGACGCAAACCCCAGTGCACCGGCACGCAATGCCTCACGGACGATGTCGCACATTTGTCTAACTTCATCCACAGTTGCAGCGCGTTCTGTGGCGTCCGCACCCATCACATAAAGACGCACCGGCGTGTGGCCGATGAGTACGCCGACATTGACACCAACACCCCTTTCTTCCAGCGCATCCATGTATTGGGGAAATGTTTCAAACGGCCAGTCCTGGCCGAGCCCAGCCGCAAGCGCACCGGCGTCCATCCCTTCGACATTTTCCAATGTCCGAATAATCGTGTCGCGATCTTTGGGTCGCACCGGCGCTATACCAAACCCGCAGTTTCCGAGCACCACGGTGGTAATGCCGTGCCATGGGGAGATGCTCATCATACGGTCCCATATCACCTGGGCGTCGTAATGGGTGTGGCAGTCTACAAAACCTGGACAGACAATTTTTCCGGTAGCATCAATCACTCTGGCGGCATCGCCCGGCGCCGCGCCAATGGCAATCACCCGGCCGTCTTTAATACCAACCTCCCCCTTAAAACGGGGCTGGTTAGTGCCGTCGATGATGGTGCCGCCAGTTATTTTAATATCGTACGTCATTGCCCCGTAACCTCCGCCAGCGTACAACCTCCGGCTACATTCCCCGCGCTCTGGAAAAAAACAGTCTATGCCGCCAGTTTATCCAGGGGCAAATCGTAACATTCGATAATATTGTCGCGCATAATCCAGCGCGTCTGTTCCGACGTCAAACCACCGCCGTGTTGCGCCAACAACTCCTGAGACCAGGGCCAGGTAGAATCGCTGTGCGGAAAATCATTAGCCCAAACGAGCTTTCTGGGGTTCATCAAATTGGCGACATTAAACGCGACCCAGTCGTCCTGAAACGTCAACCACACATGATCGCTGATGTATTCGCTGGGTTTTTTATCGAGGTTTTTAGCCCCGCCCAGCCACAGCCCGTGACGCTCGTAAGCGTGGTCCATGCGATAGGCGTAGTGGGGCAACCAGCCGGCATCGGCCTCGGCGGCAATAAATTTTAATTTCGGGTGTCGCTGAAACACACCACCCAGCGTGAACAGGCCAATCACGTCCTGTACGCCGCGGATAATATTCATGAAACCATTGATCTTGCTGCCACGAGCATTGGTGAAAATGGAATTCACGTCTGCGCCTTTGGCGGTCAGAATGTGAAACGACAGAGGCAGATTCAGCTCCACCGCGCACTCCCACAGCGCGTCGTACATGGGGTGATCGTAGTCTTCTTGCTGAGGATTACCCGGCATCATAATACCGACGAAGCCCTTGGTTTTGGCGTCCTCGAGATCTTTTATGGCGGAATCCACGGATTCGCAGGATGTTTGTCCAAGGCCAAATAAACGACCTTCCGGTGCATCCGCGACATAGCGCGCTAACCACTCGTTATAGGCGCGAAAACACGCGGTTTTATACGCAAAATCGGGGTGATTACACAGCGCCATGCCGACAGAGGGGTAGAGAATTTCCGCGGCGATACCGTCTCGATCCTGATCTGCCACGCGATATTTGGCGTCCCATCCACTGCGATGCAGATCGCTGAACTTGGCGTTTTGGGTGCGCCCCGCCAATTGCTCGGCATTCAATCCGGCCGCCGCCACCAACCCCAGGGGAATCGTGGACGTCATGCCGGGAATCACATAAATGTCGTTGCCGGCGGCGTCCGTTTGAATGCCTGGCGCACGGTCCCGATATTTAGGGTCGATAAAATCACTGTAACAATTACCCGGCTCAACGATATGGGAATCGGCGGAAATACATCCAAAATCCAGACTCATGGTCTTGCTCCTGTAGTTTGCCAGCAGTACACAAAAATGGGCGTGCGGGATTTTCTTTTTGCGTTTTTCTCTCCGCGTCTATCTCTCAGCGTGGGTGGCCGACGCAGGGAGAACTCGACTTCTAACCGGATACTACCATATAGAATATAATACTACCAATGGGATTTTTATGTTACCAAACGTTAACTTTACACCGCTTGAGACCGTGCCGTGGGCGAACACAGGTGCTATCAAACCCGATCCTTCCCAGAGCAATTATTTGCCTGAATTTACTACCCCACGGCCACACCGCGACACCGCATCTACAGCGTCACATCCGCCTGAGCACCGGCCTCGCGCAGCGCCTCGCAGTTATCGGCCCAATCATACCCGGCGCGAATACGTGCGAATCTTTCGTCGACGTAGCGACGCATCCCCGGATCGGTAAAGATATAGGGTTGGTTAGCCAAGATTGCCTCCAGCACTTCCTGCCCCACGATATTGGGATCAATCCCTCTGGCCAGCATCTCAACCATCTCTTCGGACCTGGAGTCCGTAGCGCCACCGTACTCGACAGGCCGATTGCGTGCCGAAGTCGCCAGGTTAGTAGCCACCACGCCAGGGCACAGCACCGAGACACCGATGTTGCTGTCCCGACGTTCCGCCATCAGAGTTTCGGTTATCGCAACCACCGCGTATTTCGACGCATTGTAGGCACCCAGTTCCGGCCAGCAAAACAGACCTGCCATGGAGGCTGTGTTAACCACATGTCCACTTTCCCCATGGGCGTCCATGAGTGGCAAAAACGCCTGTAGCCCATACACTACACCCCACATGTTGACGTCAACGGTCCAGCGCCAGTTTTTTATACTGGTCGCTTCGCTGCGCCCACTGGCACCCACGCCCGCGTTGTTACACAGGATATGTACTGCACCAAATCGGACGACGGTGGCCTGCGCTGCCGCAAGCATTGCCTCGCGATTGGTCACGTCCACGGTGATGCCGTCCACATCCCGACCGAGCGCCTGTAACTCATTGACCACCTTGGTCAACGGGCCCTGCTCAATATCTGCCAGCATCACCCTGGCGCCAGCGGCGGAGAACGCCCGGGCCATACCCAGACCCATACCACTGGCTGCCCCGGTAATAAACGCGACTTTTTGTTTAACGTCTTGCACAATAAATCCCCCTGTTGTCGTTCTGTGAATTTTAAATTTATCCTTGGGCGCGCCCGTTCAGAGTGGCTCAGGCACAACCGCAGCCGGGGGTCGCTCCGGTCGTCGGGGTGCCGCTATCCACAGTAACCAGGGCGCGATTACAGCCAAACTGGCAGCCAGCACCAGCATCGGCGCGTAGTTACCAAACAAATCGTGTAACGCGCCACCCAACCAGGCGCCAGTCGCACCGCCGAGGGAAGAAAATACCGAAATGGTGCCAAATATGGTCGGAAAACGCGGGCCCGCAAACATATCCCGCGCGACCGCCGGAATCAGTGGTGCATGCACCGAGTAACCCAACCCAACCAAAACAGCAAACACCAGGGGCATCCACAACCCCGGCACCCAGGCCACCAACGTCAGCGCCACGACCGATAAAAACACACAGGCCAAACCGAGCGTATAGGTGGGTTCCCGTCCCAGGCGATCGGACAGCGTCCCCCATATAATTTTTGCCGGCACACTAACAAAACCGATCAGACCGCCAATCATGGACGCCAGCATTTTATCGACGCTCTGATCCACCATAAAAGCAAACTGATGCATCAGCAACATTTGCGATATGGTCGCACCGGTAAAAAACGCCAGTGCCACAAATCTAAATCCCCGCGAACGCACTGCACTGCTTACTGTCCAGTCATTGGCTGTGACGTCTGTGGTGCTCGAATCAGCCTTCGGTGCCGTGCTCTCCCCCGCCTGATTCTTACTCGGTAGTACGCGGGGATCGTGTAACACGTACACCGCAATTGGCGTAACCACCACCAGCACCAGTAACGCCAGTACCAGAAAGGCCACGCGCCAACCGTAAGTTTCGATTAACAGGTTAACCAGCGGCACCAGCCCGAGAATACCAACACCGATACCGGCGGTAACAATGCCGAGCGCGGAACCAATTTTGTGTGGAAACCATTTACCCATCAACACCACGGTCGGCACCCAGCCACAGGCGCCCAGACCAATTGCAGTAATCACACCGAAACCGAGATACAGCTGCCACCAGTTAGTAATCTGCGACGTTATAACCAGGCCCACGGTCATAAGCAGTGCGCCAGCCACAATCAGACGCCGCGCGCCAAACCGCTCCACCAGGCGCCCCGCTACTGGGCCGAAAAATCCGTGGACAAGGATAAACACCGACATGGCGCCGGCCGTCACCGAGCGCGACCAACCAAATTCTTCAATCAGTGCGACCAGAAAAACGGCGTAGGAATACCAGATGCCATACAACAATCCGAGGCAAACAAACAACGCCGCGACTATGTGCATACCGGGCTGGCGAAAAAAATTAACTGACAAAAAACTCTCCAATGATTATTGAGCTACCCCCGCGGAATAACCTTGCTGGCGTTGCCAGAATGCTATTTATTTACGGATTGCTATGGCGTTTGGCGGATCTTAGCGGCCTGGCTTTCAGCGCCTGACAGGCATCTGGCGCAATTGATGGCAACGTCAAAAAGCGCCTGGCATCAACACCGCAGCAAGTCATTACGTCCACGGAATTTCTTTACCTTCAGTCCTCGAGGCGGAAAATTATTTTCAACTCCACTACGTAATCTTTAATTTCGCCTTTTTCAACCGTAGCGCTTTCCTGCACTACCTCTACCGCCTCAATGCCACGCAAGGTCTGGCTGGCCCGCTGCACGCCTTTTTCTAAAGCGTCCTGCCAACTTTTTGGCGACGTTGCGGTGATCGTCGATACGCTGGAAACAGTCATGATATTGCTCCACACATAAAAAACCCTGTAAATCCCCGGCTAACTCATCTACTGTTCTACTACGATAGCCGCGTTTTACCCATTCAACAGCCATCGATCCAAAAAAACATCTCACCCCAAAACATTGCGCGCGACTACCAATGCAGCTTTTCCGGCAATGCCATGGCAAAACGCAATTGTACTCGGGCCCGATATTGAATCTCGCCCTGTATCGAAAAACCGACAGATTTACTCAGCACTTCGACGCCGCGCACGCCACGCAGGGTTTTATTGGCACGCTTGAGAACACTCGCAATGGCATCTTCAAACGAAACCGGGGAGGTACCAATCAGCTCATTGGCCTTGGATAACAGCATAATCTCAACTCCTGAATTGTATGCCGCGCTAGTGCACAACCTTGAACTCGGGTTTACTTGCTACACCGGCTCGGGAATCGATGTCAGCGTATAATGCAGTCGCCCGCCCTGTTCCTCCCAGGCCACATGACCACCTTCTTCCAGCATATCCAGGTGCCCCATAATCTCTGATATAACCGGATACAACTGATCCTGCCACACTTTGGGGAAGAGTTTTTTGCCCACCTCCAGCGGCGTCATCGCGCCATGCTCGCTCAAAATGCGGGAGATCTTCAATAATCGCCTTTCGGTGGACAAGCGGTAGGAGGCGATCAGCTCCAGATGGTCGTGAAAGACATCCCCGTGGCTGGGGTAAATCGATTTTGCCGCATACGGTTTGATTTTATCTGCCGACTGATAATACTGAATCAGAGTGCGGGTGCGCGTCATTCCGGACGACGCTGGGATATCCAGCAGACATACTGGCGTGATGTCCGGTAACAGATGGTCGCCAGAAAACATTTGCCGTGTCTGTTCCTGCCAAAAAATCAGTTCCTCGGGACAATGGCCCGGGGTATGCACCGCCGTAAGGTCAAACCCTTCTATCGGCACCGTCTCACCGTCACACAACAGGTGGTCGAACTCGCAAGGGGTCATTAGCTTTTGAATATAGTCCCGGTAGCTATAGGCCCGATCGTAATCCTCCGGCGTAAACCCGAGGGTTCCGAGAAAATATCGTTCCTCCGCTTCCCGTTCCGCGCTCGGCACATAGCGACCGAGAGTCAGGTTAATCGCCTCGTGGGCCCATACCTGGCACCCGGACACCGCGCGAATGCGTCCAGCCTGACCATAGTGATCCGTATGCCCGTGGGTGAGTAACAGCAGGGTAATATCTTCGATGCCAAAGCCGAAGTCGCTCAAGCCCGCAGCTAATGTTTGCCACGCCTCCTCCGAACCGATACCCGTATCGATCAGCACCAGCTGACGCGAATTTTTTTCCGGCAAAATCACGTAACTATTGATATCGCCCACGCCAAAACCCGTGGCGGTGGGAATCCGTACCACGCGTCCGAACTGCTTGACGCCAATCTGTTCTGCCATGCTGTGTCTCTGATTACTGGCTAATCTGCGTCCCGCGAACTCTCGTCGGTGTGCTAGATCCTTGCCGACTAAAACTCAATCTTTGCGGTCGCGGTCTGTCACTAGAATAGCTGTTTCAGGCTGGTAATACTGCGGGTATTCCTCCTTAACAACCGCGCCGCTACGGGCCCAACTATAACAACCGTCAAGCATAAAGGGTATGGAATCGGCTTGTTGCTCCGGGGCTTCGCCTGAAGCTGGCGCGACATCGCCCATTAACTGCTGCGCATAATCGGACGCCATGGTTTGAAAAGTGACGGTGGCAATCGGATGCAGTAGTTCCATGATATGGGTACAACCCTCGACACCGCCCACCGCAGCACGAACCTTGCGACTCCAGCCCTTACCAATCTGTAAACCGATGAGTCGCCGAAAATTAGGTAACACCTCGGAACAGGTTGCATAGGGCTGGGCATCCATCCCAACGGCAACATCGCGAATCACCAGATGGCGATCCAGGGTCAGGCGCAGGGACATATCGTGCACCGGCTGTCCCGCGGCAACCGTACCGCGCAACCGATTCTGATAGGAATAGGTTTTGCTATCCACAATGTGGGCCTCGATATCCCACAAACCATCGTCCCGATAATACCCCGCCAGATTAATTCGACGGCTGTGCAAATGTTGGCGAGCGACTGGGAACGGCAGTGGCACGGACTCTCTCCTGTTCAGAAGTTTACTTGAGGTTAGTGCACTAGACGTTAGTAGCGCAGTCGATAACGATCGCCATCGGCGACAATATACCCCGCCGTCGGCGGAGAAAAATGCGTACCGATAATAAGTACTGATGTATCCGCGTAGCGGGCGTAAAAATCCCAACGCGTCTGGCGCGCCTGAGGTGCGTCGTAATCCGCGAAACAGGACCAGTCCGGTTGCGCCATCTGACACGGGTGGTGAGTCATATCACCGGTAATCACCGCCTCCTGCCTCTGTGATGAAATATGCACACTAATATGACCCGCAGTGTGTCCCGGCGTCGATTCAAACCAGATTTCTTCGTTAAGCTGGTGATCGCTCTCTACCAGATCGGCCAAACCGGCATCAATAATTGGCTGTACTGAATCCTGAATGACCGGGCCAAACTGCACTTCACCCGGCGACTCGCGCCAGCTCTCCCATTCGGCACGGCCAAACAAATAACGCGCGTTGGGAAACGTCGGCACCCACTGACCGCCGACCAACATCGTGTTCCAGCCGACATGGTCCACATGTAAGTGCGTGCAAACCACATAGTCTATGGTCTCCCGCGCAAAACCGGCTGCGGCAAGATCCCGTAAAAAAGGCCCGCTGCGCATGGCCCACGCCGCCGTGGTGCGCTGCTTGTCGTTGCCAAGACAGGTATCTACCAGAATACGCTTACCACGGCTTTCTACCACCAGTGCGTGGATACTCATATTCAACCATCCCTGTTCGGTAATAAAATCGGGCGCCAGCCAGGGTATCGCTAACAGCCGCTCAGCGGTGGCATCCGGCAGCACAAACTTACCGGGAACAGGAGCATCCTCCTCCACTATCTTGCTGATTTTTACATCGCCGATCTGCCAGTCGGGCATCCCCCACCTCGTTTTCAGTAATCACCCATATCGCAATATTTGCGACTATGCGTTGCGAATAGTTACGCCACCGTCCACCGGCAAGGCCGTACCTGTAATAAACGACGCAGCCGGCAATGCGAAATTCAATGTCGCGTGGGCCACTTCTTCCGGCTCGCCATAGCGCCGCAACGCCGCGCGTCGCCGCGCGAACGTGGCCTTGTCCTGTTCTGGAATTCGCGCGGTCAGCGCCGTGTTAATAGGCCCCGGACACACACAATTTACGGTAATTCCCTCTTTGCCCAGCTCTACCGCCAGCGCGCGCGTGAGTCCAATTACGCCGTGTTTGGCAGCCGTATAGGTACTGACGCCCGGGGTCGCACCCAGACCTTCCGTTGAAGAAATATTGATAATTCGCGGGTGGGCGGCGCACCGTAGCATCGGCAGGGATGCCCGCACCAGTCGCATATGCGCGGTTAACAACACCTCCATGCCCAGCGCCCAGTGACGCTCGAAATCCTCATCGTCAATGGCCACCCGCACGCTAATACCCGCGTTGTTGACCAGAATATCCAGCCCACCAAATTGCTCGCCGATGGCGTGGGTCACCGCCTTAATTTGCTGTTCGTCACCCACATCCAGCGGCCAGGCCCGAGCCTCACCACCTGCGGCGGTAATCTCATCCGCAACTGCCTGAACCCCCGCACCGTCGCGATCGCTCAGCGCCACCCTGGCACCCTCGTCCGCAAACAGCAAAGCAGTGGCCCGACCCATACCGCTGGCAGCGCCGGTGATATGTACGATACTGCCCGCCACCGAGCGACTTAATTTACTCAAACGTGCCATATTTGTACCCCGTGGACGATGGATTATCAGTGTGCGACCAGCGATGTGTGGTCGGCAGTATTTAAGGACAAGGTGGCGCTCATCAAGTCGCGATGCTATTACACTGTTTTGCGGCACATATCCTGCGACAGGGCGACAAAAACTGTATCTCGCACTTGCGCAGCAAAAATTATGCAACTGCCACCAGCTTACCCACGGTGGTCGCTTGCAGTTGTGGCAGACACTGCTGTGCAAATAACTGCATCTGGCGTTTTACAACATCGTAAGGCAACCCTGCATAGGAAAACGACACATTAAACGTCACCGGGCCGGCCAGTCGCTGAATTTCGTTCATTTGCTCAATACAGTCGCGGGGCGTGCCAAACACCTGGTTGTTAACGTATAGACTCTCCATGGATTCAGGGCTACGATCGCGCATCATGCCCGCCGATTTTTCGTAAAATTCGTAACCTTTCACCCCCTTAAAGTGCGTCCCGTCCATCTCGTAATGGGCGAGCGCGGACAGCCAGTAATCCGCCATATATTTTTGCGCCAGTTCCCGCGCGCGATCGCCGTCTTCATCCACCATCACAAATACATTGGCAATCACAGGCGGCGCTTCGCGGTGGTGTTTTTCGCGAAAGGCAGCGCGATACATGTGACAGTCCTTGGCGCGGGACTTCCAGGGAGAAATCGCAAACACCATCATGCCCAGCCCCCAGTCGGCGATAAATTGTGCGGTTTCCGGGGACTGGCAAGTGACGTAAGTACGATCCAGATAGGGCCCCAGCGGAGCGGGGCGAATCGGCCGATCCACCTGGCTAAAATGCTTGCCCGTGTGGGCTTTGGCCTGTCCGGTTTCCAGCATATCCAGAATCATGGCTGACGACTCTTCAAAGAGTTCCCGGGAGTCGTTCATGTTTACGCCAAAACCGTCGTACTCCACCCGGCCGATGCCCCGTCCGATACCCAGCAATACGCGACGATCCGACAGGTTATCCAGCATGGCCACGTCGGTGGCGATGCGCAGCGGATCCTTGTGCCAGGGAATGATGATCGCACCGGTGCCCAATTTGATGGTACGGGTTTTACCCGCCAGGTAAGACAACATTTCAAGCGGATTCGGGCACAGGGTATAGTCGGTAAAATGATGCTCAACGGCCCACACCGAATTAAAGCCCAACGGCTCGGCCAATTCGGCGATCTCCAGTTCGCGCTTGTATACCTGGTAATCATCGAGCGGTTGATTAGAGTGATTTTGAAACAACATCAAAACGCCAATATCCATTATCGTTTCCCCAGGGGTGCGATTATGCGTTGCAGTTACCGTAGTTTTACATAATTTACCATTCGGTAACAAATCAAGTTATTATTGACCGAGCGGCGGGTATCGGGCTAGAGGCAAAGCAAGACGAACCGTCCGGGAGCCGCCGAGTAATGCGCCCGTGCAGGTTAGACGGAGTACGCAGCTCGCAGCCCGCCCCGCGTGACGGCTGTATAGCTGACCGTTTATATTAACCGCGCTACGGCGTTTCGATATTTGTCCGTTACTGCTCCGCGTAGGCGGAACTTTGTTTACCCCAACCACAAACTGTAAGGAACATTTCTCATGGCAGATCTCAAAGGTAAAGTCGCTTTAATCACCGGCGCCGCCCGCGGCCAGGGGGCCGCAGAAGCTAAACTGTTCGCCGCACGTGGTGCCAAAGTCATGTTGTGTGACGTGCTAGATAAAGAAGGCAAAAAGCTGGCGGAGAAAATAGGTAAGGCGGCGGCTTACATGTCCCTCGATGTTACCGACGAGGCTGCCTGGGCCGAGGTGGTAAAACAAACCGTGAAAAAATTTGGCAAACTGAATGTATTAGTCAACAATGCTGGCATTATTACGCCAGTGGTACCGATTGCGGATACGTCGACCGACGACTACATGCGCGTGATCAATGTCAATCAGCTCGGCGTTTTTCTGGGTATGCGTAGTGTGGTGGCAGCCATGAAAAAAGCGGGCGGCGGATCGATCGTCAATATTTCTTCCATCGACGGACTAACCGGCATGTACGGTGCAGCCGCTTACGTAGCCAGTAAATTTGCGGTACGCGGCATGACCAAAGTTGCCGCCCTGGAACTGGGTCGCTATAACATTCGCGTCAACTCCATTCATCCCGGCGGCGTGGCCACCAAAATACTGGACGATATAGGCCTGTCGGCAAACCAGGGGGCGGCCGCATTTAAAGCGGTTCCACTGGGGCGTATTGGGCGTCCCGAGGAAATGGCCAACCTGGCGGCCTATCTGGCATCCGACGACAGCTCCTACTCCACCGGCTCGGAGTTTGTGGCCGACGGCGGTATGACCGCAGGCTTTTCTCTCGAAGCCAAATAGTCTATGGGGCGCGCCCGGCACTGAATCCTTGCGTTGAACTGCGGACAAACAAAAAAGGATGCCTCTCGGCATCCTTTTTTTGCATGGGAGTTTTTGACCCACGCCGCACCGGCACTCGACTATCAGGGCAAATTGAGTTTTTCCAACGCCGCCCGGTCGCACACCGCGGTCCTTTTTGCGCCCGCCGCCAGCTTGACTGACCCAGGTTTGCGTTCAAACGGCCCCGGCAAGTCTATTTCACCGGCAAAACGGCGCAGCTCCGGCAGTACCTCCTTGCCCAGAAGTTCGACGCTACGCAAGCGATCCTTGTCGCCGACATTACCCTGCACCGCGAAACAGGTGAACACACCAGGGCGAATCACCGACAGAATATCCTTAATTTTTTTACTGACCGTCTCTGGACTACCCACCACCACCTGCATGGTTTCCTGTACCTTTTCGTAACCTTTGATGAGTTTTGCGCGCAATTCATCAAAGGCACTGGCATTCCAGGTGTCGTCTTTGCTCGCCATCATTTTTTCTCTACTGACGCCCAGCCAGCTGCCGCCAGGCAGTTGCGCCAGCATACGAATCGCCGCTTTGGAATTGTACCCGGGCGGCAACGTGTGCTCCGGACGAGAGAAGGAGTTTTGTCCACCACCGTAGATAAAACCTTTGCCCAATTCCTGCGCTTTCTCGTCGGTGTCGGCCACAAAAACCGGCAACAAATAGCCAAAGTTTTCCGGCCCCGCCTGATAACCCAGCTCGGCAGCCTTGTCAGCGTACATATCCCACAGATCGCAGGTCGGCCCAAGCGCGGTGCCAAGCCCCAGATAAGGGTAGCGCTTCTCCGCGCACCACAGCACGGTTTCCGGACTCAGCACGCCGGGTATCCACTGCTGTGGATACGGATCCTGATAAGGACGAATCCACGGATTTACGTGGCGATAGTGGAAGTGTTTGCCCTCGTAGCGCCAGGGTCCATCTTTGGTCCAGGCATCGAGAATAAACTGGTGTGCTTCATTAAACATTTCCCTGTTATAGGCCGGATTGGCGTTATTGAAAAACTGTTCGCTGCCCGCACCGCGCACCCAACCGGAAACCAGCCGACCCCGCGAGATGGTATCGATCGTGGCCAGCTCTTCGGCCATCCGCAAGGGGTGTTTAATCACTGGCAGCGGATTGCCAATCAACACAATTTTCACTTTCGACGTGATGCGCGCCAGGATTGCCGCCTCAACATTCATCACATTGCCAGAGCAAAACGGATTGCCATGGTGCTCGTTAATCGCCACCGCGTCAAAACCAACTTCCTCGCAATAACAGGCCTCGTCGAGATAAAAATTGTAATCGTGGGCAGACTTTTCGCGATCAAAGTATTTATTGGAAACGCCAAAAAATGCGCGATTCTCCAGAATCGGTTCCTCGGCAATGTAGCGCACGGGGCGCTCGGTAAAATGAGCAATTTGCATGAAATTATCCTCTGTAAATTCTTAACCCAGGAATTTTTTAACGGCGCCGAAAAACGCCGCGCTGTCTTCGATTTCCGGGCGATGACCCGCGCCTTTGATACTCACTACCTGCGCCTGTGGCAACGCCTTTTTGTAACTGGTTATACAGCCCTGAGGAACAATTCTGTCCTGGTCGCCACGCACAAGAAGTGTCGGCAGGTTAATCGTGCGGGCACCGCGCAGCAGCTCCGGTAAACTGGGGTTAAACATGTACGGCTCCCAACCAATGCGTGCACTTTCCGCGCGCGCATCCTCGAACATCTCGAATTGCTCGGGCGTCATCTCGCCGCCATATATTTTGGAAAATTCCGTCGTCGTCGAAGCTGAATCCGCAACCGTAGAGCGCAGATAACTGCCGATGGTGACCCCAAACATCTCGGCTATTTCACCCTCGTCAGGCTTTATGCCCATCGGCGCAACCAGCGTCAGACTGGCCAGCATCTCAGGATTCGCCGCTGCCATCTCCGCCGCGACATAGCCCCCCGCAGAAAAACCCAGCACATCGACTTTACCAAGCTTCAGTTCGCGCACCACATTACCGTAAAACCCGGCAAGATCGCGATGCCGCCAGATCCAGTCCAGCTTCGGTGTTCTACCAAAGCCCGGCTGCAGTGGAATAATCAACTCGCGATGTTTCGCCAGATCCTCATTCCAGGTCATCCAGCCGGTGTACCCCAACTCGTCGTGCAGAACCAATAATGGTTTACCAGCGCCGCCACGGATCATAACCAACTCCGTTCCGGCGACACTGAGCGTTTCTTCTTTCCAGGTAGCCAATGGTTTTTCCCCTACGCTAAAGTGAATATTAAGTAATAGCGAATGCGCCAGAGTGAAAGCAGGTTGTAAACAATCAGGGCCTAACTGCCCTCAATATCGCTTGTCCACCTTACAGAACCCCAAGCGCGCACAATCGCCCACTGATGAAATGACCGAATAAATCTGCCATCGCGGTGAACTGACGTCCCGATTCAAGCACAAATTTTTATCGGAGCGCAACAATTTCTACCAACGAGTAGTAGCTTACTACTTTTGGGTAAGTCGTCAATCATCGGACGATGATGTAAATCAACCACACTTGCCTGAGTTGCTTTTCCGAACCACAGCGCCTGCTCAAAATTTAACCTGCTGAATATCACGTTTATTTTGATGTTTTCCGGCGAACTTTTCGTGCGCCCCATGGCCATTCTCTTAACTGGCCGTTTTCTTAAAGAGTAACAACCGTACAATCAGTGGTCCACGGGACAGCCAACCACATCGTTCATTGCTTAGGTTCGGTATTGCCTGACTGAATCGCCAAGCCAGTTCCGGACGACCAGACCCGAATGTGGCTGCACAGGCTAAAGCCTGTGGCAAAACGGCCGACAACACCTGAGACATTCAGGGGACGGTGCCTAACGACGGTGAGGATGTCGGCCACCTGCAGTGCAGCGGGCCGCCAGGCATGGCCCTGGAGCAAACCACACCGATAGTAAGTTTGGTGGTACAGCGTACTTTTAGTCACCAGGGATTGTGCGCCATACCAGTGCCTCACACAAAACGGTTGCCAGCCCTTTTAGTTCCCAGTAGCGCGTATCTCAATTCTAGCGAATTAGCCAGGCTGTGTAGCACTCTGGAGCGGTGCGGAAAGAACATCTATCTGATATCCACTAACCGGTCGTGAATCCGTTTGAAGCGGCCTGTGAACACGCTCGCAAAACCCTCGGCGACATCCAGCGAAACCCGTCAGCTACTAAAAAACTTAACTTTCCCATTCGATAAACGTTATTATGTGCTACTAGCCACTGCTAGTAACTGTTAGTAGTAGATAATAGTAGACGGGTCGGGAGTGTGAGCACGCTGGTATCGCTATCTCGCCAGACAATTCCAACGGGCAATCTGACCCGGGCACACGTCTCCCTTGGTCAATTGCCTGACCCTGACCACGGTTACAGCCATCCAACGAGCCACAATTGAGGGATAGCTACTCAAGATGGATATTCAAGAATGTTAAAAATTATTTCTGGCCCGTCTAAACTCAGCGCACTGCTAACAAACCTCGGCGCACTGACAGTACTGCTACTGGTGCTATCGGGCTGTAGCGAAGAGTCCAGTGAAGGCGCGGGCGAGCAACAACCGGCCGTGCGCGCGACCCGCATTACTACCTTTGCAGCGCAAACCGCCGATGTAGAAATCACCGAACAGTCCGTTGGAGAACTGGAGAGCCTGGTGATTCCTCAGATTGCCGCGGAAGTCGAAGGCCGCATTGCACGCGTACTGATTGAAATTGGTGATTCGGTAACTGCTGGCCAGGTGCTGGCCGAACTGGAAATCACCGATTACCGTATTGCGGAACAGGCAGCCCAGGCCGACGTCGCACAGATCGAAGTATTGCGTGCCAATCAGCAACGCACCGTGAAGCGTTACCAGGATCTGGCTGTGGCCAAATCCATATCCATCGACCGCCTCGACGAAGTAACCGCGCAACTGGACGCCCTCGACCAACAACTGAAAGGTGCCAAAGCGCGCCTTGAGCAATCCCGTAGAGGCGTTAACAAGACCGCTATTACGTCGCGTTTTAATGGCGTGGTGGATCAGGAGCTAATCAGCCCCGGTGACTTCGTAAAGGTCGGCGCGCCCCTGTTCCGGGTCGCTAACGTCGATCGTCTGCGCGTACGCCTGCCATTGCCGGAAACATTGGCCGACCAGCTATCGCGTGGCCTGGAAATTCGCCTGACGTCGCCGTTGAACCCGGACGTAACAATCGCCAGTCAAATTCAGGAAATTCGACCCACAGTGGGCCTCAATAGCCGCGCCATCGACGTGGTGACTCAGATCGACAACCCCGGTAACTGGCGTCCCGGTGGCAGCGTCACGGGAATTATCGTCATTGGACGCCGGGCGGGCGCGGTCGTCGTTCCCAGTCAGTCCGTGGTACTGCGGCCGGCTGGCAATGTGGTCTACACAATTACCGATAATACCGCTCGGCAAAGAGTGGTCGAGGTTGGTCATCACATGGGTGAGCTGGTGGAAATAAGAGCGGGTATCGCGGCGGGGGAAATGGTGGCGGTTAATGGCGCCGGCTTCCTGACCGACGGCGCACCGGTGTCCATCACGGAACCGGTTGCACCATGACCCTGCCATCGCTGTCCATCAACCGTCACGTCCTGACAACCATGTTGTCGGCGGTGCTGGTATTGTTCGGCATCATTGGTTACCAGCGCATTGGTGTCGACCGCTTCCCCTACATTGAATTCCCCCTGGTGTCCGTTACCACGATTATGCCGGGCGCGAATCCGGACGTGGTCGACGCCTCAATCACCAACATTATCGAAAATGCTGTTAACAGCGTGCCTGGTATCGAACATATTGAATCGACTTCCACACCGGGCACTTCCAATGTGGTGGTGACATTCGATCTGGATAAAAATATCGAAGTGGCCTTTAACGAAATGCAGGCCAAGGTCAACCAGATACTCAGCCAGTTACCGGAAGATTCCGAACCGCCCGTTGTCGCCAAGGTTGAAATCGGCGCCTCGCCGATTATGTGGATTTCATTACAGGGCGATCGCACCCTGCAACAGCTCAACAGCTATGCCATCAACACCCTGAAGAAGAATCTGGAAACCGTCGATGGCATCGGCAATATACGTATCGGAGGGCGGCGCGAGCGCACCATACGCGTCAACCTGAAACCCGAGCGTATGGCCGCCCTCAATATCAGCGGCAGCGAGGTGGTGGCCGGCATCCGCAACGAGCATTTTATGATGCCCGGGGGATTTCTGGTCGGGGGCACCAACGAACACCTCATAAAACTCGATATGGAATACCACGACCCGCGCCAACTGGCGGATCTGGTTATTGCCCACCGCGACGGGGCGCCGCTGCGACTGCGTGATATCGCGGATGTGGAAGACGGCCTCGAAGACGCTCGCGGTTTAGCGCGGTTTAACGGCGAACCTACCGTCGGCCTCGGTCTAATCAAGATTGCCAACGCCAATACCGTCGCTATTATCGAAGAGGTCAGGCGACGCCTCGACGAGGAAATTGGACCACAGTTGCCACCGGGCATGAAGCTCACCATCTCGTCCGATGACTCGCTATTTGTGGTCGAGATGGTCGACGCATTGAAGGAACACCTGATTCTGGGCACGCTGTTGACGGCCCTGGTGGTGTGGATATTCCTGAAGAATATTCGTTCCACACTGATTATCGCTACCGCTGTACCCATATCCTTGCTGGGTGCCATGGCGGTCATTTATTTTATGGATATGACCCTGAACACCATGACCCTGCTGGGGCTGTTATTGCTGATTGGTGTCGTGGTGGACGATGCGATCGTCGTGCTCGAAAATATTTACCGACATCGAGAGTCGGTGGATAAGGATCCCATGAGCGCGGCTATCAATGGCACTGCGGAGGTGGTTTTCCCAGTCCTGGCGGCTACTCTCTCGCTGGTCTCTATATTCGTGCCGGTAATTTTTCTGGGCGGCGTAATGGGCCGCTTTTTTGAATCGTTCGCCGTGGTAGTCACCTTTGGTGTGCTCGCGTCCTGGTTCGTATCCATGACCTTAACACCCATGCTTTGTTCGCGCTTTTTACAGGTAGAAGAACACCAGTCGGGGGTCTATCTGTGGCTCGAACGGGGGTTTCGCGCGGTCGAATCGGGCTATAGCCGACTGCTGGGGCTAATTTTAAACTTCCGCTGGACTACAATCGGCATCACCGGGTTGATCGTCGTCGGCTGCTCGTTTTTTCTGATGGATATCGGCAAGGAATTTTCGCCCCAACAAGATGAAAGCCGTTTCCTGGTGATTGTAAAAACCCCCCTGGGGTCTGGTCTCGATTACACCGATGCCCGCCTTGCCGAAATCGAAACAATTCTCGCCAGCCACAATGACACCGTACAAAGCTACTTTACCGCCGTGGGTATCGGTACTCGGCAAATTAACGAGGCCATCGGCTTTGTGCGCATGGTGCCGCGGGAAGAGCGTACCCAAAGCCAACAGGAGTTACTGGCCGTGCTGGGACAGGAATTTGCTGCGCTGCCAGGAGTTCGCGCATTTCCCGCACCGGTACCCGTGGTTGGCGGTATGCGCGGAGAACCGTTGCAATTTGTTGTTACCGGCCCCAATCTGGACGAAGTTGCCCGATATTCCCACGAACTCCACACGCGGCTCAGCGCGGACCCAGGACTGGGTCGTGTTGATCTGGATCTGAATCTGGATTTACCCCAATACCAGCTCGAAGTAGACGCAGTGCGCGCCGCCGATCTGGGTTTTACTACCAGGGATGTTGCCAACGCAATCAACCTCATGATCGGTGGCGCGGATGTTGCCAAATATAATGACGACCCCGGTGACGGGGAGCGTTACGACGTGCGCGTAAAAGCAGCCGACGGCTCTTTTACGTCCGGAGATGACCTTAAAAGGATTTACCTGCGCCACCGCGACGGAGCCATGGTCAGAGCCGATACCATCGCGTCCTTTCGCGAAATTCTCGGGCCGGCGTCCATCGCGCGCTTTGATCTGCGTTATTCTGCCGCGTTCTACGCATCGCCTGTAATACCGCTGGGCGACGCTGTCAAACAAGTAGAGACATTGGCCAGGGAAATCATGCCGATTGGTTACGATGTTAAATTCAAGGGAGAAGCCGAAGAGTTTGGCAAAACCATGGACAATATTATATTTGCCTTTAGTCTGGCCTCGGTGCTGTTGTACATGGTACTTGCCAGTCAGTTTAATTCCTTTCTACAGCCCCTGATTATTATGGTGGCACAACCGCTGGCCATGATTGGGGGTATTACCGCCCTGTGGCTGACCGGACATACCCTCAATGTGTACTCCATGATCGGGCTGGTGCTGCTGGTGGGTCTGGTGGCTAAAAATTCGATTTTACTGGTGGATATCACCAACCAGCATCGCCAGCGAGGCAGAACTATTCACCAGGCGTTGCGCGAGGCGTGCCCAATTCGCCTGCGCCCAGTGTTGATGACCTCTTTTACGGTGATTCTCGCCATGCTGCCCGCTGGACTGGGGCTCGGCGCTGGCGCCGAAACCAATGGGCCGCTGGCAGTGGCCGTGATTGGCGGCATGATCTCCTCGACACTACTAACGCTGGCGGTTGTGCCGCCGGTGTATTCTTTACTGGAAGGTTTTGTTGAATCGCGAAACGCCCGAAAATCTGTTTCGTAACCTGGCGTCCTCCTGTTTTTTTCACCTCGTTAACAGGCCCGGCAATTTAAACCACAGGCGCTAGCCGTACCAAAAACAGGCCTGACCCGATTGACACAGGATTGACTGCAACTGACGGTCAAAATCGACTGCCAAAAAAATTTGGCTACCGATTGAAAAACAGTAACGATATAAGGGAGAGAACCATGCGTTTTGACAGCGTCAACTATGAAAAAAACGGCACCACTGCCATCTTCACCCTCGACGAACCGCACAAGCTGAATGCCCTCAGCACCGGAATACGTGGCGGTATCACCAAAGCGCTGGCGGCAGCGGAAAAAGATAGCGCGGTGCGTGCAATCATTATTACCGGTGCTGGCGAGAAGGCGTTCTGCGCAGGCGCCGATATCAGCGGTTTTGAATTCACCACCACATACGCCAAAAATTTTATAGATGAAGTTCTGGATTTTCTGGCGCTGTGCGAGCGCTGCACCAAACCCATTATTGCAGCAGTAAACGGACTCGCTTACGGCGGCGGTTTTGAAATCTCGATTGCCTGTGATTTTGTTATTGCCTCGGAACGCGCGAAGTTTGCCGTGCCGGAAATTCAACTGGGTCTTCTGCCGGGATTTGCGATCGTGCGACTCAACGAACTGGTGGGGCGACAGCGCGCCAAATACCTGAGTATGCTGGGCGAACCCATTTCGGCACAGGAAGCGGTAACGCTTGGGCTCGCTCTGGAAGTGGTGCCCCATGACGACCTGCTACCGCGCGCGCTGGAATTAGCCGGAAAGCTGGCGGCCAAGCCACAAATGGCTATTCGCATGGCCAAGTCGATCTACAACCGGGAACTGGGCGGTGCCGAGTTACGCTACGCCAAAGACTGCATGCCTTTTCTGTTTATGGACGACGACACCATCGAAGGCGTGAGCGCATTTCGCGAAAAACGCAAGCCTGTGTTCAAATAAATCAGCGGTCGGCGCGTAGACAATAAGCCGTAAAACGCCACGTCTGCGCGCCACGCTCCGCTACACCACACCACAGCTGGCAATTTTCACAATCACTACAAACGGTTTAAGATACAAACTGTCACCTCCATCTCGACGATAAAAAATGCAAAATCGAGGGCAGTTTTCTTCCCGTTTTGGCTTTCTGATGGCCGCCACCGGCTCCGCGGTTGGCCTTGGCAATATCTGGAGTTTTCCGACTAACACCGCCAACAACGGCGGTGGCGCGTTTGTGCTGGTGTATTTTATACTGGCCTTCAGCCTGGCCTATCCGGCGCTAATGGCCGAACTCATTATCGGGCGTCACACCCGCAGCAATATTGTCGCCGCACTGTCCGGTGCCGGGCAGAGCGCGCTGACACGCAGTGTCGGTAAACTCACCGGCCTGTATGGCGTGCTGGTTGCGAGTCTCATTCTGAGCTTCTATACACTGGTGGCGGGTTGGATGATTGCACACCTGCTGGCGTCAGTCGCAGCCGCCGCACATTACGAACACGCCCTTGTCTGGCTAACGAGTTTCGGGACCGCCCGCAATGTTATTTTCTGCGGGGTTTTTACCCTGTTAACCATCATCGTAGTGGCCCATGGCATTGAGCGCGGTATCGAGCGTTGGTCGCGACGGCTGATGCCCGCGCTAATAACACTAATGCTCGCGCTTATCGCCTATGTACTTACCCTGCCCGGAGCGACAACGGGTTTGCAACTGTACCTGTTGCCGGACTTTAGTCAGATCAGCAATCCACAATTGCTGATTAGTGCCCTCGGACAGGCATTTTTTTCCCTGTCCCTCGGGGTCGGCACCATGATGATTTACGGATCCTATATGCGCGCTGAAGAAAACCTCCCGACTACAGGCGCTCTGGTAACGTTAATCGACACCGCCATCGCATTTCTCGCCGGACTAATCATCTTGCCAGCGCTATTTGCCGCCCAGAAAAAAGGGATGCAAATCTATAATGCAGACGGCAGTTTGATTTCCGGGCCAGGACTGATTTTTGAAACACTGCCACCACTATTTGCCGCCATGGGCGTGATTGGTTATCTGGTCAGCTTCGCCTTTTTCGCATTGATGACTATCGCTGCGCTAACCTCATCCATTTCCATGCTTGAAGTACCGGTGGCCTACGCCACGGAACGCTATGAGCTTTCGCGACACCGACTCACCTGGATAGTGGGCGCGTTGATCTTCGCTTGCAGTACGGTATTGGCGGTCAACTTCGACCCCCTGTTTGACGTGGCGGTCGACGTTACCACTGAATACAGTCAGCCTCTGCTCGGCGTTGTTATCTGTGTGTTCGCCGGATGGATATTTAATCGCAATCGCCTGCTGGCGGAAATTCAACGGGGATACCCCAACGCAGAGCACAGTTTATTCTGGAAACTGTGGCCACCCTATGTGCGCTATTTTTGCCCTCTATTAATCATCGCCGTATTTGCACAGGCCGTTATACACTGAAAAACTTATGGCCCTGCGCAGTTTTCCGACCTATAAACAAGCCTGTGCAGTTTTCTACGTTGCTTTCCAATAAAAACGCGGCATGGTTACTTTCACAAAGTGCCGGGAAACAGGCCCCCATCGAGCACAATATTTTGTCCGACGATAAAACCACCGTGAACACTGCATAGGAAGGCGCAGGTAGCCCCCAGCTCCTCCGGTACCCCGAGGCGACCCGCCGGCACCATGTTGCAGTATTCCGCACGAAATTCCTCCAGAGTCTTGTTGCGACGCGCGGCGCGTCCGGTAAGAAAAGCATCGCCCCGCTCGGTCTCAAAAACCCCTGGCAACAGGTTGTTGATGGTCACATTATGATGTGCATATTGTCGCGCCAAACCCGCCACGAAACCGGTTAAACCGGCACGCGCACCGTTCGACAAACCCAGTTCGGGTAACGGTGATTTAACCGCCGCACTGGTGATGTTGACGATGCGCCCAAAACGCCGTTCGGCCATCCCGTCGATACAGCGGCGGATCATATCTATGCTGCTATACATGTTCGCGTTGAGCGCATCAAACCACTGCTTTTGTCGCCAGTCATGGAAATCTCCGGGCGGTGGACCGCCCGCGTTGTTCACCAGAATATCGGGTGCGGGACAGGCCGCCAGCACCGCGTCGCGTCCGGCGTCCGTGGTGATATCGGCAGCAACGCTGGCCACCTCTACGCCGCTGGCGTTACCCAGTTGCTGCGCAGCGTCCGCTAACACTGCCTGATCGCGAGCGACAATGGTGACGCGCACGCCCTCCCGTGCCAACGCCAGGGCACAGGCCCGACCCAAACCGCGACTTGCGCCACAAACGATAGCCGATTTACCCGCGATGCCTAAGTCCACAATATTTCTCCGCAAGTACAGGGGTTAAGTGAAACAGGAGTGAGGCCGTGTAGCTACTCAGGCCACGCGGGCCGACCACATCAGCGGCCAGTGAAATTACGCGGCTAGACCCAGCGGCTGTTACTGGAAAACTGACTGCGTAAAAATTCGATCTGGTCTCCCAGGATACGCCGCGAGTTGATCAGCGCCAGATATTCGGCGTTGTTGGGCCGAAAGGGTAATGCCACCAGCTCCATATTGACTTCTTGCAGCAGGTGATTCGCCTTGTGTTGATTACAGCGGCGGCACGCCGCCACAACATTCTCCCAGCGATCCCGGCCGCCGCGAGAAAGCGGCACGATATGGTCGCGAGTCAACACAGCGACATCCGTTTGGCGCGCGCAATACATGCAAATATAGTTGTCCCGCGCAAACAGCGCCGGATTGGTTAATCGATAATCCCGGCGTGGGCGCCCCATTTGTTCACCACCACAGGCGATGATACTGGGCAACTCCACCACAGACTGAGCACCGGTAATACGGGAGTGCCCGCCATGAACTTTTCTGACCACTTCCCCCAGACTCCATACCACCAGTTCGCGGGCGTACAGGCACACGGCTGTCTGCCAGCTGAGCCACTCGATGGGCTGTCCGGCGAGGTTGAGACGCAGAATCTTGGCCTGCATCAGTTGCTCGCTCCCAGGGGGAAATGCGACCCCACGCCAGCGCCATACCCGGGCTGGAGCCATACGCCATGAGTGCGCCGATGTCGGCGCAACAAATGTTGTAGAACGAACAGAGGTGTTTTGACGAATGTGAAGGCTGTGCTCCCCACGACGGTTGAGCGCTTAGGCTATCATATTCCCACGTAACGCGCTGTCAACCTGTCTTTTTTTGCAGCTTGTACCCGCTCAGATTGAGTGGTGTTGGCGCGACCCTGGACAAGCCATCAACGCTACAGTAGAAAACCGACGGTGGTTTTGTCAGCACACAAATAAAAACGCCTTTTTGCCGGAGAAGCAAAAAGGCGTAAGCAGTTTAAAAAGACGCGGTCCAGCCATGGAGTGCGTTTGTTCTAGCCACACATCCCTGTATCCCTGGCCTGACTAAAATCCCTGTCGTCTAAATTCCCTGTAGACAACTGTCCTTATGGTGGCCCTACGTACCTGATATTCCCTGGCACGCTTTAAATCCTTTCTGGCCCTGGTCATCCTGACCATCCTTCCCTGAACTGCTTCCTTGCGAGATGCATATTGCACGGCTGACAGATTTTCCGGTATCCGAATAATGCCGCTATCCATGTAGGATATATCCTACAACCAAACACCGATTGACCGTCGTTTCCACCTCGGTTAGGGTGACGGCCTGACGCATCTTTGAGGTATCGTTGCCGTGGCCACCCGCAAAAAAACCCCGGATTTCGAAGACAGCCTGAGCGAGCTGGAAGCACTTGTGGAGGCGCTTGAGGAAGGAAATCTGAGTCTCGACGAGTCCCTCAAATCCTTCGAACGCGGCATCAAAATCACCCGCGAATGCCAACAGGCTTTAAAGATGGCGGAGCAACGGGTTTCCGTGCTGACACGCAACCTGGACGGCGATTTACTGGAAACGCCGCTTGCCGACGATGAGCCTGAGTGAACCCGGTAACCGACAGCGCAGCGCGATTCATGGACGCCTGCCGTCAACGCGTAGAGGTGGCACTGAAAGGCTGTCTGCCAAATCCGCAACAAAGCTCCGGGCAACTTTCTGAAGCGATGAGCTATGCCGTGCTGGGGGCAGGTAAACGCATCAGGCCCATCCTCTGCTATGCGGCCGCGCAGGTAGCGGGAGAGGTCACCTCCGACACGGACCGCGCTGCCTGTGCGGTTGAGTTGATACACGCCTATTCCCTGATTCACGACGATTTGCCCGCCATGGACGACGACAACCTGCGCCGTGGTAAGCCCGCTTGCCATATTGCGTTTGGAGAGGCGACCGCGATTCTTGCGGGGGACGCCCTGCAAACCCTCGCATTTGAACAGTTAACAGCCATGACGGATGTGTCCGCAGATGTCGCCCTGGCGCTGGTCAAAACGCTGGCACAGGCTGCCGGTGCGCGCGGCATGGTCGACGGGCAGGCCATTGATATCGCCGCCGCCAATACTGAACTGACACTGCAACAGCTGGAACATATGCACCGCCGCAAAACTGGTGACATGATTGCCGCCAGTGTGAAGATGGGAGCGATGACCACCCACTGCGAGCCTTCCGTGTTGGTAGCATTGCGTGTTTACGCTGACGCACTCGGCCTGGCCTTTCAGATCAAGGATGACATTCTCGACATTGAAAGCGCCACTGCGGTTATTGGCAAACCACAGGGGGCTGACCAGCGCCTCAACAAACCCACTTACGGCGCCCTGCTCGGCATCGTGGGGGCCAGGCAGAAATTACAGCAACTGCACACGGAAAGTCTCGCCGCGTTGACCGCGCTGGACGGTCGCGCCGACCCATTACGGCAACTGGTCAGCTATGTTGTCGACCGGGATCACTGACGCCCACGCATACTATTTGGTGTACCATTGCGACCTCGTAGCAAAACTATCCGATCCATGATTGCGAAATTCACCGACATACCTCGATCGCGGCCAGAAACGCCGCTCCTCGACACCATCGATACTCCCGCACAACTGCGCGTACTGGATTCGAAAAACCTGCTGCAACTGGCCGATGAATTGCGCGCTTATTTGCTCTACAGCGTCGGCTTTAGCGGCGGGCACTTTGGTGCTGGACTGGGCGTTGTCGAGCTGACCATTGCATTGCATCATGTGTTTAACACGCCGACGGATCGCCTCGTGTGGGACGTGGGGCACCAGGCGTATCCCCATAAAATTCTCACCGGTCGTCGCAATGATCTGCCCGGTATTCGGCAGGCAGGAGGATTATCCGGTTTTCCAAAACGCGGGGAGAACCCCTACGACACATTTGGCGTCGGCCACTCCAGCACCTCCATGAGTGCCGCTCTGGGTATGGCCATCGCCGCGCGTATGGAGGGTGATCAGCGACGCACCGTGGCGGTCATCGGCGACGGCGCCATGACGGCGGGGCAGGCGTTTGAAGCCCTGAACCATATCACCCACGTCGACGCCGACATGCTGGTCATTCTCAACGACAACACGATGTCCATTTCCCGTAACGTCGGTGGACTGGCCACCTACTTCTCCAAACTCTGGTCGAGCAAGTTTTACAATGGGTTTCGCGAGGCCGCAAAAAGGCTGTTGAAGGCGTTTCCATCGACCTCGACACTGGTGCGTAAAACCGAAGAACTGATGAAAGCGCTGGTGGCGCCGGGCATTATTTTTGAGGAACTGGGGTTCACCTACATCGGCCCCATCGACGGCCACAATTTACCGCTGCTGATCCAAACCCTCGAAAATCTCAAAAAAATAACCGGCCCGGTACTGCTACATATCGTAACCGTCAAAGGTAAAGGTTTTGCCCCGGCCGAAGAGGACCCGGTGGGCTATCACGCGCTCAACAAACTGGAGCCAGTAACGGAACCGAGCGAAAGCCGCGCTGCAACCCAATCCAACGCTAATCCCGGCATAAAGTACCAGCAGGTGTTCGGATCCTGGCTGTGCGATATGGCTAAACTTGACCCGCAGCTGGTGGGCATTACCCCTGCGATGTCTGAAGGTTCGGGCATGGTGGAATTTTCACAGCGCTTTGCCGAGCAATTTCACGATGTCGCCATTGCCGAACAGCACGCCGTGACCCTCGCCGCTGGCCTCGCCTGCGAGGGGAAAAAACCGGTGGTGGCGATCTATTCCACCTTTTTACAGCGCGCCTACGACCAGTTAATTCACGACGTGGCGCTGCAAAATCTGGATGTTTTGTTTGCCATTGATCGCGCCGGACTGGTCGGCGAGGACGGTCCTACTCACGCTGGCAGCTTTGACCTTAGTTACCTGCGCTGTATTCCCAACATGCTGGTGATGGCGCCGTCCGACGAAAATGAAACGCGACAACTACTGTACACCGGGTATCTCTATAGTGGTCCCGCGGCCGTACGTTACCCGCGCGGCTCAGGACCCGGCGCAGTAATACAGCAAACCCTGACAGCACTGCCAGTTGGCAAAGGAGTAGTGAAACGTCGCGGTAGCAACGTCGCAATCCTCAATTTCGGCACGTTACTCCCGGTGGCCATGACCGTCGCTGAAAAACTCCATGCTACGGTTGCCGATATGCGCTTCGTCAAGCCCCTGGACACGGAGCTGATTCAACAGCTGGCCGCAGACCATAGCCTCCTGGTAACCCTGGAAGAAAACGTGGTGGCGGGCGGAGCGGGTGCCGGGGTCGGCGAATACCTGGCCGCTTCCGGCATGTTAGTGCAACTGATGCACCTCGGGCTGCCCGATCGATTCCAGGAACATAACAAACATCAGGCGCAGTTGGCGGAGGCTAATCTGGATGTGGAGGGCGTGTACCGCGCCATAACCGCACGTCAGATGCTGATCACTCAGCGCCACGATGGCAACGGTTCCAGACCGGACAATATACAAAGCTGACATCGCGCCCGAAGTTGGTTATCCAGTAACGGGATAATGCCGTTAGCCAAATTCGCGACGAAACGGCGGCAAGTCGGCCAACAGCTGTCGGCCATACCCCTTGCTCAGCAGCCGTTTGTCAAGAATCGTCACGCGACCGCGATCCTGTTCGGTGCGCAACAGGCGACCACAGGCCTGTACCAGTTTCAGGGACGCGTCGGGCAAGGTCACCTCGCGAAACGCATTGCCACCACGGGACTCCACCCACTCCGCCAGCGCCTCTTGCAACGGATCATCCGGCACGGCAAACGGCAACTTCGCGATAATGACATGTTCGCAATATGCACCCGGTAAATCCATGCCCTCGGCAAAACTCGCCAGCCCGAAAATCACACTGGGGTCACCCGCATCGATCCGTTGGCGATGGCGCGATACGATTTCGGCGACAGTCAGTTCTCCCTGGATCAACAAACGTGCCCGCAGATCCGGCTCCAGTCGTTCTGCAACGTCCTGCAACTGACGGCGGGACGCAAATAGCACCAGCGTACCCAAACCCGTGGCACACAGCTGCGGCAATGCCGCCACCACCGCAGCCGTATGATTTGCCACATCCGAGGCCTCAACTCCGCCACCAGGCACCGCCAGTACCGCGGCCTGTGCGTAATCGAAAGCACCGGCAACAGTCTCGCACAGTGCGTTTTCCGGCACCCCGCAATCCCGTCGCAGGCGCTCGAAACTACCCAGTGAACGCAACGTGGCGGATGTCAGCACCGCGCCGTAGCAGCGCTCCCACAGCTGCTCCCGCAACAGGGACTGCGCTGTAATCGGCGATGCGGACACGCGGATATCATCGCTCCCTTCGTCCCGAGCAACCCAGCGCGCCAATGGCGGCTCGTCATCGCCATCTACCGCCCCCATATCGCGCCACAGCAGAGCAGCCGATTCGGCGCGTCGCAGCCACAGCCCCACCGTCTGAAAATATTGTTCAAGGTCGGAGCGCGGCACCGGTGAATGCGGATCGTCGAGACTCGTTTCCAGCTCGCGATGCAGTTTGTCCAGGCCCCCGTAAAAACGCGAAAACCCTTCGGCCAGCTGCCCACATACCGCGCGACTGGCGCTCTCGACAACGCCACCCGGATAACGGTAGCGCGCGCTCGGCACATTCTGTAAATAGTGCTCGAACACCGGAATGTGCAGTTGCAGCAAGGCCTCCACTTCGCCCCCGATGGCAATCACTGTTGCACTGGCACGACTGATCTGCGGCACGTTCTCGAGTTTGGGCAGCAATGCGGCAATCTGCCCGGCCGACTTCCCTAACCATGTCGCGGTAGCCTGTAACTGGCACTGGCGCGCGAAATGGCCCAGCGCCGTCGTGCCGAGGCGATGAGCTTCGTCAAATACATAAATTGTATCCTCCGGTGCAGGCAAAATTACACCACCGCCAAGGGCCAGATCCGCCATCACCAGGTCGTGATTGGCAATGATGCAGTCGGCATCTTCAACCAGATCCCGCGCGCGAAAATAACAACATTCCCGCACCAGGCGGCAGCGGTGCCCGGAACACTGTTTACGGTCTATCGTGACGGCGCGCCAGGTATCGTCGGGCACCGCCTGGGGCCACTCATCCCGATCGCCTTGCCATTGCCCGTCGCGCAGCGCCAGGTCCATCGCCTGCACCAGCGCCACGTTGCCGTGATCGGCCCTGAATGGAATTTCGTCCGGAAACAGGAACTGGCCCCCGTCGACGCTGTGCACCGTATCCAATGCCTGTTCGAGACGCAGCGGGCACAGGTAGCGACCGCGACCCTTGGCCAGCGCGAACCGGTAGTTCCAACCGGTGGCCGCAATTAATTCGGGAATATCCTTGGCCAGTAATTGGGTCTGCAGAGCGACCGTGGCGGTGGCAACCACAACGGTTTTTTTGGTCTCCCGCGCGACAGGCAGTAGCGCCAACAGGTAAGCGACCGTCTTACCGGTGCCGGTGCCCGCTTCCACGGCGCAAATATGGGGGGTTGCTTTACTGGTATCACTCTGATCGGCGGCAATAAGTTTTCCGAAAAATGTCGCGAGCAGCCCAATCATCTGCCGCTGGCCGAGCCGCGAGCGTAATTCGCGATGCTTCAAAAACTTGCGGTAGCCCTGTTGAATAACAGCTTTTACTTGCTCGGACAGCACCGCCTAACCACACAGCTCAAGACGTCGCAACACCGGATTGGCGTACATCGTGAGCAAAATTTTTCGATGTTCTGTCGGCAAACCTGCCAGGCGGGCGGCAAACGTCTCGCGCGCGTCCGCCAGTTTATTCGCCGCAATGGCGGCCTGCCATTCCTGCACCCGTGGATCCTCACCACCCAGCGCCGCGTAGGCAACGAAGTTAGTGGCATGCAGTCGATAGTTTTGTATGATTTGCCGATCAACGGCATCGACCACCTGCTGTGCGTCCTCAAGCCCTGCGCTTAAGGGGTCGCCAAATGCCACATGGATGGCCCCCTTCGCGCCCATGATGCCCTTAAAAATGCTATCAATATCTTCATGTTCTGCTTTTTGATAAGAACCCAACGTTTCCCGTGCATACAGTTCCCGCGCTTTGTCCCCGTCGCACGGATCAAATTCGTAGGAAATCGCTACGGGAATCACCGTCAGCGCGGCGATTGCTTCGGCGAAACTTTGTTCCTCACTGCGGCTCAGGGCAAGCATTTTTATCATCGCGGTTTCGGTGCGGTCGATGCCATTTTTAGCTCGACCTTCCCGTTGTGCAAGCCATACCGAACTGTGCTCGTTAAGAATCGAATAACGAATGTAGGCAGAAAGTGTTTTAAGCGCTTCCAGTTTTTCGCGTCGGCCGGTGACGGAGCGTTTCACGATAAAACTTTTGTTCAACCGCATTAAGTCGGAGGTGAATGGTTTTGTGAGCAGGTTGTCGCCAATGGCAATCCGTGCCGTTTCCATACCGCGTTCGTGGAGGGCCAGATTGACCATGCCAGGATCCATGGCGATATCTCTGTGGTTACATAGAAATAAATAGGCCCGATTGGCATCGAGCCGCTCGACGCCACTCACGGTAAAACCACTCGAAACGGTGGTCAGCAAGCGCCGCAAATGCACGCCAATCAAATCCTGTAGACCCTTGACATCGCCGATTCCGGAAAGCTTTTTACGCAGTTGATGTTGTACTACCGGCCGCAGTACCCAGGCAAACCAGCGCCCGAGTCGCGGCGAGTTGATCGTCAACAGCGTATCGATTAATTCCGGGTCGGTAATTAAACGATCCAGTATCGCGGGCACTTCGTCGTCCCGATAGGGACGAATGTCTTCAAATTGCTGCATTCAGTTTACTTTTTTCGTTTACGTGAAATGAAGGGGCATCAAACAGGGCGATAACAGACATCGCGCCGTTTAACCACCATCATGGTGCGGCTATGCAAGTCTAACTGTAGCGACGGTAACCGTCTAACGCCGCGGTGTAAACCAGGTGACATCCCGAGCATATTTGTCGGTCAGATGGGCCACATCGAGCACCATCGCGAACAGCGCCATGCGTACCAGCAACCCATTGTCGGTCTGGCGAAAAATGGCCAGATTGGGATTCGCATCCAGATCGCGGTCGAGCTCGTTGGCCTCGGCCCGCGAATCCCGCGGCAACGGATGCATAATAACGGTGTTGGGCTCGCAGTACTGGGTATAGATCGCCTGGTTCAAACGAAAGCGTCCACGATATAGACCCGCCTGATCGCGATCCGCAAAACGTTCTTCCTGTATGCGTGTCGAATACACGATGTCCACATGGGCAATGCTCGCTTCCAGTGCTTCGCTCACCGTGACGGTGTGGCCAGCGGCGCGTAATTCCTCCACCAGTTCCATGGGCATCGCCAACTCATTGGGCGAGACCAGCATGACCTGAATATTTTTATACAGGCACAAAAGTTTGCACAGCGAATGGACCGTGCGACCATATTTCAAATCGCCAATCATGGCGATGCGCAACCCGTCGATATCCCGCCCACGGCCATTTAATTCTTTCTGGATAGTGTATAAATCGAGTAGCGCCTGGCTGGGATGTTCGTTGGTGCCGTCACCACCGTTTAACACCGGCACCCGACTGGCCGCCGCGAACTCCGCCACCGAGCCAGCTAACGGGTGACGCATGCAGATGACATCGCTAAATCCCGACAGGACGCGCGCGGTATCCTGTAACGACTCCCCTTTGACCAGGGACGAGCTATCCATGCCCACCGACTCGCGCACCTCGCCGCCGAGGAGATTAAACGCGCTGCCGAAACTGATGCGGGTGCGGGTGCTGGCTTCCAGAAACATACTACCCAGAATGGCGCCTTCGAGCACGCGGGTAACCTTAATGCGCTGTGCGTAAGGTTCCATGCGCTCGGCAGTGCGAAACACCTGCTCGATATCCGCGCGCTCAAACTGCCCGATAGACAGTATATGAACCCCTGCAAAATTCATTACCGATTTCCTGCGGATAAAATTCGCGGAATTCTAGCGGGTTTCACTGTACTCAACCAGCAACTCATACACTCTCCGCAAGCTGTGTTCCCCAGGCGCGTAACTGCTCGAGAATATTCTGGTCGCGGGCGCTGAGATCGGGCCTGTCTTGCAACCGATCCAGTTCGAGATTGTAACTGTGCAAAGTTAGATAACCGCCAGCTTCGTCGGTCAGCCGCGCGCGGACGGATTCCTGCCAGCGCGCGCGTTCATCGACACTGAGTGTTTCGGGATAGTGGCGGGCGCGGTAGCGGAACAGTAATTCCCCATAGCGCTTATCCTTGAATACAAAATTTGTGCTCGCCAATTCCGGCCCCCTGGCCTGGCGAATTTGCGCCAGCAAGGGTTTGTCCTGATTGGGTAGAAACCCGCCGTACAACGCCAGTTCCGGGTCCCGGTTCCCGGTTCGATCGGGCGGCGCATAGACTTCAGTAAGCTTGGCGCGCAGGTCGTGTCCGCGCAACAGCTGCCAGTGCCGTTGACAGGCGTCAAGGTCGATACCCAATCGCGTGGCGGTTTGTGCGTCCAGTAATTTTGCAGTCGCTACCACCGGACTGCGATTGATATGCACCCCTTTGAGAGGAATTCTGTCCGCCCCTTCCGGCAACTGATCGGTGGCGGTAAATACCCGGGCCCGAATGGCCTGTGCGTCAAGCTCAAGCAACGGACGCGGATCGACGCCAAGGTTGAAACAGATAATTTCATTCTTGTTGAGCGGGTGGCTAGCCAACGGCATCATCAGCCCAACATAGCCATTTTCTCGCGGTAGGCGCGAAGAAACATGCAAAAAGGGCTGCCCGTCGACAACATTAATCAAATCTTCGACAACGCGCTTAAGGCGGCTCTGGTAGACGTATTGATACAGTTTCGGCTGGCGGTCGCGCACCAGTCGCGCCAACCCAATGGTCGCCATCACGTCCGACAGAGCATCGTGGGCCGCATCGTGTTCCAGCCCATTTGCCGCGGTCAACTCCTCCAGTTTAAAGCTCGGTGAACCGTCCTCTCGGTTCGGCCAATTTATCCCTTCGGGACGCAGTGCCCGGGTCAGGCGCAACATGTCGATCAGGTCCCAGCGCGAGTTGCCCTGCCGCCACTCCCGCTCGTAGGGGTCGTGAAAATTCCGGTACAGGGTATATCGAGTGACTTCATCGTCAAAACGAATACTGTTGTAGCCGACGCCACAGGTATTTGGCGCGGCCAGCTGGGCCAGTATGGTGCCGATAAATTGTGGTTCTGGATGCCCCTTGGCCAAGGCCAATTGCGGGGTAATTCCAGTAATCAGACTAGCCTCGGGGTGGGGTAACGTATCCAGACTCGGCTGACAGTACAGCGTCAAGGGGGCGCCGATAATGTTCAGTTCTTCATCCGTGCGCACGCCGGCAAACTGTACGGGTCGATCCCGCGCCGGATCGACACCGGTGGTTTCGTAATCATGCCAATAGAGTGTGTTCACCACTTCCCCCTCGGAGTGTACTGCAACACTACTGGAATACTTATCGACGGGCAAAAAAAACGGCACCCGAGGGTGCCGCTTTTATTCTTCACGTTGCCTAGTCGGCAACCACTTCGGTATAGGTCAACTCGCCGATCACACGACGGTTGCGGGCACGGCCCTCGTCGGTGTTGTTATCGGCAATCGGACGGCTCTCGCCGTAGCCGACGGTAGATACACGGTTCGGAGCAATACCGTACATTTCAATCAGCTTGGCTTTTACTGCAGCCGCGCGACGATCCGACAGACTCTGGTTGTACTGGTCAGAACCGCGTGAATCGGTATGACCCTCCAGAACCAGCTCGATATCGTCATGCACTTTCATGGCATTAGCAATTGCCTGCAACTCATCGCCGTAGATCGCACGTACCACCGCCTTGTCGAACTCAAACTCCACATTCAGGCGTACGGTAATGGTGCGCACTTCCGGTTCAGCAATCGGAGCCGGGGCCGGAGCTGGAGCAGGAGCCGCTACCACCACCGGTGCAGGTGGGTTGAAGTAGTAGTTGATAGCCAGATTCAATGCGCCATCATTTACGCCTTTTTGCCCCTCGCGGATTTTGTGCAGTATGCGTACATCCGAGCGAAATTCCCAATGGTCGCTGAGCATTTTTGAAAGGCCAAGACCAGCCGAAGCCTGGTGGGTGTACTGCCCGTCGGGCCACAGATTACTATCTTCGTCCAAATCAAAATAGGAGACGCCCAGTACGAAATAGGGCCTCCAGCTTGCGCTGTCGTCACCGAACCAGCGTATATAATCAAGTTTCGCAACATCCATATCGTCGCCGGATATTTCACGACCGACGCCCAGCTCCAGTGCCCAATCGTTGAAAAAGCGGTAACCCAGGTTAATACCACCGACCACCGCATCGTGGTGCCCGCTGATAACGCGATCGCTATCGAGATAGTAACCCGTGATAGAAGGACCCATATACAAGCCTTCGTTTGCACCTGCTGTCAGCGTCGTAGCAAGCAGTGACGCGCCTATCATTCCTATCATTTTCTTGCGCATAGCATTTCTCCCCTCTTTGTTGAGCGTATAATTTCCGACGTATATTTTTGTGAAACATTGGACTTTATTGAACGTGCACCGTTATTCACGATTCCCTCTCAAGCAATCCCATGCCTTCCAAAATCGTGCATTGGCACGGTAGCCACAGTAGCGGCGGATGCGCGTAACGTCTGTGCGCTACCGCACCTTACCCACCGCTCACAAGGGCGTCCCTGCGCACACCGACCAATTATAGCACCCACGATACTGCCTCGCACCATTTCCTTTTCCGTGCTTTAGACCCCTGCCATTCTCCTATAGCACCTACCCAAAAGCCAGTCAATAAGTATTACCGCAATAACGCAGGCAGCGAGTGACGCGGAATTAAAATACAGCTTCGGAAAACCGACGAAAAGCTTCAGACTATCTCCAGCCGACGCTGCTCGAGGACCGACTGCCAGTGGGCTGGACCGGTACGATGCACCGATTCCCCGGTGCTATCAACGGCTACGGTCACCGGCATATCCCGGACCTCAAATTCGTAAATCGCCTCCATACCCAACTCCGGGAACGCCACCACCCTCGCCGCCACAATCGCCTTCGATACCAAGTAGGCCGCGCCACCGACCGCCATCAGGTAAACCGCTTTATGGTCGCGAATAGCGTCAATCGCCACTGCCCCACGCTCCGCTTTGCCCACCATACCAATCAAACCGGTGCGCTCCAGCAGAGTGCGGGTGAACTTGTCCATGCGGGTCGCGGTGGTGGGTCCGGCGGGGCCCACCACTTCGTCGCGCACCGGGTCGACCGGGCCCACGTAGTAAATAAACCGGTTGCGCAGATCCACCGGCGGCACTTCGCCCGCCGCAAGCAGGTCCACAATTTTCTTATGGGCCGCATCTCGCCCGGTCAGTAATTTACCGCTCAGCAGGACGGTTTCCCCCGCCCGCCAGTCCTGAATATCCGCCTGCGTAATTTGATCGAGGGCGACGCGGCGCACGCTGTCGCCCACTTCCCAGGCAATATCCGGCCAGTCGGACAGATCCGGGGGAGTCAAGTGCACCGGGCCGCTCCCGTCGAGGGTGAAATGCATGTGGCGGGTAGCCGCACAGTTGGGAATCATGGCCACCGCTTTATTGGCCGCGTGCGTAGGAAAATCCTTCACTTTGACATCCAGCACTGTCGTTAGCCCCCCCAATCCCTGGGCGCCGATACCCAGCTCGTTCACCTTGTCGAACAGCTCCAGTCGCAGCTGTTCGGCGCGACTGGCGGCCCCCCGAGCCTGTAGATCCTGAATGTCGATTGGATCCAGCAACGCCTCCTTCGCCAGCAACATGGCCTTTTCCGCAGTGCCACCGATGCCAATCCCCAGCATGCCCGGCGGGCACCAGCCCGCCCCCATTTTTGGTACCTGCTCAAGCACCCAGTCCACCACTGAATCGGACGGATTGAGCATGGCAAACTTGGCTTTAGCCTCTGACCCGCCGCCCTTGGCGGCAACATGCACCTCGACGGTGGTACCCGGTACGATATCGTAGTGAATCACCGCCGGAGTATTGTCGCCAGTGTTGCTGCGTGCGCCATCGGGGTCGGCGAGGATGGAGGCGCGCAGCACATTATCAGGATTTTGATAGGCCTGGCGTACGCCAGCATTGATCGCATCGCTGAGCGCACCGCCGCCTTGCCACTGTACTTGCATACCTACTTTTACAAAAATCGTAACAATGCCCGTGTCCTGACAGATGGGCCGGTGACCCAGAGCGCACATTCTGGAATTCACCAGAATTTGCGCCAACGCGTCCCGCGCGGCCGGTGATTCCTCGCGTAGATACGCGTCGTGCACGCCCTTAATAAAATCCACCGGGTGGTAATAAGAAATGAATTGCAGGGCGTCGGCAATGCTGGCAGTTAAATCGTCCTGACGAATAATTGTCATATCCGGGGTCCTGTGTGATCACCAGGGGTGAATGCTTTGGGCTAATGCTTTGATTGAATGTTTTGGGTGAGGACGCTGGCCGAAACGCCCGGTCTGTAAGATTAACTACTTCTCACAGGCCCGGCAGACGGGTCAGTGACCAAATCCAGCCATCACAGGATGGTTACTGGGTCGCCATGCCGCGGCGAATTTCTTCCAGCTGCTGGTTGGTCTGGCGACGAAATGCATCGATGGAGCGAATCGCCTCCTCATTGTTAGCCACCCTGCTCTGGAATGTGGTTTGCAACTGCTGGGAGGATTTTTCCAGCGCTACAATTTTGTTAAGTCCCGCCTGCAAGCGATTTTGCAATTCCTCTATTTGTGCAGTAAGCGCCAGGGATCCGGAACTGACGTCGCTAACTTTAGCCAGGGCCTGATCCACCTTTATCTTCTGCGCGGCAATGGATTGCTCGAGTTTTTTGGCGGCCTGCCCCTGCTTTTCGGTCGTGGCCTGTAAATCGCTTATGGCCTGTCGATTGCGTTCATTGGCGACCACCCACAACTTTTTGATTTCCGCCCACTGTTTATCCAACTGCTCGGAGTGCGCTTTTATTTGTACGGATAAGGCCGTTCCCGACTGATTCAACGATTCATCGGTGAACTCTATTTTGGCGGCCAATTCATCAAACCGCTCGGTCAGCGCCGTCTGCGCCTGACTCTGCTGCCACGCAAATCCACCGAGTCCAAGCAGGGCCAGCAGCAATACCGCGATCATCAGTTTCACGCCGCCGCTGGTGTGGCTACCACCCCCGGATCCTCCGGAGTGCTCACCCCGCGCAGTACGCTGCGGGTAATCGGGTTTTTCGTCCCGCTCTGCATGCGTATCGAGCCGGTCGTCGCGCTCAGCCACGAATGGCCCGCGGCGATTTGATCCTTTATCACTCATGGTCGACTGTTCCAGACTGTGTGGGGTGCGCAATTATACACCGAGCCAAATTTCACCTACAAAAAAACCGGCGTTATCGCCGGTTTTTTTGACCTGCCAGACCGGGCTATCACGCCCGCTGTGTCACAAAAGTACCAGCAGTGCGACTACCACTACAGTCAGGCCGATGCTACTGTGTATCACACCCTTGACGGTAGTCATAGGGCCCTGCTTACCCATTAGCCCGTTGACCTCGAGGGCCGCAACCACCGCCAGCGCGGCATACAGACCCGCACCGCCGCCACTGGCGTTCAGCAGATGATCGGCACTGTAACCGACATGGGGAGAAGCCAGCATGCAATACGCCATGGGCGCTGAAAACAGGGTATTAGTCCGTGAAGCCAGTAGCGCTTTTGCACCGGCGGCAGGCGCGTCACCCGCCGTCATGCCCAGCGCGATTTGCTGGGCGGGCCAGATCACCAGCCAGACATTGAGAAACATCAGCGTACCCAGGGTCGCACCGACAACGATGTAGTCGTTCATCACATTGCCGCCCTGTACGCCCATCAGCAGCACCAGACCGGTCAGAAAAGTAAACATGGCGCCCCAACGGAACCACCACAGTGCGCGCGGGGCAAGTTTGGCTTTGGCGTCGCTAAGTGCTTCCGGGCCAGCCTCCTTAAAGTAGGCTCCCTGAATAAAGTTAAAGTAGTACAAAACCCCGATCCAGGTGATACCAAACAGCAAGTGTCCCCAGCGAAACAAGAAATTCAGATAGTCTACCGAAAGAAAATTATCCATCGTTTTCACCCTGTGTATTATTGGTTGATTGTACCGTTGCCCGGCCGCACCGGGATGACGGCGTAGCAAACCCGTCGCAGTCCTTTATTCTAGTCATAAACGCGGCGTAAAAAAACCACTAATAGTGATTCCCGCAATACTGAACGCGGAGGTTGGCCAACGCGTGGACCGCTGGCCACAAAAAAAGCCCCGCATGCGCGGGGCTTTGGTGTAGCTGGAGGGAGACTCGACTTACATCATACCGCCCATGCCACCCATACCGCCCATGCCACCCATACCGCCCATGCCACCCATATCGGGTGCACCACCGGTAGCGCTGTCGTCCTTGGCGTCGCAAATCATGGCTTCCGTGGTAATCATCAGTCCAGCTATGGATGCCGCGCCCTGCAGAGCAGTACGCGTTACCTTGGCCGGATCAAGAATACCCATTGCGATCATATCGCCATATTCGCCAGTCGCAGCATTGTAACCGTAGCTACCTTTGCCATTTTTGACGTTCTCGGCAATGATCGAACCTTCCTGGCCAGCATTTTCAACGATCTGGCGCAGAGGCTGCTCCATGGCACGGCGGGCGATACGAATACCCACGTCCTGATCGTTGTTATCGCCCTTCAGATTTTCGATAGACTTGAGCGCGCGAATCAACGCCACGCCACCACCGGCGACCACGCCTTCTTCAACCGCAGCACGGGTTGAGTGCAACGCATCTTCGACGCGGGCCTTTTTCTCTTTCATCTCAACTTCAGTTGCCGCGCCCACTTTGATAATGGCCACGCCGCCAGCCAGTTTGGCCAGACGTTCCTGCAGCTTTTCGCGGTCGTAATCGGAACTGGTATCTTCAATTTCGGCACGAATTTGTTTGACGCGGGACTTGATATCAGCATCAGTGCCTTTGCCATCAATAATCGTGGTGTTTTCCTTGGTCATGCTGATGCGCTTGGCCTGACCGAGGTGCTCCAGGGTAGCGCTCTCCAGATCGAGACCCACTTCTTCAGAAATCACCGTACCGCCGGACAGAATGGCCACGTCCTGCAACATCGCCTTGCGACGGTCGCCAAAACCCGGGGCCTTGCAGGCAGCAACCTTGACGATGCCACGCAGATTGTTCACCACCAGTGTCGCCAGGGCTTCGCCTTCAACGTCTTCCGCGATGATCATCAGCGGTTTGCCGGCTTTGGCTACCGCTTCCAGCAGTGGCAACATTTCGCGAATATTGGAGATTTTTTTGTCGAGCAGGAGGATGTACGGGGATTCCATTTCCACGCTCATGCTTTCCTGATTATTGATAAAGTACGGAGACAGATAACCGCGATCGAACTGCATGCCCTCCACGATATCCAGCTCGTTTTCCAGGCCTGTTCCTTCCTCGACGGTAATCACGCCTTCTTTGCCCACCTTGTCCATTGCTTCAGCAATGATTTCACCAACCTGGGTATCGCTGTTGGCGGAGATAGAACCCACCTGTGCGATTTCCTTGCTGTCGGTACAGGGCTTGGCGATTTTGCGAATTTCTTCCACGACCACCGCTACCGCCTTGTCGATACCGCGCTTCAGATCCATTGGGTTGAGACCCGCAGCAACGGCTTTCAAACCTTCGCTGACAATGGATTGCGCTAATACGGTCGCTGTAGTAGTACCATCGCCGGCTTCATCGGACGACTTGCTGGCCACTTCCTTGACCATTTGCGCGCCCATATTCTGGAACTTGTCCTTCAGTTCGATTTCCTTCGCCACCGACACACCGTCTTTAGTCACGGTAGGGGCGCCGAACGCCTTGTCCAACACCACATTGCGCCCTTTGGGGCCAAGGGTAATTTTAACGGCATCCGCCAGGATATTAACGCCTATCAGCATTTGCTGGCGGGCCTTGTCGCCAAATTTCACGTCTTTTGCAGCCATGATCTTGTTCCTTCTAATGTCTCAAATTCTTGAATGGATTAACTTGCGTCGACAAACTTCGATGCCCTGGCCTTCGCAGACCTGACCCGCGAAATCCTAGTCTTCGAGAACGCCGAAAATCTCGCTTTCGCTCATGATAATCAACTCGTCGTCGCCGTCTTTGATGGTGTTATTGGCGTAGCCACCAAAAATAACCTTGTCGCCAACTTTTACAGACAGAGGTACTATTTCACCACTCACCAGCATGCGACCGTCACCAATCGCTACTATTTCACCTTTATTGGGTTTTTCTTTGGCCGATCCAGGAAGCAGAATACCGCCAGCGGTCTTCTCTTCTTCAGCATTACGGCGCACGACAACGCGGTCGTTTAAGGGACGAATCTTCATCTCTACTCTCCACCTGACTAAAGTTATTAAATCTTCAGTTCGGGAAATACCCGAAGCTGAACCCTATGTGGAGGCACCCCAAAAAAAAACAAGGGCACCCCCTAAAAAAACATCCAGACCACGCGCGGTGGGCGCACTACGGGTGCTCGCTGATCGCTTCCAGCAGCGGCGTCGGATTGTCCAGCGCCGCCAGGGCCGCGCCGATGGCGCTGCGCACCTCGGCGGTGTTTAGCTCGATACTGGCGCCTGCCATACTAATCTCCTACACTGTCGATAGCTGTCGTGTACGCGCCTCTGGCAAGCCCTGATTAAATTCAGGGTACGGGCCACCAAAGACGACAGTGCCACGGTAGCCAGGCCGTGGCCTCTTTCCTGTTGCACCCCCGGCTGACGATCTCAGAGTATTGCCAGCGCGAGCATCGCGACTACTCCTCGCGCCGAAATTCCCCCTCCAACGCTTCGGTATCCCCGGTTTTTGCGGAGTGATCGGCGGTAAATCCGGCCCCGCCAATTACCTGAACCCGACTCAGAACCCGTGCCGCTATCCAGCCGCGCAACCCCGGCACCAATCCCGCAAAACCCAGTGCGTCGGTAAAAAAGCCCGGCGTCAGCAACAGCGCGCCCGAGACCGCCAGAACAACCGCCTCGACCATCTCCCTTGCGGGCAACTCGCCTTGCGCCATACGTTGCTGGACACGCACCAACGTGGCGAAACCCTGGCGACGCAACAGCCCCACGCCGATCACCGCCGTTAGCAGTACCGAGCCGACCGTAAACCAGCCGCCGAACGCGCTCCACACCTGCATTAGCAGCCACACTTCGGCCAGGGGTATTGCAATAAAAATCAATAACAGAATGCGCACAGGACGGTCTCGGGGCGGGCCATGTAACCAAGCATTGGGTTGCACAGCCCCGTTTTCAACCCGCCCTGCCGAATTAACCTCGGGCCGTAGCGTCAATAGCGCCTCTAACACACAGTTAAAAAATCGCTAAATTAGCCCAACCCCGTGGAAAATGTGGTGGCCGCGCTGGCAATTAGTTACTGTTAGCACCTCTCGCGTCGTACCCGTCGCAACACAAGGACCCCCATGACCTATCGGGATTTTGCCGCTGCCATTCTTAACCGCCGCATGCTCATCTGTGTGTTTACCGGTTTCGCGTCCGGGTTACCACTCTACATCCTGATTTCTCTGGTGCCCGCGTGGTTGCGCACGGAAGGCGTGGGCCTCAAGGAAATTGGGCTGTTTACGCTGATCGGCCTGCCCTACACCTGGAAATTTTTCTGGGCCCCACTAATGGAACGCTACCCGCTACCTTTTCTGGGCCGGCGCCGCAGCTGGATGCTGGTTACCCAGATCGCCGTACTGGCGGCAGTCGCGCTGCTGCCACAACTGGACACCCAAACCCAGCTCGGCACCATCGCCGCACTGTGCGCCACCATTGCCTTTTTCGGCGCCAGCCAGGACATCGTCATCGATGCCTATCGGCGCGAACTATTGCCAGACCGGGAACTGGGTCTGGGCAATGCGATACACGTCAACGCCTATCGCATCGCCGGCCTGGTGCCGGGTTCCCTGGCGTTGATCCTTGCGGACATATTGCCCTGGCAACAGGTTTTTATGATTACCGCCGCAGGCATGCTGGTGGCAATTGTCACCACCCTGAGCATCGCCGAACCGGAGCATCCCTCCCCGCCGCCGCTGACCCTGCGGGATGCGGTGATGGAGCCATTCAAAGAATTTTTTCAGCGCAATGGGGTATCTCACGCCTTACTTATTCTCAGTTTTATGTGCCTGTATAAACTGGGCGACAACCTGGCCACCGCCCTGGCCACACCGTTTTACCTGGACATGGGTTTTTCGCTCTCCGAAATTGGCTGGATCGCAAAAAACGCCGCCCTGTGGCCCATGCTAATCGGTGGCACACTCGGCGGCGTGCTGATGGTGAGCATCGGTATCAACCGCGCCCTGTGGGTATTCGGCGGGGTGCAAATGGCCTCCATTCTCGGTTTTGCGCTGCTGGCCCACGTTGGCGACGGCCTGTGGTTACTGGCACTGGTCATTGCCTTCGAATACCTCGGCGTGGGGCTTGGGGCCGCCGCCTTTATCGCCTTTATCGCCCGCACCACCAGCCGCCACCACACCGCCACCCAACTGGCGTTGTTCACCGCCCTCACCGCTGTCCCCCGTGTGCTGGCAAACGCGAGCACCGGTTTTCTCGTAGAAGAAATTGGCTGGGAACATTTTTTCTATCTGTGTACGCTACTCGCCCTGCCGGGTATGTTGTTATTAAGGCGGGTCGCACCCTGGAACCCGCCATCAACCGAGGGCGACCTGTTCGCCGTCGACCAGAAACCTGGTACGGCACCGGCCGCCACCAAAATGAGTATTGAACCATGACCCGTTTGTACACCCGTAGCGGAGATCAGGGCTCCACCGGCCTGGCCGATGGTACGCGCACCACCAAAACCAGCCTGCGCGTCGAAGCCCTGGGCGCCGTCGATGAAAGTAACGCCTGCCTCGGCGTGCTGGTGGCGGCTTTGCCTCCGGCACATCCCCTGCGGCCCCTGCTACTAAACCTGCAACACCAGTTGTTTGACCTCGGCGCGATTGTCGCTGGCGTCGAAAGCGACGCCATATCGACAGCCCAAATAAAGCATCTGGAAAATGAAATCGACCAACTCGAAGCGCACTTACCACCGTTGCGGCAGTTTATTCTGCCCGGCGGTAGTGAAGCGGCGGCCCATGCCCACGTGGCACGCGCTGTGTGTCGACGCGCCGAGCGTAGCCTGTTTGAACTGGCGGCAGCGGAGCCGGTTGCCCCGGCGGTTGGGGAATATATGAATCGTCTTTCGGATTTATTGTTCGTAATAGCCCGTACCCTGGCCCACGAAGCGGGGGGCGATATTCCCTGGCAACCCCAGGGAGATCGTTAACGCATAATCACAACCAGGGCAATCACACTCAGCCAGCACACCATGGCGCGGGCAAACAGCCGCGCCAGCGCCGCGAGCTCCGCCATGCCAACCTCCGGTGTCACTTCCTCATCGGCGCTTGCAAAACTCCCCAAAGCACCTTCCGCGTAGTCACCCAACAGCTCCGCCGCGGGCACACCCCCGGCCAACAGGGATGCCCGCCAGCGCCGCATACAGCCGCCAAAATCGCCGACCAGGCCGAGTGTCAACCCCAGCAGGCGTACCGGTAGCCATTCCAGTAACCACAGCCATTGGTCGGCCAGATCGGCCGTTTCGGGACTATCCACGCTTCGATCCCGGTACAGCAGCGATAACCGATACAGCAGCGCTCCCGGCGCCCCGGCCACCGCGAACCAGAAAATCACCGCCATATAACTCTCGAGATAGCGATAGGACATGCCACGCAGCAATTCGCCGCGCAGACCGGACCAGTCATCCGCCAGACTGTCGCGATGGGCGGTATTGAAAACCGCTGCGTCGTGAAACGCCGCCTGTATATCGTTGCGCTGCAGATCCTCGTTCAGGGCACCGAGTTGCAGGCGCAGATCCCCCCGACCCAACGAGTAGATCAGTATCCACAGACTGACCAGAAACGCAGGCAGACCGAACCCATAACCGCCCAGCCAGTCCAGCGCCAGCGCCACCGCCAGTACTGGCAGCAGTAGCGAAACCAGCAAGGGACCCGCCGGTAAATCCGCAATCGCGGCAACGCTGGAGAGCCTCGCAACCCAGTCGTCGTACCAGGCATCGCGCTGTATCTCGGGCATAGCTCCGCGCCAGTAAAATAATAACGCCGCCGCGACAATGACCAGAAATTCCATCTGCGTTACTCCCTCAGTTTCCGTTTACTGCACTCGTTATGATAGTTATGCCCTGGCGGTGATAGTTATTCGCCGCCGTTCAGACCCGCCGTCAGGCGCTCCCACGCAAACGCCGGGCCGGGATCGGTCTTGCGCCCCGGCGCGATATCGCAGTGGCCAACTACCCGGGTCGGCGTCAACCCCGAATAGCTCGCCAGCAATACGCGCAGGGTATCCAGCAGCTGGCCGTACTGAGCATCAGTATAGGGCGTGGTGTCCGTGCCCTCCAGCTCAATCCCAATAGAGAAATCGTTGCAGTTGCTACGGCCTGCGTAGCGGGATTCACCGGCGTGCCAGGCGCGGTCGTTAAAAGAAACAAATTGCGTCACCCGACCGTCCCGTGCAATCAACAGGTGCGCCGACACCTTGCGCTCGGCTATCTCGGCAAAATAAGGATGTTCGTCCGGGTCTAAACAATTAGTAAACAGCTGTTGAATATAGGGTCCGCCGAAACAGTTGGGCGGCAAACTGATATTGTGAATTACCAGCAGGGAAATATCGCCCCCGGGGGGTCGTTCATTGTAATTCGGTGACAGGATTCGCCGTACACCCACCAACCAGCCAGACTCATCAATCATGCCCAACACACCGCTCTCCGGGGTTAGCAACATAGCGCAAATTGTGCCGGAATACCTGCCCCGAAACGCGGGATTGCGGCGCGGGTTGACTCAGGCGGCACTCTCGCGGCGTTGACGTAGATCTTCCACCACCTGTTCCATCGCCCGATCAAACAGATGAGAATTGTCGAGCACAACGAGATTGCCCTGCTTCATCATCACCGCCATACGGTAGCGGTGGCCCTCGGCCACTTTTTTACCGTTGCGATCACCAAAAATTAATTTCCCGGTGGTGCGCACCACGCCGATCAATCGGCAGCGCCGCGGTGCCACGTCGCTCTCCTCGCGAAACTCCACCCAGCTCCCTTTTTTGATGGAGTCCACCTGACTCAAGCATTCGTCATCCACCAGTGGCGCGAGATCGTCGCCATCGCGCTGCGCCTGACCCGGCAAATCCGCGTGCACCTCGTCAACTTCCACAATCGCATAGGGATCGCCAATTTCCCGCGCTTCACGCGGGTTCAACATTACCGGCATGGCGGTCGCCTCGGGTTCACGCCTGCGCTCGCGATCAAAAAATGCAGTGATACTCTTCAGGAATCGACTGGACTGGTACACCTCATAACCGCTGTCATCCAGGGTTTCCTGCATAATGGTCAACAGATTTGCGAGGCGTTCATGGGCGACCGGACTTTCCGATTGAATCATCTCCAACAACTGCTCCAGGAGCTGAGTCCCGCCCTGCCACTGATCCGAATCGATGCCATATTTAAGGTACGACAAAAACAACACCCGGCTCCAGGCCCGCTCCACAAAATCGATTACCACCAAGGGTATTTGCTTGCCAAACAGGCGGCTGCGCAATAACTTCTCCACTGCCGTGTGGGCCGCGTTTATCCGCTCCGTGGCAGTTTCTTCCTCCAGCACGCGTTTCTCAAGGATCGCGAGCCGACGACGATCCGTTTCCACGTAGGCGATAAAGTCCGACAACAATTCGGACAACTGTCGCGTGTCAGCCTTAATTTCACCCAAAGCTGCGACCACGTCGTTAATTTTTTGGTACAGCGGATCCGCATTCGCAATTTGTTCGGCACCCGCGAAACCCGTGGCAACGCTATCAATTTCGTTTAACAACCGACGAGCCGGGTGCTGTTGCCGGTCAAAAAACCCGGGGTCGGCCATGGCAATGCCCGCCACCGGCAGCTCTACCTGACGCAATAAATTCACTAGCATCTCGGGCGCCCAGTCGCGCTGCTGCCACTGGGCGAACAATAAATCCAGCAACTCGAGGGCGGTCTGATCTATGGGGTGTAAATCGGTAAATGCTCGACCCCGACCGGCAAGATGTTCCTCCACCTGTTGGCGCACGCCTGCCGGCACGGTACCGGGCTGCGCAGATGTGCTCTGCGCCTGCGGCTGTTTACCCAGACTGCGAATTTCCGTTAACACATCGAGCAACGCCGCCGCGCCCTCGGCAGCTGCGGTATCCGGCTGAGCGTGCCTGCCTGAATCCGGGTTAGTGTCTGACGGGGATATGCTGGATTGCAGATTGGCAAGCAACTGACTCACCGTGCCCAGCCGCGCGGCGTGCTGCCGCGAGCGCCGCGTAGGCTGGCCGCGCCACCCGGGGGATTTTTCCAACGCCCGCTGCGGTATATCTGCATCCGGCTGTTCTACACCGGTTCGCTGCTTACCGGCTGTGGGCGCGCGCGCTGTCTCGGGGGAAGGTTGTGCCGCGTCCTCTTCAGAAAATTGTTCCGCGTCCGCGTCAAGTGCATCGGACAACCGGCGGTTCGGAGTCGGAACATCACGATGGGCCAGGTTGCCCCGATTTTTATTGCGGGCGGCGGATTTTTCCTTGCTACGGACCTTTTCATCTTCGAGGCCCGGCAATATCCCCAGCCCTTTGAGCAGGTCGTTGCACTCGCTTAAAAAGCCGTCCAGATCCGCCAGCACACAGCGATCGAACGTCTTCAACAGGGCGATGAACGCCCGCGAGCCACCCGACATCGGCCGCACCACCTTGATAAAATTGTCACACAGACGTTCTGGATAAATCGGCATGTCCCGCGCTTTAAATGCCCGCTGTTGCACATGCCCCACCCGCCGCGCAAACCTGTCCAGCAGCGTCGTACATCGGATCTGGACGCGGGACACGATAGCGTCAAACGCAATAATTTCCTCCAGCTCCTCATTGCCCACCAGCTTCAGTCCACTGGCGCTATAACTGTTCGGGGCGACGACATCGGTCGCGTCGCCAGGCGTGAGCAGCGCGTCATAATCGGCGCTCACCGCGTTTAACAGGGCGCTTTCAATGGCGGCCTTCTCCAGCCGCATGGCCTTCATGGTATCCAGATACTGGGTTTGCAACGCGACGTTGTCGGTATTGTCCGACAGCTCAAAAAGTTCATCCCAGACCTGCTTGAATAAATTCGCCAACCGGGAACGCAGAAACTGTTGAGTGCGATCCTGCAGCATACGCACCGGTGCGGCACCCTGACTGGCGCCAGAGGATGGGGTAAACGGACCACCGGGGCGGAAAGGCCTGTCAGCCATGGGGCGACAGCGCAATGGAATCAGTGAACAACACCCTGATTTTCAAGGAATCTCTCCGCACGAACCTGAAACGGACCAACCAACAATCGGAAAGCCAGTTATGCTTTCTATTGATTAACCAGCAATGCTTGCTATTCATCAACCAGCAATGCTTTCTATTTATCAACCAGTAATGCTTTCTATTTATCAAATAGTTACGCTGCATTCTTCTACACAACATTAAACAATGTCAAGGACGGTTAATGTGGCTGGCACTAACGTGGCCCGGGACACCGTGCATTGCGGGCTGCACAGGCGCTATCTGTAGCAACGCATCGACGGCTGATATACTCGCCGCTGGTTTTTTCCCAGGCCGTCGAGATTGCCCATGCCGTTGGATTTTCTCCTTGAACAAACCATTGCCAGCAATGTTGCCAGCGCCCTCGCCGAAGACGTCGGCAGCGGTGATATCACCGCCCGGTTGATCGACGTAAACGCCGTCGCCCGCGCCACCATCATCACGCGGGAACAAGCGGTTCTCTGTGGTATTGCGTGGGTCAACGAAGTGTTTCGCCAGCTCGATCCGAACATCGAATTGCACTGGCGGGTGGCCGATGGCGATCACATTCACCCCGACCAAACACTCTGTGAATTAACCGGCAACGCCCGCGCCCTGCTCACCGGCGAACGGGCCGCGCTGAATTTTCTGCAAACCCTGTCCGGCACCGCCACAGTTGCGCGGGACTACGCGCAACGGGTCGCGGGCAGCGGCATACGGGTGCTGGACACCCGCAAAACCCTGCCCGGCCTAAGACTCGCACAAAAATACGCGGTAAAAATCGGCGGCTGCGACAACCATCGCCTGGGGCTGTACGACGCTTTTCTGATCAAGGAAAACCATATCGCCGCCTGCGGCGGCATCCCCCAGGCCATCGCCCGCGCGCGGCAAATAGCGCCCGGCAAACCGGTGGAAGTGGAAGTAGAAAATCTCGATGAATGCCGCGCCGCGCTGGACGCGGGGGTAGAGCGCATTATGCTCGACAACTTTACGCCGGCGCAGATCGAGGCGGCGGTGACACTGCGCAAAACCTTCGGCAGAGATCCAGGCGGCAGAGATCCAAGCGGAAGAGAACCACGTCGCGACGTGCGCAGCGAACCCGGCCAAAACACCACCACAGAGTTTGAAGTATCCGGCAATATCGACAACCACAGCCTGGCTAGCTATCAGGCCAACGGCGTGGATTTTATTTCCAGTGGAGCCATCACCAAACACTGTCGGGCGGTGGATTTTTCCCTGCGTATAACCGGCTAGACCAGATGTGGCTGCGCACCTTTTCGGAACACCTTGTCAAAATAGCGATTTCTGAATGGGCAGCGGCCAAGAGGAAAAATGCTACTCAAGGGGAGTTCTATCGAGAATGGACAGCTCGGAAAAGCCATCCTGATTTTGCATAACAGAACACTACTTTATCGCAACCAGCCGCGCAATCCAGTTACACAACCCAGTCACGCAGATCTCAGGCAAGCACCCTGGGGTACTTTTTGATGGCGCAATTAAACAAATGTGCCACTTTAATTTGTCGCAATAGCTTGAATGCGACATAAAAATCAGTTTATATAGCGCAAACAATCAAAACGCGCCATATAAACCTATGCCCAAACAAATTCCAGACACAGAGCTTGAAGCCATTAAACGGGCGGTAACTGGTTTTCCCGAAGGAGCCTCTATCGACGATATCCGCAGGGCCCTGGAGCGGCCACCGTCTCTCGAGACCCTGCCCCGCACGACTTTACCTGGCTGGACTTTACCCCGCCGGACTTTGCAGCGACGGCTGGCCCTGCTCGTCGCGCGGGGACAGTTACGGCTCGAAGGTAGCGGGCGTGGCAGCCGATACAGACTGCCTGCCATCACGGCCACCGGCAGCGGCCAGATGGAACCACTCACGGGGGAAGCTTACGGAGAAAATTATGTCCCCACTTCCCGCGAGGGGGAGAAGGTAAAACAGATAGTGCGTTTACCCGTTCACCAACGCACTCCCTTGGGCTATAACCGGGACTTCCTGGACACCTATCAACCCAATCAAACCTTCTACCTCCCCGAGCAAACGCGGCAGCACCTGCTGCGGATTGGCCAGTCCCGGAGCGATGCGTTGCCCGCCGGAACCTATGCCTTGCAAATCTACAACCGGCTCTTGATAGACCTGACCTGGAACTCAAGCCGCCTGGAAGGCAATACCTATTCCCTGCTGGAGACCGAGCGCTTGCTGGCCGGGGGTGACATGGCGGACGGCAAGGATGCTCTGGAAACACAAATGATTCTGAATCACAAAGCGGCTATTGAGTTACTGGTGAACTCCGCATCCGACGTGGGTTTTAACAGTTACACCCTGTGCAACCTGCATGCGCTGCTCTCCGAAAACCTGCTATCCGATCCGGCGGCCTGTGGCCGACTACGGGAACATTCCGTAGGCATCGGCGGTAGCGTATTTCACCCGCTGCAAGGTGGCGTCCTGGTCAGGGAGTGCTTTGCCGATGTATTAAGGAAGGCCAGCGCCATTCAGAACCCTTTCGAACAGGCATTTTTCGCAATGGTTCACCTGCCCTATCTGCAACCGTTTGACGATGTCAATAAACGGGTATCGCGCCTGGCGGCAAATATACCGTTGATCCGGGAAAATCTGAGTCCTTTATCGTTTGTAGATGTGCCAGCGAAGGCCTACATCGAAGGCCTGCTGGGTATATACGAACTTAACCGCACCGCATTGCTGGCGGATGTGTTTACCTGGGCTTACGAGCGCTCGTGTGCCCGTTACTCGGCGGTTCGCCAGTCATTGGGAGAGCCGGATCCGTTTCGACTGCGTTACCGAGAAAATATTGCCAGACTTATCACCGCTATTGTGGGCGCGTGCATGGACAAAAAAGCCGCCGTTTCAGCAATAAAAGAACAGGCCGTCAACGAGATAGCAGAGCAAGACCGGGACCAATTTCTTGAGGTCATGGAAACGGAACTAATCAACCTGCATGCAGGCAATATCGCCAGATACCGTATCAGCCGGCTTCAATTCGCACGATGGCACAGGACATGGCGGTAACAGACACCATATAACGGTACTCGAAATATCCGGCGATGAAATATCCGGCGATGAAATCTCCGGCGATGAAATGTCCGGCGAAGAAGTATCCGGCAATATCGACAACCACAGCCTGGCCAGCTATCAGGCCAACGGCGTGGATTTTATTTCCAGTGGAGCCATCACCAAACACTGTCGGGCGGTGGATTTTTCGTTGCGTATAACTGGCTAAACCGCCCGTGGCAAACTGACGGCCTTTGTAACTGGCCGGGCAAAAAAATGATCTTTCAGCAACAGAAAAAGGGGGCCAAAAGGCCCCCTTTTTTGATACCGCTTTACACTTTTACACCACCGCTCTCTTCATCACGATCATCACATCGTCGATCGTAGAGGAAGGACGGCTATTGACAACCGGAGGGCAGGTATTTTGCCACTGCAGGAGCAACAGGTGCACAGGTCCAATTAATTATTTCAGCACCACCGCCTGCGTCGAACGTAGGCGTGAGTGTAAAGGCGTAGCCTTGAACAGCTGACGAAACCGGTGCGGCACCCCGCAAGGTAACCGTGATAACGCAGCCGAGGTGCTCAGTTGTAGCCGTATAGCGGCCACCAAGAGCGTCATCGTACTGGGCGTCAGGGGGACAGATTCCTTGCGCCATATAATACTCGGTGATGGATGTTTTCACCGCGCCGGCGGATGCCATCCCTTCAGACACCTGGGAACGGGCGATATAGTCCTGGTACAACGGCAGGGCCACGGCGGCCAGAATACCGATGATTGCTACTACAATCATCAGTTCGATCAGGGTAAACCCCTGTTGTTTATTGCGTGCTTGCATGGTGATTCTCCTGGTTAACTATTAGTTTTAAAAGTTAGCTATAAAATGGCGCATAAGCGCTCGCTGGTAAACAAAGCACTTGCCGTGCCAAATTTATTTAACCTATAACTATCAACGGCTTGTATATATTTACTCGCATTCCACTCCGTGGCGACCGCTGCTCTTCTCGGCATAAACTGACAATTATTGTCACTATTTTCCCCTGGCGTTGCGCCCGGCGCGCCCGCAATGCTCAACGGTTTGTTGATGACCCAGTGATAAGCTGTTGCCACCACAGGAGAAAATACCCTACACTCTGGCCGACAAAGGATGGACAAAGGGCGGGCAAACGGGTGGGAACGGCGTTTTTTGGTTAATAGCAACTGCTACCAGGTGACAGGTGCCAGGAACTAACCAGAAACTAAACTAACAGGTAACAGAAACGCGCCCGCCGCAATGCCGCAATTAACTGCAAGTTACGAGGCCACCCCGGCACATGAATGCCACCACTCCCGCATTGCGAGGACTACCCAAGCGCTTTGTCAGCGACGGTCTGCTCGACGAGACCACGGCGCTGGAGATTGTGCTGCGCTGCAAAAAAGAGCATCTGACCCTGGTGCAGCACATTGTAGAGGCCAATATCCTGCCCGCCCACCTGGTGGCCAATGTGGCCGCCCACGAATTCGGCATGCCGGTGTTCGATCTGGACGCCCTGACTATCGCCAGCTGCCCCAAGAATATCGTCGACCGCAAGCTGGTTAAAAAACACGGCGCATTGCCCCTGTCCTACAAGGGCAATCGCCTGCACGTGGCCATCAACGACCCCACCAACCATACCGCCATCAACGAGATCCGCTTTCAGACCGGCGCCAGCGTGGAGGCGGTAATCGCCGAGTTTGACAAGCTCAAGGCAGCCGTCGCGCACTTCCTGAACGGCGAAGAGGAGGATATCGGCAACGCCCTCAGCGGCGCTGATGACATGAACCTGGATGACCTGGATATCGAGGCCATCGACGAGGATGCGGATGAGGGTTACAGCGTCGATGTGGACGACGCGCCGGTGGTGCGCTTTATCAACAAGCTGCTGATCGACGCGATAAAAAAAGGATCTTCGGATATTCATTTCGAACCCTACGAAAAATCCTACCGGGTGCGCTTTCGCACCGACGGTATTCTGGAAGAAATCACCCGCCCCCCCATTAACCTCGCGCCGCGCCTGGCGGCGCGTCTGAAAGTGATGTCGCAGATGGACATTTCCGAACGGCGGATACCCCAGGATGGACGTATCAAGTTGCGCCTGTCCAAAAACAAGGCCATTGATTTTCGAGTGAACACCCTGCCCACTCAGTATGGGGAAAAGGTGGTGTTGCGGATTCTCGACCCCGGCAGCGCGCAGATAGGTATTGAAGCGCTGGGCTACGACGAAGATCAAAAACAGGCCTACCTGGACACCCTGCACCAGCCCCAGGGCATGATTCTGGTGACCGGGCCCACCGGGTCCGGCAAGACTGTGTCCCTGTACACCGGGTTGAATATTCTCAACACCGCCGAGCGCAATATTTCCACGGCGGAAGATCCCATTGAAATCAACCTGGAAGGTATCAACCAGGTGCAGGTGCGGGCCAGGGTGGGACTGACTTTTGCGGAAGCGCTGCGGGCGTTTCTGCGCCAGGATCCGGATATTGTGATGGTGGGGGAAATTCGCGATCTGGAAACAGCGGAAATCGCCATCAAGGCGGCGCAAACCGGTCACCTGGTGTTGTCCACGCTGCACACCAACAGTGCGGCGGAGACCCTGACCCGGCTACTGAATATGGGGGTGCCTTCGTTTAATGTGGCCACCTCCGTGAGCCTGATTATCGCCCAGCGGCTGGCGCGACGGCTGTGCAAAATCTGCAAGGTGCCCGCGGACGAGGTGCCCGATAAGGTTCTGTCGGAACAGGGTTTTGACGTTCTTGGTCTACCGCGGGAGAAGATCCAGATTCACCGCCCCGTCGGCTGTAGTCAGTGCCTGAAGGGTTACAAGGGCCGGGTCGGTATTTATGAGGTGATGCGTGTTACCCCGGCCATCTCGCGGGTGATTATGAATGGCGGCAACTCCATAGACATCAGCGAGCAGGCCAAAAAGGAAGGTTTCAGAACTTTGCGCCAGTCCGCACTTCGCCGCACGGCGGAAGGTATAATCAGCCTTGAAGAAGCCAACCGGGTTACCACGGACTAACTCGCTAGCGAATAGCAAATAACAAGGGTCAGCACATGGCGACAGCACAGTCTCAGGTTTACGTATTCAAGGGTCGCAACAAAGACGGCAAAACCATTCAGGGAGAGATGCGCGGTAATAATCCCGCGCTGATCAAGGCCCAGTTGCGCAAACAGGGTATTCTCACCCGCTCCGTCAAGAAAAAACCCAAGCCGCTGTTTGGCGGCGCCTCCAAGCCCATCAAACCCGCCGACATTGCGTTGTTTACCCGGCAGATGGCCACCATGATGAAAGCCGGTGTGCCCCTGGTGCAAAGTTTTGAAATTGTCGCGGACGGGGCGGAAAAACCTTTGCTCAAGGAAATGATAAATGGCCTGCACGAAGAGGTGTCCGCGGGCAACAGTTTCGGCTCGGCGCTGCGCAAACACCCGAAATATTTTGACGATTTGTTCTGTAGCCTGGTAGAGGCCGGAGAGCAGGCCGGCGCACTGGACACCATGCTCGACCGGGTGGCTCTGTACAAGGAAAAAACCGAGCAACTGAAAGCTAAAATCAAAAAAGCGCTGACCTATCCCATCGCGGTCATTTGTGTGGCGATTGTGGTGACGGGGATTTTGCTGGTAAAAGTGGTTCCGACCTTTGCCACGACTTATGAAGGTTTTGGGGCACAACTACCCGCCTTTACGCTGTTCGTCATGGCCATTTCCGATTTTATGGTGGCCTGGTGGTACATTATTCTGTTCGCGCTGATCATCGCGCTGTTTGCGTTCAAAGAGGCGCGGCAGCGGTCACCGGCGTTTGCGGATGCGGTCGATAAGTACATGCTTAAAATCCCCATTATTGGCGATATTGTCTACAACGCCGTGGTGGCGCGATTTGCCCGCACCCTGTCCACCACGTTTGCGGCGGGGGTGCCATTGGTGGAGGCCCTGGAATCCGTGGCTGGCGCCTCCGGGAATGCGGTGTTTCGCGATGCGATTCTAAAAGTGCGGGACGATGTCACCACGGGGATTCAGATAAACATTGCCCTGAAAGCCACGAATCTGTTTCCCACCATGCTGTTACAGCTGACCTCCATCGGAGAGGAGTCCGGCTCACTGGACGATATGATGGAAAAAGCCGCCGTGCATTACGAAGAGGCCGTGGACAACGCAGTGGATAACCTCACCACCCTGCTGGAGCCGATGATTATGTCGGTGTTGGGCGTGCTGGTGGGCGGGTTGTTGATTGCCATGTATCTGCCAATCTTTAACCTGGGCCAAGTGATTTAAGGGTGCCGGACACTATCAACGTAGCGTTAAACGCGCTGGCGGCATTACCATCGGCTCTACTGATAACCCTCGGTGCGATTTTTGGCCTGCTGGTGGGCAGCTTTCTGAATGTGGTGATTTACCGTCTGCCCCTGCGGATGCAGGCTGACTGGCGCCGGGAATCCATGGATTTTCTGGGTCTGGAGCCGGAAGCCGATGCCCGCAAATTCGGACTGGTATTCCCCGCCTCCCACTGCCCCGGCTGCAACGCGCCCATCAAACCCTGGCACAATATTCCGGTTATTAGTTACCTGCTGCTGAAAGGCCGCTGCGCCCGTTGCGCCACCCCCATATCCATCCAGTATCCGCTGGTAGAACTGGCCAGTGGCGTACTCGCCGCGCTGATCCTGTACTGGTACGGCGCCACGGGCACCACCCTGCTGGTGTTGCTCTTTACCTGGATACTGGTGGCACTGACCGGTATTGATTTCAGACACCAGCTTCTGCCGGACAATCTAACCCTGCCCCTGTTGTGGCTGGGCCTGCTGGTCAATATGAGCGGCGTGTTTACCGATCTTGCCAGCGCCGTGCTGGGGGCCGTCGCCGGGTACCTGTCCCTGTGGAGTATTTACTGGTTATTTAAACTGGCCACTGGCCGCGAGGGCATGGGGCACGGGGATTTCAAGCTGCTGGCTGCTCTGGGCGCCTGGCTGGGCTGGCAACAACTGCCGCTGATAATTTTACTGTCTTCCCTGGTCGGCGCCATCGTCGGCCTGCTGGGCATCGCCCTGCGCGGTCGCGATCGACAGATTCCCATCGCCTTCGGGCCCTACCTGGCGGTCGCGGGATGGGTCGCGTTGATCGGCGGTGCGCAACTCACCAACGTCTACCTGGCATTGTTCCAGTAATGTCGCGTTATATCGTCGGCCTGACGGGCGGCATCGGCAGCGGCAAAAGTGCGGTGGCGGACTGCTTTCGACGACTCGGCATTAAAGTGGTGGATGCGGATATCGCCGCGCGCGCGGTGGTCGCGCCCGGCACGGCCGCGCTGGCGCAAATCGGCGTGCATTTCGGCGCCAGCGTTATCCAAACCGATGGCGAACTGGATCGCGCGGCCCTGCGCCAAATCGTGTTTAACGACGACGCACAACGACATTGGCTGGAACAGCTTCTACACCCGGAAATTGCACGCTGGATTGCCACCGAACTGGCCGCCGCGCAAAGTCCCTATGCAATTCTCGAATCCCCCTTGCTGCTGGAAACCACCCAGCACAGCCTGACCCAACGGGTGCTGGTGGTGGATGTTCCGGAAGCCGTGCAGGTGGCGCGCGCCGCCGCCCGCGACCATAACGACCCGGAGCAGATCAAGGCGATTATGGCGACCCAGTTATCCCGCGCGGAAAGACGCGCCCGCGCCGACGACCTGATTGACAACGCCGGCGCCCTGGACGCCCTCGAACAGGCGGTGGCGGAATTACACGACCATTATTGCCGCCTGGCGGAGAAGGCAGCGCCCCGTGACGAGTAATAAACAACTCGCCGGTGACCCAAAAGCGCCTCGTAATCTGGTGGTACAGTGCCCCACCTGCAAGCGCCCGGTACCCTGGCAGGAGGATTACCCGCACCGCCCATTTTGTTCCGCGCGCTGCAAACAGATCGATTTTGGCGACTGGGTTCTGGAAAAGCACGCCATTGCCGGTGCGCCCCTCGACGACTGGCAGGCAGATGAAAATGAATAAGCCGATTTCACGGCGAAATTGAGCCGGCCCGAGCGTCGAAAACCCGCACCACCGCCCTTCTGGCACACCACTGATCAGCAAATTGTTGTTGCGCCCAACCGTCGGGCGAGAAGCTAGATGGGATGTCAGGCGAGAAGCCTGGCGAGAATGTCCTGATTCGCGGCCGGAAAGGGATACTCGTTTAAGCGGCTGAGCGGCACCCAGGCCACCACCTGCCCCTCGTTGCCAAGCGGCGTGCCGGCTATGTCATCCACCGTCCACACGTCGATCTGCACAGTTTTGTCGGGGTAGGCGTGCACCACCTGCATTAGCTCGGCGCAGCGCACCACCCGCAGCGCAAGCTCTTCCCACAACTCCCGCGCCAGGGCCGCGCGCGGGGATTCTCCCACTTCGACTTTGCCACCGGGAAACTCCCACAGCCCGCCCTGATGCAGATGTTTGGGGCGACGGGCGATCAACACCTGATCCCGCGCGGCGTTAAAAATTACCGCCGCGACCACATGTACCGCCGCAGGATCAGGATCGGTATTCGGCATTGATCCGAATGTACTCATGGCTTAAATCGCTGGTCCACACGGTTTCCGTGCAACTGCCGCGTTGCAACTCGACCTTAATGGTTATCTCCTCACGATCCATCACCGCCTGCCCCGCCGCTTCCGTGTAGCTGGCGGCGCGCGCACCCTGCACTGCGATCAACACATCGTCGAGCCACACGCGCACCTGATCTACCTGCAGATCGACCACACCGGCACGCCCAATGGCCGCTAAAATGCGCCCCCAGTTGGGGTCGCTGGCAAACAGCGCCGTCTTAACCAACGGCGATTCGGCAATGGTGTAGGCCACGGCCAGACACTCTGCGGACATCGCGCCACCTGCCACGGTTACAGTTACAAATTTGGTTGCGCCCTCGCCATCGCGCACGATGGCCTGCGCCAGTTGCACGCAAATGTCCTCGACCGCTTGCTGGAATGCCGCCAGATTGTGTGTGTCGATGCGCGCCGCACCCTGACCGGTGGCCAACAATATCAAGGCATCGTTGGTGGAGGTGTCGCCGTCGATGGTAATGCGATTAAAGGATTTGGCCGCTGCCCGCTCAAGTACCTGCTGTAACACGGCCTGTGGTACCTGTGCATCGGTGGCGATAAATCCCAGCATGGTGGCCATGTCCGGCCTGATCATGCCCGCACCTTTGGCTATACCGGTCACTGTCACCGGTTGACCATCAATCAGCAGGGTTGTACTGGCCCCTTTGGGGCGCGTATCAGTGGTCATAATGCCCAGCGCGGCGGCGCGCCAGCCATCTTCCACGAGGGCCTCGCATGCGTCCGGCAATGCGGACAAAATACGCTCCACCGGCAATTGCTCGCCGATCACCCCGGTCGAAAACGGCAACACCGCAGGCGCATTAACACCCCGCAGTTGCGCCAGTGCGGTGCAAACCCGGCGCGCGTTAGCGATACCCTCCGCGCCCGTTCCCGCGTTGGCGTTGCCGGTATTGATTACCAGATAACGTGTCGCACCCGCCGCCAGATGCTCCTTCGCCACCTGCACCGGCGCTGCGCAAAACGCATTGCGGGTAAATACCCCTGCGATTGTAGATTGCGGCGCGAGGGCCATCACCACCAGATCGTTGCGCCCCGGCTTTTTAATCCCGGCGCTGACGGTGCCCAGTCGCACCCCGGCAACCCCATGCATATACGGAAATAGTTCTGGGCCTACGGCCATACATTACTCGTCATTAGTAGTGCGCTTGCATCAGTAGTGCGCTTGCATCGCGAGTACGGCTGCGTCGCGCGGCTTGGTTAAGGCTGTCATCTTAGCCGACCGTGACACTGCTTGTATTTTTTGCCAGACCCACAGGGGCAGGGCTGATTGCGGCCGACTTTTTCCTCTTCCCTGACAAAGGGCTGTACCGCCTGTGGCGGCACGGCGCTATCCCCTGCCAGTGCCAGCGCCGTCGCCGCGGCGTGGCGGTATTCCATTTTTTGCTGCGCCTGTTGTTCCTTGCGCTGGCGCTCGAGGGCGTCCACATCTTCGCGCCGACGCACTTCGACCCGGCACAAAAAGCGAATGGTTTCTCGTTTTAAGTTGTCGAGTAATTCACCGAATAGCTGGAACGACTCCCGCTTGTACTCCTGCCTGGGATTTTTTTGCGCGTAAGCACGCAGACCAATGCCCTGACGCAGGTGGTCGATATTCGCCAGATGTTCTTTCCACAGGGTATCGAGTACCTGGAGCATGACCTGTTTCTCGATGCTGCGCATGGCGTCGCCGACGGCCTCGCAACGCTGCCGGTATGCGTCCTTCAGGGCCTGCAGAATACGCGTGCGCAGCGCTTCTTCGTGTAGCCGATCGTCCTCGTCGAGCCAGCGCTGCACCGGCAGATCGAGATTTAATTCCGCGCGTAAATCGTCTTCGAGCTCCTTGATCCGCCACTGCTCCGGCAGGCTTTGCGGCGGTATGGACGCACTGATCACATCGTTGGCTACATCGTCGCGAATGGCATCGATAACCTCCTCGATACTGTCCGTGGATAACAAATCATTGCGCTGCTGATAAATCACCTGGCGCTGATCGTTGGCCACGTCGTCGTATTCGAGTAGTTGTTTGCGAATATCAAAGTTGCGACCTTCGACCTTGCGCTGCGCTTTTTCGATGGCATTGGTCACCATGCGGTGCTCGATGGCCTCGCCTTTTTCCATCCCGATGGCGCGCATCATATTCTTGACCCGATCCGAGGCGAATAAACGCATCAGCGGATCTTCCATGGACAGGTAGAAACGCGACAACCCTGGATCTCCCTGGCGGCCCGCACGACCCCGCAGCTGGTTGTCGATGCGCCGCGACTCGTGCCGCTCGGTGCCGAGAATATGTAACCCGCCCGCCGCGATAACCTGCTCGTGGCGCGCTTTCCACTGCTCTTTGACCCGTGCAATGTCCACCTCGCTCGGATTCTTCAGCTCGGCGAGCTCGGCTTCCCAGTTGCCCCCCAGCACAATATCCGTGCCGCGCCCCGCCATGTTAGTCGCGATTGTGACGGTGCCGGGTCGCCCTGCCTGGGCAATAATGTGCGCTTCTTTTTCGTGAAATTTGGCGTTCAAAACCTGGTGTTTCACAGCTTCCTTGTTTAGAAACCCGGACAATAATTCCGACGTTTCGATGGAGGCGGTTCCCACCAGCACCGGCGCACCCTTGTCGACACAGGAGCGAATGTCTTCCACGACCGCCTGAAATTTTTCTTCCTGAGTCAGAAAAATCAAATCGTTGAGATCCTGCCGCGCCACCGCCTGATTAGTGGGAATCACCATCACCTGCAGGCCATAAATTTCGTGGAATTCGTACGCCTCGGTATCCGCCGTGCCAGTCATGCCCGCCAACTTGCCGTATTGGCGAAAATAGTTTTGAAAGGTGGTGGACGCCATCGTCTGGCTCTCGCTTTGAATCTGCGTCCCCTCCTTGGCTTCAATCGCCTGGTGCAGGCCTTCGGACAGGCGGCGGCCTGCCATGGTGCGTCCGGTGTGTTCGTCGATCAACACCACCTCACCGTTTTGCACAATGTATTCCACATCCCGGTGAAACAAATGGTGGGCGCGCAGGGCATTGTGAATATGGTGGAGCAAATTTAAATTAACAGCCTGATACAAACTGTCGTCTTTTGAAAGTAAGCCTTCACTTACAAGAATTCCTTCGATTTTTTCGTGGCCTTGCTCGGTCAGCTCCGCCTGCCGGGTTTTTTCATCAATAGTGAAATCGCCCGGCTTGTCCTCCGTTTCGAGGCGCAGTAGCTGCACCAGCGCGTTAATGCGTTTATACAGCGCCGAGCTATCGCTCACCGCGCCGGAAATAATCAGCGGAGTGCGCGCCTCGTCAATTAGAATGGAATCCACTTCATCGATAATGGCGTAGGCCAGATCGCGCTGCGATTTATCTTCGAGGCGCAACGCCATATTGTCCCGCAGATAGTCAAAGCCAAATTCGTTGTTGGTGCCGTAGGTAATATCGGCGTGGTAAGCGTCCCTGCGCGCTGCGGGTTCAAGTCGGCCGCCAGCTTCGTCACCGACGTACAGAAATGAATTGGCAACACTGGCACCGGCGAACGACTGAATAACACCCACGCTCATGCCCAGGGCATCGTAAACGGCCGCCATCCACCTGGCATCGCGACTGGCCAGATAGTCGTTGACCGTCACCAGGTGTACACCGCGCCCGGCGAGGGCGTTGAGATAGATTGGCAGGGTAGCGACAAGCGTTTTACCTTCGCCGGTGCGCATCTCGGCGATTTTTCCCTGATGCAGCACAATCCCGCCCACCAACTGAACATCAAAATGGCGTAAACCGATGGCGCGCCGCGCCGCTTCGCGGACCACGGCAAACGCTTCGACAAGCAGGTCATCCAGGGTTTCACCGGCGCTCAGACGCGCGCGAAATTGGGCGGTTTTTGCCCGCAATTGCGCGTCGCTCAGGACCTGAAGGTCTGCTTCGAGTGCATTTATTGCCGCGACTGTCTTGCGCAGCCGACGCAGTTCGCGATCATTTTTACTGCCAACTATTTTACGTAATACACTACCGATCATGTTGTTTGTCTCGCGCGAATTCATTAAGCCGACTTGTCACAATGGGTTCACAGTGACGTCATAGACAACCATCCAGGCGACGCTGGATACGGGAGTTTAGTGGGGGGAATTATAGAACGGTGCGATGAATATAACTGGCTGGATCGACTACGCGGCCATTTTTATACACTTCAAAATGCACGTGGGGCCCGGTGGAACGCCCGCTGCTTCCCATTAGCGCAATAACCTGACCCTTTTTTACCAGGTCGCCAGGCGCTGCCAGATTGACTTTATTGTGCCCATAGCGGGTTACCAGGCCACCGCCGTGATCGACTTCGATCAAATTACCGTAACCTTTGTAGGGTTCCGAGCGAATCACAATGCCGGCACCCACGGCGACCACGTCCGCGCCCATTTTACCGGCGAAGTCCACCCCTTTGTGCCACGCCTTGCGCCCGTTGAAGGGGTCGCTGCGCATTCCATAGCCCGACGACATCCAGCCTTTGGTGATGGGCAGTCCGGCCACGGCAACATCCCGGGTCAACTTGCGGTCCGCCATCATGTCCTTGAGCAATTCCAGCTGGGTTTCCCGATTATCCAGAAGCGCCTGCAGGTCTGCCAGCAACCGCTCAAGCGTCGTATCCTTGACCTGTTCCTCGCCCGCTTCCTCGGGGCCACCCACCGCTGGCGCGCTGCTGAAATCGAATTCTCCGTCGTCGAGACCGGCCATGCCGGTGATGCGTTCACCGAGGGCGTCGAGACGCACCAGGCGGGCCTGCATTTCCGCCAGTTTCAGGGTCAACGCTTCCACGTGTCGCCCCGCTTCCCCTTCCGCCTTGCCGAGGCCGTCCCGTTGCAGAGCCAGTTCCCGCTCCAGCTGCGCAACGGAATCCTGTAACGAAGGGCCGTGATCGCGGCTGTATTGCAACCCCAGCACCACGCTGACGCCCACCGGTAATCCGAGCAAGCACAGGGAGAATAGTACTTTCGCCCACTGATTCAGGTGCAGGGAGAGGGTCTTGCCGTAGCGATGGCTGATAATGATAATTTTCACTGATAGCTTCTTATGTTATTCGTGAAGTCGATTCCGTATTTGATCATAGTAGTGCACGCGGTAGTTTAGCCCGCCAGTAACGGCTTGGTATAGGAAATCGGCGCCTGTTCTTCGTTGTGCTCAAATGTGACCACTTCCCACGCATCTTCCTGGGCGATCAGGGTGCGCAGCAACAGATTATTCAGCGCGTGACCGGACTTGTAAGCCGCGAATTCACCGATCAAACTGTTACCCAAAAGATATAAATCGCCGATGGCGTCCAGCACCTTGTGCTTGACGAACTCATCCTCGTAGCGCAATCCGTCCTCGTTCAAAATCCTGGTTTCGTCAACCACAATGGCATTGTCCATACTGCCACCGCGGGCCAGCCCTTGCGAGCGCAGGTATTCGATCTCGTGCATAAAACCAAATGTCCTGGCGCGACTGACTTCCCGAACAAACGACGTACTGGAAAAATCCACAGAGGCCTCGAGGGTGCGATTCTGAAATACCGGATGGTCAAAATCGATGGCAAATGTCACCTTGAAACCATTGAACGGTTTAAAACTCGCCAATTTGTCGCCCTGCTGAACGTTGACCGGCTTTAAGATGCGAATAAAACGTTTTGGTTCATTCTGCTCGACAATTCCCGCCGACTGGATCAAAAACACAAATGGCCCGGCACTGCCGTCCATGATCGGCACTTCCGGCGCGGTCACGTCGATGACGGCGTTATCGATACCGAGGCCAGCCATGGCCGACAGCAAATGCTCCACAGTGGAAACCCGTACATCACCGTTGACCAGTGAAGTAGACAGGGTCGTGTCGCCGACATTATCGGCCCGGGCCTGAATCTCTACGGGAGGATCGAGGTCGGTGCGACGGAAAACGATGCCGGTGTTTACTGCTGCCGGACGCAGGGTGAGATAGACTTTTTCCCCAGTATGCAGCCCAACGCCAGTGGCGCGAATGGTGTTGTTTAAGGTGCGCTGTCGAATCACTGGCGGCATGCCCCTGAATGTCAAGGACGCCATACTAGCAAAACCGTCGGCGATGCTCTACCGGAAATATCCGGGTCTTGCGGAGGGGATCACACAAGGCCCGGATAACGATCACTCAGTGGCGGCTAATGCCGATAAACGGCCATTCTCAGTCCGCTTGCCGACGCAAAAACGCCGGAATATCCAGATAGTCGAGATTATCGTTATTCTCGGCACGTGGCTCGAGCTTGCGGGCCGCAGAGCCGTCGCGCACCGTGGGCGAGGCGCGACGGGCAACCGTCGGACGATCCAGCTCGTGGTAATTTAGCTCGCCGCTATTTCTACGGAGGTTATCCACCACCTTGGCCGGTGCAGCCTGTCGTTGCGCCAACGGTTGTCCGAGGCCGGTCGCGACCACGGTGACCCGCAATTGATCGCCCATCGCGGGGTCGATAACCGTACCCACCACCACGGTCGCGTCGTCAGAGGCGAACTCTTCCACCGTATCACCGACCTCCGCGAATTCACCCAGGGACAGATCTGGACCCGCCGTAATATTCACCAGAATACCCCGTGCACCCTGCAAATCGATATCCTCCAGCAGGGGACTGTGCACCGCCGCTTCCGCCGCCACACGCGCCCGATTTTCACCACCGGCCTGTCCAGAGCCCATCATCGCCATACCCATTTCTGACATCACGGTGCGTACATCGGCGAAGTCGACGTTGATCATACCGGGGCGAATAATCAGGTCGGCAATGCCCTGCACCGCACCCAGCAGCACGTCGTTGGCGGCCTTGAACGCCTCCAGCAAGCTGGTGGATTTACCGAGGACCGCCAGTAGTTTCTCGTTGGGTATGGTAATCAACGAATCCACTTTATCCTTGAGCTGGCGAATACCTTCGTCGGCGATTGCCATCCGTTTGCGGCCCTCAAATACAAACGGCCGGGTGACGATGGCGACCGTCAAAATACCGAGCTCCCGCGCCACATCCGCGACCACTGGCGCCGCACCGGTACCCGTGCCTCCACCCATGCCGGCAGTGATAAACACCATGTCCGCACCCTCCAGCACATCGGCGATGCGATCCCGGTCCTCCATTGCCGCCTGGCGACCCATTTCTGGATCGGCCCCCGCGCCCAGGCCTTTGGTAATACCGTTGCCCAGTTGCAGCAATGTGGTATTGGCCAACCCTTTGAGCGCCTGGGAATCCGTATTGGCACAGATAAATTCGACCCCTTCCACCTGACATTCAACCATGTGGCGTACTGCATTGCCGCCGCCACCCCCAACACCAATCACTTTGATTTCCGCACTATCCGGAACACTGTCCACTATTTGAAACATACGATTACCCCTCGATTGAAAAACGACCGTTAATCCTGATGTCGATATTGCTCATAGCCACCCACCTGCACTGGTTACAGATTGCCCTGGAACCAACTCTTTGCGCGCGCCCACCAGCCATTGCCTGCTTCCGGTGCACGGCTCACCCGCCGCCCCGCGCGATGTTGCTGCATGCCGTACAGCAACAGACCAACCCCCGTCGAATAAATCGGGTTGTTGACGATGTCTGTAAGACCCTGAATGTTCTGTGGTGCACCCAGCCGCACCGGCATATGAAAAATTTCCTCGGCCAGCTCGACCACGCCTTCCATCTTGCCTGTACCCCCGGTGAGCACGATGCCCGCGGCGATCAGATCCTCGAAGCCACTGCGTCGCAGCTCGGCCTGTACCAGGGTAAACAGCTCGTCATAGCGAGGTTCGACCACTTCCGCCAGCGCCTGGCGGGACAGATCCCGGGGCGGGCGGTCGCCAACGCTCGGCACCTTGATGGTTTCGTCCGGCCCGGTGAGCTTGGCCAGCGCACAGGCGTATTTGATCTTCAGTTCTTCGGCGTGGGCGGTCGGCGTGCGCAATGCCATGGCGATATCGTTGGTGACCTGATCGCCCGCAATGGGAATGACGCCGGTGTGGCGAATGGCGCCATCGCTAAAAATTGCGATGTCGGTAGTCCCACCACCCAGATCGACCAGACACACACCCAGCTGTTTTTCATCTTCCGTCAACACCGCGTAACTCGATGCCAGCTGTTCGAGAATAATGTCTTCCACTTCCAGCCCGCAGCGACGGATACATTTCTTGATATTGAGAGCGGCATTGGCGGCACAGGTAACCAGATGCACCTTGGCCTCCAGGCGCACCCCCGACATACCCAGCGGTTCGCGCACGCCCTCCTGGTTGTCGATAATGAATTCCTGGGGGAGCACATGTAGTATCTCCTGGTCCGCGGGAATCGCCACGGCGCGAGCCGCGTCAATGACCCGTTCTATATCGAGCTGATGCACCTCGCGATCGCGAATGGCGACGATCCCATGGGAGTTGAGGCTGCGAATATGGCTGCCGGCGATACCGGCGTAGACCGAGTGAATATGGCACCCGGCCATCAGCTCCGCCTCTTCAATAGCGCGCTGAATGGCATGTACCGTCGATTCGATGTTAACCACCACGCCCTTTTTCATGCCCGACGAGCGATGTGTGCCCATACCGATAATTTCCAGCTGCCCGTCTCCGCCAGCAATACCCACGATGGCAACCACCTTGGACGTGCCAATATCGAGTCCGACAATCATCTGCTCATCACTACTGGCCATAACTTGCCCTCTTATCTACCTTGCCTTGCACACTTTCGACTTGTGGATCGCCACAGCGTGTACCGCCAACATTGACCGACAGCCCTGATTGCGCCTTTCTCTGGCGTGTACGTCGCGTGCGATACATAAATTAACCTGCCCCATCCGCGGTGCGCCATTGCACCGCAACACCATTGTTGTAACGGGTATCAACCCGCACCACCTGCTCCGCTTTGGCGCTCAACGCCTGCTCCCAAACCACCAGAAAACGACGGATTTTTTCCAGTAATTGTCCGCGCCCCATAATCACTTCCGGTCCATCCTGCAAGCGCAGGCGCCAGGCACCACGGGGGTCGCCGTGAAACTCAGTTATTTTTAAGCCAACCGGCTGCAACAACTGGCTGATTTCGCGGTATTCCTGCATCACGTTGCGCTCACTGCCGGGTGGCCCCGCCAGCAGCGGCAAATTCTCCAGCCCGGCGATGCTCCCCACCGTCAGCGCAACACCGCGATGATTGAGAAATCCTGCCTCGCCCCAGCGTGCGATAGGGGTTTCCTCCACCACACTAATCGCCAGGCTACTCGGCCACTGACGCCGCGCGCTGGCGGATTCAATCCAGGGATTCAACTCCAGGTGATCGCGAATTTCGTCGAGACCCAGACTCAAAAAGCCCCCCGCAAGGTGTGGCGCCACGAGCGCCTCTATTTCTTCCCGCGACACTCTTTCAAAATTGGATTGAACGGATATTGCAGCCACCGGCACATCCAGTTTTGTGTAAATCCACAGTGCGCCCGCACCCACGCCAACTACCGTCGCAGCGCTAACCATGGCGCTGGCGAGACGCCGCGCCAGAACCCAACCTGAGGTTCCGGCCCCGTCATCGCCATTGCGGCGGTTGGCACCGCCGCGCCGTGGTCCGCGTGCCAATATCACTGCGACACCTGCGCGGAGGCGGAACTGGCCCGGTCTGCACTGACACTGGCTGCCTGCAACCGAGCGCTGTCCAGTATTTGCACCACCAACTCGCTGAAAGACAACCCTGCCGCCTGCGCCGCCATCGGCACCAGGCTATGGTTGGTCATGCCCGGCACAGTATTCACTTCCAGCAAATACAGCGCCCCGTCCCGGTCAGCCATAATGTCCACCCTGCCCCAACCCTCGCCACCCAGGCTGGCGAAGGCATTCAGGGCAAGTGCCTGTATGGCCTGTTCGCCCTCCGCATCGAGCCCGCAAGGACACAGGTAGCGGGTATCGTTGGCGACATACTTGGCTTCAAAGTCATAAAATTCCCGATCGGTCTCAAGCCGAATTGCCGGTAGTGCCCTGCCGTTCACGATGGCGACAGTGTATTCCGCGCCCTGCAGCCAGCGTTCGGCCAGTACACTACTATCGAGACGCGCCGCCGCCCGCCACGCGTCCTCCAGCTCCCGGGGTGAGGACGCCCGCGCCATGCCAATACTGGAGCCCTCGCGGGACGGTTTAACCATGGCGACACCACCGAGATCGGTAAGCACCTGCCGCCAGTCGCTGTGGGCGTGTAGCAACGCGAAGGGTGCGGTGGGCAACCCCATACCGACCCACAGTTGTTTGCAGCGCACCTTGTCCATTGCCAGAGCCGACGCCAGAACGCCACTGCCGGTGTAGGGCAGGCCCAGCCACTCCAATGCTCCCTGCAGGACGCCGTCCTCACCACCGGGACCGTGCAACGCGATAAACACCGAGCTCGGCCGCAGCGCTTGCAACTTCCCTATCAGTTGATCGGCAGCGTCGAGCCCAACGGCATTGATCCCGGCGTCCCGCAGTCCCTGCAACACGGCAGCACCGGACAACAGGGAAATATCGCGCTCCGAAGATCGCCCGCCGTACACCACCGCCACCGGTGCGGACGCGGTTGCCTGCGCTACTGTCAGACCGTCGTTACCAGTCACTGCACGCTCCCCACGCTGTTATTGAAAACGCCGCTCATCGAGCAGCTTGACCAGAGTGCTGACATTGCCCGCCCCCTGGGTAATTACGATGTCGCCCGCGCGCACGATGTCGCGCACGATATCCGGCACATTTTCGATGGTTTCTGCAAAAATCGGATCGACCAGTCCACGCTGGCGAATGCTGCGGCACAAATGGCGACTGTCGGCACCCGGAATTTCTTCCTCGCCCGCAGCGTACACATCCAGCATCACCAGCACATCGCAGCCGGACAATACCTGTACAAAATCTTCGTAGAGATCCCGTGTACGGGTGTAGCGATGGGGTTGAAACACCAACACCAGACGCCGCTCCGGCCAGCCGTCGCGCACGGCCTTGATGGTTGCCGCAACCTCCCGAGGGTGATGCCCGTAATCGTCTACCAGCATCGCGGTGCCGTTGCCAACCGGATACTCCCCGTGGACATCAAAGCGCCTGCCAACACCCTGAAAGCCCTCCAGCCCGGCGCGAATGGCCGCGTCGCTGATGCCCTCGTCCGTGGCCACCGCGATGGCTGCTGCGGCATTCAAAATGTTGTGCACCCCGGGAATATTCAGAGTAATTTCCAATGTTTCCCTGCCCTCCGGGCGGTGAATTCGGAAGCGTCCGTTACGTTGATGGAGTTGTACCGAATCGATACGGAAGTTGGCATCTTCGGCAAAACCGTAGGTCAAAACCGGCCGCGCGATGTCGGGCAAAATATCGCGCACCACCGGATCGTCAATACAAACCACCGCCAGTCCGTAAAAAGGCAAGTTATGTAGAAATTCGATAAACGTGCGTTTCAATCGGGAAAAATCGAAAGCGTAGGTTTCCATGTGGTCCGCGTCGATATTCGTAACCACCGCCACCATGGGCTGCAAATGCAGGAAGGACGCGTCGCTTTCATCGGCTTCGGCAACGAAGTAACGGCTTGCCCCCAGTTGAGCATTGGCGCCAGCGCTGGTTACCAGCCCACCGACGATAAACGTCGGCGCTTTGCCGCCCTCCGCCAGTACGTTGGCCAGCAAACTGGTGGTAGTGGTTTTGCCGTGGGTCCCGGCAACCGCAATCCCATGGCGATAGCGCATCAACTCTGCGAGCATTTCGGCGCGTCCGACAATCGGAATACGCAACTTTCTCGCGGCGAGAATTTCCGGATTTTTGTTGCCCACCGCCGACGATCTGACAATCACATTGGCTTGCGTCACATTATCCTTGTGGTGCCCAATAACAACGTGGGCGCCCCGTTCCCGCAACTGCTTTATGCTTGCATTTTCAACCAGATCCGAACCGGAAATTTCATAGCCCTGATTCAGTAACACCTCGGCAATGCCACACATACCACTGCCGCCAATGCCAATAAAATGAATGCGCCGAATGCGTCGCATTTCCGGCACCGCGTACACCCCGCTCATCCGATCACCGCCGTGCACGCCGCGGCTACCCGTTGCGCTGCGTCGGGACGCGCCAGTTGCCGGGCACTGTGTGCCATTGCCAACATGCGCGGACGATCGGTCAAAATTTCTCCCAGCGTGGCCGCCAGCGTCGGCACGGTGAGATTGGCTTCCGACAGCATCACCGCGCCACGGTTAGCTACCAGCCACGCGGCGTTGCAGGTTTGGTGATCGTCGATGGCGCCCGCCAGCGGAATTATCAGTGCGCCGACACCTGCGGCAGTCAGTTCCGCCACTGTCAGGGCACCCGCGCGACACACCACCAGATCCGCCCAGCCATACGCGCTTGCCATATCGCCAATAAAATCGTCGACCTGGGCCGCGACCCCGGCAGCGGCGTAGGCTGCGCGGGTTGTCGCCAGATGCTTACGGCCGCTTTGGTGTCGAACTTGCGGTCGCTCACCCACCGCTATCAAGGCCAGCGCCTCGGGAAGACAACGATTGATAACGCTCGCACCCAAGCTGCCGCCCAGCACCAGCAGACGCGGCTGCCGCGGCGCGTTAGCCATGCGCAGGGCGGGATCGGGCAACGCCAGAATTTCGCCACGCACCGGATTGCCGCAGTGTTCACCGCGCGACAATGTGTCTGGAAAGCCGGTCAGCACGCGCGTAGCGAAGCGCGCCAGGATCCTGTTGGTGGTACCAGCCACGGCGTTTTGCTCGTGAATCACCAACGGTTTACCCAACAAACGTGCCGCCACGCCACCGGGGCCGGCGGCGTAACCACCGAACCCTAACGCCGCATCCACCCGCGCGCTGTGCACCGCGCGCAATGCCTGCCACACTGCTTTTATCAATCTACCCAGTCCCCGCAATTGCTCGATCCGGCCTTTACCCCGGATGCCCACTACGTCGATATACGCCAACGGCCACCCCGCAGCGGGCACCAGCTCGCTTTCGATACCCTTGCGGGTTCCGAGCCAGCACACGTCCACGCCGCCGTCGCGCAGTTGTCGTGCAACTGCCAGCGCCGGAAATACGTGTCCGCCCGTCCCTCCCGCCATAATCATCACCCGTTTAGCCACCGGTTCGCGCCCGTTGTACCCGCTGCGTTGGCGTTAGCGGTGCGTCATCAAGTTCTTTGCCCACCCGCAGCACCAGCGCAACCATGGCGCTCGACACCAGCAAACTGCTACCGCCGTAACTGACAAAGGGCAACGTCAAACCCTTGGTCGGCAACAGGCCCGAGGTCACGCCGACGTTGATGAACGCCTGCCCCGCAATCAATGCAGCGATACCGAACAGCAGATACACCGCAAACCATTCCTGCCGTAGTACCGCTTTGCGCGCAATCGCCAGCACCCGGGTAACCAGCAGCACAAATAACCCCAGTACTATCAGTATCCCGAACAGCCCAAACTCTTCGCCGATGATCGCCAGCACAAAATCGGTGTGGGCCTCCGGCAGGTAAAACAGTTTTTGCACGCTATTGCCAAGCCCGACCCCAAACCACTCCCCGCGCCCAAACGCGATCAGTGACTGGGTCAACTGGTAGCCGCTGTTGTACTGGTCCGCCCAGGGGTCCAGAAAAGTCACCAGGCGCTGCATGCGATAAGGCGAACTGATAGCAATCAACACCAGGCCGGCAACACCAACCAGCAACAACCCTGCGAACTGCCACAGCTTTACACCGCCGAGAAACATCATCACCAGCACCGTTGCCGCTATCACTACCGAGGAGCCGAAATCCGGTTCCAGCAATAACAACAAAATCACCAGACCGAGAATCGCCAGGTGCTTAACAAAATTTTGCCACTGCCCCTGGATCCGCTCGCGACGCAAATGGCTGGCCATAAATACAATTACCGCCAGCTTGGCTAACTCGGAGACCTGCACATTGAAGGGGCCTAAATTTAGCCAGCGACGACTACCGTTAACCTCGCGCCCGACGCCTGGAATCAATACCAGTATCAGCAGCGCGATGGCAATCGCCAGCAACAGGCCCCCGTTTTCGGACCACACGCGGGACGGGATGCGCAGCATCACCAGTAGCACGCCCGCCGCCATCAATACGTACACCAGGTGGCGTTTAAAAAAATACAGACTGTCGCCATAAGTTACCGCCGCAAAACCCACCGACGCCGACGCCACCATAATGATGCCGATGGATGCCAATGCGAGCATCGCCAGCAACAGGCCGCGATCGACGCCTTTGAAGTCCTTGAGCAACGGTAGCGAAAAAAGTCCGTACGGCAGATGCGCCGAGATATGCCTGGCAACGTCCACAGCACTCACGCCAAAGCCTCCACCGCCGCCGCAAAACGTCGGCCGCGTTCCGCGAAACTGGCAAACATATCCAGACTCGCACAGGCCGGAGAAAGCAGCACCGCGTCCCCCGGCATTGCCACCCGCGTCGCGGCCTGTACGGCGGCCTCAATGGATGTCGCGAACACGGTGGGCACATCCCCGTGCAGCGCGCGCTCAATGCGCGGCGCGTCTTCGCCAAGCAGGATCACCTGCCTGACACGGCCCGCCAGCGCGGCGCGCAGCGGTTCAAAATCCTGTCCTTTACCCTGCCCACCGGCAATCAGGACAATGCGCTCGAAGGTCTGCGCAAAACCGTTGACTGCGGCAATTGCCGCGCCCACATTCGTGGCCTTGGAATCGTCAATCCAGGTCACACCCGCGTTGGTCGCGACGGTCTGGCAACGGTGGGGCAATCCCGCGAAAATTTTCAACGTGGCCAGCATCGTGTCCATCGGCAGCTCCACCGCGTGACCTATTGCCAGAGCCGCCAGCGCATTGGCGATGTTGTGCTGTCCCTTGATACGCACGTCGTCCACCGGCATCAGTGGTTTAAATTCGAATGCCAACCACGCTTCGCCATCCCGAGTAATAATGCCAAATCCATTAAAGTCGGGCACGCCGATACCAAACGTCCAGTACTTGACGGTGGCAGGTACCAGAGGACGCGACAGGGCGTCGTCCCGATTCACCACCACCTGCCGCGCGCCGCGAAAAATCCGATGCTTGGCGGTGTGGTAGTGCGCGAGCGCGGTGTACCGGTCCATATGATCAGCGCTGAGATTGAGCACGGTGGCAACCTGGGCGTTGAGGTCGTGCACCAGTTCCAGTTGAAAACTGGATAACTCCAGTACATACAGGTCGCGGTCGTCGGCCAGCAGATCGAGCGCGGGGGTCCCGAGATTGCCGCCGACACCGACATTTTTACCCGCGGCACGGGCCATTTCACCGACCAGCGTGGTCACCGTACTCTTGCCATTGGAACCCGTAATCGCAACCACCGGGGCGCGCGCCGCAGCTGCAAACAGTTCGATATCACCACACAGCGCAACGCCCTGATCGCGCGCGCGCCGCAGCGCCGGATGCTGTGTATCCAGGCCCGGGCTAACGACAATACGGTTGGCGCCGAGCAGTGTCGCGGCATTCAATTCCCCAAGCTCGACCGGCACATCCGGAACCGTGCGCCTGAGTTCCTCCAGACCAGGGGGAGCCGCGCGCGTATCAACCGCGACAAACGGCTCCCCGCGCCGGGCCAGAAAGCGCGCCACCGACAGCCCGGTGGCACCGAGGCCCACCACCACGGTCAGATTGTTGCTCGCTATCAGTTGTGACACCCGCTCACCTTTCATTGGCTAGTCAATGACTGCCGTTCAACGCAGCTTCAAAGTGGCTAGCCCGAACAGCACCAGTACCACCGTAATAATCCAGAACCGCACAATGACGCGCGGTTCCGGCCAACCTTTCAATTCGAAATGATGATGAATCGGCGCCATGCGAAAAATGCGCTTACCGGTTAACTTGAAGGATGCAACCTGCATAATCACCGAGACGGTTTCCAGCACAAAAATTCCGCCCATGATGAACAGCACTATTTCGTGGCGCACAATAACGGCGACCACACCCAGCGCAGCGCCCAGCGCGAGCGCCCCAACGTCGCCCATAAACACCTGCGCCGGGTAGGTGTTGAACCACAAAAAGCCGAGGCCCGCACCCATGATCGCCGCGCAGAACACCGCCAGCTCACCGGCACCAGCGATATACGGAATGTGCAGGTAACTCGCAAATTCGGCGTGGCCCACCAGATAGGCGAACACCCCGAGCGCGCCACCCACCAGTACCGTCGGCATGATTGCCAGACCATCGAGACCGTCGGTCAGATTGACGGCATTGCTGGTGCCGACAATGACGAAGTAGGTCAACGCGATATATAAAATACCCATGTCCCAGGCCACACTTTTAAAAAATGGCACAATCAACTGAGTTTCAGCCGGCGCCGTCGCCGTGTAGTACAGAAAAATCGCGGCCGTCAGGGCGATCAACGACTGCCACAGATATTTCCAGCGACCGGGCAGCCCACGGGAGTTTTTTTCCACCACTTTGCGGTAATCATCCACCCAACCCACCACACCGAACGCCGCGGTCACCAGCAACACCGTCCACACATAGCGACTGGACAGGTCCGACCACAGCAGCACACTGGTAAAAATCGACAGCAAAATCAGGGCGCCGCCCATGGTCGGCGTGCCGGATTTAATCAGATGAGTCTGCGGACCATCAGTACGAATGGTTTGCCCTATTTGTAAGCGGTTTAAGCGCCGAATCACCGCGGGACCCAGCAGCAGGGAGATGCCAAGCGCCGTGAGCACCCCCAGAATCGCGCGAAAGGTCAGGTATTGCACCACTCCAAATGCGCGCCAGTACTCCGACAGAAAATCCGCCAGCCATAGCAACATTAGTGGTTTTCCTCCGCTGTGATTGCCTGTACAACCTCTTCCATCCCCGCACTGCGGGAGCCTTTAACCAGCGCTGTCGTCTCCGCCCCCAGGTCGACCAATAACACCTTTATCAACGCGGCCTTGTCGTTAAAATGCGTGCCCCCCACGCCGAAACCGGACACGGTGTGCAGACCCCAGGGACCAACGGCCAGCAACTTATCGATACCTTTTTGCCGGGCGTGTGCGCCGACATCGCGGTGCATCTGCGCCGCTCCTTCCCCCAGCTCGGCCATATCACCCAGCACCAGCACGCGCTCACCAGTAAACCCCGCGAGGGTATCGATCGCGGCGCATACGGATCCGGGATTGGCGTTGTAGCTGTCGTCGATAACTCGTGCGCCGCTGCTCCCGCTCTTGAATTCCATACGCCCATGCACCGGCATTACCGATTCCAGTCCCGCTGAAATATTCGCCAGGGACGCACCCGCTGCCAGCGCGCAAGCCGACGCGGCCAGCGCATTGGCAAGATTGTGGCGCCCACTTACCTGCAGTTTTACGGGGACACTGCCGGATGCGGTCAGCAGCGTAAACGCCGCACAACCATGGTTGTCGAAACTGACATCGCCGACCCTGAGGTTCGCCTGTTGATCGGCCACGCTGAAGGTCAGAGTGTTAACGCACGGCAGCGTGGCACGCCATTCACCCACCCAAGGTTCATCCAGATTCAGCACTGCCGTGCCTTCGGCGCCCAGACTGCGATAAATTTCACCTTTGGCGCGTGCCACGCCCGCCAGGGAGCCAAACCCCTCAACATGGGCGGGCATCACGTTATTGACCAGCGCAACAGTTGGCCGGGCAATGCCGCACGCATATTCGATTTCTCCGGGTGCGCTGGCGCCCATCTCAATCACCGCGTAGCGATGCTGGGTAGCCAGGCGCAGCAACGTCAGCGGCACGCCGATGTGGTTGTTCAAATTGCCACGGGTCGCCAGGGTTGGCCCGCAGGCACTCAAAATCGCCGCCACCATTTCCTTGACCGTGGTTTTACCGCTACTCCCGGTGATCGCAATCACTGGCCCGGAGAATTGTTCTCTGCTGAGACTCGCCAACTGACCCAGCGCCGCCAGCGTGTCCGGCACCACCCACTGCGGCAGCACAATATCCTTATCGGGCTGTTGCACCACGATGCCGCAAGCACTGAGCGCTGCCTGCGGTAAAAAATCGTGGCCATCAAAACGCGCGCCGCGCAGCGCGATAAACAGATCGCCCCGGCTCAATGTACGGCTATCGATGGACACCGCGTTAAAGCGACAATCTGGATATACCAGCGTTCCACCGAAGGACTGCGCCGCCTGCGACAACGTCAAATCGCGCACCGTCATGGCGACACCCGCGCGCGCAACGCCAGACGCGCTTCCGCCATATCGCTGAACGGCCAGCGGTTTTCACCCACCCACTGATAGGTTTCGTGTCCCTTACCGGCAATCAGCACTATATCCCCAGGCTGCGCTGTCAGAATCGCGTAACGAATAGCCTCCCGACGATCAGGCATAACCTGCGCGCGCCCGCTACGGATTCCAACCAGAATATCGTCAATAATGTGTTGCGGTTTTTCGCTGCGGGGATTGTCGCTGGTAACAACGACTCGATCCGCCTGTGCGTCGGCAATGGCGCCCATCTGGGCGCGCTTGCCGCGATCGCGATCTCCCCCGCAGCCAAACACACACCACAATGCGCCGACACAATGGCCGCGCAACGCCGCCAGCGCTTGGTGTAATGCATCCGGTGTGTGGGCGTAATCGACCACTACCATCGGTGGCAGGCTCGCATCAACCAGCTGCATGCGCCCTGGCACCGGGGTTAACTGCGGCACCGCTGCCAACACGTCCGCCAGCGCAAATCCCTGCACACAGGCGGCCGCAACGACGGCCAGCAAGTTGCTAAGATTGAAGCCCCCTAACAGTTGACTGCTCAGCACGCCCTCACCCCAGGGACTGACGATGCGGGCCTCAATACCCTGCGCGGACAAGGTATAAGTAGCGGCATAGATATGTGTATGCGGATCCAAAACAGAGTACAGGTAGCTGTCAATCCCGGCGGGCAAGTCCCGGTATATTGCCAGGCCAGCTGGGTCGTCCCGGTTGACAATCGCCCGCCGCAAACCCGGCAGTGCAAACAACTGCGCTTTGGCGGCGCGATAGTCGTCCATGGTGCCGTGGTAATCGAGATGGTCGCGACTCAAGTTGGTAAAGATGGCAGTATCGAAATGCACCGCTGCGACACGCTGCTGTACAAGGCTGTGGGACGACACTTCCATCACCACGCGCTGCACACCTTTGCCGCGCAGTGCAGCGAGAATTTGCTGAGTGTGGATCGCGTCGGGGGTGGTCATGCCCGTATCGACCAACGCCTCATCCGCCACACCCACTGGCCCCCAGCCCAATGTACCCATAACACCGGCCGTATCGCCAAGCACATGAAATAATTGCGCCAGTAACTGGCTACAGGTAGTTTTACCGTTGGTGCCGGTGACCCCGGTCACCGTCAGATGGACGCTGGGATCCGCGTAAAAACGCGCGCTGATGGCGCTCAGCTGGGCACGTAAACCCTCTACTGGAATAATCGGCACGCTAGATATTGCGGCCGGGGCTGGTTGCACGGCGTGCGATCCTGCGGTGGCGCCAACCTCTGCCACTGCGTGCGCTTCAGCGATCACCGCAATAGCACCGGCCGCAACGGCCTGCGCGATAAAATCCCGACCGTCAACCCGCGCACCGGGCACGGCAATAAACACATCTCCGGCACACCCCACGCCGCGTTCCATACGCGCCGGAACGATTTCCTGACTGTTCAGTTTTAATGCCGCCACCGGCAAGGCCGCCACTGCCGGAGCCAGTAGTACGTGCGGCAGCAGCGAACCCAACGTCGGCACGCCTTGCTCGTTGGCAGCCGGCATCACGTCTTATCTCCTCGCGCCACTTTACTATCCCTGGCGAGCGCCTGTTTACCGTCTGGCAACTCCGGCGCGATATTCAATAGGCGCAACGCATCGGCGGTGACTCTGGCAAACACCGGCGCCGCGACCAGTCCGCCAAAATAACTGCCGCCCTGCGGGTCGTTCACCACCACCACCGTCACCAACCGCGGGTTATGCACCGGCACCATGCCAGCGAAGAGCGAGATGTAACGACTCTTCTGGTAACCCTCCGCGCCCACCTTATGGGCGGTGCCGGTTTTGCCCGCAACCGCGTAGGCCGGAATCGCAGCGCGCGTGCCAGTGCCACCGGGCAAGGTCACGTTTTGCAACATGGTGCGTACGGCTAGCGCCACCGCGGGATCAATCACCTGCTCCCCGGGCACAACTCCAGCACCGGCTTCCCGCTTGAGCAAACTGACTGGCTGATGGACACCGTTATTGGCTAATACGGCGTAGGCCTGCGCAAGTTGCAGGGGGGTGGCCGACAGTCCGTAGCCAAACGCAAACGTGGCTCGCTCAATCGCCCGCCAGCGCTGTTTGCCCGGCAGACTACCGACACTTTCCCCCGGAAAGCCAGTACCGGTATCGCGACCCAGACCTACCCGCTCGAACACATCGCGAATATGCTCCGGCGGCAGTTCCAACGCGATCTTGGTAATCCCTACCTGGCTGGATTTGGTCAATATGCCGGTGACTGTCAACGGCCCGTAGTTGCTGTGATCGACAAACGTCTTGTTTTCGACACGCACGTAGCCAGGACTGGTGTCGATGATTGAGTCTGGGGTGAATTTGCCACTTTCGAGCGCCGCCACCACCGTCAGTGGTTTCATCAACGAGCCGGGCTCCACCAGATCGGTTACCGCCCGGTTGCGCATGGCGCTGGTGTCGAGGCGCGTGCGATCATTGGGATTGTAGGATGGCTGATTCACCATCGCTAAAATTTCCCCGCTGCGCACATCCACCACCACCACCGAACCAGACGCGGCCTGAAAGCGGCCAATGGCCGCTTTTAACTCCCGGTAGGCGAGATACTGCAAGCGCAAATCAATACTGAGAGTGAGGTTTTTTCCCGGTTTTTCGCTACGCACCAATTCCAGATCTTTAATCACCCTGCCCTTGAGATCCTTGATCACGCGCTTGGCGCCCGGCACCCCGGCGAGCTGCCGCTCGTAGGCCAGCTCCATGCCCTCTTGCCCACGGTCATCGATGTTGGTAAATCCGACTAGCTGGGCAACCACTTCGCCAGCGGGATAAAACCGTTTGTACTCCTGCTGACCGTGCACCCCCGCAATATCGAGACGCAGGACTTTATCCGCCTCATCCGGGGTCAACTGACGGGCCAGATACATAAATTCCTTATTCCGAAACTGTTCCAGGCGGCCCTGCAACTGCCCCGCATCCACGCCCAGAGCGCGGGCCAGGGATATCACGCGGTCGTCGTCACCCACGACCAACTGTGGATTGGCCCACAACGACACCACCGGTGTACTGACTGCCAACGGCTCGCCGCGGCGGTCGGAAATCACGCCGCGATAAGCGGGAATGGGTTCCACGCGAACCGTCCTGGCGGCACCCTGACTTTGCAAAAAAGCAAAACCCCGATCCCGATCGGGCATCACCTGCAGCCCCGCAATATGCCAGGCAGCCACCACCGGCAGCGCCACCAGCGCCGCGACCGCTACCAGATAGCGCCAGCGAGCCAGCACCAGGGCGCCCGATGCAGCTGCCTTCAGCGGTTTGTCCATCACGGTGTGACCATAATAATTTTGTCCGTCGCCGGGACATGCATACCCAACTTCTCCGTCGCCTGGCGCTCAATGCGACTCAGGGACGCCCAGGAACTTTGCTCCAACAAATACTGACCCCATTCAACTTGCAACTGATTTTCCTGTTGTTGCAGTGACGCCAGCTCTGCGTACAACTGCCGACACATATGGCTGGTCGCCACCACACCCAGCGCACTACTCATGACCGCCAACCACAGCCCCAGCACCCATCCGCCCGTCCACCTGCTCGACATCACGAAAACCATGGCAGCGAGCTCACATCAATTTTTCTGCAACCCGCATGACCGCACTGCGTGCGCGCGGATTGTCGTCCACCTCGGCAGGGGCGGGACGCACCGCCTTGCCCACGCTGCGCATACGGCGCGGGATATCGCGCTCAAAAACCGGTATGCCGCGCGGCACCACGGGACGTTCGTGATCCCGAATAAAGCGCTTTACGATGCGATCCTCGAGGGAGTGGAAACTGATCACCACCAGCCGCCCCCCGACCCGCAGCAGGTCGAGCACCTGCGCCAGAAAAATCTGTAGATCCTCAAGCTCGCGATTAATGAAAATACGGATACCCTGGAACGCCCGGGTGGCCGGGTGCTTGCCCTTTTCCCAGGCCGGATTGGCGGTAGAAATAATGTGGGCCAGCGCACCGGTGGTGGTAATAGCACTCTGCCCGCGCGCCGCGACAATCGCGCGCGCCATGCGCCGCGCGTACTTTTCCTCGCCGTACTCTTTGAGTACCCGCGCAATATCCTGCTCAGCCGCTGTGGCCAGCCATTGCGCCGCACTGATACCTGCCGCGCTATTCATTCGCATATCGAGGGGGCCATCCTTGCTAAAACTAAAACCTCTACTGGGGTCATCCAGCTGTGGCGAGGAAACGCCCAGATCCAGTAACACGCCGGCCACTGTTCCTTGCTGGCCGCGCTGCTCAAGGCGCACCGCTAACTCAGCGAACGATCCGTGCACCATCTCAAAACGTCGATCCTCAGCAAAACGCCGCACGCCCACCGCACAGGCATCTGGGTCCTTGTCCACCGCTAACAAACGCCCCTCGGCGGACAACACATCCAGGATTGCCGCGCTGTGACCACCGCGGCCAAAAGTGCCATCGATGTAAAAACCATCGCGGTCCGTCACCAGCGACAGCACGGCTTCCTGCAACAGTACGGTCCTGTGGTCGACCGATTTTGGCATGGCCACTCCCCTAGCTGATCACAGGGACAGGGACTGCATTTCTGCGGGTATTACCAATTCTCCAGCGGCTTCCGCCAACCATTCCTCGCGTTTGGCGTTCCAGTTATCGAGACTCCATAGCTCAAATCGATGACTCTGCCCCACCAGCACCACCTTTTTTTCGAGCTGGGCGTAGTCGCGCAACTCCGGGGGCATCAGTACACGACCATTGCTGTCCAGCTCCATTTCCCGCGCGTGGCCAATCAACAGTCGCTGCAGGCGCCGCGTATCTGGGTTAAACGTAGGTAATTTGGCGATTTGACTCTCGATTTTTTCCCATTCCGGCATGGGGTAAATAAACAGGCAGGCGTCCTGGGTGTCGATGGTGGCGACCAGCGCCCCACCCTGAGACATCAGGGCATCGCGAAACCGCGCGGGAATCGCCATGCGCCCTTTGGCGTCCATATTAATTTCGCTACTGCCTCGAAACACACACCGCTCCCGGAGTTTTGTTATGAGTGGAGCAGGAGGTAAAAACCACTTTTCCCCACTTTTTCCCACATAGCGACACTATATTTCAGAAACCGCCAAAGTCAAGGCAGCTGATACACAAAACAGGGGAAAATTTCTCTAAAACTCAGGAAGTTACGACAAAAGCGCGACTAGAAAGAAAGGTGTAAATTTATTTATCAAACAAAAACATGTTAGTAAAATCATAACTTAATGTATTACTTTAATAACAAGATGATTTTGCTATAAATCCTGTCAACTTTATGGGAAATACGTCTTTCCATCTGAAAGATGCAAAAAAATTAGCCCGATGGTCACCATCGAGGGTGGCGTGCACCGCTAAATCCGGCCGCCAGTGGGAAAAAAGAGAGCCGCCAAATCCGTGCCAGCGAACAAAAGCGGGAAGCAACAAATTTTTTTACCTGACGAAACTGTGGCGGCGACAGCTCCGGACAGCGTCCCGGCAAAAAACAATGGCGTCAAAACGAATGGGGTTCAGAACAACAGATGCACGGACAAACCCGGCGCCCAGCTCTGTGCCGAGTTACCGTCAAAGCCATCATCGTTGCGCACGTTAAAGTCCATAGCAATAGTGTTCATGCGTACTTTTAACCCGGCGCGGCCCAAAACGTTGGTGGCTTCGGGTTCATCCAGATCCGCATAAATGGTGACATTATCCAGCGACTGGTAGTGAGCAGTTAAGGTTTCATCGTTCCAGGCGAGCCGACTGTCCACCATCCCCATCACAGAGGGTTGTACGCGCACTGAGCGAACCCACACCTTTGCCGCCAGCGTCTCAACCTCATTGTCCGCGCTACGGACGGTGCACAGCTGTCGGTTGGTGTAATCGAGCTCGGTGCGAAAATAACTCACTATGCCGTTCACTTTCCAGTTGCGGGCGAAGGCGTGGGCGAAATAGGCGGGCAGCCCCCTGGCGTCGCCCTCTACTTCCTGACCGGCCTGACGACTGTTGTTAGCGGTTAGCGCCTGATGAATACTGGCACCTACCAGGATGCCTCTCCTACAGAACTGATAACCGACGGAGCTGAAAGCGCCTCCGTCGAGGCGCCCATTGGTGGCGGCAAAGCCACAGCCGGAATCGTGGGGCGATCCAGTAGCGTTGGTCAGATCGGCAAAGATCAGCTGGGTGACCGCGTCGGTCAACTGATCGATCATGGCATGAGAATAGGTATACGGATGTGAACCCAGCAGCGCAAAAACTGGTAGCACGTTCGCGCCCTGCGGCGTCGTTGCGAAGACGTTGCGGGACGCACTGCCTTACACAGCGAAGTAAGGACGGGAAAAAAAGGAGTCGGCCTGTAAGCCGGGTTCTGTCGAGGACGATCATTCCTCTGGGACTCGCGTCACCGCGAGCCTCAAGCAACCTACCCGAATCCAGCGCGGGCCGCGCCAATGGATTCCTATTTGGTCTTGCTCCGGGTGGGGTTTACCCTGCCACGCCTGTTGCCAGTCGTGCGGTGCGCTCTTACCGCACCATTTCAACCTTACCTGTGCGCGCGGCATTGCTGCTGCGGCCATCGGCGGTATATTTTCTGTGGCACTTTCCGTAGGCTCGCGCCTCCCAGGCGTTACCTGGCACCCTGCCCTGTGGAGCCCGGACTTTCCTCCCCCCGCTGACCAAGGTTACCGCTATCGCGATATCCCGTGCCAACGAACAGCGATCGCCCGGCCGACTCCCGCGCGCAGGTTACCAAAATTGTTTCCCGTACGACATCGATATCGGGCGCCGAGAAAAACTTTTACTTGGGTTAGCGCACATAATCTTTTATCTTAGCGTGCTGATTATAAACGACGGGCATACCCGTTTAACTGCCAAAGGATTGATTAACTACCGAAGGATTGAGGTAACAGGGGCATTACCCGTGCTATCCACACCGCTGTGCAAACTTCTGGGTATTCGCTATCCGATTATTCAGGCCGGAATGGGCCTTATCGCCACGGGCAAGCTGGCGGGCGAGGTGTCCCGTGCCGGTGGGCTTGGCGTGATCGGCGCGGGCTACATGAGCGCGAACGAACTGCGCACTGAAATTCGTATCGCCCGCACACTCACGGCGCGACCCTTTGGGGTCGACATCCTGTTTGGCAAACCCAAAGTTACCGACGCAGAAACCATTGCCTACGGCAAAAATGTCCAGGCGCAGATAGATGTTTGCCTCGAGGAAAAAATTCCCGTCTTAATTTCCGGCCTGGGCAACCCGGCGGGGTTCGTGGACGAAGCCCACCGGCGGGGTATGTTCGTCATGTCCGTGGTGGGTTCGGTCGCGCAGGCGAAAACTCTCGCTGCCGCGGGCGTGGATGCCATCATCGCCTCGGGTAGCGAAGGCGGCGGCCACGTGGGAACCATCGCCACCGCGACCCTGGTACCAGCGGTAGTCGACGCGGTGCAGGTGCCGGTGGTAGCCGGTGGTGGCCTGGTGGATGGCCGCGGACTGGTAGCAGCGCTCGCGTTCGGTGCCCAGGGGGTGTGGATGGGCACCCGCTTTATCGCCACAACCGAAGCCCACGCCCACCCTAACTATGGTCAAAAGATCGCAGCGATGGGGGTGGATAGCACCGTCGTTAGCCGCTGCCATAGCGGCAAGCCCTGCCGCCTGATCGACAATCAATTTACCCGTTCCTGGCGTGGTAGAGAACAGGATATCGAACCGTTCCCCCTGCAGTTGCAGCACGTCGGCGCCCCGGCCGCCCACCGCGGACGACTGCTGGGCGACATGGACAACGGCTCCCTGCCCGCTGGGCAGGGAGCGGGCCTGATACGGTCCGTAAAACCTGCTGCCGAAGTGATAGCCGACATCGTAGCCGAGGCGCGCAGCGTGCTCGACCGCTTAAACAGAAGGTCGGACTGACGCCGCTGCGCCACGGCGCATAATATTCCTTGATCATCCCTGATAATTTCGAAGGAGCACACCATGGCACAAGTACACAGCGTATTGGGTCCAATGGATCCCCAAGATTTGGGTTTTTGTCTGATGCACGAACACATCACGGTGGCCAACTGGTCCATGCGCCAGAATTACGACGATTACTACGTGAAAGAAAAAGAAATTCCCAAAGCCACCGCCGCGTTGATCAAAGCCAGGGAGTTGGGCGTGAAATCCATCGTCGACCTCACGCCGATCAATCTGGGACGTGACATCCACACCATTAAGGCCGTGTCAGAAGCCTCCGGGGTTAATGTGATTGCTGCCACCGGTTTTTACTGGACCGAGGAACCCTGGATGCACGGCTGGACCGCGGAAGAACTGTCCAACTACATGCTGCGAGACATCAACGATGGGATTCTCGGCACCGGCATTCGCGCCGGCATTATCAAATGCGCCACCGATGCGCCCGGCGTCAACGAGTTCAACAAAAAATTACTGCAATCCAGCGCCATCGCTCATCGCGCCACCGGCGTGCCTGTTTCCACCCATACGTCGGTCGCCAATCACTCCGGGCTCGACCAGCAAAAAGCCTTTAAAGAATTTGGTGTCGATTTATCGCGGGTGGTCATCGGTCACTGCGGCGATTCGGACGATATCGATTATCTGCTAAAAATTCTCGACCAGGGCAGTTTTATTGGCATGGATCGTTTTGGCCTGGATCAGTTTCTACCCACCGAAAAACGCATTCAAATGGTCGCCAAACTGGTGGCTAAAGGTTACGCCGGGCAAATGGTCGTGTCCCACGACGCCTGCAGTCACCAGGATTTTTTCGACCAGAAATATGTCGAGCAGTTTGCTCCCCACTGGAACTATGCCCACGTCCCGAGGGATGTGATTCCGGGCCTGCTGGCAGCGGGTGTTAGTCAAACTGACATCGACACCATGATGATTAAAAATCCGCAAAAGATTTTTTCACAGGCTGGCGGTTACTAATCTCTACGGCCGTAACCGCGCGTTGTTACCGCCTGCAAATGGAGAGCTGTCTCCCGTTTGTCAGGCGTGAATAACGGACCACCAAATTAAGCCGGGTTATTTTTTCTCCTGATGCAGACGCATCAACCCCTCCTGGGCACAGCTCGCCACCAGCACGCCGTCCGCGCGATAGATCCGTCCGATATTTAAACCCCTGCCGTGGGAAGATGCCGGACTCTCCATAACATACAGCAGCCAGTCGTCCATGCGAAACTCCCCGTGAAACCACATGGCGTGATCGAGACTCGCAGCCTGCATCCCCGGCGTCGCAAACGTCAGGCCATGGGGGCGCATGGCGGTGCCCATAAAGTAAAAATCCGACGTGTAGGCCAGCAGTGCCTGATGCAAGGGCACATTGTCATTTAACTTGCCATTTGCTCGCAGCCAGAACATTTGTTGCGGCGCTTTTTTTTCGTTGGACAATAAATCGTCCGGGCTCACTGGACGCATCTCAATGGGGCGTTCCTTGACAAAGAACTCTCGCTGATCTTCCGGCAAGTGGTGGGCGATGGCCAGGCGCGCCTCCCGTTCGGAGCGCAGATTGTCGGGGCCGGGAACTGGCGGCATATCAATTTGATGGTGCACGCCTTCCTCCGGTTTTTGAAACGATGCGGACATGCTGAAAATGGCCTTGCCGTGCTGAATGGCCACCACGCGACGGGTGGTAAAGCTGCCGCCGTCGCGGATGCGATCCACCTCGTAGACAATCGGCACCTGCTTGTCGCCGGGGCGCAAAAAATAGCCGTGCAGAGAATGTACGTTGCGCCCTTCCACCGTATTGCCCGCCGCTACCAGAGCCTGGCCCAGCACCTGCCCACCGAATACATTCTTCGAACCGATATCCCAGTTTTTGCCACGAAACAGATTGATTTCAATGCGTTCCAGTTCGAGTAGAGACAATAATTGATCCAACAAAGTACTCACGGGATACATTTCCTCCTACGGTCAGTCATTCCAGTCAGTCACTCAAAAATCCTGTTACACAAACACTTGCATACCGACGCGTGCTTACTGCGTACCACTGAATATTACCACTCTAACGCGGATCGACATGTTCCGGGGCGCCGTCGCGCAGGGCCAGAGCCTGTTGATAGAGCGCGTTTTTACTGGCCCCCGTGATACGCGCCGCCAGATTCGCCGCCTGCCGTAACGGCAGCTCCGCCATCAACAGCGTCAGCACGCGCATGTGTTCGGCCTGTCCGACATCCGTATCGACGGCGTTTGCACCGCGCACAATAATGACCATCTCGCCCCGTTGCTGATTCGCATCGGCAGCGATATGGGACTCCAGCTCACCCAGGGTACCCGCCGTAAATGTCTCGAAAGCCTTGCTGATCTCGCGGGCCAGAAAACCTTCTCGATCCGCGCCAAATACCGCACGCAGGTCGCCAACGGCCTCCATAACGCGGTGCGGTGCCTCGTAAAAAATCAGCGTGCGCGACTCCCCCACCAGCCCTTCGAGACGCTTGCGCCGCGCACCCGCTTTGGCGGGCAGAAAACCTTCAAACGCAAAACGATCGCTGGGCAGCCCCGCCACACTCAACGCCGCAATGGCCGCGCAGGCCCCGGGTATGGGGCACACTTCAATACCCCGCTCCCGCGCCAGGCGCACCAGTTGATAGCCAGGATCCGACACCAGCGGAGTTCCGGCGTCGGTGACCAACGCCACCTGTTTGCCCTCCTCGAGAGTGCCCAGAATCCGCTGCATGCGCGCCACATCGCTGTGATCGTGATAGGCCACCAGCGGCTTGTCGATACTAAAGTGCGTCAGCAACCGACCCGTATGGCGTGTATCCTCGCAGGCAATCAGATCAACCGTCTGGAGTATCGTCACAGCGCGGGGTACCATATCGCCCAGATTCCCGATGGGTGTTGCAACCACAAACAATGTGCCTGACATAAGACTCCCCTGTAGCCCTGGATCTACCCAATGCCTTTAATCTGTAAGTTTCGTCACTGCCTGTGGATTCTCCCGCTGCTTATTGCGGGGTGCGGCGGCTTGCAGCAATCCGCTGAACAAGCATACACGAGCGGCGAAAATTATAGTCAGCGCGCTGCACAGGAACTGGCGCTAGCCGCCACCGCGCCATCGCCACAGAAGGAATATCACCAACTGGCTGCTGCGGATGCGTATTTCCACTTGCGCGACTTCGCAGCCGCACTAGCGCTGTTAGCGCCCCTCGACTACACCGTATTGCGCTTGCCCGAACTCGCCACCTACGCCATGCTGTCGGCGTCCATTGCCACCCGCGAAGAGCGTTACTTCGACGCCCGCGATTTTTTGGCGATCCCACCACTGGAATCCCAGTGGCAACAACTGCCGGTTGATCTGCAGCAACGTTGGCGCGAACAGCGTGGAGACTTATCTGCGTTACTCGGGGACGAAGCCGGCAGCGTGACTGAATACCGCGCTCTGGTGCGCTTGCTAAAAAAACCCGAACGCATCAGCGCGGTGCATGAAAAAATCTGGCAGATACTCCTGCGCATGCCGGAGCGGGCCATCGCGCAATTATTGGCCTCGACCACCGATACAGAGATGCGCGGCTGGTACCAACTGGTCCAGACCTGGCGCGCCAGCGGCGATAACCCGCAACTGCAACACAGCGCCATTGGCGCCTGGCGCCAGCACTGGTCTACCCACCCGGCGGCCATTTATCCGCCAGCCGACCTGGGGCTTAAACCAGCACCCGTTACCCAGCCGCAGCGGCAGCAGTTAGGTCAACTGGCCCTGTTACTGCCCCTGCAAGGGGCCTATGGTGAAGCTGGAGCGGTTATCCGCGACGGCTTTCTCGCGGTCTGGTATAGCGCCAATCAACAGGGCAGTGCGCCGCCAGTACTTATCTACGATACCGGCGCGGGCAACGTGGTGGACGTCTATCAGCGGGCCGTGAATGAGGGCGCGCAAATGGTGGTGGGACCGTTGCGCAAGGAGGACGTCGCCACGCTCGCGGCATTGCCAGAATTGCCGGTCCCAACCATTGCCCTGAATTATCTTGAAGAAGTGGAAGGCCTGGCGCCTGGCGAACCCGGCGGGAGCCCTGCGACCAGTATCGGCACCGCCGCTCCCATACCCACCAACCTGTATCAGTTCGGCCTGTCCATCGCCGACGAAGCACACCAAATTGCTGATCGCGCCTGGCTGCAGGGTCACCGCTCCGCGCTCGCCATCACCGCCGACACCTCCTGGGGTAACACTGCCCTGAACGCCTTTCGCAATCGCTGGCTGGCGCGCGGTGGCACCCTTATTTCACTACCGCCCTATGCCGCCAACGAGCGGGATTTCACGCCGCAACTCGCGCCAATTTTGTTGATCGATCAGAGCAAACAGCGGGCCGATCGTCTGCAGCGCACCCTCGGTAAAAACCTGGAGTCCGCGCCGCGTCGTCGCCAGGATATCGACATGATACTGCTGATAGCCAATACCGATCAGGGTCGCCAGATCAAACCCACCCTCGACTTTCTGTACGCCAGCGATTTACCGGTGTACGCGACATCGCTGATTTACGTGGGCACACCCGATCAAAATCGCGACCGGGATCTTTCCGGTATTCAGTTTAGCGCCATGCCCTGGAGTCTACCGGGCAAGACGCCCGCCGGTTTCCAGGCCGACAGTAGCGTGCCACCGGCCTATCGCCAACTGTTTGCCCTCGGCAGCGATGCCTACCAACTGCACCAGTGGATTACGGTGATGGGTGCCACATCTGCGCCGTTGGACGGCTATACCGGTACACTGACCCTGGGCGCCGACAACCGCATTCTGCAAAAACAACTGTGGGCCGAATTTCGCGACGGCAAAGTCTACCCAGCTAGCGGTACACTCGAACGCTGATGTTCAGCCGCAAATCCCCCGCAAGTGAAACCACAAAGCCAGGCGCAAAGGCCGAACAACTGGCCGCGCGCTTTTTGCGCCGCCAGGGATTGCGCATTCGTGCCACTAATTATCGAACTCCCAGAGGCGAAATCGACCTGATTGCCGAACATAACGAAACTCTGGTGTTCGTAGAAGTACGTCTACGCAGCGATGTGCGCTTCGGAAATGCCGCCGAATCCATTGATTCCCTTAAGCAGCAGCGTATTGTGTATGCTTCAACCCACTACCTGCACACCGAACGGCTGGGCGATACCCGTCCGTGTCGGTTTGACGCCATTTGTCTAACACCCGACAACAGCCGCGATGGCTACCATCTGGAATGGATTCGCGACGCCTTTCGCCCCGATGCCTGACAAGTAACAAACCATGATGAAACAGCGGGTAATCGAGCATTTTCACCACAGTATCGAAGCCAAAATGGCAGTCGGCGAAGCCCTGTCCCCCACGCTCGCCGCGGCCGCGCAACGCATCGTCGCGGGCCTGCTCGCGGAAAAAAAAGTGCTGTGCTGCGGCACCGGGTTATCGGCGGCCATGGCGACTATTCTGGTGCGCTGCCTGATGCGCGGGCACCAAATTGAACGCCCCGGCTTTGCCGCCATTGCCCTGGACAGCAACACTGGATACGGCGCAACGCAAGGCAGCCGCGCGGATAACTTCAGCGCACAGATACGCACATTGGCGCAAGCGGGAGATATTCTGATAACGTTCAGCGCCGGGGAGAGCCCCCTCGAATTGGTGCAGGCGATTACCGCCGCCCACGAGCGCGGAATGGCAGTCATCGCGCTAACCGCCACCGGCGACAACGCGATTGCGGCACAATTGGCCGACAGCGATATTGAACTCTATGCCGAAAACAGCAACCAATACCGCGTACAGGAAATTCATATGCTGTCCCTGTTTTGTATTTGTGATTTGATAGAGCAACAGTTATTCGGAGGATCCACGGTATGATCAGGATGCGGCTTGTCGCACTACTCTTCGGCGCATTGCTGGTTACAGGCTGTGCAACGACCATTGACGCCATCACCAAAGAGCCCATTGAGCCTGATCCCGGCAAAACATCCCTCGGTGCCGATCTGGACGACTGGCAAATGGACACCCTCATCTCCGTCAATATTAAAAAAGCCGACCCCCAACTGGACACCGCTCATTTTAATGTCACCACCTACAACAAAGTGGTTTTGCTAACCGGTGAAGTGCCCAACGACGCGTTGCGCACCCTCGCCGGGGACACCGCGCGAAAATTTCGCGGCGTGCGTCAGGTACACAACGAGCTACAGGTAGTGGGCACATCCTCGCTACTGGCGCGCACCAACGACACCTGGTTAACGACTAAAGTGAAAAGTAAATTACTGGCCCGTAGCGATATTCAGGGCAGGCGTATCAAGGTCGTCACGGAAGCCGGGGTGATTTACCTGATGGGCATTGTCACCCGCCTGGAGGCCGAAACCGCCGCTAGTATTGCCAGCAACACCCGCGGTGCAATACGGGTCGTGAAAGTGTTTGAATATCTGGACTAAAATCGCCCGCCTGAGTGCCCCCGGAGTGATTGTAGTCACGCACAAGCGGTTATACAGAAGTTATTCCCAAAATTAACGAGAACTTACCCATGACAAATTCTCCTGGTACAGATACCACCAACTACGACGTCGTCATCGTCGGTGCCGGATTTGCCGGCCTGACCGCCGTGCACCGCATGCGTGAACTGGGCTTCAGAGCACGCCTCTATGAGGCCGGCAGTGACGTGGGCGGCACCTGGTACTGGAATCGTTATCCGGGCCTTAAAGTGGATATTGAAAGCGTCGAATACTCCCTGTCGTTTTCCTACGTCATCGAACAGGAATGGACCTGGTCGGAGCGCTATCCGGCGCCCGACGAGCTATGTCGTTACGCGAATTTTGTCGCCGACCGCCTCGACCTGCGCCGGGATATTCAGCTCGATGCGCGCATCGATGTTGCCGAATTTGATGAAAGCGCGGACAACTGGGTACTGCACGCCAGCAACGGCGAAACCGTGCGTGCGCGCTTCGTGATTATGGCGACCGGTATGCTCAACCAGCCGATCAAACCCAAGTTTAAGGGCATCGATACCTTCAAAGGCTCCCAGTACCATAGCGCTCGTTGGCCCCGAGAGGGTGTCGATCTGAGCGGTCAACGGGTCGGCGTCATCGGCACCGGTTCCTCCGGCGTGCAGATTATTTCCACCATCGCCAGCGAAGTGGGCCATCTACACGTGTTTCAACGCACGCCGGGGTATTGCCTGCCCCTGCGCAATCACCCCATGCCGGAAGAATACTCTACACGGGTGAAGGCCAATTACGCCCAATGGCGGGCCGCCGAACGCTACAATTCCTTTGGCGGCTGGGTTGCGCTTAACTATGAGATCGGCCAGCCGGTGACGGGGTCAGCGCTGGACGCCACCCCCGCAGAGCGCCAGGCGTTGTTCGACGAGCGCTGGAAAAGCGGCGGGCTCAGCTTTTACAACGTCTATCCCGACGTGTACACCAATCTGGAAGCCAATGAGGTTCTGTCCGAATATTTGCGCGCTAAAATTCGCGAGCGCATACAGGACCCCAAACTTGCGGACATTCTCACCCCCAAATACCCGGCGCTCACCAAGCGCCTGATTGCCGACACCAACTACTACGAAGTGTACGCACAGGATAACGTCACTCTGGTGGATATCAGCCAGCACGGCATCGACGAAATCACCCCCAAAGGGGTGCGCGTGGGGAACACCGAATACGAGTTCGACGCCCTGGTGTTTGCCACCGGCTTCGACGCCATGACCGGCTCCCTGAAAGCCATGGATGTACGCGGACGCCACGGACTGACTTTCGCCGAGCACTGGGAAGACGGCGCACGCACCCACATGGGCCTGATGAGCGCAGGTTTTCCGAATCTGTTTATTATCAATGCCGCGGGCAGCCCGGCGCCGTTGTTTCAACCCATCATTCTGGGCCAGGAACAAATCGAGTGGGTGGGTCGCCTGATGCGTAAACTGGACGAACGCAAGCTCACCCGCATCGAACCAACTGCCGAGGCGGAAGACCATTGGGGGGGACTCTGCGAGGAAGCCGTGTCTGCAACCCTCTTCCCGCTTACCGAGAGCTGGTACATCGGCAAAAATGTGCCGGGTAAATCCCGTACCGGCCTCGCCTATTTCGGTGGCATAGCGAACTATCGCCACTTCCTGACAGAAGCGGAAGTGAGTGGCTACGACAAAGATTTTGTATTAAGCGCGGCGGCTAGCGGGTAAAAAACCCGAAAGATTAAATGCGTTCGAGCACAACAACCGGAATTTCCCGTGTGTCCGCGCTTTGCTGATACCCATCGAAAATAGGCGCTAACGCTTGCTGCTGCGCCCACAGGGCCGCCCGTTCTGCGCCAACTGCCGTGCGCGCTCGGGCACGAAATTTATCCGCCTTCACCTGCACACCTACCTCCGGTTGCGCCAGCAGATTCAAATACCACGCCGGGTGATGTTGCGCGCCGCCTTTAGAGGCGATTACCACGAAGGCGCCATTGCCTGTGTCGCTGTATATCAACGGCATAATGCGCGGCTCACTACTCTTGCGTCCGATGGTGGTCAACAACAGGGTCGGCACCAGGCCAGGGCCTCCGACCGCAGTTGAGTCGAACATATGGCCATCGGCGCCGTTGCTGGCGAGATATTTTTCACGATGTTCGGCTATCCAACCCGAGTTACTCGCTTCCACTATGGGGTCCTGCATGGCGTGCCCCCCGTCATTCGCAGTAAATTAATCAGTAGCAAGCTACCACGGCATCCAGCGTTTAATAGGACCACTGTAAACCCACGCCGCCATGGAAAAAATCCATCAACGAGTCGTCCCCTGGCAAGTTCGAGTTCTGTTCCAGCGCCCAACTGTAGGTGGCATGCGTCGTAATCAGCAGGGATGAGTTAAGCGCATACTCAGCACCCAACCGCACGGCAATATGATTGGCGCCGTCGTGCCCGTCGGCAACATAGCCCTGGTTGACCCCATACATTCCAGAACCCGAAACAGTAAGCTTCTCCGACAAATCGAATGCGCGATTCAGCGCGAATTGCCAGAATGATCCATCCGCGTCGAACGAATAATAGCTGTCCACCGCAACCACCAGGTCGAGGGGCAAGCCCGACCAGCTGCCACCGACGCCAAATTCGTTATCGTGTACGTACTCGGACATAAATTGCAGATGGGTATAGACCGCATAAAATTCAAAATCGCCCACAGCTTCCGCCCACCCCAGGGTTAAGCGCAGCTCGTTGTAGCGTTGGTCCGGCGACTCCCCGTACCAGACCCCACCGGAAAAATGATCGCGACCCATTTCAATACTCGTTGCCCACAAACCATCCCCGTTGAGGCTGTCCCGACCTTCCAGAAAGTAGCGGCTCTCCCACCCGCTATGAATGTGTACGTCCACCGACTCATGCGCTTCCGCCGGCGGATGTGTGTGCGCGACATCCAACGGCACCTGTGCCTCCGGTTCCCGGGCGCTTGCGGACACAGCTATACACAACATTACGTAAACGAATCTATGCATAAAATGATACTGTTTCACAGGTGTCTTTTCTCAGGTGTCTATAGGAATTCGGGCACACTTTAAATCAATGCATCCGTCTGGCGGAGCGCATTATAGCGGTAACTTTACCGGGGATCGCCAAACGAGCTACCGGCCACCATAGCCGGGATATTTAAACAAAGTTGCACAACGGAAAATCAGTTGGTCAGAATCATTAATTTGGGTAGCACTGGTGCATTACGCGAGGCATTACGCGAGGCGTTACGCGAGAGAGTAAAACCCTTCATCTTCCAGGATAGCGCCGGCTGCCAACAACTCTTCGAGGTGCCGCGTGATGGTATAGGTCTCACAGCTTTCCGCCCACAGTCCGTCGTACCAGGTGGGGTAAACGAAGCGATGCGCTACCAGGTCGCGCAGTGTCCTGGGCTGTTCGCCGATCACCGTTAGAATGGCCGCTTCGCGTTGGTCGATTTTGGCAGCAAAGGCCTGTAACAGGTCGAGAAAAGTCTCCCGTTCGGTGATCACGCCTTTGTGGTGGGAGGTCACCCAGGCTTTGGCTTCGATCTGTTTCAGGCGATCGATGGACCGCCGGAAGTCCTGTAAATTGGAGCAGCCGTCGCCGTAGTAAGGGCCAAAACTGGACAGCTCAATATCGCCGATAAATAACACGCCTTCAGGCTCGACAAGCAGGGCGCAGTGCCCGCCAGTGTGGCCCGGTGTGTGCAGAGCGGTGATGGTGCTCTTGCCTACCTCCCAGCGTTGGTTCGAGCGATAGCTCTGAGCGTCGGGCCGCGGCTGAAAAAAGAATTCCTCAGTCACAAAAGGCACCATTTTCGCACTGGGTTCCGGTGGCATACCGTAATGATTTAGCAAGCCTTCCATACTGCGGATCGCGTCCACGTCCGCTTCGTGGGCGAGGACCGTAGCTTCGGGCAGCAAATGAATCCCGGCAGTGTGGTCTTCATGCACATGGCCCAGGATAACCATGTCGGTGCCATCCAGTTCCGCCTTGAGGTTGTTGGCCACCAGCGGGGTGTCAAAGATAACCTTGGTGTCGCTGCCTCGTATCACCACCTGATTGCCGTCCGGGTATTTGCCATTTTTCGCGCCCGGATAAACGGTAACCTGACCGAATGTGAGTGCTGGCGTGTTCATAGCTTTCGATCTCCAAGCCAAACGGGATATTCGAAGAATAATGACAATGGATGATATCAGGCTTGGTCGATTTATATGGCTGCTATACAAAGCGAGGTCACCTGAAAATCAGTAAATCAAGGAGTCTGGCCCTTTGCTCTGGCAGTTCCGCGTGCGCGCAGGGTTATGCATCGCGTTTTGCGGCTTCCAGTTGCTCTGGTGCCATATCTTTTGTGATCCTGTACGAATGCAGGTATTTTGCAAGCATGCCCGTTACCTCCCTGAAGCACTCCAATATCTCGATCCAGCTAGAGTCCGGAAATTTTAGATCAGTGTCAGTGATTTCAAAGCTAAACTTGCTTTCAGCATCGTCTAGGCTAACAATTGAATCCGAAATATGTGAACCGGAGAAATGTATATAGCCTGAAAGACTTTCATAGACCTTTGGTAGCCAGGGGAAATCATTTGTAGACCTTTCTACGAGATATGCGTCAGTCATCCGATTTCCAGTTCGGTCTTTCATCCGATCAATTCGCTGACCTTTGAGTACATTTGTCGCGAATGTATGAGGTTCATCTACCAACCACGAGGCGGAAAATCGCAACGAGGTATCAATATGCGTTCGCAACAACGTCCGCGCGCAAACCATATTCCACGTCTTTACCATTGCTATCATGGCGCTCGACGTGCTTATGTTGCGCTTTAGCGCTCCAAAAGCCATCATATCCAAAGGGAAGAAGTTTCCACCATCAGCCCCCACCACCGCCATGCCGAGCTTTAGCATGACCTGCTTGTCAGTTTCAACGGCCTCGAGCAATGCAATGATTGATTCACTGTGCTGAGGAATGTCGGGAGGTTGCATTTGTGATGCTTAAGGCTTTAATAACCGGCCCGACGACAGGAGGGTCCGGCGCGCCTTTTGCGCGTAGTTGATTGATTTGTTATGCATTTGATTTTAGCCTTGCCTCACGATCTGCTTTTAGGTTTCGAAAAAGCTTTGATATATCTCGTGCCGTAGATTTAGGATCGAAAGTTAGTTCAATTGCGGGACCATCCAAAAATTTACCTGCGCCGACTAATATTTCATGGGCCACTTTAACGGCATTACTTATTTCATTTGGCGTTATACCAACCATTGTAAAAGCTTCATCTTCTCTGATTGAGGCGCTTATATGGGCGAAGACATTGTGTCGAATCTTCATTACTTTTTCCCATATTGCTTCGCAAGTTCTATATTTTTCCTTAAGCCCCTCAATTTCTGTGCCGTCTGCGCCGTCCCCGAGTAGGAGTTCGAGTAATATTTCTGCGTTTAAAGCATTGCTTTGGGAATCAGAAAACTTAGCCAAGCCCATAATTGTGGTAACAAAGGTTGACTGTCGAACTCCATTGAAGAATGGTATATAAATACCTAATTGGGTTCTATATTCTTCATGCGTCTGCGGTGATATTAAATAACGCCAAATTTGTTCCGCACTCATCGTTTCAGCAATAGCTAAAGAAAGAGCTTTATATATCTCTCTCACATCCAATTTTGGCTTTTTATTCTTCGCCATAGTTTGGCTCTACCTTATGCCTAACATTTGTATATCAAGCATGCACGATTTGCCGAATAGCTTATTCGGTGCACTTGGTTAACCTGTTGTATTTAAGCTGATTTTTCAAGATATTTGCATCCTTTCCAGAAAAAAGCGAGGGGTTTTGTTATTTTTGATACCAAGTTTCCCATTATCTCCCTGACTCCCTACCCTAATGCACTGAATGATTTCAGATTTATCCGGTGGGAAACTGCGCACGCCCTAAGTACAAAGCGAGCAATGATTTTGGCAATCATTTAGTGAATTGTATATGCCCACAGTGTATCTCTATGCATACGCGTACACAGACAAATACCCACCAGGACTATTCTTTATCTGATTGCGCGAAGTCACATCAGCTCAATCACTTCCTGCGCCTTAGCGACACCAGAAACAGCACCATACCGGAGAGTATGGTAATCACCCCAAGTAGCGCAAAACCTTTTAGCAGCCAGGAATTAAAATTTTCCCGGTCGTCATAATTCATAATATGCAGGCTCCACAGGAAGTCGTAGATGCGCCAGGTGGTGGTGCGCACCGCTTGCACCTGGCCGCTGTTGGCACCGATCCACAGATTCGCGTTTTCTGGACCCTCCAGCTCGATTTTCCAGGCCGGTAGTTCACCGCCCCGGTATTCGCTGCCGGATGCAATGCTGGTTACCCAGGTAGCGGAACGCGCTGCCAGTCGCGTGCGACTGGACGCTATCACACCGGCTTCCCCTTCAGTCAATGGCGCTAGTTGTTCCCCGGTTTCGGCGTTAAATACCCATTGTTGTTGTTCGGTTTCGATAAGGTATACCGGAATATTGAGGCGTTGGGTCACACGAATTTGATCGAGACTCACCATCGACAGTTCGTTGTTTTGTCGCACCAGTGAACTGGGTGACACCAACCGCACATGCCCCAGCCGAAAGGCGGCCGGCTGCTCCAGCAAGTGGGCACCGCGAATATCATTGATGGGCAGGAGGGCGAAAAACAGGCCGGAAACTGTCCAGATTAGCAGTTGCACTGCGGCAACAACCCCCAGCCAGCGATGCAATTTTCGCATCAGTAACTGACTCAACGTTCCGCGCCCCGATTGAACGCGCCAGGCGCTGTGGTCCACAAACGGTGTGTTGGGTCCGTCGGCAATCCACGCCTGAAGACTGACGGCGTTTTGTTAATATTCACCTTTCTCTCCTGCAAATCCCACAATCAAATCCCACAATCAAATTCCACAACCATAGACACCATGACAAAAGACACCACGACAAACACCACCGCGATTACCACCCTGCCAGCCACCATGACTAACGTCACCGAGTATAATACCCGTCAATCAACCAGACTACGGAATAACCACGTGACCTCCCCTCTTTGGCAACCCTCCGGCGAGCATATCAACGCGACCAATATGATGCGCTATATCCGCTTTATAGAAAGTGAATACGGCGTGGCCTTCGAGAATTACCAGCAGTTGCACCGCTGGTCGGTGGAGCAGTGCGAGGACTTCTGGGCGAGCATCTGGGCATTTACCGGAATAGTGGCCAGCGAACCCTGGCAAGATGTTCTGACCGATGCCGACAAGTTTCCCGGCGCCCGCTGGTTTAGCGGCGCGCGATTGAATTTTGCGGAAAACCTGTTGCGCCGCCGGGATGAGAAAGTGGCATTGGTGTCGCGCCTGGAAAATGGCGAGCGGCGGGAAATCACTTATGCGGAACTGTATGCATCCGTGGTCACGCTGGCAGGGGCGCTACGAGCGGCGGGTGTGGCGCAAGGGGACCGGGTCGCGGCGTTTATGCCCAATGTTCCGGAAACGGTCATCGCGATGCTGGCCACTACCAGCATTGGCGCGATCTGGTCTTCCTGTTCACCCGACTTCGGTATTAACGGGGTGATGGATCGCTTCGGACAAATTCAACCGACGGTATTGTTTGCCTGTAATGGTTATTACTACAACGGAAAAACCATCGACTGCCTGCCGCGGGTAGCGGAAATCAGCAACAACATTCCATCTATCAAGCAGGTGGTGGTGGTTGCCGTGGTGCAGCGCACCGATGCGGAGGTGCCGTCTATTGGTGGCATTCGCAATGCAGTGCGCTACAGCGACTTCCTGGCGAGCGTAACCTCGATCAGCTCTCAGCCGCTGCTGGAGTTTGCACAACTGCCGTTCGACCATCCGCTCTATATTATGTATTCCTCCGGCACTACCGGTGCGCCCAAGTGCATTGTGCACTCCGCAGGCGGCACTTTGATTCAACACCTCAAGGAACACAGCCTGCATGTGGACCTGCAACCGCAGGATGTGCTGTTCTACTTCACCACCTGCGGCTGGATGATGTGGAACTGGCTGGTGAGTGGGCTCGCCAGCGGCGCGACACTGGTGTTGTACGACGGCTCGCCGTTCGCACCGAGCGCCAATACCATGCTCGATATGATTGATCAGGAACATATTTCGATTTTCGGTACCGGCGCAAAATATATTGCCGCATTGGAAAAAGCCGGGGTGATGCCAAGGGAAACCCATCGACTGGATAAACTGAAAACTATTTTGTCTACCGGCTCGCCCCTGTCCCACGAAAGCTTTCGCTACGTGTACCGGGATATCAAAAGCGACGTGTGCCTGTCCTCGATTTCTGGCGGCACGGATATTATCTCGTGCTTTGTGCTGGGCAATAGCTGCCTCCCGGTGTACGAGGGGGAAATTCAATGCCTGGGTCTGGGTATGGCGGTGGAAATATGGGACGACGCGGGCAATCCCGTAACGCAACGAAAAGGCGAGCTGGTGTGTACCCATCCGTTTCCATCCTGCCCGATTTCCTTCTGGAACGATCTCGAGAATAAAAAATTTCACGATGCGTATTTTGCTAACTATCCCGGCGTCTGGGCCCACGGTGACTACGGCGAAATCACGGCACAGGGCGGCGTTATTATTCACGGCCGCAGCGATGCCGTACTGAATCCGGGCGGGGTTAGAATCGGCACTGCGGAAATTTATCGCCAGGTGGAAAAAATTGATACCGTGATGGACTCTATCTGCATAGGTCAGGATTGGCAGGATGATGTGCGGGTAGTGTTGTTCGTGGTACTGCGCCCGGGTGTCGTCCTCGACGACGCACTGGCGGCAACGATCCGTTCCGCTATCCGCGCCAACACCACGCCCCGCCATGTGCCCGCTAAAATTATTCAGGTGGCGGATATTCCGCGCACCATCAGTGGCAAAATTGTGGAGCTTGCGGTGCGCAATATTGTGCACGGCAAACCCGTGAAAAACACCGACGCACTGGCCAATCCAGAGGCCTTACAACTGTACGCCAATCTACCCGAGCTGAAATCCTGAGGAATATTATCTGGGTGCCGCCAATAAGACAGATGGCGCATGTAAGCGCACAGGCTCTGTGAACCCGCCACCAATGACTGTCTAGCGGGTTTCACCGTGACCAGCGTATGGTCAGCGCCGTCACCACACCCCATGTGCCATTAAACAACACTACGAACACCGGTGTTAATAACCCCAGCTCCAGGCCGCCAATCCCTTTATTCGTTTGCAGTGGAAACACCACAAATAGCTGCACCGCGGTGGGTAGCAGGCTGAGCAGCAACCCCTTCACCAAAGGCCGGGAATTGACTAACGGCAATAAAAACAACAGACCCCAGATGCCGCCCCATACGATGCGCGGATACAGCCAGGCGGCGCTCAACGGCGGCGCGATGGCCACGCCGAACGACTGGGTAATACCGAGGTCCCCGCACCACCAGACAGTTAGACTATTGGCAAGACCGCCAACACAGCCCGCCGCGAACAAAATTAACAGGTTACGCATTACCCCTCCATGCCTCCTTCACCCGCTTATCTATGTAAAACCGGAAAAGGAGTAGACAATTAGTAAATGCGTCAAATAGTAAGTGCATCGGATTATTTTAATATGGATCCAAGAATGCCGCGCAAGATGCGTCGCCCCAGCGTGCTACCCACACTACGTGCCACGCTTTTGGCAAATGCCTCCCCCAGCCCCTGGCGTCTGTTCCCCGAGCCGCGACCGGAGCTCCCTCGGGACTGATCGCCGCGCTCCCGCTTTTGCTCATTTTGCCGATCTTGTTCTGCCCGTTCAGCTTGTTGTTGCTCGTCTTCACGCCGCGCTTTAGCTGCAGTTCTAGCGAGCAATTCCTCGTGGGCAGAATGCCGGTCGTGGGCGGTTGCATAGCGACGATGCAACGGGCTGTTGTCGATGATGGCTCGACGCTCGCTATCATCCACCGGCCCGATGCGCGAACTGGGGGGCCGAATTAAAATGCGCTCCACCGGCGTTGGCACACCCTTGTCTTGCAACACTGATACCAATGCCTCCCCTACTCCCAGCTCGGTAATCACCTGCTCCGTATCGAGCTTTGGGTTCGGCCGAAATGTTTGCGCTGCGACGCGCACTGCCTTCTGATCTTTGGGAGTGTATGCGCGTAGCGCGTGTTGCACCCGATTGCCCAGTTGACCCAATACGCTGTCGGGAAGATCGCTGGGGCTTTGCGTAATAAAATAGACCCCGACCCCTTTCGAACGAATCAGCCGTACTACCTGTTCTATTTTTTCCAGCAACACTTTGGGCGCATTATTAAACAACAAGTGGGCTTCGTCGAAGAAAAATACCATCACCGGTTTTTCCGGATCACCTACCTCCGGTAAATTCTCGAATAATTCCGATAGCAGCCACAACAGAAAGGTGGTATATATGCGCGGCGATAAAATCAGTTTTTCGGATGCCAGAATATTAATCATGCCGCGACCGTTTTTGTCCAGCGCGATTAGATCATCGAGCAGTAATCCGGGTTCACCAAAAAATATATTTCCACCTTCACGCTCGACCATAAGCAGGCGGCGCAATATGGTGTTAACTGACGCCTTGGAAACGGTATAGCCAATGCCCATATCGCTTCCAGCCTGTGCTATATGTTCCAGGCTGGTGCGCAGATCCTTAAGATCGAGGAGTAACAAGCCCTCGTCGTCAGCAAATTGAAAGACCAGGGTGAGCACACTTTCCTGAGTCTCGTTCAAATCCAGTAAGCGCGACAACAGCTGGGGACCCATTTCGGACACGGTGGCGCGCACGGGTGTTCCCCGCTCGCCAAACACATCCCAGAACGTAACCGGAAAGCCCTTCAATACGAAATTGTCGATACCAATCCTGGTAACCCGCTCATCAATCTTCGGATGCGCCTTACCCGGCTGACTGATACCGGCCAGATCACCTTTTATATCTGACACAAACACCGGTACACCGCTCTCGGAAAAACTCTCGGCCAGGCATTGCAGGGTAACGGTTTTGCCGGTACCGGTGGCACCGGCAATCAGACCGTGGCGGTTAGCGTAGCGCGGGTTGAGATACACGCGCCCGCCTTCGTTACCGCCAATCAATATACTCTGATCCATATTTATCACCGTGGGTTACTGCCAATGATTGGCTTATTGCCCGATCAGCTAGAAAGCCGCAAATTCAATCACACTGACGCAAAAAAAGGGGCTGTATCAACAGCCCCCATATTAGCGCACCTTGAAGCGGTGCAATACCTGCGATTATTTGACCTGCGATTATTTACGCAGTTTTTCGATCACTTTCTCCGCCTCGCGGCCAGCGATATCTTTGCAACCAAGCCCGATGGCGATTGCAGCACCCACTGCCAGGGCACCTAGTAACAAACCAAACGCCAGGTTGATAATGCTTTCCGCCACACCCACCTGTCGTAATGCCATCGCAGTGACCAGGATCAGAATCGCGGCGCGTGCCATGTGCCCGGCTACCGGACTCATCCCCGAACCCACCACCACCTCAAACACCTTGTTGGCGACAATAATCCCGATACCCAGCACCAGCGCACCGAGTAACACCTGGAAGGCGAAGTAGATTAGATCGCTCACAATATTGCTCAGCGGTTCGAAGCCGAGCAACTCCGTTGCACCCAGCAGGGCAAACAGAATTACGCCCAGCATAACCAGATTACCGACGTACTCGCTCGGCGTTCTTTTTAGCTCCGCGCGAATACCCATTTTCGTCGTCACATTATTGAACCCAGCGGACGACAGTAAATCACTCACCAATCCGGCGAGTAATTTACCGACAAAATAGGAAATACCCAGCACCAGCACAGCCGAAATGATACCCGGGACTGCGAGGAAGATCATTTCGATCATATTTTTTGCCGGGGCGGACACTGCTTCGATTTTTAGTGCGTCCAGCGACTGCACCACCACCAGCAGCATGATCACGGTGAATGCCAGCGTACCAACTAGTGCAGATATTTTTTGCTGCAGACCGAGTTTTTCGCTCAGCCCATCCGCGCCCGCCGCCACCAGTAAACTGCCGACGATTTTACGCACGATACGACCTACGAAGGACCCCACCACAAATATCAATAGTGCCGACACGATGTTGGGCATATAGGTAAACACCTTACTGAACATATCCTGCAAAGGTGTTACCAGACCCTGCATTTGCAGGGCGCCGAGTATCATCGGCAAAAATAACAGAAAGACAAACCAGTAACCGGCAGTAGCCAGCGAGTCGCTGACGGTAAACGCTTCCGAGCCAGTATCGTCGAGCGCATTCAGGCGTTTATCCACACCGAACATGCCGGCTAGCTTATTGATAAATAATTTTAACAGGCTCGCCAGCACCCAGGCGATGATCAACAACCCAACCGCCGCCCCAAGCTTGGGCAGAAATGCAAATATCTCTGTGAGAAACGTACCAATTGGCTGGGCTACGCTTTGCAAATTGAGCTTATCGAAAAACGTTAGAATGCCATAGGTCATAATGACCCAAAACGCTACACCTCCAGCCACACTTTCGACGGGAAACCCTTCTTTCAATCCAACCGTCTCGGCAAAACGATTATCCAGTTCGGTTTTGAGCATTACCTTTTTTATGATTGCGCGAACGATGCGAGCCGCAATATAAAAGCCCAACAAAAATGCCAGCGCCACTCCGAAATTTACCACCGCGCCACCGTATTGTTCCCAAAATCCCGTGATGTAATCCATTGGTGATTCCTCTCGTTTTTATTCGACAATTGCTTGCCGGGTGATTTTTACAATTTAAATTGTAAATGCGTGTTCAATTATTGCATATATGCGTTTGTTTTATCTATGAATTTTAGGCATCCTGCGACATCGAGCGCAATAGCTGTGGTTTGATATTATTTTTTTGTTAATAATTATTAGGTCCGATAGTTTTTCCAAGAAAACACTTTAACTACGGATTGGGTTATTCGACGAATTTAAGGACATGGAAAACAATATTGTGATGAACGCCTGGTAACGCGAGCATCAGGAGCAAAAAAATTTTACGTTAAAAATTTGGACGACGCTGCTGTCGTTTTGCATCACCTGATCGACAATGCTGAAAACAAAAAGCAATGCGTGAGTTACGCGGGATATGGGTTATGCACCCAATTTAAATATATACATTGTGATCGATAAAGCAACAGTTCTGGAGGATAGCAACTCGCGCCACTGCGTCCACCCCTAGCGGTAGAAGCCGACCAAACGTTAAAAAAGACGCTCATATTATTGGCCAGCAACATTCCCTGATTCAGTACGATGACCCTGCGTGCGATAACCCACCGCTGTGTATTATCACTGCGCCGCAACAGGTCGCGACGCGCGCCAGCATAGATATCAGTCTGACGTTCGAGGCGATTGCGATACAGCATACAACAGCACTCCACCTCATACTGATCTGCGCTATCCGTGGTATAAATCTGTACATTGCTGACCATGCGGTGAGTGCGGGATGGGAGCTCTTCAGCCCAGGTTAGCCCTGTCGCCAGGCGGCGAATACGCAGACCCATACTGGCCTTATCTTCATCAAACAACGCCGCTTCGTCGGGTTGTGAAAGTTCCTTGGCCGTTTCGCGCCGCGTGCGCGCGTAACGCGTCGGCATGTGCGTCGTCATGTAATAGTGGATGTCGTCCGTAAGTAGATCGTACCAGTCTTCGAATTCGCGATTGTCGAGCAACGCCGCCTCGCGATACAGAAACTGTTCGACTTCCTGTTGTAATTCAGGGGTGATTGGCGCGGGATTAGGGAGTGCGCTACCGGGAATCAGTTTAAGCATTGCGCGCCACTCCCGTGTCGGGCACAGTGGTGAGATCAGACCAGCTGGCCGCCATCATCATCTGTTGCCAGCGGCCATAAAAGCCCCGCGCCGCCATTTCCGAATAGACGTAGTTGGTTTTACCGGGTAAATCCGGATCGTCGTAACGGTCGTTACCCAACCCCATGCGCGCGTTAAACAGTGTTTGCCGCGCTTTGTGTCCGCGTAAAATTTTCTGAATTTCGGTCCAGTTCTCGCCGTCATCCTGCTCCAAAATACCGCCCGCACTAAAGGTGCGCAACACCGCTTTGCGATAAGCGTCCTTGATCTGTGGCGGGGCCTTCTTGTCGACGATGCTCAGCGCCCATACTTCGATCTGCCCCGGCCCGCGGGGATGCCACACGCGCAGCGTATTGATAGCCGGCAGGAACGACTAACTTGGAAATACGGTCATGTGGGCGCCATCCATTTGCGCACCGCGCACCTCTCCGAGGCGCGCCATCGCTTCCGGTCGTGAGGTTTGCTCGTAATAGGTGGCCACTTCTTCACCCAGCAACGCCTGCAGAAACCCGGGCGCGTTCAGAAAAAAACCAGTGCCGTGTCCATTGGGATCCCTGTACTGGCGACCTTCCATCGGCCACGCGACCCGACCTGGATTGACCCCGGGGGGCATGGCGGCGATCACTGGCGAGATGTGACTGAAGGGTGCGTGGTACATGTCGCTGCAAAACTGTTCCGCGGCAAATTTCCAGTTGCAGTCAATCACCCATTTGTGGATGCCACCCAGCGCTTCGGTGCCGCCTTCGACGCGATCAAACATCAACTCCATGTACCACTTCATGTCGCCCAGATATTCTTCAAGGGGTGGTACCTGTGGGTCCCAACAACCAAATATCAGACCTTTGTAGCTAGCGATGCAGGGCACCTTAATCGGACTCCATTGCGCTCTATCAACCTTGCCGTAGGCCCGCCCTTCGAAAGGCACATCCACCAGGTTGCCCGCAATATCGTAGGCCCAACCGTGACAGGAACAGGTAAACGCTTTGGCGTTTCCTGCGTCCGCGCGACATAAACGCATACCGCGGTGACGACACTGATTCATAAACACCGCGACTGATCGGTCCTTTTGTCGTACCACCAGAACTGGATCTTCGCCCATGTATGTAGCCAAAAAATCGCCAGCGTTGGGAATTTGCGATTCATGGGCAAGAAACAACCAGCTGCGTGCAAACACTCGTTCCAGCTCGAGTTGATAGATATCTTCGTCCTGGTAAACATGGGGATCGAGCAGGCCATTTTCGGTATCTACCAACTGCTGCAAGCGACCTGTTCCTCGCAAAAGTTACGCCACCGGATAACCTTTTGCACGCCATTGCGTCATGCCCCCAGCGGCGACTCCAACATCGCTAAAACCGTTTGCCGCCAGCACCACCACCGCTTTGCTCGAGCGGCGATCGGTGCGACACATGGCCACAACCGTCCGTTGCCGCCAGGCATTGAGCTCGGCAACCCGGGCGGGCAGTTCGTCGATGGGAATATTGAGCGCCCCCGCAATATGTCCGAATTCGCCGCTAAACTCCGCGGCTGTGCGCACATCCAGCACCAGCAAGTCCGTGCCCGCTTCGAGGCGCTTGTGCAGTTCATCCACATCGAGCATCACCGGCCCACGCAGGCGCCGAATAAGGCGTGGCAGAAACATCACTGCCGCCAGCAGTGCCAACGCCAGCAAACTTTTTTGAATCACATCGCCACCACCACCCACCGCCTCGCGACCGGTGTATCCCAGATAGGTATACGCCAACGCGCCGGGTAACATACAGACGTAGGTCGCCAGCAGGTAATGCACAAATTTAATGCGCGTTAAACCGAGAGCGTAATTCAGAATATTGAATGGGAATAATGGCACCAGTCGCACAAACGCAACAAATCGCCAACCTTCCTTTTCCACGCCGTCAATCATGTGTTGCAAGCGTCCCCCGGCGCGGTTGGCCACCCAGTTACCCGCCAGGTAGCGCGCTATCAGAAACGCCAGCGCGGCACCCAGAGTCGCGCCTGTCAGGTTATACAACGTTCCCAACAATGGTCCGAACAGGGCCCCGCCCGCGAGGGTCAGGATGGAACCCGGCGCAAACAGTACGGTCGCCGCCGCATAGGCCAGCACAAACCACAGGGGTGCCAACGGTCCGGCATCACTCACCCAATTATCCAGCGAGGCCAGGTTAATGTGGTCGCGGTAGATCAACGCGACGGCAATACCGATTGCCAACAGCAAACCCATAGCCACGCGCGCCCACGTGCTATTCACTATCGGCTCCCCACTCTCTACGATTAATCGCATAGCTGGTAATCTTGCCGCGAAAAGGCAGGAGAAGCATACCCGGCAACCGGGAGACAGAGCGGATGTCCCGGTAGTGGTGAATACCGATATTCATGCCCAGATGCCCCGCGCGGGGTTGTGCCCGATAGGTACCAAACAGGCGATCCCACCAGGGTAAATTAAATCCAAAGTTGCTGTTCGCTTCATCGTCTTCCACAGAATGGTGCACCCGGTGCATATCCGGCGTCACCACAAACCAGCGCAGCACGCGATCTAGATGGGCTGGCAAATGCAGGTTGCCGTGATTAAACATCGCCGTGGCGTTGAGCAACACCTCGAAGATAACCACCGCCACCAGTGGCGGTCCGAGTACCACAATGGTGGCAAACTTGATCAGCATCGATAAAATTATCTCGATCGGATGAAAACGTGCTCCGGTGGTCACATCGAAGTCCAGGTCAGCGTGGTGTACCCGGTGTAACCGCCACAATGCCGGTACCGCGTGCACCAGCACGTGCTGTAGATAAATCACCATATCCAGCGCAATCACCGCCAACACCACCGCCACCAGGGATGGCAGCGGGTAATAGTTCATCAGACCCCAACCCTGCTCCGCTGCAAAAGCGGCCACCCCCACTGCGGCGGCGGGAAACACCAGGCGCAGGGTCACGCTGTTCAGAAACACCAGCCCCAGATTATTGGACCAACGCACCGGTCGCGAAACCGTCGGCACACGTTTCGGTGCCGCCACTTCCCAGAGGGCCACCAGCACAAAGATACCGACAAAAAAGCCGAGGCGAATAGCCATTTCCTTGGCGAGAACAAATTCATTCAGAGTCACTGGCGCTACCCCCAGGAAAAAATATCAAAAAATTGACCCGTTAGCGGCGGTGTTATACCATTCCCGGAATAACTATTCAATTGATTAATTGAATTACGCCTTATGTTTCCATCTGGAGCACCCCCAACAGTATGTCTATCACGCGCTTAAAACAGGACTTTTTTTCGCATTTCGCCCGCGTTGGCAAAGCGCTTGGCAGCGGCAATCGCCTGGAGCTGCTCGAACACCTGGCGCAGGGAGAACGTAGCGTAGATCAGCTCGCCGCGGCCGCCGAGCTATCCGTCGCCAATACGTCCCAACATCTACAACAACTGCGCCGGGCGGGACTGGTGGTCAATCGCAGGGAAGGCCTGAACGTGTTCTACACCTTGAGCGGCGACGAAGTTATTCCATTACTTAGCGCACTACAACACGTCGCCGAGCGCCATATTGGCGATGTGGAAAAACTGGTTAATACCTATCTGGTCGCGCGGGATAAGCTGGAACCCGTGCCCCAGGGGGAATTATTGCAACGCCTGCGTCGCGGCGAAGTAACACTGCTCGATGTGCGCCCGGCAGCGGAGTATCGCGCTGGCCATCTTGCGGGCGCGATTAATGTGCCCCTCGCGGACCTCAGTACCGTCAGTGAAACATTCAACAACGACAAAGATATCGTGGCGTATTGCCGTGGGCCGTTCTGTATTCTGGCCTTTGACGCCGTCGCCCAGCTGCGCCACAAAGGGTTCAACGCCATGCGCCTCGCGGGCGGGTTCCCCGAATGGAAAGCAGCCGGGTTGCCGATCGAAGTGAGCGCCACCTGATCCGCCCACACAGCCAAGCAAAAGGTTTACCTCGCAGATATGGAGTGTGTATGAATCGATTATTAGATATGGCCGGGGCAGTTGGCGATGCATTAAAAAACAGGGGCCAGACCATCGCCGTTTGCGAATCGTCGGCTGGGGGGCTTATCGCGGCGGCACTGGTGGCGGTGCCGGGCTGCTCAGCCTATTTTCTTGGCGGCAGTGTTATCTACACCCTCGCGGCGCGGCGCGCCGTATTGGGTATTTCCGACCAGGATATGCAGGGCCTGCGGGCATCCACGGAAGACTACGCCCTGCTGTGCGCGCGCACCCAGCGCAAACTGCTCAACAGCAACTGGGCACTGGCGGAAACCGGCGCCAGCGGCCCAGCGGGCAACCCCTATGGCGACCCGCCGGGCCACGCCTGTTTCGCGGTGAGCGGGCCGGTGGAATACTCGCTCACCATCGCCACCGAGCATAATCGTCGTGAGGACAATATGTGGGAATTCGCGGGCGCGGCCCTGCAACTGCTGGAGGAATGTCTGGCAAAGGACAACAGGGCGTGAAAGAACTGTAGTGTCCAACCGAGCTTGATGAAAAAATGTATTACCGCGTTATCTGAGCGTCGCACCTTTTCCCGGCCCTTTTAGTCTACGGTTCGCTTCAGGGTTTAAAGCTTTTCGGAGCGGGCAGTATTTCACCAGGCACTGTGTTTAGTTTAGAACCCGGTAACCCCGTCCAACCAGGCAATTTCTCAGTACGCGGCGCTTTTCCTGTTGGCCGCTGCTCGCGCCCCGGAACAGACCCAATAGTCCACCAATGCCGGCACCGCGCTGGGCCGTATTGCTGTTACCCGCGATCGCACCGACCGCGCCACCGACAACTGCCCCGCCCACCGCCTGAGTGGTCGCCCGCTGGCCGGTATTCACCTGGCCGGCGTAGCCCTGACAATCCGTATAATCCTGCTGATAGGCTGCCATATCCACCCCCTGGGTATCGATAATCACAGCTCCCGTAGGTCCCTGGCGGTTGGCACAACCGCTAACTAGCACTACTGCCAGTACCAGCGTGACAGCAGGTAGGGTTTTTGTTACGTGAATTTTGATTGGCATCATGCTTCTCCGACTGCGGACCCGCTACACCGGTATCTGATTATTTGACCTCAACGGTTAAAGTACAGTATGGGTTGACCGCTTAACCGCAGGGTCCCTGGAAATGAGATTCCCACTTGTTCAGCATGGTGTTTTCCCCAATGCCGGGAATATTCATCATGATGCGCATTTCTCCGATGCCCCGATCCCCGTGGATGGTCATATTGCCGGTGGATTTATAGGCCATGCCGGGGGTGGCTGGATCGTTACAGGTCATTTCCCAGCTCAACGTGTTACCGGATGCCTGGGAGGAATCCACCGTACAACGCAAATCTGCATTGTTTTCCACCATAGCCACCGGATCAAAAGTGGCATCCTGCATACAAATTGTGCGCGTGTGCACCTGCGGTTGCGCCAGGTAGGGCACTGTAGTGATCGAATTGATCGCCCATTTTCCCGGCTTTATCGCAATGCTGTCCGCCAGCGCGACGGCGTTGCACAGCAGCAACGGTATGGTGAAGTATAAACGGCTACGCTGCATATAAACTCCCGATCCCAAAAGGGATTCTGATGACGGCTGTGTGTCTAGCACGATTTGCACTTACGGAAGCGCCGTGCCGGTGAAATCCCCTGCCACTCACTGCTGCGCGACCACCCTTCCAGCACAGGGTCATCAGCTCTGAACACCACACCGGCGGGAGCGTACGCGCTGAGTCTTTCCACCGGGTAACGCGGTCCACCGGGTAACGCGGCGCGGCGCAGACAGTGGCATTTCAGTATGCGGCAAGAAGATGACCGGATATTGTCAGGCGTTTAATAAACGTCCGAAAAACCCGCGCAACCCCTGCTCGCCATCCTCTTCCCAGGCCTTCAGAGCCGCCGTGCCGATAATCGCGATATCTGCCTTACCCCGCAGAAATTCCATATCCGTGTGCTGGCTGATTCCGAATCCCACGCCGATCGGCAAGGGAGTATGGTCGCGACAGCGCGCAATAAATGCCGCCAGTTCCGCATCCATCGCCGTTTCCCCACCCGTTACGCCTTTGCGCGCCACAGCGTAGATAAACCCTTGTCCCGCTGCGCCGAGTTGTCGTAAACGCCGCTCCGTACTGGTGGGCGTCATTAATACGACGGGGGCCAACCCGGCCTGTGCCGCCAGATCATCCAGTTCGCGCGCCTCTTCAATGGGCAGGTCTGGCAGAATATACCCGCACCCACCGGCAGCGGCCAGACTGTCGATAAAGGCCCTGCCACCCATCCTAAACGCGGTGTTGTAGTACCCCATCATCAATACCTTAAATGGAAAGTGGGCGCTAACTTTTTGCATAAACGCGAAGCAATCGCGGGTGTGCACGCCATTTGCAATGGCGGCCTGATTGGCTTTCACAAACAACGGGCCATCGGCGGACGGTTCGGAAAAGGGAAACTGCAATTCCACCAGGTCAACATCGAACTCCGCCATGATTTCCAGCGCTCGCCAGTTGTCGTCGAAAGACGGGTAGCCGCACACCACATGGGCCATAACCAGCAGCGTTTTATTTTCGCGCCGCTGGCGCAGGTAATTCTCAAGCACCATAAGCGACCGCCCGGTCTTTAATAAACTGCTGCCAGTGACGATCATCAATGGCATCGGCAACCGTGAAAATATCCTTGTCGCCGCGCCCGGACTGGTTGATCAGAATAACCTCACTGCTACCCATAGCGGGCGCTTCAGCAATGGCTTTGGCAAACGCGTGAGCACTCTCCAGCGCCGGAATCAGCCCTTCGCTGCGCATGACTAACTGCAACGCATCGCGCACCTCAGCGTCCGTGGCCGCTTCGAAACGCACTTTTTCCTGCTCCCAAAGATAGGCAAGAATCGGATTGATGCCGATGTAGTCCAGCCCGGCAGCGATCGAGTGGGTCTCGAGCATATTGCCGTCGTCGTTCTGCAAAAAATACGTTTTGTAACCCTGGGCCACGCCGACGGAGGCATCATGGTAAGCCAGGCGCGACGCGTGGCGCCCCGGGCCCTCGCCGTAACCGCCCGCTTCACAGCCCACCAGCTCCACGTCGTCGTTGAGAAAACCCTGAAAAATACCCATCGCGTTCGAGCCGCCACCAACACAGGCGTACACCCGATCCGGCAACTTGCCAGCGACCGATAAAATTTGCTCCCGGGCTTCGATACCAATAATCGACTGAAAATAACTCACCATCTCCGGAAATGGGTGGGGACCACAGGCGGTGCCCAACACGTAATGGGTATCGGCCATATTGGCCACCCAGTCGCGCAGGCATTCATTGATCGCGTCCTTGAGGGTGCGTTGCCCATCCTGTACGGCAAGTACTTCAGCGCCCAGATTCTCCATCCAGAACACGTTGGGACGCTGGCGCGCTACATCCGCCGCGCCCATATAAATTTTACATTTCAAGCCAAAGCGGGCGGCCATGGTGGCCGTGGCAAAACCGTGCTGCCCCGCACCGGTTTCGGCGATCACCCGGGTTTTACCCAGCCGGTTACAGATCAGACCCTGGCCCATCACATTGTTAATTTTGTGGGATCCAGTGTGGTTCAGGTCTTCTCGTTTGACGTAAATCTGCGCGCCGCCCAACACCTTTGACAGATTCGCAAGGTGCGTCACCGGAGTCGGACGCCCCGAATACTCGTGCATCAGTTCGACATATTCCCGCCAGAACGACGGATCGTTTTTGCAGGCGCGAAAGCAAGCGGCGAGCTCGTCGATGGTGGTACGCAGTATTTCCGGCAAAAACGCGCCGCCGTAATCGCCGTAGTAGCCCTCGCGACCCTCGGCAAAATCAAAAATATCCATACTAAGTCAGTGTCCGTGCCTGTCACAGTGATGCAAATGGGGCGGCTATAGTAGCCAAGGGGTGGGCATTGAACAAGTAACCACTTGCCGACACCGGGCGTATGGCACGCACCGTGCGGATGTTAGCGCTCATCCCTTTCCCACAGATCTTACGCACAGATCTTATGCACAGCTCAGATGTGGCTGGCGCACATGACAAAATAATCAATACCGCGGAGTCTTTGCCATATCCTGTGCGAGCCCACACGCCCCTGCGGCGGCGTTTGCGATCAATAATAAAATAAGTTTGGGCGATAACAAGGATCTGGGGGTTGTGAACGAAACCAGGCACTTCGGTACGACAGCAAGCTGGCAAGGTAAACCAGCTTTACTACAAACACATTCCCGAAATGGGTTTGCGCAACGACTACCACCCGGCCTGTCTCGCCAAAGAAATCACGGATCGACCTAGCGCGATGACCTTGATGGGCACACCGGTCATGCTGCTGCGCTGCGACAATAAAATCTACGCGTTGATTGACGAATGCCCCCACCGAGGCACGCGGCTATCGAAAGGATCCTGTGAATTTCCGGGCACCAACACAATTACCTGCCGCTACCACGGCTGGAACTTTGCCGGACTGCGGACATTACATTGCGCTGGAAAATCCCGATGATTTCAACCGCGCCGTATTAAATTTTATCACCGCGATCATAAGTGGCCTGTAATGCCAAGCACCTGAATCCCGGGGAAGTATACGGAGCGCTTAGTACGCCGTCTCTATACGCCGAGCCTGCGCTGCAACGCCTTCATAAAATAAACGGTGGGATTCGAGCAGAAGTGGCAGTGAACGCTGTATTTCCGCCTCGATCACCGGCGTCAGATGATCCTGCATGGGGCGCCAGACTTTCTTCCCCGCATGTTCCATATCGGCGGTCAAGTGGTAGTCAAAAAAGAAGACCTGTTCGTCGGTGAGATCAAACGCCTGTTTCCATTTTTCCGGTCGAAAATTGTGCTCCGCCAACTGCACCAACACAAACTCGTCGATGGATGACCCCAGCCAGCCGACGGTCCAGTGCCAGTTGCGGGCCAGATTTTCCATAATGGCGAAAGATGCGGCGGTACCCAGTTCGGGCTGCACATTATCCATCTGTTCATCGGTCAGACCGACATTGCGCCCCATTTGCCACAAAATGGTCGTGTGTGCCACCTTAATCGCCGGATCGTAGACCAGCTCCTCGTTCATCTGACCAATGGTCTTGCGTACAATTTTTAGATCCGGGCAGCGACTCATCCACGCGGGGCGCATAACCGCGCTGAAAAATCGATTGCGTAAAATATGTTGCAGAATATAAGCCTGTCCGGCCGCTTTAGTGAGGGGCGCCAGGACCCACGGCCAGGATTTGGCTGCCTCCAGGGCGGCCGCGGCTATACCGTCTACCACGCTGATCGCCTGATCTGACTCGTTCATATTCTCTCCTGATTTTTTTGATTATTCTATGAAACCAGTTTTTTATACATGCATTGCGCAAATTCACTTGTTCGTTATTTTACTTGACCAACCAAACCCTGAAAACTTTCGGGAACCACAGCTGCTTCGAATCGCACGGGCGCCAGACACTCACGCAGATAAATCCTATTCGTCGGCGTGATCACCTTCGGCAGGCTCCATCGCGGCGGGGGTATCCTCATCGCGCTCCTCTTCCGGAATGGACACGGGATCTGTATTGGCACTTTTCTTTATGGGCAGATCCGCGTCCTGAACCAGATCCTCTTCGTCGCGCGCAATCCCGATTCTAAAAACGGCGAACCCCGGCATCACCATCTGATTCAGGGCCATGCCCAGTACCCGTCCGCCAAGCGGCGCGATAAGGCGAATTCTACTATTCGTAATGGGATCGGTCACCGTACCTAGCAACTGGCCCGCTTCGACCTCTTCACCCAGTTTTATTGCGGCCAGTAGAATACCACCGTGGCCGGCACGCACCCAAATCGACTCGTAGTACACGGGCTGGGGCTCCCGCCAGCGCCACTTCTTTTTGACCATACCCAGCGACGCCATTAGACTTTCAATCGCTTTGACGCCGTGGGCCACATCCCTTGATTGCAGGCGCATGGGCTCACCTGCTTCGATTGTTACTGCCGGTATTCCGGCCTTCGTGGCAGCACGTCGCAACGTGCCTTCCCCACCCACATCGTGCAGTACGGCAGTGGCACCAAAGCCACCGGTCAATTTTGCTACGTCGGCATTGCCAAGATCGGCGCGCAGCTGCGGCAGATTGGTGCGGCGAAACGAGCCAGTGTGCAAATCCACCAGCGCATCACAATGCTTAATCACCTGAGTGAAAAACGAGTGGGCAATACGCGATGCAGAGCTGCCACTCGGGTGACCTGGGAAATACCGGTTCAGATCCCGACGATCAGTCAAATACCGGTAGCTTCTTTCAAAACCGTGCAAATTAACGATCGGCACACCGATCAGCGAGCCGCGCAATTTTTCGGGATCAATTTTGTGAAATACTCGCCGCACAATCTCAACGCCATTGATTTCGTCACCGTGAATGGCGGCAGTCAGACACAATACTTTGCCGGGTTTTGCGCCGTGTGCAACCAGCACCGGTGTTGCGATTTCCATGCCTGAGTAATTTTGACTAGCCGACCACAAAAGCTGTGCACTTGTGCCGGGATTAATCGTCGTTCCCAGCACTTCTATGGGCAAGCGCGGCTCCGGAATGGTTTCAGTAATTACTTTTTCACCACCGGTAGATAAATTCTCGGTCGCCGGGGCGATCTCAGCGCTCGCGCCCAGACTAACGCAGCTCACCACGACCGCCACCAGCGCAGCTGGCAGGCTGCGCGGTACTTTCACGAAAATATTTTTTGAAATTTCTATAACCAATTTTGACGGCGTCCACTTTCTTGAATCGTCCAGTTCACAAGTAAGCAAAGAAATCCACCGCGACACCTGCTGAGAACACCACCAGTTCGCAGTCGTGGGCACATACTCAGGTGTTCAACACGCACGTATTTTCGTGCCATTTCGTTGCAACCCAACTGCGTCGAGAACCGTTAATAGTAACACGCAAGCTGTTGTGCATAGTAAATGAGCACGTTGCACAAGTCACTGTTTGAATGCGACCGATACGGCAGCGCGGCACAGGAATGCGGCGGATATTGATATTATCCTGTGGAACTCCCGACCCCAAACACTACCCGACCCCAAACACTAATTGTTCTGCGCAACGCACAGCCCATAATGCGCCGCGTGTTATGGTGGACCTTTATTGAGGGATGGCCACAAAAGTACAACGTTGTTGCCTTCAAAATTACCGCGCAGCGACTCCTGATTAAATGTCCGCGGCCACTACTGCGACAGCATCGGCAACAAATTCAGCGCCAGTTCCTCCAGACCTGACGGCGGCCCCCGCCTTGCGGTTAACATTCACATCTTCAATACCAGGTTGAAAAAGTGTAAGCCTCGGCACCACCAACTGACTGAGCGCCATACCCAGAACACGCCCTTGATCGGGAGGAGGTATCACCGTTTTCATATTCTGTGCCCGGCTCAACGATAGTCGCCATCATCTCGCCAATTGCAACACTATGGCCGACCTGAAGATTGGTTATCAGCATGCCACTCCTGGGAGCGCGGCCTTTGGTTAACCCCCTGCGCAATACCTGCAAACCCTGCGCCGCACGCCATTCTGCGGACGCGAATTTCATATCCAGAAACTACATAAGGCTGTCGAGTGACCTAACGCCATTCTCAATGAGCGGGCCTGTAATCGGCCGGGTTCACCGACTTCGCGTGTGACCGCCGCAATGCCCGCATCGACCGCGGCGCCGCGCAAACTGACAGGTGGGTGTCTGGACGCGACTACTGGCCTGGCGCCGCAATCCGCAATCCGCAATCCGCAATCCGCAATCAGAGCCGCGACCTTTGCGTTACCAAGATCAGCGCGGATCTGTGGCTGTCGGACACAATACCTTGCCCGGCTGGCGACCATTAGCGACAAAAATCGGTGCACGTAACCCCATACCCGCGTAGTTCTGGCTGGCAACCCAGCGTGATTGCTGGGCTGTACCTGGTGGAATACTGGACCCGAGTATCGACAAATCCGATGTGGGCGCGGCTTTGATTTGCGATACCACCGCAGTGCAGAAAGCGGACCTTCCCTGTTCAGGGCGTTCAACCGCAGGTAATAGCCTTTGTTCCTGTAATTTTTTCCCTCGCAACAGATCCATTGCCATGGTTTCGTACGTTATTAACGCCATCCACACAGGCAGGGCAGTCACTACTGCTGTGCACTTACTCCAAACTATATATTTTTGCGTCGGCTGCACCCGCTGGACCCATCTGCCCATACAACTCGACAACCATTTCTTGTAATTGATCCATAACCAGTCCCGTCAGCTCTGTGCGAGCCATTCGGTGAAAAATAAAACTTCATTACGAAACTTTTTTCTTCAACAGACTAGCGCAGCCCCGCATCATCCGCTGGCAATACGCCCGGTTTTTACAGGATGCGGATCAAGTTTCCCGGACTGACGGGCAGATTTTTTGCGCTGTGTCACAAAATCGTGTGTGCGGAAAAAGAGCGGAAAAAGAGCGGAAAAAAACAAGCAAAGCTACGCAATAAGAAGGAAGGCTAAAATTAACCCGTCGAACGGTAAAAACACAGGGCCGGGGGTCGACTAAAGACTAGAGGACCCGCTTCGCCGCTCTGCGGGGTTACATAAATCAGGGGGTTGCACAAATCAGGGAGTTGCACAAATCAGGGAGCTGCACAAATCAGAAATAGTCATCGAGTTTTTAGCTAATTTATCAGCCTTTCACTGGAAAACGCACTCGCAGCTGTCCAACTCTTAAAGCTCGCCCAACAGCTCGACCGCACGTTTGGCAGCCGGACTCAAACTCTGGCCGTCAGTGGAGCAATACTCGCAAATTTGCCGTCGCATAAAGGGCGACCAAAATTTTTGCATGTGTGCCGCCACTGCGGTGACGTGCTCGTCACCGCAGCCAGGCATGTTGATGGCGATCTGATTTGCCATTTTTATCAGTGGCGCTGTAGCGCTCCTGCCGTGCTCGGGGTGGTGAGGTTGTGGATCTGACATAGGGATGCTCTACGGTTTCTCTCTGTTGACTGGTTGTTCCGGCCGCTACAGTGCCGGAACGATACGTTGCGCATGGCTGTAGAGCATATGACGCCCTGGGCGCGCAAAGCCAATCAGAGTTACGCCAGCCCGCTGCGCCAACTGTATCGCCAGTGTTGTCGGCGCCGACACCGCCGCCAGTACTTCGATGCCGAGTGCCGCAGTCTTCGCAACCATCTCGTAGCTGGCCCGGCTGGAAATCAATACAAATCCTTGAGTAGCAGTAAACCCTGCGCTGTCCTTTTTGTGTAACGCACCCAGTAATTTGTCCAGTGCATTATGGCGCCCAACGTCCTCGCGCAAAAGCTGAATACTGCCATTTAAATTACACCATGCCGCGCCGTGTACCGCGCCGGTTACGGCCTGTAGCGGCTGCCAGTCGTTGAGCTGTGCGACCGCTGTTTGCACCGCGCCAGCGCTTATTTTAACGTGTTCAGAAACCTGTGGAGGTGGCCGTATCGCCTCACGCAGGGACTCCGCGCCGCACAGGCCGCAGCCGGTGCGGCCGGTGAGGTTGCGGCGCCGGTGCTTTAATGCAGCAAAGCGCTCAGCACTGATAGTCATGACAACTTCGATGCCGAGATCGCTGGCGACGAGCTCCAGCGCATACATCTCACCCGCCGTCGCCAAAATATTTTCGCTCAAACTAAATCCTAGCGCGAAATCTTCGAGATCATCCGGCGTGGCCATCATCACCACATGGGAAATGCCGTTGTACACCAGCGCTACTGCAACCTCCCGAGCCACCTGATCGTCGACGGCCACGACGACGCCGTCTGCGCCACTGCCGTGCCAGCTCTCGGCGGCGACAGTCTGCGCATTGCGTCCACCTGTTTTGTCCTCAACCATAATCGGATCAGGACACGGAGTCGATAACGCCATCAGCGGGGCTACGGGCCTGGTCGAGCAAATGTAATTGCTGCTTATTAAACGCTTGCTGCCGGGCTTGCCAGGCGGACGGCGCGGTGACTTTACTGACCTGGACCGCCGTCACCTTGTATTCGGGACAGTTGGTGGCCCAATCAGAATTATCCGTAGTGACCACGTTGGCCCCGGACACCGGGTGATGAAACGTGGTGTAAACCACGCCCGGCTGCATGCGCTCGGACACCCGCGCGCGCAATACTGTATCTCCTACCCGGCTTTGAATACCGATCCAGTCCCCGTCAACAATGCCGCGCTCTTCCGCGTCGTGGGGATGGATTTCCAGAATATCTTCGGCGTGCCAGGTACTATTGGAGGTACGCCTTGTCTGCGCGCCCACATTGTACTGCGACAAAATTCGCCCCGTGGTCAACAGCAGAGGGTGTTTACGTGTGGCGCGCTCCTCGGTGGGCACAAATTCGGTCGTCGCGAAATAGCCTTTGCCACGCACAAACATTTGTTCGTGCATGGTCGGTGTGCCGTCGGGTGCCGCATCATTGCACGGCCATTGAATAGAGCCCAGCTCGTCCAGGCGGGCATAACTTACGCCGGCAAAGGTCGGTGTCAGGCGGGCGATCTCATCCATAATTTCGCTGGGGTGCCGGTACGCCATCGGGTAGCCGAGCGCCTGAGACAGACCCATGGTCACCTCCCAGTCGGCCAGACCAGCCTTGGGCGGCATGGCCCTGCGCACTGGCGAGATACGACGCTCCGCATTAGTAAAGGTACCGTCTTTTTCCAGGAAGGAGGAACCCGGTAAAAACACATGGGCAAACTTGGCGGTTTCGTTGAGAAATAAATCCTGTACGATCAAACACTCTAACGAGGACAGCGCCGCCTCCACGTGGGTGGTATTGGGGTCGGACTGGGCAATATCCTCCCCCTGGCAGTACAGCCCCTTGAAGTGTCCGTCGATGGCCGCATCGAACATATTGGGGATGCGCAATCCCGGCTCACTATCAATCTGCACGCCCCAGTCACGCTCGAATAGCGCACGGGTGTGCTGATCGGATACATGTCGGTAGCCGGGCAATTCATGGGGAAACGACCCCATATCACAGGAGCCCTGCACATTGTTCTGCCCGCGCAACGGATTCACGCCGACCCCTTCGCGACCAATGTTGCCGGTGGCCATTGCCAGATTGGCAATACCCATCACCGCAGTCGACCCCTGGCTGTGTTCAGTCACCCCCAACCCGTAATAAATGGCCGCGTTACCGCCAGTGGCAAACAGGCGTGCCGCGCCGCGTAAATCTGTCGCCGTAATACCGGTGATCGCTGCAGTATTCTCCGGAGAAAGTCTGCTATCGCTCACGAACGCGCGCCACTGTCGATAGGCGGCAGTTTCACATCGCTCGGCAACGAAGTGACTATCTTCCAGGCCCTCCGTCACAATCACGTGGGCCATCGCATTCAAAAACGCCACATTGGTGCCCGGGCGCAGCGCAAGATGGTAAGCGGCCTCAATATGCGGACTTTTAACCAGATCTATTCTGCGTGGATCAACTACGATCAGCTTGGCGCCCTCCATCAGTCGGCGCTTCAACCGGGAGGCAAACACTGGATGTGCGTCCGTCGGGTTGGCGCCCATCACCATCACCACATCCGCTTTGGCAACCGACTTGAACGACTGGGTTCCCGCCGACTCGCCCAACGTGGTTTTCAGTCCGTAGCCGGTGGGTGAATGACAGACCCGCGCGCAGGTGTCCACGTTGTTATTGCCAAATCCGGCACGCACCATTTTCTGTACCAGGTAGGTTTCTTCATTGGTACAGCGCGAAGAGGTAATACCACCGATGCTGTCGCGGCCGTATTTTTCCTGCACCGCGCGCAAGCGTTGTGCGGCAAAGCTAAACGCTTCTTCCCACGCCACTTCTCGCCACGGCTGGTCGATACTGTCGCGAATCATCGGCGTGGTAATGCGATCCTGATGGGTAGCATAGCCAAAGGCAAAGCGCCCCTTCACGCAGGCGTGCCCTTCGTTGGCCTTGCCGTCTTTCCACGGCGTCATATTGACCACCGTATTGCCGCGCATTTCGGCTTTGAATGCGCAGCCCACGCCACAGTAGGCACAGGTAGTCAGCACGCTGTGTTCCGGCTGGCCGAGGCGAATGATGGTATTTTCAGTCAGTGTTGCGGTCGGGCAGGCATCGACACAGGCCCCGCAGGACACGCAGTCGGATTCCATAAAGGCCTGGTTTTGACCGGGACTTATTTTTGAATCAAAGCCGCGGCCGTCGATGGTTAGCGCAAAAGTGCCCTGCACTTCGTCACAGGCGCGCACGCACCGCGAACAGAGAATACACTTGGATGGATCGAACGTGAAATACGGGTTAGATGTATCTTGCTCCGCGCGCAGATGGTTCTTACCCGCGTAACCGTAACGTACGGCACGCAAACCCACTTCACCGGCAGTATCCTGCAGTTCGCAGTTGCCATTGGTGGCGCAAGTCAGGCAATCCAGTGGGTGATCGGAAATATACAGCTCCATCACATTGCGCCGCAGTTTCGCCACCGCGTCGGTCTGAGTGCTCACCACCATGCCGGGAGACACTTCCGTGGTGCACGATGCCGGATAGCCTTTGCGCCCGGCAATTTCCACCAGGCACATGCGGCAGGAGCCAAACGCGGCCAGGGAATCCGTTGCGCATAATTTCGGCACCTTGATGCCCGCCTCCGCGGCGGCGCGCAGGACCGATGTGCCAGCCGCGACCGACACGGCAACACCATCGATAAACAACTCGACTAAATCTGACGCCGCAGATTCGGTAGCTACCGGCGGCGTGCCATAATCTTTGTCCGGTTGATAATAATGCAGCATCACTCTACTCCTCGCTGGCAGTTTCGCGCCGACATTAACGGCCTGCGGGTTGAAAATCTTCAGGGAAAAATTGTACGGCGCTACGCACGGGGAATGGTGTCATACCACCCATCGCACACAGGGACCCCAGCTCCATGGTATCGCACAGTTCGTGCAATAAAATAAGATTTTCATCCCGCTGCCGATCGGCACGTATGTTATCGATCACTTCCACACCGCGCACGGCACCAATCCGGCACGGTGTGCATTTGCCGCAGGATTCTACCGCGCAGAATTCCATGGCAAAGCGCGCCTGTTCAGACATATCCACGGTGTCGTCGAACACCACTACGCCGCCGTGCCCGAGCATCGCCCCGGCGGCGGCAAACGCCTCGTAATCCAGCGGTAAATCCCACTGGGATTGCGGTAAATACGCCCCCAGGGGGCCACCCACCTGAATCGCCCGAATCGGTCGACCACTGGCACTGCCGCCGCCATAATCTTCAACCAGTTGCCGCAACGTCGTGCCAAATGCCAGTTCAATCAGACCGCCGCGCTTGACGTTGCCGGCTAATTGCATGGGTAACGTTCCCCGCGAACGCCCGCAGCCCAGATCCTGGTAGAACGCGGCGCCCTTTTCCAGGATCACCGCAACGGTCGCCAGGGTGAGCACGTTATTAATCACCGTCGGCTTGCCAAACAGTCCCTTGACAGCAGGCAATGGCGGTTTGGCCCGCACCATGCCCCGTTTACCCTCAAGACTATCGAGCAGGGAGGTTTCCTCGCCACAGATATAGGCCCCCGCGCCGAGACGCACCTCCAGGTCAAAGTGCTTTGCGCTAGCTAATATGTTCGCACCGAGGTAACCCTCTCGATAGGCCGTAGCAATCGCCAGATTAAGTACGGCCAGGGCTTTTGGGTATTCCGAGCGCAGGTAAATATAGCCCTGCGTGGCACCGGTCGCCATACCAGCGATAGTCATGCCCTCGATCAATTGATAGGGGTCGGTTTCCATCAACAGGCGATCGGCAAACGTACCCGAATCGCCCTCATCCGCATTGCACACGATGTATTTCTGATCACCCGACGTGTCTAGTACGGTTTGCCATTTGATTCCGGTGGGGAAGGCAGCGCCGCCTCTGCCGCGCAAACCGGACGCTTTAATTGTATCGACAATTTCCTGCCCAGACATGTCCAGGGCCCGCAGTAAGCCGCGATAACCGCCTTGTTGTTGGTAGTCAGTCAAAGATAAGGGATCACCGATTCCTGCCCGTACAAAATTAATTCGCTGCTGATTTTTCAGATACGCGATATCGTCCGTTTTGCCCAACGCTAACGGATGTTCGCCACCATGCACAAAATCTGCGTCAAACAACGCAGGAATATCATCGCTGGTAACCGGACCGTAAGCGACACGTCCGCCCACAGTATCCACTTCGATCATCGGTTCCAGCCAAAACAAACCCCGGGAGCCATTGCGCACCATGTCAATGTCAGCGCCGCGCCGCGCCGCCTCAGCGACCAGTGCAGTGGCCACTGCGTCGGCGCCCAGCGCGCAGGCCGTGGTATCCCGCGGCACATACACGCGGGTCATTGCTCAACTCCTATATCCCTTAGCAGGGCATCAAAACGGTCCAGCGTCACGCGCCCGTACACCTCATCGTCCAGTTGCAGGGACGGACCGCAGGCGCAATTGCCAAGGCAATACACCGGCAGTAATGTCACCTCGCCATTTTCGGAAGTGTCACCAACCGCGATTTGTAGCGCGGCCGTGACGTGTTTTTCCAACTGCCGCGCACCTACTGCCTGGCATGCCTCAGCGCGGCATAGTTGTATGACGTGTCGCCCGGTGGGTGCGGTACGAAAATGGTGGTAAAAGCTGATCACCCCGTGTACTTCGGCGCGCGACAGATTCAACCCGTCCGCAATCGTTGATACGGTGGCCTGCGGGATATAACCGAGTACATCCTGCACGCCATGCAGTACCGGCAGTAGCGCTCCCGGCAGATGTTTCATACCCGCAACAATAGCGGCTACCGTGCGGCAATCGTCGCCGGAATTCACGTTTTTATCCTGCTGCAACTGCAAAGCTCTACACCTCCGGTATATCCGTGCGCCGTACATTGTTGGCCCGCGCACATCGGTTACTAAATTTGGTTATTGCCTGCCGCGCATATGCGGGGCTTGGGTCGTCTGTTTATTTGCCACGCACAGCTGTTACTGCTTGGTAGCATGATAAAACAAAATGCTCGCGCCCGCTCACTTCCCCTGAGTACTACAGTGCGGGTAATCACCGGCCACAACGATTCCCCTCCTCGTCCCCGGCGCACCAAATGTCGGTTCCATCTACCAATATTCAGTGGAGCACATCGGTCAATCGCACGAAAAACCTTATTTTTTATTTATTATCAACAGGTTATGAATAGGAATTTTTCCCATGTACCGAGCAAGGTCCGATCGCTAAAGTACTCATCATGAAAGCCGCTTGATGCGGAACGTGACACGAGGATACAAAAATGGCCATACACAAAATACTACTTGTAGACGATTCACCGGCAGATTTGCTGCATCTGAAGAACGCTGTGAACGGCGTGAATGCAACAATCGTTACGGCGACCTCAGGTCAGGATGCCATCGACACGGCCATCAGCGAGAAACCGGATTTAATTTTCATGGATATTGTCATGGAAGGCCTTGACGGCTACAGCGCCTGTCGGGAGTTGAAGAAAAATGCAGCTACCAGCCAAATTCCTGTGGTTTTTGTCAGCACCAAGAACCAACGCGCGGATCGCATGTGGGCCGAGCGCCAAGGTGGCATTGGTTACGTCACCAAGCCGTTCACCCCGGAACAAATTGTAGGTGAAGTAAAACGTTTCAACTGATTAATTGCGTCCAGTCAGAATTACCAGATTCCACACTTTCAAGCAGCCGAATGGCTGCTTTGTTTTGCCCGTTTTTTTTGATCTGCCTGGTGAGAGCTTTATACATATCCCGGTAATTTGCCACGCACTGCGCCGACAACCGCCAGCATTCGCCCATAACGGGGGCGGCTCTGCAACCAGATTCTAACTACTCAGAGTCCCCGTCAACCAATGACGATGACGGCACAAATAGTAACGCTGTAGAGTTAATACAATAACGTAGCCCGGTGGGTTGCGGTCCATCTTCAAACACATGGCCCAAATGCTCGCCGCAGCGCGACAGCACTTCGGTGCGCCTTATCCCCCAGGACCAATCCTTCTTGAGCACGATGTTTTCGCGATCAAACACTTCCCAAAAACTCGGCCACCCGGTCCCGGATTCATATTTATCCCGGCTGTGAAATACCGGTAGACGACAGCCAGCAGTCACATAGACCCCTTCCTGTTTATGTTTAAGTAAGGCACCAGAAAATGCACGCTCGGTGCCCTTGCGCCACAAAATGTCGTACTGTTCGGGCGTCAGCAGTTGGCGCCACACCGAGCGCGGAATTTCGTCCAGTCGTTCGCCGGAACTGATCATCGTTTGTGCCTGCGCCAGAGTAATATCGCCAGCCCAGGCCGACCCAACACCCAACAAAACTGTCCACATACAGACTTTAAAAATATTACGCATAGCCACACTCAACGGTTTCTCTACGACCAATAAGACTAAAAACAAGCGTACTAAGTTCAAATTAAAAGCGCCGGTGTTCAAGTATCGGCAAATTGCTGCGCACCGTCGCCAATGTCCCAATATCCACATCGGCAATAACAAAACCTTCTTCGCCGTCCATGCGCGCAAGAATATCTCCCCAGGGGGAAACAATCATCGAACCGCCCCAGGTGGGTTTGGCAGGGTGATCTCGGTGACAGATATTTGCCCCAACCACGTAGCAGAGATTGTCGATGGCGCGCGCGCGTAGTAACAATTCCCAGTGGGCCTTGCCAGTCGCAGCGGTAAACGCCGATGGCGCCACGATGAGTTCAACACCCTGATTAGCCATAACCCGGTACATCTCGGGAAAACGCAGATCGTAACAAACACTTAAGCCCAGCGCGCCCAGAGGTGTTGAGACAACGGTGATTGCGTCCCCGCGTTGATAGCGATCAGACTCGCAATACCGTCGCGTCACTCCTGTTACGTCGGAATTGGAAACCGACGCGTCAAAGAGATGCATTTTGTCATAGCGCGCAACTTCGCGCCCCACGGGGTTAATTAACAAACTGGCGGCACAGGGTTTTGTGTCGCCGCTATTTTTAAACAAGGGCAACGTGCCACCAACCAGCCACAGCGCATGCAAACGTGCCTGATCGGCGAGAAACTCCCGCGCCGGACCCGTGGGCGTCCGTTCCTGCATGGCGGCCCTGGGGAGATCCTTCCAGTTGTAATAGGCAAAATGTTCCGGCAGCACCACCAATTGCGCCCCCGCGACGGCCGCCTCCTGAATCAGCTCTCCGGCACGCAGTAAATTCGCTTGCAGATCACCGTCGCTACGCAGCTGTAGCGCTGCAATTTTAGACATTATCGCGCACCTGTTAGTCAGTTTTGTCGCTAAAAATACGATCCACTTCCATTTCCGGATCGTCCCAGGAGCCACTGATCTGGTAGCTGATGCTGGAAATTTTATCCACTTGCTTATCGAATAGACGGCTGGTCAGGTAAACTCCCGCCGCCGCTGGCAGGCCGCCAACCAAAGCCGCAATCCACGGCAAATTGGTGCCTACCGGCAACGTCGCCACCAGGCGTGCGTCCAGAGTTTCCGTGGCGAGATCGGTGCTACCCAGCAACCGCATTTTTCCAGACGGCATATCGACCACAATGGGAGCATCAAACGACATGCGGCCGCTGTCAAACATCAGGCCACCGGAAAGACGATCGTAACTCACGCCTTTGGAAAACAGATCGGAAAAATCGAAACGCAAACGTCGCAACCAGGTATCGAAATTTAATAACCCGATCAGCTTCAATAGCGCGTTGGTCGGCACATCTGCGGTTTTTTCGAACTTGCCCTGTTCCAAATTTAAAATTAATCTGCCTTTGAGGGTTTCCGCCGCAAAGGTCCAGGGCTGATCCGGCCAACTGAGATCAACCAGAAACGCCGCGTTCTCGCTGGTCAGCACCACCGGCATATGCCAGGCCCTAAGGACCGCACCCAGATCCGAGCTTTGTAACGCGCCGGTAAAGCGTGAACGATGCTTCTCGCCGTCAAATAACCATTCCAGTTCAGAAGGAGCACCACTCGGCGTCGCGGAGAACACCAGACCGGTGAGTTCGGAATCGATATTGGTGATGCGCACACCACCCGGCACGGGCTGACTCACAAAGGCCACGCGCCCCAGTTCGCTGTCCCCAACCCGGAGCCCTTCGGTGGAAAAATCCAGCGCCGGAAAATCCACTGGATCAAGGCTTTCCAGATAGTCATTGTCACCCTCCAGATCCGGTTTGGGCAGCACGACATAATCGAGATGCGCGGTGACTGGAGTATTCGCAGCAGTCGGTACAATGATCTGCCCAGCCAGTACCGCGCTGTCCACGTAGAAGCGCCAGCTGTCGCCGCTATAGCGTCCCTCTGCGAACACCCCTGCGAGCGTTTGCCCGCCCACTATTAATTCATCCAGCTGCACCGAAAATCTGGGTTGCAACTCGGCCAGCAACCCACCACCGCTACCGCGCGTAAATAGCGGCAGCCACTCACTCAGATCAAAAGTTTGTAATTCACCGGAGATACTTAAACCGGGTTTTTCAGGCGCGTTTGCCGGGCTACTGCCGAGGGCAATGTGTCCGCTCTCCAGTCGATTGCCGACCAGATTCAACCACACCGAAATATTTTCCCCCAGAGTGCCGCGTACGACGGTTGATTCCTGTGCAGGGAACTGAACGATGGCTAAAAGCGGTAGAGCCTGTTCGCTGTTTTTATGTAGGGGCGCTGGCAATGTGCTAACAATACCTTTGAGCTGCGTCGACACGGTTAACGAGGGCGGCAGTGTATCCGCAGGTAGCGTAAGCGTCGCTCGATAGCTGGTTTTGCCACCGATTTTGTCAAGCAGAGGAATACCCGCGAACGGTAGCGAGCTGGTCGCGATCCGGCCCTGTGCAGCAATCGTGGTCGCGCCCAGATGGGTACTGATTTTGGCTTTGACCTGATGTGATAAAAAGCTGGCGACCAGTTTGTCCGCATGTAACCCCCGGACATCGTCATAGCCGAGGGGGCCACGTATGTTCTCGAATAACAGACCTGTAGTCCGGTGCTGTAATCGACCGTCACTGATGTCCGCGGCGATGCGATAGCGTTCACCCCGCACGGCCGCCGCAAGGGGTATCGCGAGATCCAGACTTGCCCGCGACTTACCCTGAACATCCCAGTCGGCAAGCATGGCAACCCGCTCCCGCAATGGCGAGCGGTCGAGAATGCCGAGCGCAGCCTGCAACGATGACATCGCACTACCCGCGACCGTCAGCAACAATCCGCGGCCCTCCTCTGGGCGCGTTCGCACCAGCGCGCCGGTCAGACGCGCCTCACCAATTAACGCGTCATTAACAGTTGCGTCCAACTCACTGCCGTCGAGGGTCATATAGGCCGACAACTCGCGCGCTGGCGGCCAGTCTGGATCATAATCTACGCGCCCATTTTTGACCCTGGCGTAAACCTGCATGCTGTGCAGGGATTGCGCATGTCCCGCCAGGGATCCACGCCAGATAAAACCGCCTTCCTCGATATCCATATCCCCTACCGCCCGATCGAGCCAGTCGAGCAGAGCGGGGTCCAGCGAGGTGGGTATATATTGCCGGGCAAATCGGGAATGACTATCACGGATCCCTGCCATCAAAACCATCTCGGGAGGACGGTCGTGCTCTCCCACAGGAATATCCAGATAGATATAGGATCGCACGCGGCCTTCTTCGCTACTTATGTCGATCGGACCGCCGGCGATCTTGAGCGCGGAATCATCCCCGTCCCAGTGCAACTTTACGGCGCCTCGGGTAGCTCCGAAGGCCAGATACTCTGCGTAGACCTGCGGAAAATGCATGGCAAAGCCACTTGGCGCATCAAGCTCAAACAGGCCGCGATCCCCGGAGAACTCAAGATAACCGCTAATACCGCGGCCCGCTGGCGCGCCCGCCCAGGACTGTGCGGACAGATCACTAATATTGGCACGCAGCGAAAATACGGGCCGCTCGCCACTGACATCCACAGATACATGCGGTGCGATCAGCAATCCGCTCGGATTCATCTGTCGCAGCGCGGCGGCGGTCTTGCCGGCAACGACACCGGTGTCGAGCAACGCCTGGGTCAAGGTCGCGATATTTAATTGACTGCTGGCCAACGAAAATTGTCCCCAGTGCACACCCACTTTTTGCGCCATACGTATGTCGACTGGAACAATCTCGGTGTCACCCCAGTTGAAATGTAGCCCTTGCAGGGTAAAACCCCAATCTTCTCCGGGCCGGTACCAGCCCGTCACCTCGGTACTGAAGTTTTCAAGCGGTGCGACATCCCCGGCCCACGCGAGTGGTATCTCGCTGGCAGTCACTCTGCCACGCAGATCCGCTCCACCCGCGGCGAAGCCATCGATCCAGAACTCGGCGGCAAGTTCGGCCTGGGTATCACCTATTTTAGCCACCAGCTCGGGAAACAGTTCCTCGGCAACCACACTCAGCGGACCGCTTAAATTAACACTGTCCAGGCGCAGATAACCCACACCATCCAATCCGGACAAATTCAGTCCAGAGTTAGCTTCGACGATCAGGCGCGCGGAATCCCGCTGTTTATCGAGTGCCAGCGCCGCCTCCAGGCGGTGAAATCCGGCGCCATTTTCCACGGCCAAATCGGTGGCGAAGACTTCCACCGTTCTACCCGAGTAAAACTGGGCCGCCAAGGTGAGCTGATCAATGCGTATTCGGGAACTGAGCAACAAGATGTCACGCGCGCTGTCCAGGTCGTTGACATTACCCCCAACGTCCCCCACCGCAAGTCCCTCCACGGTCCATCGACCTCGCCCATCTTCAACAATAGTTAAGCGCACCTCACCGATAACCAACTCCCTCCACACCGGATTGCCACTGAACAAGCTGCGCAGCAGATCCATCTCCGCAGTGATCTGATCCACCCAAATAGCAGGCGTGAGATGTCGATCGTCCGGGAAAATAGCTAATCCACGCGCCGTCAACCTTGGCGTCATGCCCACCCAGTGCCCGGTCAGTTGCTCAACCTGCAAATTAATGCCGAAACGTTCGGTAAAAAAGACGCTGACGTCGTCCCGGTAATTGTCCAGAAAAGGGAGGAATTGACGCCCCAACACGACGATGACCGCGTAAAAAATAATCGTAAACGCCACCAGCCACCCGAGATAACGACTCAGATGGAAGGTGGCACCACTAATTTTTTTCAGCATCACGATAAGCTATACCGGAATAATGTCGTATTGTTCCTGCGAGTAATGCGCCTCGGTGCGGAACTCTATCGGTCGCGCGATGCACTCCTCGAGATCGGCAACATTGGCGGAATCCTCGTCAAGCAAACGGTCGATAACCACCTGCGACGCCAGCACCACCAGTCGTTGGCATTCGTAAACACGGGATTCGCGAAGAATTTCGCGATAAATTTCGTAACTGACCGTTTCCGCAGATTTGATATAGCCGCGGCCATTACACGCGGGGCATGGATCGCACAGCATTTGTTGCAGATTTTCGCTGGTGCGTTTGCGAGTCATTTCCACCAACCCCAGTTCCGAAACCGCGCAAATACTGGTTTTTGCCTTGTCTTTAGCCAGCGCCTTTTCCAGCGCTCGCAATACCTGGCGGCGATGCTCTGCATCTTTCATGTCGATAAAATCGAGGATGATAATGCCGCCGAGATTGCGTAGCCGCAACTGCCGAGCAATTGTTCCGGCCGCTTCCAGGTTTGTTTTGAATATGGTTTCCTCGAGGTTGTGATGCCCCACAAACCCTCCGGTATTAACATCCACCGTGGCCATCGCCTCAGTTTGATCGATTACCAGATAACCACCCGACTTGAGCGGAACCTTGCGCTCCAGCGCGCGAGACAATTCGTCTTCGACACCGTAAAGATAAAACAGCGGGCGCTCACCCTGATAATATTCGATCAAGGGCGTAGTTTCAGGATGAAAACAATCCGAAAATTTGCACATTTGCTGATAGGTTTGCTGACTGTCTACGCGGATTTTTTCTATTCCGTCCCGCGCCATGTCCCGCAAGGTGCGCAGCGGCAGAGGGAGATCTTCATAGATACAGCGCGGGCCCGGCGCACCCCCGAGCTTTTCCTGTACGTGCCTCCATAGCCGATTCAGGAAACCCACATCCATACGCAACTCATCTTCAGCGACACCTTCCGCGGCGGTGCGAATAATATAGCCATCTTGTATGTCGCCGTATTCGTTGAGCGCTATGCGTCGCACCGTGTCGCGCAAACGATCCCGTTCCTCCTCGTTATCAATACGCTGCGACACACCAATATGCTCTACACCCGGCATATACACCAGATACCGGGACGACACCGACAACTGCATCGACAGACGCGCCCCCTTGGTGCCAATCGGATCCTTGAGAATCTGCACCGCGATGTCCTGCCCCTCGCGCAACAACTGACCAATATTTCTCGATTGCGCGGCACCGGAGGTTTCTCCAGCCTCGCGTGTGCGCACGACATCATCAACATGAATAAACCCGGCCTTTTCCAGCCCCAGATCGACGAAGGCAGCCTGCATGCCCGGTAACACTCGCACCACCTTGCCTTTGTACAGATTACCCACCAGGCCGCGGCGCTGGTTGCGCTCAATCGCTACCTCCTGCAACACACCATTTTCCACCAGCGCGACACGGCTTTCGGTAGGCGTAATATTGACCAATATTTCTGAACTCATGGCACCATCCAACAGGAAATATCGAATAACTGCAACAATTCCCAGGTGTCCGCCAGCGGTAACCCCACCACGCCGGAGTAACTGCCACTGATAGCACTGACAAATGCGGCGCCGAACCCCTGTACGGCGTAGCCACCTGCCTTATCCAGCGGCTCACCCGTTTGCCAGTACCGCAGGGCTTCTTCCGCACTGACGGCCCGCAACGTCACCAGGGTTTCGCAGAGCCTCAATTCCTGGCGGGTGGCGTTCATCACCACCACTGCGGTCAGGACGCGATGTGCTCGCCCAGATAATCGCGCCAACATGGCCAGCGCGTCCTCGCACGTGGCCGGCTTTCCCAACATCGTATCGTCCACCACGACCACGGTATCGGCACCGAGAACCGGAAGCTGCCGCGTTGCGTTGAGCCGCCAGCCGGCCTCGGCCTTGGCGCGCGCCATGCGCTGTACGAAATGTTGCGGGGATTCTGCGGACCTGCAGATTTCGTCCACAGCACTGGGCTTTACGATAAAGCGCACGCCCAACTGGCGCAGTAACGTTTGGCGACGCGACGAAGACGATGCCAGAATCAGTTCGGGGTCGCCGCTCATCTACTGTTACTCGCTCCCCTCGCCATATTGTTATGTGGTGTTACTGTCAGATACTCGACCCACTGCACCGCACTGATCACTGGCGACGGCGCAGGTAGTGCAGAACTAACACTAACAGTGGCCACACCAAGGCGCTGCTCAACGCCGGATAGAACAGGGCCCAAGCCAGTCCGCCTCTGCCCAACAAAGCCGCCATCGTCACGACAATAGTCTGGTACGCCACCACCACGAGCACAATCAGGATGCTGTGCTGTGGAAGCGAAAAATGCTGTAACCGCTGCCCGAGTATTTTTACCCCGTATGCACAGGCGGCCATTACCAGCGCTTGCAGGCCCAACACGGGGCCAAACATCAAATCGAGGCTCAGACCAACGCACCAACTAAGAGCCACACCCGATCGGAATGGTTCGCACCACATCCAGTACAACATAACCAGCAAAGGCATGGGTGGGCGCCAAAATGCCAAATCACCGCGCAGCGGGTAGACATGCACCAGGATTGCCAGCAGCAGGCTAAACGCAAAAATCCCAGCGGGAAAGCGATTAACGTGGCGCAATGGAGTTGCGTGTCCGCAGATCATCGGTGGCGGAAAATACCACCAGCAAATGGCGACTGCGATCAAGGTGCGCGGCGGGTGTGACAGACACTTCCATAAATGCCTGACCAGGATCCCGCTCAATATGCGTCACCCGGCCCACCGGGTAGCCACCGGGAAAGCGCCCGCCCAGTCCAGAGCTAACCAGCACATCTTCCACCTGAATATCCAGCGTCGGCGACACGTAGCGCAACCGCAGTCGGTCGTATTCCCCAGTACCCTCCGCAATAGTGCGCACGCCGTTACGCAACACCCGCACCGGCAAGGCATGACTCACATCGGTGATCAACAGTACCCGGCTATGGGTAGCGGATACCGCAGTGACCTGCCCCATCAAACCATCGCCATCCAGCACCGGCTGGCCAATATTAACGCCGTCGTTGGTCCCGCGATCAATCACTATGGCGTGTACCAGGGGGTCCGGAGAGACGCCGATCAGTTCGGTGACCAGCACTTTATCTTTGAGTAACTGCGTGGCGTTGAGCAAGCTACGCAAACGGGTATTTTCCGCGGCGAGATCGACCATACGTTGCAGTTGCCCCTTGTGCACCAGCAGCTCGGTTTCAAGTTGCGCGTTGCGGGACTCCAGCATGCCACGATCGACAACCTTGCCTTCACCCCACTCGCGAACCCGAGCCGGCAGGCTGGTCATCCAGTAAAATGGCAACGCGACGCGATCAAGCCAGGTGTGTACCGGGTGCAGCCATGGCGTATAGGCATCCACAGCAATCAACAACAACGCAATACTTCCCAGTACCACAAAGCGACGCGATGGGGAGGAGTTTTTGGCGAACAGATTCTTGATCGCGACACCTCGATCAGAATAGTTATATTATCAGGAGGACAAAATATCCAGGTGGCGTTGATCCATCATCTGCAGCGCCTTGCCACCGCCGCGTGCCACGCAGGTGAGGGGCTCCTCAGCGACGATCACTGGCAGACCCGTCTCGTGGGTCAGCAACAGATCGATATCCCGCAATAGCGCGCCGCCGCCAGTCAGGACGATACCAGTTTCGGCGATGTCCGACGCCAACTCCGGCGGGCACTGTTCCAGCACGCGTTTTACCGCCTGCACAATCGCCGCCAGCGGTTCCTGCAGCGATTCGAGAATTTCATCGCTGTTCAGGGTAAAGCTTTTGGGTACCCCCTCCGCCAGATTGCGCCCACGCACGTCGATCTCACGAACTTCTTTGCCGGGGTAGGCACTACCGATTTCCATTTTAATGCGCTCGGCGGTGGTCTCGCCGATCACACTGCCATACTTGCGCCGCACATAATTCACGATCGCTTCGTCGAAACGGTCGCCACCAATGCGCACCGAGCCAGAAAAGACCACACCGTTTAGTGACAATATCGCCACCTCCGTGGTGCCGCCACCGATATCCACCACCATGGAACCGAACGCCTCCTCAACCGGTAAACCAGCACCAATCGCGGCTGCCATCGGCTCCTCGATCAAGTACACCACCCGCGCCCCGGCACTTTCGGTCGATTCTCGAATCGCACGTTTTTCCACTTCCGTGGCCAGACAGGGAACACACACCAGCACCCGGGGACTGGGCGGAATCAGGCTGTGCGAATGAACCTTCTTGATAAAATACTGCAACATCTTTTCGGTAACCTGAAAATCCGCGATCACCCCGTCCTTGAGCGGGCGGATGGCGCTGATGTTACCCGGGGTACGCCCCAGCATGCGCTTGGCTTCGGCACCGACCGCTTCCACCATTTTTTGCCCGTGGTGATGGCGAATGGCCACCACCGAGGGTTCATTGAGAACGATACCCTTGTCGTGCACATAGATGAGTGTGTTGGCCGTACCCAGGTCAATGGACAGATCGTTGGAAAACATCCCGCGCAAACGCTTCAACATAATAACGAATATTTCCTCGTAACCGGATATAAAATAGAGTCCAGACAATATGTTAGGCTCGCCAGACCCAACGACCCCGGTGACTCTAACAACGGCGGGGATTCAGGGCAAGATGTAAATATGGTACCTTACCCGACCGAAACATGAACGACTTTCAGTGAACCGAAACTATACCATGACCATAGAACGCACAGATATCGAAAAGCTCGCAGAACTGGCGAGAATTGACATAACTGAACAAAATATCACGGCGACTGCCCGCAGCATTTCCGAAATACTCGCGCTGGTGGATCAACTGCAGGCGACGCATACCGAAAACGTCGAACCGATGGCGCATCCACTGGATGCCACCCAGCGCCTGCGCGCCGACTGCGTCACCGAACCGGATTGTCGAGAAGACTTCCTCGCACTAGCCCCCCGTAGCGAGAACGGGTTGTATCTGGTGCCCCAGGTACTCGACTGATTAGTTGCACCATATTACCGGTCGGCGCGACGTTCCCTTACCGGTTGCACCACAGGCCTCCACTTTAAGCTTACGAGCCCGCAGGAACTTACAGGCATGCACAACCTCACTCTCGCCGAACTCAGTCTCGGCCTGAACAACAAGGATTTTTCCAGCGTCGAGCTCGCGCAGTTTTTCCTTGCGCGTATCGCGACACTCGATGAACGCTACAACAGTTTTATCACGGTCACCCCCGAACTTGCCCTGCAACAGGCACAGACGGCGGATCGGCGCCGAGCGAACGGCGCAGCGCCAGCACTCTGCGGCGTGCCTATCGTCCACAAGGATATTTTCTGCACCCAGGGCGTGCGCACCAGCTGTGGATCAAAAATGCTCGACAATTTTATTCCGCCCTACGACGCCACGGTGGTCGCCAACTTTGCCGCCGCCGGCGCCGTGGTGCTTGGCAAAAGCAATATGGATGAATTTGCCATGGGTTCGTCCAACGAAACCAGCTACTACGGACCGGTAAAAAATCCGTGGGATACCAGTTGCGTTCCCGGCGGCTCGTCCGGCGGTTCTGCAGCCGCAGTGGCGGCCCGCCTGACCCCCGCAGCCACGGCGACCGATACGGGCGGCTCGATTCGCCAACCCGCGGCGCTGTGTGGCATTACCGGACTCAAGCCGACCTACGGCCGCGTGTCCCGCTGGGGTATGATCGCGTTTGCCTCCAGTCTCGATCAGGCAGGTCCCATGGCGCGCACCGCACAGGACGCCGCCCTGCTACTCAACGTCATGGCCAGTTTCGATCCCAAAGATTCCACCAGTGTCGAACGAGAAGTTCCCGACTACACCGCAGGAATTAACTCCGACCTCACCGGGTTAAGAGTTGGATTGCCGCGCGAATATTTTGACGCGGGGCTGAATCCCGGCACCGAGCGCGCCCTGCGCGACGCTGTTGCGGAATTGCAGAAACTGGGGGTTACCGTCAAGGACATTAGTCTTCCGCACTCCGCATTGTCGGTACCCGCGTACTACGTTATCGCCCCCGCAGAGGCATCGGCCAACCTCTCGCGGTTTGACGGTGTACGCTACGGTTACCGCTGCGCGGATCCGGTCGATCTGCGCGACATGTATATGCGCTCCCGAGCGGAAGGTTTTGGCGACGAAGTGAAACGTCGCATTCTGGTTGGCGCCTATTGTCTGTCCGCCGGTTATTACGATGCTTATTATAAAAAGGCACAACAGGTACGGCGCCTGATCAAACAGGATTTTGTCGCAGCGTTTAATGATGTCGACGTCGTCATCGGACCCACCTGCCCCAACCCCGCTTTTGCCTTTGGCGCCAAGGGCGACAACCCGGTGGCCATGTATCTCGAGGACATTTATACCATTGCCACCAACCTGGCAGGGCTGCCGGGCATGTCCATACCCTGCGGCCTGGTGGATAACAAGCCTGTTGGCCTGCAAATTATTGGCAATTATTTTGACGAGGGGCGTATGCTCAATATTGCTCATCGCCTGCAACAGGTCACCGACTGGCACACCCGAACCGCACCCGGCCTGAACTGAGGAACCCAATTATGACAGCAACGGATTGGGAGATCGTTATTGGACTCGAAGTCCATACTCAACTTGCCACGCGCAGCAAGATTTTTTCAGGCGCGAGCACCGCAGTTGGTGCCGAGCCAAACACACAGGCGTGTGCGATTGATCTCGCCATGCCGGGCACATTGCCGGTGCTGAATGAAGAAGCGCTGCGCATGGCGGTGATGTTTGGCATTGCCGTGAATGCGGAGATTGGCAAAATTTCGGCTTTTGACCGCAAAAATTATTTTTACCCGGACTTGCCAAAAGGCTACCAAACAACCCAGCTACAGCGCCCCATTGTTGGCCCCGGACACGTCGATATACAGTGTGCGGACGGCTCCAGCAAACGTATTCGCATCCATCACGCACACCTCGAAGAAGACGCCGGAAAATCCCTGCACGAAGATTTTCACGGCATGTCCGGTATTGATCTCAACCGCGCCGGCACGCCGTTAATTGAAATTGTTTCGGAACCGGATATGCGTAGCGCCGACGAGGCTGTTGCCTTTGCCAAGAAACTCCACGGCATCGTCACTTCGCTGGGTATTTGCGATGGCGAAATGTCCCAGGGCTCGATGCGCTTTGACGTGAATATTTCAGTACGCCGCCCCGGGGCAGAGCTGGGTACGCGCACCGAAACCAAAAATCTGAACTCTTTCCGATTTATGGAAAAGGCGATTGCTCTGGAAGTGAAACGGCAGATTGGTGTGCTGGAAGATGGCGGAAAAATTATTCAGGAAACTCGTCTCTACGACGGCGATAAAGATATTTCACGTTCGATGCGCAGCAAGGAGCAGGCCAATGATTACCGCTACTTTCCCTGCCCAGACTTATTGCCGGTAGAAATTGATGACGCCTATATCGAAGCACTTCGCGCCAGCCTGCCGGAATTGCCCGACGCGCGCAAACAACGCTTTGAGCAACAGTACCAACTGTCGACCTACGACGCCGACATACTCGGCGGTGACGCTGGGTTGGCGGCATTTTTTGAAACCACTACCCGGCAATGTGGCCAAGCAAAACTGGTGGCGAACTGGGTGATGGGTGAGCTCTCTGCTAAACTAAACAGTGCTGACCTTAGTATTCGCGAGAGTCGTGTCACACCGCAAGCATTGAGCAATTTGATCGCGCGCATCGCGGATCAAAGCATTTCCAACAACATGGCAAAACAGGTCTTCGAGGCCATGTGGAACGGCGAGGGAGATTGTGACGCCATCATCGCTGCCCGGGGCTTCAAACAGGTATCCGATACCGACGCCATTGCGACGCTGGTGGACCAGGTGATTGCAGATAATGCACAACAACTCGCCAATTACATCAAGGCCGATGCCAGTAAACGATCCAAAATGCTGGGTTATTTTGTCGGACAGGTTATGAAGTTATCCAGGGGCCAGGCAAATCCTCAACAGGTCAGCGATACGGTATTAAACAAACTCGACGCATTACTTTGAGGAGCCGTTGATGGCGCTTGCAAGCGACAGACCAGCAAAAGATAAAAGCAAGGACAAGCAGAAAGTCACTGGCGAGTCCTTTAGCGACGAGCGCATAAAATCGTTTCTCAACCTGGCTCCACCGGTCGGTGTCAACGCCGATTATCACGTGCTCGAAAGGGCCTACCGTGGCATGATTGCAGACAACTTCGCCACCTTTGTACGGTATTTCGTTGACGCCGGGCGCGACATTAACGCACCGGGGCCAGAAGGAAAGCCCTTGTTTGACGTCATTGCCCGACATGACGCAGCTACCGGTTACACTGCTGCGTTAGAAATATTTTTAGATAACCGTTTTACTAATTGATTCGAGCACATTAACCAGTTTTAGCGAACGTAATTTTGATTACCTGCCCTCAAAATTCGGCTGTTAACAGGAAACTTATATGTCCAGCACGGTAAGCTTCACCGCACAAGGGTCCGTCGGCCTGATCACCATCAATAACCCACCAGTAAATGCACTGGGGCAATCAGTACGCCAGGGTCTCATAGACGCTTTCGAGTGTGGTCTCGCGGACGACGCGATAAAGGCGCTGGTGTTGATATGTGAAGGCCGAACGTTTATTGCTGGCGCCGATATTCGCGAATTTGGCAAACCCCTCGCTGCTCCCGACCTGAACCAGCTGTTGGAACAAATGGAAAACTCCAGCAAGCCTGTCGTCGCCGCCATCCACGGTACGGCCCTGGGTGGCGGACTCGAAGTCGCGCTGGGCTGCCACTACCGAGTCGCAGTTGCCAGCGCTCGGGTTGGTCTGCCCGAAGTTCATCTCGGATTACTGCCGGGGGCGGGTGGCACACAACGTCTACCGCGTCTGATCGGGGTAGAGCCGGCGCTCGACATGATCGTGCAGGGCAACCATGTAGCGGCGGCACGCGCCTTGTCCCTTGGCATCATCGATGCAATTATCGAAGGAAATTTGCAGACCGGCGCCATCACTTATGCAAAACAATTACTCGCCGCGGGTAAAGGGCCGCGTAATATTCGCGATATGCCGCAACCTGTAGCAAAACCGGAATTTTTTGCGGAATATACGCAAAGCATCAGCCGAAAAATGCGGGGCTTTAAAGCGCCGTTCCATATTATCAAGTCGGTTCAGGCAGCAGTGGAGTTGCCGTTCGCCGAAGGTATGCAGCGCGAACGGCAATTATTTATGGAATTAATGGCATCCGGTGAATCCCTGGCGCAGCGCCACGTTTTCTTCGCCGAGCGCGAAGTGGCGAAAGTACCGGGGCTGGCGAAAGACACACCCCGGCGGGAAATAAAGCGTGCGGCTGTCATCGGCGCAGGCACCATGGGTGGCGGTATCGCCATGAACTTTGCCAATGCCGGGATTCCGGTCAAATTACTGGAATTAAAACAGGAATTGCTCGATAAAGGACTCGCGGTAATTCGCGGCAACTACGAAAACACGGCAAAAAAGGGCCGTATGACGTCTAGCGATGTGGAAAAGCGCATGGCGCTGATTGAGCCAACTATTGCCTACGCGGATATTAAGGACGTGGATATTGTTATTGAAGCCGTGTTCGAAAATATGGAAGTTAAAAAAGACGTTTTCAAGATTCTCGATAAAACCTGCAAACCGGGCGCTATTTTGGCTACCAATACATCGACGCTAGATGTGAATGAAATTGCTGGCGTTACCCAGCGCCCACAGGATGTTATCGGCATGCACTTTTTCAGCCCCGCCAATGTAATGCGGTTGCTGGAAAATGTGCGCGGTGAAAAAACCGCTGACGATGTCATTGCCACGGTTATGAACCTGTCCTCACGCATTGGTAAGATCGGCGTTCTGGTGGGTGTCTGCGACGGTTTTGTTGGCAATCGCATGCTCCACCAGCGCACCCGCGAGTCAGCCTTTCTGGTGGAGGAAGGCGCCACGCCGGAACAGGTCGACAAAGTGTTATTCGACTTCGGATTTCCGATGGGTCCATTTGCCATGGCGGACATGGCCGGTCTCGACGTGGGCTACAAGGTGCGCGAGGAACGGCGTAAAGCGGGCAAGGTTGAAAAACGCGACTCGCTGTGGATCGACAGAGTAGTCGAGATGGGTCGTCATGGGCAGAAAACCCGGGCGGGTATTTACCAGTACGCAGACGGCCGCACACCAGTTGCAGATCCTGAAGTAGCCAAAGTAATCGCACAGTGCGCCACCCAGGCCGGAATCGAACAACGGAGAATTTCCGATCAGGAAATCCTCGAGCGCTGCCTCTACCCGATGATCAATGAGGGCGCAAAAATTCTTGCGGAGGGTATTGCGGCACGCCCTCTGGATATCGATATTATCTGGATAAACGGCTACGGGTTCCCGGCCTACAAGGGTGGGCCGATGTTTTGGGCGGATCAAATTGGCCTGCAGAAAATTTGCGACGCGTATGGGAAATACGCAAAACAATGTGGTGATCACTACTGGCAACCAGCACCCTTGCTCGCGCAGCTCGCCAAAGAGGGCAAGGGATTTTACGACCACTAGTGGCTTAACGAGTTGTGGACGGCGCGCTGAAGTTGCTCGGGTTACAGCCAGGCGCGCCGACATGATCGCCTCCCGCGTGGCGCGCGGCGCTACATCCGAATTTAGACACCCGCAGACCGCGTAGGCTGCCCTTGCCAGACCAGGATATTCACGTGTCGCGCCGCAACTGCACGGCGGTTTTTGTGCAACACCGGGCCAATGTTTCAACTGATTTTTTCATTCCACTGCCGGAAAAAAATTGGCCTGACGCTGCGCCATGCTCAACAGTTGAACCCTGATAACCATAAAATTAAAACTATTTTTATCTGCACTGCCCGAATTACGCTACTCCCCGACGGCGACGCTGCATAATGGCGAACGTAACTATGCGCAATTATCTTCAGCCGTGACATGTTTTTGTTGCACCCTCAGTCATATGTAACTCGACTGCGAAAGGCTTACTATGTAACGATCATCAGGCAACCACACGGGTGTGGTAAATCTGTACACTTTTTACACACTATGATCCATTGCAACGTACACGGATTACCCGCAACAATTCTCGACAAGCCGCAACAATCCGCAACAACAAGGCATCGCAACGGAGGAGAAATGTCGGGCTTAGCACACTTCTTAAGAGGCTTCACGCTGATGCTCCGGCCCGGCATCAGACCATGGGTGCTTATACCGCTGCTTATCAACACGATTATTTTCGTATGCCTGACCGTAATCGCCTGGCAGTATTTCGACCATTTTATGGTGCGCATGACAGACTGGTTGCCACACTGGCTGGGCTTTGTCGCCTGGATTTTATCGGCGCTTTTCGCTATTTTTCTGGGGATTATTTACGGTTACACCTTTGCCATTGCGACAAATATTATCTCTGCACCATTTTATGGAATATTGGCGCAACAAACACAGTTTTTATTACAGGGCAAGCTGGATAATCAAGCGTTGAGCTGGCAACTGATCAGGCGGATTGCATGGCATGCGCTGTTACGAGAGCTACAAAAATTGTGGTATTTCCTGCCACGCACGATTGCGGTGTTACTCCTTTGCCTGGCCCTGGCCCTGGTACCCATAGTCAACATCCTGGCGCCCTTGGTCGCTTTTTTATGGGGATCCTGGTCATTATCCGTGCAGTTTCTTGACTACGCTGCGGAAATTGATCAGGTCGCCTTTAAACAGATGCGCGCAACGTTGCACCGCAAAAGGCGGCTGTGCCTTGTTTTTGGTGGGCTGGTATTGCTGGGCACATCCATACCGGTGGTCAATATGCTGGTATTGCCCGCCGCGGTGGTGGGCGCCACGTCACTTTGGTTTGCAGAGTTCGCGGTGCTGAATGGGCCTGCACAATAATAGATTGATGGCGAGCCTTAACAGGTATATCGACACAGCTTTACGGCGTCTATAAATCCTGAGGGGGTCGTTCGCAGTCGAGCTTTTTCCCCAGCATTTTCTCAATCGGTTCCAGCAGAAAGGCGTCATCCTCGCAGGCAAAGCTGATGGAAGTGCCCATTTTTCCAGCGCGTCCCGTGCGACCAATGCGATGAACGTAGTCTTCAGGCTCCTCGGGAAGCGTGAAATTTATTACATGGCTGATACCATCGATATGAATACCGCGCCCCGCTACATCCGTTGCCACCAGCACTTTAATCCTGCCCGACTTGAAGTCGTCCAGGGTTTTGACGCGCTTGTTCTGAGCAACTTCGCCCGACAGCAGTCCGCACGCGAAGCCGGCTTTGGCCAGGCGTTCCTGCAACCGTCGACACTGATCGCGGCGGTTCGCAAAAACAATAGCATTTTCCACTGCGTCGCTACGTAAAATACTGAGCAACAGGTTGAGCTTGGTACGTGTCTCGGTGATATAGATTTTTTGCGTGACGGAATCAGTCGCTACCTGTTCAGGTTCTATGTCAATACTGGTGGGATTAAACGTCCACTGTTGCACCAGGTTTTCCACTTCCGGTGTAAAGGTGGCGGAAAAAAACAGGGTCTGCCGGTGCTCCTTATCTGGCACCTGGCGCACGATACGCCGCACCTGAGGAATAAACCCCATGTCGAGCATACGGTCAGCTTCGTCGATCACCAACACTTCGACCTGATCGAGATACACATAACCGCTACCGCAAAAATCCAGTAAGCGCCCCGGTGTGGCGACGAGAATATCGCAAAGATTTTCGTGTAGATGACGACGTTGTTTGTCGTAGTCCATGCCGCCAACTAATGTATGCACCTTCAGATCGGTGTACTTGGTCAGCGCCCGCGCGTCCTCTGCGATTTGCATGACCAATTCCCGAGTGGGCGCAATTATCAATGTACGCGCTTCTCCCGCATAGCGCTGATCTTCCGCTACCGGATTTTTCAGTAGATCTTCGATTATGGTAATCAAAAATGCGGCTGTCTTACCGGTACCGGTTTGCGCCTTGCCCACCACATCGTGACCGCGCAGCGTGAATGGCAATGACTGGGCCTGAATAGGCGATGCGTATTGAAAGCCCAAATCCGCAATAGCGCGCATGACTACAATGGGTAACTCAAGATCGTGAAACCGAACCTTCCCAGGTTGCTCGGGCACGGGAAACTGGTCGAGACTCCACTCCGGGTTGTTTTTCTCGCTAGCGACACTCTGTTTATCCCGACCGCGGCCGCGACTGCGCGGCTTCTTTTGGGGTTGGTGGGTTTCCACTAGTTGCTGGTTTTCACTCATAGTATTATCTGAAGGGTACCGCGAATCTTACTTCGCAGATCTAAGGGCTGCCGATTATAGCACGTTCCTCCGGTGCTCGACCGAACAGGGCGCACCCACTGCGGATCAACCAGTCGCGTTGCGCCAACACCATCGGGCAAGCCAGTAATCGAGACTGACATAGCGCCCCGCACCCGTAAACAAAAGGGTTAGTAGCATAACAAAGTAGGTGGCAGCGAACTCGATACCGTTGTTCAATACCACAAAGGAACCCTTCTCGGTCAGCCACTCGTAGTTACCGTGTTGCCGCAATAAATTGCGTGCAGCAGTAACGCGTTTCCCCACCTCGCGACTGTTCTCCAGGCTGGCCTCGGCCGCGCTAATACCCACCATAGCCATTACCTTCGCCGTGCTGGTGTCTGGATCACCGGGGGCAATGGCAAACCAACCGTGTTGCCAATGCACGGCGCCGGCGGCAACCGCCATAGAAACCATCAATGGCAGTGCAAACCAGCGCACCGCAAAACCAATCAGCAGAGCAATGCCGCCGATGAATTCGGCAAATGCGGCCAGAAAGACCATCAGCGCAGGGAACGGCAAACCCAACCCCCAATCGGGGTTTCCAAACCACGTCACCATATCGTTAAAATTGGTAATTTTATGCAACCCGGCGGCAATCATGATCGGTGCCAGATACAACCGTAGCATCAGCGGCGCAATGCCATCCATACGTTGCAATCGATCAAAAATATTACGGTGTAGGCGAGTGTATTTTGCAACCAGAGTGTACATAGTAAAATTCCTTTGTCAGCGGTCAGTGCGTGGTTATGCAAGCAAAAAAACACCGACAACTTGGAACGGTAATGCGCAGAAAAATTCCCACCTTCGCAGTGCGGCATGCACGCACATTTCGACGCAAGTGCCTGGGGTTAGATTCTGAGCGTCTTGGCGGGAACTGCGGCGAGCGGCACGTCACGGGCGTAATAGTCTTTTAACAACATCGAATGACCACTGTCCAGGACCACGCGGGCATGGTTTCTATTCAACTGCCCTGGCTCGTTAACGCCACAGGAATGGGCAATGACGCCCACTTCGTTCACCATATTGGCAATATACTGGGCGACGCGCACGCCCTTGTCCGCCGGATCCAGACCGGCCTGCAAATCCGGATCGTGGGTCGTGACACCAGTCGGACAGGTATTTTTATTGCAGCGCAGCGACTGCACGCAACCCAGCGCGAACATAAAGCCACGGGCCGATACCACAAAATCAGCCCCCACACACAGCGCCCATGCCACTGCCATGGGTGTCACCAACTTTCCTGCGGCAACCACTTTGATGCGCTCGCGCAGCCCATAGCGCGTCAGCGTGTCGATCAGCCGCGGCAAACTTTCGCGGATGGTCAGCCCCGCATTATCCATCAGGCTTTGCGGTGCGGCCCCGGAGCCGCCGTCACCGCTGTCGAGCGTAATAAAGTCCGGCGCGCCGTGCTCCGCACCGCGTTGTTGAATCGCCACACATAACTGGTCAAAAAAACCGGAGCCGCCGTCGACTATCTTAAATCCGACAGGCTTGCCGGTAAGTTCGCGAATGTGCATTATTTTGTCCAGCAACTGTGCCACATTGCGGATGTCTGCGTGGCCATTGGGACTGATTGAATCCTTGCCAGCGGGAATGCCGCGAATGGCGGCGATTTCTTCGGTGACCTTGATACCTGGCAATATTCCGCCCTTGCCCGGCTTGGCACCCTGACTGATTTTAATTTCAAACATTTTGACTTGTTCGATGGCTGCCAATTTTAATAGCTTGCCGTCATCCAGTTCACCGGCCTCGTTGCGCACACCATATTTGGCCGTACCTATTTGAAATACCAGATCGCAACCGCCTTCCAGATGGTAGGACGCGAGACCGCCCTCACCGGTATTGAGCCAACAGCCGCCCATCGCGGCGCCGCGGGACAGCGCACGCACAGCCGGTTGGGACAATGCGCCATAACTCATTGCCGAGATATTAAAAAAACTGGGGGCATTATAGGGCGTGCGACAACCAGCACCGATGGTAACGCCCACCGGCTCCACCGAATCCGTGTACAGGGTTGGGAAAGGATGGCTGGCGAAGAGGACGGTACCCGGTGCCGACAAATTCTGTGTCGAGCCAAACGCTATCGTACTGTCTAGATTTTTCGCGGCGCGATAGACCCAGGAACGTTGCGCGCGGTTAAACGGCATCTCCTCGCGATCCATGGAAAAGAAATATTGCCGAAAAAATTCGCCCAGATGTTCAAACCAGTAGCGAAAACGTCCAATGACTGGATAGTTGCGCCGAATAGAATGTTGGGTCTGGCGCACATCCGCAATATACATCGCAACCACCACGATAATCGCCGCGCCAATGGCAAGTAAAAAAAGTCCTGCGAGCAAGTTGCCCAGCATAATCATTGCAGAAAAACCGCTTTCGGCCATCACGCTACTCCTCTGTGTTCTATACTAGCCCACGCTGTTGAGTATTCAACCTGACTGACGACCGGCCATCAACCGTATGCCACGCCACCGGACTGGCAACCAAAACAGTTGTTTTACACATACTAACTCACTGCACAATTTCCCGCCCTCGGGGAAGGTTAAATCGCACCATGGTTAACACCGCCGTTGGCGCTGCAACATTCGTGTTCGACATCAAACGTCTGTTGCGACTGGCGCTGCCCATCACCGTAGGGCAACTGGCCATTGTGGGCATGAGTGTTACCGACATTATCGTGGCGGGCCGCCTGAGCACAGATGATCTCGCTGGCGTCACGTTGGGCAGCTCGCTGTTCAATCTCACGATTATGCTGGTGGTAGGCATTATCCTGGCGAATGGACCGCTGGTGGGCCAGTTGTTTGGCGCCGCTAAATTTGACGATATCCCTCGACAAATGCACAGCTGTCTATGGCTGGCACTGCCGTTAGGATTGGCCAGCATGGTTTTTCTGGCAGTAGCATTAATACTACTCCCGGGGCTGACGCCGTCCCACAACATCGCCACAATATGTAAACAGTACATCTATCCGATGTTGGGCACTGCCCTGCTACTGCCGATCATGCTGGCCATGCGCACCACCTTCGAAGGTTTGGGCAAAGCACGGCCAGCCATGGTGCTTAACATCATTGGGTTTTTCTTGAATATATTGCTCGATATCGCCCTGGTTTTTGGTTACTGGGGGTTTCCCGCCCTGGGCGGCGCCGGGTGCGGGTGGGCTACCCTGATCGTCGCCACGATGATCGTGTGCGGTGAGTTCTTCTACGCCCGCGTAGCGCGCACCCTGACGTCGTTTCACTTACTGGCACGCTGGCACCCGCCGGACCGCGCCATGATTCGGGAAACCCTGAAAGTGGGCGTACCTATCGGCGCCACTATGCTTGCCGAAGGTGGCTTCTTTCTGCTGATCCCGTTGTTTATCGTCCACCTGGGCGCCACCGAAATCGGCGGCCACGCCATCGCTCTGTCGCTTGACTGGGTGATGTATATGATTCCCATGGGTATTGCCCAGGCAATGTCGGTTCTGGCCGCCCACGAACTTGGCCACCGCCAGCCAACGGCGGCGCGCAAGCTGTGCCTCGCGGGACTCGCAGTGACCGGCGCTATAGCCTTGCTACAAGCCATCACCGTCATTAGCCTGCGCAAGCCCATTGCGAGCCTCTATAGCCCCGATAGCGACGTGCAGATGCTGGCCGCAAACCTGCTGATCTACGCTGCGGGGTTTCGGATTTTTGATGCCATTAATGTGGCCGCCAACGGCGCGCTGCGCGGCTACAAGGACACCCGTTTTCCCGCGCTATTAACGGTATTTGGTTATTGGGCAATCGGCTTTCCGGTAGGCTACTCCCTGGCTCTAACCGACTGGTGGGGCCCGGCCTGGGGTGTAGAAGGGTTCTGGGCGGGCACGGTTATCGCCCTTGTGTTGATCGCCTTGCTATCAGTCGCCCGCTTTCATAAAACCTCGCAGCTAGCCCTTAATCCAGTACCCGAGCCCTCCGTTAGCGGGTCGCACCGCCACTAAATACCCTTGGCAGGTTCTACCGGGTTAGCTATGATCTGCGACTATCCTTCCACCGTTCGTTGCCGAGATTCAAGCCGTGGTTAACAAGCGTCGTACACCGCGTTCCGCGTTCCTGGCCCTGGCGAAGGTGTTTGATATGGAAACGCGATCAAATATCGGATATGTCGGCGATGTTTCCACCGGTGGCATTATGCTGTTCGCTAATCGCGCTTTTAAGCGGGAAGAGCGCAGACTGCTATCCATCAACCTGCCCCACCCGCGCAAAGGTGAGGTGACCATTCAGCTTGGGGTACGTATTGCGTGGCAGATGATAAAGACGGAACAATCCGGACAACCATTAATCGGCTGTCAAATTCTCGCGTTGGGCCCGAAGGATAGAGTAGTGCTATTGCAGGCGGCAAAAGCCTACGGCCTGGCCGCCTGACTCAGGCTGTACCCACCAATATTATTTCCGCGCCCTGCTGCTGCACATCCTCTTTCCAGGATTTGCTAACCACTCGCCACCGTATTACCATGAAGTTCATTAATTATTAGCGTGCTCTGTGTTTATGTCCCCGAGGATTATGGTCGGCGCGGCTCTTTTGGCGACCCTGTATATTTCGCTGTCCGCGTGCAGTAACGCACTACCCCGCTCCGAACGCACTATGCGTTCTCCGTGGGAATCCTTTGACGAAGCCATGCTTGCTTACGAAAAAATTATTCCCTACAAAACCACCACGGAAGACCTGAAAGCCCTCGGGTATGACCCCTACAGCACCCCCAACGTAAAAATTCTTTCTTATCTGGATGTCATTCAGCGCTTTATGCCCAACAATTCCATCAAACAGAAGGATCTTGATCCCGGCGTCGATTTTTGCCTCAAGGCCCGCGAGCGTTGTCTCGCCTACGAAGCCACCCCAGGCAACGCAAAAAGTAAACGGGTCGGTAACGTGATGTTGGATCTGATGACGTTTAAACGAAAAACGGTGGACACCGGCTGGTTTTTTAACGCACTAATCGTTATGGTCGATGGCGTGGCCGTATACAAAGTGTGGAGCGGCTCACCCCTGATTAGCGGTGAGGAAACCCGCAAGAACCCTCTCGGCCCGCTACAGGGCGCCGGAGATGCGGTCTTAAAAGCCAGCGGCATCTAACGGATGTTATTTATATCAAGCACCGCGTCGCAACATGATGAACGCAACCTGCAACCAACCCGATAATCAACCATCACCCAGCCGGAGTATCCCTACTGTGAAATTCATCAACTCATTTGGACCCAACCCGAGAATGGTACGCATGTTTATGGCGGAAAAAGGTATTACGTTGCCCAGCGAAGAAATTGACTTGCTGGCGGGCGAAAACCGTGGCGCTGCCTACGCTGCAAAAAACCCGGGCGCACAGATGCCGGCCCTCGAACTCGACGACGGCACCGTTATAGCCGAAACCACGGTAATCTGCGAATATCTGGAGGAACAACATCCGACACCGGCACTGATCGGCGGCAATGCCAAGGAACGCGCCAACGCGCGCATGTGGCAACGTCGCGTGGAACTCAACATCACCGAAAATATCTACAACGGTTTTCGCTATTCGGAAGGCTATGAGTTGTTCAAAGACCGCATGTTCTGTATTCCGGAAGCTGCGGACGGGCTTAAAGCCAAGGCCAAAGGCCAAATGGAATGGCTGGACGGATTAATGGCTGGCCGCGATTTTGTGGGTGGCAATAGCGTCGGTATTGCCGATCTTGTGCTGTACTGTTGCCTGGACTTCGCGCAGGGCGTGGGGCAGCCAATACCCGGGAATCTAAAAAACCTGACGGCCTGGTTTGCGCGCATGGGCCAGCGACCCAGTGCGCAGTCCAGCTTGCACCCGGCCGCCCAGCAGGTGGGCATGCGCGGTTAAATCAAAACAGAGCAAGCGCGGGGCCGGTGCACCGGCCCCGCGTGCAGCAACCCCGCGTGCAGCAACTCAAAGACACGCTTCATTCACTTCAGTTTCCCCGGCCTGAGTGCCACCCGCAAAAAGTTAATCACTTGCCCAGCGCAGGCCGTACTGGTGCCCACTTCAGAGGCAGCCCCGCGTTACACGCTCCACACCCGCCAGATCTGTCGCAGTGACAATATGGTGGTAACCGCTCGCTCGCAATAACTCCCGCACCGTCTGCCCCTGGTCAAACCCGTGCTCGATTAACAGCCAACCGCTAGTCACTAACCAGTTTGGGGCCGTATCAATAATGTGCCGAATAGCGGCGCAACCGTTATCGTCAGCCACCAGTGCAGATGCTGGTTCAAAGCGCACATCCCCCTCGCGCAAATGGGTGTCAGTCGCTGCAATATAAGGAGGGTTGCTAACCACAACGTCAAACAACTGGGCGGGAATACTCGCGAACCAGTTGCTGTCAAAAAAAGCAGCGTTATTGAGTCCCAGATGGCGACGGTTTTGCTCCGCCAGTTTTACGGCATCTTCTACTTTGTCGACACCGATCACACGCCAGAGTGGCCGTTCGTGGGCCAACGCTAACGCAATCGCGCCGCACCCAGTACCCAGATCAAGTACCGAGGCTGTTTCGGACAGCGCTAAATCGAGGGTGAGCTGCACCAACAACTCGGTTTCCGGGCGCGGAATCAGCGTGCTGGCATTGACCTGTAAAGGCAGCGACCAGAATTCTTTTATCCCAGTCAGGTGGGCAACTGGTTCGCCTTGCTGGCGCCGGTGCAGCAGTGCCTGAAATCGACCCCGTTGCGTATTGTCGACGGTGCGCTCCGGCCAGGCGTACAGATAGCTACGCGGCCGGTTTAACACATGGCATAGCAGCACTTCGACATCGAGACGCGGCGAGTCGCTCGCGCCTTCGAGCGTAGCACTGACACGTAATAGGTCAGCGATGGTCAACACGGCTGGCGGCGCAACCCGACGATATTAACGCAATAATGAACACTTGCGTCATGCTCCCATGGCGGCCAGCTGCTCGGTCTGGTATTCGTTGATCAATGGCTGAATCACCTCGTCCAGATGACCTTCGACAATGTACTCGAGCTTGTACAGAGTGAGATTAATACGGTGATCAGTGAGTCGGCCCTGGGGAAAATTATAGGTGCGAATGCGCTCGGAACGATCCCCACTACCCACCAGGCTACGGCGCAGCGCCGATTGCTCGGAGGCTTGTTTTTCCTGCATGGCGGACAGAATTCGCGCGCGCAGTAACGCCATCGCCTTGGCCTTGTTTTTATGCTGGGAGCGCTCGTCCTGACATTCGGAGACAATACCCGTGGGCAGGTGCGTAATGCGCACCGCTGAATCCGTGGTATTCACATGCTGGCCACCGGCACCGGACGAACGGTAGGTATCAATCCGCAAGTCAGCCGGATTTATCTCCAGCAAATCGACTTCTTCCACCTCTGGCATAATCGCCACCGTGCAGGCGGACGTGTGTACCCGCCCCTGAGATTCCGTCTCTGGCACCCGTTGTACCCGATGGGTTCCCGATTCAAACTTTAGCTGGGAATACACCTTATCCCCCACCACCCGCACGATTACTTCCTTGAATCCGCCGTGTTCCCCATGACGTTCGCTAATTAGCTCCACCCGCCATCCGCGGGATTCTGCGTAGCGTGTATACATACGAAACAGATCGCCGGCAAAAATGGCCGCTTCATCGCCGCCGGTACCGGCGCGAATTTCCAGAAAAATATTGTTGTCGTCGTTGGGATCGCTAGGCAACAGCAACAACTGTAACGCCTGCGTCAATTCCTGACGCGACTGTTCCGCCTTTTTTAACTCGTCGCGGGCCATATCTCGCATATCGGGATCAGCATCCTGCAACAACTCCCTGGACTGCTCGATAGTGGCGTCGGCCGCCCGGTATTGTCCATAGGTTTTGGCGACCGGATCGAGCTCCGCATACTCGCGGGACAGCGCTCGAAAGCGCTCCTGCCTGCCAATCACCTCGGCGTCACTCAACAGCGCGCTGACCTCCTCGTAGCGCTCCATCAGATGATCAAGCTTGTCCAGCAGTGAACGCTTCATCGAGATATTCCGCCGTCATCGTCCAGTTCGGGCAAGTTGAACAGTTCCCGCGCTAACTGGAGCTGTTCGCTACGGCCTTCCTCGCCAGCGCGTTTTAGCCCCAGAGTCGGTGTATGCAGCAGTTTGTTGGTCAGACCATGGGCGAGGGAACGTACCACCGCCTCCACTGACTGCCCCTGGGCGAGGGCTTGCAGGGCTTTATCCAGTTCCGCGTCGCGCACTTCCTCCACGCTATTGCGAAATGCTCGAATGGTGCCCACGGCAGCCTGCAACCGCCACTGTTTTTGCCAGGCCTGTAAACATTCCGCAATGATGTCCTGGGCGCGATCAGCCGCATCCTGACGACCGCGCAAATTTTCTTCCACCGCTGTTTTGAGATCGTCCACCGTGTACAGATATACATCGTCCAGATTTGCGACTTCCGGCTCGATATCCCGCGGCACGGCAATGTCCAGCATAAACATCGGTCGGTGGCGACGCTGCTTGAGCGCGGATTCCACTGCGCCCTTGCCCAAAACCGGTAATTGGCTGGCTGTCGAGGAAATCACGATGTCCGCGCGGTGCAAATATTCGGGAATGTCCGATAACAAAATTGCCTCCGCACCATAAACCTCGGCCAGTTCCTGAGCATGGCGTAACGTACGATTGGCAACGGTGATGCTGCCCACCCCTTGTTCACGCAAATGGCGGGCGAGCAGTTCCACGGTTTCGCCAGCGCCGATCAACAGCGCATGCACCGCACCCATATCCGCAAAAATTTGCTGCGCGAGCCGCACCGCAGCATAGGCGACCGACACCGGATTCTGGCCGATCGCAGTCTCGCTGCGCACCCGTTTGGCCGCGTTAAAAACGTGTTGAAAAACCTGATTGAGGGCAGCCGAGACCGTGCCGGCCTGCTGCGCCACCGCGTAGGCGGATTTGATCTGCCCGAGAATTTGCGGCTCACCGAGGACCATTGAATCGAGTCCGCTGGCAACTTTCATCATATGCGCAACCGCCGATGCCTCGGCGTAGTGATAGCAACTGCCAGCCAGCACGGCGGCGGGCAGTCGATGGTAATCACTCAACCACTGCATCATCTGTTCGGTGCCAATGGTGCCGCTGCTGACGTACAACTCGGTACGATTACAGGTCGACAGGATGGCAATTTCTTCGACGCCAGTTTGCGCCCGAGCCTGCCCCAGCGCTGTCACCATTTGTTCCGGGGCAAACGCGACTTTTTCGCGAATCTCCACCGGCGCCGTGCGGTGATTAATGCCAAGTATATGCAGCGTCATAGGGCAGTCCGATTTTCCACCATTAGCACCGGCGTCACGCCACTGGGTGACGCGCAAATGAAACAAATATGGCGATAACTGTCATAGGCATTATTGGTACAATGGACTCCACCAGTTGGGAATGTATTCCACAATGAGTAAGGCCTTTTTCCGCCACTCCGTGTCTTTAACCGGATTGCTGTTAGCGCTGTTGCTATCTGCTTGCGCAGGCGTTCAACAATCCGCTGAGTCCATCGCTGACCCGGCAGAGTTGGATTCTACTGTCCCCGAGGGGCCCAATTATCCCGCTCGCCCGTTCCCAACACAAACGTTTTACGACCTGTTAGTGGCCGAATTCGCAGGCAACCGAGGCCAACTAGCTGTTTCTCTCGATAAATATATCGCGCAGGCTAATTTAACCCGTGATCCAGGTGTCGCCGCACGCGCCGCAACCGTCGCCAATTATCTAAACCAGCAGGACGCGTTGCTGTCCATGAGCACATTGTGGGTCGAACTGGAACCGGATAACAGCGACGCCCGCCGGTTGGCCCTCTACGCCTTGGCTAACAGCGGCGATCTATTAACCGCGTTCACCCACGCCGAGTACCTGCTCGAACAGGACGACGGCGAGCCGATGCGCTCCCTGCCCGCTTACGGGAAAGATGTTTCCGAGCAATTGCGCAGTAGTTTACTGGAGCGCTACCGCCTCGCCGAAGCAGGCTACGCAAAAGCAACACCTGGTAAATCCACGGCCCGCGGCGACGTCGATCTGTTGTTTGGCAAAATTCTCCTGCTGCGTCAGCAAGAGCACCTGCAGGAAGCCTTGCTGGAGGGGCGGAGACTCGTGACGCGCGCACCAGAAGATGAACAAAGTGCAATTCTCTACACGCAACTGCTGTATGAGGACAAACAGCTCGACGCCGCGATTAAATTCGTCGCCACCGCATTGAAGCGCAACCCGGACAGTAAAAAACTGCGCCTGCAACAAATTCGCCTGGTCGCAGAAACGGATTTAACGCTGGCCCGGCAGTATATGAGCACCCTCGCCGAGCAACATCGCGACGATGCCAATCTGCAATTTGCGCTGGCTGGCGTCAACCGCGAGCAGGGATTGCGTGCCGAAGCGGTGCAAATTTATCAAGATATGATTGATCACCGGCAGCGCACTTCCGACGCCCACTTCCAGCTGGCGCTGATGGCCGAAGAAGATCAACGCCTGGAAGATGCCTTGATTCACTACAACAGCGTGCGTCAGGGGCGCAGTTTTTTGCCGGCGGCCGCACGCCTCACACAGCTACTGGCACAGCAGGGGCAGCTGCCCGCGGCACAGATGTACCTGCACAATTTACGCGGCGAAAACCCGGAACAAGCGGTGCGAATTTACCAGATCGAAGCAGAATTACTGATGCGCGAACGCCAGTACGACGCTGCCTTTGACCTGTTGGGCGATGCGCTGGCAATCTATCCCGGCAATATTGAAATCTTGTACACCCGCTCTCTCGCCAGCGAAAAACGCGGGGATGTGGGCGGTGCAGAACAGGACCTGCGTGCGATTCTCGCCGGCGACCCAAACAACGCCGCCGCACTGAACGCTCTTGGCTATACCCTGACGAACCACACGCACCGACACGCGGAAGCGCAACAACTGATTGAACAGGCGCTCAAACTAAATCCCAACGACGCAGCCACCATCGACAGTCTGGGCTGGGTGCTGTATCGCCAGGGCCGACACCAGGAAGCAGTGCAGCACTTGCGACAGGCTATGACTATTGTTCCGGATACGGAAATCGCCGCACATCTCGGCGAAGTCCTGTGGGTGTCGGGCAATCGGGAAGAAGCCAGGCAAGTGTGGGCCAAAGCGCTCGAAAGCGACCCCAACGATCCGGTGTTGCTCGAAGCACTGCAACGCCTCGGCGTCGAGCTATAGGCAGTGATCAACCGCGCATTATTGTGTCTGTTACTTATCGCACTGACTGGTTGCGTCGCACAACCAATCTCCAGCACCGTGCAATGGCGCACCCACCATGCCGATATGCACGCCCTGCAGGAGTGGCAACTGATTGGCAAGATGGGGTATCGCACCGATCACGACAACGGCAGTGCCTGGATTAACTGGCAGCAACACACCACTGATTTTGACGTTCACCTGAGCGGGCCCTTTGGTGCAGGCACGACGCGTATCTATGGCGGCCAGCGCACGGCCGTACTCAGCCAGGCAGGCAAGGACGATGTGACGTCAAATTCCGCGGCGACTCTGAGTCAGACCCTGTTTGGGTGGACGCTGCCAGTGCAACACCTGAGCTACTGGGTGAAGGGGATTCCCAGCGCGCACTTACCGGTCACCCGCTCACGTCTCGACCAACATCAACTGCTGGAGCACCTCGAGCAGGGCCACTGGCAACTGACGTTTAGTCGTTATCAACACACCGAGCTTGGCCTGTTGCCGGGAAAAATAGTCGCCGATTATCACTCCTCCACGGAGCAGCCATTGCACATCGTGCTGGTTATCAAGGCGTGGAACCGCCCCGCCGAGGGGCGTTGAGCCGTGCGCCTGTCCCTGCCGGCACCGGCCAAGCTGAATTTGTTTTTACACATCACCGGGCGCCGCGCGGACGGGTATCACGAACTGCAAACCCTTTTTCAACTGCTCGACTATGGCGATGTGCTGGAATTTGACCCTGCCGCAGAGCTGTCCTTAACCTTATCGCCTGCCACGCCAGATATTCCACTCGCGGTCAACCTTGTCTGGCAGGCAGCGCACGCCTTGCAGCAGTACACCGGTTGTACCCTGGGCGCGCAAATTCTGTTGCGCAAACGCCTGCCGCTGGGGGCCGGACTCGGCGGCGGCAGCAGCGACGCCGCAACGACACTGGTTGGCCTCAATCGGCTGTGGCAGCTCGGACTCAGCCGCGCCGAACTGATCGACATTGGCCTGCCGCTGGGGGCAGACGTGCCGCTCTTTTTACACGGCACCTCGGCCTGGGCCGAAGGCATTGGTGAACGCCTGACGTCCGTCGAGTTACCACCCGCATGGTATCTGGTGCTGGCGCCCGATTGTCAGGTCTCCACCGCTGCCGTATTCGGCCATCGGCAATTGACAAGGAACGCCTCGCCAATCACAATACGCGCCTTTCTTGAGCCGGGTGGCTTGGGGCAAAGCGCCAATAACTCCTGTCAAGGGGTGGTGGAGGCACTTTATCCGCAGGTTAAAGCCGCTCGCCAATGGCTGGATCAACATGCGCCTGCGCGCATGACTGGTACCGGCGCATGCCTGTTTGCAAGATTTGACACCGAGGATCAGGCACAGGCGGTACGCGCACAAATACCAGATCCATGGGACGGGTTTATCGCCAGGGGCGTAAACCAGTCGCCGCTTTACCAACATGAATAAGCACCACAGAGTGCGCAATTTAAATCGGAATTTTGGGGCGTCGCCAAGTGGCTAAGGCAACGGGTTTTGATCCCGTCATCCGGAGGTTCGAGTCCTCCCGCCCCAGCCAAATGTGCGTAACGGTCGCCATCACCAATCGAGCGTAACGCCCAGCAGTCGCGATCAATATCAGGATTTAGCCCGTGGCAAATTTGATGGTTTTTTCCGGAAATTCCAATCCGGAACTCGCTAAAGAAATCACCCGACACCTTGGCCTGCCACTGGGAAACGCGTCAGTCGGCCTGTTTTCCGATGGTGAGATCAATATCGAATTGCTGGAAAATGTGCGCGGCAAAGACGTATTTGTAGTACAGCCTACCTGCGCGCCGACCAACCGTAATTTGATGGAGCTGGTATTCATGATTGATGCGTTGCGCCGCGCATCCGCGAGCCGCATCACCGCGGTCATTCCCTACTTTGGTTACGCCCGCCAGGATCGACGCGTGCGTTCGGTGCGGGTTCCCATTAGCGCCAAAGTGGTCGCCGACATGATCAGTAACGTGGGCGTCAATCGAGTCCTGACTGTGGATCTCCACGCCGAGCAAATTCAGGGCTTTTTCGACTGCACCGTGGACAACGTCTACGGCTCGCCGGTGTTGCTGGAGGATATTGAAAAACAGCACTACAAAAATTTGCTGGTGGTGTCGCCGGATATTGGTGGCGTGGTGCGCGCACGGGCGGTTGCCAAGGAACTGAATACGGACCTCGCCATTATCGACAAGCGACGTCCCGAGGCCAATCAGGCCCAGGTCATGAACATTATCGGCGAGGTGGAGGGGCGTACCTGCCTGCTGGTAGACGACATTGTTGATACGGCCGGCACGCTGTGCAAAGCCGCTGACGCGCTTAAAGAACGCGGCGCCAAGCAGGTCGTAGCCTATTGCACCCACCCGGTACTGTCCGGCAACGCGATCGACAACATTAACAACTCTGCCCTGGATACACTGGTTGTCACCAACAGCATTCCCCTCAGCGAGAACGCGGCCAATTGTCCGCGTATCCGGCAACTGAGTCTGGGCAAAATGCTGGCCGAAGCCATGCGTCGGGTCAGCAACGAAGAATCCATCAGCGCGATGTTTGTGTAAGCACCGCACGGATACCACCCCGCAAGGGAACCACAACCACGCAACAACTCTGGTCGCAGGAGTTATTGCGGATTACTCACAGGAGTCAAGGCAATGGTAGATTTCACACTGAATGCCAAGGCACGCGAAGACATGGGGAAAGGTGCGAGCCGCCGCCTGCGTCGTTTAGCTGACGAAGTACCCGCCATCGTTTACGGCGGCAAAAAAGCGCCTCAAAATATTTCACTGACGCACAATGAGCTGTCCCGCGCGTTGGACAACGAGGCCTTCTATTCTCACATTATCAAGCTGAATCTCGACGGCACGGCTCAGGACGTCATTCTCAAGGATGTTCAGCGCCATCCCGCCAAACCAAAAATCCTGCATGCGGATTTTCTACGGGTCGATAAAACCACCAAACTGCACACCCGCATTCCACTGCACTTCCTGAATGAAGACAAAGCAGTGGGTGTCAAACAGCAGGGCGGTATCGTGTCCCACCTGATGTCCGATCTCGAAGTGCAATGCTTGCCCGTCGATCTGCCCGAATATATCGAAGTAGACATTTCCGCGCTCGAACTGGGCGGCATCATCCACATTTCCGACATTCAACTGCCGAGCGGTGTGGAGGCCATGGCGCTGTTGCAGGGTGAAGACCACGACCTGCCGGTCGTCTCCATCCACAAGGCCAAAGTGGTGGTGGAAGAGACAACGGAAGCCGAGGATGCCGCTGACGAAGGCGACAAAGACAACGCTAAAGGACCGGCCGACGAGAGTTGATTCTTTAGGTAGCACGTCGGACCCCTGCGTTGGATGCACCGGTTGATCTTATTGTTGGGCTGGGTAATCCCGGCCCACAATACGATCGTACACGGCACAACGCCGGAGCCGATTTTGTCACCGCGCTGGCACAACGTTTTGGCGTCGCCCTGAAGCCGGAAAGCAAATTTTCCGGTTTTACTGCGCGCCTTACCATTGGCGGACGCGCGGTGCGTTTACTTATTCCCAGTACGTTTATGAACCACAGTGGCCGCGCGGTTGCGCCGCTGGCGCAATTTTACAGTCTCGCCACCAGCAATATTCTAGTGGCCCACGACGAGCTGGATTTGCCACCCGGCACCGCGCGTCTGAAAATTGGCGGCGGTCACGGCGGTCACAACGGCTTACGGGATATTATCAGCGCCCTCGGCAACCAGCGAGACTTTGCCCGACTACGCATTGGCATCGGCCACCCCGGTCTGGCCGACGACGTGGTCGCCTATGTGTTGCGCAAAGCGCCGCGCGAAGAACAGCTCCTGATCGACGCCAGCATCAGTAACGCTATCGAGACAATACCTGACGCCGTCAGCGGCAACTGGAACGGCGCCATGAAGGCATTGCATACCAACGGCGCCGCGATCTGAAACCGGATAATTTTTCGAGGAACCAAGATGGGGTTTAAGTGCGGTATCGTCGGATTGCCCAATGTCGGCAAATCCACCCTGTTTAATGCGCTTACCAAGGCGGGTATCGCCGCTGAAAATTTTCCGTTCTGCACCATCGAACCGAACACCGGCATCGTGCCCATGCCCGACCCGCGCCTCGAGCAACTCGCGGCGATCGTTAAACCCGAGCGGGTTATTCCTACCACCATGGAATTTGTGGATATTGCCGGGTTGGTCGCCGGCGCCTCCAAGGGCGAAGGGCTGGGCAACCAGTTTCTGGCAACCATTCGCGAGACTGACGCCATCGCCCACGTAGTACGCTGCTTTGTCGATGACAATGTGATTCACGTTGCCGACCAGATCAACCCGCTGGCGGATATCGAGGTCATCAATACCGAGCTGGCCCTCGCCGACCTCGACACCGTCGATCGCGCACTGCTGCGCTCAGCCAAAGCCGCCAAGGGCGGCGATAAGGATGCGCAGGCGTTAAAGACTGTGCTGGAGAAAATTCTACCTGGCTTAAACCAGGCCAGACCCGTGCGCAGCCTGGAATTGAGCCGCGAAGAGAGACAGCGCCTGGGGGAGTTATCCCTCCTCACCTGCAAGCCCACCCTGTACATCGCCAACGTGAACGAAAATGGTTTTGACGACAACCCACTGCTGCTGGCGGTTACCCAGTTGGCGGACGCGGAAGGCGCCCAGGTGGTACCCATTTGCAACAAACTGGAAGCGGAGATCGCGGAGCTGGACGATACTGACAAGGTGGAATTTCTCGCGGAGATGGGTATGACTGAACCGGGATTGAATCGCGTCATCCGCGCGGGATACCAGCTACTCGGCTTGCAAACCTACTTTACCGCCGGCGTCAAGGAAGTGCGCGCCTGGACCATTCCCGTGGGCGCCACCGCACCGCAGGCGGCCGGTAAGATTCACACCGATTTTGAAAAGGGATTTATTCGCGCCGAAGTGATCGGCTACGACGATTTTGTAACCTGCAAGGGCGAACAGGGCGCCAAGGATGCGGGTAAATGGCGCCTGGAAGGCAAGGAGTACATCGTCAAGGATGGCGACGTGGTGCACTTCCGCTTTAATGTATAGGCCCGGCATACCGGTGCAGTTTCCCACCGGATTGTTTCATCCAATGCGCAAGAAAATGTCGTGACCAGCATGCACCGCTCGTCAGGGCGTTGGCAAACCGGTCTGTTATTGACACTGGTCACCTGCACGTTGTGGGGTATTCTACCCATCGCGGCCAAAGGGGTACTGCTGGAACTCGATGCCTACACCCTTAATTTTTATCGCTTCGCCATCTCCGGGCTATTGCTATGGCCCTACCTGATCCGCCGTCGCCAGACACCGCAACTAAGCGCACTTAAAACCGGCAACGCCTTGCGTTGGGTATTGCTGTGCGGACTGTTTCTGGCAGGCAACTACACCTGCTATATTCTCGCCGTCGAGCGCATGACCCCCGGTGGAGCGCAGGTACTGATTCAGCTGGCGGTGGTACTGTTCCTGGTCGTCAACGTGGTGCTTTTCAAGGAACATTTTTCGCCGCGCCAGTGGTTGGGGTGCCTGCTGTTTGTGGTCGGTCTGCTGGTGTTTTTCCACCGTCGCATTCTGGCCATGGCCGAAGGCTTCGATGCCTACGCAGTGGGGATGGGGCTGATGGTGTTATCGGCATGCAGTTGGGCCTGCTACGCGTCCCTGCAAAAACAGCTACTAACCCGTTTCACCTCGCCACAGATTATGCTCATGCTGTACGGGCTGGGAACCTTGGGATTCCTGCCCTGGGCCCACCCATTGCAGATTCTGCAACTGTCACCGCCAACATTATTGCTGCTGCTATTTTGCGGCGCCAGCACCCTGATCGGCTCCGGCAGTTTTTCCGAGGCCCTCGCCCATTGGGAAGGCTCCAGGATCAGCGCGGTACTCGCCACCACGCCCCTGTTTACCCTGATATTTATGTGGGGGCTAAGCTTTTACCCAGGTTTCGCTATTGAACAGGAGCCCCTTACCCCCATCGTGCTGTCCGGAGCGCTAATGGTGGTGCTGGGCGCCGCGCTCGCGGCTGTGGGCAGAGCTCGCTAAGGCAGCGCACTATCTTCTGCACCAACGCATCCCCTTCACCTTGACATCAAAGACCAAACTCGCCAAAATTCGCGACCGTTTAGTAACGCACCCTGTCCCGTGGCTACGTAGCTCAGCTGGTTAGAGCACAGCATTCATAATGCTGGGGTCGGTGGTTCAAGTCCACCCGTAGCTACCATTAAATCAAAGCCTTACACACGTTTTACTATTTTCTCTTCTCCCCATTGCGGGAGATTTGCGGGAGCCAGGACTCCGTATCAAGGTCAATGTGGGTGTCGAACTACCCGACCAGCTCACTTTCTCTACCGCTTCGAGCAATTCGCCAACCTCAACCGCCGAATAATGCGTCGTGATCTGACCGTTTTTATGGCCTAACAATACCTGCCGCGTCTCATGACTAACACCCGCAGCCCGCAACCGGCGACCAAAGGTGTGTTTTAAATCATGCACCCGCACAAGTGGCAAACCAACCTCCTCACGTGCGCGTCGCCAGGCCTTGGTATTGATGCGATCCACCGGTTTCCCGTTCCGGTAAGTAAAAACATAATCGGGATGCTTGCCACGCTGACGGTTAACTACCGCTCGCGCTTCGGCATTCAATACCACCAGGCGATCTTGGCCATTTTTTACCCCATCACCGGGAATCACAAACAAACTGGCCTTAAGCTCCGGGATGGAAACTTCCCATTCCCAGCGCAAACAGCTGACCTCCTGCTCACGTGTACCGGTGTTGACCTTAAACAACGCCATATCCCGTATGTGTTCCGGCAGTTTCGCAAACAAACACGCCTGCTCTTCCCACGATAAGGGGTACGGCTTTCGGGTATCCTGCCAATCGACAAATTGCAGCAACGGTGCAGTTTCAAGCCAGGTCAAACCGTGCTCATCCCGCCACAGTCGCGCCGCCAGATTTAAAACCCGCCGTACCACCGCCAAATCCCGATTCACCGTATTGGACTTTATGCCCTTCTTGCGGCGATGCTGGATAAACGTATCCAACGTGCCCTGGTGAACCTGTTTTAGCGGCAAATCACCGATAAGCGGATCCATGATCCTCAGCGACTGGGCATAACGGCCAATACTGCGTTTGTGCTGATTGTCCAGCAAAAACTTGGTGGCCGCCTGCCGGAAAGTGCGCTCGGGTCGAATGCCATAAACGCTCGCCCGGCGTATCTCTTCCAGCCGATGGATCAGGAAACGCTTCGCTTCTTCAAGGTCGCCTGTTCCAGTGCTCTCTCGAATGCGACCGTATCCGCTGACGCTTTTGTCAATGTGCCAGATACCCTGTTGGCCTCTCCTGTAGAGGCCTGGGATTCGCTTCGACATAGTATTTCTCCTCTATGTTTTGGCGAACGCCCACAGCGGGACTTATATTCCTCCACCCAGGCATCCAAATCAACCCTGTCGAATGCCCTGCCCTGCTTGCCGATGGGAATCTCAAGGATATAGGGGCGCACCTCCCGATTGAATCGATTGCGATCCATGCCCAGATAATTCGGGGCATCGCGCAGGCGAATCAATCGCGGCAGTATTGGGCAACCTCTTTCTCGCTGACGGTTCATAAGGTAAATCCTGCTTGAAAAGTGCTCACCGCGTTACAACGCGAGCAAGATTACCTACGAGTTTGAAGTCCACTAAGAACCTGAAATGGCGATTTCACTTCCTGCTTGGTTCGCGAATACCCTTGATCAGCTTTTTAAGTCCGGAATACGGGTCATCGCTTTCGTGAGGGTAAAGATCAAGGTGATTGATAATAATGTCGCACAGATCGTCCTGGGTCAGGCCATCCAGGACATGTAAGGCATCAAGGCATCCAATCAAATGGCGGATGGGATCGTATTTTTTGGCGGGTCGGCGCGGTTTCTTCTGAGTCAGCGCCTTGGCAAGAGATTGAAAGAATATTTCATCGCCCATCAATACCGCCTGGGCGATGCGCGTCTGCACAACCAAAGCAGCCAGAACGGCAGGATCAACCAGAATAGCCTTGAAGAGCGACTCATCGTTACCCTTCGCAGCCTCTACCAACAACTCGTCCATGGTTTGGTTATACATATCTTTGGCAAGGACATGACCCTTACAGGTCAGCAACATCAATAAAAACCAATCGAAATAATTGTCATCACAATCAAACTTCTCGCAATATGCCCGAAATTTTTCTTGCCCATACGCCCGCTCTTTCAAATCCTCGAATTCACCAAAAGCTTCTTCGGGTTGGATTTCCGTCAAACCAAGAATCCGATCATAAAGCTCACCAAAAGGCCTTGCATAAAGTAACCCCCAGCTACCCAACCGCTGAATGTATGGCAGTACATCGGCGTTAAGACTTCCCATATTTTGAACTTGTCGGTTGTACTCTTCTTCCATAGCCAGTAGGTTACGGCAAAGCTGGATAACCTGATTCTTGGTGTAGGCTTGGCTCATGATTGGTTTAATGTCCCTGAATTAACAAGTAAGTAGCCACTACAAACGTCACCAGCCTACCACTTGCAACCCACCACTTGAACACCATGGTACGACCACGTGAACACCACAGTACGGCCACATGAACACCACAGTACGGCCACATGAACACCACAGGCCGACCGCTTAAGCACCACAATGCCGCCAATGGAATCGAGTGCTTACGACCCAACACCTAGACATTTCCGGCCAAATACGTCACATTCACCGTCCTATAAAGAGAAAGGATTCCTCAGAAGGTGCGACCTTCGCCCCCAAAAAAAGCCGAAACCCAAACCCGCTAAGAGATTGATGAAGATAACTCCCGCATCTTGCGCATCAAGACTCTTTAACCCCATTCTGGAAATAATAAAGGCAGTATGAGTATTACTCGTCGACAAATATTCGAATTTCTCACCCTGGCGCGTAGTCGTGAACTGGTAAGCGGCGCAGGCGTAGAAGGCCTGAACGGGCTGAATAAGGACGCCTTCGTTAACAAGCTAAGTCGCAAGAGCAGTCTCAAACCCGAGACAGTACTCCGTGAGCTAAGCCGAAACGAATTGAAGTCACTCTGTGAAAACCTCGGCCTTGATTCGGCTGCGCGGGAAAAACAGTTGTTAATTGACCGGCTGTTAAATAACGATCCCCGCGTGCGCGAACAGGCTCCACCCTATTTGACAGTAGCGGTGGAGGCATCTATCGCAACCATGCGCCAAACCAACGGTCGGGAAAAAGACAAATCCCTCGAATCCTGGATCTGGGACGCCGCCTGCTCCATTCGTGGCGCCAAGGACGCGCCGAAATACAAGGACTACATCCTCCCCCTGATTTTTACCAAGCGCCTCTGCGACGTCTTCGATGACGAGATCAACCGCATCGCCGCCGAGGTGGGCTCGCGCAAGAAAGCCTTCGCGCTCGCCAGGGCCGACAACAAGCTCGTCCGCTTCTACCTCCCCCTTCTGCCGGACGACCCCGAGCAGCCGGTCTGGTCGGTCATCCGCAAACTCTCGGACAAGATCGGAGAAGGCGTCACCACCCACATGCGGGCCATCGCCAGGGACAATCCCGGCTTGCAGGGCATCATCGACCGCGTCGATTTCAACGCCACCACCCACGGCCAACGGGACATCGACGACGACCGCCTCTCCAACCTCATCGAGGCCATCAGCACCAAACGCCTCGGGCTCGACGACGTCGAGGCCGACATTATTGGCAAAAGCTACGAATACCTCATCCGCAAATTCGCCGAGGGCGGTGGCCAGAGCGCCGGCGAGTTCTACACCCCGCCCGAGATCGGCACCATCATGTCCCGGGTCCTTCAACCCGAGCCGGGCATGGAAATCTATGATCCCACTTGCGGTTCCGGTGGCCTGCTCATCAAGTGCGAGATCGCCATGGAAGAAGCGGCCAAAGGCAAGAAGCGCACCGTCGCCCCGCTCAAGCTTTACGGCCAGGAATACATCGCCGAGACTTGGGCCATGGCCAACATGAACATGATCATCCATGACATGGAAGGCCAGATCGAGATCGGCGACACATTCAAGAACCCCAAATTCCGGAGCAAAGGCAAACTCCGCAGCTTCGACCGCGTCGTCGCCAACCCCATGTGGAACCAGGACTGGTTCACCGAGGCCGACTACGACAACGACGAACTCGACCGCTTCCCCGCCGGGGCCGGTTTCCCCGGCAAGTCCTCAGCCGACTGGGGCTGGGTGCAGCACATGCACGCCAGCCTGAATGACAAAGGCCGCGCCGCCGTCGTCCTCGACACCGGCGCCGCCTCTCGCGGCTCGGGCAATGCCGGCAACAGTAAAGAAAAGATCGTCCGGCAGTGGTTCGTCGATCACGACCTCATCGAGGCTGTACTCTACCTGCCAGAAAATCTTTTCTATAACACCACCGCCCCGGGCATCGTGCTGTTCATGAACAAAGCCAAACCGAAGGAGCGCAAGGGCAAGGTCTTCCTCGTCAACGCTAGCCAGGTTTTCGCAAAGGGCGACCCCAAAAACTTCATCCCCGAGGCCGGCATCCAGCGCATCGCCGACACCCTCATAGGGTGGAAGGAAGAGGAAAAACTCAGCCGCATCGTCGATCACGCCGAGCTGAAGAAAAACGACTACAACATCTCCCCCAGCCGCTACATCCACACCAGCGACGCCGAAACCTACCGGCCCATCGCGGAGATCGTCGAGGAACTGGAGGCCGTCGAAGCCGAGGCGCGGGAGACGGACAAGGCCTTGAAGGAAATTCTGGAGAAGCTCGGGATATGATCGGCAAGCAACTAGAGTATTCCGAATCATTGCCGCCCTCGTGGTCGGTCAAAACTGTTAGCGACATCGGCAGCTATCTCAATGGCTTTCCCTTCAAACCAACGCAATGGGGCACCGAAGGCCTTCCCATAATTCGAATTCAGAATCTCAATGATCGGAACAAGCTCTTCAATTACTACGACGGCGAGGTCCCAGAGAGATACCGGATACGCGACGGCGATATTCTGATTTCCTGGTCCGCATCGCTCGGCACCTATCGGTGGAACCGAGGCGATGCGTGGCTCAATCAGCACATTTTCAAAGCCACGCCGAAACTTGCGGTGCTGTCGGACGAGTTCTTCTATTGGGTCATGGTCCATGGGATCGAGCGCATTGCCGGAAATGCGCGAGGCAGTACGATGAAGCATGTGACGGGGAAGGAATTCGGGAATTCCCAGATAGCACTCCCCCCACTCCCCGAGCAGAAGAAGATTGCGCACGTTCTTTCGACGGTGCAGCGGGCGATCGAAGCGCAAGAGCGGATCATTCAGACCACCACCGAGCTGAAAAAGGCCCTCATGCACAAGCTCTTCACCGAAGGCCTCCGCAACGAACCCCAAAAACAAACCGAAATCGGCCCCGTCCCCGAAAGCTGGGAGATGGTTCCGCTTGGCGAGCTCGTCAACTTCGTGACGGGCAAACTCAACTCAAACGCCGCAGTAGAGGACGGAAAGTATCCGTTTTTCACCTGTTCCAAGGAAACGTTCTGGATCGACCACTACGCGTTCGACACGGAAGCAATTCTCCTGTCTGGAAACAACGCGCAGGCAATCTATTCCGTGAAACACTACGAAGGGAAGTTCAACGCTTACCAGCGAACATACGTCATCACGATCAAGGACACAGATCGGATCTCGTATCGTTTTTTGGCCCAGATGCTTTCGCGCAGCTTAGAGCGGCTCCGAATTATCTCGATTGGGAGTTCGACGAAATACCTCACGCTGGGTCTGTTGACCAATCTCCGGGTAGCAATTCCGCCCCACGGCGACGGCTTAGCAATTGGCGAGTGGCTGAATACAGTTGATGAAAAGCTTAAACAGCACGAGGCCAAACGGAAGTCGCTCCAAGACCTCTTCCGCACCCTCCTTCACGAGCTGATGACTGCACATATCCGTGTCAATAATATTGAAATACATAAATATGAGATACCAGCATGAACAAACTACTGGTCGATCTTGAGCATTGCTACGGAATCAAGAAACTTCAAGCCGAGTTTGATTTTGCAACAAATGGTCCCGTGTTCGCAGTGTATGCAGCCAATGGTGTAATGAAGTCATCTTTGGCAAATACCTTTCGGGATTTGGCACAAGGGATACCGTCGTCAGACAGAATCAGACCTGAGAATGCAACGAAAAGAGAAATCAAGGATGAGAATGGTAATGAAGTAGTATCGGGGAATATTTTTGTAATCGAACCTTACAATCAAAAATATCGATCCGAAAGAATATCGACCCTGCTCGTAAATGACGATTTGCGCAACCGATATGAAGACATACACAAGGACATAGATAGCAAAGCAGAGGTGCTGGTCGCAGCGCTTAAAAAGACATCTGGGTTAAAAAAAGAAATTAAAGAAGAGTTTTCTGACGCGATCACACATGATAAGCGTGATTTTTTTCGTGCACTTGGAAGGGTGAAGGAAGAGGTTGAACATGAGTCCGACTCTCCGTTAGGTGACGTTAACTATAGCCATATATTTAACCCGAAGACAGAGGTAATACTTGCTGACCCTGAATTTCGGGCGAAGGTAAAGGAATATCTTGAGAAGTATGATGAACTTGTTAGTCACTCAACGTTTTTTAGAAAGGGCGTTTTTACACACAATAACGCTTCCGATATCGCAAAGAATCTAAAAAGCAATGGGTTCTTCAAAGCTGAGCATTCTGTAGTTATGCGAGTTAACGGTGAAAAAACAGAGATTAGTTCCGAAAAGGAACTGGAAGCGGCAATCCAATCAGAAAAAGATCTTATCTTGACTGATGAAGGACTAAAATCTGCTTTTGAATCAATAGACAAACAGCTAAATAAGAATGCGGATCTAAAGCAATTCCGTACGTGTTTGGAGACAAACCAAGTCGTCATCGCAGAATTGGATAATCCTGAAAGACTTAGACAAAAGCTCTGGGTTGCATATCTTGTCCGTGCCAAGGAACTATATTTTGAATTAATATCTACTTACAACAAGGGTAAAGAAGGTATTGCAGAGATTGTCCATGAAGCGAAAAATGAGAGCACGAAATGGGTTGATGTGATCAATATCTTTAATGAGCGTTTTTCCGTGCCATTCCTTGTAAGGATGGATAATCAGGAAGACGTTATTCTTCGTAGTGATGCACCGATAATCAGGTTCGACTTCCTAGAAGATCCAAATGACAAAGATTCGGTCACTGTACCTGTAGAGGAAGAACACCTTCTTAAAGTCTTAAGCAATGGCGAATTACGCGCACTATATATCTTGAACATAATATTTGAAGTCGAGGCGAGAAAAGCAGCAAATCAAAACACACTCTTCATTGTTGACGACATCGCTGACTCGTTTGATTATAAAAACAAATACGCAATCATAGAATACCTGAAGGATGTTAGCGAAGAGGCTATATTCCGGCAAATTATACTGAGCCACAATTTTGATTTTCATCGAACGGTATCTGGCAGACTGAATTTGAGTCGAAAAAGCAGAATTCTGGCAGGTAAAATAAACGGGGATATTTACCTTGAGGAAGAGATTTATCAAAACTCTGCTCCGTTCTCCTATTGGCGTGCTCATTTTGATAACGCTGCAATGCTTATTGCGTCAATTCCTTTTCTTCGTAACCTTGCAGAATTCTCAGGGGATAGCGTTTCGCATAATAGGTTGACATCACTGTTGCACATCAAACTGGACACTGCGCAATTTACGAGTCAGGAACTTCAGGATCTAATCAAGCAAATATTGCATGACCAGGCAGGACTAGTGCTTAATAATCCTGATCATTTTGTAAAAGACTTGATTTATCAGGTGGCTGATAGTATTGCCGGTAATGGCGATGAAAGATCAACACTAGAGGAAAAAGTAGCTCTTTCTATAGCTATACGCTTGAAAGCGGAAGAGTTTATGGTAAATAAAATAAACAATCAGCCGTTTTGGGAGGGGATAACAAAAAATCAAACAATTACCCTTGTTAAGCGTTTTAAGACTGATTTTCCTAATGAGAAGGACAATATCCGACTGGTCGAACAAGTAAACCTGATGACACCGGAAAATATACATTTGAACTCGTTTATGTATGAGCCAATTCTGGATTTATCTGCACAACATTTGAAAAAATTATATACGAAAGTTAAGGCACTGTAGCGATATCGAAGCGTGGGCATATTAAGGAGGAATATCAATAATGAAAGAACATGCGAATAATAGTAATCATCTTCCATTGCTCTTGAATCTGGCGGTTACGCGTACCGGTGAAGATACATTGCCTGGAAGATATGACAGTATGCAAGATGTTTGGGTGATTGAAGATGAAAACGGATTTAAACCAATTATCGAAGTAGCTGAGAGTCTTGCTGAATTGAATACAAAAACATTCGTAGAGCGAGAGCAAGATGATCCCGGCGCAATGGCCTATCTTGAGGCATCTACAAAGACAGAAACGCGACCGGAAAGAGACGATTTTGTGCACACATCTATGCTAGACGTGCTTCAACTTTTGACAAAAACGAAGGTGCAGACGGAACGCGACGATTAATGATTCTTTTGTCAACTAATGAGCGAGATCTTACGTCAGATTATATTGTGCTTGAATTGCGGCGCAGAGGATTACCATATTTTCGGTTAAATTCTGAGTGCCTTCCAGAGGCGAGCATAACGTTTGACCCGGAGAAAGGAATCGATTCCTGGGTTGTAGCCACTGATAAACAAACAGTGAGCTTTTCAGATATCAAAGCAGCATACTTTCGCCGTCCCGGTAATCCCGAAGTTAACAGATATGCGAACAATGCAGCAGCCAAGCGCTATTGTGAATCTGAATGGGGTTCTGTATTGACTTTTGCACTCAACTCGCTTGGGGAGCGTTGGTTAAATTCACCTTTAACAATTATGGCGGCGGAAAACAAGCCTCGCCAACTTGCTTTGGCTTGTAAAATCGGATTTTCAATCCCGAATACACTAATTACTAATGACTTCGATAAAGTACAATCATTTCTAAAGAAAGAGGTGATAGTAGCAAAACCGCTGCGCGAGGCACTGATAAAAAGTGATGATTCAGAAAAGGTTATCTTCACGTCACGTATAGAGAATATCACTGAAGCTGACAAGCTTAGCGTAGAAACAGTACCCGTAATCTACCAAAAAGAAATCCTGAAAGAAGCTGATATTCGTGTCACCGTCATAGGAAACCAGGCATATACAGTAAAAATTCTTTCTCAAGAACATATTGATACAAAAACCGACTGGAGGAGAGGATCGAGGATTGATTTACCTCACCACATTCACGAATTACCACCTCAAATTCACGAAAAATGTATAACCTTGGTGCAAGAACTAGGACTTCGATTTGGTGCGATCGATCTAATCCTAGACAAGGATGGAAAATATTGGTTTTTGGAAGTTAATCCGAATGGACAATGGGCCTGGATTCAAAACCGTACAAGGTTACCTCTTACCCAGGCAATGGTGGATGAGCTGGAGAAAATTGCGTCATGCTAAAAAAAATAAGAGATTTTATTTGGCCTGTTTTAAATGGTATTTCTGACCATGAACGTAAGGAAGTAGAATACGAAGAGACAGTTGATCTATCGGAGATTGAAACTACAAATTGGTCTGCTGATGTAGATACCGCACTACATGAAAGCCACAGAATAGCTGAGGAAGAAGAAGGTCGGATAAGAAACGTTGAGTCGAAAGCCTCAACCCTCTTATTATTCGTCGGAGCACTTATTCCATTTCTGACGTATCTCGAAGCAGCAGCTTTTGGCGAAAAACAAGGTTCAGCTTCTTATTGGATCGAGCCATTGATTTTGGCTTTGGCAATACTTTATTTGGGTAAGGCGAGCTTGTGGGCATTTAAAACACTTAGTGTAGGAAATTTTCATCGTGTATATTCCCGCGATTTGGTCAAAGTCTGGAAATCAGAAGGACAGTCAAAGACTAAACTAATCTCAGAAGTACTATCAGCAACTCGTCGAAATCAAAATGCTGTGAATTCGAAGGTAGATGCACTGAAGATGACACACGCATTTCTTCTTCGTGCAATATTAGCCCTATCTGCCTTAGTCTTTATTCGCGTACTCTTTGCTATTTGGAATAATTTTGGGCATAAAGTTATCCAACTAATTCAATCTTGGGTTTGTTGATTATGCCAAAACCCGGAGAACATAAAACAGTCCAAGCTCGCATCCTCAAATACTCCGAGGCCAGCGGCTGGACGTTTGTGTCCCGCGAGGAAGCCGAGCAGCGGCGCGGGTTTGATCAGGACGTGTCGCCTGTCGACCGCGCCAGGAACCGCTCGCTCTCTACAGCGGCCAAGGCTTATTTTTAGTCATAATTTTCTATTTTGTCGTAATATATGGCGACTAAATGCGTTTAATAGCCTTATTTCGTCTTTAATTACGATTTGACAATTGAACGTTTGTGATCTATATATCGTCATATGTAACGATATATACCGAAATTGCGCCCCTACTCGCAGGCTATGACGGCTATGAAGATAACCGGTTTGCTAACAGATGACGCCGTGCTTGCCGAAATCGGCGCGCGGATAGCCAGTCGCCGCATCGAGTTGGAACTGACACAGGCGGCAGTGGCGGAGCAGGCGGGTATTGGTAAACGTACCCTCGAGAGGATGGAGGCGGGGCAAACCTCGCAACTGAGCACCCTAGTGCGTGTGTTGCGGGCGCTGGATGCCATGTCGGGTCTGGATAACCTGATTCCCGAGTCGGGGCCAGGGCCAATGGATTTGTTAAAGCGTAAGAGCAAGGTCCGGCAACGGGCTTCGGGTCAGCGTGCCGCAAAGGCGACTGGCAAACCATGGCGCTGGGATGAGAAGCCATGAGCACGCTTGCCGAAGTCAGGCTGTGGGGCAAAACCATCGGCGCTGTTTCCCTGCAGGATGGGGAGGACGTTGCCAGCTTTGAATACGATGCAGAATTCGCGCAAAGCGACATTCAGGTCGCGCCGATTGTTATGCCGCTTTCCCGACGCGTGTACCGCTTCGCCGAGCTTTCCCGCCCAACTTTTAACGGGCTGCCCGGCCTGCTGGCCGACTCTCTGCCCGACAGATTCGGCAACGCGCTGATTGATGCCTGGCTGGCATCGCGGGGGCGACAAGCGCATTCCTTCAACGCTGTTGAGCGGCTTTGCTATACCGGTGAACGCGGCATGGGTGCGCTGGAATTTGCCCCCGTCACCGGCCCCATGGCAAAGCAGACCACACACATTGAAGTCAGCCAGTTGGTTGAGCTTGCATCGGAGGTATTGACCCACCGGCATAACCTGCAGGCGACATTTGCAGCTGAAGGAAGAGAAGATGCGCTAAGGGATATTCTGCGCGTGGGCACCTCCGCCGGTGGCGCGAGGGCGAAGGCGGTGATTGCCTGGAACCCGGCAACCAACGAAGTGCGCTCGGGTCAGGTGCAGGCGGACAAGGGCTTTGAATACTGGCTGTTGAAATTCGACGGCGTCAGCGGCAACAAAGATAAAGAACTGGAAGACCCGAAAGGCTACGGGGTGATCGAGTATGCGTATTACCTGATGGCGCTTGAATGTGGCATTGATATCAGTGAATGCCGGCTGTTTAATGAAAATGGCCGGTCACATTTCATGACGCGCCGTTTTGATCGCCTGCCCGGTGGTGAAAAACTGCATATGCAGTCACTATGCGCGCTGGCCCATTACGATTTCAATATGGCTGGGGCATACAGCTACGAGCAGGCGCTGCTGGTGATGCGGCAACTGGGTCTCCCCATGCAGGCCGTCGAACAGCAGTTCCGGCGCATGGTGTTTAATATCGTGGCCCGGAATCAGGATGATCATGTGAAAAATATTGCTTTTTTGATGGACAAGAAAGGCAACTGGTCTCTTTCCCCGGCTTTCGATATGACCTACAGTTTTAATCCCACCGGGGCATGGACGGCCAACCACCAGATGACGATGAACGGCAAGCGAGATAATTTTACGCTGGATGATTTCAAAGCCTGCGCAAAAACGGCTTCGATGAAGCGGGGACGAGCCGCAAAAATCATTGCCGATGTGCAGGCGACGGTATCGAAATGGAAGTCGTTTGCAGAACAGGCAGGCGTGCCTGATGTCGTGCGCGAAAAAATTCAGCGCACGTTGAATCTGAAACCCTATTCATGAAGCCCTATTTATGAAACCGGGAGAGCACAAAACCGTTCAAGCCCGGATCCTCGCATACGCCGAGGCCATCGGTTGGACCTTTGTGTCCCGGGAGGAAGCCGAGCAGCGGCGCGGGTTTGATCCGGACCTGCCACCGGCCGACCGCGCCAAAAACCGTTCGCTCTTCTTTGACGATTTGCTCGACGCCAGGGTACGAGAATTTAACCCGCGTTACGCTGAAGGTCCGGGAGCCTTGCTCGGGCTGTTCCGCCATATCCACACCGACATCTACGGCAACCGGGAATTCGTCGAGCACCTGCGCAACCGGGGCAAGTTCTTCGACCACGAGGAGAAACGCGAGCGCGACCTGATCCTCATCGATTACGACGACCCGGCGCGCAACGTTTACGAAGTCACCGAGGAATGGGCATTTGACAACGGCCACTATGGCACGCGGGAGGATGTTGTCTTTCTTATCAATGGCATCCCGGTGCTGATGATCGAGTGCAAGAACGCCGACAAGGACGAAGCGATTGCCTTAGGCATAGACCAGATCCGCCGTTATCACCGCGAGACACCCGAGCTGTTCGTGTCGCAGCAAATCTTCACCGCCACCGATGCCATTGGCTTTTCCTACGGGGTGAGCTGGAACACAGTGCGGCGGAATATTTTCAACTGGAAGGACGAGGCGGTCGGCAAGCTGGAGGCCAAGGTGAAGAGCTTCTGTGCCATCCCGCAGGTGCTCGCCTTCCTGAAAGACTATATCGTCTTTGCCGAGAAAGACGAGGAGCTGAACAAATACATCCTGCGCCAGCACCAGACCGGCGCGGTGGACGCCACCGTCAGCCGCGCCCTCGATCCCAGGCGCACCCGCGGTCTCGTCTGGCACACCCAGGGCAGCGGCAAGACCTTCACCATGATCAAGGCGGCAGAGCGGCTCTTCCGCGCGCCCGAGGCGGACAAGCCGACCATCCTCCTGATGATCGACCGGAATGAGCTGGAAGACCAGATGCTCAAGAACCTCGCCGCGCTCGGCCTTGGCAACCTGGAGCATGCCAGCAGCATCGCCCGCCTCAACCAACTGCTGAAAGACGACTACCGTGGCATCATCGTGACCATGATTCACAAGTTTCGCGATATGCCTGCGGATCTCAACACGCGCTCAAACATCTACGTCCTCATCGACGAAGCTCACCGCACCACCGGCAGCGACCTCGGCAACTTCCTCATGGCGGGCCTGCCGAACGCTACCTATCTCGGTTTCACCGGCACCCCGGTAGACAAGACCGTCTACGGTAAGGGTACCTTCAAGACCTTCGGCTGCGAAGACGATCACGGCTACCTGCATAAGTATTCCATTTCGGACAGTATCGAGGATGGCACCACCCTGCCGCTTTACTACCAGCTTGCCCCCAACGAAATGCTTGTCCCGCACGAGACGTTAGATAAGGAGTTCCTGTCCCTCGCCGAAGCTGAAGGTGTTGCCGATATTGAGGAATTGAACAAAATTCTCGAACGAGCGGTGAATCTGAAGAACTTTCTCAAAGGGAAGGATCGTATTCAGGAGGTGGCGAAATATGTGGCCACACACTACCGCGAAAACGTAGAACCGCTGGGCTACAAGGCCTTTCTGGTTGGCGTGGACCGCGAGGCCTGCGCCGAGTACAAGCATGCCCTGGATCAGTTCCTGCCATCGGAATATTCCGAAGTTGTCTACACCGGGAATAGCAACGATTCTGCGCTTCTCAAAGAATTCCACCTCGACAAGAAGCGTGAGCGGCAGATCCGCAAGAGTTTCGGCAAGCTAGACCGGCAACCAAAAATCCTTATCGTCACAGAAAAATTACTTACTGGTTTCGATGCGCCTGTGCTCTACGCAATGTATCTGGATAAACCCATGCGTGACCACACCTTGTTGCAGGCCATCGCCCGGGTTAACCGCCCCTACGAGAACGAAGCGCAGGAGATGGTGAAGCCCCATGGTTTCGTGCTCGACTTCGTTGGCATTTTCGATAAATTGGAAAAAGCGTTAGCCTTTGACAGCGAAGAGATTAACGCCATTGTCAAAGACTTGGCGTTGCTCAAGGTCTTGTTCCAGTCGAAGATGGAACAGGAAACGCCGAAGTACATCGCGCTCATTCAAAAGAACTTTAATGACAAGGATGTGGAAAGCCTGATCGAGCATTTCCGGGATGCTGACAGGCGCAAGGTGTTCTTCAGGGAATTCAAGGAAATCGAAATGCTCTACGAGATCATCTCACCGGATGCGTTTCTACGGCCCTTTATCGAACCCTATAGCACTCTCGCTGCTATCTACAACATCGTGCGCAAAGCCTACACGAAGACGGTTTATGTTGACCGAGATTTCCAGCGCAAGACGGACCTACTGGTGCGAGAGAATATCGGTACCTACGGCATTGGCGCGGCTAGTGATCTGGTCGCAATCAACGGCGCCACTATTGAAGTTATCAAGGCAGGTCAGGATGGTGATGGTACAAAAATCATTAACCTGGTCAAGAGTATTCAGAAGCACGCCGAGGAAGAGAGTGATGACCCTTACCTGATTGCCATGGCGCTACGGGCGCTGGCGGTGCAACAGAATTTTGAGGATCGCCAGGCTACAACAACTGAGGCACTTGCGGCCCTGCTGAAGGAAGTGGAAGCAAACGAAACCCGCAAAACTGATCAAGCCGCGAAGGGCTTCGATGGATTAACGTATTTCGTATATCGAACACTACTGGACGAGAAAATCGGCAATGCTGAAGAGGTGAGCCGCAAGATTAAAACCGCGTTTGTGGAATTCCCGAACTGGAGGAAGAGCGAGAACTCACTACGTGAACTTCGCAAGAAGGTGACCTTCGCACTACTGGCTGAAAGCGACGATATGGGCCGTGTCGCGACAATCGTCGATGGCCTTTTTTCACTGCTGGAAAAGGCTGGGAGTATATAGACACATGAACGTCACCAAACGTAAAGCAGAGTTTAAAAAACAAGTGTCAGCTTGGGCCGAAAAACTCGGCGTGACCGTGATTGGCTTGTATGTACGCCCCATGCGCAACAAGTGGGCGTCATGTTCATCCAATGGAATTTTGAGCTTTAATTCTGAATTACTGGAACTGGAGCCAGAGGTCTGGAACTACGTGATTGTTCACGAGTTATTACATTTTGAAGTGCCGAATCATGGCAAGCTCTGGAAAAGTTTGATGCGGGCGCATGTGGGTGATTATGAGAAATTGGAAAAACGCTTATCCGTAAAACTGGCTTAATCTCTCACAGGAACGATACTCTTCTAATGATCTGCGCAGTTCGGGGACTACCTCAAACTCCATGTTTGTCTTCTCATTAAAAGACAACCTCAATAAAAATATATTATAGCTTGTTGGTATTTTCGCACTACCTACGATAAACCGGTAGACGATATTGAAACTATGCTAATTTTACCAACACGTAACCTGTATAGGACTGCGATTCAGTCTTTTACTCTCTTCGACCTAAAGGTCACGAAGCACCACCAATGTGTTCTAACCAGGGATTCTAGAAATGTCGTTATGACATATTGAACTGAATGCACATATGCGCCTAACTACTGAAACTAGATATCCGGTGTGCTTGTACAATCAGCTGATCAAACCCAGAATATTATGTCTTACTGCACTCTATAGCCCTGCAATTAAACCGTTGCGGGGATTTTGCGGGAGACAGTCCCGCATTGCTGTGCATTGTTCCGCAATTTACTGTGAGCGAACGCTATAAAAGTTAACAAAATTAATAAGTTACGTTTTACAAATCGATTTCATAATGCTGGGGTCGGTGGTTCAAGTCCACCCGTAGCTACCATATTCTTCAAAGTGTTACGTGTGGGTAGCCCCCTTTTGTTTCTGCCAAATGCGTGCCTCCTGTGTGACAAACAGGGGTGACCCCCGTTTTGTCGCAGTATTTGGACTTCTCAGTAGCGTTAATGTCGGTGTTGATCCCCGCTCAAAACTCACTCTCTCGGCCGCCTCTATCAGTTCCCCGGCTTCCACTGCCGAGTAGTGTGTGGTGACTTGCTTGTTGGTGTGGCCAAGCAGCACCATACGCGTCTCAACTCCAATGCCAGCAGCGCGCAGGCGGCGACCGCAGGTGTGTTTAAGGTCGTGAACTCTGACCTGAGATAACCCGGTCAGATCCCGCGCTCTGCGCCACAACCTGGTTGCCAACATCAGCCCCCGCCTGACAACGATCAAATCGCGGTTGACAGTATTGGGCTTCAGCCCCTATTTTTCGATGGCTTGTGAGTTGTTGATTCGTTGACCCACCCCGGTTGTGAGCTCCCAACCTGTAAGTTCTTTGTAACGATTCAAACAAGTAAATTGGCACAGAACTCGCAGAACGCATACGCAACCTGCTGCAACGGTTCCCCGATTACGATGAAAAGAAGATCTGATGTTTATGTTGCGCGGTCATGTGCTGGCTGGGGCGGAGGCCAACCGGTTGATACTGCGCGTTGGCCCGGACAATTATCAAATCAACTTGAGAAAGAGTACGCCATGCTCACGGATTTTACCGGCAAGCCGCTCAAGGGCCCGATCTATATTGCACCGGAAGGTTATAAAGCAGGCGACGACCTTGAGTACTGGATATCCCTGGGAGTTAGTTTTATTGATTCTCTCCCCCAACTATCTCGCTAGCTTCATTTTTTTTGAGCCCTGGATAAGTAGATACCATCCGCTATAGTCTTTACAATCAAGTAAAACTGGCCGTCATAAAAAACTGTTCATTTGAAAGGCAAAAGTTTCAAATACTATGATCAAATTCCTGCTTTCCGCCTTCCTATTATGGAGTTATGTTGCAACCGAAGCTTTCGCGGTTGCTGAACCTGCTTATCTGGCTCACCTTATCTTTAAAGATCGGACAGGCACTGCAATTCCAGATGTGCTTGTATACAGTGAAAAGCCTGGCCAGAAACCGCCAGGTAAAGCAGTCATTGACCAGAAAAATAAATCATTTACCCCCTTTGTGATTGCAATTTCCCCAGGCAGCGAAGTCACCTTCCCCAATAGTGACAATACCCGGCATCATGTCTATTCATTTTCCGATGCCAAGCCATTTGAGCTAAAACTCTACCGAACCAATGAAGCACCGCCCGTTACCTTTGAAAAACCGGGAGTCGTCCGTCTGGGTTGCAATATCCATGACAACATGAAAGCCTATGTCGTGGTTACCAGCCACCAGGTCTATGGCATCAGTAATCCGGATGGCATGGCAACGATTGAGATAAGTGACGATAAAATACCGACCAACGTCACCGTTTGGCACCCGCAGCTGAACGAGCCACAAATGCTTGCTTTACCCACCTATGATCATCAAACTGTGGAATTGGTGACACATCTACCCATGGACTGGGAACAACCCCAGCAGGCAAAAAGCACTTCCGAGCTGGAAAACCTGTTAAAACAGTTCAAGAGTAGAAACCATTAGTTTTCGAACGAAACTGCTGATCGTATTACTGGGATTACTGGGGTTTACATTACTCACCAGTACCATCGCAGTACTAACAGCTACCAACACCAATATCAGCAAAATCCTGCAAAGCGAACTGGAAGTTTCGGAACGGGTTTTCAATACCCTGTTAGACGACAATCGCTCACAGCTCAGAAACCGTGCGGCCTTGCTTACCGATGATTTCGCTTTCCGGGATGCTGTTGCGACCAATGAAAAAGATACGGTTATCAGTGTTCTGGCTAACCACGCCCAGCGGGTCAATGCCAACCTGGTGGTACTTCTTTCCAAAGAGGGTGACGTAGAAATCTCCACACATAAGCTACCCTCATTGGCCCGTAGACTGAAAGGCCAGTTAGACATTGATCGCGGGGTGGACATCCTTACTATCGCCAATAACCAGCCCCACATGTTGGTATTTGTTCCGATAAAAGCCCCCGACCTGATTGGCTGGGTCGGTTTAGGTTTCAAAATCGATCTCGTCCAACTGGACATTCTCAAACAGCTTACCGATCAGGATATTACCCTTGTATTTACTACTGGAGAAGGCAGGGCAGGCAGCCTTAGTACGTTGGATAACCCGCCATTTGATGCCGAGCAACCAGGAACTGTTGACCTTGCTAAAACCTCGCTGTCAGAGCAGTTGCGTAAACAGAACCAATTAACCCGGCAGTTCCTTCTGTTGGATGATGAAGCACAAAAAATTTACGGCGTGCTGTCCCATTCCCTGACAGACACCCTGGCAACCTACAACCCAATGCGTCTGCAAATGGTTGTCATTTCCCTGGTAGCTCTGGCGCTCGCGGCAATCACAAGCTTCTTTATTGCCCGCGGCATTACCCAGCCCATTAAATACCTCGTAAGTGCCGCACACCGCATCAGTAATGGCGACTATTCCAAACCGGTTCGCCTGGATACGAGCAGTGAATTTAATGCCCTTGGCAAGACCCTCAATTTGATGCAGGAAACAGTCTTTGAACGGGAAGAACGGATTAAACACCAATCCCGCCATGACATGCTGACCCAGCTACCCAATCGGTTTTCCATCTACCACACCATTACCAACAGAATTGTCGAAAACGCCCCCGCCATGCAATTCGGAATCGGGCTGTTAAACCTGAATAACCTTCCCTACCTGACCGATCTTTACGGTAGTGAATTTTCCGACCAGTTGTTGCGAAAAATCGCGGAAAACCTGACTCAAACACTTCGCCGGGGAGATGTTGCAGCCCGGGTCGGTGATATGCAATTTCTGGTTTTCTTTGAAGGACTGGATCACGGCAATGTCCCGCAGGTTGTTGATAAATTGCTCAATGTTTTCGAAATACCAATTACCAATGACAGCATCTCAGTCAAACTGGAAGCGACTATCGGTTTTGTACTCTGCCCTCAACATGGCAGCAACTTTGACGATCTCCTGCGTCGGGCACAAATTGCACAGAAACACTGTAAATCCCCCAAGCGGTTTTACAGTATTTACGAAGTGGGCCAGGACGAAATACACCTGAGACAAATCAAGGTCACCAACAAACTTCAGCATGCCATTGCTTCGCGCAACTTCTCCCTGGTTTATCAACCCAAGTTTGACTTGAACAAAAACAGGGTCACCCAGGCGGAAGCGCTGATTCGCTGGACAGATTCTGAACTTGGCCCCATGTTTCCCGATGAATTTATCACACTGGCCGAACATTCCGGTGACATCACGAAAATATCATCCCTGGTGGTTGACATGGCTATCGAGCAACTTTTGAGCTGGCAGGCTGCCGGGATTCATATTGCCGTCAGCATCAACCTGTCTGGCGCTGACATTGTCAAAAAAGGCTTCATTACCGATATGATTAACCGCTATCTGCAAAGCGGGCTTCCCAGCAACCAACTGGTTGTGGAAATTACCGAGAGCATGATGATGGCTGACCTTGAGGCAGCACGGGAAAACCTTGAATTGATCAAGTCCTCCGGATTTATGATGTCTATCGATGATTTCGGCACCGGCTTTTCCTCACTGGCCCAGCTGAAAATGCTGCCTGTGAGCGAGCTCAAGATTGACAAAAGCCTGATACAAAATCTCAGTACCAATCAGGATGATCGCAAAATCGTGCACTCCACCATCGAAATGGCGCACCACCTAGGCCTGAGCATTGTCGCTGAAGGCGTCGAAGACAAGCGCTCCGTAGAACTGCTGAGTGCAATGGGCTGTGATGCCCTTCAGGGATACTACCTGGGGAAACCGATGCAACCAGATTTGTTCCAGGCCTGGCTGGAAAATCCCCCGGTACAGATACAGGAACTTTCCAGCAAAACCAGGGGCGTTGTATAAATCAGTAAAGACTATGAAATTTTTAGAGTTTTCTATCATTGCGCTGTTAAGCATCTGGTCACTTCAGACTCTGGCAGACAGCAAAATCCTGGCAACCAGTGGCGCTACGCAACTGGAAGGTGCAGCAGGTGGTGGCATTGTTCCCTGGGCGGTAATAGGCGGTTACGGCGATCACCAGGAGATCGGCGGCGCCCTGGCAACTACCCGGGTTTCGGTCGACGACTTTGAGCTGGACAGCAGTTCGCTGAAACTGGGTATAGGAAACCGGTTCGAGCTTAGCCTGGCCCATCAGGATCTCAAGGTTGAACCTCTGGATTTGAACATCCGCCAGGATATTATCGGCGCCAAAATCCGGCTCACAGGGGACCTGATTTATAACCGCCTCCCTCAGATCAGCCTGGGGATACAGCACAAACGCAACCATGATGAATTTGTGCCCTTCCTGCTAGGCGCGGAAGATGACAGCGGAGCCGACGTCTACGTTGCTGCAAGCAAACTCTTCCTCAACAGTTTTATGGGGCACAATATTCTGCTGAACCTGACCGGGCGCTGGACAGAAGCCAACCAGATCGGGCTGCTTGGATTTGGCGGCGACAAGGACGATTACAGCCTACAGGCAGAAGCCTCTCTGGGTATTTTTCTTAACCGACACTGGATTATCGGTGTTGAATACCGGCAAAAACCCGACAATCTGTCTGCCGTGAAGGAGCAGGACTGGAAAGACGTCTTTATCGGCTGGTTTCCCAACAAGTCTTTTAGTGCGGTAGTAGCCTATAGCGACCTCGGGGATATTGCCGGCTTGCCCGACCAGTCCGGCTGTTATTTTTCGGTTCAGTTCACCCGTTAAGGAGCGACCATGAAGCAGCATTTGTTACTGATATTCTTCATTGTCGGCATGTGCGGCTGTGTTAGCCAACAAAACGGCACCAATACCCTTTATGAACAACTGGGTGGTGAGCCGGGAATTACCCGAATAGTCGACAACTTTCTCTACCAGATTTCGGAAGACCAGCTGGTATTACCGAGGTTCGCCAATTCAGACGTTATGCGGTTTCGCGAGAAAATGATTGAGCATATTTCTTACGTCAGTGACGGACCCGTGGAATACACCGGCGATGATATGGTTGAAACTCACAAGGATATGAACATTAACCCCGCAGAATTTAATAGTATTGTGGAAAACCTGATCGTCGCCATGGAAGATGCAGACACGCCAATCTCTGCACAAAATGCTTTACTCAAAAGAATGGCGCTGTCCTATAAGGACGTTATCGGTGAGGAATTCCAGACGCCCTGACCATTACGTGCCTGTTAAATAAAACACAAAACGAACACAAAAACGTCAGGTCTTGCAATCACGCATTCCCTTCATGCCGCGTCACCGCTCGGCTTACCGTCGAATAACGCACGTCGGCCGCAACCGCAACCGCAACTGCGCGAGTAATAGTCGGCGCCGCGCCAACCAAGGGAATCGGGCTACCCCTGTACGCCCCGCCAGGCTCCAAATCTTTAGCGATGGGTGCAACCTGTTTTCAAATTCAACCCATTCGGTGCAGGGCACATATCTTGTTGCCGGAAGGGTCGCGCAAATACGCGAGATACAGCTTTCCGTTTGCACCTTCACGCACGCCGGGTGGGTCTTCGCACGGGGTACCGCCATGCGCGATCCCAGCCGCATACCAGTCATCAACGACCGCCGAGCTAGCTGCCGCAAACCCGATGGTACTGCCATTGCCATGGCAGGCGGGCTCGCCATTAATGGGTTTTGTGATGGCGAAAACGCCGCTTTTGTTGGCGTAAAAGCAGCGGCCTTTCGCATCAACTACGCCCGCTTTGTATCCCATCGCACCTAGAATCGCATCGTAAAAAGCCTGCGATTGCTGAACGTCATTTGCACCCACCATAATGTGACTAAACATTGCCTCTCTCCTCGTTTAAAAATTAAACAACCCTGCAGCCGGTCAGCACCAACCCTGTCCGCACCTTATGCCGAGGGTAGATTATTAATGTAACACCCGTCGAGCATTTTACAGGGCAATATTGTTCTGTATCCCTGTGGCCGTATCGCGCTACCCATAAAATCCCGATCCCGTATTTTTGGCCCATTCGATACCCGGATACAAGAGGCTTTATTGCCGCCCTGCAAAGAACCGCGGCGGAAAAACACCAGGTGGTATACGCGTTATACAAAGTGAAAGAGTAAAAAAAAGCGCACCGAAGTGCGCTTTATTACAGCTACTGTGATTAATACTGGTACTGAAGCTCCAACCCGATCACGCGGCCCTTGGCTAGCGGGGCAAACACACTGAGACCGGGAGCAACAGTGAACTGTGTTATGGCGATTTCTTCATCCTTCAGATTTTTACCAAATAACGTTGCAGTCCACTTTCCGTCTGGCGTGGTGTACGCGATGCCCGCATCCACTATATCCGCTGAACGCAGGGGGTCGGCGTTTGAATCATTCCAGAACCCACCGTCGCGATGATTAAAGCTGCCCCGCACGGTGACCAGCCCCTCTATAGCCAGCGGTACATCGTAGTTGAAACCCGCTTGCCAGCTCCAGGGAGCCAGTCGCGGCAATTCCAACGCTTCGTCACCGCCGTCAATATTTCCATCTCTATTCAAATCAGCGATCACTTCATCGTAATCTCCGTCGAGATAGCCAGCAGACAGATTTATCACCAGGTTGTCGGTCACAAGAGCCTGTAAATCCATTTCAGCACCGCGCACCGTCGCATCCGCAGTATTACGGATTTCCTGAACTATATTGCCTGCAATATTGAAAATCGTTTCCCGTTGCATGTCTTGAATTTCATTGCGAAATACAGCGAGATTCAAGCGGACGCGCCCGTCCATCCAGTTAGACTTCATCCCCGCTTCGTAAGAATCCTGACTCTCCTCGTCAAACGGTCCCGGCGACGTAGTTAGACTGGTATTTCGCAAATTGTAGCCACCACTACGATTTCCCTTGGTAAATAGCGCATACAGGTGGGAGTCCTCCTTGAAGTACCACTGCAACGCCACTTTCGGTGTGAACGTTCGCCAGTCGTCTTTGCCGGTAAAATTGGGCTGACAATATAAGGTGGGCTGAATCCGGCATGGGAAAACGTTGACGGAACCAACAGCGACATCAGCTTCTTTTTCCTCTGCTGTTAAGCGCGCGCCTAAGGTAAGGATCACGCTATCGGTCAGATGAATGTCGCCCTGGGTAAACACTGCCCACGTGTCGTGGTCAATATTTCCCCCAAAGTTTTGCGCGTTGCCCCCAGGAAGCTCACGCTCTTCCACATAAGTCTGGTTTTGGGTGAAATAAAATCCGCCCACAGTAAGGTCCAGGCCGCCATCGAGGAAAGTTCCCGCATAACGCAGCTCAGTGCTGAACTGATCCTGTTCAGTCGCGCCGCCTAGATTAAACCGAAGACCACTAGTCACCCCGGTATTGAGAGAGTCAATGTCGGTTAGATTTTTTTGTTCAAAGTCTCTGTAGGCGGTGATATTGGTAATGGTGCCGTCCCCAAAACCAACGTTATAATTGGTTTCCAGGATAATATGATTCCAATGCGCTTCGTTGAAGCCCTCTTCATTGGAATCAGACTCAAAGTCATCCAGCGTTGGATCTGCTACATTTTTTGCGGTGCCGCCATCACCTTCTAGTTCACCTCTCTCGTACAGCAACGTCATCTCGAGATTTTCAGTGGGGGTCCAGGTCACGGCAGGACGAATCAGATAGGTTTCCGATTCACCAAAATTGTCGTTATTGGTGGCGCGGTTGTCAAAATAGCCATTGTCATCACGGTAATATACCGCGAGCTTACCCGCCAAAACGTTGTCGACCAGGGAATCTGTGATAGAAAAAGCATAGGTTTGGTCGTTATCGTCAGTCACGCTTACCTTGCCGCGCATGTCCAGTTCGTGGCTGGGTCGGCGAGTGCGCATCACTACCGCGCCACCGGTGACGTTACGTCCAAACAGCAATCCTTGAGGGCCACGTAACACTTCCACGGCCTCCAGATCAAAGGTATCCATAATGACACCCCAGGACATGCCGTAATACATACCGTCCACAAAAACACCAACGGTGGGATCCACGGATGGGATGGAGCTATTAATCCCCTGCCCACGAATCGTGAAGTTGGCGGTACCCTTTGACGTGCCCACTCCATCCAACGCCACATTCGGCATGGAATAGGTGAGATCTGACAGATCTCTCATCTGCATGGCTTCTAACTGTTCACCGCTAATGGCTGTCATTGCGATGGGAACGTCCTGCATTTCTTCCCCGGCTGCCTTCTTACGAGCGGTAACCAGCACCTCATCCATTAGCACGGAGGCCGAGCCTTTTTTCTTGGCTGCTGGCGCCTCCGCATCACCCTCCGCAGCTTGCAGTTGCAGCGAATAGCCCGCCAGCGACAATACGCAGACGGATATACCCGTTAACAGTTTTTTGGTGGAGTTCATATCGCTAACCCTCGCTACTTGTTATAGGATTTTTCTTGGTCCAGCACTGATTTCATCTTCTGCATCAGTTTTATCAGTTTTTTACTTTCCTTTACTTCCCTTTCTTCCGGCCACTTCTTTCCCAGTTTTTACAGGGACTTATAATCTTGCCGAACCTGCTTCGTTAACTTGCCCCCTGTTTTAGTTGCACTTCCCTGTTCTTTTCCCTGTTCCTTGCGTACATTCAATGCAGGGGTTTCTGGCCAACTGCCCAAGCATCGGCAAACACTAACTAATTCTGGACTAAATATCTACCCCCCGGTAATAATAAGTTTATACTCAGTAGCTTGACTTTATAGTCTTGCGATAGTCTTGCGAATCATGGGGCGGGCCCCTGGCCGCAGTAAACCCCTGAACAATACGTGAGGGCAATACAATACCTGAAAGGGGCACAGTGACCGTCGCCATGAGCAGTCGGCCCAGGGGCGATAGCGCGTCGCTGTCGATTAGGGGAATCAGGTCGTACACCCATTCTGGGACTCCCTCGTTATTTGACTTCTGACTTCTGCTCGTTATCCGACTCACTCGCCGGTTTGTTGTAATGTTGAAATCGTCGTAGAGGCTACCACAACAACCGCTAGATGGGTAGAGGGTCAACAACCTGCGGATGCCGGTGATGTTCGGTGGCTAACATTCGCAAGCGGCCGATCCACTCGTCGCAGGTCTTGCCACTCTCGTCACAGGTGTTACCACTCTCGTCACAAGTGTTGCCACCGCCCAAAATTCGGCAGCCGCCGCGCCCCGCTGGGTGCTGAATATTGCCACCTAGTCCCACAAAAAATCTGCCCGTAGGCTGATTGCATCTCTGGCTAACAAGGGCGTAAAGGCTGGTTTGTAGACGGTTAACACGGACAATCAGGTGCTCTATCGGGTGCGCGTGAAGGGTTTCAATTCCCAGGCACTCGCCGAGCAGGAGGCGATGCGGCCGCAATCAATTCTCGGCCAAGGCCTACGGGTTGCCGAGGAATAGCGCCGCTGACTGTGAACAGTGCTACACCAGCGATTCAGGGTTCGGCGAATTCCCGCTGCAACTCTCTTATCTCGGGGTTCCGGCGGCGAAAGGTGTCGAACAATCCGCGCCACCGGGCATTCTTCTCGCAGCGAAATTGATCCGCACCCGCAGCCTCAGCGGCGGCCCGACAACGGTTCAATGTGAAAAAGCCGCTCGCACCCGCTCGATAATCAGGCGCGAAGGGGTCCGTTTTGATCCATAAGTCAAAGGTGGGGTAGAACAGGTAGAGCCCCGTTAGCAGCAGTAATGCAGTAATCGCTTTCACCTTTCACCTTTCATATTTCACATTCCGCATTGGCCAAAAGTCTGTGTGCCTGTTAGCAACTGGCTCCAGTCGATAACAACCTCTCTGGAGTGCAGAACATCGGGGGAGTGTAGAACATCGGGCACCATACACCGGCACCAACGCAACGTTATATGTCAATTATGCGGGATGGTTAACTGTTCGCCGCGCACAAGCGCACAACACCGCCAGTGTCGGCCGCCGCCGGACTTAATCGGATTGGACTTAATCGGATTGGACTTAATCGGATTTCGGTTTGGGAGCCAGCGAGGGGAAGGGGAAGGGGGTCACGTTGCCAGCTCTGGCCTCGCTTATCTTACAAGCGCCCTCTTTTTCCACTTCATCAATACGCAACACGCTGTGCAGGGGAATGAAGCTACGCTTGACGGAGGAAAATTCGTTTTTCAACTTCTCTTCGGCGGGGTCGACAATCATTTGCGAACGTTCGCCAAACAGGAACTCTTCGACTTCCAGAAAGCCCATCAAGTCACTCTGGTAAACGTGTCGCGCGTAGAGCTCGTACACTTGCCCCTGATTGAAGAAAATTACCTTGTAAATAGGATCTTTGGCCATGTGTCGATAACAACTCTCGTGTCGCTGAAACGGGTGGTGGGTTTACGACCGCACAGGATAACACAGCTCGTGGGCCAGACCCTCAGTCACCCAGGCCGGTTTGCGTAAATAGTCCTCACAACTACGCTTTTGGTGCCCGAAACGCTATACTGCCCGTCCTTACCCTACTGAACCAGCCCACTGCATCTGTCCCGCATTCCCGAGTAATCCACCGTGAGCAACGAACCCGTTAGCAAAAAGCTCCACATCGTCACCCATGGCTGTCAGATGAATGAGTATGATTCCGCGCGTATGGGTGATTTACTCGGCGCAAGTCACCAGGTGGTACACACCGCAGATCCCGCCGAGGCAGACATACTGCTGCTTAACACCTGCTCGATTCGGGAAAAAGCCCAGGAAAAAGTTTTTCATCAACTCGGCCGCTGGAAAGCGCTGAAAGAAAAAAATCCGAACATTATTATTGGCGTAGGTGGTTGCGTCGCGAGTCAGGAGGGCGAGGCAATCGCACGGCGCGCCCCCTTTGTCGATCTGGTGTTCGGCCCGCAAACTCTGCACCGCCTGCCACATATGATCAGCGAACATCAGCGCCAGAATGGCACGGTGATCGTGGACGTGAGTTTTCCGGAGATCGAAAAGTTTGACCACCTGCCCCTGCCGGAAGCCGATGGCGTCAGTGCGTTTGTTTCCATTATGGAAGGCTGTTCAAAATACTGCTCGTTCTGTGTGGTGCCTTACACCCGCGGCGAAGAAGTCAGCCGTCCACTATCCCAGGTGCTGACCGAAATCACCCACCTGGCAAATCAGGGAGTGCGGGAAGTCAATCTGCTCGGGCAGAACGTCAACGCCTACCGCGGCGACACCGACGCTGACGACGGTACCCTGTGCGATCTGGCGGAGTTGATCAGCTACGTCGCGCAAATCGATGGTATCGAGCGTATTCGCTACACCACTTCGCACCCGGTGGAGTTTAGCGACCGCTTAATTGATGTGTATGGGGATGTACCGCAGCTGGTCAGCCATCTGCACCTGCCGGTGCAGAGTGGATCAGACCGCATTCTCGCCGCTATGAAGCGCGGACACACCGCGCTCGAATACAAGTCAAAAATCCGCCGCCTGCGCCAGCTACGACCAAACATCAGCATATCGTCTGATTTTATTGTCGGTTTCCCAGGGGAAACCGACGCAGATTTTGCGGCCACCATGAAGTTAATCGAAGATATCGGCTTCGATCACTCATTTAGTTTTATCTACAGCGCCCGCCCCGGCACCCCCGCCGCCGACCTTCCGGACACGCTGCCCATGGACGTCAAAAAACAGCGTCTGGGCATTTTGCAGCGCCGTATTACTCAGCAGGCAATGGCTATCAGTGCCGCGATGGTCGGGCGCGCCGAGCGCGTACTGGTCAGCGGCATATCCAAAAAGAACCCCGCTCAGCTTCAGGGCCGCACGGAAAATAACCGGGTGGTCAATTTTACCTGTGCCGACCACAGCCTGATTGGCCAGTTCGCCCAGGTACAGATCGACGAGGCGCTACCCAATTCACTGCGCGGTCAACTGCTGCCCGGTTGACTCATAGAGCCCTGAAACAGGGAAAACCTATAACGAAAAACGCTTAATGCCTTTACCAACGCGGAACTTTTGGTATATATATTCACTTATTACGTATTTCATGACCCCGGCAAAGCCGTTATGCTAAGCGCCTGACGGTTTCCCCAAAGGCGTTTGCAATCTACATTTGAACATTCAACTCGCTGCTCTGACAGTAACCCTTGAGCCCAACGACGTCCATCGCCTCGCATCCCTGTGTGGCCAGTTTGACGCACATCTGCGCCAGATCGAACAACGGCTGAATATCGAGATTCGCAATCGCGGCAACCTGTTCGCGTTTTACGGCGAGCCAACACGCTCCGCGGCAGCGGGTAGAATACTGCAATGCCTGTACGACGAAACCCTGACCGTCGGCGCAATCGCACCGGACCAGGTTCATCTGTTATTACAACAAGCTACTATGGAACTGCCTATGGACACGTCCGAAACTCCCGCCGTTGACAATGTAGAAAACCTGACATTGATACGCACCAAAAAGGGCAATATCCGGCCCCGTGGAGTCAATCAACAGCGCTACGTACGGGCGATTCAGACCCACGATATCAGTTTTGGCGTAGGCCCTGCCGGCACCGGCAAGACTTACCTGGCCGTAGCCTGCGCGGTGGAGGCCCTACTGCGCGACGAGGTGGAGAGGATTCTGCTGGTGCGACCCGCCGTAGAGGCTGGCGAAAAACTCGGATTCCTGCCAGGAGATATGTCGCAAAAAGTCGACCCTTACCTGCGACCACTGTACGACGCGCTGTACGAAATGCTGGGGGTCGAGGCGGTTGGCAAATTAATAGAGCGCGGCGTTATCGAGGTCGCGCCACTGGCGTATATGCGCGGACGGACGCTTAACAACTCTTATATCATTCTCGATGAAAGTCAGAACACCACTCGCGAGCAAATGAAAATGTTCCTCACCCGGATTGGCTTCGGCTCCACCGCCGTCATCACCGGGGATACCACCCAGATAGACTTGCCGCGCGGCACCCACAGCGGTTTACTGCACGCCTGTGAAGTGCTGGCTCAGGTCAACGATATTGCGTTTACCCACTTTCTATCCAGAGACGTGGTTCGCCACCCGCTGGTGCAATCCATCGTCGATGCCTATAACGCTTACGAAAACCCGCCGGATAGCAGCGATTCTGCGGGACGCTGATTACCATGCCTGTGCTCGTCAATATCGAGAATGTCTCGAACTGTAATCAGGTGCCCGACCCCGCTGATATGCGGCGCTGGCTGACCATGGCCGTCGGCCAGCACGCCACCCAGGCGGAAATCAGCGTGCGGATAGTAGGCATCGAGGAAGCCGCTGAATTCAATGCGCGCTACCGCAACAAATCCGGGCCGACTAACGTTCTGTCCTTTGCCGCTGACCTTCCTGATTTCGTCGCCAGCGACCTGCTCGGCGATCTGTTGGTATGTGCGCCGGTTGTAAATCGCGAGGCTTGCGAGCAGGGTAAAACCGCCGATGCGCACTGGGCCCACATCCTGGTACATGGAGCGCTGCACCTGCTGGGCTACAACCACATTCAGAACGCCGAGGCACGGGTAATGGAAGCGCTGGAAACAAATATTTTAGGGGAACTAGGTTTTGCACCACCCTACGCAGAGGACGGCAGTGCGTCGCCGCCTGCAGATAACGAGGCGCTACACTCATGAGCGACGATAGTCCCGGCAATCCTGATCGAACGTGGCTGGAGCGCATCAGTAAAGCGTTGTCCGCCGAACCTAAATCCCGGGAGGATGTGGTCGATCTGCTCAGAGCGGCGCACGACAACCAGATTCTCGACAACGAAGCCCTGGGCATTATGGAGGGCGCACTCAAGGTCTCCTACCAGCAGGTGCGGGAAATTATGATTCCCCGCTCGCGCATCGTGGTTATTCACTACGCCGACAGTCTCGAGGATATTCTCAAGCTGGTGATCGAGTCCAACCACTCCCGCTTTCCGGTGGTGGGTGAGTCCGCCGATGACATCCGCGGTATTCTGCTTGCCAAGGAATTATTACCACTGGTTCTCACCGGTCGTGAGAACTTCCGCATAGATCAGATGATTCGCCCGGCCACCATCATTCCCGAGAGCAAGCGCCTCAATGTACTATTGCGCGAATTTCGCGAACAGCGCTACCACATGGCCATTGTCGTCGACGAGTATGGCGGCGTCGCGGGACTGATCACTATTGAAGACATTCTGGAGGAGATTGTCGGCGATATTGAAGATGAAACCGACGATGACGAAGACGATTTCATCCGTCGACAGGCCAACGATCATTACCTGATTGCGGCGCTGACGCCCATTGAAGATTTCAACGAACATTTTGGAACAGGGCTTAGCGAAGACGAATTCGACACAGTGGGCGGAATCATTACCCAGGCTTTCGGCCACCTGCCGACGGTGGGGGAAACCATCGTTTTAGAGAAATTTTCCTTTCGGGTTATCGAAGCGGACGGCCGCCAGATCCATCAAATGGAGATGCGATTGCTCGCCAACAAGGATTAGTCGCTACTATTATGAAATATGAAACGCCGCGCTGAAACGGGTTTGTCGCACGTGGTCGCCGCGCTGTTTGGTGCGCTGCTGCCGCTGTCCCTCGCACCCATGAACTGGTGGATCATCGGCCTGGTATGCACCGCCTGTCTCAGCGTTCTATTGCGCGGGGTTGGGCCGCGCAGAGCGTTCACGCTGGCGTTGACTTTCGGTGCCGCCATGTTCTGCACCGGAGCCACCTGGGTGTACGTGAGCATTCACGAGTACGGCCAGGCGCCGTGGTTATTGGCCGGCCTGTTAACCGGCTTATTTATTGTCACTCTGGCACTGATTTTTGCGCTTCCGTTTAGTGTTTACGGCCTGCTGAACAACAACCATCCCAATACTGTCCTGCTGGCGTTCCCGGCGGTGTGGGTGTTCGGCGAATGGTTGCGCGGCTGGATTCTTACCGGCTTCCCCTGGCTATACCTGGGCTACGGACATATCGACACCTGGCTGTCTGGCTGGGCGCCCGTGTTCGGGGTGCTGGCGGTCAGCGGTTTTACCGCCTACAGCGGGGCGTTGCTGGCGCTGGTTTGGGAACGCAAGAAGTTTCGCGTAGCCATCGGCCGCGGCCTGTTTATCGGCATACTGATCTGGGGCGGGGGATTTTACCTGAGCGCCAAACAATGGACGACGCCCCAACGGGAGTCGTTATCGGTGGCTCTGATTCAGCCCAATCAACCGTTGCTGGAAAAATGGGCGCCGGATTTACTGGACAGTATGCTTGCCGATTTTAGTAAAACCACGGCGGAACATTGGGACAAAGACCTGATTATCTGGCCTGAAGCGGGAATTCCGCGTCTAAAAAACGAGATAGAACCCTTCCTGGAAACCGTTAACGCACAGGCCAGGGAACACGACACGGTCGTTATCACGGGCATTCCCACTTACGAGAGTTCGCCAGGGGGGCGCCGCTACTACAATTCCGTAATTGCCCTGGGCAACGCCTCCGGTGCGTACCACAAGCGCCACCTGGTGCCCTTTGGGGAATACGTACCATTTGAGCGATGGCTGCGCGGGCTTATAAAATTTTTCGATTTGCCAATGTCCAACTTTCAATCCGGACCCGAGCAACAGCCATCAATAACTGCCGGGCGCATTAAAATCGCCACGGCGGTGTGCTACGAAGTGGCTTACCAGCCATTAATTGGCAACGACGCTGCCGCGGCCAACCTGTTGCTCACGGTCAGCAACGACACCTGGTTCGGCAATTCGCTCGGCCCGCACCAGCACCTGCAGATCGCGCAAATGCGCGCGCTGGAAAACGGCAAGCCGATGTTGCGCGCCACTAACGATGGCATCACCGCGTCCATCGACGAAAAGGGCAAGATCCGCGCGCTGCTGCCGCGCTTTCGCGCTGGCGTATTGAGCGCGCAGGTCAGACCCCACAGCGGCGCAACACCATTCAATCAGCTGGGCGGTGGCCCTGCCATCATCGTCAGCCTGTTGCTATGCCTGTTATCCGTATTTGCGGCACCGCGTAAACCCAATGCCACAAAACTGATTTCGTAATTACCATAGCCGCAGCAAACTAATTCCGTGAGCAGATCCCATGAGCGGATCCAGTCGGCAGAGCCGGTGACTTTCACGCCGCAGCGCTAGGTATGCCGAGGGCTTTCCCCTATAATTTCCGCCCTGTGCCCATCGCCGGATAACCCCGTACAACTATGACGACGCTTGACGAACTCTATCGCCCGGAAATTATCGAACGGGAAATTCAGACCTACTGGCGTAGCAACCAATCGTTTGTGGTTAGTGTCGACCCGAATCGAGAAAAATATTACTGCCTGGCCATGTTTCCGTACCCCAGCGGCAAACTGCACATGGGCCATGTGCGCAACTACACCATTGCCGACGTCATCAGCCGCTACCAGCGCATGCAGGGTAAAAATGTATTGCAACCCATGGGCTGGGACGCGTTCGGACTCCCAGCTGAAAATGCCGCCGTACAGAACAACACTGCGCCCGCGGCCTGGACGTACGCCAATATCGAGGCCATGAAAACCCAATTGCAGTGCCTCGGGTTTGCCTACGACTGGAACCGCGAACTGGCAACCTGTCAGCCGCAGTACTACCGCTGGGAACAATGGTTTTTTACCCAGTTGTACGCCAAAGGGCTGGTCTACAAGAAAACCAGCGCGGTTAACTGGTGCCCCCAGGATCAGACCGTCCTGGCCAACGAACAGGTGGTCGAAGGCTGTTGCTGGCGCTGTGACACGCCGGTGCAGCGCAAGGAAATTCCCCAGTGGTTTATTCGCATCACCGCGTACGCCGAAGAGTTACTCGAAGGCCTCGATCAGTTAGATGAATGGCCGGAACAGGTGCGTGCCATGCAGCGCAACTGGATCGGTAAAAGTCGCGGCATCGACATTGCGTTTCCCCTGACCGACTCAGTAGCTGGCTACGCCAATATCGATGTTTATACCACGCGACCCGACACATTGATGGGCGTTACCTATCTGAGTCTTGCTGCCGAACACCCGATCAGTCTCGCGCTGGCGACGACCAACCCGGAGCTGGCGCGCTTTATCGCCGAGTGCAAGCAACAGTCCGTGGCCGAGGCAGACATGGCAACCATGGCCAAAAAAGGTGTTGCCACAGGACTGAGCGCGCGCCATCCGTTGAGTGGGGAACTGGTGCCGGTATGGATCGCCAATTACGTGCTGATGGATTACGGGTCCGGCGCGGTCATGGCCGTACCCGCCCACGACCAGCGGGATTGGGAGTTTGCTACCCAGTACCAACTGCCTGTTACCCAAGTGATTGCGCCGGTGGACAATGCCCCGTGCAACCTGGAGGTGGAGGCGTTTACTGCCAAGGGCACGCTGGTAAACTCGGGAAAATTTGATGGCCTGCTATTTGACGAGGCCTTTGCCGCAATCGCCGCACAACTCGCACAATCAAATCTGGGGGCCGTTACCACTAATTATCGGCTGCGGGACTGGGGCGTGTCCCGGCAACGCTACTGGGGCGCGCCCATCCCCATGCTGTACCACGACAACGAGATCGCTATTCCGGTACCCGCTGAAAAACTCCCGGTGCTACTACCGGAAGATGTGGTGATGGATGGCATTCATTCGCCCCTGAAAGCAGACCCCGCGTGGAAAGTCGATGATATCGACGGCCGACCCGCGGCGCGGGAAACCGACACGTTCGATACCTTTATGGAATCGTCCTGGTACTACGCGCGCTTTACCTGCCCGGATTTCGACAGCGGCATGCTCGACCCCGAACGCGCCAACTACTGGCTACCCGTCGATCAATATGTCGGTGGCATCGAACACGCCATTCTGCATCTGCTGTACGCGCGCTTTTTCCATAAACTGATGCGCGACGCTGGCCTGCTAAATTCCGACGAACCATTTACCCGTTTACTGTGCCAGGGCATGGTATTGAAAGACGGCAGTAAAATGTCGAAATCCAAAGGCAATACCGTCGATCCCCAGGCCCTGATCGACAGCTACGGGGCGGATACTGTGCGCCTGTTTACCATGTTTGCGGCACCCCCCGAACAATCTCTCGAATGGTCGGACGATGGCGTGGCTGGCGCGTCGCGCTTTTTGCGCCGCTTGTGGACCTATTGCCGCGAGCATCAGGCTGGCGTCATTGCCAGTGTTCACTGTTTGCAAACCGACCGCCTGATGTTAGCGCCCGACCTGTGCACAACGTTGAATGACACGCAGAAAATCCTGCGCAGGGAGATTCACACTGTTTTGAAAAAAGCCCAGCAGGACTACGAAAAAAACCAGTTCAACACGGTGGTGTCGGCCTGCATGACGATTCTCAACCAGCTGTCGGCACAGGGGACGCGCTCTGCCCCAGGGGATAGCTCACCAACCTGCCCGGTGACAGCCGAGGGCGTAGCGATCCTGCTGCGTCTGCTGTCGCCCATTGTGCCCCACCTGGCGCACCTGCTGTGGCGGGAGATGGGTTACGGTACCGATATTTTGTCTGCCCCCTGGCCCCTGATCGACGAGACAGCCCTGGCGCGCGCTGCCCTCGACATGGTGGTGCAGGTCAACGGCAAGGTGCGCGGACAGATTACGGTTGCCAACGGTTCCGACAACGGGACTATCGAGCACGCCGCATTAACCGAACCCAACGTGCAACGCTTTACGGATGGCAAGACCATCCGTAAAGTGATCGTCGTGCCCAACAAGCTGGTGAGCATCGTCGCCAACTAGCCACTACCAAGAGACGTTACCATGACCGCAACGCGCACTACTCTGCTTATCGCCCTGCTCGGCGCCCTGCTTGCCGCCGGCTGCGGCTGGCACCTGCGGGGTACCTCCGATATACCCGACAACATCGAGAGCCTGCATATCAGCGCCCGCAACCTCAACAGCGCTCTGGTGGAAGATCTGCGCCGGGCGCTGGTGAGCAACGGCATTACCGTGGTCAAAAATGCCACCGAGGCCAAATACAGCTTGGTGCTACTCGCTGAAAACAGCGACCGCCGCACCGCATCCATCGGCGCCAGCGCGCGGGTCGCCAAACTCCTGCTCACGGAAAGCATCGATTTTCTGATACTCGCGGCGGATGGCACCCAGGTTCTGGGCCGCACCACGGCCACTACCGAGCGTCAGTTCGAATACAACGAGAACAATGTGTTGACCACCGACGATGAAGCGCTGTTGTTGCGCGCCGAGATGCGCAGCGAACTGGTACACAAAATTCTTAACCGCCTGCGCTTTGTCAGCCATCGTACATCCGACAATGCGCCTGCACCCTGAACAAACCGGGCAACACCTTCAGCAAACGCTGTTACCGGTTTATCTGATCGCTGGAGACGAGCCCTTACTGGTACAGGAAACGGCTGACGCGATTCGCTCCGCAGCGCGCGCACGGGGCTTTGCCGATCGCGAACTGTTCCATGTCGACGACAAAAGCTTTGCGTGGCACCAACTACTCAACGAAGCCAGTCATCTGTCGCTGTTTGCACAAAAAAAAATTCTGGAGTTGCGTCTACCTTCTGGAAAAATCGGGGCGGATGGCAGTCTCGCTCTGCAGGAATATTGCGCACATCCGAGTGATGACAATCTGTTGTTAATTATCAGCACAAAAATGGACAGCGCCACTTTAAAAAGTAAATGGGCCAAAACGCTGGATGCGAGCGGCGCTATCGTGCAAGTGTGGCCGGTCACCGCCCAGCAGATGCCCCGCTGGATAGAGCAGCGACTCAAACAGGCGGGCATTCGCGCTAATGCCGCAGCCCGGGAAATACTAACCCACCGCGTCGAAGGCAATCTTTTAGCCGCTGTGCAGGAAATTGAAAAATTGAAACTACTGGTAACTGGTGACGTGGTAGATGCCACCACCATGTCCACGGTGGTGGCCGACAGCGCACGCTATAACGTTTTTGCTTTGGTGGATACCATGCTTGAAGGCGATGCGGCGGCCGCCTGTCGCCAACTCCGTGGTCTGCGCGAGGAAGGCACCGACGCGACGGCGATTCTATGGGCTATCACGCGGGAATTGCGCACGCTCAACAAGGCATGCGATGCCGCCAGCGGCGGGGAGCGTTCGGATTGGGCACTAAAAAAAATGGGTATCTGGGAAAAGCGCCAACCGTTGGTGCGCGGCGCCCTGCGGCGCCTGACGTCCACACAATTAACACGTATGCTTCGCCAGGCCGCTGGCATTGATCGCGCCATCAAAGGCATGCGCAGCGCCTCGCCCTGGGATGAACTATGCACACTGGTTTTGAGTGTGTGTGGCGTTAATACATTGAATCTACGTAGTCTGGGTTTGACACTGAGAGAGTAGGCGCACGGTTTGATGCCGTTGCTCCGGTCAATTTGAACAGGGAGACACCTATTGTGAAAAGCCGCGAAATCCATCTTGTAAAACGCCCTTCCGGAATGCTCGACGCCAGCTGCTTCAAACTGGTTGATAACGACGTCGGTGAAACCCTCGGTGACGGCGAAGTGTTGATCAAAAATCTGTGGATGTCCGTGGACCCCTATATGCGCCCGCGTATGAATGACGTGAAAAGTTATATTCCGCCGTTCGCGCTCAACGCCGTGCTCGACGGCGGTGCAGTGGGTGTGGTCATCGCCTCCAAAAACCCGAAGTATCCGGTTGGCACCGGGGTGGAAAGTATGCATGGCTGGCGAGAGTATTTTGTAGGTGATGGCAAGGGTCTCGGTATCCGCAACTTTGCTAATGCCAAGCCCGAGGCCTATCTGGGATTGTTAGGTATGCCAGGGCTCACCGCTTATATCGGCACCAAAGTCCTCGGCAAGGCGCAACCCGGGGACACGGTGTATGTATCCGCTGCTGCCGGTGCCGTAGGTTCCGTGGCCTGTCAAATTGCGTTAGCTATGGGCTGTACGGTAGTGGGTAGCGCAGGCTCCGACGCAAAAATTGACTGGCTTATGCAACACGCCGGGGTCCACGCGGCGTTTAACTATCGGCACGAGCCGGACTATCAGGCAGCGCTACAACGCCTGTGCCCGCAGGGTATCGACCTTTACTTTGACAACGTGGGCGGCGGCGCTCTGGACGCCACTCTCACCGTGATGAACCACCAGGGACGCATCGTGTGCTGCGGCAGTATCGAGGACTATAACAAGACGGGTGCCGAGCAACGGGGCGTAAAGAACCTGTTCCACATTATCGGCAAAGGCTTGACCATGACCGGCTTTATCGTATTTGACTACATGGACGACTACCACAAGCCCTTTGCTGCGGACATGGGCCGCTGGCTCGCGGAGGGCAAACTCAAGGTCCACGAAACCGTTTATGAGGGTATTGAAAAAGCTCCCGAGGCTTTAATGGGCCTGTTTACCGGTGCCAATACCGGCAAAATGCTGGTCAAGCTGGGGGAACTGGATTAGCGGAATTTTGTCCGCATATCCGCGCACTGTAGATCACCTCTGGATGGCGCTAGCTGGCGTCAGCGGTCGACAGAAAAAATTGCTTGGCGGTGCGTCCACTCTTTGACGCGCGGGTCATGGCGTACTGCAAGGCAGTCCGGTACAATAATTCGCGATCTCCCTGAAAGTCCCTGAACAAAGAATCCACGATGGCGAGATACTGTTCAGTGTTGTTTGGATAAAACGACAACCACAAACCAAAACGATCGGCCAACGACAGCTTTTCCTCCACCGTGTCGCCGTAGTGAAGCTCACCGTCCACCAGCTCCACACCCTGATTGTCGACACGCTGCTCGGTGACCAAATGACGCCGATTAGACGTCGCGTAAATCAGTACATTTTCGGGGGGCAGTTCGATGGAGCCTTCGAGAACACTTTTCAGGTGTTTGTACGCCGTCTCCCCCTCTTCAAAGGAAAGGTCGTCACAAAAAACAATAAATCGCTGGGGCACTTCGCGAATTTCGTCGACTATTTCCGGCAAATCGATCAGATCATTTTTATCGATTTCGATGACCCGCAACTGGCGTGCGGCGTATGCATTGAGCAAGGCCTTGATCAGCGAGGATTTACCCGTACCGCGTGTGCCCCACAACAACACATTGTTGGCGGATTGACCGGCCAAAAAACGCTCCGTATTTACCAACAACGCTTTCTTTTGGGCATCTATACCCAATAGATCGCCGAGCGTAATCGAATCGAGCCGCCGCACTGCCCGTAAACGGCCCCGGTGCGAATGCCAGATCGCCGCCAGCGTTGTCTCCCAGTTAATCGACATAAAATCTGCGCAACCTCACTGTAATAATCGCCGTTTCTCACTCCCGCAGCGCGGCCGCGGTCAGGGGTACATCATACTCCAGGCAGCGGTTTTTATAACGGGTGAGGAACGCAATTGAAAGTTACCCGCGGGTAAAGCATAATAATTGCACCTTCGATAACTGCCCAGTGGGCTTTATACGACTTACATGGGCGGCAGGTTTCACACATACTCTGGCGATGACAACAAATAGTAAGGGGTGAAGATGGACGGGGGACTGGGGTATTGGCTGACCAAACGGGAAATGATTTCGGGCAACCGCCTGGCGCTGGTCAACCGCCATAAACGATTTACCTACAAACAGATGAACCGGCGCTGCAATCAACTCGCCCATGCACTGCGCGACAGCGGCGTGCGGCCAGGTGATCGTGTCTGTTCACTATTGATGAACGGCCACGAACAGCTCGAATTGATTTTCGCGGTGGCCAAGCTGGGCGCGATCTTTTTGCCTATCAACTATCGCCTGACGGTCCCCGAAATCGAATATATCGTGAAAGATTCCGGCGCACGCACGTTGTTTTTTCACGACGAATTCAGGCACCTTGCCGCAGGGGTGGGGGAACTCGTGCATCTGGACACCACCCTGTATTGCGGTAACGCCAGAGCCTGTAACGACGATGCCGATTACGAAGCGTTTATCGCCAGCGGTTCGGAAGATGAAATCAACGCCAGCGTCAGTGCCGACGACGTGGCGCTACTGATGTATACCTCGGGCACGACCGGACGCCCCAAGGGGGCAATGCTCACCCACGCGGCACACGCGGTGAACGTTTATCACACCACCCAGCGCCTGCCGATCCATGCCGAGACCGTCGCCCTTGGGGTGGCACCGATGTTCCACATCGGCGGCACCAGCGTGACCGTCCTTCAGACGCTGTTCCAGGGCGGCACCGTGGTAACTCTGCCAGAGTTTGATGCCGTCAAGGTGCTTGAAGCGACCGAAAAAGAGCGGATTACAGCGCTGTTCTGTGTACCCTCCATGTGGCAGATGATCGTGGAAGAGCTTGAGAAAAAGGATTTTGACCTGAGTTCTGTAGAATTTTTGATGACCGGCGCCGCGCCCACGCCACTAAAAATTCTCGCTTATTTCAAAGACCGGGGGCTGGATATCTACGAAGGGTTCGGCATGACAGAAATGGCGCCATTGGTCACCATTCTCGATAAATGGGATTGCGAACGCAAGAATGGGTCGGTGGGCTACCCGGCGTTTTTTGTCGACGTGCGCACCGTCGATGACAACGGCAACGATGTGGGTGCGAATGCCATCGGGGAGGTAATTTGTCGTGGCCCCAATATGCTCAAGGGCTACTGGAATAAACCCGAAGCCACCGCCGAGGCCCTGCGCGGCGGCTGGTATCACTCCGGTGACCTGGGCTACCTGGACGACGAGGGCTTTCTCTATATTGTAGATCGCAAGAAAGACATGATTATCAGCGGCGGCGAGAATGTCTATCCGGCGGAACTGGAGCAGGCTATGTACCAACTCTCGGCGATTGCCGAAGTAGCGGTGATCGGCGTACCCCACGAAAAATGGCAGGAGGTTCCCGCTGCGATTATCGTGGTGAAAGCGGGCGCAAGCTTGAGCGAGGATGATCTGATTGCCTTTTGCAACGAACGCCTGGCGCGCTTCAAAGTACCGAAGGTAGTGCATTTTGTTGCCGAGCTGCCGAAATCCGGCGCTGGAAAAATTCTCAAAACAGAATTACGAAAACAATTCGGGGGTTATCGCGCCGGGGACAAATAATCCGCACGACATCTTGCTAATCGTTACATGAAAAAAGGGGCTTACGCCCCTTTTTCTTGCCACCTTTTCTTGCCACCGTACCTGTCGATGTTTAGTTGGCGAGAGTTTCTCAGGCACCTTTTAACACAGCGGTTATGGCCTGCGCGACGTAATCGATATTTGACTGGCTGAGGCCCGCAATATTGATGCGACTCGACACCACCATATAAATGCTGTAATCCCTGCGCAGACGCTCGACTTGCTCCGGCGTAACGCCCAGAAACGAAAACATGCCGTGCTGGCGTTGAATAAACGAAAAATCCTGTGGCGCACCCTTTGCTGCCAGATTTGCCACCAGATCCTTGCGCAGGGAATTAAGGCGGTCGCGCATGGGGGTCAACTCCGCCAGCCAGGCGGCGGTGAGTTCAGAGTCCTGCAAGATAGTGCCGACAATCGCCCCGCCGTGGGAAGGGGGCATGGAATAATTGCCGCGCACCACATTATTGATATGGGTTAAGGTCGCGTCGGCAACCGCAGGCGATTTACCCACCACCGACAAACTGCCAACCCGCTCCCGGTATAACCCGAAATTTTTTGAACAGGAGCTAGCCACCAGCACCTCCGGCAGACGTTGTGCCATCAAGCGCACGCCGTAAGCGTCCTCCTCAACCCCGCGCCCGAAACCTTGATAAGCCAGATCGATAAACGGTAAAAAACCGCGACGCTCGGCCAGCTCGGTAAGTGCCTGCCACTGCTTTTCGGTTAAATCCGCGCCGCAAGGGTTGTGACAACAGCCGTGCAGTAGCACGACATCACCACTGCCCGCCTCCGCCAGCGCGGACAGCATAGCGTCGAACGTAAGGGTATGACTGTCTTTGTCGTAGTAGGGATACTGGGTTAGTTTAAGCCCTGCGTTGCCCAGCAATGGCATATGATTCGCCCAGGTGGGATCGCTCACCCACACGGTAGTCTGCGGCGCGCAGCGCTTTAACAGTTCGGCACCGATCCGCAACGCACCGCAGCCACCGGGGGTCAACACCGTGCGCACACGATTATCCCGCAACGCCGCGTGCTGCGCGCCAAACATCAGATCGCGAATACTCTGATTAAATTCCGGAACACCGGCCGGGCCGATGTAGGATTTGCTGTCTTCTATTTTGTAAAACCTGCCCTCCGCGTCCTTCACCGCCGCCATAATCGGCGTCGCTCCGGATTCATCGCGGTACACGCCAACACCTAAATCGACTTTCAACGGATTGGCGTCTTCACGGAAACTGGCCAACAATCCAAGGATTGGGTCCGGCGCCAGGGCGTCAAGGGATGCGAACATGATTTCCTCGTGAACAGCTAACAGATGAGCGGGAAAAAAACGCGGCGAAAACGCAACGTGACCAGCGCGTATTGTATCGCCATTTGCGCGACTGCCGGGAGTATTTTAGGCATGGCCCACAACATTTTTGTTGCAACGGCACGTCCGAAACCGCACATGCGCGACGCCAGGCACCAAGCCAGACCGCGCAACCAACACCGCAACTAACGACGTACCAGGCCCCCTGTGCCGACGTTAACGCGCTTTGAGCAACGTGTTGAGGGCCTGCAGGCGCCCGACGGTTCCGATATCCCACCAGCTCCCGTCGTAGCGTTCGCCGTTTACAAAACCCGCGTCGATGCTGCCAGACAACACGTCGCGCAGCGGAAATTTTTCACTGCCCGATTGATGCAGTGCAAAAATTTCCGGCCACATGATACTTATGCCACTGAAGGTAAGTGTTGCAGCACTATGCTGTGGGTGGCGCACCACCCCTGCAGCGTCCAACGTAAAATCCCCTTGCTGGTGGTGGGGAGGGTTGGGCACCAACACCAGATGTGCATCCTGCTCTGCGGACCAGTCCTGCGCGACCAATTTCTCCAACGGATAATCCGTCCAGATATCACTGTTTACCACCAGAAAAGGATCCCGACCGAGCAACGGTAGCGCCCGCCGAATGCCGCCACCTGTTTCCAGGGGCTGCGGTTCGCGCGACCACAGTACCTCCACCCCAAACCGGGAGCCGTCCCCCACATAGGCTTCAATTTTTTCCCCAAGCCACGATGTGTTGATGACCAACTGGCGCACCCCGGCCCGGGCGAGTCGCTGTATGTGGTATTCGATCAGTGGCTTGCCATGGGCAGCCAGCAGCGGTTTAGGCGTACTATCGGTTAGGGGCCGTAGTCTTTCTCCGCGGCCCGCAGCCAGAATTATTGCTTTCATAAGTTAATCCCGCCTCTTTACGGGCATGCACCATCGGCACGCCATGTTTAGCTACTGGCGGACTAATCTCCAGCCGATTCTACAGCCCGATACCAGGGTTGGCCCATTGCAACAGGCAGTAATTTTGCGCGCAGCCACCGGGAAAATTCGCGGGTTGGCACATAGTTATCCGCCGCTTCAAGGGTATAACGAATCACCAGCGGCAGATCGTCCAGGTAGCGGTGTTTACCGTCGCGCAAAGACAAGCGCGCAAAGATACCCAACACCTTGATATGCCGCTGCAAGCCCATCAGGTCAAACCAGCGTAGAAAAGTCTGGTCATCAACCGACGTCATCAATCCGGCGCCGACCAGCCGGTCCCGATAGTGCAATGCTCGTTGGCGCACCATCGCTGGCGGCCAACGTATATAGCAATCCTTAAGCAGCGACACCAGATCGTAGGTGATCGCGCCCACCACGGCATCCTGATAATCCACCACGCCCACACCATCACCCGGTAGCACCAGTAAATTACGGGCGTGGAAATCCCGATGCACCACCACCTGAGGTTGCTGCAACGCATTATCAATCAAGGCTGCAAACAACGAATCGAGGCTACATTGTTCGTCACTGGCCAGGCTTATCCCCAGCAGCTCCCCTACGAACCACTGTGAAAATAACGCCATTTCACGATGCAATCCCGCGCAATCGTAATTAGCAAACAACCCGGCAGGCGGTTGAATAGTTTGCATAGCCAGCAGGGAGTCTTCCGCAGCACTGTACAGGACAGCGGCCGTGTCTGCCCGCAGAGCTTCCAGGTACAGTTGATCACCGAGGTCCTCCTGTAGCATATAACCGTGCTGGTAATTGACGGCGTACACCCTGGGAACATGCACATCCCCCGCCGCCAGCACCAACCCTTTGCGTACAAAAGCGACATTGTCCTCACGCTCGGGCGGCGCTATTACCGCTATCACAGAAGGATTTGAATTAACCCGAAAATAATGCCGGAAGCCCGCGTCACCAGTAAGCGCACACAAGGAAATATCCGATTGCTGCGACGGGAACGGGAGATAGGTTTTTACCCACAACAGCAAAGCATCGCGATCCATGGCATTCCTGTCGGCAAAAGGGGGCGTTTAAGAGTCGAGGCCGTTATTTTAGACGAATACCCACGCCAAGACTCGCACCCGTGCGAACTTTAGGTAAAATGGCGCTCTGGATGGGCCATGACGGGGCAACCCGGTCGTCACCTTTACACTGGACAACAAGAATGCCACACGCCATGCAACGAATTCGCATCCCACCGCGGTTTGCAGCCCGTTTTTCTCCCGGATTACTTTTTGGTGTGTTGCTGTGCGCGGCCGTTCCGGGGATGGCCGAGACGGAAAATCATATGGAGTGGATTTGCCGCGCCGGTAGTGACGGTGGCTGGGATTGCTCGGAGCAAGCGGTACCGGGTGCCGCCTTTGATCGCCCTAAACACCGCGCGGCCGCGCGCAGCGCCAAAGCGCCGCCCAAGGATGAGCCGCGCGTTAAGGTAGCGCGCAACCTGGACTGGGTAGATGAATCCGCGCTAACCGCGGCACAGCGGGAAAAATTGGCATCGGGCTGTTGTGGGGACTATATCGAGCCTGCGCGGGATTACCCGGATGCGGACCTCGATCCGGACACTTCGTCGCTGCGCGCCAGTGCCGACAAAACCGAAGCTCAGGGAGAAGTTGCCACGCTGACTGGCGACGTGCAGGTATCCCGTGGCTATCGCCAGGTGCGCAGCGACTCGGCAGTGGTTGACCAGGGCCAGCGCACCGTAACCTTGCAGGGTAACGTACAGCTGCGGGAACCGGGCCTGTTGTTACTGGGCAATGGTGCCAGAGTCAATATGGACAGCAACGAAGTGCAAATCGACGACGCCACCTATGTGTTTCACGAATCGGGGATTCGCGGCACTGCGGGCCAACTGCGACGCGGCACCGACGATATCATTTACATCGACAACGCGACTTACACCACCTGCGAACCGGGCAACAACACCTGGCTGTTAAGTGCTGGCAATGTACGGATAGATCCCAAAACCGGCCTGGCGACCGCGCGCAATATGTGGGTCAAAGCAAAAGATGTGCCGGTCCTGTACCTGCCGTGGATTCGCTATCCGTTAGACGACCGTCGCGCCTCGGGGTTATTGTTTCCCCTGCTCAGCATCGGTAATGAGAACGGTCTCGATATCGCGCAACCCATCTATCTCAACCTGGCACCCAATTACGACGCCACCATTACGCCCCGCTATATACAGCAGCGCGGACCGATGATGGAGCTGGAAACTCGGCACCTGTCACCCTACACGGAAACCGTGGTGGGCGGCGCCTATCTGTGGAACGATGACGGTGGCGACGACTCGGACGAGGAGATCAATATCGATCCGGTTACCGGAAAGCGACCCCATGAGGGGGATACGCGCTGGCTGGTCAATATCGACCACACCGGGGGCATTGGCTACGCCTGGAACACCGAGATTGATTACACCAAGGTTAGCGATGCTGAGTACTTTCGCGATCTGGGCAACCGCACCCTCGAGGTCAGCAGCCAAACCCATATGAAACAGCTGGCTTCGGCGGGCTATCGCACGGATAACTGGCGCTTCAACATGATGGGCGTGGAGTATCAAACCCTGATTGAGAACACCGGCGAGCAGTACCAGCAGTTGCCTCGCCTGGATGCCGATGGCCGCTATTATTTTAACAATCTCGACTTGCTGTTGACCCTCGATAACCAGTACACCATGTTCGATCACAACGACAGCGGGCGCGTCACGGGTAATCGCCTGCGCATGGATTACGGACTGACCTGGGACAAGCAATGGCTGTGGGGCTATTTTAAGCCGTCATTTATCGCCAAATATCTCAGTTACGATCTGGACCGCCCGGTGCTTCCTGGTGGAGATGACAGTCCCAACGCTCTGGTGCCAGTCGCCACTATTGATACCGGCCTGTATTTTGAGCGGGATACCACGCTGCTGAAAGGTCACGTACAAACTTTCGAGCCACGTCTGTACTATCTGAACTCGGATTATGAAGACCAGATCGACCACCCCAACTTTGATACCGCCGACCTCACCTTCAGTTACCAACAACTGTTTCGCAACGACCGCTTCGCCGGCAGCGACCGTATCGGCGACACCGAGCAGGTTACGCTGGGTTTCACCAGCCGCCTGATCGATCTCAGCACCGGCCTGGAGCGCGTGCGCGCCAGTATCGGGCAGGCGTTCTATATGGATGACCGCTATGTGTCCGCAGATCCAACGCTGAGCAAGGACATACTGTCCGACTCCGCCCTGTTGGCGGCGCAGCTGGCGCTGCTGACGAATCCCGGGCAAAGACAACTCGCGGCGCAAACTGCGGCGGAGCTCCTCAACAATGAATCCGATGTCGCCGCAGAGCTGGCGCTGGTAATCAATCCGCAATGGCGCTTTCAGTCAGACATGCTGATGGACCCGGACACCAATAAAATTGACAAAGGCAATCTAAGCTTGCGCTACCTCAACGGCAATAACGCCATTTTTAACATGATTTACCGCTACAGCCGGGCCATACCCCGTTTGCTCACGGATGGTACCGTAGTGCTGGATACGATTGAACAGGGGGATATCTCGACCATCCTGCCCATTTCCGACAACTGGAGTCTGGTGGGCCGTTGGAACCACGACATCACCAACAGTCGCGAACTTGAAGTGTTTGGCGGCTTCGAATACAACAGTTGCTGCTGGCGCGCCAGTGTCGTTGCGCGACGCTGGCTCGATCGGAATGACATTCTGCTGGCGCCGCAAAATGATTTGCAATACGACGAGGGTATTTTCTTTCAGTTCCAATTTAAAGGCCTGGGTGGTACCGGTGCGCGGGTGGACGACATCCTCAGCGACGGTATTTACGGCTACCAACCTCCGCAAAACTGATCCGATAATTCTGTGAGAACCGCCATGTATTGCGCCAAATTCCGGTTACTGGTTTTTTTGATAGCGGTCTGCGTCAGCGCCCAGAGCGCTGCCCAGCTGCAACTGCTGGATAAAGTAGCAGCCGTCGTCAACGACGACGTGATTATGGCGAGCGAATTGCAGGAGCAGGTCGCGATTATCTATCAGCGCATCTCGGCTTCCGGCACACAACCGCCGCCACAGGAAGTATTGATCCCACAGGTTCTGGAAAAACTTATTCAGGATCGACTGCAACTGTCCATGGGGCTGCGCGCTGGCGTCAAGATTAGCGACGCTGAACTTAATCAGGCCATGACCCGACTGGCGCAGCAGCAGAACCTGAGTCTCGACGAATTTCTGGCCATTGCCGCGCGGGAGGGATTAAATCCTGCCGCACTCAAAGCGCAGATGAAGGACGAGATGATTATCGCGCGCGTGCAGCAGAGTCAGGTACAACGGCGCTTCGCCGTCACCGATCAGGACATCGACAACTTTCTAAAATCCGAGGAGGGAAAGTTTCTTTCCTCTCCGGACGTCAACGTCGGACACATACTGCTGCCAGTATCCTCCGGCGCGGATAAAGAAACCGTGCAGCAAGTGTTGGACAAAGTCGAAAACCTGCGCCAGCAAGCCAATAACGGCACCGATTTTCGCCAGCTCGCTATTGCCCACTCCACCGGACAGAACGCGTTGCAGGGCGGTGATATCGGCTGGCGCAAAAGTGCACAGTTGCCCAGTATTTTTGCCACCGTTCTGGCCGAATTACAGCCTGGGGATATCAGTGCACCAATTCGCAGCGATGCCGGCTTTCACTTACTCAAACTGTATGACCGTCGCGGCAACACCGAGGAACTCATTCAGCAGAGTATGGTTCGACATATTCTGATTAAACCCAACGAAATTCGCAGCGAGGAAGATGCCCGCATTATGTTGCTGGATTTGCGCGAACGTATCGCTGCGGGCGAAGACTTCGCGGATCTCGCCCGCCAGTTTTCCGAAGATAGTGGATCCGCGCTCAATGGTGGCAGCGTGGGCTGGTCTGTTCCCGGGCAGTTTGTACCACAGTTTGAACAGGCTATTCAGGAAGCTCAGATTAACGTAATCGGCGAACCTTTTCGCACTCAGTTTGGCTGGCATTTGCTACAGGTAACCGAGCGCCGACACCAGGATTTCAGTACGGAAATTATGCGCAACCAGGCACAGAATGTGTTACGCCAACGCAAGTTTGAGGAAGAATTGCCAATCTGGCTGCAGGAAATTCGCGACGAGGCGTTTATCGATATCAAACTATGACCCTACGCTTGGCGGTAACGCCGGGTGAGCCGGCCGGCATTGGCCCCGATCTTATTATTCAACTGGTGCAACGCGGCTACCCACACGAATTGGTAGCCTACACTGATCCCAATTTACTGCAGCTGCGCGCGCAACAACTGGGCCTGCCGTTGCGACTGCGTCAACCTGCTGACCCACCGCAACCACTGGGTCCGGGTGAACTCGCCATCCATACTCTGACGTTGACCGCCCCGGCAATTGCCGGACAACTCAACCCGGCCAACAGCCCGTTTGTACTGCAAAGTCTGGAGCGGGCCGCCAGCGACTGTGTGCGCGGCCATTGTGCCGCACTGGTTACTGGCCCGGTACATAAGGGTGTAATTAACGACGCGGGTATAGCGTTTAGTGGCCACACTGAGTACCTGGCAGCGTTAACCCACACCGCCAATGTGGTCATGTTGCTGGCCACCGAAGGCTTGCGGGTCGCGCTGGCAACCACTCACCTGCCCCTCGCCAGCGTAGCGCAGACCATCACGCCGCAGCTGCTGGAAACGGTTATTACGATTTTGCACCGCGACCTGCAAACCCGATTTGGTCTTGAGCAACCGCGAATTCTGGTGTGCGGGTTAAACCCCCACGCAGGCGAAGGCGGTTATCTCGGCACCGAGGAGCGGGACATCATCACCCCAACGCTGGACCGCCTGCGGGCACAGGGTATAAATCTGCAGGGTCCACTACCCGCTGATACCTTATTCACGCCGAAGTATCTGCAACAGGCCGACGCCGTACTGGCGATGTTTCACGATCAGGGTCTGCCGGTATTAAAATACGTTGGCTTCGGCAAAGCAGTCAACATCACCCTCGGCCTGCCGATCATTCGTACGTCTGTCGACCATGGCACGGCACTGTCACTCGCAGGTAGCGGTCAGGCCGCCGGCGGCAGTTTACTCGCCGCGCTTGACTATGCAGTCACCATGGCGACACGGGCGCCCTCCCCATGAGCGGCCTCAACCATCGTCCGCGCAAGCGTTTCGGACAGAACTTTCTGATCGATCAGCACATCATCAATGACATTCTCTCCGCCATCGCGCCGCACAGCGGGGACAATCTGGTGGAGATAGGGCCCGGGAGAGGCGCGCTGACCGCACCGTTGCTGACCCAGTGCCCGACTCTGAAAATGATCGAACTCGATCGCGACCTGGTCACCGCATTGCAAACAAAATTTGCCCACTATCCACACTGCCAAATACTACAAAGCGACGCACTCAAATTTGATTTCTCCACGTTGTTTGCCGCGTCACAACCGCTGCGCATCGTCGGCAATTTGCCATACAACATCTCCACCCCATTGATTTTTCACCTGCTCAGCTACGTCGATCATATTGCGGATATGCACTTTATGCTGCAAAAAGAAGTGGTCGACAGACTCGCAGCGCGGCCTGGCAATAAACACTATGGGCGATTGAGTGTCGCGGTACAGTATCGCTGCCGAGTAGACGCGCTGGTCGCAGTTCCCCCACACGCTTTCGCGCCCGCACCAAAAGTTGAATCCGCCTTCGTGCGCCTGACACCCCTGCGTCCGATGCCGTTCAGCGCCAACGATCCAGCGCTATTGCGGCGTCTGGTCAATACCTGCTTTCAACAGCGCCGCAAAACCCTGCGCAATAGCCTTAAATTACTGGTCAGCACGGAGCTTGCCGAAACGCTCGACGTCGATCTCAAGGCCCGCCCGGAAACACTGTCCGTCGCCGATTTTGTTAAACTCTCCAATCAATTGAGCTGTTTGTTATGAACGACCCGCTACCGTACTGCCCGATAGAGATTACCGCCAGGGTTCAATACCTCCCCGACCAATCCCAACCCGGCAACAGCCGCTTTGCCTTTGCTTATCACATTACCATTGCCAACCACGGCTCCGAACCAGCACAACTGATTAGCCGACACTGGATTATTACCGACGCCAATGAAGCGCGCCAGGAAGTACAGGGTATCGGCGTAATCGGACAACAACCCACCATCTTACCCGGGGACGCCTATCGCTATACCAGCGGCGTCGTGCTGGATACCGAAGTCGGTACCATGGAGGGCAGCTATCAAATGCTCAGCCACGATGGCGAAATGTTCGACGCGCCGATTCGGCCTTTTTTACTGGCGGCACCCGGTGTACTTCACTAGTAGCCGCACTCCGTGACCATATACGTCGTCGGCGATGTGCAGGGCTGTTGCGACCCGCTGCAACGGCTGTTACACCAGGTACAGTTTGATCCACCGCGGGACCAGCTGTGGTCGGTAGGCGATCTCGTTAATCGCGGCCCGGCCTCCCTGCAAACCCTGCGCTACGTGAAAACGCTCGGCACCAGCTTTCGCATGGTGTTGGGCAATCACGATTTGCATCTGTTGGCGGTGGCGCGACGCGGACGGGGCGCCAAATCCGGGGACACCCTCAGCGCAATCCTGCGCGCTCCTGATTGCGCGGAGCTGCTGGACTGGCTACAAGTGCAGCCGCTGTTGATCCACGCCGCGGGCTACACGCTGGTACATGCCGGGATTCCTCCCCAATGGACCCTACAGGAAGCGCAGGAACGCGCCGCGGAGGTCGAAGCGGTATTGCGCTCGCCGCCCCAGGCGGAGCAATTTTTTGCGGCGATGTATGGCAACCAGCCGGACATCTGGTCCGCACATTTGTCCGCGCCGGAGCGCTGGCGAACAATCACTAATTATTTTACGCGCATGCGTTTTTGTGACGCGCACGGCCGCCTGGAACTGCGCAGCAAACAACCGCCGGAGAGTCCACCAGCGGGTTTTGCACCCTGGTTTAGCCATACCAGCCGACGCACACAGAATGACAAAATTATCTTTGGTCACTGGGCTGCGCTAGCGGGACGGGACGCGGGCGCGAATATTTTCCCACTGGACACCGGCTGTGTGTGGGGTGATCGACTGCGCTTGATGCGCCTGGATAACGAACAGTATGTCGAAATTCCGTGCAACGCCGTACATAAATAATTTGCTTAACGCAGCGTACCAATAAATTCCGCAACGGCAGCGCCAATTTCATGGGGAGAATCCTCCTGCACAAAATGCAGTCCCGGCACCGTAACTTCCCGTTGGTTGGGCCAGCTGCGACAATAATCGCGCGGCGCTCCGGTAAGGATCATGCCCGGATCCGCGTTAACAAATAATTTGGGTACGGGCGACGACGCCAACCAATGGCCGTAGTTGGTAACGATATTCACCACATCTTCAGGCTCCCCGCCGAGGGGAATCTGGCGCGGCCAGGTGAGCATGGGGCGGCGATCCTCCCCGCCACGCAGGTAGGGCCGCCGATATTCATCCATTTCTGTTGTAGTTAACTTGCGTAAAATAGACGAAGGCAAAATATTTTCAATAAACCTGTTGTTAACCAGCACAATGTCTTCGCCCGCTGCGGAACGCATTCCCTGAAAGATGGCGGTCGCCGCTTCTGGCCATTGCTCCCAGCTCAAGGGACACACAATTGCCTCCATATAGGCGATGCCCTGTACCGCCTCGGGGAAACGACAGGCCCAGTGAAAGCCCAGCGCCGAACCCCAATCGTGAATGACCAGCACCACATTGCGCTCGATAGCCAACGCCGAAAGAAAGCCGTCGAGGTACGCGCTGTGTTCCGCGAAGGTGTAGCGATCGGGGCCGCTGGGCTCCAGTTTGTCCGAATCGCCCATGCCGATCAGATCGGGCACGATACAGCGGCCCAGACTGGCGACATGGGGGACGATATTGCGCCACAAGTACGACGACGTGGGATTGCCGTGCAGCAATACGATTGGATCGCCCTGGCCCTGTTCGATGTACGCCATCTGTCGACCGTTGACCGTAATTTTCTTTTTCACAATGTCAGTCATTATTCGATCTCCATCAGTGTCCGGAAATTTAGTCAGGAGCGCGCACTTAGATGCGGCCCCTGGATCATACATCCAACGGCAACCTGGGGACACTCACAACTCAGGTGCGCACAACTCAGGTGCGCACAGCTCAGGTGCGCCCGCGTAGCACCAGCGTAGCAAACCTCAGTGCATACCAACAGCGATCAGGGACACTGCTACAAATACGGGAAGGGAAATGGCAAGGAGAACGTCGGATATAACCGAATCAATGACATGTGCACGGCTCGGCGTCGAAATAGCGGAAATACCACCACAGGAGCGAAGCGGTGGGCAAAAAAAAACCGGGGCAAGCCCCGGTTTTGCCGTCGGCAGAACTACTCTGCCGTAGCGTCTTGTGATATCTCGGCGTCAGCCTGGGTCTGGCGATCCACCAATTCCACATAGGCCATCGGCGCGCTATCGCCGCTACGGTAACCGCATTTGAGAATTCGCAAGTAACCACCCGGCCGCGCTTCATAGCGCGGGCCAAGGTCGTTGAACAGCTTGCCGACTGCGGCTTTATCGCGCAACCGATCAAACGCCAGGCGGCGGTTAGCCACGCTGTCCACCTTGGACAGGGTGATCAAAGGCTCGGCTACGCGGCGCAACTCCTTGGCTTTAGGGAGCGTCGTTTTAATCACTTCGTGCTCCACCAGAGATGCTGCCATATTGCGAAACATAGCGCGGCGATGCGAGCTGTTACGATTTAACTGACGGCCACTTTTACGATGACGCATAACATTCAATTCCTGCAGACGGTTACTATCTGAGCACCGGCGCTAACCCGGGTGGGCGCGTTTCCTAAATGCTTTCGCTTTCTTTTCTAAGACTCGCTGGCGGCCAATTTTCCAGACGCATACCCAGGGACAGGCCGCGCGACGCCAGTACGTCTTTAATTTCAGTTAGAGACTTCTTGCCCAGATTCGGGGTTTTTAGTAGCTCCACCTCAGTGCGCTGAATCAGATCACGGATGTAGTAAATACTTTCCGCCTTGAGGCAATTAGCCGAGCGTACGGTCAGCTCCAGGTCATCTACCGGGCGCAGCAGAATCGGATCAATCTGATCTTCCTTCTCGACTGGTGCGGATTTCTTCTCGCTCTCGAGATCGACAAATACGGCCAGTTGCTGTTGCAGAATCGTAGCGGCGCGGCGAATAGCTTCTTCGGGATCAATAGTTCCGTTAGTTTCCAGATCCAGCACCAGCTTGTCCAGATTGGTGCGTTGCTCGACCCGCGCGCTTTCCACCACGTAGGACACGCGACGTACCGGGCTGAAGGACGCGTCGAGGTGTAGACGACCAATGGCGCGGGTCTCTTCGTCATCTCCGTGACTGTTATCGGCGGGCTGGTAGCCTCTACCGCGCTGCGCCCGCAAACGCATGGTCAGTCCTGTTTTACCCGACACATGGGCAATAATATGGTCGGGGTTCATGATTTCGACACTGGCATCGGTCTGAATGTCACCCGCAGTGACTGGACCGGTGCCAGTTTTGCTCAACGTCAGCAACACGTCATCCTTGCCATGCATAACCAGCGCTACGTTTTTGAGGTTCAATAAAATTTCAATGACGTCTTCGCGCACACCTTCAAGAGCGCTGTACTCGTGCAGCACGCCTTCAATCTCTGCCTCGACGATTGCACAGCCTGGCATAGACGACAACAGAATGCGGCGCAGGGCGTTACCCAGCGTGTGTCCAAATCCCCGCTCCAACGGCTCGAGCACTACCTTGGCGTGATTTGGGCTGTACTCCGTAACATCAATCGTGCGCGGTGTAAGCAATTCGTTCGCTAAATTTTGCATAGACATACCTGTGAGGGTCACTTAAAGCCTTACTTGATCCTTAGTTGAGCCTTACTTTGAGTAAAGTTCCACAATAAGGTTTTCGTTGATTTCGGCGGGCAAATCGGCCCGATCCGGCAGGCGCTTGTAGGTACCCTGCATCTTTCCGGTTTCAACCTCCACCCACTCAACTGCACCGCGCTGGGCAGCAAGTTGCAGCGCCGATTGAATACGCAGCTGATTTTTGGCTTTTTCGCGAATACTGACCACATCACCCGCATTAACCTGAAATGAGGGCACGTTGGCTTTTTTGCCATTTACCAGTACACAGTTGTGGGACACCAACTGACGCGCCTCGGCACGGGTAGAACCAAACCCCATGCGGTAAACCACATTATCCAGACGCTGTTCCAGCAAGCGCAGCAGATTTTCACCGGTAGCCCCACGCTGACCCGCCGCCGCTTTGTAGTAATTGCGAAACTGCGTTTCCAGAATGCCGTAAAGGCGGCGAACTTTTTGCTTTTCGCGCAACTGCACACCGTAATCCGACAAGCGCGTACGCCGTTGGCCATGCTGCCCGGGAATACTTTCCGCCCGACACTTGGACTCGAGGGGACGAATTCCGCTTTTCAGGAACAGATCGGTACCTTCCCGGCGGGACAGTTTGCAAGTTGGGCCAAGATATCTTGCCATCAGTATGAGTCCTCTTTACACGCGACGTTTTTTGGGGGGACGACAGCCGTTGTGTGGAATCGGCGTCACGTCGGTGATATTGGTAATTTTCAAACCGGTATTGTTGAGCGCACGCACGGCGGACTCCCGTCCCGGACCAGGGCCTTTGACCTCGACATCGAGGTTTTGCAAGCCAAACTCCTGAGCGGCAACCGCTGCGCGTTCCGCCGCTACCTGGGCCGCAAAAGGCGTACTTTTCCTGGAACCACGAAAACCCGAACCACCGGAGGTAGCCCAGCTGAGCGCATTCCCCTGACGATCAGTGATCGTGATGATCGTGTTGTTGAACGACGCGTGGATATGAGCAATGCCGTCAATTACAGTGCGTTTGACTTTTTTACGCGTAGTCTTCGCTGGTGTTTTCGCCATAACAGATACTTTCCTGGGTTCGCTCTTTCGTTCTCAAAATCTGGATGAATAACTATCGACCGCGTAATTCTCCACGCAACACTGCAAAGTTTTGGCTAGCGCTTGATCGGTTTACGCGGCCCTTTGCGCGTGCGGGCATTGGTTTTGGTGCGCTGCCCACGCAAGGGTAATCCACGGCGATGACGGATCCCGCGATAGCACCCAAGATCCATCAAGCGCTTGATATTCATGTTGACTTCCCGACGCAGATCGCCCTCGACGCTAAACTTGGCGACTGCGTTGCGCACTTCGTCGAGCTGCTCCGCCGACAGTTCGCTAAACTTCACCGAATGTGAAATACCTACATCATTACAAATTTTCTGGGCAGTGGTACGCCCCACGCCGTAAACATAGGTGAGTGATATCACCGCATGTTTGTTGTCTGGTATGTTGACGCCGGCAATACGGGCCATTTACATTACTCCAACTGTACTGTTCATGTGTAACTTCCCGAATCAATCCGGCGCGCTGAACTCTTTTTCCGGCCCCACCCACTACGGATCTGGCTGGCAAAAAGGCGCAACAGGATAGCTCCGAAACCAATAAAAATCAATAAGCTACTGTTCGCACTAGCCCTGACGCTGCTTGTGACGCGGCTCTACCTTGCAGATAACCCGCACCACGCGTTTACGTCGCACCACTTTGCAGTTGCGGCAGATTCTCTTTACGGACGCTCTTACTTTCATTTTTTCACCTCAATTCGATCAGCGCAGGCCGCCGCCATAGCCTTTCATATTGGCTTTTTTGAGCAACGAGTCATACTGATTGGACATCATGTGCGATTGCACCTGCGCCATAAAGTCCATGGTTACCACCACGGCAATCAACAATGACGTTCCCCCCAGATAGAACGGTACGTTGAAGTACACATTCAAAAACTGTGGCAACAAACACACTCCCGCCATATACAAACCACCCACCAGCGTCAGGCGCGTTACCACACCGTCGATGTACTTTGCGGTTTGATCTCCGGGGCGAATTCCCGGCAGATAGGCACCACCGCGCTTCAAATTGTCTGCCACTTCGCGGGTATTAAATGTCAGCGCCGTATAGAAGAAACAGAAAAATATAATGAGTCCAGCGAACAACAGTACATGCAGCGGTTGACCGGGCCCAAGAAACAGCGATACGTCCTGCAACCAGTCCGGCGCCCCTGCGCCCTGACCAAACATCGCCGCGAGCGTCGACGGAAACAACAAAATACTACTGGCAAAAATCGCGGGAATCACACCGGCCATATTTACTTTCAGCGGTAAATGACTGCTTTGCGCGCCAAATGATTTGCGGCCCTGCTGTTGACGCTGTGCGTAATTCACCGTTATCCGCCGCTGACCGCGTTCGATAAACACGACAAAATACACAACACTTACGGCAATTATGCCCACTACAAACAATACCAGAATATTCAGATCGCCCTGGCGCGCCGACTCAAACGCCTGCCCCAACGCGCTTGGTAACCCGGCGACGATGCCAGCAAAAATCAACATCGATATGCCATTACCGATGCCACGCTCGGTAATCTGCTCGCCCAACCACATCATAAACACCGCGCCGGTAACCAGTGAGGTGATCGCAATAAGGAAAAACGTAAACCCAGTGTAGTAGGCGAGGCCCTGCCCGGCCAGACCATAGGCCATGCCGGTACCCTGTACAATCGCCAACAATACCGTGCCGTAGCGCGTGTACTGACTAATCTTACGACGCCCCGCTTCACCCTCTTTCTTCAGCTGCTCCAGGGACGGTGTAACCGCAGTCAATAATTGCATAATGATCGATGCGGAAATATACGGCATGATCCCGAGCGCGAGAATACTCATGCGCTCCAGCGCACCACCCGAGAACATATTGAACATGCCGAGAATGGTGCCCTGGTTCTGATTGAACAGGTCGGCCACGCGATCGGGATTTATCCCTGGCACCGGAATATGCGTGCCAATACGGTAAATCACAATCGCCAGCAACAAAAAGCGCAGACGAGCCCACAGCTCGCCCAAACCTTTTTGATTGCCGACGGCCATACCAGGCGCTTTAGCCATTAGCGCTCTCGTCTTCGACCTTGCCACCGGCCGCCTCAAGTGCAGCCCGCGCGCCCCTGGTAATTGCCAGCCCCTTGACCGTGACCGCTTTGTGCAACTCGCCGGACAGGAAAATCTTGGCGCGCGTGATTGCGCCGGTGATCAATCCAGCATTACGCAACGCCGCTATATCCACGATATCGCCTTCAACCTTGTTCAGTTCAGCCAGGCGAATTTCGCCAGTTACGCGGCCAATACGCGACGTAAAACCGTACTTCGGCAGTCGCTTCTGCAGCGGCATTTGGCCGCCTTCAAAACCGGGCCGCACACGGCCACCGGAACGCGCCTTCTGTCCTTTATGACCGCGGCCGGCAGTTTTACCCAGCCCGCTGCCAATACCTCGGCCGACGCGCTTCCTGTCGCGCACGCGTCCGGGTGCTGGACTTAACGTATTGAGGCGCATGCTTACTCTCCCTCGACCTTAACCATGTAATAAATTTTATTGATCATGCCACGCACCGATGGACTGTCTTCCACAGCCACGGTATGCCCAATCCGACGCAACCCCAAACCAGCGGCACACGCTTTATGAGTGGGCAGGCGACCGTACGCGCTACGCACCTGAGTTACCTTGATCTGTTTTGCTTTCGCCATGTTCCAACTTCCCGATTGCGCCAGTGACACGCACTGTCGGCGGTCATCTAGCCAGTGATTTCTTCAACCGTTTTGCCACGCTTGGCGGCTATCTCTTCCGGCGCCCGCATGGTTTGCAGCCCTTTAAACGTAGCACGCACCACGTTAACCGGATTGGTTGAGCCGTAACATTTCGCTAATACGTTCTGTACGCCAGCGAGCTCAAGTACGGCACGCATCGCACCACCGGCAATAACACCGGTACCTTCGGATGCCGGCTGCATATAAATTTTTGAGGCGCCGTGATTGGCCTTGATCGCATACTGCAGCGTATGGCCTTTCAGATCGACCTGAATCATATTGCGCCGCGCGGCTTCCATGGCTTTCTGAATCGCCAACGGGACCTCGCGTGCCTTGCCCCGGCCAAATCCCACGCGGCCGTTGCCGTCGCCGACTACGGTCAATGCGGTGAAGCCGAAAATACGTCCGCCTTTTACCGTTTTTGCAACCCGGTTCACCTGAACCAGCTTTTCCATTAACCCTTCATTTGGGTCTACTTCTCGGGGGTTGTTCTTAGCCATGATTCAACCTTTAAAATTCCAGTCCGCCTTCGCGTGCCGCATCGGCCAACGCCTTAACGCGACCGTGATACTTAAAGCCACTGCGATCAAATGCGATGCGCGTGACACCCGCTTGCTTTGCACGTTCGGCGATCAGCTTACCCACTGACCGTGCAGCGTCGATATTACCGGTATTGGCGCCGCGCAACGCGCTGTCCAGCGTGGACGCACTGACCAACACTCGATCGCCACTGCCAGACAGTACTTGCGCATAAATATGCTGCGGTGTCCGATGTACAGACAAACGCACTGCGCCCAACTCCTGGATCTTTGCTCGCGCCCGACGCGCCCGGCGTAAACGACCTAATTTCTTTTCATTCATATCGTGTACCTGTTACTTCTTCTTGGCTTCTTTACGACGCACAAATTCGTCGGCATAACGCACCCCTTTGCCTTTGTAGGGTTCTGGTGGCCGGAATCCGCGTATTTCGGAAGCCACCTGTCCCAACAATTGCCGATCGGCTGCGCGTAGCACCACCTCGGTCTGGCTGGGTGTTTCGACCGTCACACCGTCTGGCATTGCATATTCAACTGGATGGGAAAAACCGAGAGTCAGGTTTAATTTTTTACCCTGCGCCTGGGCACGATAGCCTACCCCTACCAGTTGTAATTTCTTTTCGAACCCCTGACTGACGCCCACCACCATATTGTTCACGAGGGTGCGCAGCGTCCCGGCAAGCGCTCGCGAAGTCTGCGCACCATCTTTGGCGGCAAACGTTAAAACACTGTCGCCCTGCTGTATTTCGACGCTTGGGTGTACGCCCATGGACAACTGTCCCAAATTTCCCTTTACGGAAATATCGCTACCACTGAGCCGGACCTCAACGCCTTTGGGTATCGCCACCGGATTTTTTGCTACTCTAGACATTCGATCGGTCCCGTTAGAAAACTGTGCAGAGCACCTCACCACCAACACCGGCCGCGCGTGCAGCGCGATCCGTCATAACACCCTGGCTGGTCGACACTACTGCAATACCCAGGCCACCGCGCACCTGGGGTAATTTATCGGCGTGCGCATAGCGGCGCAGGCCCGGTCGGCTATAGCGGTTTATTTCCGCGATAACTGGTCGACCTTCAAAGTACTTCAAACTGATAGTCAGTTCCGGCTTGGCACTATCGCTGACACTAAATCCGAGGATATAACCTTCGTCCTGCAACACCTGCGCAAGCGCCACCTTTAATTTAGAGGTCGGCATGGTAACCGCTTCACGGTTACGCGCGTGGGCGTTGCGAATACGGGTCAGCATATCGGCGACTGAATCTTGCATACTCATGGCAAATTATTCCTCTTGGACTCGCTTACCAGCTGGCCTTAACCAGGCCAGGCACGTCGCCACGCATTGCGGCTTCACGCAGTTTATTTCGACACAGACCGAACTTGCGATACACACCGCGAGAGCGTCCAGTAATACGACAGCGATTACGCTGGCGTACCGGACTGGCATCACGCGGCAACTTCTGCAATTTAACCTGCGCTTCCCAACGCTCGTCGTCACCGACATTAACGTCTTTGATAATAGCCTTCAGCTGGGCGCGCTTTACCGCATACCGTGCCACTGTTCGGGTACGATTCTTTTCGCGCTCTACCATCGATGTTTTTGCCATCGTTCGACCTCAACCCTTCAACGGGAAATTAAATGCACGCAGCAACGCACGACCTTCGTCGTTATTGCGCGCAGTCGTGGTGATCGTGATATCCAAGCCACGCAGCTTGTCGATTTTGTCGTAGTCAATTTCTGGAAAAATAATCTGCTCAGTGACACCCATCGCAAAATTTCCGCGCCCATCAAATGATTTGGCGCTGATCCCGCGGAAGTCGCGAATACGCGGTATCGCAATACTCACCAGACGCTCCAGAAATTCGTACATGCGTTCGCCGCGCAGCGTTACCTTACAACCAATCGGCCAGCCCTCGCGCACCTTGAACGCTGCGATTGATTTGCGCGCTTTGGTCACCACTGGTTTCTGACCGGCAATCAACTGCATTTCGGCAACCGCATTTTCCAGTACTTTCTTGTCTGCCAGCGCCTCGCCAACCCCCATATTCAGGGTAACTTTGGTGATGCGCGGAATTTCCATCACATTCTTCAATCCGAGCTCCTGCTGGAGCCTGGGTGCGATTTCACTTTTGTATAACTCTTTCAGCCTTGCCATTTCAGTTCATCCTGTTAGGCGTCGACAGCTTCGCCGCTGGACTTGAACACACGTATTTTCTTGCCACTTTCAAGTACCTTAAAACCCACTCGATCACCCTTGCTCGTGGCGGCGTTAAACAGCGCCACGTTGGATAGCTGTATCGGCGCTTCTTTTTCCACGATCCCGCCGGGCACGCCCATTTGCGGATTAGGCTTCTGGTGCTTTTTCACCATTTGCACGCCAGCCACCAACAGCTTATTGTCGGCCAGAACCCGTAGCACTTTACCGCGCTTACCCTTATCCCGACCCGCAGTCACGATGACTTCGTCATCGCGTTTGATTTTGCTCATCGCCATCTTCTTTGCCTCCTCCGACCTAAATAACTTCAGGTGCCAGAGAGATAATTTTCATAAAACGCTCACCACGTAACTCGCGCGTTACCGGCCCGAAAATACGCGTTCCTATTGGTGCCATCTGCGCGTTTAACAACACCGCAGCGTTATCGTCAAACTTGATTAAACTGCCATCCGAGCGACGCACCCCTTTTTTGGTACGCACCACGACCGCGTTCATTACCTGGCCTTTTTTCACCTTGCCACGGGGTATTGCCTCTTTGACGGTCACCTTGATGATGTCGCCCACCCGCGCGTAACGGCGATGCGAGCCGCCCAGAACTTTGATACACATGACGCGACGCGCGCCACTGTTATCCGCCACATCGAGGTAACTCTGTGTTTGTATCATCGTTGCGCTCCGAAATCTCTGTCAGTGCCGACTGTTGTCATACTTCAGCGGCACGTTCGACGATACTCACCAATGTCCACGATTTAGTCTTCGACAACGGGCGGGTTTCGGCGATGCTCACTGTATCCCCGATGCGACATTGGTTGTCGCCATCGTGGGCCTTGATTTTCGTTGACCGGTTGATGATCTTACCGTACACCGCATGACGTACGCGGCGCTCCACCAACACGGTAATGGTCTTGTCCATTTTGTCACTTACCACCCGTCCGGACAGCGTGCGTGCTGTTTTTTCCGTCATATCAACTTCCTGCCTTTGCGTTTAGCGCGGTCTTGATACGCGCAATCGTGCGCCGCGTGTTACGCAGTTCGTGGGTCTCGTTGAGCTGCCCCGTGGATCGCTTCATACGCAGGCGAAACTGTTTTTCCAACTGCGCACGCAATTCTTTGTTCAGCTCTTCCGGAGATTTTTCTCGCAATTCAGTTGCCTGCATCACATCACCGACCGTTTAACAAAAATAGTTTGAATAGGCAGCTTGGCCGCAGCGAGGGCAAAAGCCTCACGCGCGATTTGTTCCGAAACGCCTTCCATTTCGTAGAGCATGGTGCCGGGCTGAACCAGGGCCACCCAATACTCGACGTTACCTTTACCCTTACCCATTCGCACTTCGAGCGGTTTTTTGGTTATCGGCTTATCGGGAAACACACGAATCCAGATTTTTCCGTTACGCTTTACATGGCGCGTCATCGCCCGTCGCGCGGCTTCAATCTGACGGGCGGTCAAACGCCCGCGAATTTCAGCCTTGAGCCCGAACTCCCCAAAACTAACCTTGCTGCCACGCACGGCCAAGCCCCGGTTACGGCCCTTATGTTGCTTGCGGTACTTCGTACGTTTTGGTTGCAGCATGTCGCTCAGCCCTTATCCTCAAATCATTTCTTGGTGGAAGTTGATTCGGCTTCTTCGCCGCCCAGCATTTCACCCTTGAAAACCCAAACTTTGACGCCAATGATGCCGTAGGTAGTGAGCGCTTCCGCCGTCGCATAATCGATATCCGCACGCAGCGTGTGCAACGGTACCCGGCCTTCGCGCTGCCACTCGGTGCGCGCTATCTCTGCGCCGTTCAAACGTCCGCCAATTTGTATTTTCACGCCCTTGGCACCCTGGCGCATCGCGTTTTGTACGGCGCGCTTGATCGCACGGCGAAACATCACCCGACGCTCCAGCTGCTGCGCGATACTTTGTGCAACCAAAGTGGCATCCAGATCCGGTTTACGAATTTCCTCAATGTTGATGTGCACCGGTACGCCCATTTTGGCGGATACCTCAGCGCGCAACTTGTCGACATCCTCGCCCTTCTTGCCAATCACGATTCCAGGCCGTGCCGTATGAATCGTGATTTTCGCAGAGGCGGATGGCCGCTCTATGTCCACCCGGCTCACCGACGCATGCGCCAGTTTCTTTTGCAGTAGCGCACGCACCTGCAAATCCGAATTAAGCCTGTCGGCATAATCTTTACTATTGGCATACCAGATAGACGTGTGCTTCTTGGTAATACCCAGACGTATGCCTGTTGGATGTACTTTCTGACCCATGTAGCGGCTCCTAAACCCTTGCCTTACTGGTCGGCAACTTTGACAGTAATGTGGCAGGTGCGCTTGAAAATTCGATCCGCGCGCCCTTTGGCTCGCGGCTTGATACGTTTCAATATCGCGCCTTCGTCGACAAAAACTGTCGACACCTTCAACTCATCAACATCGGCACCTTCGTTGTGCTCGGCATTGGCGATCGCTGACTCAAGTACCTTTTTAACAATTTCGGCACCCTTCTTGTTACTGAATGCCAGAATATCGAGCGCCTCTTCCACCGGCTTGCCCCGTACCTGGTCGGCTACGAGGCGCGCCTTTTGGGGCGACAATCTGGCTTTGCGTAATACCGCTGCTACTTCCACCGTTACTTACCTCGTACGCACCTAGCGTTTAGCTTTCTTGTCCGCCACGTGACCACGAAAGGTCCGTGTCGGCGCAAATTCGCCCAACTTGTGGCCCACCATCTCTTCCGAGATCAAAATGGGGACGTGCTGGCGACCGTTGTGAATCGCAATGGTGGTACCCACCATTTGCGGCAATATCATGGAGCGACGCGACCAGGTCTTGATGGGTCTACGATCGCTGCTTTGCACCGCAACTTCGACCTTACTCATTAAATGCAGGTCTACAAAGGGGCCTTTTTTCAGGGAACGTGGCACTAGTAATTCCTCTTTGGTCGTCGTTATTTGTTGCGTCGACGGACAATCATGTTATCAGTACGCTTGTTCTTACGTGTTTTGTAACCTTTAGTCGGTACGCCCCATGGGGTGACCGGATGGCGGCCGCCTGAAGTACGCCCTTCACCACCACCGTGTGGGTGATCCACCGGGTTCATGGCAACCCCGCGCACGGTTGGCCGCACACCGCGCCAGCGCGTAGCGCCAGCCTTACCTAATGAACGCAGATTGTGCTCACTGTTGGAAACTTCGCCGATAGTGGCCCGACATTCGGACGGCACTTTGCGCATCTCGCCACTGCGCAGACGCAATGTCGCATATTGACCTTCGCGCGCTACCAGTTGCACCGACGTACCGGCACTGCGTGCCAGCTGGGCACCTTTACCCGGCTTCATCTCGACACAATGCACCACACTACCTACCGGAATATTGCGCAACGGCAGCGTATTGCCCGTTTTGATCGGCGCGTGCTGACCGGACTGAATCACATCGCCAGCCGCCAGCCCTTTGGGGGCGATAATATAGCGTCGCTCACCGTCACCATAACAAACCAGCGCAATATTCGCAGTGCGGTTTGGATCGTACTCCAGACGTTCAACATTGCCGAGAACACCGTCTTTGTTGCGCTTGAAATCGATAATACGATAGTGCTGTCGATGACCACCGCCAATATGTCGGGTGGTGATGCGCCCAGCGCTGTTACGGCCACCGGATTTCTGCTTGGTGTCCAGCAACGGCGCGTGTGGCGCGCCCTTGTGCAGGTCAGCGCTGACCACGCTGACGACAAAACGGCGACCGGGGGAAGTGGGTTTTCTCTTTACTACTGCCATCACAACATCCCCTTATTCCGCCGCCGCAAAGTCAATATCTTGACCTGGCGCCAGACGCACGTAAGCTTTTTTGCAGTCGGAACGCCGCCCCAAACCATTACGGGTCAACTTAACCTTGCCCTTGATATTGGCGACACGCACATTCATCACCTGCACTTCAAACAATTTCTCTACCGCGCGCTTCACTTCCCGCTTGGTCGCGTCCTGGGAAATTTTAAACACCACCTGGTTCGCTTTGTCGGCGACGTTTGACGCCTTTTCTGAAATCACCGGGCCCAACAGGACCTTGAAGATGCGTTCGTCGTTCATCCCAGCATCTCCTCAAATTTTTTCAGGGCGGGCACGGTAATCAGCACCTTGTCAAAACCGATCAGGCTGACCGGATCGGCAGCAGTCGCATCGCGCACATCGACCTTATGTAAATTACGCGCCGACAAATACAAATTTTCGTTTACATTCTCAGTCACGATCAACACGTTATCCAGGCCGTACTCCGCCAGCTTCAGTGTCAACCCCTTGGTTTTGGGCGCATCCATATCAAAGGAGTCCACCACAATCAGCCGATCCTGGCGTGCCAGTTCTGACAAAATGGAACGCAATGCTTCGCGGTACATCTTGCGATTGAGTTTTTGCGAATGATCCTGTGGCTTTGCGGCAAACGTGACGCCACCAGAGCGCCACAACGGGCTACGGATAGTGCCCGCCCGCGCCCGCCCGGTACCTTTCTGCCGCCACGGCTTTTTGCCACCACCAGATACTGCAGCGCGATTTTTCTGCGCCCGCGTACCCTGACGCCCACCCGCCTGATAGGCGACGACCGCCTGATGCACCAGGTCCTGATTAAATTCTTTGCCAAAAGTGCGATCGGAAACCGTAACCGTTCCGCTACTACCTTTGGGCGTCGCTATGTTTAGCTCCATTGTTTACCCCTCAGGCCTTTTTTACGGCCGGACGCACAATGACGTCGCCACCTGGAGCACCGGGTACGGCGCCTTTAACCAGTATTAAATTGCGCTCGGGATAAACCCGAACCACTTCGAGATTTTGCGTCGTGCTGCGCACGGCACCCATCTGTCCAGCCATTTTCTTGCCGGGAAAAACCCGACCGGGGGACTGGTTCTGACCAATGGAGCCCGGCGCGCGATGGGACAGGGAATTACCGTGCGTCGCGTCTTGCATGGAGAAATTCCAGCGCTTGATGACACCGGCGAAGCCTTTACCTTTGGACGTGCCGCAGACATCGACGATCTGACCCGCCTGAAAACGGTCGACCGCAATCGTGCCGCCCACCTCAAAGCTTTCGTCGCTACCGTCGAGTCGAAACTCCCATAGACCGCGACCCGCTTCGGAGCCAGCCTTGGCAAAATGCCCAGCCGCCCCCTTGGTAACGCGAGAAGCACGGCGCACGCCAACAGTGACCTGCACTGCAGCATAACCATCGATATCAGGGGTTTTAATCTGGGTAATACGATTAGGCGCCGCCTCAATTACCGTCACTGGTATCGAGACACCCTCGTCGGTAAATACACGACTCATGCCGCACTTGCGACCGACTATTCCAACACTCATTTTGAACCTCTTAGTGTACGGGGCTGTTACCCGCTATGGCCGCCCATTTCAAGGCGTTACACCGCCGGCAAATGCCGGTCAGGCTTTAATCAACCCAGACTGATCTGTACATCTACACCAGCAGCCAGGTCGAGCTTCATCAACGCATCGACGGTTTTTTCCGTCGGCTCGATAATATCGAGCATGCGTTTATGGGTACGAATTTCATACTGATCTCGCGCATCTTTATTGACGTGCGGAGAAATCAGGATAGTGAAGCGCTCCTTCTTGGTGGGCAGTGGAATCGGCCCACGGATCTTCGCTCCAGTACGCTTTACGGTCTCAACTATTTCCCGCGTCGAGGTGTCGATCAGCCTGTGATCAAAAGCCTTGAGGCGTATTCTGATGCGCTGATCCTGCATTAAGTCTGAACTCCAACTCTGTGCCCACCTCGGTAAAACCGCGTGAAGCCTTGGAAAAAAGAGGCGAGATTCTATAGTCGCCTCGCTATGGTGTCAAGTAAATAACGGCCCTTTCCGGTCGCCACTACCTTTATTTTTTCAGCGCCCGGGCCCGGATAGACACTCCAGTTGCAGGCCGGGGCGGGCCGGTCTAACCTGCCACACCGCCGCGCACTCGTGCTTACGCAATAATCTTGGCTACCACACCCGCACCCACCGTGCGTCCGCCTTCGCGAATCGCAAAGCGCAGACCTTCTTCCATCGCTATCGGCGCTATCAACGTGACCGTCATCTGGATGTTGTCACCCGGCATCACCATCTCAACCCCTTCCGGTAACTCACAGGCCCCCGTCACGTCGGTGGTACGAAAGTAAAACTGCGGACGGTATCCCTTGAAGAACGGCGTATGACGACCGCCTTCATCCTTGCTCAAGACATACACCTCGCCTTCAAACGTGGTATGCGGCTTGATGCTGCCCGGCTTGGCCAGTACCTGCCCACGCTCTACGTCTTCGCGCTTGGTGCCACGCAACAGAACCCCTACGTTCTCCCCCGCCCGACCTTCGTCCAGCAGCTTGCGGAACATCTCCACACCCGTACAGGTGGTGGTCGTCGTGTCCGTAATCCCAACGATCTCTATCGTATCCCCAATCTTGACAATCCCGCGCTCTATCCGGCCTGTCACTACCGTGCCACGACCCGAGATGGAGAACACGTCTTCGATCGGCATCAGGAACGGCTGGTCGATCGCACGCTCCGGCTCCGGAATGTACTCGTCCAGGGTCTCGACCAGCTTCTTCACCGCGCTAGTGCCCATTTCGTTGTCGTCTTTGCCTTCCAGCGCCATTAGCGCCGAACCAATGATGATCGGAGTGTCGTCACCCGGAAAGTCGTACTGGTCCAGCAGCTCGCGAACTTCCATTTCCACCAGTTCCAGCAACTCCGCGTCGTCGACCATGTCCGCCTTGTTCAAAAATACAACAATGTACGGTACCCCAACCTGACGCGACAGCAGAATGTGCTCCCGGGTTTGTGGCATCGGACCGTCCGCCGCCGAGCACACCAGGATCGCACCGTCCATTTGCGCCGCTCCGGTGATCATGTTCTTCACATAGTCCGCGTGGCCCGGGCAGTCAACGTGGGCGTAGTGACGCTTGGCAGAGTCGTATTCCACGTGCGAGGTGGCAATCGTGATCCCCCGCTCCCGCTCTTCCGGTGCGTTGTCAATCCCGTCAAAGGATATCGCCGTGCCGCCCCACGTCTCCGCGCACACCCGCGTCAGCGCCGCCGTCAGTGTCGTCTTGCCGTGGTCTACGTGTCCAATCGTGCCGACGTTTAAATGCGGCTTCTTACGCTCAAATTTCTCTTTAGCCACGTGACTATCCTCCCGTGTGTAAGCCTGTGTTGCGCGGCTGGCGCGCTATTTGTTTTTACCGATGATTTCGTCCGCAATATTTCGCGGCGCTTCGGAATATTTTTTGAACTCCATGGTAAAAGTCGCTCGACCCTGGGTCGCGGAACGCAAGTCAGTGGCGTAGCCGAACATTTCACCGAGCGGCACTTCGGCAGTAATTACCTTGCCGCTGCCGCCGTCGTCCATACCGAGAATCAAGCCCCGGCGACGGTTCAAATCGCCCACCACATCACCCATGTTTTCTTCTGGCGTAACCACTTCGACCGCCATGGTCGGCTCCAGCAACACCGCGCCGCCATGCACTGACAATTGCTTGGTGGCCAACGAACCGGCAATCTTAAACGCCATTTCACTGGAATCGACGTCATGGTAGGAACCGTCGTATACAGCGGCTTTCAACCCCAGCAGGGGATACCCGGCCAGCACGCCGTTTTTCATCTGCTCTGCAATACCTTTTTCGACGGCGGGTATGTATTCTTTGGGTACTATGCCGCCCACGATTTCATTGACGAACTCCAGCCCTTCACCACCATCTTCCCGGGGGGAGAATCTAATCCACACGTGGCCGTATTGACCGCGACCGCCGGACTGACGCACAAACTTGCCTTCAATTTCGCAAGTGTTGCGAATCGCTTCGCGATAAGCCACCTGAGGTTTGCCGATATTGGCCTCCACGCTGAACTCGCGGCGCATACGGTCAACCAGGATATCCAGGTGTAACTCACCCATGCCGGAGATGATGGTTTGACCACTCTCTTCATCCGTGCGTACCCGGAAGGAAGGGTCTTCCTGCGCCAGCTTGCCCAGCGCAACACCCATTTTTTCCTGGTCGGCCTTGGATTTTGGTTCAACCGCCACCGAAATGACCGGCTCCGGAAACTCCATTCTTTCGAGAATAATAATGTTATCGAGGGAGCACAGCGTATCCCCGGTGGTCACATCTTTCAGCCCAATGGCAGCGGCGATATCGCCAGCGCGAATCTCCTTGATTTCTTCGCGCTGGTTGGCGTGCATTTGCACCATGCGACCAATGCGCTCCTTTTTGCCCTTAACCGAGTTATACACCCCGTCGCCCTGTTTCATCACGCCGGAATACACCCGCAGGAAGGTCAACGTTCCCACAAAAGGGTCAGTCGCAATTTTAAACGCCAGAGCGGCGAACGGCGCTTCGTCATCGGCGGCACGTTCTTCCACGGTGACTTCGTCGTCCAGCACACCCTCGATAGCCTTCACTTCGGTGGGCGAAGGCAGGTATTCGATTACCGCATCCAGCACCGCCTGAACACCCTTGTTCTTAAACGCAGAACCGCCGAGCACCGGTACAATTTCATTGGCCAGGGTGCGCGCACGAATGCCTGCCTTGATTTCTTCTTCCGTCAGCGCCTCACCTTCGAGGTATTTATCCATAAATGTTTCGTTCGCTTCGGCGGCCGCTTCCACCAGGCTTTCACGCAACTCTTCACATTCAGCGAGCATGTCGGCCGGGATTTCTTCGTACTGGAAGGTCATACCCTGATCGGCTTCGTTCCAGCGAATCGCCTTCATTTTGACCAAATCCACAACACCCTTGAATTCTTCTTCCGACCCGATGGTCATCTGCAGCGCCACTGGATTGGCGCCAAGTCGCGTTTTTAGCTGCTTGATCACCTTTTTAAAATCGGCGCCAGCGCGATCCATTTTGTTGACAAACACCATGCGCGGCACGGCATACTTGTTGGCCTGACGCCACACCGTTTCGGTTTGCGGCTGAACGCCAGATGAACCACACAGCACTACCACCGCGCCGTCCAACACCCGCAGAGAACGCTCCACCTCAATCGTAAAATCAACGTGGCCTGGGGTATCAATGATATTGATACGATGCTCTTCGAACTGCGCCTCCATCCCTTTCCAGAAACAGGTGGTCGCAGCGGAGGTAATCGTGATACCACGCTCCTGCTCCTGCTCCATCCAGTCCATGGTGGCGGCGCCATCGTGCACCTCACCGATTTTATGTGACAGACCGGTGTAAAACAGAACACGCTCGGTGGTAGTCGTTTTACCAGCGTCGACGTGAGCAACGATACCGATATTGCGGTAGCGGCGGATAGGTGTCTTGCGTGCCACGATACTTTCCCCAAAAACGAAGTGTCAAAAATGACTGCACTAAAATTGTGGCAGGCGACGCCAAGTCGCGCAGCGGCCTGCCAATAAATCGGGACCCTACACGTTTTATTAGAAACGGTAGTGCGAAAATGCCTTGTTGGCTTCGGCCATGCGATGCACGTCTTCGCGTTTTTTGACCGCGCCGCCTTTACCCTGGGCCGCGTCGGCAATTTCACCCGCCAGCCGTTGGGCCATGGATTTTTCGCTGCGTCCGCGCGCGTAATCCACCAACCAGCGCATCGCCAGGGCGGTGCGGCGCGAAGGGCGCACTTCCACGGGAACCTGATAGGTGGCACCACCGACGCGACGGGATTTCACCTCGACCATCGGCGCGATATTTTCCAGCGCTTCTTCAAATGCCTCGACCGGATCTTTTTTAAGACGGCTTTCAACGGTATTTAAAGCGCCGTACACGATGCGTTCGGCAACAGATTTCTTGCCGCTAACCATGACGTGATTCATAAATTTTGCGAGGGTAATATTGCCGAATTTTGGATCCGGCAGGATTTCACGCTTGGCGACAACGCGTCTTCTTGGCATGTCTCTATTCTCTTCAGGTTAACCCGGGACTGGCTGTATTGCGCTGCCCGGCCTTACTCGGCTTAAGTACCGACTATAAAACGCTAACTAGCCCTTCGGGCGCTTGGCGCCGTATTTGGAGCGACGCTGTCTGCGTCCGTCCACGCCCGAGGTATCCAGACTTCCGCGCACCGTGTGGTAACGCACCCCTGGCAAATCTTTGACACGACCACCGCGAATCAGCACTACACTGTGCTCCTGCAGGTTGTGGCCTTCGCCACCAATGTAGGATGACACTTCAAACCCGCTAGTGAGGCGCACCCGACACACTTTGCGCAGCGCCGAGTTCGGTTTTTTCGGCGTGGTGGTGTACACACGGGTACACACGCCGCGGCGTTGCGGGCAGCTCTGTAACGCGGGCACATCGCTTTTTACGACTCTGCGCTTACGCGGCTGACGCACCAATTGATTGATCGTTGCCATGCAATATTACTCCGAATACGCTTTTAATCGCCTTGACATGCTTGCTGCAAAGGCTTAATCCCATATTGTCGGTATAGCGCAATCGCGCATTTACACCCGACAATGGTGTGTTCCTGCCCTCGGGGAGGCGGCATTCTAAAGAGCCGACCCTATCGAGTCAAGGAATACCGGAGCGCTTAGCGCCCCGATAACTATCGCTCTCAGTCCTCTGCATCCTCTGCGCTTAACGCCTCGGACAACGCCGCTTCGACATCGCTGGCACTGACCCCGGCAACGTCTGCAATGGCGGCTTCGCGCGCCAGTCGACGAGTGTTGTGGTAGGTCAATCCGGTACCTGCCGGAATCAAACGACCGACGACCACGTTTTCCTTCAGGCCGCGCAGGGGATCGAGCTTGCCAGTAACCGCCGCTTCGGTGAGCACCCGCGTGGTTTCCTGGAACGACGCTGCGGATATAAAGCTTTCCGTTGCCAGAGAAGCCTTGGTGATACCCAGTAGCACGCGCTGAAACTTGGCAACAATCTTGTCTTCGCGCAACAGGTTTTCGTTACACTCCAGAACCCGGTTGTACTCGACCTGCTCGCCCTGCACATAACTGGAATCACCGCTGTCGGCGATTTCTACCTTACGCAACATCTGACGCACAATGACCTCAATATGCTTGTCATTGATTTTCACACCCTGCAGGCGGTAAACCTCCTGAATTTCATTGCCGATATACTTGGCCAGCGCATCCACACCTTTCAGGCGCAGAATATCGTGGGGGCTGGGGGATCCTTCCGATACCACTTCGCCTTTTTCTACGTGCTCGCCTTCATAAACTCCCATCTCGCGCCACTTGGGAATCAACGTTTCGTGCGGCTCGCTACCGTCGTTGGGAGTAATGACCAGACGACGCTTACCTTTGGTTTCCTTACCGAACGTGACCGTCCCACTCACTTCGGCCAGAATCGACGGATCCTTGGGTTTGCGTGCCTCGAACAGGTCGGCCACCCGCGGCAGACCACCAGTGATATCGCGGGTCTTGGAACCTTCCTGAGGAATCCGCGCGATGATATCGCCGACACCCACCTGATCGCCATCGTTGATGGTAATAATAGCGTTGGCTGGCAGCATGTAGTGGGCCGGTACCGTGGAGTTGGGGAAACACAGTTCCTTGCCTTTGGCATCAAGCAGGGTCACCATCGGCTTCATTTCCTTTCCTGCCGCGGGGCGCTCGTTGGGATCGATGACGGCAGTGCTGGTCAAGCCCGTCATCTCATCCGTCTGACCACGAATACTCAACCCTTCTTCCATACCCGAAAACCGCACACGACCCTGTACTTCGCTGACAATGGGGTGAGTGTGGGGATCCCAGGCCGCCACGATCTGTCCGGCGGTAACTTTCGCACCGTCGCGCACTTTGACGACGGCACCGTAGGGCAACTTGTAACGCTCTTTTTCGCGACCGTTTTCATCGGCTATTGCCAGTTCGCTGGAGCGGGACACCGCCACCAGTTCGCCGCTTTTGCGCTCCGCCATTTTGGAATTTACCAGGCGCACGGTACCCGCGTTTTTGACCTGAATATTATCCACCGCAGACGCCCGCGACGCGGCGCCACCGATGTGGAAGGTACGCATGGTCAACTGGGTTCCGGGCTCACCGATGGACTGCGCGGCGATCACGCCGACCGCTTCACCGGCGTTAATGAGATGTCCCCGCGCCAGATCGCGACCATAGCAGTTGCTGCAAATACCGTAGCGGGTGGCACAGGTAATCGGCGAACGTACCAGCACCTCATCAATGCTATTGGCCTCAATTAACTGCACCAGCTTCTCATCGATCATAATACCGGCGGGCACCACCACTTCTTTGGTGCCGGCACGGCACACGTCGAGCGCTGCAACGCGACCCAAAATACGGTCGCCAAGGGATTCAATAATATCCCCGCCTTCAATCACCGGCGTCATCAGCAGGCCTTCTTCGGTGCCGCAATCAACTTCGGTAACCACCAGATCCTGCGCCACGTCCACCAGTCGCCGGGTCAGATATCCGGAGTTGGCGGTTTTCAATGCCGTGTCCGCCAGACCTTTGCGCGCGCCGTGAGTGGAGATAAAGTACTGCAGAACGTTCAGCCCCTCGCGGAAATTCGCGGTAATCGGCGTCTCGATAATGGAGCCATCGGGACGCGCCATCAGGCCACGCATACCCGCTAGCTGGCGGATCTGCGCAGGCGAACCACGCGCCCCGGAGTCGGCCATTATAAAGACCGAGTTAAATGACGGCTGATCTTCGTCCTTGCCCTCGCGGTTTTTGACCGTTTCCTTGGAGATCACGTCCATCATGGACTTGGCCACCTGGTCATTGGCCCGCGACCAGATATCGATCACTTTGTTGTATTTCTCACCCTGCGTTACCAGACCGGACGAAAACTGGGATTCAATTTCCAGCACTTCCGCTTCCGCGCGCTTGATCAACGCGGCCTTCTCGTCGGGGATAACGAAATCGTTAACGCCAATAGACACGCCGGAGCGCGTCGAGAAGTCAAACCCGGTGTACATGAGCTGATCGGCAAAAATTACCGTCGCCTTGAGACCGACCGTGCGATAACAGTGGTTAATGATCCGCGAAATAGCTTTTTTGGTCATCGCCTGGTTGACCAGATCGAAACTCAGTCCGTCGGGAACGATTTCCCACAACAGGGCGCGTCCCACGGTGGTCGCTTCCAGCCCGATACGGGTGTGCCACTCGCCGTCGTCATCAATATTGACCTGTTCGATACGCACTTTGACGCGCGCCTGCAGATCCACGCAGTTGCCGTAATAAGCCCGCGACACCTCTTTCAGATCGGCAAACACCATGCCCTCGCCCTTGGCGTTGACCCGTTCGCGGGTCATATAGTACAACCCGAGCACTACGTCCTGGGAAGGCACGATAATCGGCTCGCCACTGGCTGGCGATAGAATATTGTTGGTGGACATCATTAACGCACGGGATTCGAGCTGGGCTTCCAGGGTCAACGGCACGTGTACGGCCATCTGGTCGCCGTCAAAGTCAGCGTTGTAGGCGGCGCACACCAACGGGTGCAACTGTATCGCCTTACCTTCAATCAGCGTCGGCTCAAAAGCCTGAATACCAAGCCGGTGTAAGGTTGGCGCACGGTTCAGCAGCACCGGGTGTTCGCGAATCACCTCTTCGAGGATATCCCACACCACGCCCTCTTCGCGCTCGACCATTTTCTTGGCGGCCTTAATCGTAGTCGCCAGACCCCGGGTTTCAAGTTTGGAGAAAATAAACGGTTTAAACAGCTCCAGCGCCATGCGCTTGGGCAAACCGCACTGGTGCAGACGCAGGGTTGGACCCACCACGATCACCGAACGACCGGAGTAATCCACGCGCTTGCCCAGCAGGTTCTGGCGAAAACGCCCCTGCTTGCCCTTGATCATATCCGCCAGGGATTTCAGCGGACGCTTGTTGGACCCTGTAATCGCGCGGCCGCGGCGGCCGTTGTCGAGCAGCGCATCCACCGCCTCCTGCAACATGCGTTTTTCGTTGCGCACGATAATGTCCGGCGCATTCAGTTCCAGCAACCTTTTCAGACGATTGTTGCGATTGATCACCCGACGATACAGATCGTTGAGATCGGACGTCGCGAAACGGCCACCATCGAGGGGTACCAGCGGGCGCAGATCCGGCGGCAAAATCGGCAGGGCCTCCAGAATCATCCATTCCGGCTTGTTGCCGGAGGCGTGGAACGCCTCAAGTAATTTAAGCCGCTTGGACAACTTCTTGATTTTGGTTTCCGAGCGGGTCTGCGGCAGTTCATCCCGCAGGCGGGCGATCTCTTCCACCAGCGTGATATCCCGCATCAATGCCTGAATCGCTTCGGCGCCCATCATCGCTACGAATTCGTCACCGTGTTCTTCCATGGCTTCGAAATACTGCTCATCGGTCAGCAGCTGTCCGCGCTCCAGCGTCGTCATGCCCGGATCCACAACCACGAACGATTCGAAATACAGCACCCGCTCGATTTCCCGCAACGTCATATCGAGCATCAGGCCGATCCGGGAGGGCAGGGACTTCAGAAACCAGATGTGCGCCACCGGACTGGCCAGCTCTATGTGGCCCATACGCTCCCGACGCACCTTGGCGAGGGTCACTTCCACGCCGCATTTTTCACACACAATACCGCGGTGCTTCATGCGCTTGTATTTGCCGCACAGGCATTCGAAATCTTTGACCGGCCCGAACAATTTGGCGCAGAACAGGCCATCGCGCTCCGGCTTGAACGTCCGGTAGTTGATGGTCTCGGGTTTTTTTACTTCGCCAAACGACCAGGAGCGAATCATGTCCGGCGATGCCAAACCGATGCGAATTCCTTCAAAATCGCTGCGCTGGTCCTGAGACTTCAGCAAATTTAATAAATCTTTCAAGGCCCTTCCTCCGATGGATACTTGCCTCTGCCGGGGCAGGCGCCCCGACCGCTAACGCGCAAATACTACAACCGTTACTCGTATTCCAGCTCGATGTTGATACCCAACGAACGAATCTCTTTGACCAGCACATTGAAAGATTCGGGCATCCCCGGGTCCATCTGGTGATCGCCGTCGACGATGTTTTTATACATCTTGGTACGACCGTTAACATCGTCCGACTTGACCGTCAGCATTTCCTGCAGTGTATAGGCAGCGCCGTACGCCTCGAGTGCCCACACCTCCATTTCCCCGAACCGCTGGCCACCAAACTGCGCCTTACCACCCAGCGGCTGCTGGGTTACCAGGCTGTAAGAACCCGTGGAGCGGGCATGCATTTTGTCATCCACCAGGTGGTTAAGTTTGAGCATGTACATGTAGCCAACCGTAACCGGTCGGCTGAACTCATCGCCGGTACGCCCGTCGTACAACGTCATCTGTCCGGTGTCCGGCAGATCCGCCAGTTTCAGCAACGCCTTGATTTCAGACTCGGTAGCACCATCGAAGACCGGGGTTGCCATGGGCACTCCGCCACGCAGATTCTCAGCGAGCTCAAGCACCTCGGTGTCTTTTAACTGTTTCAGGTTGGCGGCGTTGACGCTTTCACCGGAATCGTAGATTTCCTGCAAAAACTTGCGCACTTCCGCCACTTTCCGCTGCTCGCGAATCATCTGGTCGATCTTCTTGCCAAGGCCCTTGGCAGCCAGCCCAAGATGGGTTTCCAGAATCTGGCCCACGTTCATACGCGACGGTACCCCCAACGGGTTCAAGACGATATCAATCGGCTCGCCGTGTTCGTCGTAGGGCATATCCTCGACGGGCATGATCACGGAAATAACGCCTTTGTTACCGTGGCGACCCGCCATCTTGTCACCCGGCTGAATACGCCGCTTAACCGCCAGATAAACCTTGACGATTTTCAGTACACCTGGCGCCAGATCATCGCCGCTTTGCAGTTTTCTTTTCTTGTCTTCGAAACGCTCGTCCAGCAACTTGCGGCGCTCGGCCAATTGCTCCTCGGCCCTGGCCAGCAAATCGTTCAGCGCGTCGTCTTCCATACGCACCTTGGCCCACTTCTCGTGGTCAAATTCCGCGGATTCCTTATCGGTAAGCGCCTCACCCTTTTTGAAGCCAGGCGCTTTGACGACCTTATGCCCCACCAACGCCGCGCGCAGACGCTCGAAAGTGGCATTTTCCATAATCCGAAATTCGTCGTTCAAATCCTTGCGAAACTGATTCAGGGCGGTCTTTTCGATCTGCTTCGAGCGCTCGTCCTTTTCCAGCCCCTCGCGGGTGAACACCTGCACGTCAATAACTGTGCCCTTGGTGCTGCTGGGTACGCGCAGGGACGTATCTTTCACGTCGCTGGCTTTTTCGCCAAAAATAGCGCGCAACAACTTTTCTTCCGGAGTCAGCTGGGTTTCGCCCTTGGGAGTTACCTTGCCCACCAGAATATCCCCGGCGTCAACTTCCGCACCGATGTAGACAATGCCCGATTCGTCGAGACGCGCTAGCGCGGACTCGCCGACATTGGGAATGTCCGACGTGATTTCTTCCGAGCCGAGTTTGGTGTCCCGCGCCACACAAGTCAGTTCCTGAATGTGAATCGTCGTAAAACGATCCTCTTCTACTACCCGCTCGGACACCAGGATGGAATCTTCAAAGTTGTAGCCGTTCCACGGCATAAACGCGATACGCATGTTCTGGCCGAGGGCCAGCTCACCGAGATCCACCGACGGACCATCTGCCAGAATATCGCCGCGATCAATAAGGTCGCCCTGCTGGACGATCGCGCGTTGGTTGATACAGGTGTTCTGATTGGAGCGGGTGTACTTGGTCAGATTGTAAATATCCACGCCGGCGTCGCCAGTTTCAACTTCGCCGTCGTTGACCCGCACCACAATCCGTGCGGCGTCAGCGCTTTCAATGACGCCACCCCGTTTGGCGACCACGCACACACCGGAATCCCCGGCAACAATACGCTCCATCCCAGTACCAACCAGCGGTTTGTCGGTTCTCAGCGTGGGCACCGCCTGGCGCTGCATGTTGGAACCCATCAGCGCGCGGTTGGCGTCATCGTGCTCCAGAAACGGAATCAACGCCGCCGCCACCGACACTACCTGGCGTGGCGATACGTCCATATACTGCACTTCGGCGGGCAGTTTGATGGTAAATTCACCTCCGTGGCGAACGGTGACCAGATCTTCAATCAACAGACCTTTGTCGTTGATTTTCGCAGAAGCCTGGGCGATCACGTGTTCCGACTCATTGATGGCGGACAAAAACTCGATATCCTGGGTAACTTTACCGTCTATCACGCGCCGATAAGGCGTCTCCAGAAACCCGTACTCGTTGGTGCGCGCATAGTTGGCCAGCGAATTAATCAGACCAATGTTCGGCCCTTCCGGGGTTTCAATTGGACACACACGGCCATAATGCGTGGGATGCACATCGCGCACCTCAAAACCGGCGCGCTCGCGGGTTAAACCGCCCGGCCCTAACGCGGATACGCGACGCTTGTGGGTCACCTCCGACAGGGGGTTGTTCTGATCCATGAACTGGGAAAGCTGGCTGGAGCCGAAGAATTCCTTCATGGCGGCGGCAACCGGCTTCGCATTGACCATATCCTGAGGCATCAAGCCCTCGGTTTCGGCCACCGAGAGACGATCCTTGACCGCGCGCTCCACGCGCACCAGACCAATGCGGAACTGGTTTTCAGCCATTTCGCCAACCGAGCGCACGCGCCGGTTCCCGAGGTGGTCGATGTCGTCCACCTGACCCTGGCCATTGCGAATCGCGATCAGGGTTTTCAGCACGTCGACAATATCTTCTTTCATCAGCGTGCCGGGACCCTCGATCTCGTTGCGCCCCAGACGACGGTTGAATTTCATACGCCCGACCGCGGACAGGTCATAGCGGTCGGTATTAAAAAATAAATTGTTAAACAGATTTTCCGCTGAATCCTTGGTGGGTGGCTCACCGGGGCGCATCATGCGGTAAATTTCCACCAGCGCATCCAGCTCCGTGCGCGCGGGATCTACGCGCAAGGTGTCGGCCAGGAACGGTCCGCAATCGAGATCGTTGGTATAAATCGTTTCAATTTTTTTCAACCCTGTCGCGGCTAGTTGCTCCAGTACTTCGGGCGTGATCACCGTGTTACATTCGAACAACAACTCGCCCGTTTCCGGGTCGGGAATATCCTTCGCCAGAGCGAGGCCACATAAATACTCTGCGGGCACTTCGAGTTTGGTAATCTTGTCGGATTCCAGTTGACGAATATGCCGCGCCGTAACCCGTCGACCTTCTTCGACAATAACCTTGCCGCCCTTGCCCTTGATGTCGAACCCAGCCATCTCGCCGCGCAAACGCGCTGGCGCGAGTTCGAGGGTGTATTCGCCTTTCTTGCCGATATTGAACGTACTGGTGTCAAAAAATATTTCCAGCATTTCCGCGGAGCTATAGCCCAGCGCGCGCAGGAGAATGCTGGCGGGCAATTTACGACGCCGGTCTATCCGTACAAACACCAGATCTTTCGCGTCAAACTCAAAGTCGAGCCAGGAACCACGGTAGGGAATGATACGCGCGGAGTACAGCAGCTTACCGGACGAATGGGTTTTACCCTTGTCGTGGTCAAAAAACACGCCGGGGGAGCGATGCAACTGGGACACGATCACGCGCTCGGTGCCATTGACAACGAACGTTCCGTGGTCGGTCATCAGGGGAATCTCCCCCATGTACACTTCCTGCTCCTTGATATCCTTGATGGCCTTGTTGCCGGTTTCCTTATCCATCAATACCAGGCGTACTCGCACGCGCAGGGGTACAGCGAAAGTTGCACCGCGCAGCTTGCACTCCTCCACATCGAAAACCGGCTTACCGAGCTGGTAGTCGACGTATTCGAGGCGCGCGTTACCGGAAAAACTTTCAATCGGAAAGACCGAGTTGAACGCGGCGTGCAATCCGGTATTGCCACGCTCTGCTGCGGCTACCCCGGTTTGCGTAAATTTTCGATAGGAGTCGATCTGAATCGCAAGCAGGTAGGGTTGATCCATCACCTGCGGCAGTTTGCCAAAATCTTTGCGAATTCGTTTTTTCTCTGTGTACGAGTATGCCATCAGTATTCTTCCCCAGAACATTTACCTTGTCGGATCACCACCCGCGGCCACTCCCGACAGGAGACCGCGACTGCCTGCGGTTTGACCCACAAGCAGGAAAAGGCTGGCGAGGATTCCCCGCCAGCCCAGCGCCTGATCACCTCAGACAATGCGCATCCAGTCGTTGGCAAACTTACTTCAGTTCAACCGTTGCGCCAGCTTCTTCCAACTGCTTCTTGGCATCGTCAGCTTCGGCCTTGGAAGCGCCTTCTTTGACGGTAGCCGGTGCGCCGTCAACCATGTCCTTGGCTTCTTTCAAACCAAGACCAGTGATTGCCCGTACCGCCTTAATGACATTTACTTTTTTCTCGCCAACCGCAGCCAGTACAACATTAAACTCGGTTTGCTCTTCAACAACAGCAGCAGCGGCAGCGGGCGCGGCGGCGACTGCCACAGCAGCAGCGGCAGACACACCAAACTTTTCTTCCATCGCGGCCACTAACTCGACCACGTCCATCACACTCATTTCGGCAATAGCATTTAAAATATCGTCTTTGGAAAGAGCCATGACTCTATCTCCTGTTACAAATGAATTTCGTTTTAGCCGAAAACCGCTTATGCGGCGTCCTGCTGTTTCTGATCGCGAACGGCTGCCATCGCGCGGGTTACCTTGGTCGGCACTTCGTTAAACGTGCGCACCAACTTGGTAACCGGAGCTATCATGACGCTGACCAGCTGACCCAACGCCTGATGCAGGGTAGGCAGATTGGCAAGCACATCGAGTTGCTCCTTGCTAAGCATTTGGCCACTGACGGATAGCGCCTTGACTGAAAAGTGTTCGTTAGTTTTCGCGAACTCCTTAAACAGTCTCGCCGCAGCACCTGGATCTCCCATGGAAAAACCAAACAGGGAGGGTCCGACCAGCGCGGCCGCGACACACTCAAACTCTGTGCCGACAAACGCGCGCTTTGCCAGGGTGTTTTTGACGATCCGCAGGTCAACGTTATTTTCCCGGGCTTGCCTACGCAGCTCGGTAATAGCAGTAACGGTGACGCCACGGGCATCGGCAATAACCAGTGACAATGCATTAAGGGCAGTCTCGTTAACGTCTGCGACAATCGCTTTCTTGTCTTCGAGATTTAATGCCACAAAAATATCTCCTGGATTTGCTGGGCAGTTAACCCAGCGTCTACCCCGGTTCAGCTTGCAAACCGGGACGTTGTTACGGTGAACAAATCCAGCTAACCAACACTGAATCGGGTCACGCCGTTTACGCTGGCGGTGGCGTCGCGACTCCAGCGTGCAGAGCCCCAACAAACCCCCATTAAACCCCTGCGGGGAACCGGCGGTCTTTAACGGTCGGCGCCGCGACCACCAACGTCACGGCACTAACCCTAAAGTCTGTTGTGGTCGTCTTTAGCTCTCCAGAGACGACTGATCTATGCTTAAACCGGGGCCCATGGTGGTGGACAGGGTGATTTTCTGTAGATAGATACCCTTGGCTGATGCGGGTTTAATTTTTTTGAGATCCGCAATTAGCGCTTCCAGATTTGCTGTAATCGCGGCAGCGTCAAACGTAATACTGCCGACGCCGCCGTGGATAATCCCATTTTTGTCCGCCCGAAAACGTATCTGGCCCGCCTTGGCATTTTTGACCGCAGTCACCACATCGGGCGTGACAGTACCCGTTTTGGGGTTGGGCATCAGGCCGCGCGGGCCGAGCACCTGACCGAGCTGACCCACGACGCGCATGGCATCCGGGCTGGCAATCACCACATCAAAATCCATCTTGCCGGCCTTGATTTCCGCAGCCAGGTCTTCCATACCGACCAGATCGGCACCCGCCGCTTTGGCGTCCTCCGCGCTGGCGCCCTGCGCAAATACGGCGACACGGACGGTTTTTCCGGTACCGTGGGGCAACGTGGTTGCACCGCGCACCGCCTGATCGGATTTGCGCGGGTCGATGCCCAAATTAACCGCCACATCGACGGTTTCGCTGAATTTGGTGGTGGCAACGGATTTGAGTAACTCCACCGCCTCGGAAATGCTGTACAGCTTGCCCGGCACAACTTTTTCCTGAATGGCGCGTTGGCGCTTTGACATTCTGGCCATGTTACACGCCCTCCACTTCGAGACCGGCACTGCGTGCACTGCCGGCAATAGTACGCACTGCGGCATCCAGATCCGATGCTGTCAGATCGGGCATTTTTTGTTGGGCGATCTCTTCCAGCTGCGCGCGTGTAACCTTGCCAACCTTCTCGGTGTTGGGTCTTCCGCTACCCTTGGCCACGCCCGCTGCCTTGAGCAGCAGCACTGCGGCCGGCGGCGTCTTCATAATAAAGGTGAAGCTGCGATCGCTGTACACGGTGATCACCACCGGTGTCGGCAAGCCCGGCTCAAGGTGCTGGGTCTGCGCGTTAAACGCCTTGCAGAACTCCATAATATTAACCCCGTGCTGCCCGAGGGCCGGCCCCACCGGGGGGCTCGGGTTGGCCTTCCCGGCCGCAACCTGTAACTTAATATACGCCTGTACTTTCTTTGCCATTGCTCATCTCCAAATGGGTATTAGCGCCTCGGGATCTGCGCACTGAACGCACGCTATCCGTCGCTGGCTCCCCGCACTGATCTACATCAGCGCACCTTAGTGATCAGGCTTTTTCGACCTGATTAAAATCCAGCTCAACCGGCGTCGAACGACCGAAAATCATAACGGCCACCCGCAGCCTGCTCTTGTCGTAATTCACTTCCTCAACCGCGCCGTTGAAATCGTTGAACGGGCCGTCGGTGACGCGCACCATTTCACCCGGTTCATATATTGTTTTCGGTTTAGGCTTGTCCTCGGAATCGTGCACCCGCTGTAGAATCGATTCCGCTTCGCGATCGGTAATCGGCGCCGGCTGGTCGGCTTTGCCGCCGATAAAGCCCAGTACCCGCGGCGTTTCCTTGACCAGGTGCCAGGACTCGTCGGTCAACTCCATCTGCACCAGCACGTACCCGGGGAAAAATTTGCGCTCGCTTTTGCGTTTCTGACCGCTACGCATCTCAATCACTTCTTCGGTGGGCACCAGAATATCGCCGAACTGATCCTGCATCTCCATGCGCGCAATGCGCTCCTGAAGCGCAGCCGCTACCTTTTTCTCGTAGCCAGAATAGGCGTGTACCACATACCAACGCTTCGCCATCGCCCTCTCCTAACCGATAATTCCGGCTGCAATCCAGCCAAACAGGGCATCGAGCCCCCACAGTATCAGCGCCATCACAAAAATAAAGCCGACCACTACCAGCGTCGTCTGATTGCGCTCGCTGCGGGTAGGCCATACCACCCGGCCCACTTCAACTTTCGCTCCCTTTGCCAGACTCCAGACCGCTGCGCCTTTCGCGGTGCCCATGGCAATCACCACCGCCACCGCCGCCAGCACAATCAGTCCGATCGCCCGATACAAAATTGGTTCGGCGCCGTAGTAATAATTACCGTAAATGCCGCCGCCCACCACCAAGGTTACGAGCAGCCACTTCGGCGTATCGAAACGATAGGACTTCTCTTCCGCCGCTGCACTCATACTACTGTCTCACCTGTCGACCTGTGGTCACGCCTGATCTGGCAGGCCAGGAGGGACTCGAACCCCCAACCCCCGGTTTTGGAGACCGGTGCTCTACCAATTGAACTACTGGCCTGGAATCAAAAACCCGGTTTTGCAGTCGCTCCAATAAAACCCCGATATAAACAGGCGGTTTCACCCTGGCAACCGACACCCAACACCTTATCGAACCCGACAATCAGGCCGAGACATTCCATCGACGCCTCGGCCTCGCAATGCCAAACTGCGTTACGCAATAATCTTGGCTACCACACCCGCACCCACCGTGCGTCCGCCTTCGCGAATCGCAAAGCGCAGACCTTCTTCCATCGCTATCGGCGCTATCAACGTGACCGTCATCTGGATGTTGTCACCCGGCATCACCATCTCAACCCCTTCCGGTAACTCACAGGCCCCCGTCACGTCGGTGGTACGAAAGTAAAACTGCGGACGGTATCCCTTGAAGAACGGCGTATGACGACCGCCTTCATCCTTGCTCAAGACATACACCTCGCCTTCAAACGTGGTATGCGGCTTGATGCTGCCCGGCTTGGCCAGTACCTGCCCACGCTCTACGTCTTCGCGCTTGGTGCCACGCAACAGAACCCCTACGTTCTCCCCCGCCCGACCTTCGTCCAGCAGCTTGCGGAACATCTCCACACCCGTACAGGTGGTGGTCGTCGTGTCCGTAATCCCAACGATCTCTATCGTATCCCCAATCTTGACAATCCCGCGCTCTATCCGGCCTGTCACTACCGTGCCACGACCCGAGATGGAGAACACGTCTTCGATCGGCATCAGGAACGGCTGGTCGATCGCACGCTCCGGCTCCGGAATGTACTCGTCCAGGGTCTCGACCAGCTTCTTCACCGCGCTAGTGCCCATTTCGTTGTCGTCTTTGCCTTCCAGCGCCATTAGCGCCGAACCAATGATGATCGGAGTGTCGTCACCCGGAAAGTCGTACTGGTCCAGCAGCTCGCGAACTTCCATTTCCACCAGTTCCAGCAACTCCGCGTCGTCGACCATGTCCGCCTTGTTCAAAAATACAACAATGTACGGTACCCCAACCTGACGCGACAGCAGAATGTGCTCCCGGGTTTGTGGCATCGGACCGTCCGCCGCCGAGCACACCAGGATCGCACCGTCCATTTGCGCCGCTCCGGTGATCATGTTCTTCACATAGTCCGCGTGGCCCGGGCAGTCAACGTGGGCGTAGTGACGCTTGGCAGAGTCGTATTCCACGTGCGAGGTGGCAATCGTGATCCCCCGCTCCCGCTCTTCCGGTGCGTTGTCAATCCCGTCAAAGGATATCGCCGTGCCGCCCCACGTCTCCGCGCACACCCGCGTCAGCGCCGCCGTCAGTGTCGTCTTGCCGTGGTCTACGTGTCCAATCGTGCCGACGTTTAAATGCGGCTTCTTACGCTCAAATTTCTCTTTAGCCATTGCGTGCGTCTCCTTAACGGGTCCAAATACTGTTCTAGATGTGCTTTTATTACGTTCTTTAACTCGTTCTCACCGGCAAAGTCTGACCCTTGCCTCTACTCCTACTGGAGCTCATAACCGGATTCGAACCGGTGACCTCTTCCTTACCAAGGAAGTGCTCTACCGACTGAGCTATATGAGCAACAACCTTGTGCAGTGCCATAGTTGGAGCGGGTAGCGGGAATCGAACCCGCATCATCAGCTTGGAAGGCTGAGGTTCTACCACTGAACTATACCCGCGCCCGTTCCGTACTGATGGGCGACCCTGCCCTGCCCATCGATCTGGCCACTACCTCTTTACTCTATTTTCGAATTCAGCACCGCACCCTTGCGGGCGCCTTTTTTCCACCATATATGGTGGAGGGGGGTGGATTCGAACCACCGAAGCTTGCGCGTCAGATTTACAGTCTGATCCCTTTGGCCGCTCGGGAACCCCTCCGCAAATGGCCAAGCATTGTCCGTGTTCACCTACCGCCTGTCAACAATTACTCTGCTTTCAATGCGTTAGCGGACAATATCTACATCGTTTGGAGCTGGCGAGAGGAGTCGAACCCCCGACCTGCTGATTACAAGTCAGCTGCTCTACCAACTGAGCTACGCCAGCGACGACCCACAAAAAACGGAGGCGCGATTCTATTGGAAGTCGCCCCTGGACGCAACCGCGTTTGGTGGTTTTTATCGGGAAATAATGGAAGTTAAACCGATGGGCATCCTGCGAAATGGAAAAGCTTCCCTAAAAAGCTCACCTGATCACCCGCGACAATCTCACTCACGACAACCCCACTCGCAACGCTACGTTCTTCACGGACCCCTGTGCCGACCAAACGCTGTTCTGCGTCGGACTACGCGCGCGGCGCTAGCCGCAATTGTCGCGCTCCAGCTTAATGGCAGGGTTCGACGCGCCCAGCTCTTTCCAGAAACTCTCGGCCAGCGCGCGCTGTGCTGCCGTCGGCATTTGCACCCAAAAGGTTCTAACCAGGTCAGGCGCGCTGAAAATCCGGGTCTTGTAGCCCGCTTTGGCTAACTCCTGCTGCCGTTTCAGGGCATTTTCCCGAGCGGCAAAAAACCCCAGGGAAATACCATTTTTCAGTTCGCCATCCTGAAAGATAAAACTGTCCACACCGCTGTTTTTAAGTTCCTGAAGCTTACGCGCTGCGGCCTTTTCGGACAGCAACGGAGGAAGGTACACCCAGAAGCTGGAGGACGACACCTCCTCCTCGCGACTCTTTACCGCCGCATCAACACTCAGCGTACCCAGTTTAAAGACCAGATTATCCACCTCCTGCCGCTGGGCAAATGGCCCCACCAGCAGGCATTGACCACCATCCGCGTCCGCGCCGTCTATGGAATCTGCGTCGGGGCTTGCGACTGCCGATACGCTTTCCTCCCCGGAGAGGTCAGTGGTCCCAGGGGAGACGTCCGCGACACCCGCCAACGCCGAACCAGGCGCAGGGATACTCAGGCCAGGCACGCTAGAACGGTGATCCACAGTATCCGCAATCGCGGTTGAAGTGTCCCCGCTTGGCGGTTCGGGAGGAGCAATGCCGTCGCGCTCGGATAACAACGCCAGGGTTGAACCGCCCTCCGGCACCAGTGACGGGACGCGGGCACTATCGGCCACGCCCGCTCGCTGCGCCTGCTGGGCAGAAAACCAGAAATAGGCCAGGCCATTGGCCAACACCACCAGCAACAGTATCCATTTAGTCATAGCATCTGATCATATAAGTCGGTGTGTATCTCAGTGTTGGCCCAGCAGCCACATCGCCATAATTGCATCAGGGCAGCGCCAGCGCCAAACCGTCCAGTACCAGCTCCGGCTCTGACTTCAATGGAACCTTTATAAAGGGTGCCAAACTGTCCGCATCCCCGCCCGTCAACACCACGCTGACCGACGCGCCACCGGCATGCGCCGCCAGACTGGCCAACGTGCGCTCCACCAGCGCCAGCGCCATAGCGCCGCAGCCCTGATTGACCGCTTCCAGGGTCGAACGCCCCGGGCCTGGATCCACCAATGGCTGGTGCGCTATTTTGACAGCGCCGGTGCCCTGCGCAAGGGCCGCGTGCATCATAGCCAGCCCCGGCACGATATAGCCGCCCAGATGCACCCCATTCGCAGCTAATAAATCCACAGTCAACGCGCTACCCGCGTCCACTACCACACAGGACTCCCCCCAGCGGTGCCATGCGGCCAGCAGCGCCAACCAACGATCGACACCGAGGCTTGCAGGTTGCCGATAGCCGCAAGTCACGCCAGCGCACGCCTCCTGACTTGTCGCGAACTCAGCAACCAGACCAAAATTTGCGTCAGCCCACGCAGCAATACCCCCCGCCACGTCCGCACCGGCTACATTGGCGACCCGCAGGCGTTTTACCCTATCGGGGGCAACCATGCGATTGATTGCCGGCGTTATCTCGGCCAGTGTTTTATGGGTGCCGTGTCCACGACCCACAATGCCGCCATCGGCGTCTTGTAAGCGCCACTTAAGGCGGGTGTTGCCCACGTCGATATCCAATATCACTCTGTTCTACCGCCTTCTCCAGGGAATCATATTAATTCACTACCACTAACCTTATTCGGTCAAGCTTGCTCCGAGGCGCCGCACACTAATTTCCCCACCACTGAATTGCCTGACGTCGCCATTGATATCTATACAGATGGCGCCGTTGTTAGCAACACCGCTGGCTATGCCTTCGAGCATTTTCCCCGGCGTCATGATTTGAACGGTGGCGCCGCGATAGGCATCGTAACGCTGCCACTCGTCCCGATAGGCGGCGAACGTGTGGCGCTGATAATTGGTTAGCACTGGCAATAATTCACTGAGCACCGCCGCCGCCAGGCCATTGCGGGTCACGTCGGGAACTTCGGCGAGATCGGCCCAGGCCTGGTCGATAGCCTGCGCAGCGTCAGCGGGCATACCCACATTGATGCCGATGCCGACAATCACCTGGCATTGGCCTACCGGGTCGCCGGTCATTTCCAGCAAAATACCGCCCAGTTTGCGGCCGTCGCGCAAAATATCGTTGGGCCATTTTAGGCCGATATCCAAAACCCCGACGGACGTTATAGCGCGATGGACGGCAACACCCACCGCCAGGCTCAGCCCTTCGATAGCCGCGGCGCCACCGTCGAATTCCCAGACGGTGGACAGGTACAGGTTTTTCGCGAACGGGCTAACCCACGGTCGCCCGAGCCGACCGCGCCCGGCGCTCTGGCATTCCGCAACACAGGCCCAGCCACCACCACCGCCCCGCTCGATATGGCGACGGGCCTCGGCATTGGTTGAGTCCACGCTGTGCAGAATTTCCAGTTGGCGCAATTGCTCCCGCGGTTGCGCGGGCATGCAAGCCAGTATCCGGCGCCGATCGAACAATTCAATGCCGCCGGGAATGCGGTAGCCAAGCCCCTTTTTTTTATCCAGGGTAATACCCAGCTCCACCACGTTTTGCAGGTGCTTCCAAACCGCTGTGCGACTCACGCCCAACGCCTGCCCCAGGGCCTCGCCGGAATGGTACTCGCCGTCGCTCAGAGCCAGTAGCACCTGTGCGAGCGTAGTCATAGCCACCCCACCATCACAGCGGTATTACTGGCAATAAAATATACCCCAAGGCCCGCACTCACCCCGGCGTAGAGACGGCGGAGCAGTTTTTCCTGCAGCCGGTGAGCGAGATTGGCACCGATACGTGCACAAGGTGTACTCGCCAGCGCTATGCCAAACAACGCCGGCAGATACACGTAGCCCAGGGAACCCTCAGGCAAATCGGCGCGCCCCATGCCGGCCAGCATATAAGTGATTGCGCCGCTGATCGCAATCGGAAACCCCAGCGCCGATGACGTTGCCACCGCCCGGGCCATGGCCACATTACACCAGGCAAGAAACGGTACGGTCAGCGAGCCGCCGCCGATACCGAAGATGCCGGAAAAAAAACCGATGCCCGCGCTACCCACAAACTTGCCGGGCAACCCTGGCAAATCCCGCGCACTGTGGGGTCGTAAGCCCAAACCCATTTGTGCCGCTACCAGCAACAAAAATACACCAAAACCCAGCTGCAAAAGCGGGCCGCTCAGGGTGGCCGCAAACAAACCGCCGAACGCGGCCCCAAGACAGATCCCCGGCACCATGGACCACATCAGCGGCCACAGCACCGCACGTTTACGATGGTGGGCCACCACCGCACTCGCGGAGGTGACAATGATGGTTGCCAGCGACGTTCCCAACGCGAGATGGGTGAGAATCTCAGGGCTGAAACCGGAAACCGCAAAACTGTAGATCAGAATGGGTACGATCACCGCGCCGCCACCGAGGCCGAACAGACCGCCGACCAGGCCAGCCAGTGCACCGACCAGCAAATATACCACAAGGGCTTCCATAGGCTGCGATGTCCAGTATGACTGTTATCCCCGAGACGGCCATTATGCCGCGTTGCGGGAATGCGGTCATAGACAAATAACTAGCTGACGGTAATCACAGGACAGACGTTATTAATAGGACTTTTGCCCAACGCTGTTGCGCTGTACAAATTTTGTGAACTGATCCGCCGTAAGGGGCTTACTCAACATATAGCCCTGCACAATTTTCACGCCCTGTTTTTTCAGGAAGGATAATTGTTCGGCGGTTTCCACCCCTTCTGCCACGATGCCCAGATTAAGACAGCGCGCCATGGCGATAATCGCCGACACAATGCCTTCGCCACTGCGTCCACCACCCACGTCCGCGACAAACGTTTTATCGATTTTTATATTGTTCAATGGAAACCGCTTCAAATAACTCAACGATGAATAACCGGTGCCGAAGTCATCCACTGTGATTTTGACATTCATGGAACGCAACAACCGTAACGTTTGCACGGCTTTTTCACCGTCGTCCATCATCGCGCTCTCGGTAACCTCAAGCTCAATTTTGCGCGGCGATATGCCATTTCGGGAAATAATATCCATCACGCTGCCGCACAAATCCTGATGTTGAAACTGAACGCTGGAAATGTTGACCGCCACATGCTCCAGTTCGACGCCGTCTTTTTGCCAGACTTTCATTTGCGCACAGGCTTTATCCAGCACCTGGGAACCCAGTTGATAGATTAAACCCGCCTCTTCGGCGACAGAAATAAACGTGTCGAGGGATATCAGGCCCTCGGTGGGATGCTGCCAACGAACCAACGCTTCAGCGGCGACAACTTTGCCACTTTCGATATTGATCTGCGGTTGGTAATGTACAAGCAGTTCATTGCTATCCAGCGTACGGCGTAGCTCGTTTTCCAGATTTAAACGCCCCAGGCTGCGCTTCTCCATGGATTTGTCATAATTTTTAAAACTGTTGCGGCCGACTTTTTTAGCGTTGTACATGGCGGTGTCGGCGCATTTCAAAACCGTCTCCACGTCGCCGCCATCGTCGGGAATAAACGCGACGCCAATACTTGCCGTCAGCACGATGTCGTGACCGCCCAGATGCATCGGCACAGCGATATCCTGCTGAATACGTTTCACCACAGCATCAACCGCCTTGCGGTCCTCGACATGATTCAACACCAGAGTGAACTCGTCGCCACCCAGCCGCGAGATCATCGACTGGGAACTCATGCGACTCATCTTGCCGACCACGTCACTCTGCCGAATACAGTGTTTAAGTCGCTCGGCCACCTGCTTAAGCAGGAGATCGCCCACGGAGTGGCCAAGACTGTCATTAATGCGCTTGAGATTATCGAGATCGATAAACAACACGGCGATTTTGGCGCCGCTACGATTGACCATGTCGATCAACAGCGCTAACTGCTCTTTAAAAAACTGACGGTTGGGCAATCCCGTCAGCGCGTCGTAGTACGCCAGATAGCGCATCCGCTCTTCAGTTTTTTTGCGCCGGGTAATATCCTGAATAATGGCAAGATGGACCGGCGCGCCTTTTTGCACCGTACGATGTACCCGGATTTCTATCGGGTAACCGGTTCCATCCTCGCGCTGTAGATAGGTTTCAAACACCACTTCTTTTTTTTTCGAGCTCGCCACCGGTTCCATTTGCAGGACAAAATTTTCCTTTTCCGATTTGGACACCAGTTCGAGCAACGAGCGGCCCGACAGGTAACCCATGTCGTACCCAAGATTTTTGCGGGCACTGGCGTTAGCGTACTTAATGTCCAGAGAGTTTTCACCGAACAGAAAAATTTCGTTGGAGGAATTTTCCACCACCGTGCCCAACTGCTCGGCAAGGTCTTCCGCGCGACGCTTTTGCGCCTGGGTATCGGCATTTTTTAGCACATAACGAATTTTGTAGCCCAGCAGATGCCAATTGATCGGCTTGGCCAAAAAATCGGTAGCGCCCGCGCTGAATGCCGCATTTATAGACTCGACATCATCTGCCCCGGTGATCATTAAAATCGGAAGATGCTCACCTGCCGCGTCGAGGCGTATTTCACTGCACACTTCCAGTCCGTTTTTCTCGGGCATATGCAAATCCAGCAGCACGGCGTCTGGACGATGCTCGTAGTAGCGTTCCATTGCCTCTCCGCCATGCTTAGCATCCACCACGTTATAGTCGAAGTTTTCCAACACCTGACGCATCAGCAACAACGACGTCGCGTCATCATCCGCGATCAGGACCGTCTTTTTAAGATTGGCATCACTCACCCCTGGTCACCCTGTGTTACTCCCGCTGCTTTCATTAATCCATCACCGCAACAACCAGACCATAGCTTGTCGCGAACCACGCAAAGGCCGTCAGTAGTTGTCAGCCCTGTTTATTGAAAATCCATTCTACCTGTCATCACTGCGAGCGTATTGCCGCAGCCGCGCAACCCTGTGCGCGGATTCACAGCTCGAAGGTGCGGGTAAATAGGGCGGCCGTTTCCCGGTAGGCCGTATCGAGACACCCCACCTGCTCCGCCAGCCCTTCGATTTGTTCCTGTTTGCCCTTAAGCTCTATCTCCTTACTCAAGCGCGCCACTTCCACCGCACCCACATTAGCGCTACTCGATTTTAATGCGTGCGCCGCCTGGTACAGGCCAACATTGTCACCCCGAGCGAGGGATTTTTGCACTTTGGATAAACAGTCCGGCGCATCGGCAAGAAAGGCCTGCACCAGTGTCACTCGCAAATCCGGAGCGCCCTTTGACTGTATCGCCAGATAGCCATCGAGGACACTCAGATCCACCAGTTCGCCCATGCCCACCGCCTGATCAGACCTGTCCAGCCGCAAATTGCCATTACCCTGTGTACCGTGCGCTGCGCTGCCATTCAGTGGCGCGCTGGTGGTCGTTTGCGCAGACACGGATGTCACGTTATCAGGCGTAGCGTCAGTACCAGAGGTCGCGGCGGCCAGCGCGTGAATTGAGCCTGCGACACTGGCGTCGACGGTTCCACCCGATGAAGTCTGGACGGGGTTGGTGTCGGACAGACTCCACGCCAGTATTTTGGCGCGAATCTCCTCCGCCCTGAAGGGCTTGGCCAGATAATCATCCATACCTGCCGCCAGACACTTCTCGCGGTCACCCTCTACGGCGTTGGCAGTGAGTGCCACAATCGGCACACGCCCCGCGCCAGGGTTAGCTTTTTCCCACTCGCGAATGACCCGCGTGGCTTCGTAGCCATCCAGCTCGGGCATCTGGCAGTCCATAAAAATCATATCGTAGGTGCCCGCCATCCGTTCGGCGACAGCCAATTCACCGTTACCCACGATTTTGGGCATACAGCCCAGCCACGAAAACACGGCGGTGGCTACTTTTTGATTAACCGGATTGTCTTCGGCGAGCAGAATATTGGCGGAAATACTGCCTTCGCCGCTCAGATAATCGTCCGCCCCTTCGCAGCCCGGCGCGCGCGTATCCACATACCTGGAGAGAGAGGCGATGGCGTCGAATAAATCGGACTGCCGCACCGGCTTGGTGAGATAACTTTGGATACCGGTTTTCTGCAGCTCAGCGCGATCCATCAAACTATTCACCGAGCTCAGCATAATGAGTACCGTGTCACGCAGCAGAGGGTCTGCGGAAATTTCCTGGGCCAGCGCAAATCCATCTTTATCGGGCATATGGTAGTCGAGCAGGGCCATATGGTAGGGCTCACCAGCGGCGTGCGCCTCGCGCAGCCGCGCCATACATTGATCTGCGCTCTCCGCCTGGTCGCACTTCAGTCCCCACACCTTGAGCTGGTGCACCACGATTTCCCGATTCACCTCAAGGTCGTCCACGACCATGGTTCGGATGCCGGTAATTTTTTCCGAGATATGCAGTAAATCCTTATTTTCAAAAGTTTCCGCCGGCATCCACACCTCGCAGGCAAATACGCTTCCCTTACCCTCTTCACTACTCACCGTAATTTCGCCGCCCAATAGCTCCAGCAGCTGCTTGACGATCGCCAGCCCCAGGCCGGTGCCACCGTACTTACGGGTGGTGGAGGAATCCGCCTGGGCAAACGTTTCAAAAATATGATCGAGCTTGTCCGCGGCTATGCCGATGCCGGTATCGCGCACGCCAAATCGCAGTTTCGCCTTGTGGGCGGTGCGATCCAGCACATCCACACTGATTTCCACCATGCCCTGATCGGTAAATTTAACGGAGTTGCCCACCAGGTTGGAAACAATCTGCCGCAGGCGCGTCACGTCGCTGTTAACCATCAAACTCAGATCCGGGGGAATACGACACACCAGTTCGAGATTTTTCTTGTGGGCCCGTTCGGCAAACGTCTGGGCGATTTCCTCGATAAATTGGCGCAGATTAAAATCGCTGTAATTAAGCTCGATTTTACCGGCCTCGATCTTGGAAAAATCCAGAATCTGATTGATCAGATCCAGCAGCACACGCCCGGACTGGGTAATAATTTGCAGGTACTCGCGCTGTACCTTGTCGAGACGGCTGTGCTCGAGAATTTCCGCCATGCCCAGCACCCCGTTCAGAGGGGTGCGAATTTCGTGGCTCATGGTGGCGAGAAATTCGCTTTTGGCCTTGCTCGCCTGCTCCGCAGCGCGCTTGGCCTCCACCGCCTGGCGCATCACTTTGCGGATTTTCTGGTTGCTCTCGGTAAGCTCCACCGTGCGTTCGTAAATCAGCTCTTCGAGATTATCCTTGCGATTCTCCGCATCGGTGCGATAGCGATACAGTTGATCGGCCATCTTGTTGAAATTTTTGGCCAGGTCTTCAATTTCGTCGCCGGTAAAGATCTCCACCTGGTAGTTAAAACTGCCGACGCCGAGATTGTCCACCGCCGTATGCAGCACCCGCAGCGGCTCGGTCATGCGCCGCGACAGCACAAACGTGAGCAACGCCGCGAGGAGTACAGTTAACGCCACCACCCAGCCGAATGACGCCACGTTCGCCCACACATGTGCATTGACAACCCGTTGCGGTATCAGCACACGCACATAACCCGGCGCAGCAGCTTCAGGGCCGACCGCGTTTAACGGACTAACAAATTCGATAAACTCTGCACCATCTTCCCCGGCAATATCGGCAATATCGGCAATGCGCGTACCACCGCCAACCGGAATCGACGCAATGTCCGTCACCACACTATCCATCACCACACTGTCAGAATTCTTCTTGCGCTCCGCCACCACCATCGAAGCAGCGTCCAGCACCGCTGCGTAGGCCACCGACGGATCGGCAAACACCAAATCCAGAGCCCGGTGCGCGCCCGCCGCCGTGCCGGCCAGCTCGATCCGCGCTGCATCTTCGGCAAGTCTCGCTCCCCGTTCCTGCAAGCGTTCGCGGGCATGATCCTGGGTCGAGAGCGTCATCACCGCCATAAACACGGTGGCACACACAAGTACCAGCCCGATGACCAGCACCGTGTATTTAGTGGCTATTTTTAGTTTCATAAGCGCTCATGTTGGTTTTTTCGGATCCAAAAACTGCAAACAAACGCCGCCTTACAGTATATCGGCCGACTACCGGTAAATCGCAGCCCCTCGCGGCGAGACTGGGACATATTCTGGGGTTTTGCCCAACAATAATCACCCTTCGCGACGTTTAGCGGCAGCAATTGGGGACGAACTGCGCCACCGATCAATTCTGCGCGGACTGCAACAGGCACTATCGGCATTTATCGTTAAATCCAACGCATCCACTGCGGTTGGTTGTCGAACACCAGTACGCCAATAATGGCCGCAATAATAGCAACCATCCACTATGGCACTTAGCACTTAACACCAATCACTTAACAAAGCAGGGCAGCGATGTATTTCAGACAAATTGAACAACGTCTCGGCAAGGCGCAGCTCAACTACCACTTTCACTTTTCGTTCAAACATCGCTACCTGTATGTGCAGACCTCCAAGTGTGCCTTAACCTACATGAAGTCCGGGTTAAGTTTTGCGGAACTCGCCGCTGGCGGCTGGTGGTCCGCCGACTACAAACACACCAACCCCAACGTGGTGTTTCGGGATGCCATGGTGCCCTCACCCCACCTGCCAGTGAATCGCTCGGTGTTTATCAAACCCTACCATCTCCCCGAAGCCCTGTTCGACGACTTTATCGGCAACCCGGCCAACTTCAAATTCGCGGTGGTGCGCAATCCCTTCGAGCGGGTGCTCTCGGCCTACCTCGATACAGCCAAGGGAGATCGCCTGCCGTTCAACTCCCTTAAAGGCGCGGTTGGCAGCGTTAAAAACATCTCCCTGGACGCCGTGAACAGCAAAGACATTACTTTCGTGGAGTTTCTCACCGCGCTCAGGGACATGCGCGACCAATCCGGTTGGTCCGCCGTCGATCAGCATTATCGCGAGCAGAGTTTTCATATCGGCGACGACATTATTCCCTACACCAAAATTTATCGTATGGAAAACCTTGAGAGTATCCCGGCGGATTTATCGTCCGACTCAAAGCCAATCTTTACCACCAACACCACCCGCAACCCGGTATACGCGCGGGTAAGGGAACCCCGGACCCCGTGAGTCAGCGCCTGGCGCCCGCAACCCGGTATACGCGCGGGTAAGGGGCCGCGGTGCGTGCAGCGCATCCGACGGAAACACCAGCAACCGGTTTCTGCGGGGCAGCACCGCGTCGGTCACGTCCCCGCGGGCATTGAAGATCGCGGTTTCGCCGCCCCAGGCGGGTTGCCATTTATCGTTGAGGTACAAAATCCCGGTGCGCTCGCCCTGGCGGTCAGTGTCGATATGGGGCCAACCGTCGGTGCCGAAGGTGCGGGCATTCAAGTAGAACCTGAGAATTTTAATGGACCGCGGCAGCTGTTCCAGGAGCCAGTCCATATAAGTGGCAAATATTTTCGCCGGATGTTGGCGAACCCGATCCGATACGCTTTCCAGGTTCTGCTTATTGCCGTAACCCACCTCGTGATGCCAATAGCGCGCGCCAGGGTTGGACGGCGTATTCCAGCCGAAGCGCCAGCCCACAGGCTGGGACACCCGCAGCAACTTTGTGTATGTGTCGGGCGGCATACAGTCGTCATAGACATTCACGCCCACGTCTTCCCTAACTGTCTTCAATGTTTCTATGACATTAGCCATTTTTATTCCCGGTGCACCACCACGGACGTCCAAACCACCCCACACTTTTCCGCAAACCGTCCATCAAGCGATTATCTTCCTATATTCCGCATTGAGCGCTGACCATAGCAAACCTATTTGGATTTGGCACCGGACAGGTTTTCCCGAAATGCCACGTACTCTCTAAAACCAAGCTTGCCGTCTTTGCTAGTATCGAGAACGAATTAGCGATCCGCCGCTGCCGAAAGCGCTGCTCACCCGCGACGATATTCTCGACAACAACGAGGCACTGCTGAACGGTTACCCGCAAACTGGCAGCACCTCCGGATCGACCGGCGTGCCGGTGCGTTTTTCCTGGTCGCACAAACGCAGCCAACGGGAACAGGCCAGCGCCCGGTTGCTGCTGAACTGGCTGGGCGGCCGACTGCCGCGAACCCGCATTGTGGGCATCAAAGACGGGAAAACCGACGCCGACCTGTTTGATGTGCGCAAACCGGTGGACGCACCGGTGGAATTTATTTTGCCGCGCTATCGGGACCACGGCGCTGTGTCGCTGGTCACTTACCCGACCAACGCGGAAAACCTGTGCCGGTTTGTGCTCGAAAACAATCTGGATATGTCGTTTGTGAAACGCTTCAGCTGTTTTGCCGACACGTTTGAAGCACACCACGAGAATCTTATTAAACTAGCCTTTCCCAACGCCCAGCTCAATTCGACGTACAGTTCCGCGGAGCTGGGCTCGATTGCGGTGCGATGCCCCCAGGAGCCACACTTTCACCACATTATGGCCCACAATCTGGGGGTGAAAATTTTCGACGAAGAGGGCATGCCGTGCGCGGACGGACAGGTGGGGAAAGTGGTTATCACGGATTATTTCAACCGCAACTCGCCCTTTATTCGGTACGATATCGGCGATCTCGCGGCGCCTGGGAACTGTCCGTGCGACACAACCAGATGCCGGCGTTACAGACCATTCTGGGTAAGGTCAGGGGTGCCCTGAAAGGCCTGGACGGCAAACCGATTATGTTCAGCCATGTGAACGTGGTGCTGAGGGATATTCCGGGGTTGCGGCAGTACCAGGTGATTCAGGACGCGCTGGATAAAATTCGGTTTCGCTATGTGGCCAGCTAAGGGTTTGTTGAACAGGATATTCACGCTGCGGTCACTGCCGAACTTTACGACTTTATCGGCTTTCAACCACAGATAGAATTTCAAAAAGAAACGATTATTTCACGCGATCCCAATGGCAAGTTTTACGAATCCATTTGCAAAGTGCTGGGTTAGGCGAGCTACCCGATAGCTGGTGGAAGATTAGCGCCATGCGTATCGGGCCCTATGCGTATCGGGCTTGCCGTAGGCCGAGCCTGGCCCTGCGAACCTGGCGAATGCTGTGTGGATATAACCTGCGCTGACTCGCGCCTGTGTGGCGCTCGGTGCTGCGGATCGAGTTCCGAGTTCCGAGTTCCGAGTTCCGGGTTATAGGCCGCAAAGTGCGGTTGCATATCTGATACACTGCCTGGCAAATTCGGGTGCATCAATGCAGCGTATCAATGCAGTGCATCAATACTGTTGATCAATAGATCGCAGCACGTGGCACACGCATTTTCTATGCGTTGTCCCACGTATTTGCATATTTTCCGTCAATTCATTTTCCCAGGGGGCCTCCGTATAAAGGGGCCGACATATGATCACCTCCGTCATTCGCGTTTCTACATTGTTAATTGGCGTCGCTATATTGCTAACCGGTCACGGTTTGCAATTGGCGCTTATTCCCCTGCGTGCCGAACTTCTCGAGTGGAGCAATATCGCGTTAGGTGTACTTGGCTCGGCCTATTTTGCCGGGTTTTTGCTGGGATGTTTCAGTATTCCACGGCTGGTGAGTCGTATCGGCCATGTGCGTTGCTTTGCTACTCTCAGTGCGCTGCTAACCGCCGCAATTTTGGCACTCACACTGCTGGAGACCTTTGCGTCGTGGCTGGTGTTACGCTTTGTCACCGGTATCGCCATATCGGGGTTGTACCTGGTGATAGAAAGCTGGCTTAACGAAATGGCAGATAACGACGCTCGCGGTGGCGTTCTGGGGTTTTATACGGCAATCGTGCTGGCGGCAATGGCGACGGGTCAGTTGCTTCTCAATGTGGCTCCGATTGATGGCGACAGGCTGTTTGTAATCGCAGCATTGCTGATTGTACTGGCCGGTATTCCCATCTGTGTGACACGCGCTGCGCAACCGGTGCAAATTCCATCGGCAACGTTTTCACCATTACTTATTGTGCATACATCGCGCGCAGCATCTGTGGGCGCGCTGGTCGCCGGGATGGTTACAGCGGTGTATTACGCGCTGGGGCCGGCGTGGGGTCTGCAGGTTGGTATGGAGATTGGCGGTATCAGCTCTATGATGGCTCTGGGAATAATCGGTGGTGCGGTTACCTTGTTGCCTTTGGGAAGATTTTCCGATGGCCGCGATAGACGTCTGATAATTTTTGCCATTATGTTAGCTGGCGCTGTAACTGCGGTTTTCGCCGCATTTGCGCCTGTCGCTATTACTCCTTACCTGATGTTTGTGTTCGGCGCCTGTGTTATGCCGATACAGGCCCTTAGCCTCGCCCATGCCAGCGACAATATCGAGAACAATTCGTTTATGGAAGTTGGTACGGGGCTGTTGGTGATGAATGCGTGCGGTGCAATCATTGGCCCGTTGGCCGCCGCACAGGCCATGCAGTGGTTTGGGTCCAGCGCGTTTTTCCTGTTCAACGCCGTCGCGCTTGCGGTTGGCGGCTTGCTGGTTCTATTCATGATTCACTCGCGCCACCCGCATCAAGATCACTTTACGAAATTCCAGATGGTGACTACCGCCGCCGCCCAGGGAGCATTGCAACTGGATCCCCGGGCAGATCCGGAGTCGCGCTAAGGACAGGTGCCGCGCCAAGGGTACGGGTGTGCGGCATTAGCATTCGCTCCTGCGGACCGGCCTGTTTATAATGACCGCGAGTAAAGACCGCTCAGAATCACTCCCGCTGTAGTGCACAGAGATTACCGAGAGTCATAAAAAAACCCCCGCCACAATGTGGCGGGGGTTTTTTATTTAGAAGCCTGGCGATGACCTACTCTCACATGGGGAGACCCCATACTACCATCGGCGATGACACGTTTCACTACTGAGTTCGGGAAGGGATCAGGTGGGTCCATGTCTCTATGGTCGCCAAGCAAACTGGCTTGAATCGGTTTTACGCTTACACGACCGGTTAGGGCCGACGGCTTTCCGAATCCAAATAGGGCGATGAAATCGTTGAAGCACAGGGCAAACTATCGTCACACAACTGTCCGTCTACTCGGTCGTTGCACAATCACTTCTGTTATATGGTCAAGCCTCACGGGCAATTAGTACTGGTTAGCTCAACGCCTCGCAGCGCTTACACACCCAGCCTATCAACGTCCTAGTCTTGAACGGCCCTTCAGGGGGATCAAGTCCCCAGAGAGATCTCATCTTGGAAGGGGCTTCCCGCTTAGATGCTTTCAGCGGTTATCCTGTCCGAACGTAGCTACCGGGCAATGCCACTGGCGTGACAACCCGAACACCAGAGGTTCGTCCACTCCGGTCCTCTCGTACTAGGAGCAGCT